>Ga0209963_1000040_pt1 | contig 707121 bp, 663 predicted proteins | sample ThiBio_1000_biof_2_FD_183957 | JGI IMG/M metagenome (GOLD analysis project Ga0209963, IMG submission 183957) | Wastewater bioreactor microbial communities from Cape Town, South Africa - Thiocy_cont_1000_biof (SPAdes) | ecosystem: Engineered > Bioreactor > Thiocyanate-remediating >...
TGATCTCGTTCAGTTGGATGAGAGTTTCCATGAGACCCTCCTCGGCATGAGTGGCAACGTCGAGTTCGTGCGTGTCCTTCGCAATATCAACAGCCGCATTCGCTTTGTACGTTGGGTGGACATTGGGCGCCGAGGCCGTCTTACGACCCAGGCGGAACACCGTGCTATTTTGCAGGCAGTGCGCGACCGGGATGGAGTAGCCGCTTCACAGCTTCTGGAGAAGCATATCGAGCGGCGAATGGACGAGGTCACGAGCACCATTCGTGAAGGCTTCAGCCGGATCTACATGGATGAGGGCCCTGCAATGGAAGCGATGAGAGACGGCTGAATTGCGCTATCGGCGATTGTTGAACCTGGCCTGCTGGCGGCTTTTCAGACACGAGGTTAAGCTGACGTAGCTTTCTCCTCGAACTCGACGGGGCTCATATAGCCCAGTGTCGAGTGCCGTCTCCGGAGATTGTAGAAGCGCTCGATGTAATCGAACACATCCGCCCTGGTGCCATCCCTCGTCCTGTATGTTGATTTCCGCTGAGAGCTGACCCGGGATTTTCGCCGAGAAGTGACCCGCCTTCATGTATGGTTTGGGTCTCAGGTTTTGGTCAAGGGGCGGCTTTCTCCTTCTTGCTCGTTGCGGCCTGTGCTGAGCTGTTCTTGAAGCGGAAGCTGTCGTTTCCGGTTTCCAGGATGTGGCAATGATGGGTGAGGCGATCGAGCAGCGCCGTCGTCATCTTGGCATCACCGAAGACGGTCGCCCATTCGCTGAAGCTGAGGTTGGTGGTGATGACGACGCTGGTGCGCTCGTAGAGCGTGCTCAGTAGATGGAACAACAGCGCCCCGCCTGACGCGCTGAAGGGCAGATATCCGAGTTCATCGAGGATGACGAGATCGGAATGGGCGAGCCGGTTGGCGATCTGGCCGGCCTTGCCCTGGGCCTTCTCCTGCTCGAGCGTGTTGACAAGCTCGACGGTGGAGAAGAAGCGGACACGCTTGCGATGATGCTCGACCGCCTGCACGCCGAGGGCGGTGGCAATGTGGGTCTTGCCGGTGCCGGGGCCGCCGACAAGCACGACGTTATTGGCATCGTCCATGAACTCGCATCGATGGAGCTGACGCACGAGAGCCTCGTTGATCTCGCTGCTGGCGAAGTCGAAGCCGGCCAGATCGCGATAGACCGGGAAGCGGGCTGCCTTGAGTTGATAGGCCACGGACCTGACCTCCCGTTCCGCCATCTCGGCCTTCAGGAGTTGCGACAGGATCGGAATGGCGGCCTCGAAGGCGGGAGACGCCTGCTCGGTGAGTTCGGCGACGGCTTGCGCCATGCCGTGCATCTTGAGGCTCCGGAGCATGATGACGATGGCGCCGCTGGCGGGATCATGACGCATGGCGCACCTCCCGGGTCTGGCGCAGAGCATCATAGCGCTCGACGTTGGCCTGCGGCTCCTTGGCCAGGCTCAGCGCCTGCGGCGCATCCACGATCGGCGTCTCGATGGGTTTGCCGTCAACCAGCCTGTGCAGGAGATTGAGGATATGGACCTTGGTTGGCACCCCGCTCTGCAATGCCATCTCCACGGCGGTCAGCACGACCTGCTCGTCATGTTGCAAGACGAGCGACAGGATCTCGACCATCTCCCGGTCGCCGCCGGGCTTCCTGAGCAGGTGCTGCTGCAGCCGTTTGAAGGCTTCGGGGAGTTCAATGAAGGGAGCGCCGTTGCGCAGAGCGCCGGGTTTGCGCTGGATGACCGCCAGATAGTGACGCCAGTCATAGATGGTCTGGCCAAGCCGATCATGCGACCGCTCGATGACGCGGCGGTGCTCGCACACGATCTGCCCTTCGGCGGCAATCACGATCCGTTCCGGATAGACCCGGAGGCTGACCGGCCGGTTGGCGAAGGACGCCGGCACGCTGTAGCGATTGCGCTCCAGATGGACCAGGCAGGTCGGAGAGACGCGCTTGGTGTATTCGACGAAGCCGTCGAAGGCTCGGGGCATGGGCATCAGGAACCGCGCTTCCTCGGCCCGGATGTCTTCGATCGTTCCCGGCCTGAGGCCATGGGGAATCTGTTGCCATAGCTCCCGACATCGCTGCTCCAGCCAGTCGTTCAGAGCCGCCAGCGATGGAAAGCGTGGCATGGGTTGCCATAGCCGGTGGCGCGCATCCTGGACGTTCTTCTCGACCTGTCCCTTCTCCCAGCCCGAGGCCGGATTGCAGAACTCGGTCTCGAACAGATAATGGCTGGCCATGGCCGAGAAGCGGGCATTGACCTGCCGCTCCTTGCCGCGGCCGATCCTGTCGACCGCCGTGCGCATGTTGTCGTAGATCCCGCGCCGGGGAATGCCGCCCAAAACCCGGAAGGCGTGGTTGTGGGCGTCGAACAGCATCTCGTGCGTTTGCAGCGGATAGGCCCGCACGATGAAGGCGCGGCTGTAGCTGAGCTTGAAGTGAGCCACCTGCAGCTTGGTGCGCTCGCCGCCGAGAACCGCCCAGTCCTCCGACCAGTCGAACTGGAACGCTTCGCCGGGCTCGAACGCCAGCGGCACGAAGGTGCCGCGCCCGCTCGTTTGCATCTGACGTTGGCGCTCTTCCTTCCAGGCCCGCGCAAAGGCGGCGACACGACCATATGAGCCCTCATAGCCGAGGCTCATCAGGTCCGCATGCAATTGCTTGATCGTGCGCTTCTGCTTGCGCGGCCTGTTCGCCTCCGTCCTCAGCCACGCCGACAGCCGCTCGGCATAGGCATCAAGCTTGCTCGGCCGCTCCGGCACCTGGAAGCGGGGCTCCACCTCGTCGGATCGCAGATATTTGCGGATCGTGTTCCGCGACAGTCCCGTGCGCCGTGCAATCTCCCGGATCGAATGTCCGTCCCGAAGATGCCAGCGTCGGATAACGCTCAGTAACGCCATGTCTATCACTCCAGATTCCCCTGCGATCAACCAGCAGGGGTGGGTTCAAACATGGGTCACTTCTCAATGGAAAAACCGCCCAATCCCGGGTCAGTTCTCGGCGGAAATCAACACTCCTGGTGGCTGTCCTGCGGCTCGCGTGGCGCATCGGCCACGGAGAGCCCGAACCGGAGAAAGGGATTCCGCAGTGGCAGACGATGCTGGCGCGTATCGTCCACTGGCTCCTCTACGCGCTGTTGTTCCTCCTGCCCGTGCTCGGCTGGACCAACGCTTCCTGGCGTGGCATGCCGGTTTCGTTCTTCGGTCTCTTCACGATGCCGAAGATCATGGCCACCCGCGCTCCCGGCTGGGCATGGACGGGCGATGTCCACGCATTCCTGTCCGAATATGTCCTGCTTGTATTAGTGGGATTGCATGTGGTCGCCGCGCTTTATCACCACTTCGTCCGAGGCGACGGCGTATTGCGGAGAATGCTGCCTGGAACGTAGTGAGCGCCGCGTGGGTGTGGCCGAGTTTACTCCCCATCCGCCTAATTGACCCTCCGAACCATCTTCACCTTGGTCGCTCGGCGCATCTTCACGCGCTCTCGTCTGGAAAGCCTGATCGGGTCGTGGTTGAGTGCTTTGACGGGAGGGAAGTGGGCGATGCGGTACGTGATATTGGGCGTCTTGCTCGGGCTTTACCTTCTGAAGCTGTCCGGCTTTTGCTTCAGCCAATGGGCTTACGTGAAAGACTGCTCTTTGTCCCCTCCCAGTGATGGGTGACTCTCAGGTACTTCCCGATTTCAGTCCCAACGCCTTCCTAAGCGCCTTCTCCGCGACCTCCAGCCGAACCGCATCGCTCCCCGTAGTCCTTGGGATGAAAGATCGGTCAGTAGCGCGGCACGGCGCTAGCGGTTCACGGACGTCTGATCCGCTGCGGTTGGCCGAAGGGCCACTTGGCAGGCTGACGCATCGGCACTGTCCCAGCGGCATTGTTGCGCGGCCGAACGCGGGTCCGCATGCCAGTGCGCGGCAAGTGTAAAGGCTACCGCTCCAATGGAGCCCGCAATTGCCAAAGCGGGAAGCAGAACATCCGTGACAAACGATATAACACGCCACACGCTCGCCATGCCCACTCCCCCCAAGCGGTCCCCGATCCTGCCGGTCGGATAGCTGTAGCATTGGCTCTGAGCGGTCGCTACGGAAATCGCCTACACGAACCCCAATGCCTCCCTCGGCGCCTTCTCCGTAACCTCCAACCGAACCCGATATTCCCCGGGGTGTCGCCCGAGGATCAAATCTCGGGTTGCCTTCCGGATCCCGGCCAGTTCGAGGAGGTCCGCCATCCGGTGTCGTAGCGAATGGTTCGGTGAAATCGTCTTGTCGGTGACGACTGCCCGGACGTGTTTGCCACTTGCCGCTGGGGCCGCGCCGCTTGCGGCCGAGCGTCGCTCAGCCTCCGCGTTTGCCTTCAGGCCTCGGCTTCCGCATGGCCTAAGAGAATGACGATTTTCCGGTTGGTTGTCGAACGCTGGACGAAGATGGTTCGAGATTTTGGCGGTGTACCCCGAGGGAAGCTACGCGCCCCGAATCTCCTTGGATTTCCTGCCTTTCAGGAAAAAATTGGCTCCCCGGGACGGATTCGAACCATCGACCAACCGGTTAACAGCCGGTTGCTCTACCGCTGAGCTACCGGGGAACTCTATGCAGGCGCGCAGCGTATAGCAAACCGGATCGGGCATTGCAAAGGCACAATCGGTAATTTTGCTCCACGATAACGGAAAGGCGACGCGCGCTGGCTTTCGAGGCTTTCCTATCCCATATGATGCGACCTGAACCGTTTCCAAGAGCCAGGGCACTGTGATGACCATGACCGAAGCGGAAGATCGCTACACGACATCGGGTTCCGAGGAAGGCCGGACGATCCATCTCTTCGGCAAGGCTGTCCGCCTGCCGCGCTCCCGGGCCCAGCGGATCGCTATCGGCATCGTGCTGGTGATTCTCGGCATGTTCGGTTTCCTGCCGATCCTGGGATTCTGGATGATCCCGCTCGGCTTGCTCGTACTTTCCTATGAATTTGCGAAGGTGCGGCGCTGGCGGCGGAAACTGCAGGTAGGCTGGGGCCGGTGGCGCAATCGGTGACCTGATGCGTCAAAGAACGCCATGCGCTCCGGGATCGGCGATCCTGGTCTGAAAAGCTGACGGCACTGCAGTCTGGAGGCCTCGCCCGGAATCGAACCGGGGTGCAAGGATTTGCAGTCCTCTGCGTAACCACTCCGCCACGAGGCCATATTTCAAGCTATACGGCAATGGAAAGAGGCACTTAGATCGAAAGACCTTGCGATGCAAGGCGGCTATCCTGAATTATTACGCTTTTCCCGTATTGGATCGCCATCCGCGGAAGCACGAGCAGGTAGAAACGGCATCTCCATTCTGAAGCATGCCGGTCGGCGTCAGGCGATTCCGAGGATCGTCTTGGCCTCCCGGGTCGATGCGAGCGGTCGCCCGGCATCGGCTGCAATGCTGGCGATGGCCGCTACACGTTCGGCGTTGTCGCGCGCAACTCCTCCACCGGCGTTCCACAACGAGTTCTCGAACCCCACGCGGACATGGCCGCCACGCTCGATCGCGGCTTGCAGCGCAGCGGTTTCACCTCGGCCAAAAGCGCAGACCGACCATACGGCGCTGGCGGCGAGCCGGTGGCGTTCCAGGCCAGCGAGGAAGACGTCGAGATCTTCGCGTCGGCTTTCCTGGTCGTGGGTATAGCGACCGAGAACGAAAAGCAGACGCGGCTGCGGCACATCTCCGAAGTCTCCCCGGCGATGCAATTCCGCGAATTTGTCGAGATCGGCGTCGTCATAGAGAATATGCTGGACGCTGATGCCCTGCCGGGCTGTCGAGGCGAAGAAGGCGGATGCCTCAGGTTCACCAGCGCGCAGAATCTCGCGCAGCGCGATCGAAATCGCCGCAGGGCGGAGCGTGCGGACAAGTTGCATCTGCTCCAGGGGAGAATACCGGCCGACCGCTTCCGTCGTGACCTGGACAAGCATTGCGCCATTCGTGCGCCCGCGAATCGCATCGAGCGCCTGAGTGTAGCGATCGGCATCGAGCACATGCGCACCCGTCTCGTCGCGCACGTGAACGTGCATCGCGGCCGCGCCCTGGGCCAGACAGGCCGCGGCTGTCTCCGCCAGTTCGGATGCGGTCATCGGCAGGGCAGGGTGGTCGTTTCGGGTACGCCGGGCGCCGTTCGGCGCCACCATGATGAGCAAGGGGTCGGCGGTCATGTCTTACCTCGGTCTCTGGTCTGGGGCGCTATGACTGATACAGCCGGAAAACCGTCGCCTCCTGCCGTAGATGATCCCAGACGCGGAGAAGCGACGATCAGCGGGCCACCATGCGAATGTATGTCATTCCCCGCTGGCATAGAGCCAACGCGCCACCAGCGCGTCGGTATCGCTTCCGAAATCCTCGCGCGCGCCCTCGGAGAACACGGTGCCGTTCTTAACCACATAGACATAGTCGGTGATGGCGAGCGCCGCGCGGATATCCTGGTCGACCAGCAGCACCGCCTTGCCGAGATCACGCGCCAGGTCGCGCACGATGCGATAGATGATCTCGCTGGTCTGCGGATCGACGCCGGCGGTCGGCTCGTCGATCAGGTAGACGGACGGGTCCGTCATCAGGCTGCGCGCGATCTCGACCTGCCGCTGCTGTCCGCCGGAAAGTTCGCCGGCCGGCTGCGAGCGCTTCTCGCGGACGACTGGGAAACGCTCATAGGCACGCTCCAGCTTTTCCATGAGCACGGACTTTTTCGGCCTCGCATGCCAGAGCCCGAGCTTCAGGTTCGACTCGACCGTCAGATAGGGGAAAAGGCTCGGCCGCTGCGGGAGATAGGCAAGCCCCGCGCCCAGCATCTTGAAGGGCGGCTGGCCGGTGATGTCCTCACCGCCGAGCGCGACCCGGCCGCTGCTTGGCTTGAGGAAGCCGAAGAGCGCCTTGAGCAGTGTCGATTTGCCTGTGCCGTTCGGGCCGACGACGCATGAGATGTGTCCCGCCCAGGCCTTGGCCGAGATGTCGCGAAGGATATTGATGTCGCGCGTATAGCCGGCCACAAGGTTGTTACAGGAAAGCAGCGGTTCGGCGCTTGCCCAGTGTTCGGATTGCGGTGCGGAAGCGGTCTTGGCCATCCTTACCCTCAATTTACCCGCGTTCCGGTATAGGCGCGCACGACCTCCGGGTCCTGCAGCACCTCGGCAGCCGCGCCGTCCGCAATCTTGCGGCCGCGCGCCATCACCATGACACGCGTCACGACGGACTGGACGGCTTCCAGGTTGTGATCGACCAGAACGATGGTGTAGCCGTCGCGATTAAGCGCCCGGATATGCTCGGCGATCTGTTCCAGCAGGCGCGGATGGACGCCCGCGAAAGGCTCGTCCAGCAACAGCAGCCGGGGCTTCAGCATCAGCGCGCGTCCGAGTTCCAGAAGCTTTTGCTGACCGCCGGAGAGGGAACGCGCATAATCGTCCGTGAGGTGGTCGAGCCGCAGGAAGGCAAGCACCTCGCGCGCCCGTTCCTCGGCGGGGCCATGCCGCGCCGTCGCTTCTGAGAGCGCTGGCACCATCAGGTTCTCCAGCACCGTCATCCGGCGGAAGAGGCGCGGCACCTGGAAGGTACGGGCGACGCCGCGGCGCGCGTAGAGATGCGCTGGAGAGCGGGCCATATCGGCGCCCTCCACGACGATCGCGCCCTCATCGGGCTTGAGCGCGCCGGTGACCATATTGATGGTCGTGGTCTTGCCCGATCCGTTCGGCCCGATCAGCCCGACGATTTCGCCGCGCGAAAGCGCGAAGGAAAGGCCCTGCACGGCATGGACCCCGCCGAAATGCTTGGCGAGGCCTTCGACGGAGAAGAAGGGGGCGTTTTCCTCAGCCGGCATTGGATTTCTCGCTTGCTGCGGCGGGCGCGGCTGTACGCTTTGCGATCAACCGCCGCCGACCCCATTGCTCGATGATGGGGAAAAGCCCGTTCTGGGCGAAGCGCTGCACGAGGATCAGGGCAAGCCCCATCAGGACGAAGCGCCATTCGCCATAGGAGCGCAGCGTTTCCGAGAGAAGATAGACGACGACCGCGCCGATGACCGCGCCCGGCAGGCTCTCGATGCCGCCGATGACCGCCATGGCGATGACGAGGCCCATTTCGGGCAGGATCGTCATGTTCGGGGTCAGAATGCCGATGAAATGGCCGTAATAGATGCCGGCGATGGCCGCGATGACGCTGGTGACGACGAAGACCAGGATCTTGTAGCGCGTGGTGTTGACACCGCTGGCGCGCGCCGCGCCCTCGTCCTCGCGGATGGCGCGCAGGAAGAGACCGACGCGCGTGGCGAGCAGACCGTTCATGCCGGCGACGGCGAGCACCACCAGCCCGAGGCCGAGATAGTAGTAGGGCAGGTCGGAGCGGCCCGGGAACAGGCTCGGCACCGGCAGGCCGAGCATGCCGCGCGTGAAATCCTCCTCCGCGATCAGCACCATTCGGAAGATTTCCGAGATGGCGAGCGTGAAGAGGGCGAGGTAGGGGCCGGAGAGCCTCAGCACCAGCGCGCCGATCAGCGCGCCGGTCACGATGGCGAGCAGGACGCCGGCCAGCATCGCCGCCGGCAGCGGTAGGCCGAAGCGCGCGACGCAGAGTGCCGAGGTGTAGCCGCCGAGCGCGGCGAAGGCGACATGGGCGAAGGAGAACTGGCCGGCAAAGCCTGCGAGCAGCGCCCAGCTTGCCGCGAGCAGCGCGTAGTACCAGGCGATTGCCCCGACATGCGTCCAGTAGGGGCCGATGCCGGCAAGCGGCAGCAGGATCGCGACGAGGAGCAGCACCGCCTGCGTGATCCGCGAGAAAAGAGGGGAGCGCGTCATCGGGGCGCTCCTATTCGAGTCTCAGATGCGACCGGCCGAACAGGCCCGTCGGCCTCACGAGGAGCGTGACGACCAGAAGAAGCGCGCCGAAAGCCTGCGTGTAGGCAAGCGCCCGGTTGGGGTCTGGCAGGTAGCCGACGCCTAGGCTCTGAACGAGGCCGAGCAGAATACCGCCGGCGATGCTGCCGCCGACGGAGCCCATGCCACCGAGCACGATGATGATGAAGGCCTGCACCGCGGGCAGGTCGCCCATGGAAGGCGACAGCGCGAAGATCGGCGCGATCAGCGCGCCGGCCCCGCCGGCGAGCGCCGATCCGAGGCCGAAGGCGACGGTGTACATGCGGCGTGGGTCGATGCCGATGACGGCGGCCGATTCGCGGCTCTGGCTGACGGCGTCGAGCGCCTGGCCGAGTGCCGTGCGCTTGAGGAAGGCGGTGAGGCCGACGAGGAGCACGATCGCCACGATCGCGGCGATCAGCCGGTCATAGGGAAGGATCAGCGGACCGAACATCAATACGCCGCTCATGAAGGGCGGTGGGGACTTGGCGAACGGCCCGAAGACGACGAGGCCGAGATTGGTGAGCAGGATGGTCAGCCCGAACGTGACGATGATGGCATATTCGTCCTTGCGCTCGACCTTGTCGGTGTACATCGGCGCGATCACCAGCCGCTCGAAGACGACGCCGAAGACGAACAGCGCCACCATGGCGCCCACCACGCCGACGAGCGGCGGCATGTGAAGCGCGGTGATGATGTAATAGGAGGCGTAGCCGCCCAGCATGTAGAGCGCGCCATGGCCGAAATTCACCACCTTCAGCACCGAGAAGACCAGCGTCAGCCCGGCGGCCGTCAGCGCGTAGATGAGGCCGATGACGAGGCCGTTGACGGCCAGCAGGAGAAAATAGCTCATGAGCGCGGATCGCCTGTTTCGCGGGATGGGCGCATGGAGTGCCGGCGGCCTTTGTCAGGCCGCCGGCCATACGATCACTTCTCAGGCAGGATCTTGTCGGTCGTCGCCCATTTCTGCGGATAGACGATGGCCGCGTTCTCCGGCGTCTGGTTCATCTCGGTATACTGGATGATCGTGAAGGGCACGTCCATGAACTGGTGATAGGCCCAGTCCGGCGTCTTGGTCGTCGGGAAGCTGTAGGTGGCGTTGGTGCCTTCGTAGTTGATCTCTTCCAGTCCCTTGACGATCGCGGCACGGTCGGCCGAACCGGCCTTCTTGATCGCGGCGACGACGACGTTGAACGTGTCATAAGCTTCCATCGCCACGCCCGTCGGCGCGCGCTTGTAGCGTTCGGTGAACGCCTCGGCGAAGGCCTTGGCCTTGTCGTTCCACTGCGACTTGGGCTGGGCGACGTTGACGATCAGGAGGTTCTTGGCGCATTCGCCGTCGACCTCCCAGACTTCCTTCTGCAGGAGGCCGGACGAGCCGATCAGCGCGGTACCGGCCGTCGGCGCGAAGCCGAGCTGGCAGGCCTGCTTGACGAGCTGATATTGTGCCTGGCCCGCGATCACCATCTGGATGGCGTCCGGCTTCGGGCTCTGGTTCATCAGCCTCAGGAGCGCTGGCGTGAAGTCCTGCTGGTTGAGGTCGATCGTGACCAGCGAGTGGGGAACCTTCTTGGCTTCCAGTTCGTCGGCGATGACCTTGGCGCCGCCCTGGCCGAAATCGGTGTTCTCGGCAATGATGGCGATGTTCTTGAAGTGCTCCGCCGACCAGTCGGCCGCCTTGACATAGACAAGCGAATTGGACGGCGCGAGGCGGTAGACCTCGGGATACTGCTTGGCGGTGATGGCGTCGGACCACACGTCCGTGCCGACCCAGGCGACGCCGTATTTATGCGCTTCCTCGATCTCGGCGAGCGCAACCGAGGAATGGAACTCGCCGAAGATGGCGGCGACGTTGTCCTTGGTGATGAGCCGGACCGCCGCGGCGCTGCCTTCCGCCGGCTGGCCCTTGGTGTCCTCATAGGTCACCTTGATCTGGCGCCCGAGTACGCCGCCGGCCTTGTTCACCTCGTCGACGCCGAGCTGCACGGCCCACTGCATTTCCTGGCCGCCGGAATAGTTGCCGGGCGGTGACAGCGGGCCGACCCAGCCGAGCGAAATCGGTTCTTCGGCTCCGGCGGGCAGAGCCGCGAAGGACAGTGCCGAAAGCGCGAGCGCGGCGACACCGAGACAGGATTTAAGGGTGGATTTCATGCGAGCGTTCTCCCTGCTTCTTAACTTGATTGAATGAAACACTACACTCATTTTCATGGATTTGAAATATCCATTGCAGCATCAAATCCACAGGCGTAGTTTCACCTCATGTTGGAACCTGCCTTCCGCTCGCGCTTGCTGGAAGCCTACGAGACGATGCCGCGCCAGATTCGTGCGGCGGCGCAATGGGTGCTCGACAATCCGCGCGATGTTGCGCTTCTCTCCATGCGTGAGCAGGCGAAGCGTGCCGGCGTGACCCCGGCTTCCATGACGCGGCTTGCGCAGCGCATGGGCTTCGACGGCTATGAGGGCTTGCGGGACCTCTATGCCGAAAGGCTGAGGCGCGGCGAGACGGAATTCTCCGGCAAGGCCGAGGCTCTGGTCGCGCGGCGCCGGCAGGACGGAGACGGCGCTCTTGCCTTCGACCTCGCCGAAACGCTGGAAAGGCATATGGCAGCGCTTTGCCGGCCGGACGCGCTCGACGCGGTGACCGAGGCAGCGACCGTCCTTGCCCTCGCGAGGCGCATCCACGTGCTCGGCTATCGGTCGAGTTATCCGGTGGCGTGCCATTTCGCCTATGTCTATGGCCTCGCGGGCGGGAATGTCCGTCTTCTCGACGGTCCCGGCGGGACGGGACCGGACGCGCTGCGGGAGGCGACCGGCGACGACGTGCTCCTTGCTGTCAGTGTGAAGCCTTATACGCGCGCGGCCGTCGAGCTTGCGGATTATGCGGTGACGTTGGGGCTTCCCGTCGTCACCATCACGGACAGCGTGGTGTCGCCGCTTGTCGCGCGGGCGCGCGCCGCGATCATCGTTCCGACCGAGAGCCCGTCCTTCTTCCACACCATGGCCCCGGCCTTTGCCGTAGCCGAGGCGCTGGCCGCCATTCTCGCCGCGACCGCCGGCGAGAGCGCACTCGACGCCGTGCGCTCCATGGAACGCCAGTTCGAAAAACTTTCCACCCACATCTGAGACCGTCGCCATGACCCATCTTCTTCACAGAACCATCAAGAGCAAGCTGCCCGTTGCAGTCGGGGGCAGGGGGATCGAACTCTTCGACAGGGAAGGCCGTGCCTATATCGACGCGTCGGGCGGCGCCGCCGTCTCCTGCCTTGGCCATGGTCACCCGGACGTGCTCAAGGCCCTCCATGCGCAGCTCGACAAGATAGCCTATGCCCACACGAGCTTCTTCACGACCGACGTGGCCGAGGAGCTTGCCGACCGACTCGTCGCCGACGCGCCGGAAGGCATCGGGCATGTCTATCTGGTCAGCGGCGGCTCAGAAGCCATCGAAGCCGCGCTGAAGATGGCGCGGCAATATTTCGTGGAGAAGGGCGAGCCGCAGCGGCGCCACATCATCGCGCGGCGCCAGAGCTATCACGGCAACACACTCGGCGCGCTCGCTGCCGGCGGCAATGAATGGCGGCGCAGCCAGTTCAAGCCACTCCTGATCGAGACACATCATATCGATCCGTGCTTCGCCTATCATTTCCAGCGTCCGGGCGAGAGGGACGCCGATTATGCCGCGCGCGCCGCACAGGCACTGGAGGATAAGATACTGGAACTCGGTCCCGACGAGGTCATCGCTTTCGTCGCCGAGACGGTGGTCGGCGCCACGGCTGGCGCTGTGCCGCCCGCCGCCGATTATCTGAAGCGCGTCCGCGCCATCTGCGACCGCTACGGCGTGCTCCTCATTCTCGATGAAGTGATGTGCGGCATGGGGCGCACGGGCACGCTGCACGCCTGCGAGCGGGATGGCGTCGCGCCGGACCTGATGACCATCGCCAAAGGCCTCGGCGGCGGCTACCAGCCGATTGGGGCGGTGCTGCTTTCCGACAAAATTTTCGATGCCTTCGCGAACGGCTCGGGCTTCTTCCAGCACGGCCACACCTATATGGGCCATCCAATGGCCGCCGCCGCCGGGCTTGCCGTGCAGGAAGTCATCCGTCGCGATAATCTCCTTGAGAATGTGCGTTCCATGGGTGCGCATCTGTCGCGTCGGCTAAACGAGCGCTTCGGCAACCATCACCATGTCGGCGACATACGTGGTCGCGGCCTGTTCCAGGCGATCGAACTGGTCGCCGACCGCGGCTCGAAGGAGCCGTTCGACCCGGCGCGGAAGCTTCACGCGCGCATCAAGCGGGAAGCGATGGCGCGCGGCCTGATGGTCTATCCGATGGGGGGTACGATCGACGGCAGGCTGGGCGATCACGTGCTCATCGCGCCGCCCTTCATCGTCACGAAACGCGACGTCGATACGATTGTCGAGCGCCTGGGCGAGGCGGTCGATGCCGCGATATAAAAAGCGTAGTCGATTTATCGCCGATATCGCGCTGTCCAGCGCGGGTATCCCGGCAAATCGCTATCGCCGGAAGGATCGAAGCGCTGCTACATCTGGATCTATCCCGAGCCCGGGCCGGTCGGACAGTGTGCTCATTCCGGCAATCATATCGGGGATAGGGCTACCCAGCGCATCGCGCAGCGGATTCTCGTTGGCATCGACTTCGAGATAGCCGGGGCCTCCGACCGCTGCCTTCAGATGCATCGACGCGGCAAGACCGATCCCGCCGCCCAGCCAGTGGGGACAGAAGAGGTAGCCGGCGGCCCTTACCCGTCTGCCCAGAGGCACGCAGCCGCTGAATCCACCCCATTTCCCTAGATCGGGCTGGAAGACGCCGATCGCCTTCGCCGCCAGGGCCTCCTCGAAGGCCGCTTCGCCGCGCAAATTCTCGCCCGCGGCGAGCGGCATGCCGGCCTTCCCGGCAAGCTCTTGCCAAATCCGCCACGGCGTATCGGCAGGCACCGGCTCTTCCAGCCATTCAAGGCCAAATTCCTGGAGCCGCGGCAGCACGGAAAGCGTTGTTGCCGGATCCCATGCCTGGTTCGCGTCGGCCATCAGCGGCATCTCGGGGCCGAGCAGTTTTCGCAGTGCCGTGAGATTGGCGAGATCACGTTCGGCGCCGAAGCCGATCTTCAGCTTGAACGCACGATAGCCTTCCTCCAGTTTCGCGGCAGCCAGCTTTTCCGCATCGGCGGGATTGATGCCTGACGCATAAGGCTGGAAGGCGGGGCCGCCGCCAAGCAGCTTCCACAGCGGCTGCCCGACCCGTTTTCCGGCAAGGTCCCAAAGCGCGATATCCGCGCCGGCTATGATCTGCGCGATGGTACCCGGTTCGCCGCATTGCAGGCCGAGCACATGGAGCCGGCTTGTAAGCTCCGAGAACGCCGCAACCGGGCCGGGCCAGGGCCGAGCCAGCAATAGCGGCACGACATAATTCTCCAGCATGCGAGCGCGGTGCTCGGCGCCGACATTCGGAAAATTGCACCAGACCTCGCCCCAGCCGATTGCGCCGTCGACATCCTCGACCCGAACGACCAGTGCAGGGCGGTTCGTCATCGTGCCGAAGGAGGTCACCACCGGCGTCGATATCGGCACCCTGAAGACTATCGCCTCGATCCGGGCGAGGCGTATTTCCGGCAGGTTCTCGGGCGTATCCAAGCGTCAGGCCTTCACTGTCGAGGGTGCTGGCGTGCCCTCGTCGATACCCAGAACCAGCGCCGCACCCTTCTCGCCGATCATGATCGAGGCGGCGTTCGTGTTGGCCGACACCATGTCCGGCATCACCGAAGCATCGATGACCCTGAGCCCTTCGACCCCACGCACCTTCAGCGATGGATCGACGACCGACCGCGCATCGGAGCCCATGCGGCAAGTGCCGACCGGGTGGAAGACGGTGCCGCCACCATTGGCAGCGAATTCCAGCAATTCGGCGTCCGTCTGGCGATCCGAACCGGGCAGCATCTCGGCCGCGACAAGATCGCGAAAGGCGGGCTGCGCATAGATGTCCCGCAGGATGCGCAGACCGGCGACCAACACCTTCCGATCCAGTTCTTCCGCGAGATAGTTCGGCTCGATCAGCGGATCGGCGAAGGGGTCGGCCGAGCGGATCGAGACGCGGCCCTTCGAAGAGGGACGGCACTGGCAAGCAGATGCCGTGAAACCTGAATAGCGGTGCAGCGGTTCGCCCGGCTTGTCGACCGAAAGCGGCATGACGTTGAACTGCATGTCCGCACGACTGCCCATAGCGTGCTTGGTCGGCACGAAACCACCGACCTGGCCGGCGCCTACCGTCAGCGGACCGGAACTGCGGAACAACCATCGCGCGCCCATCCCGGCGAGCTTCAGCGGATTACGTACGTCGTCGTTCAGCGACATGCGCCGCTTCAGCCGTACGATGGTGCGCGCCTGATAATGATCCTTAAGGTTCTCGCCCACTTCCGGCGCGTCCACCACCACATCTATGCCCTGGCGGCTGAGATGCTCCGCTGGCCCGATACCTGAAAGTTGAAGGATCTGCGGCGACTGCAGCGTCCCTGACGCAAGGATGATCTCGCGCGATGCGCGAACGCGATGGACGTTTGAGCGAGCATTGGCCTCGATCCATTCCACCGAGGTTGCGCGCCCGTGCTCGAAAATCACACGGGAGACCTGCGTATGTGTGATGACGGTGAGATTCTTGCGCCCCAGCGCCGGCCGCAGGAAAGCGACTGCGGCGCTCTGGCGCCAGCCGTCGCGGATGGTGAGTTGGTAGGAGCCGACACCGTATTCGGTGGCGCCGTTCATGTCGGGATTGTAGGGGAAACCGGCTTGCTGGCCGGCCTCCAGCCAGGCACGGCAATAGGGGTGGTCGTTGCGGAGTTCCGAAACGCCGAGTTCGCCGCTGCCGCCGTGATAGGGATTCTCCCCGCCCTCGTAACGCTCGGAGCGCTTGAACACTGTAAGGACGGAGCAATAGTCCCAGCCGGTCGCCCCCGCCTTGGCCCAATCGTCGTAGTCCTGATGCTGGCCGCGTATGTAAAGCAGGCCGTTGATGGAACTCGATCCGCCGATGATGCGGCCGCGCGGCCACAGGATCGACCGCCCCCCGGCATGCGGGCTGGGCGCGGTCGGGAAGATGCGCGAGAAGCGCCGATCGTAGATCGTGCGGAAATAACCGACCGGCAGCTGGACCCAGAAATTCCGGTCCCAGCCCCCCGCCTCCAGCACAAGCACGCGTGTCGACGGATCCGCCGATAGACGGTTCGCCAGGACGCAACCCGCGGATCCGGCGCCGACGATCACATAGTCGTATTCCGACCGGTCAACCATCACGCGCCTCTCGCCTGCATCTCCTCTGCCCTCAGCCCTTGATGGTCTCGAGGTAGAGCGACGTGTCGAAATATTTCGAAGCCGGCACGGGATTCGGGATCTTGGCGAAGGTGGTGAAGAAATCCGTGACCTGCTGCAGCCATCCTGTCACCGTGCCGTCCTCATACTTCTTGCGCCATTCCGCGGACGTGAAGACCTTCTCGGCCTTGAACTGATCCGTGAGATCCGGCAGCGACACGTTGGGATACCGCTCTTTCTGCAACGTCGCGAGCGCCTCGTCTGTATTGGAGACGAGATAGTCGTTCGCCTCGGCCCAGGCCTTGATGATGTTCGTCAAGGCTTCCTTGTTGGAATCGAAGAAATCGTTGCGCGCGGCCCAGCCATCGACGATCGCGGCCTGCGGATAGTAGGCTGAGGCATCGATGAGCTTGACGGCATCGGGTGACTTCTTCTTCACCGATTCATTGAACGGCACCCAGAGCGCGACGGCTTCCACGGCCTTTGAGATGAAGGCCGTGACCGCATCGGGCATGCGCTGGTTGACCAGCGTCACCTCGCTCGGGTCGATCTTGTTGGCCTTCAAAGCAGTGTCGAGGAAGACATGCGCGGTGGTGCCGAGCGTGGTCGATATTTTCTTGCCCTTGAGGTCGGCGAAAGTCTTCACGCCCATGTCGGGATGTACCCAGAGCTGCGCCGTCGCAAACTCGATGTCGTTGATTAGGAAGACCTTGCCCTGGCCGCGCGCCGGGAAGTTGGAGACGACCGCCCCGGTCGAGAGCACGTCGATCGAGCCGCCCGTCATCGCCTGGAACAGCTCGAGCCCTGTCTGGAACTGGACGAACTCCATATCCAGCCCGTACTTCTTCCACAGGCCCTTCGACTCGGCGAGCCACATTTGCCCGTCCACGGCCAGCGTATGCAGATAGCCGACCTTGACCTTGCTCGACGCGGCAAATCCTCGCACCGGCACGGCGCCTGCCAGGGCGAGCGCACCAGAAAGTTTCATAAAATCTCGACGGTCCATCTTTTCCTCCCTTGGTTTGATGGTGTTTCAGTCTTCGGTCGTCCGCTGCGCCTCCTGCGCCGCGTATTCGCGCATGACCAGTTCATGGACGCGTGCCCGTAACTCGTTGAATTCAGGGGTCTCCTGAAGTGCGTGATGACGCGGATAGGGAAACGGCACCTCGACCACGCTGCGCACGCGGGATGGACGCGCGGAAATGACCACCACCCGGTTGGACAGATAGACCGCCTCCTCGACCGAGTGGGTGATGAGCATGACGGTCTTCCCCTCGGTGCCGAGGATATCGAGAAGCAAATCGTGCATGGCGCTGCGCGTCTGCGCGTCCAGCGCCCCGAAGGGCTCGTCCATCAGGAGCAGTTCGGGATTGACGGCATAGGCGCGCGCCAGCGCAAGCCGCTGCCGCATGCCGCCCGAAAGCGTCTTCGGATAGGCCCTGCGGAAGTCCCAGAGCCGCATCAGCCGGAGATAGCGTTCGACGATCTCCGCCCGCTCCTTGGCCGGTTTGCGGTTGGCCTTGAGCTTCAAACCGAAGGCGACGTTCTCCTCGACGGTGAGCCAGGGGAAGACGCCGTACTCCTGGAACATCACCCCGCGATCCGGCCCCGGTCCCGTGATGGCCTTGCCGTCGAGTGTGACCGAGCCGCTTGTCGGATTCACGAAGCCGGCGGCCATGTTCATCAATGTCGTCTTGCCGCATCCGGACGGGCCGACGAGCGAGACGAATTCTCCGGCGCGGATCGAGAGCGACAGGTCCTGCACCACCTCCAGCGGACCGCGATCGGTGGGGAACTGCATCGAAATGTTTTCGAAGCTCAGCCGCTCCTGGGGTGGCACGTTCGTGCTCATCGCTCTATTTTCTCCTGCCATCCGACGATGCGGGCCGTCAGCCGGCGCAGGATCGTATCCATGAGAAGAGCCATCGCGCCGATGCAGATGATGCCGAGATAGATCGTGTTGAGCTCGAAGAAGGCCGAGGCGTTCTGGATCATGGCGCCCAGCCCCTCCTGCGCAGCCACCAGTTCGGCGGCGACCAGCGTCGCCCAGCACACGCCGAGCGCGACGCGCAGCGCGACCAGCATGTGGGGCACGGTGAGCGGCACCATCACGCGGGCGAAGATCTCGAAATCCGTCGCGCCGAGCGTACGCGCCACACGTACATAGATCGGGCTGATCGACGCCATGCCTTCATACATGACGATGACGGCCGCGAAGAACGAGGCGTAGAAGAGGATGGCGATCTTGGCGACTTCGCCGATGCCGAGATAGACGATCACCAGCGGGATCAGCGCGATCGGCGGCAGGGCGCGGAAGAAATTGATAAGCGGGTCGAGCAGCCGGCCGACGGGACGGTACCAGCCGATCAGGAACCCGACCGGGACGGCCGCGGCGGTGCCGAGCAGAAGACCGCCCAGCACCCGTGCCACCGACATGGTGATGTTGGTGAGGAGGTTGCCGCCGGTCAGTGTCGCCCAGAATGTCTGCGCCACCTGCAGCGGCGAAGGCAAAAGGCCGGGATTGATCAATCCCGTCAGCCTGAGCAGCCACCACAGGGCCACGAGCGCCGCGAAAGGCGCGATCGTCAGTCCGATCCTAGCGGCGTAATGCGCGGCGCTGTTGCGCATCATCCGGTTTCCTCCCTGTGCGCCTGTCATTGGCCGTGACACGCGCGTCCTCCTGCTTGAAGTCCATTCCGGGCCTTGCATCCGAGCCGAGCAGATCGACCTCGAGCCGGACGAGCTCGGCCGGATAGCGGATGTGGGCGTAGTAGATGATGCGGCCGCTTTCATCGGTCAGGGCACGCCTTATCTCGACGATCGGGTCCCCCACGCCGATGTCGAGGCAAGAAGCGGTCCTTTCGTCCGACACCGAAACCCAGATCACCTGCCGCGCGATCGAGATGTGGAGGCCGGGGCGGGCCGCGAGCTGGCTCAGCACCGGCGTCGTCGTGAACCTTTCCGGGTCCGTGCGGTAGAGATCGGCGTCGAGGTGGATATCGATCAGGCAGTAGGCGATGTCATGCCGATAGTGAACGCGTCTAAGATGCACGTAGGAGGGGGCCGGTTCGCCACTGACGAAATCGACCGGCAGGCGGTCGATGCGTTCGCCCTCAGGCACGGAAAGAGGGTGAACCCGCAGGTTAGCGACCGATTCCAGCATGTCCGGCCAATTGATGGGAAGCTTGAACCATCGCTGGCTTGACAGATCCTTGGTGACGAAGGTGCCTGTCCCGCGGCCGCGACGGATAAGACCGTCAGCCTCAAGCTGTGCCAGCGCCTCGCGGAGCGTCGAGCGTGCGACGCCGTAAGTGTTCATCAGCGCTTCCAGCGTCGGCAACTGGTCGCCCATCTTCCATTCGCCCTGCTCGATCCGCTGACGCAACAGCTTGGCGATCTGCAGATAGATCGGCGTGCGGCTGCGCCTGAAGATATCCGGGTCAAATGTCATAAAGTTCCTATATACGGACTTTATGACATGGCGCAAGCTCCTCACCGGTGCTGGATGCCTTTTCAGCGTCACCTGCTGCCGACTACTTCAGCATGTCGGCGAGGGCAAGCCGCATTGACGTGCTCGGTATCCCGAACAGGCCCCCATAGGGGAGGTCGAGATCGAGAATGACGAACATGACGCTTGTCACCGATATGATGGCGATACCGATCGCCACTGCTGCAAGCACGTTGCGCGGCGATTGCAGGCCGAAGCTCAGGAAAACCAGCGTCAGCCAGAATATGAGCACGGCGGCGAAGGGTGTCGAGAGCGATCCGTGGACATCCTCGATCACGCTCCATCGCGCGCTTGCAACTTCCCTGTAGTCTGCCGCGCAACGCGTAGCCAACGAGCGATGCAGCGTATCACCCGGAGCAAGCTCGCTGATCGCTAGGCCGACATCATCCATGATCGCGGCAAGTGTCGGAACCTCGCCAAGACGCGGCATCCCGTCCGTGGCCGGATATTCCACTCCATGCGGTGGAGGCTCATCCGGCCATGTGCTGGCGATCACCGCGGCGACATAGCCATGCAGCTTGGCGCGCGCTCCCGCCAGTTCCGGCCCATAGTTGCGCATACAGGTATCGAGTTGGGTGAGAGTGGCGGCATAGTGGCCGCGGTCGTGGAAGGCAGAATCGTAGGAGTTTCGTACCGATGCCAGGATCAGGCTCATCACGAGCGCCGCGAAAGTGACGAGAAGGGCCGTGACGATGCGCAGGAACTCGATGGTCGGCTGATTTCGGTGCGGTTCGGGAATCCGGGATCGAACGACGAAGCCGCCCACGGCCCCTGCGACCAGCAGGATAAAGAGGGTCAAGGTCCATAAGGCCTCGTGCATGTCGACCGGTCCCCAAAATGCCTAGCCATTTCCGCCGTGGCAGCCGTCACCGGAGGAACGGATCGGCAGGCCTGGCCCGCACCGATCCGTGCCTCAAAATTCAGCGATGCTACCAACGGTCCTCCGGGACCGATACTATATTACCGTTTTGGCCGAACCTCACAGTGTTCACTTTGAGTGCATCTGCGCTTTTACGGTAAGCGGTTAATCGCTGCTCGCATATCGAAGGAAGGATATTATGCGATGACTGCCGGATGCCGCGATGCTTTCGGCATCGCCAGGGCGCGCGATGGCAATCACGTGGCTGTTGCGACCGCTGAAGGGCCAGCCATCTTTCGGATGACATCCAGGAAGGCAGCGCTGGCCGCTTCGAACGGGCCGCTATTGTCGATCTCGATATTCTTCTCACAATCCGGCAGGGCGATATCGCCGCGTTGCATGCGCAGCTTTATGTCGCCTTCGTTCTCGCGCCCACGGCTTGCGAGGCGTGCGGCAATGATTTCCGGGCGCGCAGTGATATGGATGGCGACGACCTTTTCGAAAGCGGACCGGATCGCCGGCAGCGCTGCACGCGATCCGTTGAGAACAGCTGTGCCGCCGCCAGCGAGATGGTCGCGCACTGATACAGGGACGCCGTAACGCAGGCCGTGCGCGTCCCAATGCACGGCGAATCTGCCCGCCGCGAGTGCCTTGGCGAATTCGTCGTGGGTGAGGTGATCATGGTCTTCGGCCGCAGCGAGCGGCGGCCGTGTCACGATCCGGCGTACGAACAGCACGGAACCATTGCCGGAGAACTCCCGTCTCGCATGAGCTATGAGGCTGTCCTTGCCGACGCCGCTCGCGCCCACGACGGCCAGCAGCGTTCCGACGTTCCGAAGCGCTTCCTCGTCCGCACCCGCCTCAGACAACGCGTCTCCCCTCCCGCCAGACCGATCTCACGACAGGCACCCCCCTGTCGCGGCGTACCCGCACCAGATCGGCGCGCAGGCCGGTGCCGATGCGGCCGCGATCGTCGAGGCCGACGGCGCGAGCCGGCGCGGCGCTGACCAGCCGAATTGTCTCGGGAAGCGTCATGCCGTCCTCGTCGTCGGCGAGCACGAAAGGCGCGTGGATGAGGCTGAAGGGCACATAGTCGGAGGATAATACGTCCAACAGGCTCTCGTCCGCCAGAGCGCGGGCCGAGATGTTGCCTGAATGCGACTTGCCGCGGATAACGTTGGGCGCGCCCATCAGGACCGACATGCCGGCCTGGTGCGAAGCCCGGGCCGCCTCGATGCTGGTCGGAAACTCGGCCAGCCGCACGCCGAAGCCTTTCGATTCCTCGACATGCTCGACTGTCGCGTCATCATGGCTGGCGAGTGCGATGCCGCGTTCGGTACAGGCGTCCACGATCGCCTTGCGGTGGGCCGCCGAATAGCGCGTGGAATCCTCGAGACGGCGAGCAACGAAACGTTCGAACTCGGCGTCGCTCAGGCCGCGTTTCTTGCGGTAATAGAGGGTATACTGCTCCAGTGTCTGGAACTGGCGCTGGCCGGGGGCGTGATCCATCAGCGAGGCAAGTTTCACCTGCGGGTCTTCCCGGAAATCCTCGAAATATTCGAGCACGTCGCCCGCCGACACTTCGCAACGCAGATGGATCAGGTGGCTGGCGCGCAGCCTGTCCTCGGCAGCGGCAATCGCCAGCGCATCGGCGATGATGCGCATTTCGCCTTTCTTGAAGCCGCCATCCTCGTCAGAGCCGAGGCGGAGACAGTCGAAGACCGTGGTGATGCCGGAGCCGGCGACCTGCGCATCATGCGCCTGCAAGGCGGCGATGCTGTCCCAAAGGACGCCCGGACGCGGTGCGTAGTGCTGCTCCAGATGGTCCGTGTGGAGTTCGACGAGACCGGGGACAAGATAATCCCCCTCCATGTCCTCGCCGGTGGCCGAGTTACCGGTATCGACACCGGCGATAAGCCCATCCCGCATTATTACCGAGCCGGTGACGATCTCGTCTTCCAGCACGACCCGGGCATTCCTGAGGATTGTTTCGCGTGACATTTCAGGCGGTCTTTCTGCTCTCGGCAGCGCCAAGGCGATGGATACTGTGGACTGTGAACGGCGCGCCGGCTTCGGGCTCGGTGAAGACTGCGACGGAGTCGATCTCGACCGGCGAGGCCAGCAGGGGGGCGAGGATCTCGTGCAGGACCGGCTCGATACGGTCGGCTTCCTTTTCGGAGACAGGGCCTGTCAGCGTCATATGAAAGCGGAATTCTTCCTTCACATACGGATAGCCATGACGAAGCAGATAGGCGCGTTGCCGCTCGCTCAGCCGTTCGGGCCTGCGGCGTGTGATCTCGCTGTCCGTGAGCGAGGCGCGAAGCAGGTCGAAACGATCGACGGCGGTACCGGCGAGGGCCTCGACCTCCATGTTCGAGCGAGCCGGCACAAGAGCGAGAAAATTTCCCAGCCGTGTGATTGCGAGCGATAAGGCGAAGGGGGCGCAGCCGTCGGCGACGGCATCGGCCGCACGAAGCACATCCCGCTCGCCAAAATCCGACCCAAGCCGAAACGGGGCAACGAGCGTGGCGTGGAAGCCATAGCGCCGTGGCTCGGCGGTCCAGTCCGACAGTTCCACTGCGTCGAGGCCAGGCTTCCCGGTGATATCGGTTTCCTCACCGGTGAAAGCGTCGCGGCCAAGCCAGCGGGAACACGCCACCGTCAAGGGATGGTCGCGTGGGGGCGTGAAATAAAGCGCGTACCGCATCACAGGAACAGCTTGCGCATTTGCTGTGACACGAAATCGAGGACGGAGACCGTCACCAGCATGATGATGAGCATTGCCGAAGCCTGCGGGTAGTAGAAGCCGCGGATGGATTCGAACAGGACCTGACCGATGCCTCCGGCGCCGATGACGCCAAGCACCGTGGCGGCGCGCACATTCGATTCGAAGCGATAGAGCGTAAAGGAAATCCAGAGCGGCATGACCTGCGGCACTACGCCGAACAGGACTTCCTGAAGCCGCGACGCGCCCGTCGAGCGGATAGCCTCGACCGGCCGCGCGTCGATGGCCTCGACCGCTTCGGAGAACAGCTTGGCGAAAATGCCGGTGGTGTGGACGAAAAGGGCCATCACGCCGGCAAAGGGGCCGAGGCCAACGGCAACGACGAAGAGCACCGCGAAGACCAGTTCGTGGATCGAGCGGCACGCGTCCATGACACGGCGCACGGGCTGCACGATATACCACGGCGCCATGTTTCGCGCGGAGAGAACGCCGAGCGGTACCGCGAACGCGGCTGCGAGAAATGTGCCCCAGAGCGCGATCTGGAGCGTCACGATCATCTCCCGGGCGTAGTAGCGCCAGTCGGAAAAATCGGGATGCGAGAATTCCGTGGCGTATTGCGCCATGTTCCCGCTGTCCGTGAACAAATGGGGCCAGTTCGACATCTCGGCGGGCCCCCAACTCCATGCCAGGAGAGCCGCGAGCGCGATCCAGCATATCGCCGTCCCTCTGCTTCGCGTCCAGTTAGGCTCGATCTCGGCCGGAGCCGGTCTGGCGGAGGCTGTGCTGCTGGTGTCGGTCATCATACGATCCCGAAAGTGGGCGGCCGGCCGCTGCGATGGCGGCCGGCCGGAGCGAAATGGGAAATCAGCTCTGCTTCGACTTGAGCTTCTGCTCGTAAGCCGTCTTCTCGGCTTCCAGCTTCTCGATCTGGGCCTTTTTGTCGGCGTCCGAGATATTCTTGTCGGCCTGCAGCTTTGCGATCGTCTTGGTGAGTTCCATCACCCGGATCGGGAGAAGCTGCTCGTCGTTCGATTCCTTGAACGGAGCCCACTGGAGTTCGGCAAGGATCTGCTTTTCCTTGGCAGCATCGCCCGAGGATTTGTCCGTGCCATAGGTGAGGATGAAGTTCCTGATCTTGTCCTTCATCTCCTGCGGAAGGTCCTTGCGCCAGACGAGCGGGTCGGACGGAATGAGAGGCGACTTCCAGATCACCTTGATGTTGGCGTAGGCCTTGGGCTGGTTCTTCTCGATCAGCTCCATGTTTTCAGTATTGTTGGCCGCCGCATCGAGCTGGCCGTTGGCGACGGCCATCGCATTGGTTTCATGGTTGGCGTTGGTGACCGTCTTGAAGCATTCCTTCGGGTCGACCTTGTTCGCGGCGAAGATGAAGGTGGTCGGAACAAGATAACCGGACGTCGAGTTGACGTCGCCGAGGCCGAAATTAAGCGACTTGTCGCACTTCAGGAGATCGTCGATCGAGGAGAGTTTGCTGTCCTTCGGCGCGATGATCAGCGACCAGTAGCCGGGATTGCCTTCGACGCTGACGGTCTGAGCGAAGATCTCGCCGCCGGCACGATCGACCGCTTCCATCGCGGATTTATTGCCGAACCATGCGAGCTGGACCTTGCCGAAGCGCATGCCCTCGATCACGCCGGAATAGTCGGAAGCGAAGAACGGCTTGATCTCGTAGCCGGTGGCCTTTTCCATGTCGGCGAGGAAAGGCTCCCATTTCGGCTTCAGGTTCTGTTGGGATTCGGTCGAGATGATCCCGAAATTGACCTCTTCCGCATAGGCGGTACCTGACAGCAGGAGGGCAAAGGCGGCCACCGCCGCGCTCTTTATGATGGCGTTCATGATCTGCTTCCCTGTTGGTGTTGAGCTACGCAAAGGCCGGAGCGCGGCCCACTGGCGCTGCGCGCTTCGGTTTCGCCGGTTGCATCGGCGCTTCCGGCAAAATCAGTTCCTCGGAATTGGACCCGTAGAGTTCGACCAGCATCCGGTTCGTGAGCTCTGAAGACGGGCCATCGAACACGATACGTCCGTCCCGCAACGCGATCGTGCGCGGGCAATAGCGGCGGGCATATTCGACCTGGTGCAATGACACGACGCAGGTAATCTCCTGGTCGCGATTGACGGCGGCAAGAATCTCCATGACGCGGCGGGCCGAAGAAGGGTCGAGCGAGGCGATCGGCTCGTCCGCAAGAAGGATGTCCGAGCGCTGGATAAGCGTACGCGCGATCGCGGCACGCTGCTGCTGGCCGCCCGACAGGGTCGATGCGCGCTGCCAGGCGACTTCGGGGATGCCGACGCGAGCCAGCGCCTCGCGCGCTGCCTTCTTTTCCTCGGCCGTGAAGAGGCCGAGTGTGCCCCGCCAGGCCGGTATGCGGCCGAGATTGCCGAACAGGACGTTGGAAAGGACGGAAAGGCGGCCGACGAGGTTGAACTGCTGGAAGACGACACCGACGCGGCTGCGTATCTCGCGCGCCGAGCCTGTCAGCTTTCCACCGTCCTGGATCGACCTTCCCAGGATCTCGACATTGCTGCGCCCGGGGGAGGCGGTTTCGAGCCCGCATATGTGCCGGATCAGCGTGCTCTTGCCGGAACCGGAGGCGCCGATGAGCGCTACCATCTCGCCGCGTTTGATCTCGATGCTTATGTCATCCAAGGCTCGTTTCTTGCCAAAGCTCTTGGACAGGTTCCGGACGGAGATGGCGGTCATCGGCTCGCTCTTTCCATGCAATCGAGAATTCGAACGATTCTGTGATGCGGGTTCATGGGCTTTGGATGCTGGCGTCATGCCGCGCCGATCCAAGGTTCCGTCACGAGCCTAGGTTTGCCGCATGAAGCTCAGTTGTCGGGGCGATGTCAGTTCCGTGACATTCCACAGCGGAGATCGGCCATTCGGCGTCTTCGTATTTCTCCAGAAACTCTTCGGCACCCAGCTTGCGAAAATCGTCCAGCGCGAAGCGCAGGCGGGCATGCGGCCAGTCCCACCAGGCGAGTTTGCGCATGCGCTCCGCGATCCGGCCCGGGAAACGCTCGCGGATGAACCGCGCCGGCACGCCGCCGACGATCGTGTAAGGCGCCACGTCCCTGGTGACGACGGCACCTGCACCGACCACGGCGCCATCGCCGATCGTGACGCCGGGGAGCAATGTCGCGCCATGGCCGATCCATGTGTCGTGGCCGATGAACACGCGCCGTGCACGTCGTGCCGCGAAGAACTCAGCCTCATGCTCGGCATCGTCGAAATAGTCTGAGGCCCGATAGGTGATGTGGTGCAGCGTCGGGCGCGACATCGGATGGTGCGTCGCATTGATGCGGACCGAAGCCGCTATGTTAGCGAACTTGCCGATGTTGACGCACCAGCTCTGGCAGTTCTCCATCACATAGGAATAGTCACCGAGTTCGGTGTCGACCAGGCGGCCGCCTTCCGCCACCTCGGTATACCGGCCGAGCCGGCAATCCTCGACGAGAGCGGTCGGGTGGATGACGGGGATTTCGGACAAGCGGGCCATGTCATGCTGCCTTTGCGGACGGAGCGAAACTGGTCACGTCGATGATCACGTCGGCCACCGCATTGCGGATTTCGGCGTCGTGGAAGATGCCGAGCAGGGCCGTGCCGGCGCGCTTCTTCTCCGCGATCATTTCGACCACCACCGCCCGGTTGACCGCGTCCAGCGATGCCGTCGGCTCGTCGAGCAGGAGGATCGGATGATCGGTAATGAAGCCGCGCGCGATGTTGACGCGCTGCTGCTCGCCGCCGGAGAAAGTGGTGGGCGGCAGCGCCCACAGGCGCTCGGGAAGGTTCAGCCGTGAAAGCAGTTCGCCAGCGCGCACCGTGGCTACTCGCCGGTCCGCCCCACGTTCGACGAGCGGTTCGGCGACGATGTCGAGCGCACCGACGCGCGGTACCACGCGCAGGAACTGGCTGACATAGCCGATCGTCTCACGGCGTATTTCAAGGATTGCGCGGGGCTCGGCGGCAACCAGATCGACCTCCCGGCCGCGATGGCGCACCAGGATCTTGCCGGCGCTGGCGGCATAATTGCCGTAGAGCATCTTGAGGATGGAGCTCTTGCCGGCACCGGACGGGCCTCCGAGGACGGAGCAGGTTCCGGAATGCAGCGAGAAAGCGGCGCGCGCTACGACCGGCAGTTCGACGCCGCCGCGCAGATGCATGGTGAAGGATTTTGCGAGGCCGGAAACGACGAGTGCGGCGGACATCACGGGACCTCAGACCTGCAGGATCGAAGAAACGAGGAGTTGCGTGTAGGGCGCTTGCGGATCGTCGAGCAGCCGGTCCGTCAGACCTTGCTCGACGACGCGGCCTTCCTTCATCACCATCATCCGGTGCGACAGGAGGCGCGCCACGGCGAGGTCGTGCGTGACGATGATGACGGCGAGGCTGAGATCGTGGACGAGGCCGCGCAGGAGGTCGAGCAGCCGCGCCTGAACCGAGACGTCGAGGCCGCCGGTCGGCTCGTCCATGAAGACAAGGCGCGGCGCGGTCACGAGATTGCGCGCGATCTGCAATCGCTGGCGCATGCCGCCCGAGAAGGCGCGCGGCTGGTCGTCGATGCGGTCGGCGCTGATCTCGACCCGTCCGAGCCAGTCCGTGGCGGTCGCGCGGATCTTGCCGTAGTGCCTGTCGCCCACGGCCATCAGCCGCTCGCCGACATTGGCTCCCGCGGAAACGGTCATGCGCAGGCCGTCCGCCGGATTTTGATGGACGAACCCCCAATCCGTGCGCTGCAGGAAGCGCCGCTCGGCTTCACCCGTCTTCAGGAGATCGCGCATTTTGCCGCCGCGCATGCGGTAGGACACGGTGCCCGAACTCGCCTCAAGTCTGGTCGAGATGCAGTTGAGAAGCGTCGTCTTGCCGGAACCGGACTCGCCGACGACGGCCATGACCTCGCCCGGCCAGACGTCGAAACTGACATCGGCACAGCCGATGCGGTCACCATAGGTCTTGGTCATGGAGCGCACCGACAGGAGCGGCAGCGCCTGGCTTTCCATATCCGTGACGCTCTTTGCGGGAAGACTGACGGTCATTGCGCGGCCTCCCCGGAAAGTTCGCCGCGAAAGCCTTCGTCGCGTCTCGTTTCGCAATGATCGGTGTCGGAGCAGACGAACATGCGCCGTCCCGCATCGTCGAGAACGACTTCGTCGAGATAGACCCCGTCAGCGCCGCACAGCGCGCAACACTGCTCGAAGCGCTGCACCTCGAATGGATGGTCCTCGAAATCGAGGCTGACGACTTCGGTATGGGGCGGCAGTGCGTAGATGCGCTTCTCGCGGCCGGCTCCGAAGAGCTGCAGCGCCGCCGACATGTGCATCTTCGGGTTGTCGAATTTCGGCGTCGGCGAAGGGTCCATGACGTAGCGGCCCTCGACCTTCACCGGATAGGCATAGGTCGTGGCGATGTGGCCGTTGCGGGCGATGTCCTCGTAGAGTTTCACATGCATCAGCCCGTATTCCTCGAGCGCATGCATCTTGCGCGTCTCGGTCTCGCGCGGCTCGAGGAAGCGCAGCGGCTCGGGTATCGGCACCTGGTAGACGAGCACTTGCCCTTCGGAGAGCGGAGCCTCCGGGATGCGGTGGCGGGTCTGGATGATAGTCGCGTCGGCGGTGTGCGTCGTCGTCGCCACGCCCGCGACGCGCTGGAAGAATTTGCGGATCGAGACGGCGTTGGTGGTGTCGTCGGCGCCCTGGTCGATGACCTTGAGAACGTCGAGCGGGCCGAGGATGGAGGCGGTGACCTGCACGCCGCCCGTGCCCCAGCCATAGGGCATCGGCATCTCGCGGCTGGCGAAGGGCACCTGGTAGCCGGGAATGGCGATCGCCTTCAGGATCGCGCGCCGGATCATGCGTTTCGTCTGCTCGTCCAGATAGGCGAAGTTGTAAGTGGGCGCGTTCATTCTGCGGCCTCCTGCACTTCGCTAGCCGACACGTCATCGGGCCGGCCATTCGCCTGTCGCGCCGCGTATTCGGCCCGCATCATGCGGACGAGGCCGAGTTCCGCCTGGAAATCCACGTAGTGGGGCAGCTTCAGATGCTCGACGAAGCCGGTCGCCTGGACGTTGTCGCAATGGGAGATGACGAATTCCTGGTCCTGCGGCGGTGCGACGATGTCTTCGCCCAGTTCCTCCGCCCGCAGTGCCCGATCGCACAGCGCCATCGCCATCGCCTTGCGCTCCGATTGCCCGAAGACCAGTCCGTAGCCGCGCGTGAACTGCGGCGGCGCCTTGGCGCTGCCCTTGAACTGGTTCACCATCTGGCATTCGGTAACCTGGACGCGGCCGAGGGGGGCGGCGAAACCGAGTTCCGGGACAAACACTTCCACCTCGACCTCGCCAATCCGGATTTCGCCGGCGAAAGGATGGGAGCGGGCATATCCACGCTGCGTCGAATAGCCGAGCGCCAGAAGAAAGCCCTCATCGCCGCGCGCGAGGCTCTGCAGCCGCATGGGGCGCGACAGCGGAAACTCCATCGGGGTCTGGTTGATGTCACCGGGTTCGGTCGGGGAAAGATCGCCGTCGGTCTCGATGAGCCCTTCGCCGTCGAGTATGTCGGCGACACGCGCTACCGGCTCGGTCGTTCCTTCCCGTGTGCTGCCGGGCTCGATCTCGGGATCGCCGTCCAACTCCTCGTCGAGCAGGCGGTGCGTGTAGTCGAATGTCGGGCCGAGCAACTGCCCGCCGGGCAGATCCTTGTAGCAGGCCGAGATACGGCGCTCGACCAGCATTCGACCCGTCTCGACCGGCTCGGCATAGCCGAAGCGCGGAAGGGTCGTGCGATAGGCGCGGACGAGGAAGATCGCCTCGATCAAATCGCCGCGCGCCTGCTTGATGGCGAGCGCGGCCAGCCTGCGGTCATAGAGCGAACCTTCGCTCATCACCCGGTCCACACCGAGTGCAAGCTGTTCCATGATCTGGTCGAGGCTCAACGCCGGAACCGAGCGATCGCCGCGACGGCGGTCGGCCAGCAGGCGATGGGCGTTGTCGATGGCGGCTTCTCCGCCCTTGACCGCGACATACATCGGTCAGGCCTCCCCCGGGATCAGCCGCGCCGAACGCGGCAGGCAGGCAAGCGCATTTCCCGCCGCGAGAATGAGATCGACGCCACAAGGAAAACGGTTGCGATTGGCATGCCATTGCGCGGCGAAATCGGCGGGCAGCCCGCGCGGTGCGATCGTCACCCGGTCCTTGATTCCCGGTCCCCGGAAGGTCAGGGGCACCCCGCCTTCGAGACCTTCGAGCTGTAGCACCAGCGTGGCGGAACGATCCGGATATTCCTGCGAGCCCTGGGCGAAGCGCTCAAATGAAGGAATGGACGAGGGGGTGGCCACGAGGGCGAAGACAGCTTCGGACATCGAAGCCGCCGGGCGTGCTCCGGTATGGAAAGCCAGCCATGACCTCTGTGCTTCGTTGTCGAGCGGGCCATCCAGCCAGTACGGCGTGTCGGCATCGATCAGAGCGCAGGCCACGGCGCCCGCCACGCTCTCCATAGGCGCCGGTGGTGCCATGCTCAAATCGATACGCGCGATGCTGCCCGGCCGCGCCATGGCATCCATCAAGGCTCGGAACACCGATTGTGCATCGAGCACCGGGTTGGCAAAGCCACCCTCGAGCGTGCTGGCCTCGGCAAGCATCAGTCTTCTCCCCGGACCATGGTGAAGAAATCGACACGCGTGGCCGCAGTCTGGCCGCGGCGCGTATCGTCAGCCGCCTGCAGCTCTAACTTGATCGGCTCGATCAGGCCTGTATCGACGCGAGCGGCCATCCCGGCGTCATGGCACACAGCGTCGATGAGGGCGGACAGTTCGGCCTTGGCGGGCTCGCGTCCCAGCATCATGGCATGGCCGACGGCGCCGCATTCCAGCTTCACGCTGGCACGCGTGACGGTCGCTTCGCCGATGTTGAAGGCTTCGCCCGTGCCGCCGATACGGCCGCGCAGCATGACGAGGCCGAATTCCGGTCCGCGCAGCAGACGATAAGTCGGGTCGATACCAAGCGTCGGCCATAACTCCCGCAATCTGGTATTGGCGCTCTGTGCCAGAACCGCCATACGGTCTTTTCTCGCGGTAATGGTCTTGGTCGTCGCCATGTTCTTTCCAAATTCATCCGTTGATATAGACAAATAGATAAGTTACCTCCTTTCTACGGGCCTTCGATGACGGGCACATGACAGAAGGGGAAGAGGGAATGGCTGGATCATCAGGCTTGCAGAGGGGTGCGGGCGTGTCGCTATGGCGGCAGATCGCCGATCGCATACGCCTGGGCATTGCATCGGATCTCGCGGACCCGGATGGACGGCTGCCGCCGGAGACCGATCTCGCCCAACGTTTCGGGGTCAATCGCCATACGGTGCGTGCGGCAATTTCCGCACTGGCGCATGAAGGCGTACTGCACGCCGAGCAGGGCAGAGGCACCTATGTGCGCAGGCAGAAGCGGCTGGTCTACCCGATCGGAGAAAAGACGCGGTTTTCCGCGGGGCTGGAAGGTCAGAGCCACGATCTGGGGAGCGAACTTCTGGACCATGGTCGCGAGGCGGCTTCACCTGAAATCGCCGATGCGCTGGGGTTGCGCCCGGATGAGGAGACGATTCGCCTTGAAGCCCTCGGAAGCGCCGACGGCACTCCCGTCTCACGTGCTACCTTCTGGTTCAGCGCGACGCGCTTTCCCGATATCGCCGGGTATTTCGCCCGAACCGGATCGATCACCGAGGCGTTGAGGCGTTCAGGTGTGGCGGACTACAGCCGGGCCTGTACGCAGATCGAAGCCCGTCATGCCGATGAGGCGGATACGCGGGAATTGCGCTTGTCGCCCGGCGCCATCGTGCTCTTCACGCGCGCCTTGAACGTCGATCCGGACGGCGCCCCGATCCAATACTCGCTGACCCGATTCGCAGCCGACCGCATGACGCTTCTGATCCAGTCCTCGCGACACCAGATTAGCGAGTGACCCGGCTTCGACATAAACCGGACCTTAATATGAGCAGGGGTATAGAACATGTCATGCGCCACAGGTCTCGTTCCGGGCTCGCATTCACTCTGAACTGCATCAAGGTGGTTCCCGCCGGTTTTCGTGAGGCATCACCGGTCGCCGCAGCGGTCCGGATCGGGCGTTCGGTCGTGGGGTATTTCTGCAACACGACGAAGGATGCTGTATGCGTCCGGTTCAGTCATTTATTGACCGCAAACGCTAATTTTGCCACACCCCTCGCGAGGATCGCCGTGATTTGGGCGGGTCGGCCCACGGGGTGGTTCGGGGCGCTCCTATTCCAAGACGGCCTCCGAGCCGCTATATTCAGTGTGGCGCGACGGGCGCCTGGGGACGAGCCGAAACAGTGATGACAGCCGAATATGCGCATCTGCGGGTAAAGATGGTGGATGGCCAGTTGCGCACCACCGGCATAACCGACGCGCGTATTCTCTCGGCCATGGGCTCTATTCCGCGCGAGGCGTTCCTCCCCGCCATACGCCGCCCGCTCGCCTATCTCGACGAGGATATCTATATCCCCACGGCCTCCGGCCACCCGCGCTATCTGATGGAGCCGGCGCCATTCGCCAAGCTCGTGCAGCTTGCCGCCATCGGCTCTGCGGATCGGGTGCTCGATGTCGGTTGTGGCACCGGATACTCATCCGCCGTGCTTTCCCAGCTTGCTGCATCGGTCGACGGGCTCGAATGCGAAGCCGATCTTGCCGAGTCGGCGCGCGCGTCGCTTGCGAAGCTCGGAATCGGCAATGTAACGATCGTGGAGGGGGCGCTTGAGCGTGGTTATCCACAAAATGGTCCTTACGACGTAATCGTGGTCGGCGGAGCGGTGGACGACGTGCCGGAGGCGCTTTTCGGGCAATTGGACGAGGGCGGACGGCTGGTTGCCGTCACCGGCGAGGGCAATGCCGGCATTGCACGCATTTGCGTGAAGGAGGGCGGTGTGGTTTCGTGCCGCCGCGCTTTCAACGCCGCGATCCGGCTACTTCCCGGATTCCGGCGCATACCGGTGTTCGAGTTCTGAGCGTGGGGGAGTTGGAAGCGTCGAGTATCGAGTAGGGAGCTTCGACAGGGGAACCGGGACGGCAGCGGCCACAATACAGACAGGTCGTCGTCGGCATTCAGTAGGAATTCGGCCGGGGCATCCGCGCCAAACGGACGTGAGGTAGGTTGTGTCGCTTGTTCGCTACAGTATAGCCGCCGCTCTTCTTTTTTCGGTCGGCGGAACCGGGATTTCGGCCGCTTCGGCCGAAACGATTTTCGGCGCGCTGACGAAGGCCTATCAATACAATTCTACCCTCAATGCGGGCCGTGCTGGTGTCCGCGTTACGGATGAGGGCGTGGCGATCGCGAAGTCCGGTTGGCGTCCCACCGTTACGGGCTCGAGCGACATCAATTATGCTTCGCGAAGTGGCATCGGCATACAGTCGGGCACTCGCCTGACGACTGGCGGCTTCGGCGTCACCATCCAGCAGACGCTTTTCGACGGCTTCCAGACATTGAACAATGTCCGCGGCGCGGAGGCGCAGGTCCGGGCGCAGCGCGAGAATTTGCGCAATACGCAGGAAACGACCCTCTTCGACGCGGCCAGTGCCTATATGAACGTGATTCTGAGCCGCCAGATCGCGAGCTTCAGGGAACGCAACCTCGCCTTCCTGAACGAGCAGGTGCGGGCGGCAAAATCGAGGCTGGACGTCGGCGAGGGCACGCGCACCGACGTAGCACAGGCGCAGGCGAGCCAGGCGCTTGCTATCGCGCAGTTGAGCGCTGCGCGCGCGCAAGTGCTTTCCGACGCCGCCACTTATCATCAGATCATCGGCGACGAGCCGGGCAAGTTGCAGCCGGCACGACCGGTCACGAAACTGCTTCCATCAAGCCTTGCATCCGCCTTCGCGGTCGCGGCGACGGAGCACCCAGCCATTCGTGCTACCGAGGCGCTGGTTGACGCCTCTGAATTCTCCGTGAAATCGGCGGAAGGAACGCTTCTGCCGAGTATCGCCGCACAGGCCGGACTGAGCCGCGATTACAATCACCTGTCTCCAGCCAGTTCCGTCAACCCGAACGGGTGGAATAACTCCGCCAGCGTAGGCCTGTCGCTGACCGTGCCGATCTATCAGGGCGGCCGGGCATCGGCCCAGGTCCGCCAGGCGAAGGAATCTCTGGGGCAGGCGCGTATCCAGGTGGACGTCAGCCGCGACCAGGTCCGCGCTGCCGTCGCCGCCGCGTGGTCGCAATACGAGGCCGCGAAAGAATCGACGCGCGCCAATGCGGAGGCCGTGAAGGCGGCGCAGCTTGCGCTGGATGGCGTCATCGAGGAACGCAATGTGGGGCAGCGGACCACGCTCGACGTCTTGAACTCGCAAGCCGATCTCATCTCCGCGCAGATCAACCAGGTCAGCGCCGAACGCGATCTGGTGGTGGCGAGTTATGCCATCCTGTCGGCGACAGGCAGGCTTTCGGCCGGTCGACTCGGGTTGCAGGTCGCCGAGTACCACCCCGAAGAGCACTACAACGCCGTCAAGGACAAGTGGTACGGCCTGCGCACGCCGGACGGGCGTTGAGTTCATCGATCTCCGTCGTGCGCTCATAGCGCTCCGCGATAGAAGCTATTCCCTGTGACAAAGGCACTCCTGCCAAAAGCGGGGGATTCTCACGCGCGCATCGGTCGGTTACGCTGTTATCGGTGATTCGGCGCTGCGACCCGTGGCGCAGCATCGCTGGAAACGGTCACAAGGGGCGGCTAAGGTGACGATGGCTCAAGCGAACAACAGCGCACAACGCGAACCTTCGATGGAAGAGATCCTCGCGTCGATCCGCAGGATCATCGAGGACAGCGATACCCAGCGGCAGCAGACGGACGAAACCGCGACAACGGTGGCGGAAGAAGCGGCGCCTGCTCGAACGGGGAGCGTCATCGAGGTAGAAAGCTTCCGCGCCGACCTCAGGGCGAGCGCCGAGGCGCATGAGGCCGAGAAGGTAAGATCGGTATCGCCGGTTTCCCTTGCCGATATCCAGGCCGAAGTCAGGGCGACAACGCCCTCCCTTGGCGGGGGCACAAAGGCTGAAGCCGCTGAACCGGTTTTTCCAAAGGCGGAACTGTCCGCCGTAGAGGAGGCGCTGGCAAGCGCCGCGGATGAGAGTGGTCTCGACCAGGAAGAGATGATCGCGGAATTGAGCGAGCAACTCGGCACCTTGAAGACCTCCGAGCCGAAGCAGGAAAAGACGCTCGAGGCAAAGCCCACCATCCTTTCCGAGCAGGCCGGGCGGCAGGTCGCGGCTGCGTTTGGGGAACTGACCGAAGCCTTTTCCACAAATCGTCGCCGCAGCTTCGAGGAAATCGCTGAGGAGATGATGCGGCCCATGCTGCAGGACTGGCTGGACAACAACCTGCCGGTGCTGGTCGAGCGTCTGGTGCGCGAGGAGATCGAGCGGGTCGCTCGCGGTTAGACAATAACGGCCTGTCCTCTATTTCCCCTCGAAAGGGAAAGCCGATGAGGAAATTTGCTTTCACGGCGCTTGCTTTCGCGATGATGGTCGGCCTGCCGACAGCCGCTTCGGCCATGGGCCTCAGCTTCGCCTGGGGGCCGACGAAAAAATGCTTCGACCCGAAATCCCCGCCTATGACGATTTCGGCCGCACCGTCCGGCACGAAGAATCTGCGTATCCATATGACCGATCTCGATGCGCCGGATTATCCGCATGGCGGCGGCACCGTCGCCTATGCGGGCAATGGCAAGCTTCCTTATGGCGCCTTCCGCTACCGCGGCCCGTGCCCGCCTTCGTCGCATACTTATCGCATGACCGTCGAGGCGCTTGACGGCGCCGGCAAGGTGCTTGCCACGGCGACCGCCAAGAGGCGCTTTCCTTAGAGGCACTGCGTGTCGGCATTCAGTGGACGAAGCCGCCGCAGTTGACTTGCGGCGGTGCATCCGGTTTACACCCAGCCTTGAATATCCGGAAAATCTGGAACTCTCCCGATGCTTGAGAAGAATTACGACGCGGCCGGCGTGGAGCCGAAGATCGCGGCCCGCTGGGAAGAGGCCGGCGCATTTCGCGCAGGCGCAGGGGCGGAAGAAGGCGCCGAACCTTTCACGATCGTCATCCCGCCGCCGAATGTCACCGGTTCGCTCCATATGGGGCACGCGCTCAACAATACGCTGCAGGACATTATGGTCCGCTTCGAGCGTATGCGCGGCAGGAACGTGCTGTGGCAACCGGGCATGGATCATGCCGGCATCGCAACCCAGATGGTCGTCGAACGGCGCCTGATGGAACAGCAGATCCATCGCCGCGAACTCGGCCGCGAGGCCTTCATCGAGAAGGTCTGGGAATGGAAGGCCGAATCCGGCGGCCAGATCGTCAATCAGTTGAAGCGGCTCGGTGCGTCCTGCGACTGGTCGCGCGAACGCTTCACCATGGACGAAGGGCTTTCGAAGGCCGTCGTCGAGGTCTTCGTCACGCTCTATCGCGAAGGCCTGATCTATCGCGGCAAGCGGCTGGTCAACTGGGACCCGAAATTCGAGACGGCCATCTCCGACCTCGAGGTGGAGAACCGCGAAGTCGACGGCCATATGTGGCACTTCAAGTACCCGCTGGCAGGCGGCGAGACCTACACCTATGTGGAGAAGGATGCCGACGGCAACGTCACCTTCCAGGAAGAGCGCGATTATATCTCCATCGCGACGACCCGCCCCGAGACCATGCTGGGCGATGGTGCCGTGGCGGTTCACCCCTCGGACGAGCGCTATCGGCCGATCGTCGGCAAGCTCTGCGAGATTCCGGTCGGCCCGAAGGAACACCGGCGGCTGATCCCGATCATCACCGACGAATATCCAGACCCGGATTTCGGCTCGGGTGCGGTCAAGATCACTGGCGCGCACGACTTCAACGATTATCAGGTCGCCCGACGCAACCGGATCCCGCTCTACCGCCTTATGAACGGCGTGGCCGCCATGCGCGACGACGGCGAGCCCTACGCCGACTGTGCCGCCCAGGCCGCCGAGATCGTCCGTACCGGCGAATTGCCGGGCGAGGCGGAAGTGGATGCGATCAACCTCGTGCCGGACGAATATCGGGGTCTCGACCGCTACGAGGCGCGCAAGCGCATCGTCGAGGCCATCGACGCCGAAGGCCTGGCGGTGACAGTCAAGGATGCCGACGGCAACGCCGCCCCTTATGTCGAGGCAAAGAAGATCATGCAGCCCTTCGGCGACCGCTCGGGCGTGGTGATCGAGCCGATGCTGACCGACCAGTGGTTCGCCGACGCGGAGACGCTTGCCAAGCCGGCGATCGCCTCGGTGCGCGAAGGCCGTACCAGTTTCGTGCCGAAGAATTGGGAAAAGACCTATTTCGACTGGATGGAGAATATCCAGCCCTGGTGTATTTCGCGCCAGCTCTGGTGGGGCCACCAGATTCCGGCCTGGTATGGCCCTGACGGGCATATCTTTGTGGCGAAATCGGAGGAAGAGGCGCTCGACGCGGCCGTGGAGCACTATCTTGCTCTTGAAGGGCCATGGAAGGCCTGGGTGCAGGATCGGTTCGAGAATTTTGCGCCGGGCGAAATCCTGACACGCGACGAGGACGTGCTGGACACCTGGTTCTCGTCGGCGCTCTGGCCGTTCTCGACCCTCGGCTGGCCCGATAAAACGCCGGAGCTTGCGACCTATTATCCGACCTCGGTGCTCGTCACCGGCTTCGACATCATCTTCTTCTGGGTCGCCCGCATGATGATGATGGGGCTCCATTTCACCGACGAGGAGCCGTTCCACACCGTCTATGTCCACGCGCTGGTCCGCGACAAGAACGGTGCAAAGATGTCGAAGTCGAAGGGCAACGTCATCGACCCGCTCGGCCTGATCGACGAATACGGAGCAGACGCGCTTCGCTTCACGCTCGCCATCATGGCCGCGCAGGGGCGCGACGTGAAGCTCGATCCGGCCCGCATCGCCGGCTACCGCAATTTCGGTACCAAGCTCTGGAACGCGACCCGCTTTGCTCGGATGAACGGGGTGGCGCGCAACGATGATTTCGTGCTGCACGAGGCGAAACTCACGGTCAATCGCTGGATACTGACCGAGCTTTCGGACACCGCGCGGCAGATCACCGACGCCGTAACCTCTTACCGCTTCAACGACGCGGCGAGTGCCGCCTATCGCTTCGTGTGGAATACGTTCTGTGATTGGTATCTCGAACTCCTGAAACCGGTCTTCATGGGCGACGACGAGGCCGCGAAGGCCGAGAGCCAGGCGGTCGCGGCCTTCGCGCTGGACGAGATCTACAAGCTTCTCCACCCCTTCATGCCGTTCATGACGGAGGAGCTTTGGGCCGAGACCGGGAATGGCGAGCGGAGGTCGCTTCTCTGCCATGCGGCGTGGCCTGCTCCCGAGTTCGAGGACAAGGCCGCCGCCGACGAGATGAACTGGCTGGTTGAGCTCATCTCCGGCATCCGCTCCGTGCGCGCCGAGATGAACGTGCCGCCTTCGGCCATGGCGCCGCTGGTCATGGTCGGGGCAGGGGAGATGACCAGCGAAAGGCTCTCGCGCCACGAGGCTGCGATCGGGCGGCTGGCGCGCATTTCCGATATTTCCTTTGCCGATGCGGCGCCAAAGGCCTCGGCGCAGCTCGTCATTGGCGAGGCGACCGCCTGCCTGCCCCTCGGTGAGCTGATCGACCTTGCCGCCGAGGCTGCGAGGCTGCGCAAGGAGATCGCCAAGGCGTCCGACGAGATCGCTCGCATCGAAAAGAAGCTGTCGAACGAGAAATTCGTCGCCAACGCGCCGGAGGAAATCGTCGCGGCCGAGCGCGAGAAGCTGGACGAATACCGCGCCACGAGCGAGCGATTGGAAACGGCGTTGTCGCGTGTATCAGGGGACTGATCCTTAGCCCGGCTCACGCCGTGGCTTCAGGCTCCGCCCGGCGCGCCCTCGGCCGCCACCGCCTGCTCGGCAAGTGCGAGATGGCCCTGGCGATCCTGTGCCTCGATATAGACGCGGCGGATGTCGGGAAAGCGCATGCGGATTTTCCGTTCGAGATCGCTGACCGTCGTCTCGATCCGTTCCGAGGGGATGCCGTTTGCGAAATCGAGGCTGACGACGGCGAGAATCTCGTACGGCCCGAGATGTAACGTCCTCAATTCGTTGACCGTTTCCACGTCCGGATGGTCCTGAAGCATCCGTCGGATCTCCGTAGAAAGCTCCGGATTGGCAGCTTCGCCGATCAGAAGGTCCTTCGTCTCGTAGGCAAGCACATAGGCGGTGACGCCAAGCACGATCCCGATCGCGATCGAGCCCGCCGCATCGTAGCGCGTGTCGCCGGTCCAAAGGCTGAGCGCGAGGCTTGTCGCGGCGATCAGGACGCCGATGCAGGCGGCGCTGTCTTCCATCAGGACGATGAAGACGGCCGGATCCTTGTGCGCCCGGAAATGCTGGAAAAAGCCCCGCTCGCCGCGCGTCGTGTTGAATTCGCGATAGGCGACCGTCCATGACATGCCCTCGAAGACGAAGGCGGCGGCGAGCACGACGAAGGCCACGATGGGCGATCCTACCTTATGGCCGGCTCCGAACGCCAGTACGCCCTCGTAGATCGAGACGCCGGAGCCGAGCGCGAAGATCAGCATCGCCACGACGAAGGACCAGAAATAGAGTTCGATGCCGTAGCCAAATGGGTGGCGCTTGTCCGGGGGCCGATTGGAGCGACTGATGCCGAGAAGAAGCAGCGCCTCGTTCGCCGTATCGACAAGCGAGTGGACGCCTTCCGAGAGCATGGACGACGAACCGGTGAAGAAGGCGGCGATGAATTTGACCACCGCGATCGCGCCGTTGGCGCCGATGGCCGCGATCACCGTGAAGCGGCTGCCTTTTGCGTGGTGGCGCGTTGTGGCCATCGGATCGAGCTCCGGGTAACGGTTCACCCGTCACTATAGTGCCAGGGTGCGGAATTGCGACATGTGGACAACCGTCAAGCGGCGATCAGTGCCTTCACGCCGTCGGCCACGAACTGCACGGCGAGCGCCGCCAGGATGACGCCGAGTAGACGGGTCAGGATAGAACGTCCTGTCTGGCCGAGAAAGCGGTCGATCCGCTCCGCAAGGTTGAAGACCAGCCAAGCGATGAACAGGCAAAGGAAGATGATCGCCGCGAGGGCAAGCTGCGCCGCCCAGCCGTGGAAACCGCCGGAGAGCAGCACGGTCGCCGATATCGCGCCGGGGCCGGCGATCAGCGGTATGGCGAGCGGAAAGGCGGCGATGTTGTGGATCAGATCCCTGGTGATCGCCACCTCCGCGCTTTTCTCCTTTCGGTCCTGCCGTTGCTCGAAGATCATCTCGAAGGAAATGAAGAAGAGAAGCAGCCCGCCGGCGACACGGAAAGCCGGCAGCGTGATCCCGAACATGTCGAGGATCGCGGTTCCGGCGACGGCGAAAAGCACGAGTACGGCAAAGCCTATGATGCTCGCCCGAAGCGCGACCTGCCCGCGCTGCGAGCGATCCATTCCTGTGGTGAGCGCAAGGAAAAGCGGCGCCAGCCCGGGCGGGTCGATGGTCACCAGGATGGTGACGAAAGCGTTGAACAGACTGTCGTAGTTCGGCACGGATGTCCCCGTGATATGTCCGGAGGCCTCCGGGACCGCATCTCGCCCGCCTCCGACCCTGCTGTCATAGACCATGGCGGGCCGGTGCGGTAGCCAAGGCCTGAAGGCTGCGCCCAACCCACTGCATTCTTCCCGATTTCAGGATGGTCCGCCGCGACGCTGGTGTTTTGGGTCAGGAAAGCAAAAGCCGGTCACTACGCCTTATTTGGCACTGAGAGCCGTGGCATCCCGGGCCGATCGGTAGTAGGAACTTAGGAACGGCTTGTAAGAGGGGTGGTGGGAGCTGGGTCTGGCGGGGATTTGCGTTCGATGTGTCGCGCGACCTTTATTTTGGCTTAATGTCTCGGGATGCGACGAGCGCGCTTCGGCCGTAAGCGCGCGTGCGGATTGCATCCGCCTGAAAAAGATTGTGGTTCGACATTGATGGCTTATGCCATAGGTTCTACCGGAAGCCGCCGGGGACCTCCGGCTGATCGGATACGCCTGTTTCATGAATGTAGAGAACAAGACAGCCCTGCTGCCCGAGAGCCTTCATCCGATGCCGCCGGACGCGGATTTGCCGATCCGCTCCACCTATCTCCACGAGGAAGCGCTTCGGGAACTGGGGGCGCGCCTTGCCGGCGGCGGCCCGGTCATCGACTCCGAGCTTGATGGGCTCGATTTTCACGCGCGCATCGATGCCATCGCCGATACGATCCTCAAAGTATACCGTATCACCGACGCGGCACAGAGCGCGGGCGAAACCGTTACGCCCGCGGCGCAATGGCTGCTGGACAACCACTACCTGATCGAGGAGGCGATCTACCAAGTCAAGCGCAACCTGCCGCCGCGCTTCTATCGGCAATTGCCGACAGTGAGAACGCCGGGCGGTCGGAGCATACCGCGCGTACTTGCCATCGCCTGGGCCTACGTATCCCATACCGACAGCACCGTCATGCTCCAGAGCCTGCGCACCATGGTGCAAGGCTTTCAGTCGGTCGAGCCGCTCAGGATCGGCGAACTATGGGCGCTACCGACGCTTCTGCGCTTCGTGCTGACGGAAAATCTCCGCCGGCTGGCGCTGCGTGTGAACCGTTCGCGCGAGCTGCGCCAGATGGCGAACGAGGTGGCCGACCGCGTGCTTGCCACGGATGACGAGGCCGCGCGCGAGCGCTTTCTAGCGGCCTATACGCGCCATGCGCGCGACACCACCTTCGCCACCCAGCTTCTCTATCGGTTGCGCGACGGCTCGCAGAATTCCGGCCGGGCATTGAGCTGGTTGGAAGCAGAGCTGGAAAAACACGGCACCGACGCTGAGGAATCGATCGTCGCCGAACACCGGACGCTCTCCAGCGGCAACGTGACGATGGGCAACATCGTCCGCGGCCTGAGGATGGTCAATGACACCGACTGGACGACCTGGTTCGAGGGTGTCAGCCAGATCGATTCGCTGCTTCGCGACAATACCAACTTCTCCGATCTCGATTTCCAGTCGCGCGACCAGTATCGCAACACCATCGAAAAGCTGGCCCGCCGCTCCGACCAGAGCGAATATGTCGTGGCCAAGAAGGCCATCGAGCTTGCTGCTGGCGCAGGCGAAGGAGGCGCGCCGCTCGATATCGGCTTCTTCCTCACCGGGCCGCGCCGGCCCGAACTGGAAAAGGCCATCGGCTACCGGCTGCCCTTCGGCCAGCATTTCCTGCGTTTCTATCGGAAGACGGGATGGCTGGGACTTGCGGTCCCGGTCGTCGTACTGACCGCCTTCTTCCTGTGGCTGGCGGCGGTCGCGCTTTCCGATGCCGGCCTTTCGGATGCCTCGCTCACCCTGCTGCTCGTTATCCTCGCCATTCCGGCGGCGGATGGCGCGGTGGGGCTCTTCAACACGATCGCGCTTCTCTTCCTCAAGCCGTCCACGCTGGTCGGCTATGATTTCAAGGATGGGTTACCCGCCGACGCCAAGACCCTCGTCGTCATCCCGTCCCTCATCGGCTCCCGCGAGGACGTGGAAGAGATCGTCCGCAATCTCGAAGTGCACCATCTCGCCAATGTGCGAGGCGAGATCTATTTCGCCGTGCTTTCCGACTGGCCCGACAGCCAGATGGAACAGAGCGACGCGGACGTCGAAATCCTCGCCCATGCCAGCAAGAAGGTCGCCGAACTCAACGCCCGCCACCCGAAGGAAGGCGTGCCGCGCTTCCACCTCCTGCATCGCCGCCGGCTCTACAATGAAGGCGAGCACTGCTGGATGGGCTGGGAGCGCAAGCGCGGCAAGCTGCACGAGTTGAATCTGCTCCTGCGCGGCGATGCCGACACGACCTTCTTCACGCCGGAAGCACCGCTGCCGGAAGACGTCGTCTATGTCATGACGCTCGACGTCGACACGCGCACGACGCGCGACGTGGTGAAGCGGCTCGCCGGCAAGCTCGCGCATCCGCTGAACCGCCCGGTCTTCGACGCAGCGCGCCGTATCGTAAGCTCCGGCTACGGGATTCTGCAGCCGCGCGTGACGGCCTCGCTGACGACCGGCGACGAGGCGTCCTTCTTCCAGCGCGTGTTTTCGGCGAACCGTGGCATGGACCCTTACGTGTTCGCTGTCTCGGACGTCTATCAGGACATCTATGGCGAGGGCACGTTCACCGGCAAGGGCCTCTACCATATCGACGCGATGGAGGCCGCGCTCGCCGGGCGCATAGGTGAAAATTCGGTTCTCAGCCACGATCTGCTCGAAGGCTCGCTCGCCCGTGCGGCCCTCGTCAGCGACGTGGAAGTCGTCGAGGACTATCCAACGCGCTATTCCGTCGACGCCTCGCGCCATCACCGCTGGGCGAGGGGAGACTGGCAACTCCTGCCGTTCATCCTCGGCGCCGCCAGTGGGGTGCCGGCGGTCTCGCGCTGGAAGATGATCGACAATCTGCGTCGCACGCTGACGCCGATCTTCTGGGTCGCTTCCTCGATCACCGCATGGACGCTTCTGCCTTTCGCGCTTGCCGCGCAATGGCAGCTCTTCCTTATCCTTATCCTCTTCGTCGCGCCGACCTTCGACATCGTCGCCGGCATCCTTCCTGAACGCGCCAATGTCACCTTGCGCGGCCATTTCCATACATTCGGCAACGATGTCGCCTCAGGAACGGCGCAGGTCGCGCTCCGTATGGTGCTGATCGCGCACTCGGCCTGGCTGATGGGCGATGCGATCGTCCGTACGTTCTACAGGCTTTTTGTCAGCCACGAGCATCTTCTGGAATGGCGCACGGCGCTTCAGGCGCAGCGCGGCAACAACGATCTGCCCTCCTATTACCGACTGATGTCGGGCGCGCTCGTCATCGCGCTGATCGGCTTTGCCATTCCCTTCGCGGCAGGTTCGAGCGGCATGCTGGTGGCGCTGATCTTCTCCATCTTCTGGTTCGTCTCGCCGGCCTTCGCATGGCTGGTCAGCCGCTCGGCGGAGACGGAAGACCGGCTTGTCGTCGCCCCGGAAGACCGGCAGGCGCTCAGGGTGGCGGCGCGGCGTACATGGCTGTTTTTCGAGACCTTCGTGACGGAAGGCGATCATTGGCTGCCGCCGGACAATTTCCAGGAAACGCCGAACCCGGTGGTCGCGCATCGGACCTCGCCGACCAATATCAGCGTCTATCTGCTCTCGACCGTCGCGGCGCGTGACTTCGGCTGGATCGGCATGGGCGAGGCGATTTCACGGATCGAACATACGCTCGATACCATCGACAAGCTCGACACGTTCCGTGGTCACATCTTCAACTGGTACGATACGCAAACGCTGCAACCGCTTCACCCGAGATATATTTCCGCCGTCGACAACGGCAATTTCGCCGGCCATCTCGTCGCGATCGCAGCGGCATGCGACGAATGGGCGACGGCGCCCGCCGCCTACATGGAAGGCGATTTCGACGGCCTGATCGATGTCGTAACCGTCCTCGACGAGTCGCTCGACGCGCTGCCCGACGACCGTCGTCCGCTGCGTCCGCTCCGCCAGCGGCTGCGCGACCGCATAGGCGGCATGCGCCGCGCGGTCGAGGCGATCAAGCGCGAGCCGGAAATGGCCGCCGTCCGGACGATCAACCTGGCCGTCATGGCGGCCGAAATCCGCAAGCTCGCCGCCGCCATCAACCAGGAGACGGAATCCGCCGCGAGTGGCGACCTGGCGCTTTGGGCGGACAAGCTCGCCGCCGCCTGCGATGCCCATGTGGATGACGCCCATACCGACGAAGCCAGGATCGAGGATTTCCGCGCGCGGTTGAAGGCGCTGGCCAAGCGCTGCCGCACGATTGCCTTCGGCATGGATTTCTCATTCCTCCTGCGCGAGGACCGCAAGCTGCTCTCGATCGGCTACCGTATGGCCGACCACCAGCTCGACGAGGCCTGCTACGATCTGCTTGCCTCGGAGGCGCGGCTTGCCAGCCTCTTCGCTATCGCCAAGGGCGATATCCCGACCGACCATTGGTTCCATCTCGGCCGCCCGATCGTGGAGATCGGCTTCCGTGGTGCACTGATGTCATGGTCGGGCTCGATGTTCGAATATCTGATGCCGCCGCTGGTGATGAAGGAACCGCAGGGCGGCCTCCTCAACCAGACCCATCATCTCATCATCAAGCGACAGATGCAGTACGGCCACGAGAAGCGTATCCCGTGGGGCATCTCGGAAGCGGCCTTCAACGCCCGCGACCGGGACATGAACTACCAGTACACCAATTTCGGCGTGCCGGGGCTCGGCCTGAAGCGCGGGCTGGCGCTCAATACGGTGATCGCACCCTACGCGACGCTGCTTGCCAGCCAGTTCATGCCGCGCGAGGCGGTGCAGAACCTGAAGCGGCTGGACGGGCTGGGCGCCCTCGGCCGCTACGGCTATCACGATGCCGTCGATTTCACACCGCAGCGCGTGCCGGAAGGCACCGATCACGCCGTCGTCTACAATTATTTCGCCCACCATTCGGGCATGTCGATCGCGGCGGTCGCCAATGTCGTCTTCGAGGGACGCATGCGCGACCGCTTCCACAGCGACCCGGTCATCGAATCGGCCGAACTCCTGCTTCAGGAAAAGGCGCCCCGGAACATCCCGACCGCGACGCTCAAGACCGAGGCCGCGGAGCGTGCCAAGGGCGACACGCCGGTCGAGTTGCCGGATACGCGGCTGGTGCTCAATCCGCTCGAGGCGATACCGGCGACGAACCTCGTTTCCAACGGCCGCTATTCGGTCATGGTGACGGCGGCCGGCTCCGGCTACAGCCGCTACGGCGATCTGGCCGTAACGCGCTGGCAGGCCGACCCGGTCGAGGACCGGCTGGGCAGCTATCTTTTCCTTAGGGATGTCGAGACGAGCGAGTGGTGGTCGGCTACCGCCGAACCGAAACAGGCGCCCGGCGAAACGGCCTATACGCTGATGTCCGACGACAAGACTTCTTTCGTCAAGATGGTCGGCACATTGCGCTCCGAGGTGGAGTGCATCGTCGTCTCGGAAGGCAATGGCGAGGGCCGCCGCATCACCATCTCGAACGACGGCGCCAGCGAGCGCATCGTCGAGGTTACCTCCTATGCCGAACTGGTGCTGGCGCCGGAAGCAGCCGACAACGCGCATCCGGCCTTCTCCAAGATGTTCGTGGAGACTGAGATCGGCAGGCAGAACGGAGCGATCTTCGCCGCGCGCCGCAAGCGCGACAAGAACGAGGCCGATATCGCACTCGCCCATTTCGTCACCGACAGTTCCGGATCGCAGCGCGAGGGCGAGGCGGAAACGGATCGGCGTAACTTTATCGGCCGTGGCCGGACGCTTTCGGACGCGGCCGCTTTCGACCCCGAGGCCAGGCTGACCGGCGGGCAGGGTTGCGTGCTCGACCCGATCATCGCGCTGAGAAGGCGGGTACGCGTCGCACCCAACAAGAAGGTTGTCCTGACCTTCTGGACGGTTGTCGGCGCCAGCCGGGAAGAGGTCGAGGGCACGATGAGCCGGATCGACCATTCCGACAGCTTCGCCCGGCAGGCCATGCTTTCCTGGACGCGCTCGCAGGTGCAGACGCACCATGTCGGGCTGACGCTGGCCGAGGCGGCGAACGTCCAGAAACTGGCGCGCTACCTGATCTATCCCGACAAGTGGATGCGCCGCCCTGCCGAGGCCATCGCATCCGGCCTCTCCACACAGGCGGCGCTGTGGCCGCTTGGCATATCCGGCGATTTCCCGATCTTCGCGATCCGCATCGGCGATCAGGCCGATCTGGAGATTGTCGCCAACGCGCTCCGGATGCAGGAATACCTGCGCGCACGAGGGCTTGTGATCGATCTCGTCGTGGTGAACGAACAGGCCTCCACCTATGTGCAGGACCTCCAGCACGCCATCGAGGCGCTTTGCGAAAACAGCCGAGTCCGGGGGCGCGAGCACGGCCCGCGCGAGCATATCTTCGCGATCCGCCGCGACCTTATCGACAAGAAGTCGTACCGCACGGTGGTGACAGTCGCCCGTGTCGTCGTCCATACCCGCAACGGCACCGTCTTCGACCAGATCGAGCGCGCCGAAGCGATCGAGATGCAGGCGAAGGGGATCACGCCGCCTTCCGGCGAGATCGCGCTGCCCGAACCGGTAGAGGAGAAGCGCACCGCCGAAACCGTCGCCATTCCGGTTGCCGCCGAGCCGCCTTCGGGCGAAGGCCTGCAGTTCTGGAACGGCTTCGGCGGTTTCGACAGGGAGAACGGCGACTATGTCGTGCGGCTCACCGGCACGCGAACGACGCCGCATCCATGGATCAACGTCGTCGCCAATGAAGGCTTTGGTTTCCACACTTCCGCAGAGGGCGCATCCTTCACCTGGAGCCGCAACAGCCGCGACTTCCAGCTCACGCCATGGTCGAACGATCCGGTGAGCAACCGGCCGGGTGAGGCGATCTACATCCATGATCTGGCAAGCGGCAAGGCGTTCTCGCCCTTTGCCGCTGTGTCCCGTGACTCGGCCGCGATCTATGAGGCCCGCCATGGCCGTGGCTTCAGTGCATTTCACGCCATACGCGACAAGCTCGCCATGGAGGTGACGCAGCTTGTCGATTCGAAGGACCCGGTCAAGATCTCGCGGCTGACGATCCGCAATGGTGGGTTCGAGCTGGCGAAACTGCGTGTCTATACCTATGCCGAATGGGTGCTCGGCACCAACCACTCGAAAACGGGGCCGTCGATCATCCCCTCGCATGACGCGGCCGCCGGCGTTCTGATGGCGCGCAACGCCTACAGCCTGGACTTTGCAGAACGGTTCGCCTTCATGGCCGCCGACAGGCCGGCGGATTCCGTGTCCGCCGACAGGCTCGAATTCCTGGGCCGTAAGGGAAGTACAGTCCTGCCGCAAGCGGTGCTTTCCGGCGCTGCGCTGTCGGGCACGGTGGAAGCGGGCGGCGATCCGTGCGCAGCCATGGCCTACGACGTCGAGATCGCGCCCGGCGAAGAGACAACGCTTCTCTGGCTGCTGGGCGATGCGAGTTCGCCGGAAGAAGCCGCCGAACTGGCAAAGCGCCATGCCGGGCGGGATTTCGACGAACGGCTGGCCGAAGCGAAGAAGGCGTGGGACGGCTTCCTCGATACGGTGCAGGTCGAGACGCCAGACAAGGCGCTCGATCTCATGGTCAACCATTGGCTGCCCTATCAGGCGCTTGCCTGCCGCATCCGTGCGCGCACGGCATTCTATCAGGCGAGCGGCGCCTATGGCTTCCGCGACCAGCTTCAGGATACGCTGGCGATGGTGACGCACGATCCCTCGCTCGCCGCCGCACAGATCGAAAACGCAGCCGGCCGGCAGTTCCCGGAAGGCGATTTCCAGCACTGGTGGCTGCCGCGCACAGGCGCCGGCGTGCGAACGACGATCTCGGACGATGCCGTCTGGCTGGCCTACGGCGCCGCCTATTACATGAAGGTGACCGGCGACCGCTCGATCCTCGACCGCAAGGTGCCTTTCATCACCGGCGAGGCGTTGAAGGAGGGCGAGCACGATTCCTTCTTCACGCCCGGAGTTTCCGAGGAGAAGGCCTCCATCTACGAGCATGCCGCACGCGGGCTCGATCTCGCCATCAAGCGCACGGGAGCGACCGGCCTGCCGCTGATCCTCGGTGGCGACTGGAATGACGGCATGGACCGCGTCGGCGAGGGCGGCAAGGGCGAGAGCGTGTGGCTCGGCTGGTTCCTGTTGAAAACGCTCGACGACTTCGTCCCCGTTGCCCGTGAGCGGAAAGACAGCAAGCGCGCGAGCCTCTGGGCCACGCATGCGGAGAAGCTGGCGAAGGCGCTCGACGGGCCGGCATGGGACGGCGAGTGGTACCGGCGCGGTTCCTATGACGACGGCACGCCGCTCGGCTCGCACCTTTCCGACGAGTGCCGGATCGATTCGATCGCGCAGTCGTGGAGCGTGTTGTCGGGTAGGGGAGATGCGAAACACGCGGCGCAGGCGATGGATTCCGCCTCGCGGCTCCTGGTGGACGACGAATTCGACATCGTCCGCCTGTTCACGCCCGCCTTCGACAAGACGCCGAAAGAGCCGGGCTACATCAAGAGCTATCCGCCCGGCGTCCGCGAGAACGGCGGGCAATACACGCATGCGGCGACATGGTTCGTCATAGCGCTGGCCGAACTCGGCCGCGCGGACGATGCATGGCACGCCTTCCGCAAGCTCAACCCGGTCGAACACTCACTCGACGAGGAGGCGGCCGAACGCTACCGCGTCGAGCCCTATGTGGTGGCCGCCGACATCTATGGCAGCGACGACAAGGGTGGCCGCGGCGGCTGGACCTGGTACACCGGCTCCGCCGGCTGGCTCTACCGCGCGGCGGTCGAGGGCATTCTCGGCATCCGCCGGGAAGCGGACCGGCTCGTCGTGGCGCCGGCACTGCCCGCCGAGTGGGAAGGCTTTTCTGCCGTGCTGCGCCCCGGAAAGGCGGTTTACCGTATTCGCGTCGTTCGTGGCGGTGAAATCACAGTCGAGATCAATGGTGAAAAGAGCGCCGGCAATTCCTTCGATGTCGCCGATAAAGGCGTGTTCGACGTTCTGGTGACGGTGGCGGATGAAAATGTCTCTGCGGTGCGCAAGAGAAAAGGGCAACGCGCCAAGGCCGCAGAGTAATTCCGGGAACAGCTATCCGAAAACCGCACCGTACATGGCGTGCGCGGCGCCGGCGACGAGCGCGATGACGAGGATGGAGATCACGCCGACGACCATGCCGGCGATCAGGCAAAGCCCGTCACGCTCCGAAAGCGCCAGCGACAGGAGGAAGATGGAACAGGCCGGCAGCCAGTTGCCGAGTGGGATCGGCAGGGTTACCGCGATCGCAAAGAGGAGCGCTATGGCCCCGATAACGCGATCGGCCGTCCGTTCGTCCCGGAACGGCCAGTAGCGCGGCCGGATCAGTCTTTCTAGCCACAGAAGGCGTGGCATCGCCTTCGCCGTCATCGTCTGGAATTTGTCCGCCGGGATGGAGCGGTTGAGAATGGAGCGCGGCAGCCACACCCTGGAATGTCCGAGCACCATCTGGCAGGCGATGATGACCAGCGGCGGCCCGAGGACGACCGTAGTGCCGGGCGGCAGCGGCAGCAGATTGATGGCGGCGAAGAACGCCAGAAGCGCGGCGAGGCTACGGTCGCCCAGCGCATCCCGCACGCGCCAGATGGTAATGGGCCCGGATGCGTCGCGCGACAGCTCCTCGAACACGGCCGACATGCGGGGCGGCGTGCGGGCATCGCACGTGCCGGCCGCAGGCGCTTGGTCGGGCTCCATCAGTTCCTGTCTCAATGCCACGCCTCGTGGGCTGACTTTTGCCCGCTCGCCCATCACTCGATATGGCTGTTAAAGACTGATTATGGCGCAAGCAACCGTTCTATGGCCCAATGGCTTCAACTTTGGGCGGCGGCGCGCGCGAGGCCGGGCTCCAGATCGCCGTAGCCGGTGCGTCGTTTCTCGTATCGGAGCCCCAGCATTTTGGCGGCGTCGATCGCCACCTTCTCGAGTTCCGGGTCGTCGGTCTGCGCAAGATAGACGACCTTTTCGTAGTTTCCGAAAAAGTCCCTCGCGAGTTCAGGATGCTTGTCGAGGCCGAGCGGCTTAATGAAGAAAGCCTCGAACTGCCGGCACAGGAAGTCCGTCATGTAGAAGGACATCATGTCGTCGTCCGCGATTTTCGCGAAGGCGTCCATCCCTTGATAGAAGGCGAAGCAGTGCGGGCCGGGCATCCTCTCCACGCCATGCTTTTGAAGCACCTTGTCGAGCATGCCGCCGGTGCCGCAATCCGCATAGCCGGCGAAGATATGCTTATAGCCTTCGGCGCGCGCCTTCTCTATGGCCGCGTCCATCGCCGGCGCGATGCGATCCGGGTAATAGTGGAATTCGGCAGGCAGACAGGTGAGCTCGACATGGTCGAGCCCGAGCCGCGCCTTCACCGCAAGCACCTCGCGGGCGATCATCCCGCATGCGATGACAAGAACCTTTTCAGCTTCCGCGCGTTTCATGACCGTCACTATAGCACCGCCGTCTCCTGAGGGGCGGCCCCGAGGATTGTGAGGAGGAATATAATGAAGGTTGGGGTCATTTCACGCGTACTGGTCGTTCTTGCCCTTGCCGGCTATGCCGCAGGCTGCGCCAACACCATACGTGGCGCCGGGCAGGATACGGCAAACGCAGTCAACGCAGCTCAGCATGCCGGCAAGAAGATCGACCGGGCGGCCAAATACTGATCGGCCGGACAACGAAATCCTCGATCCGCGCCGTCAGCTCGCGGCGCGGAGATTGTGCTTGCGCTTCATGAAGTCCTTGGCGGTCTCGACCGCCACCGCTGCGTCGCGGCAATAGGCGTCGGCACCGACGGCCTTGCCGAATTCCTCGTTGAGCGGCGCGCCGCCGACCAACACGACATAATCGTCGCGCATGCCCTTTTCCTTCAGCGTGTCCACGACGACCTTCATGTAAGGCATGGTCGTGGTCAGAAGCGCCGACATGCCGAGGATGTCCGGCTGGTGCTCCTCGATCGCCGCGAGGTATTTCTCGACCGAATTGTTGATGCCGAGATCGATCACATCGAAGCCGGCGCCCTCCATCATCATGCCGACGAGGTTCTTGCCGATGTCGTGGATGTCGCCCTTGACCGTGCCGATCACAAGCTTGCCCTGCTTCGGCGCACCGGTCTCGGCCAGAAGCGGCCGCAGGATGAACATCCCGGCTTTCATGGCGTTGGCCGACAGAAGCACCTCCGGCACGAACAGGATGCCGTCGCGGAAATCCTCGCCGACGATGCGCATGCCCTCGACCAGCGCTTCCGTCAGTACCTTGTAGGGCATCCATCCGCGATCGAGCAGGATGTGCGTTCCTTCCTCGATCTCCTCCTTCAGCCCGTCATAAAGATCGTCGTGCATCTGCTGCACGAGTTCCTCGTCGGAGAGTTCGGAAAGGATGATCTCGTCGTCGGACATGGGACTGCTCCTTCGATCGCGGCCCGCCTGGCAGGCCCCCGGACATGCGGGCCATTCATATTCTTCTCTTCACCCCGGCATATAGCCGATTTGCGACGTGGTGCAAAAATAAAGCGACTGAAATCAAAGTAGTTTTCCGGCTGCGTTTCTTTGGCGCTTTTGCGACAGGCGCTGGCGCTTGCTGAACGTTTCCGGCAAGGTGCATCGCTACGATCCCGGCAGGAGCGGCCGGCGCAAGCCGGGAGCCGCCTATTGCACAACATCTGATTAAGGAATGGGTTCATGGACGAGAACCTGGCAAGCGAACACGAAGCAGCCGGCGGAAGGCGCGCGCGCGCCGATCGGGGCGGCGGTGCGGCGGCAAGGCGCGCGGCCCGTTCGGGCGGCGGCCCGGGCGTCCAGCAGCCCTATATCCACCGCAAGATCAAGGTCTACGAAGTTCTTGACGAAGAAGGCCTCGCGCTGATCGAGAAGAACGCCGACACCGTTCTGGAAGAAGTCGGCATCATCTTCCGCGACGACGAAGAGGCTCTGAAACTCTGGAAAGAGGCCGGCGCCGACGTGAAGGGCGAGCGCGTGCACTTCCCGAAAGGGCTCTGCCGCTCGCTGCTGAAAACTGCACCCCAGACCTTCACGCAGCATGCGCGGAATCCCGAGCGCTCGGTCCAGATCGGCGGCGACGCGACTGTGTTCGCGCCGGTTTACGGCCCTCCCTTTGTGCGCGACCTCGACGGCAATCGCCGCTACGCGACGATCGAGGACTTCCGTAATTTCGTGAAGCTCTCCTATCTTGCGCCGTCGATACACCATTCCGGCGGCACGGTCTGCGAGCCGGTCGACGTGCCCGTAAACAAGCGCCATCTCGACATGGTGTTTTCGCACATGCGCTATTCCGACAAGCCCTTCATGGGCTCGGTCACGGCGCCGGAGCGGGCCGAGGACACGGTCGCGATGGCGAAGATCCTCTTCGGCGAGAAATTCGTCGACGAGAACACCGTCATCATCAACCTCATCAACGCCAATTCGCCGATGGTCTTCGACGAGACGATGCTGGGTGCGGCCAAGGTCTATGCCCGCAACAACCAGGCGACGATCATCACGCCCTTCATCCTCGCCGGCGCCATGAGCCCGGTGACGGTGGCCGGCACGCTGACGCAGATCCTCGCCGAGGTGCTGGCGGGAGCCTCCTTCACGCAATTGATCCGGCCGGGCGCGCCGGTGCTTTTCGGCACCTTCGCCTCGTCGATCTCCATGCAGTCCGGCGCGCCGACCTTCGGCACGCCGGAGCCGTCGCTCGTCTCCTATGGCGCGGCACAGCTTGCGCGGCGGCTGAAGCTTCCCTTCCGTACCGGCGGTTCGCTCTGCGGCTCCAAGGTGGCCGACGCGCAGGCCGCCTATGAGAGCGCCAACACGCTCAATTCGACGTTGCTGTGCGGCGCCAATTTCGTGCTGCACGCGGCCGGCTGGCTGGAGGGCGGCCTTGTATCAGGCTACGAGAAATTCATCATGGATGCCGACCAGCTCGGCATGCAGCAGAGGCTTGCCGAGGGCGTCGATCTCTCCGAGAACGGGCAGGCGATGGATGCCATCCGCGAGGTCGGGCCGGGCAGCCATTATCTCGGCTGTGCGCACACCCAGGCGAATTTCCAGACGGCCTTTTACCGCTCCACCATCGCCGACAACAATTCCTACGAACAATGGCTAGCCGAGGGCGAGAAGCGCGCCGACCAGCGCGCCAACGAGCTTTGCCGGCGCTGGCTGGAGAGCTACGAGGCGCCGTTCCTCGATCCGGGCATCGAGGAGGGGCTGAAGGACTTCGTCGCCAGGAAGAAGGAGTCCATGCCCGACGCCTTCACTTGAAAGGAGCCCGTATCAGGCCGGGCTAAAGTGGCCGACATCATCCACAAGGAAGTCTGGCGCAGCGCCTTCCGTGAGCCGGGGGAGGGGTGAATCTGCTTTCCGAAATCTCCACCGCCCTATCGCCCCACGGGCTGATCCTGCGCGGCGGGGTCGATTTCAACGCCGGTGAAGACACGCCGCACGGGCCTTCGGGTGCACCTGCGAAGGCCGTGCTCCTCGTGGGGCAGGGCGGAGCGGCGCCATGGCCGCATTTTAAGGAGTGGCGGGAAGGGAAGCCGGCCGACCTCGCGAACCCACTCGATACATGGTCCTCGGAGATCATCGGTGCGGTCGCGCAGCGTTTCGGGGCGCGGGCGGTGTCGCCGTCGGATCGGCCGTTTCTGCCTTTCCAGCAATGGGCAAGACGGGCGGAGGGGCTGAAGCCGTCGCCGCTCGGTGTATTGATGCATCCGGAATACGGGCCGTGGCATGCCTATCGCGGTGCACTCCTTTTCGATGAGGCGATCGGGGTCGAGCACCGTGAGACCGGCGCGCATCCCTGCGACGACTGCATCTCGAAGCCCTGCCTTTCTGCTTGTCCGGTTGGCGCATTCACGGCCGAAGGCTTCGCCTTCGACACCTGCATGGGCTATCTGCATTCACGCGAAGGCACGGTTTGCCTCGAAAAAGGCTGTCGTGCCCGGAACGCCTGCCCGATCGGCACGGCCTATCGCTATCCGGCAGAGGTGCAGGCCTTCCATATGGCCAAATTCGTTCGCTAACGCATTTTTGTCTTGCCGCCATCTTGCGTGCCGGCAAGGTCCGCGCGAAGTTCAATAAACGTTGAATGAAAGGGTGGCAGGGTAATGCGCGACATCGAGATCAGGACGAAGGACGGTACGGCGAAAGCGGCGTTTATTCCGCCGGTGTCGCCAGGCAAAAGCAAGGCGGGCGTGATCCTTTACATGGATGCTTTCGGCCCGCGCGCTTCCCTCTACCAGATGGCCGAGCGACTTGCCGGCCGGGGCTACGCAGTGCTGGTGCCGGACCTGTTCTACCGCTTCGGTGCATACGGGCCTTTCGATGCGAAAACCGCTTTCGCAAACGAGGTGACCGGGACGCAGATCAGGAAGATGATCGCCGGGACGACGCAGGAAATGACCATGCGCGATAGCGGCGCCTTTCTCGATGCGCTTTCAGAGAACGGTGCCACGGGCCCCGTCGGCGCGGTCGGCTACTGCATGGGCGGGGCGCGTGCGTTGAACGCCGCCGGCGCCTGGCCGGATCGCATCGTCGCAGCGGCGAGCTTCCATGGCGGCAACCTTGCTTCGGATGCGCCGAACAGTCCTGCCAACCGGGCGGCATCCATCAAAGCGAAGGTCTATGTCGGCTCGGCAGGCGTCGACAACAGCTTTCCACCGGCGCAGTCGGCCCGCCTTGCCGAGGCGCTGAGAGAGGCCGAGGTAGATCACGTCATCGAGAACTATATCGGCATGAAACACGGCTGGTGCGTATCGGATCACGGCGTCTTCGACGAAAGGGGGGCCGAACGTCACTGGAAGCGGCTGCTCGAGTTTTTCGCGGAGACACTGGGCGGCTGACGTGTAGCCGCGCCGGCTTCGAAGAGCCTGATCAGCAACGGCTCGGTTCCTCAGCCTGTCCGCCCGCCATCGGCGGCATCCTGCCTGCGCGGCGCTCGGCGGAGGAGGAGAGAAGGGCAACGCCCGCACCAATTATCATCGCGGCGACCCCGATCAGCGGCAGGCTGCGGTAGCCGTAGCCGCCCTCGAGCAGCATCGCGCCGATCGACGCGGCAAGCGCGATGCCGACATTGAAACCCGATGGGATAAGGGAAGAGGCGAGGTTCGGCGCATCCGCCGTCCATGCGAGAATGCGCGTCTGCACCGCCGTGCCGATCGAGAAGTTCAGCGCGCCCCAGACGATGAGCGCGACGGCCATCGGGAGCGCATAGGGGCTGACCAGATAGACCGCGAGCAGTACCAGCGCCTGTATAAGCAGGGTCACGACCAGCCCGCGCATCATGTTGCGGTCGGCAAGCCTGCCGCCGGCGAAGACGCCGAGTGTCGAACCGAGCCCGATCAGGAGCAGCATCCACGGAATCATGCCGTCGCCGAGATGCGTCACCTCGCGCAGCATTGGCGCGATATAGGTGAAGGGGATGAACTGGGCCATCATCAGCATCAGCATGATGATGAGCGAGGTCCATACCTGCTGGCGGGCAAGCACGCGCAGTTCGGCCCCCAGGCCGACGCGTGGGGCGGAGGCTCCGGCGGTACGCGGCAATAGCACGATCGCCGCCGCGATCGATACGATGCCGAGCGCGAACATCGCCCAGAAAGTCGCGCGCCAGCCCCAGAAATTGCCGATCGCGGTGCCGATCGGCACGCCGACGATGTTGGATATGGTGAGACCGGCGAGCACGAAGGCCACTGCCCGCCCACGCTCTGCCGGCGGCACGAGGCTGACGGCGACGACCATCGCGACCCCGAAGAAGCAGCCATGCGCGATCGCGGTGGCGAAGCGGAAGGCCAGCATCGAGAAGAAATCGGGCGCCAGCGCGCAGGCTGCCTGTCCGGCCACGAAGATAATGGTGAGCGCGACGATCAGTGTCCGGCGCGGCACGCGGGCGGTTGCGATGGTGAGGAGCGGCCCGCCGATAGCGATGCCGAGTGCATAGGCCGAAACGAGATAGCCGGCCGTCGGCACGCTGACCTTCAGCCCGTCCGCAACCTCCGGTAGCACGCCAGCGACGACGAATTCGGTCGTACCGAAGGCGAAGGCTGCGACGAAGAGAGCGATAAGAGGGGGCGACATGGAGATTCGGCCGAGTTTCGAAAAGGGGTCAGACAACACATGTCTGTGTCAGGCGACAAGCCAGAAATCCTGATTGGATGATCAGTTTCGTTGTCGTTTCGGCAAAGTGGCTTGCCTTCAACGCTGTGAACAGCGGGTATGATGCAATTCGCTGGTCGCGATGCGGCACGCTGCCGTCTATATGAACCCAAAGGAGCTATCTTTCCGCAATGCGCTTTTCCGATTCCTTCCTCGACGAGATACGCGACCGCGTGCCGATTTCGGCCGTGATCGGGCAGCGCGTCGCGTGGGAGCGGAAAAAGACAAATGCCTCCAAGGGCGACTGGTGGGCCTGCTGTCCCTTCCATGGCGAGAAGACGCCGAGCTTTCATTGCGAGGACAGGAAGGGCCGTTACCACTGCTTCGGTTGCGGTGTTTCGGGCGACCATTTCCGTTTCCTTACCGAGCTTGACGGGATGAGCTTCCCGGAAGCCGTCGAACGCGTCGCCGAGATGGCCGGCGTGCCGATGCCGGCGCGCGATCCGGAGGCCGAAAAGCGCGAGGAGCAGCGCGCCAGCCTCTACGACGTGATGGAACTGGCGACGAAATTTTTTGAAGACAAGTTGCAGGCACCGGAAGGCGCGCGCGCCCGGGCCTATCTGCGCGAACGCGGGCTGACACCGGCCACGCAGCAGGCCTTCCGCCTCGGCTACGCGCCCGAAAGCCGCAATGCGCTGAAGGAGTTCCTGGCCGGGAAGGGAGTGGCGAAGGAAGAGATCGAGGCCTGCGGCCTTGTCCGCCACGGGCCGGATATCCCCGTCTCCTATGACTGGTTCCGCGATCGGGTGATGTTCCCGATCCCGAATTCGAAGGGGCGCGTCATCGCCTTTGGCGGAAGGGCGCTATCGCCGGACCAGCCGGCCAAATACATGAACTCGCCCGACACCGAACTCTTCCACAAGGGCAACGTGCTCTACAATTTCGCCCGTGCGCGGAAGGCGCAGGGCAGGGAAGGCACGATCATCGCCGTCGAAGGCTATATGGACGTGATTGCGCTGTCGCAGGCGAGCTTCGGCAATGCGGTAGCGCCGCTCGGCACGGCGCTGACGGAAAACCAGATGGAACTGCTCTGGCGCATGACGGGCGAACCAGTGCTGTGTTTCGACGGCGATCAGGCGGGTTTGAGGGCGGCCTGGCGGGCGGCCGATTTGATCCTGCCCGCCATCCAGCCCGGCCGCACGGCGCGCTTCGCACTCCTGCCGGAAGGGCAGGATCCGGACGATCTGGTGCGCGCATCGGGGCCGGAAGCCTTTCGCAAGGTACTGGACGAGGCGCTGCCGCTCGCCGATCTGCTCTGGATGCGCGAGACGCAGGGGGGCGTGTTCGACACGCCGGAACGCCGGGCGGAGCTCGAAAAGCGCCTGCGTGACCTGACCGGCCGCATCCGCGACGAGGCGGTGCGTCGTCACTACAACCAGGCGATGCGCGAGCGGGTCTATGAGTTCTTCGCGCCCGCTGACCGGCGCGGAAAATGGCAGCCGGGCGGTGAGCGCAAGGGGTTTCGCCGCGAAACGGTGCGCGAAACGCCGGGGCTGACGCGCTGGCGGCAGTCGCGGCATGCGGATGCGCCGCTGAGGCGCGAGCGTCTGATCGTGGCGCTCGCGGCGAACCACCCGAGCCTGCTCGACGAATTCCATGACGTGTTCGAGCGACTGGCGCTTCGCGGGCAGGAGGAGCAACGGTTGCGCGCGGCCGTCCTGCATTTGCTGGGCGAGGCGACGGAAGCGGACAAGACGGAATTACGAGCGCGTTTGCTGGCCAGCGATGTCGGCGACTATTTCGGGCGTATCGAGCAGGAACTGATGGCGCTTGGCGACTGGCAGGTGAAGCCTGACGCGGATATTCTCGACGTACGCGACGCCTTCCTCAATATCCTCGACCTCCACAACGAATACGGCCTGCGCAACGGCAATGTCGAGAACATGCAGGAACTGTGGCTGCGGCTGATCGAGGAGGGCGACGAGGAGACCGCCGAACGACTGATGAAGGCGCAAGCCGCCGAGACCGCCGGACGACACCTGCCGCAGGCCGGCGACGAGAACACCGGCCGTGCCAGCGGCCGCAAGGCACGGAACTGAACTCCGTCCTGCCGCGCTTGTCGCAACGGCGCGTTTCGTCGCGCTTGTACATCTTGCAGCCGGCAAAAGGCACGCCATATAACCCCAAATGCCGCTTCAGGGCGGAATTGCGGTGGTTTGGCTCGCCGAGTGGCTTCGAAACACGTTTTGAGGCTCAATTGATTCGCTTTTTTTAAGCGAATCATGTCAGAGCCGCTTGACCTTCCGCCTTAATGACGGAATCAGGACGATTCGGTCCGGTGCGCCTCATCATCCAATCGATGGCGCATGGGCAATTACCGGGCGATACGCCCGAAAGGATGGCTGTTTTGGACGGGAAAGGGGACCCGCCCTATCTATCCGGATCAATCGGTTCCTGAACCGGCGGCGCTTAAGCGCTGAAACGGTAAAAAAACACTTTGCGCCCTACCATGGGTGAAACGGGCGCACAGGCCGAACGGCCCTTGGAGATACAAAGCATGGCAACAAAGGAAAAGGAAGAGGTCGAAACCGAACGCGAGGCGGCAACCGACGGCCCCCTGCTCGACCTTTCCGACGACGCGGTCAAGAAGATGATCAAAGCCGCGAAGAAGCGCGGCTATGTCACGATGGACGAACTGAATTCCGTCCTGCCTTCCGAAGAGGTCACGTCGGAGCAGATCGAGGATACGATGGCGATGCTCTCCGATATGGGCATCAATGTCGTCGAGGACGACGAGGCGGCCGAGGAGCCGGAGGCCGACTCTTCCGAAAGCGAGGACGAGGCCAAGGAACTTGCCGAGCAGAACGGTACGGCGGTGGCTACCGCTCCTGCGAAAAAGGAGCCTACCGACCGCACCGACGACCCGGTTCGCATGTATCTGCGCGAGATGGGTTCGGTCGAGCTTCTGTCGCGCGAGGGCGAGATCGCCATCGCCAAACGCATCGAGGCCGGCCGCGAGACCATGATCGCGGGCCTGTGCGAGAGCCCGCTCACCTTCCAGGCCATCATCATCTGGCGCGACGAGCTGAACGAGGCGAAGATCCTCTTGCGCGAGATCATCGATCTCGAGGCGACCTATGCCGGCCCCGAGGCCAAGCAGGCGCCGGTCGTCGTGCGCACGGAAGAAGCCAACGGCAAGCCGCAGGAAGAGCAACGTAACGGCCGCCGGCCGATGGGTCGCGATGACGACGACATCACCAATGTCGGCGGTGAAACCCGCCCCGAAGAGGACGACGAGGAAGAGGACGAGGCCAATCTGTCGCTGGCCGCCATGGAAGCGGAACTGCGCCCGCAGGTCATGGAGACACTGGACATCATCGCCGACACCTATAAGCGTCTTCGCAAGCTGCAGGACCAGCAGGTCGAGAACCGCCTCGCCGCCGCAGGTACGCTGTCGCCGAGCCAGGAGCGCCGCTACAAGGAACTGAAAGAGCAACTTATCAAGGCGGTGAAGTCGCTGTCGCTCAACAATGCCCGTATCGAGGCGCTGGTCGAGCAGCTTTACGACATCAACAAGCGGCTTGTGCAGAACGAAGGCAGGCTCTTGCGGCTGGCCGAGAGCTACGGCGTGCGCCGCGACAATTTCCTCGAAGTCTATCAGGGCTCCGAGCTCGACCCCAACTGGATGAAATCGGTCTCCAACCTGTCCGCACGCGGCTGGAAGGAGTTTACCAAGGGCGAGAAGGAGAAGATCCGCGATATCCGCTCCGAGATCCAGAACCTGGCCACCGAAACCGGCATCTCGATCGCCGAGTTCCGCAAGATCGTCAACCAGGTGCAGAAGGGCGAGCGCGAAGCGGCGATCGCCAAGAAGGAGATGGTCGAGGCCAATCTGCGTCTCGTCATTTCCATTGCAAAGAAATACACGAACCGCGGCCTGCAATTCCTTGATCTCATTCAGGAAGGTAATATCGGTCTGATGAAGGCGGTGGACAAGTTCGAGTATCGCCGTGGCTACAAGTTCTCCACTTACGCGACATGGTGGATCCGGCAGGCGATCACCCGTTCGATCGCCGACCAGGCGCGCACCATCCGCATCCCGGTCCACATGATCGAGACGATCAACAAGATCGTCCGCACCTCGCGCCAGATGCTGCACGAGATCGGCCGCGAGCCGACGCCGGAGGAACTGGCCGAAAAGCTCGCCATGCCGCTCGAGAAGGTGCGCAAGGTGCTGAAGATCGCCAAGGAGCCGATCAGCCTCGAAACGCCGGTGGGCGACGAGGAGGATTCGCATCTCGGCGATTTCATCGAGGACAAGGGCGCGGTGTTGCCGATCGACGCCGCCATCCAGGCCAATCTGCGTGAAACCACGACACGGGTGCTGGCTTCGCTGACGCCGCGCGAGGAGCGCGTGCTCAGGATGCGCTTCGGCATCGGCATGAACACCGACCACACGCTGGAAGAAGTCGGCCAGCAATTCTCGGTGACGCGCGAGCGCATCCGCCAGATCGAAGCCAAGGCGCTCAGGAAGCTCAAACACCCGAGCCGGTCGAGGAAGCTGAGGAGCTTTTTGGACAGCTAGGAGAGGCCGGTCGGAACTTCGCCGCCGCCCTTTTCCTTCATGCCGCCGTCTCCTTCGCGGCAGCAGCGCTTTCCGACTTGCCTGACCGTTCCGCTTCACGCGCGGCCTCGTCGCGACGCACGCGCTCGCCTGCCACCAGCACCAGCGGCGTGGTGCACGTGGAAAGAACGGCCGTAGCCGTCTCGCCGAAGAAAAGCTCGTCCCCCGAACGCTGCGATACGCCCATGACCACGAGCGCCGCGCCTTTCGCCGCCTCGCGGATGATGGCGTCGGCCGGTGCGCCCTGGGCGCGCATCGCCGTTTCGATGTCCACGCCGTAGCGCTCCGCGAGATCGGCGATGTCCTTCAGCGCCGCTTCCTCACGCCGATGGGAGATGGAAGCCCGGCGGCTCGTTCCCCGCGCCCGGGGCGAGACGTAGAGCGCCCTTACGCGGGCACGCTGCGGCCGCGCGATCGCAAGCGCCACGTCCGCGGCACGGCGTGCCGTTTCGGTGCCGTTCACCGGCACCAGAATGGTGGCGCCGGGCGCAAGCGCCGGCACTTTCTCCTTGTCGCCACCATTGACCACCACGCAGAGCGGGCCGTCGAAGCCGCGCGTGACATCGTTCACCTTGCGCGTAAAGGCGCCCTTTCGTGTCAGCGAGCGGCCGATGCCGACGAAGAGCAGATCGTAGCCCTTCCGCGCTTCCTCCGCGACGCTCTTGCCGGGTTCGCCAGAGGCGGTGCGCGCGGTGAGCCGGACTTTGTCGACGGAGGTCTGCTCAGCCTTCTCGACTGCGCTGGCGCTGGCCCTGGCACCTTTCTTCAACGCATCGAGGTGCTGTTCCTCGGCCTTCGATCTGTTCTCCTCTTCGCTTTCCTTTGCCAGCCTCAGCACCGTTGTCGGCATGCCGCTCGATCCGCCGATCAGGCCGCCCAGATAAGCGGTGAAGCGGCCGTTGGAACTGTCGTCGACCGCCAGCAGCAGGCGCTCCAGCTGCGAGACGAAGCCGCGCTCGTCGAGCGCCTCGCGATCGACACGCTCCTTTTCCTTCTCGCCCATTGGCAGGCGCCTCAGCGCCCAACGCAACATGGGCGGCATGGCAAGCGTGGTCAGCACCGCCATGGTCACGATCATGGTGAAGAGATTGTGCGAGAGGATGTTCATCGAAAGGCCGATCGAGGCGACGATGACTTCTGTCGAGCCACGCGCATTCATGGCGCAGCCGACGGCCGTCGCTTCCTTGCGATGCATCCCCGCAAGTTCTCCGCCGATGAAGGCGCCGCCGAATTTACCGACGCTGGCGATCAATACGAGGCCGACCGTCAAGAGCGCAAGCGTCGGGTCGGCCAGGACCGTCAGGTCGGCCTCGAGACCGGCCATGCCGAAGAAGACCGGCATGAAGAGCGCGGTGATGATCCCGCGCAGCTGCGCTTCGATGTGGTCGGAGAGGATCGGCGATTCCCCGACGAGAATGCCCGCCACGAAGGCGCCAAGCACCGTATGCACGCCGATCAGGTTCGTCGTCATCGCCATCACGCCCATGATGATGAGGATGACGGTGATGACGGCGAATTCGCTACGGAACGTGTCGTTCGTCCAGCGGATCAGCTCGAACACGATGCGCCGGCCGATGGTGAAGCTGAAGATCATGAAGGCGGCGACCTCTATGACGGTCAGGGCCAGTGGCACGATCTGCAGGCTGCCGTTTGTGGCGATCCCGAAGGTCACGGCCATGATGAGCCAGCCCACCGTGTCCTCGATGATCGCGGAGGAGACGATGATCTGGCCGAGATCGCGGCGCATGAAACCCATCTCGCGAATGATGATCGCTACGATCTTCACCGAGGAGATGGAAAGCGCGGTGCCGAGAAAGAGGCCGGCGACGATGCGTTCGGACGGCTCCGGAAGCAGTGATTCGGGCAGGAACTGCGCCAGCGCGAAGCCGCAGACGAACGGCACCGCGATGCCGGCCGCGGAAATCGAGAAACAGGCCGCGCCGACGCGGCGCACCAGCCTGAGGTCGGTTTCCATACCGGTAAGCAGCAGGAGGAGCAGGATACCGAGCTGCGAAACCGCCTCGATCATGCTCCTCTGCTCGGGGTCGGTCGGGAAGATCATGTGCTGCGCGGACGGCCACAGCCAGCCGAACAGCGAGGGGCCGAGCAGGATGCCGCCGATCAACTGGCCCATGACCGCCGGCTGGCCGATGCGTTCCAGCAACTCGCCGAGGCCGCGTCCGACGACGAGCAGAAGTACGATCTCGGCGACGAAGATGCCTTCGCCGGAACCGCCCATGCCGGCCGGCCCGCCCGCTTCGGCGGCGAGCGCCGGCATCGCCGCAGCAACCAACATCAGGCAGAAAGCAAGGAGGAGGCTAAAGCGTTGCTTTACGTGAATGTCCGGGTTCATGAAATCCCGCCGCCCGTCTGAGAATGCATCTGCAAAACGCAGGCGTGGTCATTCCGTTGCGCGAGATCGTGCGCCGTCGCGTATGTCCGGGCGCCGAGGTTGAATCGGAGCAGGGGCCGCATCATCATAAAAGGCAGGATAATGACCGGGAGCGCAGTTTTCCATGCCCCAGAGGATGCTTGAAATCTCGACTTCGGGACAAGGGCCCTACGAGTTCACGGATCGTGCTGAACGTTTCGTTGCGGAAAGCGCCACCGGGACCGGATTGCTGACGGTTTTCGTCCGGCACACCTCCTGTTCGCTACTCATCCAGGAAAATGCCGACCCGGACGTCCAGCGCGACCTGCAGGCGTTCTTCAGCCGGCTGGTGCCGCCGGCCGACGACCCGGCAATGGCCTATCTCGTCCACCGGGCGGAAGGTCCGGATGACATGCCCGCGCATATCAAGGCAGCGCTAACGGCCGTATCGCTCTCCATACCCATCATGAACGGACGGCTGGCGCTGGGCACCTGGCAGGGCATCTATCTGTTCGAACATCGGACCCGACCACATCGTCGGGAGGTTGTGCTCCACATCCATTGACGGGTCATGGCATCGTCTGGCAACCACGCTTATATTGGCTTGCATTGCCGCTGGCGCTGTTTCGCCCACCGAATCCGGCCAGCCGAAAGGGAACGAGGATCATGTCATTTCTGAAGAAGCTTTTCGGCGGCGGTCCTGCAGCGGATGCGGGCGGGGAGGCGCAGCCGGTCGCCGGCAAGGAAATCGAGCACAAGGGCTTCACCATCCGCGCCACGCCCTTCAAGGCCGAGGGCCAGTTCCAGTGTTGCGGCCTCGTCATCAAGGAAGTCGACGGGGTCGTGAAGGAGCATAAATTCATCCGCGCCGACCGTTTCGCATCTGTCGACGACGCTGCCGACATCGCGCTGCGCAAGGGGCAGCAACTCGTCGACGAGCAGGGCGAGCGTATCTTCGGCTGACGGCCGCAGGCGCGCCCGCCGTCCTCCTCAGGCGGCGATCACCTCGACAAGTTCGAGGTCGAAGACGAGGTCGCGGCCGGCAAGCGGATGGTTCGCATCCACAGTCACAGAACTGTCGTCGAGATCGACTACGGTCAAATTGACAGGCTCGCCGTCCGGTGTATTCGCCTGGAGCCTCGTGCCCACATCGACGGCCACGTCTTCGGGAATGGCCGAGCGCGGGATCGCCTGTACGCGCGCATCGTCATGCGGGCCGTAAGCTTCTTCCGCCGGCACGGTCACGGTCTGCTTCTCACCGACTTCCATGTGGGAGACGTTGTGCTCGATGCCCGGGATGATCTGGCCGGCTCCGAATTCGAATTCCAGCGGCTCGCGGCCCGCCGAACTGTCGAACTCGGTGCCATCGGTCAGCCTGCCGGTGTAGTGGATGCGCACGACATCCCCGTTCTTTATCTCGGTCATGTCTGGATCCCTGTTCTTGTGCTTGAAGGTCGTGGCGCGGGCATCACCCGACGCCGGCGAAATGAGCGGCCGGGTGGGCCGCTCCTTCACCGACCTAGAGCGGGGCGGGGAGATGTAAAGACAAGACGTCCGTTCCGATGGGTAAGGGCGGTTCAGCGGCTCGCCGAAATGCGGTTCTGGTAAACCATCAGATTGGTGGAGGCTGCGCTCAGGAGCGGCAGGTCGAGTCCAGCCTTTCTGCCGCGCGCGAGGAGATCGCCGACGATCTGCTCGGCCTCGACCGCGTTGCCGGCCACAAGGTCGCGATACATGGAGGAAGTGAGCGGCGAGCCCTTCGCGGTCAGCGTGGTTCTTGCCGTATCCAGGAAGGCTTCGCCGGGCTCCGTGCCGGCGGTACGTGCGATCGAGACGATCTCGCCGAGCAGCCGCAGCACCAGATCGGTGCCGCCGGGTGCCGCTTCGATCTCACCGATCGAGCCGCGCATCAGCGCGTTCGAACTGCCCAGCGTGGCGAGCATCGTCCATTTCTCCCACATGCGTCGCCTGATATGGCGCGAAAGACGCGTGTTGAATGCGCCGCCCTTCATGAAGGCGTCGAGCGCCTCGATTCTCGGCGTGATCGAGCCGTCGAGTTCGCCATAGGTGACCTCCTGCAATCGGTTGTGCTGGACGATGCGGCCTTTTTCGTCGATTGAAGCGAATATGTGGCAGGTGCAGCCGACAAGCGCGCCGGCGCCGAAGCGGTCCGCCAGCACGTCCATGTGCCGCATGCCATTCAGGAACGGCAGGATCATGGTGCCGTCGCCGATTGCGGGCGCGAAATCCTCCATTGCCGCATCGAGCGAGTAAGCCTTCACGGTCAGGAGGACGATGTCGAAAGGTCCGTCGATCTCCGCGGCAGTGACAAGCTTTGGCTTCAGCATCGCGTCGCCGAAAGGGCTGACGATATGCAAACCCCCGGCCTCGAGCTTCGCCTTTCGCATAGGCCGCACCAGAAAGGTCACATCGCGTCCGGCCTCGACAAGGCGACCGCCGAAATAGCCGCCGGTCGAACCGGCCCCGACGACGAGCATGCGCATGACTGTTTCCTAGTGGGCCATGAACACCGGGATTTCGGCGTTCTCCAAGATGTGGCGCGTGACGCCGCCGAAGATGATCTGGCGCAGCCGACTCTGCGTGAAGGCGCCCTTGACGAGCAGGTCGCATTCGAGCGCCGCCGCTTCCCCCAGGACCGTCTCGCCCGCAGTCCGCTTGCCGGGATCGACAGTGATCGCACGCGCCTTGATGCCACGCTGGCCGAGATAGTCGGCCAGTTCCTGCCCGTCCGGACCGGGTACGCCCGATCCTTCCACCGTCAGCACGGTGATGCTGTGCGCCGCCTCAAGTACCGGGAGCGCGAGCGCCACGCAGCGCGCCGTCTCGGTGCTGCGATTCCAGGCAATCACGACGTTGGAACCGATCGAAGTCGGCGCGGTCGGTGGCGCGATAAGCACCGGGCGGCCGCTGTCGAAGAGCGCCGCATCCATCGTGAGCAGGCGCGGGCCCGAAACGCGCTGTTCCGGCCGGCCGACCACTGTGATATCGAAGACGCGGCCGAGATAGCCGACCATATGGTCTCCCGGAGCGACACCGTCGCGCCAGTCCCACGGGATCTTGCGCTCGGTCATGATCCTTTCGAACAGGCTGCGCGAGGCGGCCGCGCTCTGTTCGGTCTGCTCGGTAAGCGGCTCATAGAGAATGGAAGCGCCGACCACATCGGCGGCGAGAAAGGGTGTCGTCGCCGGAGACAGGGCGAAGCCGGTCGCGTGGCTGCCGAAAAGCCGGGCGAACAGGGCCGCGGTCGACAGGATGGCTTCCATGTGGTCATGGTCTTCAACGGGAACCAGAATTGATTTCATGTCGCTTATCCCCGGTTGGCCTTCGGTCGTTCGCCGATACCGCTATTTTGCGACAGGGAGGACGACGCTGTACAGAGCAAGTGCGATAATTTCTCAGCTCCTGCGGAACCCAGCCGCTAAAGCCGCGATACGGCCGTGAGCGGAAATAAACCTCTGGCTTGCGTTGCCGAAGGCTTTGCACTAGCCAACAATCCAGATTTTCATCCCTGTCGGACCATACATGACCATCGTCGATACCCGCACGCCCGATCCGAAACGCCTCCTTCCCGGTGCAACCGGCGACTGGGAAATCATCGTCGGCATGGAGGTGCACGCACAGGTCACGTCGAACGCCAAGCTCTTTTCCGGTGCCTCGACCGCCTTCGGCGCCGAGCCGAACGCCAATGTCAGTCTGGTTGATGCCGCCATGCCCGGTATGCTGCCGGTCATCAACGAGGAATGCGTGAAGCAGGCGATCCGCACAGGGCTTGGCCTTAAGGCGCAGATCAACCTGAAATCGGTCTTCGACCGCAAGAACTACTTTTATCCCGATCTGCCGCAGGGCTACCAGATCTCGCAGTACAAGCAGCCGATCGTCGGCGAGGGGACCATCGTCGTCTCCGTCGGGCCGGACCGGCAGGGTAATTTCGAGGATATCGAGATCGGCATCGAGCGGCTGCATCTGGAGCAGGACGCCGGCAAGTCGCTGCACGACCAGCACGCGACGATGTCCTATGTCGACCTGAACCGTTCGGGCGTGGCGCTGATGGAGATTGTCTCCAAGCCCGATCTGCGCTCCGCCGACGAGGCCAAGGCCTATGTCACCAAACTGCGCTCGATTGTACGCTATCTTGGCACCTGCGACGGGAACATGGACGAAGGGTCGTTGCGCGCCGATGTGAACGTTTCGGTCCGGCGGCCGGGCGAGCCATTTGGTACGCGCTGCGAAATCAAGAACATGAACTCCATCCGCTTCATCGGTCAGGCGATCGAATACGAAGCACGCCGCCAGATTGGCATTCTCGAAGACGGCGGCATCATCGATCAGGAGACCCGGCTTTTCGATGCCGTGAAGGGCGAGACGAGATCCATGCGCAGCAAGGAGGAGGCGCACGACTACCGCTACTTCCCCGATCCCGACCTCCTGCCGCTCGAATTCGACCAGGCCTATGTCGATGCACTGGCCGCCGGCCTGCCGGAACTGCCGGACGTCAAGAAGACGCGGCTGATGGAAAGCCTCGGCCTTTCCGCCTATGACGCGTCTATCCTCGTGTCGGAAAAGGCGATTGCCGATTATTTCGAGAAGGCGGCGGAAGGGCATGACGGCAAGGCTGTCGCCAACTGGGTAATCAACGACCTCTTGGGCGCGTTGAACAAGGCCGGAAAAACCATTGAAGAAACTCCAGTTTCGCCCGACCAGCTCGGCGGAATCCTTGACCTGATCAAGGAGGGCACGATCTCCGGCAAGATTGCAAAAGACCTCTTCGAGATCGTCTGGAGCGAGGGCGGAGACCCGAAGGACATCGTCGAGAAACGCGGCATGAAGCAGGTCACCGACACCGGCGCCATCGAGAAGGCGGTGGACGAGGTGATCGCAGCCAATCCCGACAAGGTCGAGCAGGCCAAGGCCAAGCCGACCATGGCGGGCTGGTTCGTCGGCCAGGTGATGAAGGCGACCGGCGGCAAGGCCAACCCCCAGGCGGTCAATGCGCTGGTGAAAGAGAAGCTCGGTATCGAGGGATAAGGCAAGACTTCCGACGCCGTTCAGAGGTGCCGCGTTTCCGCCGGTACCGATCCCCAATCGTCATTCGCTCCGTCACAATAGACGACCGGGGCGTTCACCAGTTCATCGATGTCGACGTCGTCCAGGCACGCGACGTTGATATTGTAGTATTTCGACCCGCTCATGTTCGGCACATCCACCCACTCGAAGGGGTGGATGCCGCAATGCCGGCAAAAGAGGTGATGCGCGACGGGGTTCCCGCCTCGATAATCTGCAAGTGCGCTTTCGCCGTCGAGCAGGCGGAATGCTTCCGGAGTGACCTGGACCGACCAGAGCCGCATTCTGCTGCAGATCGAACAATTGCACTTTGTCGTGCCCGCGGCGATGTCGATATCGGCCTCGAAGCGCACCGCGCCGCAATGGCAGCGCCCGGAATAGATTTTCAGCATGGGTCCCTCCTGCGAAGTTCGGCGGACGGTGAACGATCTGTCAGCCAGCGAGGTTATTCCAACTGGCGGCGTAGTGGCTAGATTGCGCACGGGCGGCGGCGAACCGCCGAAGAGATTCAGATACAGGATATAGATGATGGCGAAGATACTGGTGCTCTACTATTCAAGCTGGGGCCATATGGAGCAGATGGCGAAGGCCGCTGCCGAAGGCGCGCGCGAAGCGGGCGCGGACGTGACGATCAAGCGGGTGCCAGAACTGGTGCCCGAGGAAGTGGCAAAAGCCGCTTACTACAAGCTCGATCAGGAGGCACCGATTGCCGAGCCGCTCGAGCTGGAGAATTATGACGGCTTCATCTTCGGCATTTCCACCCGCTACGGCGGGATGGCCGCACAGCTCAAGAACTTCCTCGACCAGACCGGTCCGCTCTGGGCCAGAGGCGCGCTGGTGAACAAGGTTGCGACCGTCATGTCCTCGACGGCGACGCAGCATGGCGGGCAGGAGATTGCGATCCTCTCCACCCAGGCGTCGCTCCAGCATCACGGCCTCATCATCGTGCCGCTCTCCTACGCCTATCAGGGCCAGTCCGGCGTCGATGTCGTACGCGGCGGCTCACCCTACGGCATGACGACGATGTCGGACAGCGACGGCTCGCGCCAGCCATCCGCACAGGAACTGGAAGGTGCAAGCTTCCAGGGCAAGCGCATGGCCGAGATCACCATCAAGCTGCACGGCTGAGATCGGTGGAGGCCTTTGCAGGCCCTTGTTCGCAAGGAGAACTGACGGCCGGTCCGAAAAAGGCCGGCCGGCTCGCTTCGGAATAGCGTCGCCGGTTCAGCCGCGCACGCGGCGTCGTTCGCGTCGGCCGCCTTCGCTGGCGGCTCCGCTCTGGTTGGCCGGCTTGTTGCGCATCGGCCCGATGCGCGTGACGACATCGGCTACGGTCGGGCGCTCGGCCTTGTGGTGGCCGTCGAGCGCCTCACGCATCGCCTTCAGATGCGCGAAGGAGGTGCCGCAGCAGCCGCCGATGATCCTCGCGCCACCATCCACCGCCAGTCGCACATAATCCGCCATCAGTTCCGGCGTGCCGGAATAATGGATCTCGGTGCCATGGAATTCGGGGATGCCGCAATTCCCCTTGACGATGACGGTCGCGTCGGGGGCGTTTTCGGTCATGTCCAACAGCGAAGCGAGGATGTCGGAAGCGCCGACGCCGCAATTGGCGCCGACAGCGGCCGGCTTCTCGGCAAGGCCGTCCACGACACCATGGATATCCGCCGGAGCAAGGCCCATCATGGTGCGGCCGGCCGTGTCGAACGAGCCGGTGTAGGTGTAGGGCATGCCGACGCGGATCGCGGCTTCGGCGGCCGCCTTGATCTCGCCCGGTGCCGACATGGTCTCGATCCAGGCGACCTCCGCGCCACCTTCCTTGAGCCCGGCGATCTGTTCGGCGAAGGCATCCACCGCATCGTCATAGGTGAGTTCGCCAAGCGGTTCGAGCAGCGCCCCGGTCGGGCCGACCGAACCGGCTACGATGACACGACGCCCAGCGCCGGCAACCACCTCACAAGCGATCTCGGCCGCCCTGCGGTTCAGTTCGTGGACGCGATCCTGGGCGTTGTGGAGCCGCAGCCTATAGCGCGTGCCGCCGAAGGAATTGGTGAGGATGATGTCGGCGCCGGCATCGACAAAACCTTGATGCAGCGCGCGCACCCGCTCGGGATGCGCCTCGTTCCAAAGCTCCGGCGCCTCGCCGGATTCGAGCCCCATGGCGAACAGATTCGTGCCGGTTGCGCCGTCAGCAAGCAGCACGCCCTTCTCTGCGAGGAGAGCGTCGATCGGATTGTTCATGGGGGCCTCGGATTGCCGATAATCGGATAACGATATAAAGAAGTCCTTATATCATGTCAATGAATCGGCAACTGAGAAAAAAGCGGATAACGATCAATTCAGGTAACCGGCAGGTCGGCGGCGAAGGACGCGCTCTCGTGCGAATTGACTTCCGCGGCGCGGATCAGGTTGTCGAAATGGCGGGTCAGGCTGCGGATCGCCTCTGTGGCGTTCAGCACCAGATAAAGGTCTCCCGCATAGATGGCTGCGCGGTAGGGACCGAAGATCGTATAGGGGATCGAATAGCGCTGCCGTCCGTCGTAGAGGAACAGGCGGAAGGTCGGATAGAGATCGTCTAGGAGGCGCGCCATGTGCAGGAGCTGTGCCTTGCGAGCCTCGCGCGACAGCCCCTCCCAGACGCCGAGGCCGCGGGCGAATATCTCCAGCGTATGGCGCGGCATGCAGACTTCCATATCGGTCTCCGGCCTGCGGTTGTAGTCGATCCGGTATTGCGTCTCGACGATTTGGGAGAGCCTGTTCTTGTTGGCGATGCCCGCCTCGTATTCGATCACCTCGTCGGTGCGCAGGAGATCGGGGATGCCGGCCGGCACATAGCGGATTTTCGTGCCGGCGGCTTCGGCATGCCATTTGGCGAGCAAGGTGCGGTCGAAACCGCCGAACCCTTCCTCTATCTCGAAGCTGGCGCGGATTTCCCCTGTGAGTGCCTCGTCATGGCTCAGACCGAGCAGCCAGTCGAGCGAGACCTTGTGTCCCGCAGCGATGTTGAGCAGCGTTTCGGCCCGAGGCAGGCGGGTCGAAGCCCCGGAAAGAAGCTGGGAGAGCGCCGAACGGTCTATGCCGACATCGGCGGCGAACGCGGATTGGTTCTGCCCGGAACGGGCAAGAAGCGTCTTCAGGCGTTCACGGAAAACTTCCGAAAGGTCGCGCTTGTCCATCTCCGCTTCCTTTGGCCTCATCGTTTACTTTTCACTACAATAGTTGCGCTTGGTGCGCAAAATCAACAATTCGCTTATATTGTCGCATTGAAACACAGCAAAGCTGCTGACAGCATTGTGTCAGGATCAATGGAATCGGGTGACTGGAAGCAGAATGGGAAAGCGGGTGGGGGGTGTTTCGGCATCGAAGCGCGGGGGCGCTCGGTCCGTGGAATGGCCGACCGTCTTCCTGATCGGCGCATGTTATGCCTCGTGGGCTGGGGCTGGCATCTTACTCTGGCCAGGGCACGAGGCGCTGGCGATGGCGGTCCTGACGATCGCCGTCGCCATGCACTCCTCGCTCACGCACGAGGCCTGCCATGGCCACCCGACGCGCAAATCGTGGATCAATGAAGCTCTGGTCTTCCTGCCGCTCGGGCTCGTCTGGCCATATCGCCGCTTCAAGGCATTGCACCTGCGCCACCACGCGGACGAAAGGCTGACCGATCCGTTCGACGATCCGGAAAGCTACTACCGGGCCTTATGGCAGCACGAGGAATTGCCGCGTGCGATGAAATTCCTTCTGCGCATCAATAATACGATGGTCGGCCGCTTTATCCTCGGCCCCTGGCTCTCGGCGATCGGCTTCGTCATTTCCGATTTCAGGCTGATCGCGGAAGGCGACCGCGTCGTGCGCCATGCCTGGTTCAACCATGCGATCGGACTGGTCATCGTCGTTCCGGTCATCATCTTCGCCTTCGGTATGCCACTCTGGCTTTACCTGCTGGTGCCGGCGTGGCTCGGACAGTCGCTGATCGCTATCCGTACCTTTGCCGAGCACCAATGGTCGGAACGACCGGAGGGACGCACGATCATCGTCGAGCGCTCGCCGCTGGCGTTCCTGTTCCTCAACAACAATCTGCATTTCATCCACCATCGCAGCCCGACCATCGCGTGGTACAAGCTGCCGCGCCTCTTTCGCGAGCGGCGCGAAGAATGGATTTCGATGAACAATGGCTACGTCTATCCGAACTATTGGTCGCTCTTCCGCAAATTCGCACTGAAGGCCAAGGAGCCGGTCGTTCATCCTTTCCTGCGCCGCAGGCCGGAGCCCGGCCGCGCCTTCAGGCCGAGAGTGCGTGCGCGCAATCTGAGCGGTCTCGGCACCGCGCCCGTGCCCGCCGAGCCGCCGAAAGAGTGAGACGGAGGACCAACGGCCTCGTTTCGCAACGGCAGCACTTGTCCTCTTGCCGATCCTTCGCGAGAGATATGGCATGAGCGAATTCGTTGCCGCATTGCCTATGTACGACTGGCCGGAGGCGCGTGGAGAAACCGATCTGCAATGGGCACGACTCCGCGACAGGCTGCGCGCGACCGGCTTCGATGCGCCGGAGACGCTGGCGCGCCGGAATGCCGACATGCCCGCCGTGCAAGGTTGCATTCGGGGTGCTGACGGAATGGTGGTTGCACCGGATCCGGCAACGCTCCCGCCGAATGCATTCGACCTGCCAGTGCTCTGGCGTCATCCCAAATTGTTGTTCGCCCAGGCCTGCTGGGGTCCGATGGAGTTCGGCCTCGCGCCTTTCGTTGAGGTGGTCGGCCAGCCGGATTATTCGGGCTTCGAAGGCGGTGACGGTATTTTCTATTCGAGCGCCGTTCTGATGCGCCAAGGAGGTGGCCGCGTTGCTGCAGCGCCGCCAGGCGAGGGCAGGGCAGTCCCGCCCGTCGAGCTATTGCGTGGACAGAAGCTTGCTTTTAACGGCAGGGATTCCATGTCCGGTTATCTGGCACTCGAACGCGATCTGGAATCCGCCGGAGCGGGCATGGCGATCTTTTTGGATACGATCGAGACCGGTGGCCACCGCGCCTCGATCAAGGCGGTGGCGGAGGGCCGGGCCGATGTCTGCTCGATCGATTGCAGGAGCTGGGCAATGGCTAAGCGCTTCGAGCCTGCTGCGAATACGCTCATTCCGGTCGGCTGGACCGCGCGGCGCAAGGGGCTTCCCTATATCGCGTCGGCATCGCTGCCAAAGGAAATGATCGCCGCCGTTCGGGCCGCGACGAGTGAAGAGAGAGTTGGCGCCTGAGGATCGGTGATCAGGCGCGGACCGCGATCTTCATGAAATCGGGCATGTCCTCGCCGAAGCCCAGCGGTGCGTGGAAGTCATCGTCATCACGCGAACGGCCCCGACCTCGCGCGCCTTCCTTGTGCGGCTTGGCCCGGTCGCCGTTAGGTCGCACGCCGTCGTCCGATCTCTTATGTGCGAAAGCGGCAGGCTTGCGCTCGGCAGTTGCCGCCTCGGAAGCGGCAGGCTGATGCTCGGCGTCGTCCCGTTCCCTGGGGTGGGCACCACGCCGGCCTCTTGTGCCGCTATCCGCCTTCTTGGCGCCCCGGCTCGAGCGTCCACGGGCCGAACGCGGCGCTTCTTCCGCCTCCTCGGCGGCAAGAGTGGAGAGATCGCCGTCATGCCATTCAATCTGCTTGCCGATCAGCTTTTCGATCGCATCGAGATGCTTGCCGTCGGCCCTGGTTGCGATGGTGAAAGCTTTGCCGGAACGGCCTGCGCGCGCGGTGCGGCCGATGCGATGGACATAATCCTCGGCATGGATCGGCACGTCGAAATTGAACACATGGCTGACGTCGGGAATATCGAGCCCGCGCGCAGCGACGTCGGAGGCGACGAGATATTTGAGCTTGCCGTCGCGGAAAGCTGAGAGCATCGCCATGCGCGCCCGCTGGTCCATGTCGCCATGCAGCGCGCCGGCATCGAAGCCGTGCCTCGTGAGCGAGCGGAAAAGCTCGGATACTTCGACCTTGCGATTGCAGAAGATGATGGCGTTCTTGAGCTCCGACTCCTCGGCAGTCAGGAGGTTACGCAGCGCCTCGCGCTTGGCCCACGGCTTGGTCCCGGATTTCACCAGCCGCTGCATGACATTCTCGCCGGTCGAAGCGGCGCGCGAGACCTCGACGCGTACCGGCGCCTGCAGGAACTGCTCCGTCAGCTTGGTGATCTCCGGCGGCATGGTCGCCGAGAAGAACAGCGTCTGCCGGGTGAATGGGATGAGCTTGCAGATGCGCTCGATGTCGGGAATGAAGCCCATATCGAGCATGCGGTCGGCCTCGTCGATGACCAGGATGTCGACGCCGGTGAGCAACAGCCTTCCGCGCTCGTGGTGGTCGAGCAGCCGGCCCGGCGTGGCGATCAGCACATCCGCACCACGCTCCAGCTTGCGATCCTGCTCGTCGAAGGAAACCCCGCCGATCAGGAGGGCGACGGTCAGGCGGTGATTCTTGCCATATTTGGTGAAGTTCTCTTCGACCTGCGCGGCGAGTTCCCGCGTCGGCTCGAGAATGAGCGTGCGTGGCATGCGCGCCCGTGCCCGGCCTTTCTCAAGGCGGGTCAGCATGGGGAGGACGAAGGAAGCTGTCTTGCCCGTACCTGTCTGGGCAATGCCGAGCACGTCCTTGCCCTGCAGCGCGTGCGGGATGGCGCCGGCCTGGATCGGCGTCGGCGTCGTATAGCCGGCGTCGCTTACCGCCGCGAGGACTTTGGAGGAGAGTCCGAGTTCGGAAAATGTCAACGCTTCCGAAGCGTTATTGTTGTCTGATGACACGTTTGTCGGCTGTCTTTGCTGTTATGCGCCGCGGCCCCGGCCACTGAAACGCGATCCCGGCGCTTACTTCAATCGGCAACGATCGGAATAGCTTCCGGCGTTACGTTCGGATCGCTTGGTTGTCAATATAGTATGCTATCGGCGTTGTTGAACCCCAACGCAAGCAAAATCAAGGCTGTGGGTTAATTTGCAGGGCAGATATGCGCCATTAGGCAAGCAATCCGGGATCGATTACCCGATCAGTACCGGAATTGCTCTCTCAGGATACGCTCGCTCCAGGAATGCGTCGGATCGAAAAGCAAGGTTGCCCGGGCGGTCTGCGACTCGCGTACCGTGACGCTCGTGACCGATTTCACTTCAGTATGATCGGCGGCCGCGTTCACCGGACGCTTCTCCGATTCCAGAATATCGAAACGGACAGTCGACTTGTCGGAAAGGAGCGCCCCGCTCCAGTTGCGCGGACGGAAAGGGCTGACCGGCGTCAGCGCGAGAAGCGGCGCATCGAGCGGCAGGATCGGGCCGTGTGCAGAAAGATTGTAGGCGGTCGACCCGGCCGGCGTCGCGACCATGACGCCATCACAGTTCAATTCGTCGAGCCGGACCTTGCCGTCGATCGTGATGCGGATCTTGGCTGTCTGGTAGGATTGGCGCCACAGCGCCACCTCGTTGATCGCAAGCGCCGAGACGGTTTCGCCCGAAGCCGTGGTGGCCGACATCTCGATCGGCCGGATCGTTTCCGGCACGGCCGCCTCAATGCGCTCCGGCAGGTCCTTCGTGGAATATTCGTTCATGAGGAAACCGACCGTGCCCCGGTTCATGCCGTAGACGCGTCTTCCGCTGTTCATGGTCTCGCGCAGGGTCTGCAGCAGGAAGCCGTCACCGCCAAGCGCGACGACCGTGTCCGCCTCGTCGATGGGCGACTGGCCGTAACGCCGCACGAGGTCGTTCGCGGCCTCGCGGGCATCCTTCGTGTCAGCGGATACGATGGCGATGGCTTTGACGCGGCTATCCATTTGCTCGGTCTCGACGGCAGTACAGGACGCGTCCGATAGCATGCCGGGAACGGGCTTGAAAAGGCGAGGGCCGTGAAGAGAAGGGTAGGCCATACATTCATGACATGGCCGAGGGAGAGCGATGAATTGAAGGAACGCTTACGCCATAGCATTCCAAATTTGATAGCGAACTGCCGCAAGAAAAGAGAAATGCTTTGGCCTGCAGCGGCTTACCAAAGCTGGCGAAGTTTAAAACAGGTTGAGTTGCCGTTCCTGCCTGCGTTTTCGCCTGCCCGCGCCCTCGCTGACCGTCAGGTCTGCGGCGATCTCGATCAGGAAAGGCGACGGTGGTAGCGGGCGCACTGCGCCACGCCAGAACCGCTCGATGGCGCGGGTCAGGAACAACCTGTCCTTAGCGCGGGTCATGGCAACGTAGAACAGCCGCCGCTCCTCGGCCTGCGTTGCTTCCTCCTCCGGTCTCGCGGGCCCCCATGAAAACGGCACCAGCCCCGCTTCCATGCCCATGACGAACACGATCGGAAATTCCAAGCCCTTGGCCGCGTGCATGGTCATGAGCGAGACGCGGTCGGCGCGCCTGTCGCGGAAATCGGCCTCGGTGGACAGGGCCACCGCCTCGCCAAGCCGGGTCTGATCGCCGGCCACCTGATCTGAGGCGGCGAGCGCGGCGAGCCAGCCTCTCGCCTCCGCGATCGCGGCCGCGTCGGCCTTCTCCGCCCTGCGGGCGTTTTCTGCCGCTTGGCCTATGCATGCGGCGAGGTCCGGCCCTTCCGCCGTATCCAGCCCGTCGAGAATCGCCGTCACGCCGGGATGACCGGCGATGGGAGCGGGCGAGCTTTTCATGAATGGAACGCCGGCGCGATCGAAGGCGGCCCGAAGTGCGGCCGCCTGTGCATCGGTACGATAGAGCACGGCGCAATCGGCAAAGCCGAGCGGCCGGCCGGCGGGCACCTCGCCTCCCTTTCGATTGGCTGCGAGGAGGTCGTGGCCGCCGAGCAGGCTCTCGATCGTGGCCGCGACGAAATCCGCCTCCGCCGCCTCGCTCGCTGCCGCATGGGTCGTGATCGGTTGGCCTACGGGACGGATCGCGCCTGTCGAGGGTGCGCCGATGAAACCCGAGGCTGCCATCACGATGGTGCCCGTCGAGCGGTAGTTGCGCGTGAGCCGCAGGGTCGGAGCGGCGGGGAAGTCGCGGCCGAAGCGCGCGAAGCAGGCCGCGTCCGCGCCGCGAAAGCCGTAGATCGCCTGATCCGGATCGCCGATGACGCAGAGATTGCCGTTTTCCTCCGTCAGCAGCCGCAGCAGGCGATATTGCTGCTCGTCCACGTCCTGAAACTCGTCGGCGACGATGTGCTGAAAGCGCGCCTGCCATTCGGCGGCAATCTTCGCGTCCGCTTCCAGAAGATCGGCCGACAACAGGACGAGATCGTCGAAATCGACCCATCCCTGCGCCCGTCCGATCCGGTCGAGGACGGCGCGGGCCTCAGCTTCTTCGTCCGCGCCCTTCGCGCCGCTGCGCTTGAACACCGAGACGGCCTTGATGAGGCGGGTGGCTCGCGTGTCGCTGACGTCCAGCGCCTCGGCCAGCGCCGCTTTGCGCTCCGTCTCACTAGCGATGCGGAAATCGGCGCTGAGACCGACGCGGTCGGCATGCGCGTGCAGGATGGCAAGGCCCAGCGAATGGAAGCTTTGTACCGCTACGGCGTCCACCTCCTCCTTGCCGAGAAGCCCCGCGAGCCGGGTGCGCAATTCCTCCGTCGCCTTGCGGGTGAAGGTGACGGCAAGACAGGAGCCGGCCGGCACGCCGCGTTCCAGCACCAGATGGGCGATGCGGTGGGTGAGCATGCGCGTCTTGCCGGACCCGGGTCCCGCGATCACCATCAGCGGCCCGTCGACGGCCTCCGCGGCGCGCGCCTGATCGGGATCGAGACCGGCGAGAACGCCGCTGCGGCCCGATGGCTGTACCGCCGTGGTTTCGGGGGCCGGCGGTGCATCTCCCGGCCTCTCTTCCTTTGCCTTGGGTTTCGCCCGGCGTGCACGGCTGAGCAGCGGCGCATCGAACAGCATCCGGTTTCCCGCGAGGCGATCCAGTTCGCCGTCCTCAAACAGCCGGATGACACCATATTCTCCATCATAGCCCGCTTGCCGGATGACCTCGCCGGAGCGCAGCCGCGTCACGGCCTCGCCGAGCAACGGATGGACCTTCGCCACATCCTCGGCCGGCAGATCTTCCAGCAAGGATAACTCCGGCCCGAGCGCAGCGATCGTACGGTCATAGGTGTGGGTGACGGCCTTCGAGGCGACGCCGCTGCCGACGACTTCCGAGAGGATTTCCGGCAGCGGCACGAGGCTCGACACTGCGCCCGCCGTTGCCGGCGGCAGGGCTTCGACCTCGCTGCGGTCGGCGAGCGCCTCGACGCGATGTGCGACGCCAACGGTGACAGGCCGCCCGCAGACCGGGCAGCGGCCTCCCATAGCGATGGTTTCCTTCGGATCGAGCCGCACCCCGCAGGCGCGGTGCCCGTCCATGTGATACTTGCCTTCTTCGGGGAAGAACTCGACCGTGCCGACATAACCCTCCCCGGTCTCCAGCGCGCGGCGGATGGCGAAATAGTCCGGCTCGCAGGAAAAGCGCGTCGCCTCGCGGCCGAGCTTGCCGGGCGAATGGGCGTCGGAATTGGAGGTGAGGCGGAAGCGGTCGAGCGAGGAGATGCGCCAGTTCATGGCCGGATCGGACGAAAGGCCTGTCTCGACAGCGAAGATGTGTCCGGCAAGGTCGCCATAGCACTCCTCGATGGAGTCGAAGCCCGATTGCGAGCCGAGCGCGGCGAACCACGGCGTCCAGATATGGGCGGGGACAAGATAAGAGTCCGGCCCGGACTGCAGCGTGATCTCCAGAAGGTCGCGCGAGTCGAGGCCGAGGATCGGACGGCCGTCTGAAGCGATGTTGCCGATGCGCGCGAGGCTCGCCGCCAGCCGGTCGGCGGCGTCGAGATCGGCCGCGTAGATCAGGTGATGGATCTTCCGGGTTTTCTCGCCCTTCTTGTAGATGGTCGAGATCTCGGTGCAGAGCATGAAGGAGACCGGCCGCCGGCAGACGGGTGGAAGCGTCTCCCACAGCGCCGCCTCGATTTCGGGTCTCAGGCGAAACAGCCCGTTGCCCTCGGCCACCAGCTTATCCTTGATTTCGGCGAGCCAGACCGGATGCACGCAGTCGCCGGTGCCGACGACCCGCACGCCCTTGCGCGCCGCCCACCAGAAGAGGCGCTCCAGATCGAGATCCCTGCTCGTCGCGCGGGAATATTTCGAGTGGATGTGCAGATCGGCGTGAAAAGTCATCGTGCAACGTCATTCGTCTTGCGAAGAAGAAAGGATGAATCCTCCAAGCCCGACAGCACGTTGATAACAGGTAGGAAAGAATGCCGCATGGGATAAACACGCAAATCACAGCATTCGAAGCGGCAGGCTTGCCGGCAATATCGGACTGGAGGGGCTACGGAAGCCGGTTGCCGCTTCACTTGCCGATTGTGCGCGAGTTTCGGTTTTACATGCCTGAGGCGCACCTAGCCGCGATATTGCAGGCTCCCGGATGGGCGGTCAGCATCATTTACACTGCCCTTGTATGGGCTGTCACACCTGCAATATGTGGCGGGAGAAGCGGGATAAAAATGCGAACTCTGATAAGCTATGGATAATACTACTGAATCGATCATCCCTTGATCAACAGTCTCCTGCGCAACAAGCGACGGCGACGATCGAATCTCTCTATCGGTCAGGGAAAACGCTCAAAATAATCGCATCAGAACTGAACCTGAGCCAGTCTGCGGTTCTTCGGGTGTTGGTCGCAAATAATGTGCCGAGAAGGATCGGAGCCCCCCGTAAGCGATAGAATTCTGTACGTTTGGATTGGCTCCGAGGCAATCATCATGCCGGGCGTGAAAGTTGGCGATGGTGCAGCAATCGCACCCGCGCCGTGGTAACGCGCGACGTTGAGCCCTACGCGATCATCGGCGGCAATCCTGCGAAGTTGATCCGCAAGCGTTCGCAGGTCAACTCTGAGATCATAAGCGCCGTCAATGGAACTGCTATTGGGTGGCGGCGTTTCCGACAACATCATCATATTGAAGTCGCACAGCAGCGCCTTAAGTCGCTAGCCCCAAACCTGCGCGGTCTCGGCTTGGTAGAAAGCGACGTCCAGTGGCCATTTGTCGTGTCGAAGGCCCGCTAACCACCTGGAGCGACTGACTATCTCCGCGTTCCACGTCTCCTGCGGGTCGCCGTATAGGCCGACGTACAGCTTTTTGAACCGGCCGCGCCCGATACGAGTGAGAATGTGATCGTCGTTCGCGGCGAGGGAATGTCCGAAGATAAACCAGCAATGCTTGCCTTGGACCACATTACTGGTGAGCTGTTTGAGGCCTTGGTAAAGATAGGCGTTGTGCCGGATTTTGTCCTTCTTCTGGGCGCTGGTTCCCTCCGCTACAAACAACGGAAACTTGTTGCTGGCAAGCGCGGAACGGGCTTGTTCGATCAGAGGAACGCCCTTCCTGACCCAAGTGTACTTCAGCAAATCCTTGCCCGAATCGAATAGATGCAGCGCACCGTGAAGGAACATCACACTGGCACTATGCGCGTTCGTTTCTCCTTGCCACACAACATAGTCCGCGTCGGGTTCGTCTTCGTCATTTCCGAAACCATCGTTCTTGGTAAGATCAATTGGATCTCCAAATGGTAGATCGTCGTGCATTGCCCTGCGGAAAGGGAAAAAAAAGAATCCGCCTAAATCTGCGTGAGCGTTGGGCGGGCTATTGGTTGGCTGTGGCTACCCGTCGCGGAAATTGGCAAATGGATAGCGTTGGGCCAAGTGCTGGAGATCGGAGGAGCATATAATGGCCGTTCCCAGTAGGGGGTGGGTGGCTAGTGGACATCGCGTTCGAAGATGAGCAGCTACGGGCAATGTGCATCAAGCGTGGGCGCGCTATTTCGGTGCTTGGGCCAAACGTTGCGCACGAGCTCAACAAGCGCGTCGCCGACATTCGGGCCGCCGAAACTGCGTTGGACCTGCTTGTATCTACGTGCCTCGTTGGTGATGGAGGCGGAACGATGCATGTGTCTCTCACCGACGGGTTCGAACTGATCTTGATCGCTAACCATGTCCATAACCCGACAACAATTTCCGGCAAGATCGACTGGGCAAAGGTAATGCGCGTTAAGGTCCTGGAGATTTCCAGAAGGGCAATCGCATGACTGGCAATTTGAATCCAGATTGGGCGTCTTCACCTTGGGAAACCATCGCTGATGTCCTTAGCCTTCGTGGCATCAATGAAGCCGAATTCGAAGAGATGATTGGTGAGACTTCCGGTTTTGCCGACGCGCTTCGCCGTGGCAAGAGGCCTATTGACCAGTCACTTGCTGAAGCCCTGGCCGAAAATCTCGGAGCTTCGGTTTCTTTCTGGTTGAAGCGGGAAAGCGACTTTCGCAAATCCGGAGCAAAAAACTCCGCCTCGGATTTCGACGACGCATTGGTCTGGCTGAGGGAACTGCCCTTGAAGGACATGATGAAGGCTGGCTGGATACGAAAGCCCGCTTCGAAGGAAGAAGCGCTCGCCAACGTATTGTCATTCTTTGGCTTGCGCGACTTTTCCGAATGGAAAGCGCGCTATCACGGCGTCATGAATTCGGTAGCGTTTCGCAAGAGCTCGTCATTCACGGAGAATACGCTGTCGACCTTGGCATGGCTGAGGCAAGGCGAGCGAGCGGCAGAGGAAATAACATGCGCTCCATGGGACCCTACTACCTTTAAGGAAGCTCTCCCGGAAATCCGACCGTTGATGAGGCAAAGTTCACCGGGCCAATTTCTGCCGCGACTGAGGGCTGTGTGCGCGAAGGTAGGAGTAGTGGTCGTCGTTGCCAAGGCACCTCATGGGTGTCGGGCGAGCGGCGCTGCGAGGATATTGCCGGGCCAGCGCGCGATCATCCAGTTGAGTTTCCGATACCTCTCCGACGATCATTTCTGGTTCACATTCTTCCATGAGTCCGGACATTTGGTCCTGCATGGAGAAAATCATCTCTTTCTCGAGAACGGTTCCGGCATCATGGAATCAGAAGAGGCGGAGGCCAACCGATTTTCGGAGCGCATGCTAATCCCTGATGAGCTTGCCGAAGAACTGCCGGGGGTGAAACCCTACAAACGCGATGTCATTCGTTTTGCGTTCAAGGCAGGAACCTCCCCTGGAATCGTGGTCGGGCAAATGCAGCATCGCAAGCTGCTCGCGGAAAACCGCCTCAATTTTTTGAAACGACGCTACGATTGGAATGAACTGTCTCGTGCCCCCAACGTGGTGTCGGGCATGCGCAGCCTCACCCTCTGAATAGGACAAAACGGTCGGGTGTTTTCTGCCAGTTACACAGTGCGTCCTCCAATACCTGCTTGCCGACCTTATCGCTAACAGCCTGATGAGGTCGCGCCAGTACGCCGGCATTGAGGCGACCGAGACGGGTATGCGCCGAGCGAGGATCATTCCACGAATGACGATTACCGCGTTCGTCTCGCAAAATTCTCTCAACCCATACTCGTCGATGGCCAATCTCGTCACTTTATCGATGGAATCCGAGACCGTATCTGCCTTTATGTCTTTGGGCGAAATCCACGGTATGTCTCCATCCCAGTATTCCGGCACGCCGGTCGTAGGAGTTGAACCGGAGAGCAGTTTTGCTACGTGCCGGAGCCTTTTCACTTCCCAATGCGCCGGGATGTCGCCGAGCCAGTCGATGCCGGAGGTTTTCATGGCGGCGTCGGGGTTGAGGCCCTTGGTGACGGCGCGAGTGATGAGGGCCTGGCGCCGGGTGACATGAATGCCGCTCTGACGCTTGTGAACTGGGGCGAAAACGACGGTGCCGCGTGAGGTGCCGTCATGCGCAAGAAAAAGAAAAAGCAGGGCCTGGGCTGGTCGCCGATCCGCTTCAAATCGACGTGGCGTGACTATCGCTATGGTGAGAAGCGCAAGCCAACGCTGCCTCAAATATTCACCGGCAAGCACCGCGAAAACGCCGTTCAAGGCGTGCTGATACATCTTCGGGACTGGCGGATGACGCCGTTCGAGCACGAAGGCGAGAGCCGTGCAGGTGTCCGGTCCGCCCTTTGTCTCAGTGGCCATAGCTGGGCCGCTTCCGATGCCGAGGCGGCTTCACTGGTTGCCGAGGGCCTGCACAGGCTGGGGGCAAAGCGTCCAGATTGGGACGAAGGCCAGTGGCATTATGCCCTTCCACGCGAGAATTGCGCGCGGTGCATGGGGCCGATCAGCGAGGAAGACCAGGCGCTGGGCTTTCGCTTTTGCAGCGATATCTGCGCGCAGGCGACTCGCGTCACATGGTTCGACCAGATCCCGCCGAATCACGAAATGCGCGTGACGGCCTATTGGCAGGTGGCTATCGCGAACGCTCCTGTTTTCACCTGCAAGGAGTGCGGGAAGAAATTCAAGGTGAAGATGGGGCCGAAGGAAATCGAGGCCAATCCGCCCAAATACTGCTCATACAGGTGTCACGACGATGCCCGTCGCCTTCCGATGCGGAATTGTCTGTGGTGCCAGAAGCCCTTCAAGCCGGCGGGCGATAGTAAGCGGTGCTGCTCATTGGCCTGCTCCACCCAGATAGGAAAGCGAACTCGGCAGCGGGCATATCCGGACGTGACGTGCCCTATCTGTCATTCCATCTTCCGCAAGCGCTCTCCTCTGGGCAAATACTGCTCCGCAGCGTGCAAGTCGGTAGCTGACAATGCGGCGCGGAAGCTCCCCGAGCGCACCGGCTATTGCGAGGAATGTGGCGGCGCCTTTATCCGAAAGCGGAGCGATAGGCGCTGGTGCAGCATTAGCTGCCGCTCGAAAACCAAGTGGCGGCAGGAAAAGGAAGCCAGGGCCAGCGCCTTCTTTTGCGAGGCGGCGGAATAGGGCGTCAATCGAGGACGTACAGGTATCCGATCGCCCGCGCGCCCTTCACAGCCTCATCTGGGCTCAATGCGCCGTTCTCCACGATCTTTTGTAGGTCAGCCTGCGCCTCATCGTGCAGCTTCGTCACGTCACTGCGCGAGATCACACCCTTGCGGACGAGAAGCTTCAGGAGGTGCTTGGTAGCAACCGTGTTGCCGAACGCGCGGCCGTCTTCGATCATGACACGTTATCCAGGCTCACCATAGCGAAGATAGTCGGCTACCGCCCAAGCATCTTGCGCACGGCGATCGATAGCCTTGGCGAAACCGCTTTCATGATCGTTGCTGGCCAGCCCCTTCTTCGCGCGCATGTAATCACGCATGGCGTCCGCGTTGAAGTCGCCATCTCTTACGACCTTGGTGAGGGCGCGATAGAATCGCTCGTCGTCAAGGGCGTGGCTGGTATGCCAAGTGTCAGTGTTCAAAAAGCTATCGAATACAGAATAGATCGACATCATTGCCCTCCATTTCCCACGCCGAGGTTATGCACCACGGGCGATCCGTCAAGTCGCGGCGATATTGGGGAAAATTGAGGGGAAAAATGAACAGCCTTCGAGAAAGGCGTTATATCTCAATGCGTTAAAAAGGAAACCTGGCGGAAGAGGTGGGATTCGAACCCACGGACGAGTTGCCCCGTCGCTGGTTTTCAAGACCAGTGCCTTAAACCGCTCGGCCACTCTTCCATGCTGCTTCGCCGGCAGCGTTGCATGGTGCCGCCCGTCTGCGCATTCCTCGGCTGCTTTATCGTGCTGCCGAATGCAGCGTCAACATCGCAAGCGTCTTCAGGGCGCGCATAAAGTAGTGGCTGAACAAAACGATTTCCATCGCCACGGAATATCGGTAGGTTACAAGGGGATTCATGCCACATTCTTGCCGGTTTCCAGCCATAGTCGGTTAATTGCGTTTAAATTAATTTCTGACAGGAAGCGTAACGGGGAGCGGGGCTTGGTTGTCCGGCGCGCTTCAAAGATCAGGAAAGGCGAGTGGTTCAGCATCTCGCCGGATTGAAGAGGGGACTGCCAGCGAATGGTGCTCGATACTACGCGCCGACGCCTCGGGTTTGTGTCGTCCGTCATGGTTGTCGCTGCATCCGGCGCTTTGCTGTCGGCGTGCAATACGACCGGACCGACCGCCTCGAACCAGAAACAGTCCAAGGAATATTTCGCCGAGGCAGAATATGGCGTGCCGGCGAGCCCTCGCGTAACCACCAAGCGCTCGCGCCTGCCGCGCCGCGACGGTCGCTCCCAGGTCGGCCAGCCCTACATGGTGCACGGCAAGTGGTATTACCCCAAGGAAAACCGGAATTATAAGGCTGTCGGCGCCGCCTCCTGGTATGGTGATGCGTTCCACGGCCGTCTTACCGCCAATGGCGAGGTCTACGACATGGACCGGCTGACGGCGGCGCATCCGACGATGCCCCTGCCGAGCTATGCGCGGGTGACCAATCTGAAAGACGGCGCTTCGGTGATCGTGCGCGTCAACGACCGTGGGCCATATGCGGAGGGACGCGTCATCGACCTTTCCAAGCGGGCGGCGGAAATGCTCGACTACAGCACGGCCGGTGTCGCCCGGGTAAAGGTAGAATATGTAGGCCCGGCGCCGCTTACCCCAAACGACGACCGCTACCTGATGGCTTCTTATCACCCCGGCAAGGACGCGGCGCCTCTTCCGGGCGATGGCAGCGGCGTGATGGTTGCGATGAACGGTTCTACGCCCAGTTCCGGCCACAACGCGGTGCCGTTCCCCGGCCAGTTGAACGATGCGGGCGGGTCCGCGGAACTTTCGCCGCAGCAATCCGTACCGCAGGTGCAACTGGCGTCCGCGACCTCGATCGGCACTGTTGATGCCGGCGACCCGGTCCTGCCGGCGTTCGGGCCGATCGTGCCGGAACGCCCAGCCGTCGGGCTGGCCTCCAATGGCGGGAATGAAGTGCTCCCAGTGCTCGGTTATGCTGACATGCGCGTATCGCGAGCCGCGAGTGCCCTCGATGCTTTCGCAGGCAGTCAGAAAACGATGACGCCCGCCGATATCGTCGCTTCCTGGGACCGGTCACAACCGGCGAAAGCGAGTGCAGGCGATGAGGCAGACTATGTCGCCGTCGGCACTTTCGCCAGCGCGGCGGACAGTTCCAGGCAGGCAAACTATCTTTCTGCCTATGGCCGCGTCCAGGTGGAGTCGGCGAAAGCCGGTTCGCGGACCTTCTACAGCGTCAATCTCTACCCGGATGGCCGCGCGTCGATCGATGAGATGCTCAAGCAGGCCTGGGCACATGGCGCGGGCGATGCCATGACGGTCCGCGACTAAGCGCCGACGCATTCACCATCTTGCTCCTAATCGATTGATCCGGCGGCGTATGGGCTGCTACCTTCGCCTTGCGGCGGGGCAGGGGAAAAACCTCGGTCGCGGCAGATTTTAGGTGCAGCCGGAAGGGTGATCGCAGGCGAAACCGGAATCACTTCGTCGGTCGGGATGCAGATGATCGGACGGGTACGGTGAGTACATATCTGTTGCGGTGGATATCGCGATCAGCGGTGCTGTTGCTGCTCGTGGCCTGCTGGATATCAGCCGCCCATGCTCAGCTTTTTTCAACGCGTGCGCCCGAGGCCTACATGATCGATGCCGAGACCGGCACGATCCTGTTTTCCAAGGATGCCGACAAACCCATCCCTCCCGCTTCGCTCGCCAAGCTGATGACGCTGGAACTCGTCTTTCAGTCAATCAAGAGCGGGCGGCTTACGCTCGACGATCCGTTCTATATCAGTGTCAATGCCTGGAAGAACGGCGGTGCGGGTTCAGGCGGCTCGACGATGTTCGCGAAGGTGAAGTCTTCCGTCCGCCTGGAAGACCTCATCAAGGGAATGGCCGTGGTCTCGGCCAACGACGCGTGCATCGCCGTTGCCGAAGGAATGGCGGGCTCGGAAGAGAATTTCGCCAAGCTCATGACGGAACGTGCTCGCGCGCTCGGCTTCGACCATATGGTCTTCAAGAACTCGACGGGGCTGCCGGCGGACGGCGAGGTCGTGACTGTCAAGGAACTTGCACTTCTTGCCCTGCACATCTGGCGGGATTATCCGGACCTCTACCATTACTTCTCGCTGCCCGATTTCACCTGGAACAAGATAAAGCAGCGCAATCGCAACCCGCTTCTGGGGATGGATATCGGCGCAGATGGTCTGAAGACCGGCCATACCGACGCGGCAGGCTACGGGATCGTGGGTTCGGCCGAGAGGAACGGGCGGCGCCTCTTCGTCGCCATGGGCGGCATGTCGAGCAGTGGCGAGCGTGCCGAAGAGGCGCGCAAGATGCTGGATTGGGGGATGCGGGCATTCGAAAAGTCGGAACTCTTCGCAAAAGGCGAAACGGTTGCCGAGGCGTCCGTTTTCGGCGGCGCGCAATCGAGTGTGGCGCTGAAGGCGAAGGGTCCGGTTTCGATCTTCGTGCCGCTTACCAATCGCGACCAACTCAAGGCGCGCGTTGTCTATACGGGACCGTTGGTGGCGCCGATTGAAGAGGGAATGCCGGTCGGAAAGCTGAAGGTCTGGATCGGCGATACGCTCAGCCAGGAAACGCCGCTCTATACGGCGGAGGCGATCGACAAGGGCACGATCTACCAGCGCGCGACCAGCGCGCTAGAGGAACTGGCGATCGGTTGGCTACGCTGAGAAGCGCATGCCCGCATGGATTTTCCGTACCGCTCCGCTTAATTACGGGATGCGGGCTTCGGCCTGTTTCGAGGTCGGATGACTGAATTGACGCGCGGATTGTTCATAACGTTCGAAGGCGGTGAAGGGGCCGGCAAGTCGACCCAGATCCGTATGTTGGCGGCAACGCTTGGCGCCTCCGGGCGTGAGGTGGTGGTAACGCGCGAACCCGGCGGCTCGCCAGGCGCAGAGGCGATCCGCCATGTGGTGCTCTCCGGCGCGGCGGAGCCTTTTGGCGCCGAGATGGAGGCCGTATTGTTCGCAGCGGCGCGTGCCGACCATATCGACCGGACGATCCGACCCGCGCTTGAGCGGGGCGCGGTCGTGCTTTCGGATCGTTTCGTGGATTCCTCGCGGGTCTATCAAGGCGTCACAGGGGGGCTCGATCGCTCCTTCATGGAAGAGCTGGAGCGAGCTACCGTGGAAGACATGATGCCGGATCTGACGCTCATCCTCGATATCGACCCGGAGGAAGGGATGCGCCGGGCCGGCGCGCGCAGGGGCGCCTCCGAAGCGGATCGGTTCGAGAAGGAGGGGCTGTCTCTTCACAGACGGCGGCGGAAGGCCTTCCTCGAGATCGCGAAGGCGGAGCCGAAACGGTGCAAGGTGATCGATGCCTCAAGACCGGTCGAAAAGATAGCCGCCGAGATCGCCGACGTCGTCGGAGAGGTGGTCGAGCGGAAAGGTCTTCGCGCGAGCGAGAAGGTTTGAGCGATGTTCGAGCGTCTGGCCGCGGAGCAGTATGACAGCATCCCCGGTGTGCCGGAGCCGTCGGAGAATCCGCGGCTGATCGGCCATCAGGAGGAATCAGGGCTTCTGGCGAGCGCCTACCGTGCCGGCCGGCTTCACCACGCTATCCTCCTTGCGGGAGCGCTCGGCATCGGCAAGGCGACGCTCGCCTTCCGGCTCGCTCGCCACCTGCTGAAACATCCGGACGCGACGGAAGCTCCTGAAACGCTCTGCGACGCCGACATTTCCTCGTCGCTCTTCCGCCAGGTCGCCAACGGCTCACATCCGTCGATCCTGCATCTTACCCGGCCTTTCGACGATAAGCGCAAGGTTTTCAGGACCATGGTAACGGTTGAGGAAATCCGGCGTGTGAATCGATTCCTCTCGATGACTTCGCATGACGGCAGCTATCGCGTGGTCATTGTCGATTCGGCGGATGATATGAACACCAACGCTGCCAACGCGCTTCTGAAGAGCCTGGAGGAACCACCGGCCCGCACGATCTTTCTCCTGATCTCGCATTCGCCCGGGCGGCTCCTGCCGACCATCCGCTCGCGCTGCCAGACCGTGCGGCTGAAGCCGCTCGACGGGCAATCGTTACGCGCCGTACTCCAGACGCTTGAAACCGACTTGCCGTCCGATCCGGCGGCGCTCGACGCGCTCGCCGCGCGCGCGGAAGGCAGCGCCCGCACCGCGATCCTGCTTACTCAGTTCGGGGGGCTGGAAATCGGTGGGACGCTGGACCGGGTGCTCTCGGCCGGCCGATTCGACCTCATGGAGGCGAACAGGCTGGCGGACGCTGTGAGCGGGCGTGACCAGACGATCCAGTTCGGCATCTTCAACCGAATGGCACTCGACGCGGTAGCGGACGCAGCCGACAGCGCCGCCGAGGTAGGAGAGATCGAGCGGGCAGGGCGGCTCTCCGATCTCTGGAGTGAAGCGAACCAGCGGATCGCCGAAACGGCCATCTACAACCTCGACCGTAAACAGCATGCGGTCGGACTGCTCGGCCGAATGCACGAAGTCATGCGCGGCTGACCTGCAAGCGGGATTGGCAATCGCCTTCCCGATGCGCTATCTGACCGCCACCTTCTCTTTCCGGAACCATTTCATGCCCGCCGAAAAATTCTACATCACCACGGCGATCTCTTATCCCAACGGCAAGCCGCATATCGGCCATGCCTATGAGCTGATTGCTACGGATGCGCTGGCGCGTTTCCAGCGTCATGACGGGAAGGACGTCTTCTTCCTCACCGGCACGGATGAGCATGGGATCAAGATGCTGCAGACCGCCCGCAAGGAAGGCATCACCGCGCGCGAGTTGGCGGACCGGAACGCCGAGCTTTTTCGCCAGATGGGTAAATTGCTCAACGCGTCGAACGACGATTTCATCCGCACGACCGAGAAGAGGCACTATGAAGCCTCGCAGGCCATCTGGAAGGCGATGGCTGCGAACGGAGACATTTACAAGGGCGGCTACGCCGGCTGGTACTCCGTCCGCGACGAAGCCTATTACGGCGAGGAAGAGACAGAGCTTCGCGACGACGGGATACGCTACGGGCCGCAGGGCACGCCGGTCGAATGGGTCGAGGAGGAAAGCTATTTCTTCCGGCTGTCCGCCTATCAAGACAGGCTGCTTGATCTTTACGAGCGTGAGCCGGGCTTCATCGGGCCGGTTGAGCGACGCAACGAGGTGATGAGCTTTGTCCGCTCGGGGCTCAAGGATCTGTCGATCTCGCGCACCACTTTCGACTGGGGCGTGCCGGTGCCGGGCGACGAAAAGCATGTCATGTATGTGTGGGTAGATGCGCTCACGAATTACATTACGGCTGCCGGTTATCCTGATGAAAGATCAGAGAAATGGCGCTATTGGCCGGCGGACGCCCACATCATCGGAAAGGACATCGTGCGCTTCCATTCGGTCTATTGGCCGGCCTTTCTGATGTCGGCAGGAATCGAGCTGCCGAAGCGGGTCTTCGGCCATGGCTTCCTGTTCAATCGCGGGGAGAAGATGTCGAAGTCGGTCGGCAACGTAGTCGACCCGTTTGCGCTGGTCGAGCACTACGGGCTCGATCAGGTGCGCTACTTTCTGCTGCGCGAAGTGCCGTTCGGGCAGGACGGCAGTTACAGCCACGAGGCGATCGTCAACCGCACCAATGCCGACCTCGCGAACGATCTCGGCAATCTGGCACAACGTTCGCTTTCGATGATCGCCAAGAATTGCGGCGGCAAGGTCCCGGAAAAAGGCAAGCTGGCAGAGGCGGACCGGGTGATCCTGGCGATGGCAGACGCTGCGCTCGACACGGCGCGCAAGGCCATGGCCGAACAGGCTATCCACGTGGCGCTCGGCGCGATCTTCGGCGTGGTATCCGAAGCCAACCGCTATTTCGCCGGGCAGGAGCCCTGGGCTCTGCGCAAGACGGACCCGGCCCGCATGGAGACCGTGCTCTACACGACCGCGGAGACGATCCGCCGCGTGGCTATCCTCTGCCAGCCTTTCATGCCGGGTTCGGCGGCGAAACTGCTCGACCTGCTCTCGGTTGCGCCTGACCGGCGGCAATTTTCCGCTCTCGGCGAGAAAGACGCACTCGCCTCCGGAACGGCATTGCCTGTGCCACAGGGCATCTTCCCGCGTTACGTCGAGGCCGAACCGGCGTGACGATGCTTGTAGACAGCCATTGCCATCTCGACTTCCCGGATTTTGCCGAGGAGCGCGACGCGGTAATCGCACGCGCCGAGGCGGCCGGCGTTGGCATGATGGTGACAATCTCGACGCGCGTCAGGCGTTTCGAGAACGTGCTTGCCGTGGCGGAAGCATACGGCAATGTTTTCTGCTCCGTCGGCACTCATCCGCACAACGCGGGCGAAGAGAAGGATGTAACGACCGAAGAACTAGTCCGGCTTTCGGCCCATCCGAAGGTCGTGGCTGTCGGTGAAGCTGGCCTCGACTATTTCTACGATCGTTCACCGCGCGACGTACAGGCCTCCGTTTTCCGCCGCCACATAGCGGCAGCGCGTGAGACCGGGCTGCCGCTGGTGATCCATTCGCGCGACGCCGATACCGACATGGAAATGATCTTGCGCGATGAGAAAGGGAAGGGGGCTTTCCCCTTCATTCTACATTGTTTTTCGTCAGGAAAAGCGCTCGCTAGAGCGGGCGTCGAACTCGGCGGCTACGTATCCTTCTCCGGCATCCTGACCTTCAAGAAATCGGACGGACTTCGCGAAATCGCCGAATCGATCCCGCACGACCGCCTGCTTGTCGAAACCGACGCGCCTTATCTGGCACCCGTGCCGTTTCGTGGAAAACGCAACGAGCCTGCCTATGTCGCCCATACGGCAGCGGTACTGGCGGAGACTATCGGCATGAACGCCGAAGACATCTCGGAGCTGACGACCGCAAATTTCTTCCGCTGTTTCTCCAAAGTGCCGCACCGACCGGCCGCGAGTGCCTGATCGTGGCAGATACACTCCGCCTGACCATTCTGGGTTGCGGCTCGTCGCCAGGGGTGCCCCGCATTACGGGCGACTGGGGCAATTGCGATCCGGCGAATCCGAAGAACCGACGGCGCCGCGCGGCGGCGATGGTGGAGCGTATCTCCGACACCGGCACCACGACCGTCATCATCGACACCGGGCCGGATTTTCGGGAGCAGATGATAGACGCCGAGGTAAGGCAGATCGACGCGGTGCTCTACACGCACCCTCACGCCGATCACATCCATGGCATTGATGATCTTCGCGGCTTCGTGCTCGCGCAGCGCAGGCTGGTGGATATCTACGCGGACAAACCCACTCTTGAACGGCTCTCGGAAGCCTTCGGCTACTGCTTTGTGACTCCTCCAGGGAGTTCGTATCCGCCAATCCTCAAGGCACATACGATGGCGCACGACGACAACGTGACGATAGAAGGAGAGGGGGGTAGTCTCACCTTCACTCCTCTGCCGCAAATCCATGGCGACATCATCTCCCTCGGATTTCGTATCGGCGGGTTGGCCTACTGCCCCGATGTCAGCGATTTTCCTTCCGAGACCGTGCCGGCGCTCGAAAGCCTCGACGTGCTGGTGGTCGACGCCTTGCAGTACAAGCGCCATCCGAGCCATCTTTCCCTCGAGGAGGCACTGGAGTGGATCAAGCGGTTACGGCCGAAGCAAGCTGTCCTGACGCATATGCACATCCCGCTGGACTACGAGACCGTGCAGGCGGAAACGCCAGATAACGTCGCTCCGGCGTTCGATGGAATGATCGTAGAATTGGAATATAATTCAATTATTTGACGGGTGGGATTTATCCATGGCTGGAAGCATCGATCGTGTTGACCAGGCGGCGCGGAACGCCGGGTTGGAGATCGAAATCCGCCGTATGGGCGAATCGACACGCACTGCGCAGGATGCGGCAAACCAGTGCGGCTGTGCGGTTGGCCAGATCGTCAAGTCGCTGATCTTCGAGGGCGAAGATAGCGGCCGGCTGATACTCTTCCTTGTTTCCGGTAACCGGCAACTCGACCTGACCAAGGCCGCTGCTTTGGCAGGCGAGAATCTGAAACGTGCAGACCCGCGTCGTATCCGTGAAGAGACGGGTTTCGCGATCGGCGGCGTATCGCCGATCGGCCACAAGGTGGCGATCACGGCCTACGCCGACCGGACGCTTCTTGACCATGGCGTCGTGTGGGCGGCGGCAGGAGCGCATGACGCCGTGTTTTCGGTCGAGCCGAATGCACTTGTCGTGGCAGCCGGGGCCAAGGCGGCGGACATCGCGGCGTGATTTTCCACGATCGACGCAACGGATCGCCGATATGAGCGTTAGCGTCTTCAGCCCGGATCGATACCGGCGCATGCCGTGGAAGAACGGCTGCGGTGAAACCATTGAGATCGCAATATTTCCCCCGGATGCCGATCTCGAAACTTTTGGCTGGCGGATCAGCTCGGCGACGGTCGCTTCAGATGGTCCGTTCTCGATCTTTGCCGGCATCGACCGGACGCTTTGTGTCCTGTCCGGAAACGGGATTTCTCTGAGCGTTGGCACCGGGGAGCCGCAGGCTCTCGGCCCGGATAGCGCGCCGTATTCCTTTCCGGCCGACACCGCCGCCACCGTTCGGTTGATCGGCGGGCCGATCACCGATCTCAATGTCATGACACGACGCGCGGTTTGGCGTCACGAAGTCTGCCGGCACGAGCTGCTACCGGATGATGTACTGACCCTTGAAGCCAGCGCCGCGCAGACGATCGTCTTCTGCCAAAGCGGCACCATGATCGCCAAGGATCGAGCCGGCGTATCGCTCGTACCGGCAGGGGAGACGCTGACGATGGAAAGCGATACCGATCAGTGCGAGCTTCGGGCGACAGAATTGACGATCGCTTTCGTCATTCGGCTCGAACAGAAGGACGGATGAGCCCAGCGGCCGAATTCCGGAAAGCCGGCATTCCTATTTCTGCCCGGACGATTGGGCGCTCCCGCCGTCAGGCAGCGCGAAAGCCATGACATAGTCGCCAACCTTGGCGGAGTAGGGCGCTCCGCCTACCGAAAGGGCGACATACTGCTTTCCGGTCGCCGGCGAAATATAGGTCATCGGCGTGGCACTCGCGCCGATCGGCAAGCGGTATTTCCACAGTTCCTTCCCGTTTTGCGCATCGTATGCGCGGATGTAAAAGTCTTGGAAACCCGCGAAGAATACCAATCCGCCGGCCGTTGTCGACGTCCCGGCATAGGTGGGCATTCCGATCGGCATCGGCATGCCGAGCTTGATACCCAGCGGCCCCAGTTCCTCGGCCGTGCCGGCCGGCACCTGCCAGGCGATCTTGCGTGTATTCAGGTCGACGGCCACCACCGTGCCGAACGGAGGCTGCACGCAAGGCACGCCGAGCGCCGACATCCATACCTGAGTGCCCATGCCATAAGGCGTGTCGTTCTGAACGGATGGGCCGTGCCCGGTACCGTCGGAATGAACAGTCTTAGCGTAGGCCGGATAATCGGCACGCTTGACGAGCCGGAAGATGCTCGGGACGCGGATGTCGTTCATGAACACCAGATTGTTCTGAATATCGACGGAATTGCTTCCCCAATTCATGCCGCCGGTGTTCCCGGGTTGCTGGATAGCCGGCGTCAGGCCGATCGGGGTGAAGTCCCCGTCGTAGCGCAGCTTGTGGAAGGCGATACGACAAGCAAGCTGGTCGAACATCGTCATGCCCCACATCGTCCGCTCCGTGATGTGCTGGGCACCGACTGTAGGCATTCCGACCGAGTAGGGCTGGGTCGGTGAAAGCTTTTCTTCGGGCACCGCACCGTTCTGCGGAACGGGTTTTTCGGCAACCTCCGCCAATGGCTTGCCGGTTTCACGATTGAGCAGGAAGATCTGGCCGCGTTTCGTCGTCTGCAACACGGCCGGGATGGCCCCGCCCTTGCCATCGGGCAGGTCCATCAGAGCTGGCTGGGAGGGCAGGTCATAATCCCAGATGTCGTGATGAACCGTCTGGAACTTCCATTTCTCCCGTCCGGTGGTCACATCCAGGGCCACCAAGGAAGAATTGTATTCCTCGGAATTTGGCGGCCTGCCTTGGCCGAAATAGTCCGGCGTGGCATTGCCGAGAGGTGCGTAGATCAAGCCGAGCTTGTCGTCATAAGCCGCGGTCGTCCACATATTCGGGGTTCCGCGCGTATAGGTCTGGCCTTCGGGCGGCAGGCCGGTGATGGACGGATTGCCGAGATCCCAGGCCCACGCCAATGCACCGGTGCGCGCATCGAACGCGCGTATGACGCCAGAGGGCTCGCCACGCTTCTGGTTGTCGACCACCCAGCCGCCGATGACGATGTAGTCCCGGGCCACCAAAGGCGCCGAAGTCTGAAAATAGAAACCCGGAGTGATTTCACCCATGCCCTCGGAAAGCTGCACCACGCCATTGTTGCCGAAACCGGCGCAGGGCTGGCCCGTTTTGGCGTCCAGTTCGATCAGCCGCGCATCGATGGTGGTCTGGACGATCCTTTCCCGGCAGGCATTGTCGGCCGTGGTGACCTCGTCGGCCACCTTGTAATAGCCTAGCCCACGACAGCGCTGCCAGAATGGTGACTTTGCCTTGGGATCGAAGGTCCAGCGTGGCTTGCCTGTATCGGCATCCAGCGCCGCAACATGATCGTTCCGGGAGCACGTAAAGACCGTATCGCCGACCTGAAGCGGCGTGTTCTGGTCGATACCCGGTCCACTGTCGCCGGTATGGTAGGTCCAGGCGAGTGTCAGCTTGGAGACATTGTCCCGGTTGATCTGGTTGAACGGGCTGTAGCGAAGGCCGTGGTTCGTACGGCCATAGGCCGTCCAGTCTTCCGGCTCGTTGCTGCCTTGGGCCGCCTTGAACGTCATATCCGCGCCCGGCTGAACGATGCCGTGCGGCACGAAGGCGAAAGTCAGGCCCAAGGCGAACAGCACTGCGAAAAAACCGCCGCCGACATATTCGGCGGCACGTTTACCTGAACCGGCAGTCAGAGACGGCACGAAAAGCAGCGCCAACGCGGCAAGGGCAAAGGGCACCATCAACCGAGGAAACAGAGCCCAGAAATCGAAACCCGATTCCCAAATGGCCCACGGCGCGGTCAGAATGGCGATCGCGGCAACGAGCGCGGCGCCCGAGCGCCGGCCACGCCATGCGAGATACGCCGCCACGATGTAGGCGACGCCGACGACAAAATAATAGAACGAACCTCCAAGGACGATAAGCCATACACCTGCGGCAGCAAGCGCCAGGCCGACAAGCGCCAGGACAACCAGAAACAATCTTGCGAGGATCTTCATATGCCGCTGCTTTCCGTCACAGAAACGCCCGTCCCATGGTCGTCATCAAACGCCGATTCGTCTATCAAGGCCAGCATGTGCGGATTTGCGTCTGCTGTCGGCGCTGACATCGTCAGGCCAAACAAAGGCGCTGGAGTGCCGGAGAAAGCTGGCTTCCCGCATTCCGGCAATAGTAGGATGGTTCCATAATCTATCTTATGCGACTTATAGGTTGACCCGACCCTGCTTGCTTGTGGAGAAGCATCGAGGCGCGCGCGTCGGTCGTAGGCCTCTCATCGCTGTGCGGGTAAGATCGATAGATGCACCCTTCCAAGGATATTTCCCGCCTGCTTGAGATCATGGTCGCGCTGAGAACGCCCGGCACCGGCTGCCCGTGGGACCTCGAGCAGGATTTCGCATCGATCGCGCCCTATACGATCGAGGAAGCTTACGAGGTTGCCGACGCGATCGAACGCAAAGACATGGGCGATCTGCGCGATGAGCTGGGCGATCTGTTGTTGCAGGTGGTTTTTCATGCGCGCATGGCCGAAGAGCTTGGGGAATTCGCTTTCGGCGATGTCGTCGAAGCGATCACGAAAAAGATGATCCGCCGCCACCCGCATGTCTTCGGGCCGGAAGCCGTGCGCGGCGCCAAGCTCGCCAAGGGCATGTGGGACCGGATAAAGGCCGAGGAGAAAGCCGAACGGCGGCAGGCACGTGTCGCGCGAGGCCTCGAGCCGGAGGATCATGGGGCGGGCTTCCTCGACGGCATTCCACCAGCCCTGCCCGCGCTTGTACGCGCATTGAAATTGCAACAGAAGGCAGCGCAGGTCGGGTTCGACTGGAAGGAAGCGGAGCCGGTTCTCGCGAAGATCGACGAGGAATTCAGCGAATTGCGTGAAGCCGTCGAGAGCGGCGACCGAGACGCCATGACGGACGAATTTGGCGATGTCCTGTTCGCGCTCGTCAACTACGGCAGGCATCTCGGCATCGATCCGGAAGCAGCGCTCAGGCAGACCAATGACAAATTCCGCAGCCGCTTCCACTCGGTCGAACAGCGACTGGGCGCGGCTGGAAATAGCCTCAATGCCGCCACGCTGGAGGAAATGGAAACGCTCTGGCAGCAGGTAAAGAAAGTGAGCTGAGGCCCACTACTCTTTGATTTTATGGCTTAATCGACCTTCGATCTCACTTCTGGCCGCCGCCGTGGCCAGGACCTGCATGGATACGCTGCCGTCATCATTGTCATGACGTTCGAGGACGGTTCCCCTTCGATAGACCAGATCCGTCAGGCCGAGCTTATCGGGAGGAAAAGTGAGCTCGATGCGCTCCAACTCGCCGGCGATACGCGCCTCAATATGATCGAGCAGGATCGGTATGCCCTCGCCTGTGACCGCGGATATCGCGAGTGGCGGAACACGATTCACGCCCACCGCGTCCTGCAAAAGCTCCCCATTGTCGCCGTTCAGCCGATCGATTTTGTTCCACACTTCGATAACATGCAGCGGGTCGGTCGCATCGACGCCGAGATCGGCCAGGATGCGTTCCACGTCTGCAGCCTGCGCAGCGGTATCCGGATCCGAGATATCCCGCAGATGAAGCACCAGATCGGCCTCGACGACTTCTTCCAGCGTCGCGCGGAACGCGGCGACCAGATGGGTCGGCAGGTCGGAGATGAAACCGACCGTGTCGGAAAGGATCACGACCGTGCCATGCGGCAACCGTAAACGGCGGAGCGTCGGGTCGAGCGTTGCGAACAGCATGTCCTCGGCGGTCACATCGGCGCCCGTCAGCCGATTGAACAGGGTCGACTTGCCGGCGTTCGTATAGCCGACGATCGCGACGATCGGGTAAGGCACCTTCCTGCGTTTGGCGCGGTGCAGTTCGCGCGTGCGGCGGACCGTTTCAAGCTCCTTCCTGAGCTTGACGATCTTCTCCTGCAAAATGCGACGGTCGGCCTCGATCTGCGTCTCACCCGGTCCGCCCAAGAACCCTGCGCCGCCGCGCTGGCGTTCAAGGTGGGTCCAGCTTCTGACCAGCCTTCCTTTCTGGTAGTTGAGATGCGCCAGTTCGACCTGAAGCGTCCCTTCCCGCGTGCGCGCCCTCTCCCCGAAGATTTCGAGAATGATGCCGGTGCGGTCCACGACCTTGGTGTTCAGAGCCCTTTCAAGGTTCCGCTGCTGAACCGGCGTCAGCGGGTGGTCGAAAATGGCGACGTCGGTCTTCCGGTCGGCGGCAATGGCGGCCAGTTCATCGATTTTGCCGGGTCCTATCAGCGTAGCAGGCCGGGCCGTTGCTACGTTCACTATTTCGTGATGGACTGGTTCCAAACCGATCGCGCGCGCCAACCCCAGCGCTTCCTCAAGCCGCGCTGTCGGCGATCGGATTTGCGATTCGTCGCCTTCGCGCTGACCACGCACGAGTACCGGCACGACGACAAGCGCCCTACCCGTCCCGGAACGCCGTTCGGCCGGAGCGCGCGGGTTCTCGCCGTGATATCTAGCCCCTTGTGCCTTGTCTCTGGACAATCAGGATTCCCGGACATTCTCCTCGCCGTCGAACATCTGGACCGGCTGGCTGGGCATGATCGTCGAGATGGCGTGCTTGTAGACAAGCTGGGAATGGCCATCGCGCCGCAACAGCACGCAGAAATTGTCGAAGGACGTCACGACGCCCGTCAATTTCACACCATTGATCAGGAATATCGTAAGCGGGATCTTGTTCTTTCTTACGGAGTTGAGGAACAGGTCCTGCAGATTTTGGGTTCGTTCCGCCATTTTTGTTATCTTTCACGTGTCCCTGTTGCCATGCGCACTATAGCGCAAGATCAGCCGGGCGGAGTCAACCGCATACCTCAAGCTTTTGCTGCCGGTTTAGACAAGCAAGGCGGGTTTGTGCGCTGCACCGCAGCTTATGCGGTTATCAGGCCGGAGTTTTTTCCGCAACGTCAAAAAACGCTTCGCGCAGCGCAGCCGATACGGTGCCGGGGTGGCCGTTGGCGACGGGTGCGCCATCGATCTCGACCACCGGCATGACGACCGAAGTCGCCGACGTGATGAAGGCTTCACGTGCCTTCCTGGCCTCTTCCACGGTAAAGGGACGTTCCTCCACGGTCAGGCCGAGCTTCTCGGCGACATCGATGACAGTCGCTCTGGTGATACCCCGCAGGATGCCAAAATCCGCCGGCCGTGTCACAAGCCTGCCGTCCGGGCTGACGATCCACGCATTGGTCGAACCGCCTTCCTTGACGGTGCCATCGGGGTCGACGAACCATGCTTCCTGAGCACCTTCTTCCTTGGCCTTCTGCTTGGCGAGCGTATTTGGCAGCAGGCCGACGGTCTTTATGTCGACGCGCTCCCAGCGGCTTTCCGGTACGGTGATGATCTTGACCCCGTTCGCAGCGCGTTTGGCGGCTGCAGCCGGGTCGATACGCTTGGCGGTCACTACCATGGCCGGCCTGACGGTAGCGGGTGGGAAAACATGGTCGCGAGGGGCAACGCCGCGGCTCACCTGCAGATAGACCATACCGTTCACGACGCCGTTGCGGCGGATTACCTCGCGCAGCACCGTTTGCAGCGCCGAGCGATGAATAGGCCATGCGATCCGCAATTCGCGGAGAGAGCGGTCGAGCCTGTCGAGATGACGCGTCATATCGATGACGTAGCCGCGCGCCACTTCGCAAACCTCGTAGACGGCATCGGCGAACTGATAGCCCCGGTCTTCCACATGCACCATGGCTTGGGCATGCGGGACGTAGCGCCCGTTGACGTAGGCAATGCGCGGCATGGACTCACCCCGGAAGCGAATACGACTACGCAGTATCGAATAGCCATTTAGGGAACAAGGCGAAAGAAGGCAGCCCGCTTCTCCCTGCTCGTTATTCGCTCATCACACCCCTAGTGACTTGAGCTTCCGGTGCAACGCCGAACGCTCCATGCCGATAAACTCCGCCGTTCGCGAGATATTGCCGCCGAAACGGTTGATCTGGGCGATCAGATATTCCTTCTCGAACATCTCCCGCGCCTCGCGCAACGGCAACGCCATGATATGTTGATCCGATTGGTTCGGAGCCCTGGGCATCACGTCCCCGATCTCCTGCGGCAACAGGTCGGCCGTGATCGGCGCGTCGGTGTCGTCACCGCGCGCCAGTATCATCAGGCGTTCGATATTGTTGCGAAGCTGTCGGACATTGCCCGGCCAGTTATGCGCCTGGATAACGGCAAGCGCATCATTACCGATGCGGCGTGGCCTGATGCCGGCCTGACCTGCGATCTGACGCATGAAGTAATCGACGAGGAAGGGAATGTCTTCGCGTCTCTCCGAAAGCGGCGGAACCATTACCGGAACGACGGCGAGACGATGATAGAGGTCTTCGCGGAACCGGCCCTCCGCGATCAGGCCTTCGAGGTTCTGCGCGGTGGAGGAGATGATACGCACATCGACCTTGACCCGCTTCGTCCCCCCTACCCGCTCGAATTGCTGATCGACGAGTACCCGCAGGATCTTGTTCTGGGTTTCACGCGGCATATCGGCAACCTCGTCGAGGTAGAGGATGCCGCGATGCGCTTCCTCGAGCGCGCCGACCTTGCGCTCCGAGCCGTTCGATTCGGTCCCGAAAAGCTCTATTTCCATCCGTTCCGGCGTAATGGTCGCCGCGTTGAGCGAGACGAAAGGCCCGCCAGCCCTAGAAGAATGGGCATGGATCGCGCGTGCCACCACCTCCTTGCCGGAGCCGGACGGCCCAATGATCATCACGCGGCTGTTGGTTGGCGCGACACGCTCGATCGTCTGACGGAGCTGGCCGATCGCGGTCGATGTGCCGAGAAGCTCATGGGTGTCGCCGCTGCGCTTCTTGAGATCGCTGACCTCACGCCTGAGCTTGGATGTCTCCAAAGCGCGCTCGGCGATCAGGATCAGCCGGTCGGCCTTGAACGGCTTCTCGATGAAATCGTAGGCACCTCGCCTTATCGCCGATACCGCCGTTTCGATGGTGCCATGCCCCGAAATCATCACCACCGGCAGGTTGGGGTGAAGCGTCTTGATCTCGTCGAGCAACGCCAGCCCATCGAGCCGCGATCCCTGCAACCAGATATCGAGGAAAACCAGACGCGGCACGCGGTCGGCGATCGCCGCCAGTGCGCTGTCGCTGTCATGCGCAGTACGCGTCTCGTGCCCTTCGTCGCTCAGGATTCCGGCGACGAGTTCACGGATGTCTTCCTCGTCGTCGACGATAAGAATATCAGATGCCATTTCCGACCTGTTCCGGTTCGTTGTGGGCCGCCCCGCCCTCGGTTTCTTTCGCCCCTCTATCCGTAGAAAGCGGCAGGACAAAGCGGATCATCGCTCCCTTGCCTCCATGGAATTCCGCTGGAGCATCATGCAGTTCCAGGTGGCCGCCATGGTCTTCGACGATCTTCTTCACGATGGCGAGACCGAGGCCGGTGCCCTTCTCGCGCGTCGTCATGTATGGCTCGAGAAGGCGCTGCCGGTTCTCCCGCGGCAGGCCCTTGCCGTTGTCCGTGACACCGATCACCGCCATGCCGTCTTTCGCACCGGCCTCTATACGGATGACGCCGTGCTCGCCGCCTTCCCGTTCGACGGCTTCGATGCTCTCTGCAGCGTTCTTGATGACGTTGCCGAACGCCTGCGCGAGCAGGCGGCTGTCGAAGGTGCCCATCAGCTTCTCGGAGCCAAGGTTCCGCTCGAAGGTGATGTCGGGCTGGCTGACTTCAACGAGGAAGGAGGCCTCGCGCAGCGGCTCGCGCAAGTCGAGCATCTTCATGTCCGGTTTCGGCATGCGGGCGAAGGAGGAGAATTCGTCCACCATGCGCCCGATGTCGCCGACCTGGCGGATGATAGTGTCGGTACATTGGTCGAAGATTTCGCGGTCCTCGGTGATCACCTTGCCGAACCGGCGCCGGATGCGTTCTGCCGAAAGCTGGATGGGGGTAAGCGGATTTTTGATCTCGTGGGCGATGCGCCGTGCGACATCGGCCCAGGCGCTCGTACGCTGGGCCGTGACCAGGTCGGTGATATCATCCACGGTGACGACGTAGGACGGATCATCGGACGACGACGCGGTTCCCGCCTCGCGCTGTTCCGGTGTCACCTGGACATTGAAGGTGCGCTCGGCGCCGGCGCGGTAGAGGGTGACCTGCTCCCGATAGACGGGGCGCCTTGACGACCGGGCGATCTGGAATACGCGCCCCACATCCGGCAGGACCGAAGACAAATTCTTTCCGACCGATGCCTTGTCCGATATCGCGAGCATGGTTTCGGCGGAACGATTGACGATGGTGACCACGCCCTGTGAATCGACCCCGATCACGCCGGCCGTGACGCCCTCCAGAACCGCTTCGGAAAAGCGCCGCCTCTCGTCTATCACGTCCTTGGCCGCGATGAGTTCGTTCCGGTGCGACTTCAACTGGGCGATCATCGTGTTGAACGTGTCGCCGAGGCTGGCGACATCGCCGTCGGACGCACGGACCGGCACGGAAACGTCGAGATTGCCGGTCGACACCTCGTCAGCAGCGCCGATAAGCTGACGGATCGGCCGTACCAGACGGTCGGCGACCGCGATGCCGGTCCAGATCGCGGCCAGAACGACAACCAGCGTCAAGCCAAGATAGAGCAGCGCGAAAGCGATCTGCGTCACCCGTCGGTTGGCGCCGAGAGCGCGATAGTCGTCGACATTGGCCCGCACGATCTGCCGCGCGCGGATCACCTGCGGATCGACAAGCCGGATCGTGTAGAGATAGACGTCCGGTATCTCCCGAAGCTTGACGATCGAGCCGACGATGTTGCGTATCCGCGGCTCGATCAGCACCGGCAGCCCGTCTGCCGCCTGATGGACGGCCTGGATAGGCGGCTCGGGCATCGGAAAGTCGGATTTGGTTTCGGCCTCGATGACGAAAGAGCCGTCCGATTTGATCAGCGCCGCGTCCGCGAGCTGTCGTCCGGTCGCCTGCTGGCTCATCAGGTTGCGGAAGCCGTTCCGATCAAGGTCATAGAGAGAGCGCGCCTCGTCGAGCACATAAGCCATGGAAAGCGTTGTGCCCTGAAGGTTCTGGGCATTCTCCCGCACATAGGCTTCGGCAATGGAGAGCGAAGAGTTGATGATGGTCTTCGTGCGGATTTCGAACCAGCGATCGAGACCGACATTCAATGTGATCGATGCGACGATGGCGACGACCACGGCCGGAATGATCGCCACCAGCGAAAACAGCGAAACGATGCGTACATGCAACCGGGCCGCTGCCTTGCCCCGCCGCCGGGCGGTAACAATGCGATGCGCCTCGCGCACAATCAGGCCGGCAAGGACAAGAATGAAAACGGCGTTGATGCCGATCAGGGCAAGCGTCGTATTCTCGTCGGGAACGATGGGCGTGAGGCCGGTCAGGATGACGAAGGAAGCAGCGGCCGTGAGCAGGGCGCAGATAACCGCTATCACGCCGGGCAGGATGAGAACCCGTCGCCTCTCATAGCGTGACGCCTCGGGAATCAGATTGGAACCGCCGAAACCGGCCTGTGCTGCCATATCGTATGCCATCTCTCCTGCGTGGCACTTATGCAACGCATTGTGGCGAGAATGCAACAAAGCGGCGACAGACCCTGCCTAATCTCCCCTTGATCCACGATAAATGCTGACGCCGAGTTCACGGATCTTCTTGCGCAAGGTGTTCCGGTTCAGCCCGAGCAGTTCGGCGGCTTTGATCTGGTTGCCTCGGGTTGCCGTCATCGACGCAAGTACGAGCGGGTATTCGACTTCCGCCAGGATACGCTGATAGAGGCCGGGTGGCGGCATCTCGCGCCCGAACGACGCGAAATAGCCCTGAAGATAGCGTTCCACAGCCCGACCGATGGTAACGTCGTCTGGCAACATCCCCTCAGCCCCCGCCGCGGCGGCATGGTCACCCGACTTGAGTTCGGTCTCCATGATCTCCGGCGATATTTCGTCCTGCGGATAAAGTGCCGCCACACGCCGGATAAGGTTTTCCAGTTCGCGAACGTTGCCCGGCCATGGATAACGCTTCATGCGTTCGATGGCGTCGGCAGAGATATGCTTGGGCTGCAGCCCTTCCCGCTCCACCTGCTGAAAGAAATGGCGAACGAGGTCTGGAATATCCTCCGACCGCTCCCTGAGGGGCGGCAGCCGGAGCGGCACCACGTTGAGACGGTAGAACAGGTCTTCGCGGAACAGGCCTTGATTGATCAGCGAGCGCAAATCCTTGTTGGTTGCCGCTACGATGCGCACGTCCGTCCTGATCGGTGTTCGGCCGCCAACCGTCGTGTATTCGCCCTGCTGCAGGACCCGCAGCAGTCGCGTCTGGGCTTCCATCGGCATATCGCCGATCTCGTCGAGAAAAAGTGTCCCGCCCTCCGCCTGTTCGAAGCGGCCGATCGACCGAGCCTGCGCACCGGTAAAGGCACCCTTTTCGTGGCCGAACAGTTCTGATTCGATCAGATCGCGCGGAATGGCCGCCATGTTGATGGCAACGAACGGCCCGTTATGGCGGCGGCCATATTCATGAAGCGCACGCGCGACCAATTCCTTGCCGGTACCCGATTCGCCCGAGATCATTACGGTGAGGTCGGTTTGCATCAGCCGCGCCAGTACGCGGTAGATATCCTGCATCGCCGGCGAGCGGCCAACTAGCGGCATCGATTCGGGCTGTTCTTCGACGCGTATGTCGCGGCCGCCGCTTCTTGGTTCGGACAGCGCTCGGCCGACGATCTTGAGAAGTTCGGTCAGATCAAAGGGTTTCGGCAGATATTCGTATGCGCCGTGCTCCGAAGCACGGATGGCTGTCATGAATGTATTCTGCGCACTCATCACGATGACAGGCAGTTCGGGTCGCGCCTTCTTGATGCGGGGCAGGAGGTCGAAAGCATTGCCATCCGGCATGACGACGTCGGTGATGACGAGATCGCCCTCGCCCGCGGCCACCCAGCGCCAGAGCGTAGTGGCGTTCGATGTGATCCTGACATCATGCCCGACCCGCGAAAGCGCCTGGTTGAGCACGGTGCGGATCGCCGCATCATCGTCGGCAACGAGTATCTGCCCGTGCGCGCGCATCACCCGATCTCCATGGTGCTGGCCGCAGCCCCTTTACCGGCCGCCTCCTTCCATGCCGGCATCAGAATGCGGAAGATTGTCCCGTGCGGCGAGGATTCGCATTCTATGACACCGCCATGTTCGCCAACGATCTTGGCAACAAGCGCAAGGCCGAGCCCCGATCCGTTCTGCTTGGTGGTGATAAAGGGATCGAAGAGGATCGGCAGCAAATCCTCCGGGACACCGGATCCATTGTCCCGCACGCAGAATTCGAGCGGCAGCGACACACGATCCAGCGTACCCGGCGTGGAAAGACGCATGCCCGGCCGGAATGCCGTCGAAAGCGTTATCTCGCCGCCTTCTTCGTAGTCGATCGCTTCCGCCGCGTTCTTGACGAGGTTGAGGAAGACCTGGATGAGTTGGTCACGATTGCCGAAGACCGGCGGCAAAGAGGGATCGTAATCCTCCATGATCCGGATATGGCGGGCAAAACCGTTGCGCGCGATTGCCTTTACATGGTCGAGTACCGAATGGATGTTGACGGCCGACCGTTCGATCGGACGCTCGTCGGAAAATACTTCCATACGGTCCACCAGCGACACGATGCGGTCGGTCTCGTCGGTGATGAGGCGCGTCAGTTCGCGATCGTCGTCGGAAACCACGCTTTCCAGAAGCTGGGCCGCGCCGCGGATGCCGGAAAGCGGGTTCTTGATCTCATGCGCCAGCATGGAGGCGAGCCCGCTCACCGAGCGCGCCGCGCCGCGATGCGTCATCTGGCGATCGATCTTGTCGGCCATCGACCGCTCCTGGAGCATGACGACCACGGCGCCGACGATCTCCGGCACCGGCGCCACGTAGATATCGACGATCTTCTCTGGGCCAAGCCGAGGGGAGGAAATGTCGACTCGATATTCATTGACCGGAGCACGGCGCTCCCTGACCTGCTCGACGAGAGTCAGCAGCGGGCTGCCGAAGGGGACGAAGCTCGCAAGCTTGTAGCGCGCGAGGAAGACAGCGCTCGCCCGGAAGAAGTCTTCCGCGTCGGCATTGGCGAAAATGATCAGATCGTCCGGCCCGAGCATGATGACGGGATGGCGGATCGTGTCGAGCACGATCCTGGCCGGATCGACAGGCGACGATCCTTTTATCGGGACGATGCTCATGCGGCTATCTTTCCCACGTCTGGCCCTTCGTCGTCGAACGCTTCATGGAGCAGGCCGGTAACGAGAGACGCGTCGGTAGCTGTCAGTATGCGGCTGCGCAGTTCCGGAGCGATGTCCGGTGCATGGCGATCGAGATACCAGCCGAGATGCTTTCGCGCCTGACGAAGGCCACTCTCAATCCCATAAAGCAGAAGCATCGCCTCGTGATGGCCGACGACATAATCCAGGAGCACTCCTCGACTGTGCGGCACGTGCTGCGCTTCCGCAGCCCCACAAGCTGCTGCGATCTCCGCCGCCGTCCATGGCGAGCCGCAATTCGCCCGACCCACCATCACCGCATCGGCTCCTGAATGTTCCAAAGCGTGCGCGGCATCTTCGGCCGTTTCGATATCGCCGTTGGCGACGACCGGTATGCGTACCGCTTCCTTGACCTGCCGGATGGCGCGCCAATCTGCCCGGCCGGTGTAGAACTGGCAGCGTGTCCGGCCATGGATGGTTATCATCGAGATACCGGCCATCGCGGCGCGCTGCGCCAGCGCCGGTGCGTTCAGCACCTGCTCATCCCAGCCGAGGCGGGTCTTCAGCGTGACCGGGACGTCGACCGCGCCCACCACCGCGTCGATCAGGGAGAGCGCGTGGTCGAGGTCGCGCATCAGCGCCGAGCCGGAATAGCCGCCCGTCACCTTCCTAGCCGGGCAGCCCATATTGATGTCGATGATATCGGCGCCCTCGCCCGCCGCGATGCGCGCGCCTTCGGCCATCCAGCAGGCTTCGCGTCCTGCTAGCTGGACGACATGCGGATAGATGCCCGAATGCCGGACCCGCAGGGCCGATTTGTCGCGCCCTTTGGCAAGCTCACCGCTTGCGATCATTTCCGATACGACCATGCCGGCGCCGTGCGCAAAGGCGCGCTCGCGAAACGGCGCGTCGCTTATGCCGGAAAGCGGTGCCAGGAAGACACGATTGCGCAGAAGCACTTTGCCGACAAGGAGCGGTTCGGCCAGCTTGGCGGCATTGCTGCCCAGTTTCGATGCAACTTTTTCCATTGCCTATTTCTTAGACAAAGACCGGTTCGATAGCAACGAGATTGCTGCGCGTCGCAGGTACAGGCCGGGATCACGGATTCGCTCTGGTTTTTCCGTCTTTTGATGGATAGTCCTCCCACCATGGAGCAAAACATAGCAAAATGCCGGATCGCCGTGGTTCTGGTCGCAGCGGGCCGGGGGGAACGCGCCGGGTCGGCCGAAGGGCCGAAGCAATACCGGCCGATCGGTGGTCGTGCGGTGATCGCGCGCACACTCGATATCTTCCTGGACCATCCGGAAATCACGGCCATCTCGATTGCGATTCATCCCGGCGACGCCGCGCTGTTTGCGGAAGCCGTCGGACAGCTTCCCGATCATGTCTTCACCGTGCCGGGTGGCACGACGCGGCAAGCCTCGACGCTTCTGGCGCTGCGTCGGTTGAAGGCACTCGACCCCGAGATAGTCTTGATTCACGACGCAGTCAGGCCATTCGTGAGCCCGGAACTGGTTGCAGGTGTGATCGAAAAGGCCAAGAATGGCGTCGGTGCCCTCCCCGCCCTTGCCATTTCCGACACATTGAAACGCGCCGGCCCCGACGGGCGCATTGCCGGCACGGTGGAACGCGCCGGCCTTTTTGCGGCGCAGACGCCGCAGGGGTTTCCGTTCCGTGCTATTCTCGATGCGCACGAGAGAGCGGCGGAAAACAGCCGCAATGATTTCACCGACGATGCGGCGATTGCCGAATGGGCCGGAATGCCGGTCGAGATCGTCACCGGATCGCCGGACAATGTGAAACTGACCTGGGCAAGGGATATCGCCATGGCGGACGAAAAGCTTTCTCGCGCGGCGTTTCCTGACGTTCGCACCGGCAATGGGTATGACGTCCATGCCTTCGGCCCCGGCGATCATGTAACGCTGTGCGGGATTGCCGTTCCGTATGAGAAGACCCTTTCGGGCCATTCGGACGCCGATGTCGGCCTGCACGCCCTGACCGATGCCCTGCTCGCGACTTGCGGCGCCGGCGATATCGGAACGCATTTCCCGCCCTCCGATCCGCAATGGAAGGGCGCGGCCTCGCGGCTCTTCGTCGAGCATGCGGTTGGGATCGTCCGCGACAAGGGTGGCAGGATCGCCAATGCCGACGTTACGCTGATCTGTGAGGCGCCGAAGATCGGGCCGCATCGCGAGCGGATGGTCGAAGCCCTTGCGGCGATGCTCGACATCGCGCCCGAGCGCATTTCGGTGAAAGCGACAACGAACGAAAAGCTCGGCTTCATCGGTCGCAGCGAGGGGATAGCCGCGATCGCCACCGCCAGCGTGATCTATCCGGGGAGTGTTCCGGCATGAGCGAGAAAGAGGAGCTCGCAAGGCAGGTACTGGCCGCCTGCGAGGAACGCGGCATCATGCTGGCCACGGCCGAATCCTGTACGGGCGGCATGATAGCTGCGGCGCTGACCGATATCGCCGGTTCCTCGACCGTAGTCGATCGAGGCTTCGTCACCTATTCGAACGAGGCGAAAACGGAAATGCTGGGAGTCCGGCTGGAGACACTGGAGACCCATGGCGCGGTTTCGCGCGAAACCGCGATCGAGATGGCCGCCGGCGCGCTCGCGCATTCGCGTGCCGGCATTGCGGTTTCGGTCACCGGCGTTGCCGGTCCCGGTGGCGGTTCGGTGGAAAAACCGGTTGGGCTGGTGTGGTTCGGGCTTGCCGTCAAAGGTCGGCCGCCTGTCGCCGAACGGCGCTTGTTCGAGGACAAGGGCCGGGCATTCATCCGCGAGGAAAGCGCGAAGACGGCGCTTGCCCTCGTGCTGGGTGGACTCAAGCGCTAGCGCTGCCGCCACCTGCTCCGTAAATCTCGTCGGCGCGCTTTTCGAAAGCACCGGCGAACATACGGAAAGCTCGGTCGAACATGGCGCCCATCATGGCGCCGAGCAGCCGGCTCTTGAATTCGTATTCTATGAAGAAGTGGATGTCGCAGCCGCCGCGGCTGTCATCCTCGAACCGCCACAGATTCTGAAGGTAGCGGAAAGGTCCGTCGAGATATTTGACCTCTATGGCACTCTCGGCACGTTTCAGCACGACCTGGCTGGTGAAGGTCTCGTGGATCGCCTTGTAGCCGACCGACATATCGGCGACGAGCACCGTGATTCCATCCCGCTCCTTGCGCGAGCGAACCGTCAGTCCCGTGCACATTGGCAGGAACTCGGGATATTTCTCCACATCCGCAACAAGGTCGAACATCTTGTCCGGCGTATGAATGACATGACGGGTCGTTTCGAATTTCGGCATGAGAACCGGGGCTTACGCCGTCTTCTTCAGCGACTGCTCACGCGCTGCCCTCAGCCTGGCGAAATCCTCGCCCGCATGGTGCGAGGAGCGCGTAAGCGGGCTCGCCGAGACCAGAAGGAAACCCTTGGTGTAGGCGATCGTCTCGTAGGATTTGAACTCCTCCGGCGTGACGAACTTCTTCACGGGATGGTGCTTCTTCGAGGGTTGCAGATATTGCCCAATCGTCAGGAAGTCGACGCTGGCCGTCCGCAGATCGTCCATCAGTTGCAACACCTCGTTCCGCTCCTCGCCGAGGCCGACCATGATACCGGACTTGGTGAACATCGCTGGGTCGAGTTCCTTGACGCGCTGCAGGAGCCGGATCGAATGGAAATAGCGCGCGCCGGGACGCACGGTCAGATAGTTCGACGGGACCGTCTCCAGATTATGGTTGAAGACGTCGGGCCTAGCCTCGACCACGATCTCTAGCGCGCCTTCCTTGCGCAGAAAATCGGGCGTCAGCACCTCGATGGTCGTGCCGGGTGACCGTTCGCGGATGGCGCGGATCACTTCGGCGAAATGGCGCGCGCCGCCGTCCGGCAGATCGTCGCGATCAACGGATGTGATGACAATGTGATTAAGGCCCATCTGTTCGACGGCCTTCGCCACATTTGCCGGTTCGTCCGGATCAAGCGCAGTCGGCAGTCCGGTCGCGACATTGCAGAAGGCGCAGGCGCGCGTGCAGATCTCCCCCATGATCATGAAGGTGGCGTGCTTCTTGTCCCAGCACTCGCCGATATTAGGGCAGCCCGCCTCCTCGCAGACCGTTACCAGCCGGTTCGACTTGACGATCTCGCGGGTCTCCAGATAACCGCGCGAAGTGGGCGCCTTGACACGGATCCAGTCCGGCTTGCGCAGCACTTCCTGATCGGGCCGATGCGCCTTTTCGGGATGCCGCGGGCGCGGCGGAACGGAAACCCTGTCCAGTACGGTTACCATCTACTCGAACCTGTCAATCTGGCTGCGGACACCCGCGAAGACCATCTCTTCGTCGGGTTCTCCTCCCGCATATAGTGACGCACGGTGATAGGTTCAGGTTGCCCGAGCGCCCGGGCAACCCGCTCTTCCATAGAACCTAGCGTTTCAACATCCTGCCGATAGCAATCAGGATGCAGGCACCGATGAAGCCGATGATGAGATAGGCGATCCAGCCGGTAAATCCGAGATTGAATGCTGCCAGTATCGCATTCAGGATTACCGCGCCGACGATACCTAGAATAATGTTCATCAAGAGGCCCATATTGCTCTTCATGAACTGTTCCGCAGCCCAACCCGCGATGCCGCCAATAACGATAGCGGTAATCCAGCCTACGCCGTTTACGTCCATTTGCTGTCTCCTTCCTCGACAGTGATTCGAGCACAACGAACCAAGTATTCGCGGAACCGGCCCGGTCGTCAAACATGGATGACGCGGCCATAAGCGTCGAGCACGCTCTCATGCATCATTTCGGAGAGTGTCGGGTGCGGGAAGACCGAGTGCATCAGTTCTTCCTCGGTGGTCTCGAGATTCATGGCGACGACGAAGCCCTGGATGAGTTCCGTAACCTCCGCGCCGACCATATGCGCGCCGAGAAGCTGTCCAGTCTTCCTGTCGAAGATCGTCTTGACCATGCCCTGGTCCTCGCCGAGCGCGATCGCCTTGCCGTTGCCGACGAAGGGGAAATGCCCGACGCGGATATCGTAGCCCCTCTCCTTGGCCTTCGCCTCGGTAAGCCCAACCGAGGCGACCTGCGGGCTGCAATAGGTACAGCCGGGGATCATGTTCTTGTCCATGGGATGCACGCCCGGCACGCCGGCGATCTTCTCGACGCAGATCACGCCCTCATGTTCGGCCTTGTGCGCCAGCATGGGCGGACCAGCGACATCGCCGATGGCATAGATGCCGGGCACGTTGGTGCGGCCGTAACCGTCTATGACGATGCAACCACGCTCGGTCTTTACGCCGAGCTCTTCAAGACCGAGATTCTCGATATTGCCCTGCACGCCAACGGCCGAGATAAGGCGGTCGGCGGTGATCTTCTCGACCTTGCCATCCTTCTGCTCGACATGAGCCGTGACCGAATTGGCGCTCTTCTCGACCTTCGTCACCTTGGCATCGAGCAGAATCTTCAGGCCCTGCTTTTCGAACTGCTTCTTGGCGAAGCCTGCGATCTCGGCATCCTCGACCGGCATCACCTGCGGCATGAGTTCGACCACTGTCACGTCCGCGCCCATGGTGCGGTAGAAGGAGGCAAACTCGATCCCGATAGCGCCCGAGCCCATGACGATCAGCGATTTCGGCATTTCGGGCGGCACCATCGCCTCGAAGTATGTCCAGATCAGCTTGCCGTCCGGCTCGATGCCGGGAAGCACGCGCGGTCGCGCACCGGTCGCGATGATGATATTCTTCGCGGTGTAGGTGCCCTCGCCCTTCGTACCCTTCGGCAGCGGCGGCTGCGGCTGCATCGGCTTCTTTTTCGTGGCGGATACGACGATCTCGCCTGGCTTGGTCAGCTTCGCCTCGCCCCAGATGACGTCGATCTTGTTCTTCTTCATCAGGAAGCCGACGCCGTTGTTCAGCCGCTGCGAAACGGCGCGCGAACGCTCGACCACCGCTTTCGTGTCCGGAGTGACCTTACCCTCAAGTTTCAGCCCGTAATTGTCGAGATGATCGGCGTAATGCATGATCTCGGCGGAGCGCAGAAGCGCCTTGGTCGGGATGCAGCCCCAGTTGAGGCAGATGCCGCCGAGATGCTCGCGCTCCACGATCGCGGTCTTCAGCCCGAGCTGCGCGGAACGGATTGCCGTGACATAGCCGCCCGGCCCCGAACCGATGATGATGACGTCGTAGCTTTCTGCCACTTTGAGTTCTCCTTCGCTCAGAGTCCGAGCATCATGCGTGCGACAGGCTCGATACCGCGCCCGATGGCCCGCGTGTTTTCCGCGTCGAGATGGACGCCGTCGAGCGGGCTCGCCTCTGCCACCGAACCGGCATCGAAAAAGCCGCAGCCGATCTCGTCGGCAAGGTCGGAATAAAGCGTCGCCAGCATCTTCGACTGCGCGATACCGGGACCGAACCGCGCGGCGAAATCGGGATCGGCCGTTTCGCGGATTATCGGCGGGGCCACCATCAGGATCTCCGGCGGCTCCTCGTTCAGCGGATAGTCGAACCGGCGTATGATATCGACCAGCCTCTGCATGCCCTGCTTGGCCGCCTGCGCATGGCCAGCGATCCATGGCTTCATATCATTCGAGCCGAGCATGAGGACGATGAGGTCGAGCGGAACATGGGTCATCAGGATCGTCGGCAAAATGCGGGCACCGTTGCGGTCCGCGCCGGCGGCGTAATCGTCGAAAATCGTCGTGCGGCCGTTCAGTCCTTCGGGAATGATGAGCACGGCATCGCCAAGCCCTGTCTGCAACACGCTCGGCCAGCGGTCCTCATAGGCGTGCCGGCCGGAACCGTCCGGGCTAAAGCCCCAGGTCAGTGAATCGCCGTAACAGAGCACAGTTTTCATCGTTACCCCTCGGAGCCGGGCTATCTCCCGCAAGGGGAGGGTTTGGAGCTACACCAGCATGCTCATCGGGTTCTCGATGTATTTCCTGAACGCCTGCAGGAGTTCGGCACCGAGCGCGCCGTCCACGGCACGATGATCGGTCGAGAGCGTCACCGACATCATGTTCGCGATGACGATCTCGCCCTTCTTCACCACCGCCCTCTCCTCGCCCGTGCCAACCGCCAGGATCGTCGCATGCGGCGGGTTGATCACCGCCGCGAAATCCTTGACGCCGAACATGCCGAGGTTGGAGACGGCGGTGGTGCCGCCCTGGTATTCTTCCGGCTTCAGTTTGCGGTTTCGCGCCCGGCTGGCCAGATCCTTCATCTCATTGGAGATCGCCGATAGCGATTTCTGGTCGGCTTGCTTGATGATCGGCGTGATGAGGCCGCCCGGAATGGAGACCGCCACGCCGACATCGGCATGCTTGTGCTTGACCATGTTGGCCTCGGTCCACGAGACATTAGCTTCCGGCACCGCCATCAGCGCCATCGCCATCGCCTTGATGATCATGTCGTTGACGGAGAGCTTGTAGACCGGCGCTTCGCCGTGGTCCGTCTTCTTCATCGGCGCTGCGGCGTTGATCTGGGCGCGCAGCGCAAGCAGCGCGTCGATCTCGCAATCGACCGTTAGATAGAAATGCGGGATGGTGGTCTTCGCCTCGACCAGCCGGCGGGCGATGGTCTTGCGCATATTGTCGTGCGGGACAAGCTCGTAAGAGCCTTCCTCGAAGAGCTTGAGCACGGCGTCGTCCGACATCGGCTTCGCGGCGGGAGCTGTGGCTGGTGCACCGGCAGGCGCCGTAGCCTTTGCCCCGCCGCCGGCGATAGCCGCCTCGACATCAGCCTTGACGACGCGCCCATGCGGCCCGGTGCCCTTTACACCCGCGACGTCGACACCGCCATCCTTGGCGATGCGTCGGGCGAGCGGAGAGGCGAAGACGCGATCGCCTACCGCATGACCGTTTGCCACCGGGGCGGCGGCCGGGGCTTGCGGCTTCTCCGGTTTGGCAGGTTCGGCCTTCGCCGGCTCCTGCTTCGGCGCTTCAGCGGCTTTCGGTGCCTCAGCCTTCTTCTCGGATGCGCCGCCGGCCTTGGCCGCGTCAGCCACGTCCTCGCCTTCTTCGGCAAGAACGGCAATCAGCGCGTTGACCTTGACGCCTTCAGTGCCCGCGGGCACGACGATCTTCGCGACCTTGCCCTCGTCAACCGCCTCGACCTCCATCGTGGCCTTGTCGGTCTCGATCTCGGCAATGACATCGCCGGCCTTGACCTCGTCGCCTTCCTTGACGAGCCACTTGGCGAGATTTCCTTCCTCCATGGTGGGCGAAAGGGCCGGCATGGTGATGTTGATCGGCATTAACGGTCTCCGGCGTAATAGGGCGTTGGGTCTTCGTTCATGCCGAGCGGCCGGTCGAGCGGCCATAGATCGGCGAGGGAAAATGAGACGGCATCGAAGGGCGGCGCGCGGACCTGATCGTCGGAATTCCAATCCCCAACCTTCTTCCAATGGCCGTGATCGTTCTCGAAGGCTTCGAGTATCTGGAGGCGCGGGTCGATCAGCCACAAATGCGGCTCGCCCCCGTCCGCGTAAATACGCATCTTTATTGTACGGTCGCGGATTTCGGTGGATCCGGACAAAACCTCGCAAATCCAGTCGGGAGCAACATCAGTGAAAGGAGTGTCAGGAACCACGGGGAGTCGCTCGCGTCGCCAACCAGCGATGTCCGGCACCAATACATGCTCTCCGAGATGGAGCTCCGGTTCAATGCTGAGAACCCATCCTCCCGGCCCTCCCCGGCCCTTTTGAAACGGTGCAGTCAGCTCGTCGCTCAGACTTGTCGCTGTCAATCCGTGCCGCAACGAAGGCCGAGGATGCGTTCGGAGGACGCCGTTGATGATCTCCGCGACCAGATGCTCTGGCACTGCTTCCAGATCGGCGTAGGTAGCCTTCTTTTCTTGCGTAGCCATCCCAATCTCCCGCGGACGATCGGCCTATGCAATCATCCCCGATACGTCACTGCCTTCACCGCCTCGACCACCTCGGAAACGTGCGGCAGGGCCAGCTTCTCCAGATTGGCGGCGTAAGGCATCGGCACGTCCTTGCCGGCAATGGTGATCACCGGCGCGTCGAGCCAATCAAAGGCACGCTGCGATACCTGGTTGGCGATAAAATCGCCGACCGAGGATTGCGGGAAGCCTTCCTCGACCACGACAAGGCGGTTTGTCTTCTTCACCGAGGCGATAACGCTGTCGAGGTCCATCGGGCGAATGGTCCTGAGGTCGATGATCTCCGCGTCGATGCCCATCTCACGCAGTTCCGCCTCGGCCTTTACCGCATAAGTCATGCCGATCCCGAAGGAAACGATGGTGGCATCCTTGCCTTCCTTGTGGATGCGCGCCTTGCCGATCGGCAGCACGAAATCGTCAAGCTTCGGCACGTCGAAGGAATGGCCGTAGAGGATCTCGTTCTCGAGGAAGATCACCGGGTTCGGGTCGCGGATCGCCGCCTTGAGCAATCCCTTGGCATCGGCGGCGGTATATGGCTGCACCACCTTGAGGCCCGGTATATGGCTGTACCAGGCGGCGTAGTCCTGGCTGTGCTGGGCGGCAACGCGGGCTGCCGCGCCGTTCGGCCCGCGGAAGACGATCGGCGCGCCCATCTGGCCGCCCGACATATAGAGCGTCTTCGCCGCCGAATTGACGATCTGGTCGATCGCCTGCATGGCGAAGTTGAACGTCATGAACTCGACGATAGGCTTCAGCCCGGCGAAGGCGGCACCCACACCCACCCCGGCAAAACCATGCTCGGTGATCGGCGTATCGACGACGCGCCTGGCGCCGAATTCCTGCAGAAGCCCCTGCGTGACCTTGTAGGCGCCCTGGTACTCCGCGACTTCCTCGCCCATGACGAAAACGTCGGCATCGCGGCGCATCTCCTCGGCCATGGCGTCGCGCAGCGCTTCGCGGACCGTCGTCTGCACCATCTCCGTACCGGCCGGAATATCAGGATCGGCGGCTGCCTTGACCTCCGGGGCGGCAGGCGCAGCCGGCACCTTTTCGGCGGCTTCCTGCTTTGGCTGGCTCTCCGCTTTCGCACCATCTTCGGTGGCCTTTGCCGGGGCCGGCACCTGCGTTTTTCCGATGTCGCTCGCGCTTTCGCCTTCCTGCAGGAGCACGGCGATCGGCGCATTCACTTTCACGCCTTCGGTGCCCTCGGGCACGAGGATCCTGCCGAGTGTTCCTTCGTCGACGGCTTCGACTTCCATCGTCGCCTTGTCGGTCTCGATCTCGGCGATCACGTCACCGGCGGAGACCTTGTCCCCTTCCTTCTTCACCCATTTGGCGAGATTGCCCTCCTCCATGGTCGGCGAGAGGGCGGGCATCAGAATATCGATCGGCATATGCGTCCCTCTTCCTGGTCAGTGCACGATATCGGTCCAGAGCTCGGAAGCATCCGGCTCGGCGTCGCTCTGGGCGAAATCGGTCGCGTCGGCGACGATGTCGCGCACCTTCTTGTCCATCGCTTTCAAATCGTCTTCGCTCGCCCATTTCTTGTCGATGAGCCGCTTCTTCACCTGCTCGATCGGATCGTGCTCGGAGCGCATCTTCTGCACCTCGTCCTTCGAGCGGTATTTCGCCGGGTCGGACATGGAATGGCCGCGATAGCGATAGGTCTGCATTTCGAGGATGATCGGTCCCTCGCCCGAGCGGCACCATTCCGTCGCCATGTCGGCGGCCGCTTTGACCGCTCTTACGTCCATGCCGTCGACCTGGATGCCAGGTATCCTGAAGGATAGGCCCCGATGCGAGAAATCGGTCTCCGCCGAAGAACGGGAAACAGCCGTGCCCATCGCGTATCGGTTGTTCTCGATCACATAAATGACCGGCAGCTTCCACAGCGAGGCCATGTTGAAGCTTTCGTAGACCTGGCCCTGGTTGGCCGCCCCGTCACCGAAATAGACGACCGAAACATTATCGTTGTCGCGATAGCGGTTGGCGAAGGCAAGGCCCGTGCCGAGCGGCACCTGGGCGCCGACAATGCCGTGGCCGCCATAAAAATTCTTCTCCTTGGAGAACATATGCATGGAGCCGCCCTTGCCGTGCGAGTAGCCGCCACGGCGCCCGGTAAGCTCCGCCATGACGCCGCGCGGCTCCATTCCGGTGGCCAGCATATGGCCGTGGTCGCGATAGCCGGTGATGATCTGGTCGCCTTCCTTCAGCGCCATCTGCATGCCGGTGACGACCGCTTCCTGACCGATATAGAGATGACAGAAGCCGCCGATGAAGCCCATGCCGTAGAGCTGGCCGGCCTTCTCCTCGAAGCGCCGGATCAGGAGCATCGCATCATAGGCCGCTACTTCCTGCTCCTTGGAAAAAGCCGCCGGCGCCGGTGCCTTGGGCGGGGATTTGGGCTTGTTGTCGGATTTGGCGCGTTTGGGCGCCTTTCTGGCGGCAGTGGCCATGCATCACTCCCCGTAAGAACTATGCGGAAGAAAACAACGTCTTCTTATTGGAGAAAAGCTAGCACGTGAGATACACTTCCGCCATGCCCAAACGCGCATGGCAGTCATGCCTCTAACCTACTAGAAATATTCGAAATAACAGGAATTAACCGTAATCCGGTTAACTGCTAGCGGATGGGCCGGTAAACCGTCACCTCATCGTCACGGGAGAGGTTCAGCGCACGCCGTGCCTGCTCGTCGAGCATGTCCTTTTCGATCGTGCCATCATGCAGCAGTTGCACGCGCTGTTCAAGTTCCTCGCGCTCGCCCTTGATCCCGGCGAGCTGCTGCTTGACCGCCGCCGCCTGCGCGTCAAGCCGATGGCTGTTGTAGATGCCAAATTCGCCATGGAAGGCATGGAAGCCGAAATAGGCTAGGAACGCCGCCGTAATTGCAGGGACGATCAGCGCGCCGGTCCGCCGCCTGCGATGCTGACGTGTCCACAGATTGCTTCGACGAAACCACATATCGGGGAAATCCTGTTTACCCCAATGTGGCCGATCATGCTTAATGGCCGGTTACGGAGCCGGACCATTTCGACGCCTTATCCACGTGGCCGGAACGCGCCTTCGCCCGCATAGCGCGCCTGGGTCCCAAGCTCTTCCTCGATGCGGATAAGCTGGTTGTATTTGGCAAGCCGGTCCGAACGCGACATGGAGCCGGTCTTGATCTGCCCGCAATTGGTGGCGACGGCGAGATCGGCGATGGTGGAGTCCTCCGTCTCGCCGGAGCGATGCGACATGACGCAGGTATAGGCGGCGCGGTGCGCCATGGCCACGGCATCCAACGTCTCGGTCAGCGAGCCGATCTGGTTGACCTTGACGAGGATAGAATTGCAGACGCCCATGCGGATGCCGTCGCGGAGCCGTTCGGTGTTCGTGACGAACAGATCGTCACCGACGAGTTGCACCTTGCCGCCGAGCACATCGGTCAATGCCTTCCAGCCCTCCCAATCGTCCTCGGCCATGCCGTCCTCGATAGTGATGATGGGATAGTCGGCGACCAGCTTGGCGAGGTATTTCACCTGCGCCTTGGCATCGCGGGTCTTTCTTTCGCCCGCATAGGCATATTTGCCTTCATGATAGAATTCCGTCGCCGCGCAATCGAGCCCGATGGCGACGTCGTCACCGGTCCGATAGCCGGCCTTTTCGATCGAATGCATGATGAAATCGAGCGCCGACTGGGCGTCCTTCAGGTTCGGCGCGAAGCCGCCCTCGTCGCCGACATTGGTGTTGTGGCCGGCATCCTTCAGCCCTTTGCGGAGCGTATGGAAGACTTCCGAGCCGATACGCACGGCCTCGCGCAACGTCGGTGCGCCGACCGGCAGGATCATGAACTCCTGGAAATCGATCGGATTGTCGGCGTGCGCCCCGCCATTAATGATGTTCATCATCGGCACCGGCAGGACATGTGCCGAAGTGCCGCCGACATAGCGGTAAAGCGGCAGACCGGCCGCCTCGGACGCCGCCTTGGCGACAGCGAGCGATACGCCGAGGATGGCATTGGCGCCTAGCCGGCTCTTGTTCGGCGTGCCGTCCAGTTCGATCATCGTGCGGTCGATATGGATCTGCTCTTCGGCTTCCATCCCGCCGATGGCTTCGAATATCTCGCCATTGACGGCCTCCACCGCGCGCAGGACGCCCTTGCCGAGATAGCGCTCGCCGCCGTCACGCAGTTCGACCGCCTCGTGCGCACCCGTCGATGCGCCGGATGGCACCGCCGCCCTCCCCATCGAACCGTCTTCCAGAACGACATCGACCTCGACGGTCGGATTACCGCGGCTATCGAGGATTTCACGACCCACGATGTTGACGATGGCGGTCATGGCCTTGTCCCTGCTTTCAGTGATTTTTGTCGCGCCCGTCTTAGCCGAAGCGCCGTGAAAGGCAATCGGTTCCGGCATCGTGGATGGCGTTTCGCATGACTTAGACGCCGATCGTCGGGCAGGATGTGCAATGATGGGGGGCGCCAGGACTTTGACCTTAGCTCGTCAAAGTCCCCAGCCGTCACAATCAGTCCGTCAGGACGAAAGTCACCTTCATATTGACGCGATAAGCGGTGATGCGGCCGTCCTCGACCTCCACCTTCTGTTCCTGGATCCATGCACCCTTGACGTTTTTCAGCGTCTTGTTGGCGCGTTCGATCCCCTTTTCCAGCGCATCCTGGAAACTGACTTTGGACGAGGCGGTGATTTCGGTGACGCGAGCGACGGACATGGCTTCCTCCTTGCGGCTCAAGCATTCGCCCCCACCACAGCCTACATTTGCCCGCAGCCGGTCACAAGCCGGCGTCTTCAGGCCTTGGCAACGCGGTCGAGCGCGATGAGCCGCTCCAGGAGCGACGGCAGATCCTTGAGCGGCACCATGTTCGGTCCGTCCGAAGGTGCGTGGTCGGGGTCCTGGTGCGTCTCTATGAAGACCCCGGCGACACCGACGGCAACGGCTGCACGCGAGAGCGTTTCGACGAAACGACGCTCGCCGCCTGTCGAGCCGCCCTGCCCGCCCGGCTGCTGCACGGAGTGGGTGGCGTCGAAGATGACCGGCGCGCCCATCTCCGCCATAATCGGTAGCGAACGCATGTCGGAAACCAGCGTGTTATAGCCAAAGGACGCGCCGCGCTCGGTGACAAGCACATTGGCATTGCCGGAACCGGTGATCTTGGCGACCACGTTCTTCATGTCCCACGGAGCAAGGAACTGGCCCTTCTTCACATTGACGATCTTCCCGGTCTTCGCCGCAGCGATGAGCAGGTCGGTCTGGCGCGACAGGAAAGCCGGAATCTGCAGGATGTCGACATGCGGCGCGACGAGGCCACACTGCTCCTCCGTATGGACGTCGGTCAGGATCGGAAGGCCGAACTCGCGGCGGACATCGTCGAAGACCGGCATCGCCGCGTCGAGCCCGGCGCCTCGAGCGCCGGAAAGCGAGGTGCGGTTCGCCTTGTCGTAGCTCGTCTTGTAGACGAGGCCGATACCGAGCCCGTCCGCGATCTCCTTCAGGGCGCCTGCCATGTCGAAGGCATGCTGCCGCGTTTCGAGCTGGCAGGGGCCGGCGATCAGCGAAAGCGGGCCGTCATTCGAAAAGCGCACGCCGCCGGCGGCAACTGTCTTGTTGGGTACGGTCATTCTGCCTCGAACACGAATGTGGCGCCCTGTCCCGGCGCTGGATGGACAACGAGCCTGCCCTCGCGCTTCACATAAGCGATCCCGGCATTGCGCAACAGGGCTTCCGTTTCGGTCACTTCACGTACGCCGAAGCGGATCGCATGAAGTCGCAGGCCCGGATCGGTCGGCAAGGAGACGCCGAACCGGCTCTCCATGGCCTTGCTTTCAAGCAGTTCGAGTACGGCATTCGCCACCTCTATCCGTGTCGCGCCGCGATTCTCGTTCGTGGAGGTGGCGTTCGTTGCGACCCTGACAAAATCGATAAAGTCATGAGCGCGATGCGCCGCCAGCACTATGCCCTTGATGCGTATTGCGCCATTACGATGCATTTGGAGCACGGAGCGGTCGACCTCGGGCACGCGCACGCGCTGGCAAGTGAAGAAAAAACAATCCGGCGCCCGCCAATCACCCACGAAAGCTAATCGGAAGGAAGCCTTGTCCGTCTTGCCGGAAGCATCGGTGAAGCCGCGTGAAAAATCGAGCATACTGCCGCCCGAAAAGCCTGCCTCGACAAATCCAGCATGGTCGGCGGCCGCATCCTCGGTCCCGAACACGAGCGCCGAAAACCCCTCGTCGCCCTGGCGATAGCGGTAGGCAAGGTCGCGCGCGGTGAACATATTCCCTTGTCGGGCCGCTTCCCTTTCAGCCCGGTCATCCGCTTGCGCCAGTGGCTCAAGGAACGTGCCGTCGGCTAGATAGACGCAGCAATTGGCGGTGCCGAATGGATGGGTGCCGTCAGGCGCCACGACGAAACCGAGTGACGTCAACCGCTCGCGCGCCGCACCGAGATCGGCAACTGGCAAGACGCAGTGATCGACCGTGCGGGATGGCGGAAACTTCGATGCGGACATGGTCGCCATGTGCCTGAAAAAGCCGGCCGGTTCAAGCGAGCGCCCTCCCCTTTGCAAGGCGATTTTCCACCGGCTTCACACACGGCGCGGCCAGGTTCCCGTTTACTTTCCGCTACGTCAGTCCTAGCCTCGTCCATCGCCCGCTTGTTGGCAGATGTTCGAGGGGACATATGAAATGAGCATACAAGGCGCTTCACCCTCGCTTTACAACGAGGATCTCGCTCCGGCCACCGTGCGTAACTGGGGGCCATTCTCCATCTTCAACGTCTGGACCTCGGACGTGCACAGCCTCTGGGGTTATTACCTCGCCGCCAGCCTGTTCCTGTTCTGCGGCGGCTTCGTCAATTTCATCATCGCGATCGGCATCGGCTCGCTGATCATCTTCGTACTGATGAGCATGATCGGCTATGCTGGCGTGAAGACTGGAGTGCCTTACCCCGTGCTCGCGCGCGCCTCCTTCGGCATCTGGGGCGCCAACATACCCGCACTAGTGCGCGCCATCGTCGCCTGCTTCTGGTACGGGGCGCAGACGGCCGCCGCCTCCGGTGCGGTGGTGGCGTTGCTGACGCGCTGGCATGTCTTCGCCGATTTTCACCAGAATTCGCATTTCCTGGGCCACTCCGGCCTCGACGTGATCTGCTTCCTGGTCATGTGGGGCCTGCAACTCCTCATCATCCAGCGCGGCATGGAGACCGTCCGCCGCTTCCAGGACTGGGCCGGCCCAGCGGTCTGGATCATGATGCTGATCCTGGCGATCTACCTATGCATCAAGGCGGGCAGCTTTGCCGTCACAAGCGACATTCCCATGGACGCGCTGCTCGAAAAGACGAAGGACGCCGGCATCCCCGGCGTACCGGGTTCGTTTGCGGCTCTTGCCGGCGTGGCTGCGATCTGGGTCACTTACTTCTCGGCGCTCTACCTGAACTTCTGCGACTTCGCCCGCTATGCGCCGGACAAGGCGGCGGTCCGGACCGGCAACATCTGGGGTCTGCCGGTCAACCTCATCCTCTTCTCGCTGGTCGCCGGCGTCACGACGATCGCGGCATGGGACGTCTACCACGAAGTGCTGATCCATCCGGACCACATCTCGGCGAAATTCGACAACTGGTTCCTGGCGTTGCTCGCCGCGGTCACGTTTGCGGTAGCGACGCTCGGTATCAACGTGGTCGCGAACTTCGTTTCGCCGGCCTTCGACTTCGCCAACGTCTTTCCACGGCAGATCAATTTCAAGAAGGGCGGCTACATCGCGGCGCTGATCGCGCTGGTGCTCTACCCATTCCATCCCTGGGACGGGAGCGCCGCGAACTTCGTCGGCGTGATCGGCGCGACCATGGGGCCGATCTTCGGCGTCATGATGGTCGACTACTATCTGATCCGCAAAGGCGAACTCGACGTCATCGGTCTCTACAAGGAGGATGGCGAATTCCGCTTCCAGGGCGGATGGCACGTCAACGCCTTCATCGCCGCTATTATCGGCGCCATTTTCGCGTCGATCCTGCCGAATTTCACTGATTGGATGCCAGTGTGGTGGGGCGTTTACGGCTGGTTCTTCGGCGTCGCCATCTCCGGCATCATCTACTACGTGCTGCGCTCCGCAGCAGTTGGCGCTGGGGCGAAAACAGCCCGAGCGTAGTTCAAGTCTCTCCGGATTCGTTCTGGAGAGACTTCTTGTGCTACCGCCCCGTCGTTCGTCCAAAGCTTTTCCGGCTGCCACCGTTGCGTGCGTGCGGAACCATCGCCTAGTCTGCGGCGGGCGGTCCTTTTCCGGACCAACGCCTTTGAGAATGGAGATTGGGGCACTTTCTTGAGTTTGGTGTATTCTCGTTTGGCGTCTTCGTTCGGCAAGGCGCGCTTTTTGCTCCTGCTTGTCGTTCTCGCCGGATGTTCGGCTGCAGATACGCTTACCCTGCCGCCACCGACAGAGTTTGCAGCCTCCAAATACGCGGCTGTCGTCATCGACGCCAACACGGGTAAGATGCTCTACGGGGTGGGTTCCACGTCTCCCCGCTATCCGGCGTCGCTTACCAAGATGATGACGCTCTACCTGCTCTTCGAAGCGATGGAACAGGGCCGCGTGTCTCGCGATACCCTGATCCCGATTTCGGCACACGCCGCCTCCATGCCGCCGACCAAACTCCATTTCAAACCCGGTGAGACGATCGATATCGATTCGGCGATCCGCGCCATGGTGACGAAATCGGCGAACGACGCCGCAGTCGCGGTCGGGGAATATCTCGGGGGTACGGAAACCCGTTTCGCAGGCCTGATGAACCAGAAAGCCAGGCAATTGGGTATGCTGGCGACCACCTTCCAGAACGCGTCCGGTCTGCCCGATCCGGCCCAACACACTACTGCCTACGACATGGCACGGCTCAGCCTGGCGCTGCGCCAGCGCTTCCCGCAATATTACTATTATTTCTCGATCGAGAGCTTCGCCTTCCGTGGCAAGCTGATCAGGGGACACAACAAGGTGCTCGACACCGTTGCCGGCGCGGACGGCATCAAGACCGGCTATATCCGTGCCTCGGGCTTCAATATCGCCACTTCGGTCAGCAGGAACGGCCGCAAGCTGATCGTCGTGGTCATGGGCGGTGACACGGCAAAGGCGCGCAACCAGCGGGTGGCGGAACTGGTTGAGCGCTATATGCCGGAAGCAAAGGCGATGTAGCGTTTAAGCAGCCACACGGCCGTCAGACCAGCCGTGACTGTTCCATCGCCGCATTGATGAAACTGGCAAAGAGCGGATGCGGCTCGAAGGGTCTGCTTTTCAGTTCTGGATGGTACTGGACGCCGATGAACCACGGATGGTCGGCATATTCGACCGTTTCCGGCAACACGCCGTCCGGCGACATGCCGGCGAAGATCAGCCCGCATTCCTCAAGCTTCGCCTTGTAGTCGATATTGACCTCGTAGCGGTGGCGGTGGCGCTCCGAAATGTGGGAGTCGCCATAAATTTCAGCGATCTTCGAACCGGCGGCGAGTTTAGCCGGATAGGCGCCGAGACGCATCGTACCGCCGAGATCACCGACCTCGCGCCGCTTCTCGAGCATATTGCCCTTCAGCCATTCCGTCATCAGTCCGACAACCGGCTCCTTGGTCGGCCCGAATTCAGTGGAAGAGGCTTTCTCGACGTCTGCCAGTGACCGTGCAGCCTCGATGCAAGCCATCTGCATGCCGAAGCAGATGCCGAAATAGGGCACTTTGCGCTCACGCGCGAATTTGGCCGCGAGTATCTTGCCCTCCGAGCCGCGCTCCCCGAAGCCGCCCGGCACCAGGATGCCATGCACCTTCTCCAGCCATGGCGATGGATCCTCCTTCTCGAAGATCTCGCTTTCGATCCAGTCGAGCTTGACGCGCACACGGTTGGCCATGCCGCCGTGCGCCAGCGCCTCGATGAGCGATTTATAGGCGTCCTTGAGACCGGTATATTTCCCGACGATGGCGATCGTCACCTCGCCTTCGGGGTTATGGATGCGCTCGGAAACTTCCTGCCAGCGCTCCATGCGCGGCTTCGGTGCCGGGTCGATGCCGAAGGCGGCGAGCACTTCCCCGTCGAGCCCTTCCTTATGGTAAGCCATCGGCACGTCGTAGATGTGACCGACGTCGAGCGCCTGGATCACCGCCGATTCGCGTACATTGCAGAAGAGCGAAAGCTTGCGCCGTTCTTCGTTTGGAATGGCGCGGTCGGCACGAACCAGGAGAATGTCCGGCGCGATGCCGATGGAACGCAATTCCTTGACGGAATGCTGGGTCGGCTTGGTCTTCAGTTCCCCGGCCGAAGGGATATAAGGCATCAGCGTCAGATGCACATAAACCGCGTTGTTGCGCGGCAGGTCATTACCAAGCTGGCGGATTGCCTCGAGGAAGGGCATCGCTTCGATATCGCCGACCGTCCCGCCGATCTCGCAGATGACGAAGTCGTATTCCTCGTTTCCCTCGACGATGAAATTCTTGATCTCGTCGGTGACGTGCGGAATGACCTGAACCGTTGCGCCGAGATAGTCGCCGCGTCGCTCTTTCTCGATGATGTTCTGATAGATGCGGCCGGTGGTGATGTTGTCCTGCTTGTTTGCGGAGCGCCCGGTGAAACGTTCGTAGTGCCCGAGATCGAGGTCGGTTTCGGCCCCGTCATCCGTCACGAAGACCTCGCCATGCTGATAGGGCGACATCGTGCCGGGATCGACATTGAGGTAGGGATCGAGCTTCCGGATGCGCGCACGATAGCCGCGCGCCTGCAAAAGAGCTCCGAGAGCTGCTGCCGCTATGCCTTTTCCAAGGGAAGAAACCACGCCGCCGGTGATGAATATGTATCGCGCCATGGGAGTCAGGGCTTAGCGCCGCAAATCCGATTCCGCCAGCAGAAAATTTACTGCCGCATCCGTTTTCACCCGCGATGCCCGCACATTGGGCGAAGGTTCAAAAAAGAACGGCCGGCAAAGCCGGCCGCTGCTGGAGGAGCAGGAGAACGTATCAGAGGACGACGACGGGCGTGCCGATCTTCACGCGGCGGTAAAGGTCCATGACCTGGTCGTTGTACATACGGAAGCATCCGTTGGAGGCCGACGTGCCGATGCTCGAGGGCTGGATCGTCCCGTGGATGCGGATATGGGTATCCCGCTTGCCCTGATAGACATACATCGCGCGCGCGCCGAGTGGGTTGGACAGCCCGCCGGGCATGCCGTCCTTGTACTGGCCATAATGCTTCGGCTCGCGCTTCTGCATATCCAGCGTCGGTATCCAGCGCGGCCATTCCTGCTTGTCGCCGATGCTCGCTGTGCCTTTGAATTGCAGCCCCTCGCGCCCGACCGCGATCGGGTAGCGCCGCGCTGTATTGGATGACTCCATCAAATACAGGAATTTCTTGCTGGTATCGATGATGATCGTTCCGCGCGCATAGCCTGAATAGGGAACGCTCTGCGGCTGGAATTCGGATTTAACCTTGAATGGCTTCCGTTCTTCCTTGAGCCGGAGCGCTGCATCGAGTTCACGCGTCTGCGGGAGAAGCCGCGGCTTGTCTCCGCCGAAGATCGCCTCGAAGACGTTCGGCTGTATCTCCTTCTCGCTGCGCAACTCGCCATTGTTTTCCAACGGGCCGGCGTCATTGGCCGCGGTATCGGCTTTTGCCGTCTTCGCGGACCTCGCGACCTTCTTCCTGGGTGTTTCCGCCTGCGTCTTCGTTTCGACCGACGCGGTCTGCCCTTTGTCGATCCTCACGAATCGTTCCGCATTGGCAAAAGATGTTGCGCCGAGAGCAAAAAGAGCACCGACACAAAGCAGGGAGACCCCATGAATACGCATTTCGAGAAATCCTGTTCCATCAGCGGCATGACCATGACGGAATCAGCAGCACAAACCGCCCCCGCCCGGGTGCCTTGGTTGCATATAGCCGAGCTATCGGACGCCGCTCAACAAAAACGCGTGAATGTGCGGAGCATCGTCTTGCCAGATGGTGAATATCCCGCGGACTGTTGTTGAATCACAACACCACAACCGGGAATAGGCCATTTTAGAGAATCGGCCGCAGGCAAGGCTGCGATTGCAGCCCGTGGCCCGGAACCCGGAAGCAGCTACTGGTTGGGAACCTGCGGTTGAGCCGGTGCCGGGCTCGGGTTACCGCCGGAAGCAGGAGCCTGGCCACCTGCCGGTTCGTTGCCGCCCGACGGAACCTGCGTGGTTGGCGCCGCAGTCGCAGGCGAGCCCGATGCCGGCGCATTGTTCGTTGCCGGAGCAGTGCTCGGCGAGCCATTATTATTCGGGACGGCCGGCTGCTGGCCGGTATTGGCTGCCGGCGCCTTGGATGGCGTCCCGCCGAGTTGGTCGAGGACGCCCTTTCCACCCGAATCCTTGGCCGGCGCGCCGTTCGACGAAGCCGGCCTGTCGAGGATGTCGACGATGCTTCCCTGGTAGCGCGCCATGACCGTCAGGCCGAGCGACGTGGCGAAGAAGATGGCCGCGAGGATCGCCGTGGTGCGTGTCAACGCATTTGCCGCGCCGCGCGCCGTCATGAAGCCGGATCCGCCGCCGATGCCGAGGCCGCCGCCTTCCGAACGCTGGACGAGCACGACCCCGACGAGCGCGATCACGACCATCAGGTGGATGACGATGATGACGGTTTCCATACGAAATTCCGGCTAAGCTGCAAATGGCCGGGAGACGCACGGCCAGCGTTGAACGCGGCTCAATACACGCCTTTCAGGCTTATTCCAACCCCATATGGACACGCGGACCGAAAATGCAACGCGGCGTTTTCGCCCGCCTCGTCAAAGCGACCGGTAAGCTTCCGCAATGCCGAGGAAATCGACCGCCTTCAGGCTGGCACCGCCGACCAGCGCACCATCGACATTCGGAAGCCCAAGCAGTTCGACCGCGTTGGCCGGTTTTACCGATCCGCCATAGAGGATGCGCATGCGTCCGGCCTCGCCGCCCGCCTTCTTGCCGAGTTCGGTCCTCAGATGCGCGTGCGCCTCGGCCACGTCCTTCGACGTCGGCGTCAGGCCGGTGCCGATCGCCCAGACGGGCTCATAGGCGACGACCGTGTTATCGGCCAGCGCCTCCTTGGGCACCGAGCCCGCGATCTGCCGCGAAAGCACGGCAAGCGTTTCGCCCGCGTCGCGTTGTTCCTGTGTCTCGCCGACGCAGATGATGGCCGTCAAGCCGGCACGCCAGGCGGCAAGGGCCTTGTCGTGCACCACCTTGTCGGTCTCGCCATGATCGGTCCGGCGTTCCGAATGACCGACAATGACAAAGGAAGCGCCAGCATCCTTCAGCATCTCCGCCGATATGTCGCCGGTATGAGCGCCGCTTTCGTCGGCGTGGCAGTCCTCGCCGCCGCTTGCGACCGGAGATCCGCGCAGCACATCGGAAGCGCGGGAAAGCAAGGTAGCCGGCACGCAGACGAGCGCATCCGTTTCGGTATCCAGACCGTGTGCGAAGCCCTGCGCGATCGATCGCAATTCGTCGAGCGAAGCACTGGTGCCGTTCATTTTCCAGTTGCCGGCAACGAGAGGACGGATCGCTGGGGTCATGATACCTCCTTGAAAACCGAACCGGTCGCGCGGAGAAAGCCTCCGGCACTGGCCACGGTCTCTACCAAATTTGCCCTACAAAGCAATCGACACCGGGGCGCAAGGACGTTATTGCCGGGAAAGTGTCGCCGAATAGGCGGAAAGAGCCGAAAACAGGACTGACCATGCTAGGTGCAATGAGAAACGCTGCCGGATCCTGGGTGGCCAAACTGTTCTTCATCGTTCTCGTGGCCAGCTTCGCGGTCTGGGGCATCGGAGGCCGTATCGAAGGCGATTCCGCCAGCAATTCTGTTCTGAAGGCGGGCGATACCAGCGTATCGCTCAATGAATATCGCCTCGCCTACGATCGCCAGCTTTCGACCTTGTCGCAGCAGCTCGGCCAGCGGCTGACGCGCGAACAGGCCACCGCGCTCGGCGTGGACCAGCGGGTTCTGTCACAGCTCGTCGGCGGCGCGGTGCTGGACGAGCAGGCCAGACGGCTCGGCCTCGGCATCTCCCTTACCCGCATCGCCGACCTGACACGCGAGGATGCGGCTTTTCAGGGTCCCGACGGCCAGTTCAATCGGCAGCAATTCGACTATGTGCTGCGCCAGGTGGGCATGAGCCCGGAAGAATACATGCAGAATCAGCAGCAGGCCGCCGTCCGCCGGCAGATCGTCGATGCGACGACCGAAGGGATGAAAACGCCCGACGCATTCCTCAAGGCGGTTGCGCTCTACCGCGGCGAGGACCGCACGATCGAATACATCACCATGCCTCAATCTCTTGTCGAGCCGATCGAGGATCCGTCCGACAGCACGCTGCAGGCCTGGTTCGACAAGAACAAGAAGAAATACGCGGCCCCCGAATACCGCAAGATCGCCTATGTCCGGCTGGAGCCGCAGGACATCGCCGACCCCTCCTCGATCAGCGATGCGCAGGTGAAACAGGATTACGAGGCGCATCTGAAGAACTACACCACGCCCGAAAAGCGGACGATCGAGCAGATCGTCTTCAAGGATGAGGCAGCGGCCAATGCCGGCCTCGCCTCGATCAAGGGCGGCGCCACCTTCGATGATGTCGCCAAGTCACAGGGCAAGACCGAAGCCGATACGAAGCTTGGCACCTTCGCGAAATCGGAACTCCCCGAGCAGAAGATCGCCGATGCGGCCTTCAACCTGAAAGTCGGCGAGGTGAGCCCCGTCGTGCAAGGCGCGTTCGGTCCGGTGCTTCTGCGCGTTACCGCGATCACGCCCGAGGCAGTGAAGCCGCTCTCGGACGTGAGCGATCAGATCCGCAAGGATCTTGCCCTCGGGGATGCCAATCGCGATCTCCTCGACGTGCACGATTCATGGGAGGATGCGCGGGCGGGCGGAGCAACGATGCGGGAAGCGGCGGACAAGCTCAAGCTGAAGGTCGTCACCATCGACGCGATCGACCGTGAGGGGCGCGCGCCGGACGGCACGGTGATCAAGGACCTGCCGGAATCGGAACAACTGATCAAGGACGCCTTCGAAAGCGACAAGGGCATCGAGAACGACCCGATCACCACCAAGGATGACGGTTTCATCTATTACGAGGTCCAGGACATCAAGCAGGCGCATGATCGCACGCTCGACGAGGTGCGTGCCAAGGCGGCAGCGGACTGGAAGGCGGAAGAAGCGACCTCCCGGCTTGGCGCCAAGGCGACGGAGATGGAGAAGAAAGCCAAGGCCGGGACCTCCCTCGACGATATCGCGACGGAACTGAAGCTCGAGAAGGAGACGAAGCGCGGCGTCAAGCGCGACACCAACGATGCCGATCTCGGCCAGAACGGCGTAGCCGCCGTGTTCGGCGTGGGCCAGGGCGGGATCGGCCTGTTCTCAGGACCCGACGACAAGTCCCAGGTTCTCTTCAAGACCACGGAAGTCTTCGAACCTGCAGGCGCCGGCCCCGATTCGGTCGATGAACAAACCCGCAAGATGTTCGCTTCCGGTATGGCCAACGACCTGCTCGACCAGTTGGTGAACAAGCTTCAGGCCGAATACGGCGTCACCGTGGACCGCTCCGCGATCCAGCGTGCGATGGCGTTCTAGGGAGCCAGGCGAGGATGAACGATTTCAAGGTGCATATCGCCAAGGTGGCCGGCGGCGCGCCCCTGACATTCGAGGAAGCGCGCGCGGCGTTCGATATCGTCATGTCGGGCGAAGCGACGCCAAGCCAGATCGGCGGCTTCCTGATGGCGCTCAGGGTACGCGGCGAGACGGTGGAGGAAATCTCCGGGGCCGTCGCGACGATGCGCGCCAAGATGCTGACCGTCGACGCTCCGGCGGACGCGATCGATATCGTCGGCACCGGCGGAGACGCTTCCGGCTCCTACAACGTCTCCACGGCCGCCGCCTTCGTCGCGGCCGGCGCCGGCATCCCGGTGGCCAAGCACGGCAACCGGGCGCTTTCCTCCCGCTCGGGTGCTGCCGACACGCTGGCCGCGCTCGGCGTCAATATAGAGGCGACACCAAAGCAGATATCGACCTGCATCCGCGAGGCCGGGCTCGGCTTCATGTTCGCGCCGTCGCATCATTCGGCAATGCGCCATGTCGGGCCGACACGGGTCGAGCTCGGTACGCGCACCATCTTCAACCTGCTCGGCCCGCTCTCCAATCCGGCTGGCGTCAAGCGCCAGCTTGTTGGCGTATTCTCGCCTGAATGGGTCGAGCCGCTAGCCCATGTGCTGAAAGGCCTTGGCGCGGAAGCCGCCTGGGTCGTCCATGGCGACGGTCTCGACGAACTGACCACCGCGGGGCCGACCAGCGTCGCGGAACTGCGCGCCGGCGAAGTCCGCACCTTCGAGATCCTGCCGGAAGATGTCGGGCTATCGCGTGTGGAGCCGGCCGACCTCAAGGGCGGCGATGCCGTGCGCAATGCCGAGGCGCTTCGTGCCGTGCTCGATGGGGTCAAGGGTCCTTATCGCGATATCGTGCTCCTGAATGCCGGTGCGGCCATCCTCGTGGCGGGCAAGGTCGGTTCTCTTCAGGAGGGTATAATGGCCGCCGCGGCCTCGATCGACAGCGGCAGGGCGCGCGCCGCCCTGACCAAGCTTGCGGAAGTCTCCAATCGGCCGGGTTGAACAATGGCTGACATATTGAAGAAGATAGAGGCTTACAAGCGCGAGGAGATCGCCGCGGCCAAGGCGGCCGTGTCCCTTCCCGAGATCGCAGCTCGCGCCAAGGCGCAGGATCGGCCACGGGGCTTCGCTGCCGCGCTACGATCTAAGCGTGAAGCGGGCGGGTTCGCGCTGATCGCCGAGATCAAGAAGGCAAGTCCCTCGAAGGGACTTATCCGCGCCGATTTCGATCCCCCTGCCCTTGCCCGTGCCTACGAGGAAGGCGGAGCGGCCTGCCTTTCCGTGCTGACCGACCGGCCCTCCTTCCAGGGCGCGCCGGGATATCTGGCCGCGGCACGGAAGGCGACGGGGCTGCCGGCGCTGCGCAAGGACTTCCTGTTCGACCCCTACCAGGTTTATGAAGCGCGAGCCTGGGGCGCCGACGCAATCCTCGTTATCATGGCAAGCGTTTCCGACGATATCGCCCGCTCGCTGGAAGAAACCGCCTTCGAGCTTGGCATGGACGCGCTGATCGAAGTGCATGACGAGGTTGAGATGGAGCGGGCGCTGGAACTCTCTTCGCCTCTGATCGGCATCAATAACCGCAATCTCAGAACATTCGATGTAAGCCTCGACACGTCACGTCGGCTCGCGAAGATGGCGCCGTCCGACCGGCTGCTCGTGGGCGAAAGCGGCATCTTCATGCATGAGAACTGTCTCGACCTTGCGCGTAGCGGCATCGGCGCCTTCCTCGTCGGCGAAAGCCTGATGCGGCAAGCCGACGTCGCGGCGGCCACGCGTGCATTGCTCACCGGCGAAACCGCCGCGCGCAACGCGGCCGAGTGAACACCATGGCCTCGACGCTGACACATCTGGATGCCTCCGGCGAGGCCAACATGGTCGATGTCGGCGCCAAGGCCGAAACGGAGCGCGTGGCGGTTGCCGAAGGCACGGTCACCATGCGGCCGGAAACCCTGCGGGTCATCCTCGCAGGCAATGCAAAAAAGGGCGATGTGATCGGCACCGCGCGCATCGCGGCCATCATGGCGGCGAAGCGCACGCATGAATTGATCCCGCTCTGCCATCCGTTGCTCCTGACCAAGGTCTCGGTCGACATCAAGCCGGATGAGGCCCTGCCGGGACTTCGGGTGACCGCGGCGGCGCGCGTGACCGGCAAGACCGGCGTCGAGATGGAGGCGCTGACTGCGGCCTCGGTCGCCTGCCTGACCATCTACGACATGGCCAAGGCCATCGACCGTGGCATGGTACTGGGCGGCATCCGCCTGATCGAAAAGAGCGGCGGCAAGTCCGGCACGTACAAGGCCGAAAACACATGAACGCCGGCGATCTTCTGCCCGTCGATAGCGCGCTGGAACGCCTGCTCGCCGGCGCGGAACCACTAGGCAAGGAAGACGTGCCGATCGGCGAGGCTGCCGGAAGGGTGCTCGCCGAACCGCTTACGGCATTGCGCACGCAACCGCCTTTCAACGCGTCCGCGATGGACGGTTACGCGGTGCGCGCCGGGGACATCGCCGCCCTGCCCGCGCGCCTCAAGGTCGTCGGCGCCGCCCCGGCCGGTAAGCGTTATTCCGGCACGATCGGCAAGGGTGAAGCCGTCCGCATCTTCACCGGGGCGCCGGTGCCGGATGGCGCCGATGCGGTCTTGTTGCAAGAAGACGCCCGCATCGTTGGCGAGGGCATCATCGAGGCTCTGGAAAGCGCGGCGCAGGGACGGCATATCCGCCGCGCCGGGCTCGACTTTGCCGAAGGCGAGCCGCTTCTTCCGGCCGGCCGTGTGCTCGACCCCGCCGCGCTTTCGCTTGCCGCGGCGGCAAACCACGCAAGCGTTCCCGTCATTCGCCGGCCGCTGGTGGCCGTTATCGCTACCGGCGACGAATTACTGCCTCCCGGCAGCCGGCCGGGGCCGGATCAAATCATTGCCTCGAACGGCTACGGCGTCGCGGCCATCGCGCGCGACGCGGGCGCAACCGTTCTCGATCTCGGCATCGTGCCCGACGACCGCGAGTTGATCGCGGCCGCGCTTCGTCGTGCGCTCGATGCAGGCGCCGATATACTCGTCACACTAGGAGGCGCTTCGGTCGGCGAATACGATCTCGTGCGCGAAGTGCTGACCACCGAGGGCATGACGCTCGATTTCTGGAAGATCGCCATGCGCCCCGGCAAGCCGCTGATGTCGGGCCGAATCGGCGGCACCCGTGCGCTGGGCCTGCCCGGCAACCCCGTCTCGAGCCTGGTGACCAGTCATCTCCTGTTGGTGCCCCTCATCGCGCGCCTCGGTGGACGATCCCATCGGCCTGATATCCGCGAGGCCCGTCTTGCCAGGGCGATGCAGCAGAACGACCGGCGTCAGGATTACGTGCGGGCGGTGGCGGAAAAAACGGCGGAAGGCCTGTTCGCCACGCCTTTCGGCGTGCAGGACTCTTCCATGCTGAAGACACTCGCGGCAGCCAATTGCCTCATAATCCGCGAGCCACATGCGCCTGCGGCTAAGCCCGGCGATCCGTGCAAGGTGCTTTTCATCCGCTGACGGCCAAAAAGGTCCGCGAAGCAATTCTCCCGAGGTTCATCGAAATTTAAACGGTTGCGGAACACAACTGGAACAGATAGTGTTTGTTCTGGTTTTGTTTACTACGCTGATTCTCGGGGAAATCGCGATGCTCACGCGCAAACAGCACGAACTTCTGATGTTCATCCATGAAAGGTTGAAGGAGACCGGCATTCCCCCTTCTTTCGACGAGATGAAGGATGCGCTCGACCTTGCCTCCAAATCGGGCATCCATCGCCTCATCACTGCGCTTGAGGAACGTGGCTTCATCCGGCGGCTGCCGAACAGGGCGCGCGCGCTTGAAGTGCTGCGTCTGCCCGATTCAATTGCGCCGGGCCTCAATGCCAGCCGCCGGTTCTCGCCGAGCGTCATCGAAGGCAGCCTCGGCCGCAAGCAGCCGGAGAAGTCGCGTGTCCCGGCCGCGAGCAATGACGATGCAGCCGGCGTTTCCGTTCCTGTCATGGGGCGTATCGCGGCCGGCGTACCGATCGACGCCATCCAGCACCAGACCCATTCGATAGCCGTGCCGCCTGAGATGCTTTCGGGCGGCGACCACTATGCGCTTGAAGTCAAGGGCGATTCGATGATCGAGGCCGGCATACTGGACGGCGATACAGTTATCATCCGCAACTCCAATACGGCCAATCCGGGCGAAATCATCGTAGCGCTGGTGGACGGCGAGGAAGCCACCCTCAAGCGCTTCAGGCGCAAGGGGGCGTCCATTGCGCTCGAAGCCGCGAACCCGGCCTACGAAACGCGGATATTCGGCCCGGACCGCATCAAGGTTCAGGGCAAGCTGGTCGGGCTGATCCGTCGCTACTGAGCGGAAGCGGCGCGAGGCTGGCCGCTCTTATGTGGCTGCCTCTCTCGTCGTGGCGGTTTTTTGTGCGATCCTTTTTCGCCGCCTTGCCGGCCCTGATAAGGCGGCAGGCCGCGGGCCGCACGCGAATAGGCTCTCTCCGCATGCCAGGGACGGTAGGGCCTTTCGATCGAGTATTCCACGGTTGGCAGGAATCCCGTTGTGGTCTCCTCGAATGTGACGGCAGCGGCTCCATAGCGCGCCAGATCGCGCTTGGTGATGACTGCCGGACCGGACGACGCAGCGCACGGATCCCTTGCCGTGGCGTCGTCGATCACGATCAGGCTGGCGACGGCACAGGTGGCGCGGGCAGCCTCTTCCGTGGCAGCGTGGGCGATCACCACGCCCCTCGCATTCCATGCTACGCAGAGTGTTTTGGTGCAGGCGAACGGAACTTCCGGGGCAGCTTTAGGCATGGCCGACGCGGCGGTGGCGCCCGGCTTTATGACAGCTTTCGCCATCATGGCGCGCGACCAGTCTTCCATGGCGAATGCGTTTGGACGATTACGATTGATCGCCACGGTGCCATCGGAAAGTCTTAACGCGACGAGCCTCGCATCTTCCGAAATGAAAAGTTCCGGCGCGGGTCGTCGCGCAATAAGCACGATACCCATGACGATGAACGGCAGCGCCGCGATCCTGAACCATGTCGTTGTGAAGGTCAGGATGACCAGCGCCACCGTCAGGGAGACAAGCGCGGCGCCCGGTAGAATGCCGATCGCGTCGAAGGGCGAATGTTTCGATAGTGCGATGGCGATTTCGGTGAACAGGTCTATGCCTTTGCCCATGACTGCGAAGGCCGGGCCATCGAGGCCGAACGGCATCAGCACGAGACCAAGCACCAGGAACGGCATGACGATAGCCGAGATGATCGGCATGGTGGCGAGATTGGCCACCAGACCGAGTGGTGAAACGCGCTGGAAATGCCATGCCGCGAAAAGAGCCGTGGCCGTTCCCGCCACGAGCGAGGTCGCGGCGAGCCCGGCGAAGTGCCGCACGGTCGCACTGCCCCCCATGCGGAGATAGGACATAGATTGCGGAGGTGGCGGCCGCCTCGGCCCACGCTGGCGCCATTCGCCCCAGGCCGCATAGGCGCTGATGAGGGCGGCGGTTGCGGCGAACGACATCTGGAAGCTCGGCCCGACGATCTCGTGCGGGGCGGTCACTACGACAACGAGCGCGGCGAGCGCGAAGTTGCGCATGCTGATCGCAGCCCGGTCGAACAGCACCGCCACCAGCATGACCGCAAGCATGATGAAACTGCGCTCGGTGGCGACGCCGGCGCCCGATATCAGGAGATAGAAGGCGATCGCAGCAAGCGCGACCGTAGCCGCATATTTCTTCGTCGAATGGCGTGAGGAGAAGCCCGGGAAAAGCGCGAAGCCGAGCCGCATGAACACGATGACGATGCCCGCGACCAGTGCCATGTGCAGCCCGGAGATCGAGAGCACATGCGCCAGCCCGGTGATCCGAAGCGCTTCATTGATTTCGTAGGGAATACCGGATTCCACGCCCGCAACCAGCGCGGCGCCGATCTCGCCGCTCGGGCCGGGGACGGCAGCACGCACCCGGCCCGCAAGTGCGTCGCGCAGGCGGGCGATATCCTCGGCAGCGCGTTCGTAAAGCGTCGGCGGCGAGGTCAGCATGACGCTTTTCGGGTCGGTCAGGAAAAAGCCGCTCGCACCGAGCCCGTCGAAATAACTCCTGAAAGAGAAGTCATAGCTCGACGGCCTGAGTGGTCCGCTCGGCGGGAACAGACGCACGACGCCCTCCACGCCCGAGCCCGGCTCCATGTCCGGCGGGACCTTGCGGGCGCTGGCGCGGATACGGTGGGGTGCGTAACGTAGATGCGGTCGCGAGGTGGAAACGAGGTCGATCGTGAGGCGTATGCGGCCGCTCGCCTGATGCTCGACTGTCACTACGCGCCCGACGATCCGGGTGGTGACATCGGCCCCGAGCATCTTCGTCGAAGCGCGCCAGGCCTCGATCTTTCCGGAAAGCACGCCGGCAATCACAAGGAGCGCGGCGAGCAGCAGAATACGGAGCAGAAACTTCGACCGTGCCAGAAAATACGCAACCGACAGGACGACGGCACCTGAAAGAAGTGGGGCGAAAGGCGGCTCCCAGGAAATGTGGAAATAGACGAGGGCTCCCGCCGATAAGCACACCGGCACGAACAAGAAGGCTGTCCCGCGTTCCCATTCATTGGTAGCGGCTGCGAGAATCGAGAAACGAAGACGCGTGGCGGCGATACGCGCGTCCGCAAGTCCAAGGCGCCGTTTCGCGACAGTCGTTTTATCGATTTTGTCGGAGGGCCGTTCCCTTTCAGCCGGAGCCTCCCGGTCGAAAGGCGCAGGATGGTCTGGAAGACGCGCGTCGAACTGCGATCGCTCGTCGCCGATCTCTTTCGCGCTGCCGTCCCCCATACGCCTTCCCCACGCCGAAAGGCTTGCACCCCGGCCCGCCTATGCTACATCAACGCCAGCCAAACGCCACCGCGCGCTCCCGCCGACTTTCCGGCCCGATGCCGCCTCCCCGGAAACGCCCCAGAACCGCCATGTCATCCGTCGTCACACGCTTTGCCCCCTCGCCTACCGGATTCCTGCATATCGGCGGGGCCCGGACAGCGCTGTTCAACTGGCTCTATTCCGAGCATACCGGCGGCAAGATGCTGCTCAGGATCGAGGATACGGATCGCGAGCGTTCGACCGAAGCCGCCACCGCCGCCATCATCGACGGTCTGACCTGGCTCGGCCTGACCTGGGACGGAGAGCCGATCTCGCAATATGCCCGTGCCCCCCGCCACCGCGAGGTGGCCGAGGAACTCGTGCGCATGGGCAAGGCCTATTATTGTTATGCCACGCCGGCCGAGTTGGAGGAGATGCGCGAGAAGGCGCGCGCCGAGGGCCGGCCACCACGTTACGACGGCAGCTGGCGTGATCGTGATCCTTCCGAAGCGCCGCCCGGTGCCAACGGCGCGATCCGTATCAAGGCACCGACGGAGGGCGAGACTATCGTCCATGACCGCGTCCAGGGCGAGGTACGCTTTCCCAACAAGGATCTGGACGATTTCATCATCCTCCGATCGGACGGCAATCCGACCTACATGCACGCGGTCGTCGTCGACGATCACGACATGGGCGTAACGCACATCATCCGCGGCGATGACCATCTCACCAACGGCGCGCGCCAGACGATCATCTATAATGCGATGGGCTGGCCGGTGCCGGTCATGGCGCACATCCCGCTTATCCACGGTGCCGACGGTGCCAAGCTGTCGAAGCGGCACGGCGCGCTCGGCGTCGATGCCTATCGGGCCATGGGCTACCTGCCGGCCGCTCTCCGGAATTATCTGGCGCGGCTCGGCTGGAGCCATGGCGACGACGAGATCATGTCGACCGACGACATGGTCCGCTGGTTCGAGATCGAGGACGTGAACAAAGGTGCGGCGCGCTTCGACTTCCAGAAGCTCGAGGCTCTGAACGCCGTCCATATGCGTCGCATGGACGATTCATCGCTGCTCGATGCCTTGATCGCCTCCCTGCCCTATCTGCCGAACGGCGCGGACTTCGCGGCAAAGCTGGATCAGGCGGCCAGGGAGCGCCTGCTTCGTGCCATGTCAGGACTGAAGGAGCGGGCGCGAACACTGATCGAACTTATCGACAGCGCCGCTTTCCTTGTCGCCGACCGGCCTTTGCCGCTTGACGAAAAGGCTGCGTCGATCCTCGACGCCGACGGCAAGGCTGTGCTGGGCCAATTGCTGCCCGAACTCCGGAAGGTGGAAGATTGGAACGCTGCAAGCACGGAAGCTGCGGTCCGCGCCTTCGCCGAAGCGAATGGGCTCAAACTCGGCAAGGTGGCGCAGCCGCTTCGTGCTGCCCTGACCGGCAGGAGCACGTCACCCGGCGTGTTCGACGTGCTGGACGTACTCGGGCGCGACGAAAGTCTGATGCGAATGGAAGATCAAATCGGTTAGTCCGAAGTTTAAGGAAATTCACATTGAAATCAGGCTTTTGCGGTGCAACATTGCGGCCGCTGAACCAAAGGCGGCATTCTGAAGGGCGCGGCAATAAAGGCGTTATTTCGAATTCACGACGTTTTGCACTGCATCAACCGTGATTTCGGGCACATATAAAAGAAGAAGGAGTTTGCGATGACCGAAGCGAAAGCGAAACTGGATCTCGGCGGCAAATCATACGAGTTCGACGTACGCAAGGGGTCGGTGGGGCCGGACGTCATCGATATCGGAGCGCTTTACAAGGATACCGGCGCCTTCACCTACGATCCGGGCTTCACTTCCACCGCGAGCTGCGAATCGGCCATTACCTATATCGACGGCGACGAGGGTATCCTCCTGCATCGCGGCTACCCGATCGAGCAGCTCGCCGAACACGGTGACTTTCTCGAAGCCTGCTACCTCCTCCTATACGGCGAATTGCCGACCAAGGCACAGAAGGAGGATTTCGATTACCGTGTGACGCACCACACCATGGTGCATGAGCAAATGAACCGTTTCTTCCTCGGCTTCCGTCGCGACGCGCACCCGATGGCGGTGATGTGCGGGATGGTTGGCGCCATGTCGGCCTTCTATCACGACTCGACCGACATTTCCGATCCCCACCAGCGCATGGTGGCGAGCCTGCGCATGATCGCCAAGATGCCGACGATCGCCGCGATGGCATATAAATATCACGTCGGCCAGCCCTTCGTTTACCCGAGGAACGAGCTGAACTACGCTGCCAACTTCCTGCACATGTGTTTCGCGGTGCCGTGCGAGGAGTACAAGGTCAACCCGGTGCTGGCGCGCGCGATGGAGCGCATCTTCATCCTGCATGCCGACCATGAGCAGAATGCCTCGACCTCGACGGTCCGGCTTGCCGGTTCCTCGGGCGCCAACCCGTTCGCCTGCATTGCGGCCGGTATCGCTTGCCTCTGGGGTCCGGCGCATGGCGGTGCCAACGAGGCGGCGCTCAATATGCTCGCCGAGATCGGCACGGTCGACCACATCCCCGAATTCGTCAACCGCGCCAAGGACAAGAACGACCCGTTCCGCCTGATGGGCTTCGGACACCGCGTCTACAAGAATTACGATCCGCGCGCACGGATCATGCAGAAGACCTGCCACGAGGTTCTCGGCGAACTCGGCATAAAGGACGACCCACTGCTCGACGTGGCGATGGAGCTTGAGCGGATCGCGCTATCCGATGAATATTTCATCGAAAAGAAGCTTTATCCCAACGTCGATTTCTATTCCGGCATCACGCTGAAGGCGCTCGGTTTCCCGACCACGATGTTCACGGTGCTGTTCGCAGTCGCGCGCACGGTCGGCTGGATCGCCCAGTGGAAGGAGATGATCGAGGACCCGCATCAGAAGATCGGTCGGCCGCGCCAGCTTTACACCGGCAAGACCCAACGCGACTACATCCCTGTCGCCAAACGCTGACCGACAGGAGCAATCGTCTCCCTCAAGGCGTCGCGAAAGCGGCGCCTTTTTGTTTTCCGGCCCTAGCCCTAATTTCCCGAAGAATGATTTCCGCGGCGATTTCTCCGGACGGCCTGGATGTCGCCAAGGCTGAGGCGATGTCGTCGAAGCCTTCCAGTTGAGCCGCCCGCTCCAGCGATACGGCCGCAAGCTGTTCGATCCGGCGCGCCAGCATGCCCGGTCGTACGAACTCGTTATAATATTCCGGTACGACGGGGCGATCCGCGATGAGGTTGGGCAGCGATGCCGTCCAGGCGCGGATCATGCTCTGCAAGAGCCGCATGATCCGGTCCGCCTTGTAGCAGGAGACGAGCGGCACGCGCGCGAGCGACAGTTCCAGGGATACGGTTCCGGATGCGGCAAGCGCGGCGTCCGCCTCGCCGAAAGCCTGCCATTTCTGTTCCTCGTCGAGGGTGATCTGCGGCTGATCGGGCCAGTTCTCGGTCATCTGCCTGACGGCGTCGGCTACATGCGGCACGGTCGGGAGCAGAAGGCGCAGCCGGCTGCCACGCTCGCGAAGGATGGACACGGTCTCGCCGAAGGCCGGCAAGAGCGCCCTCACCTCGCTGTTGCGGGAGCCCGGCAGCACCAGCAATGTCGTAACGCCATCCTCCCGCCTCGCGCCGGCGCGCTCGCGCTGCCGCTCCGCCGCACCGAGGATGCCGGGATCGCGCGCCAGGCGATGGCCGACGAAAATACCCGGCGGTCCGTCGAGCCGTTGGAGTTCCGCTGGCTCGAACGGAAGCAGGCAGAGGATCTTATCGACATAGGGCCGCATCTCCGCAGCCCTCTCCGGTCCCCATGCCCAGACGCTCGGGCAGACATAGTGAACAATCGGGATCGCCGGGTTCGCGGCACGCACCTTGCGCGCCACCCGGAGCCCGAAGGCCGGCACGTCGATGGTGACGAGACAATCCGGCTTGTATGCCGCGACGGCACGCGCGGCCTGGCCGATGCGATAGACGATGCGCGGCAGGTCACGCACCACCGCACCCACCCCGATGATGGATATTCCCGCTGGATCGAACAGGGAATTCAGGCCACGCGCCTGAAGATGACGACCGCCGACGCCGAACAGTTCGATCTCCCGGCCGGACGCAGCGGCGAGCGCGGAAACGAGATCGGCGCCGAGCAGGTCTCCCGATTCCTCCCCCGCTATGATGGCGAGTTTCAGCGGCCGCGTGTCTCCCATCACGGCTCCGGTCGGCTGATGCCGAAGACGAACATGCCGAGTTCATCGGCCTGCCTGACGGTCTCCGCGCGATCAAGTACGAAAGAGTGCGCCGCCTCCACTGCTATTCCCGCAAGACCAGCAGCGTGAGCGCCCTCGACGGTGGCCGGCCCGATCGTCGGAAGATCGGCGCGCAATTCCTGGCCGGGCTTTGCGCATTTGACCAGGACGCCCCGCTTCCTGCCGGCCAGCCTGCCGTGATCCCTCAATTCTCTGGTCCGGGCAAGCAGGGCATCGGTACCGCCGATATCTTCCAGCGCTACCGCACGCCCGCCGATGGCAATCGCCGCCTGCCCCACATCGAGTGCACCGATCGCGCGCGCCGCTTCGTAACCGGCGTCGATATCCTTCATATCGGCTGCAAGCGGCTTCGTCCTTGTCATCGGTCCCTGATCCGCCAACAGGTCCGGAACGATCTCGTGTGCGCCGGTCACCTTTATACCGTTGTCTTCGAAATAGCGCGCGACGGCCCGCAGCAGATTGTCGTCGCCGCGCGCGAGCGGGATGAGGAACCGTGCCAGCATCGCCACCAGATGCAGGTTCTTGCGCAGCTTCCACGGGTTCGGTCGCCGCGATACACCTCCTGCAAGCACGATGCGGCCGATATCGTGCCGGCGGAGGATCGAAAGCAGGCGCGGCCCCTCTTCCAGCGGCATAAGAATATGATCGTAAGCGGAAAAACGATCGCGAGGCCCCTCGCCTTCGAGTGCAACGACGAAAGGGGGGCGGCCTTGTTCCGCCAGTTTGGACGCCACCTCTTCCGGCAGCCTGCCGCTTCCCGCGATCACGGCGACACGGGTCTTTTCAGCGGATGAAGGGCGCGTCAGGCCGGTTTCAATCCTCTCCGTCATCGTCATCGTCGTCGCCGCCATGGAGTGCGGGCACGGTGAAGTAGCGTTTGCCTCGGCTGGTCATGAATTCGATCACATCGGCTACCGCCTGTGAATCGATGAAAGTCTTGCGCGCCTGTTCGAGATTCTCCGCGACGGGATGGTCGCGGTCGAAGATCATGCGATAGGCCTTGCGCAGCGCCAGCAATTCGCTTCTGGGCAGGCCCGACCGCTTGATCCCGATGACGTTATAGCCACGCAGATGGGCGCGGTTGCCTACCGCCATGCCATAGGGGATGACGTCGCCTACGATGGCGGACATGCCGCCAAGAAACGCATGGTGGCCGATGCGGACGAACTGGTGCACCGCCGTCATGCCGGATATGATGACGTTGTTGCCGACCTCGCAGTGACCGCTGAGCGACGCGTTGTTGGCGAAGGTCACATTGTCACCCACGATGCAATCATGGGCGACATGCGTATAGGCCATGAACATGCAGTTGTCGCCGACCGTCGTCGTGCCATGCCCGGTATCGCTGCCGGTATGCATGGTGGCCGATTCGCGGATCACGCAGTTCATGCCGATCGTCAGCGTCGTGCGTCCGCCCTTGTGCTTGTTGTTCTGCGGCGCGCCGCCCAGCACGGCATTCGGATAGACGACCGTTCCGGCGCCGATAGTGGTGGCACCGAGGACGGTGACGCCGCTCAGAAGATTGACGTTGTCACCGAGTTGGGCATCGCCGCTCACATGGCAGAAAGGGCCGATCCGGACGCCTTCGCCCAATTGCGCGCCCTTCTCGACGATTGCCGAGGCATGAATGAAAGTCGAGGCCATTAAGCTCACGCTGCCGGCTTGAAAGACATCATTGCCGATATATCGGCTTCGGCCACCTTGCCGCCGTCCACCAGCGCCTCGCAGGCAAAGCGCCAGATACTGCCACGCTGCTTGACCTTCCGGACCTTGATCTCGACGCGATCGCCAGGCACCACGGGCTTGCGGAATTTGGCATTGTCGATCGTCATGAAATAGACCAGCGCTGGCATCGAGTTGCCGGAATTCTTGATGCAGATGGCGCCGGCGGTCTGTGCCATCGCCTCGACGATCAGCACGCCCGGCATAACCGGCTGGTCGGGGAAATGCCCCTGGAAATGCGGTTCGTTCACCGTGACGTTCTTGATGCCGGTCGCGGAACTGTCGCCATCTATATCGACGATGCGATCGACGAGCAGAAAAGGGTAGCGGTGCGGCAGGAGCTTCATCAACTCCATGATGTCCACCGCTTCGAGCACTTTGGTGGTGTCCGTCATTGCGTTTCGCTTTTCCGTGGCCTGCTCTTCGACATCTTGCGCAAACCGGCGATCTGGCGGAAGAACTCACGGATCGGAACGGCCGGCGTTCCCGCCCATATCCCACCTTCGGGCACGTTGTCCATCACCCCGCTGGAGGCGGCAAGCTGCGCGCCGGTTCCCAGCGTGATGTGGTCCGATACGCCGACCCTGCCGCCGAGCATGACGAAGTCGCCGAGCGTTACAGAGCCCGCGATACCGCATTGCCCCGCGACGATGCAGCCTCTTCCGATCTTCACATTGTGCGCGATCTGCACGAGATTATCGATCTTGGTGCTTTCGCCGATCACCGTGTCGGACATCGCCCCACGGTCGACCGTGGTGTTGGCTCCGATCTCGACATTGTCCTGAATGATGACGCGGCCGAGCTGGGGGATCTTCTCCGGGCCGCTCGGTCCCGGCACATAGCCGAACCCATCCTGACCGATCCGCGCACCGCCATGGATAAACACGCGGTCGCCGACCAGCGCCGAAAAGACGCTTGCGCCTGGGCCTAGATACCCGTTTCTCCCGATGCGGCAATTCGGGCCGACGACGGCATTGGGAGCGATGACCGTTCCCGCACCGATCTCGGCGCCGGTGCCGACTACGGCGCCCGCCTCGATGATGGCGCCGGGCTCTATCCTGGCGTCCGCGGCGACATGTGCGGTGGGCGAGATACCTGTCTCGTCGGTTATCGGGCCGGGCCGGGCTGCGAAGGGATAGAGCACCCGCGTGGCCGCGGCAAATGCATAGAGCGGCCTTCCCGAGATCAGGACGGCCATCTCAGATGGCGCCTGGCCGGCGATTTCCTGATTGCAGATCAGCGCCGCTGCGCGCAACCCCTTCGGCAGCCCCCCCTGCCGCTTGCCGTCGATGAAGACCAGCATGCCCTCGCCGCCATCCTGGATCGGGGCGACGCCGCGTATCTCGGTATTGGAGAATTTGTCGTCGGCAAGTTTCGTGCCCGTAAGCGAAGCGATCTCGCCAGCCGTATAAGCGCGCGACGGTGCGAAGAATACAGGTTCCGCCATGACGCCGCGCGCTTTGCTATGCCTCTTCTTCTCGGCCCTGGCCGGGCCGGAAGGATTTGTCGTGCCGGTCAGAATTGCGTCGACATACCGAAATTGAAGTTCTGGATCTTGTCGCCATGCTCTTTGATGACCGGGATCGCGTAGTCGAGCCGCAGCGGACCGAAGGGAGAAGCCCACATCAGGCTGATGCCCGCCGACGCGCGCCACTTCATGCCGGTGCCAGTCATACAGTCGCCGCCAAGCAAAGCACCCGATCCGTTCGTGCAGGGAGCCGAGAGATCGTTGCCGTACAACGTTGCCGCGTCCGCAAAAACCGCACCCTTGAAGCCAAGGCTCGGCGGAACCACCGGCAACGGGAACTGCAGTTCAGCGGTGGCATTGAAGTAGGTCGTGCCGCCGAGATGGTCCCCTGTGCTGCTGTCGTAAGGCCCGATCCCGTTGAACTCGAATCCGCGGATGATGCGGTCATTGCTCTCGAACAGATCGAAGACGCGCGCGCCCTCCTTGCCAAAAGCATGGATGTAACCGGCTCCACCCGAGAGCAGTGCCACCAGATCCATCTGGTCGGAGATGGTCTTGTAGTAGCTCGCCCGCGCCGTGAACTTCACGAACTTGGCGTCGCCACCGATACCGGCATATTCCGTCGTGAAGTTGGCATAGATGCCGTTGGCCGGATTCTTCACATCATCGATCGTGTTGTAGATGAGCGACCCGCTGACAGAAGATTTCAGCCAAGGACTATTGTCGATCGCATCGCGAATGACGCTTGAAAGCCGACAATCATGGGCGGAGGGAGGGGGACCTGCCGAGGCATCGCAATCCCTATAGCTGTATTTCTCGCTGACGATATTGTACGCGAACTGCGTCGACAGCGCGTCCGTGATTGGCAGGCCGAAGCGGACCGTGCCGCCGGTCGACTGGCTATCATAGTGATCGTACCTGCGGGTCGAGCGATAGATGTCGAATCCCGCGGAAATACGCCGCCCGAGGAAATACGGTTCGGTGAAGGACAGCGCATAGTCGCGCGACCCGTCAAGCCCGCCGCCGGCGGAGACGCGGATATACTGGCCGCGACCAAGGAAATTCCGCTCCGAGATCGAGCCCTGCAGCGAGATGCCCTTGCCGCTCGTTGCAGACTCACCGGTGGAATAACCGGCACCAATGGTGAACTGACCGGTCGATTTCTCCACCACGTCCACGATCAGGACAACCCGGTCCGGCTCGGAACCCGGCGCAGTCGAGATGTTGACGGAAGTAAAGTAGTCGAGGTCCTCCAGCCGCTTTTTGGCGCGCTGGATGAGCACCTGGTTGAAGGCGTCGCCCTCACCGATGTCGAATTCGCGGCGAATGACGTAGTCGCGCGTACGCGTGTTGCCACGGATCTCGATGCGTTCGATATAGGTGTGTGGCCCTTCGTCCACCGCATAGGCGACGGAGATGGTGCGGTTCTCGAAATTGCGGTCACCGCGCGGCGTCACACGAGCGAAAGCGTAGCCGAGGCCAGCCATGTGCTCGGTCAGCGCGGTCAGCGAATCCTCGACGTCCTTGGCGCTGTAGATATCGCCCTTATGCGTCTTCAGAAGCGAGTTCAGCGCATTGGCGTCGACACCCTGGATGCTGCTGTCGATTGTAATGTCGCCGAACCGGTAGCGCTGGCCTTCATCCACGGTGATGTTGATCGTGTATTGATTGGTGGCGTCGTTCAGATCAGCCGAAGACGACACGACTCGGAAATCCGCATAGCCGTGGTTGTAGTAGAAGCGGCGAAGCGCCTCTTCGTCGACCCTCAGCCTGTCCTCGCTATAGACGTCGTTGCGCATCAGGAAGGAGAGGAAGTTCGACTTCTTGGTAGAGATGACATCGGACAGGCGCCGGTCGCTGAAGGCCTTGTTGCCGATGAAATTGACAGCCGCGATCTTGGTGCGCCCACCTTCATTGATGTGGAAAATGACGTTCACGCGGCTCTCGCCCAGATCGATTATCTGAGGCGAGACGGTCGCGTCGTTGCGCCCGATATGTTCGTAGGCTTCCTTGATCCGCTTGACGTCCGCGTCGAGGATGGCGTTCGAGAAAGAACCCTGCGGCTTCAACCGGACGGACTGCGTGAGCTGGTCGTCCTTGATCTTCTTGTTGCCGACGAAGATCACCTGGTTGACGGTGGCGTATTCCGACACCTGGATAACCAGCGTGCCGCCGACCTGGTTGATCTGGACATCCGAGAAGAGCCCGGTCGAGAACAGCCGCTTCGTGGCGGCGTCGATGTCGCCGCTGCTGAACTGCTTGCCCGGCTTGATGGAGAGGTAATTGCGGATTGTCGCCGAATCGACGCGATGATTCCCGCGGACCTCGATATTGCTCACCACCGCCGCGTGCGAGACGGAAACCGCCGCCAGGCCTAATACTGTTGCAACCGGGACGCTCAGGCCCACGTAAAGAGCCGCCGCCAATACGACGCTCAGAATTCTCGAAGTTACCTTCATCGGGCCTCTAAACCTTTTCCCGTAGTCCCCTAGGCGCGAAATCCCGGATATCGGCAGCCAGTCCCAGACCGTAATAGCCGGATTTTCCCTACACGCAAGGTATCTGGTTAATTTGTATTTACTTATCCGTACGGCGTGGCATTCGCGTCACGCCTATCGAAGCGCATGGTAAACGCTGTCTCAATTCTGCACATGGCCGTGCGCCGTGTTTTTCCTCCTCGCTTACGTCGGACAGCCGAAAATATCGTTCCAGAAAACGAACCCCATGAACAGCAGAACAGCAAGCAATCCTGCCTTGTATACGATCTCGACAACCTTCTCGGACACCGGCCGCCGGAACACCGCTTCCAGCGCGTAGAACAGGAGATGCCCGCCGTCCAGCGGTGGAATCGGCAGCAGATTGAGCACGCCTATCCCCACTGACAGCAAGGCGACAAGTTGTATCAGCCACTCGAAGCCCAGCTGTGCCGCCTTACCCGCCATGTCCGCAATCTTCACGGGGCCGCCAAGCTGGCACCTGTCCTCGCGGCCAACAGCGAAGCGACTGAGGAAATCGCCGGTGCGTCCGATGATTCGCCATGTCTCGACCGTTGCCTGGCCGAAAGCCGCGACCGGGCCGTAGGAGACGATATGCGGCTGGCCGAGCGCCTCGTCGTTGACGACGCCGATGACCCCGACGCTGATCTTGTTGCCGAGTGCGTCCTTCTCCTCGGCCAGCCTCGGCGTAGCCGTCAGCGTGACGTCCCTGTCACCCCGCTTTACGACGAAACGAAGCTCTTCGCCGGCGTTGGGCGATACCAGGCGCTGCACGTCGCCAAACGTATTCACCTTCACGCCATTGACGGATACGAACCGGTCGCCGGGCATGAAGCCGGCGATTGCGGCAGGGCTGTCCGGCTGCACCTTCGCCACCATCGGCTCGGCCACGTAGCGGCCGTAAGTGGCGAAAAGGACTGTGAAAACGGCGATCGTCAGCAGAAAATTGAAGAGCGGCCCGGCAAAAACGGTGGCCGCCCGCTTCCACAGCGCCTGGGTGTGGAAAGCCACCTTGCGTTCCTCATCGGTCAGCGCGTCGATTTCCTCCGTATCGGGGGAGCTCGTGACGCCCATGTCGCCGACGAATTTCACATAACCGCCGAGCGGTATGAGGCAGAGCTTCCAGCGCGTTCCACGCCGGTCGTTGAAGCCCGCGATCTCCGGCCCGAAGCCGATCGAGAACGCGCTGACGCCAATGCCACACCACCGGCCGACGAGGTAGTGCCCCATCTCGTGCACGAAGACGACGACCGTCAGCACGAACAGGAAAGGCACGATCGTGCCGATCAGGATACCGTCGGTACTGAAAAGCGAGGCAAGCATTCCTTCGAGTATCCCTTCGGCTGGACCGGATAAGTTATCGGTCAAGCATGTCGAATCGCTCCCGGCGGCTCACGCATATAAGCCTGTTACGGGCCGAAAAAGCCATGCGACGGCTGGTCCAGTCCGCCGAACACCGCACCAATCAGGTAAAGGGCGAAGCCCGCCGCCACAAGCCCGTCGACGCGGTCCATCAGTCCGCCATGGCCGGGGATGATGCGGCTTGAATCCTTCACGCCGAAATGCCGCTTGATAGCCGATTCGAAAAGGTCCCCCGCCTGCGCCACGACCGCCAGCACGAGCGCCGTGACGATCGCGATGCTCATTGCGTCCGAATCTGCCGCAGCAGCTGCCGCCGCGCCGGCCACGACACCGGCGACCGTGCCTCCGATCGCGCCGCTCCAGGTCTTTCCAGGCGAGATCGACGGTGCCAGCTTCGGTCCGCCGAACGTCTTGCCGGTGAAATAGGCGGCAATGTCGGTCGCCCAGACGACGGCGAAGAGGAAAAGGATGGCCTTCAGCCCCGCCGCATCATCGCTCCGCAGCAGGGCAAGGCTGACAGCCGCAAACCCCGCATAGGCAAGTGCCGACGCGGCAGACATCTCGCGGCCCAGCGCCCATCCCGCAACGAGCGTAACGGCGATGCCGGCCAGCAGGACGACGGCCAGCGCGCTTGCCGGGAATCCGGAAACGAGCATGACCGCGACGACAGCCAGGGCGATGCCGCCGATCACCCACCGTTCTGCCCGGAGACCGGCCATCGAGATCCACTCGTAGTAGACCAGCGCGGCGCCGAGGATCATCAACAACCTGAAGGGGATGCCTCCGAGCCATGTGACCCACAGGGCAGCGGCTGCCAGCACGATAGCGGACAGCGCTCGCGTCTGCAGATTGTTCATTCCGCCTCGCAGAGCCGTCCGTCGATCATCCGGGCCGGCGCTCACAATGCCACGTCTTGCGGCGCGACGCCGCCGAACCGGCGGTCACGGCCCGAATAGATTTCGATCGCCTCGGCCAGCTTGCGCCGATCGAAATCCGGCCAGTAACACGGCATGAAAACCAGTTCGCTATAGGCGGTTTGCCAAAGCAGGAAATTGGAAAGCCGCTGCTCGCCGCTGGTACGGATGACGACATCGGGGTCCGGCATCGCCGCCGTATCCAGAAAAGCCTCGAAGGACTCCGGCGTTATCGCCTCGGGAGCGATGTTCCCTTCCTTTGCCGCCTGCGCGAGTTTCCGCGCGGCCCTCGCGATCTCGTCCCTGGCGCCGTAATTGAAGGCAATCACCAGGTTCATGTTCGTATTGGCTTTCGTAAGCGATTCAGCTTCTTCAAGCAGGCTCTTGATGTCTGACGCGAGGTTTTCCCGGTCGCCGATCACCAGCACCTTGACGCCGTTTTGGTGCAGTTCGGCAAGATCGCGCCGGATGAAGAGTTTGAGCAGACCCATGAGGTCGCTCACCTCAGCCTTGGGCCGCGCCCAATTCTCGGAGGAAAAGGCATAGACTGTCAGCCATGGGATGCGCATGTCGCCGGCAGCGCGTACCGTCTCGCGCAGGGCTTCGACCCCTGCCCGGTGCCCGGCGGCGCGCGGCAGGCCCCGCGCTTTCGCCCAGCGTCCGTTGCCATCCATGATGATCGCGATATGCGTCGGCTTCGCCATCCGCTTCTTTCGCCCGCCTGCGCTCTGGGCTCGGTTCAGACCTGCAGGATTTCCGCTTCCTTTTCGCCCAGCAGGCTGTCGATGGAAGCGATCGTGTCGTCCGTCAACTTCTGCACGCGATCGGAATGCACACGGCTGTCGTCCTGACTGATCTCGCCGTCCTTCTCCGCCTTCTTGATGTGCTCCATGCCGTCGCGGCGCACATGCCTAACCGCCACCCTCGCCTGCTCGGCATATTGATGCGCGATCTTCACGAGCTGCTTGCGCCGGTCCTCGGTCAGTTCCGGCAGCGGGATCCTGAGGGTCGTTCCGTCAACGATCGGGTTGAAGCCGAGATTGGATTCCCGGATCGCCCGGTCGACCGCGCCCACCATCTGCTTGTCCCAGACGGAAACGGAGATCATGCGCGGTTCCGGAACGCTGATGGTCGCCACCTGGTTGACCGGCATCGACGTGCCATAGGCATCGACATGGACCGCATCGAGAAGGTTGCCCGAAGCGCGGCCGGTGCGGAGCGATGCCAGATCGTTCTTGTAGGCGTGAATGGCGCCGTCCATGCGCCGCTGCATGTCGCCGAAATCAATGGAGTTGCTCATCTAGACGCCTCCCATACCTGCGCCGGACCCAGGATCGACCGGCTTTCCAAAAATGAAGCCGCTTCCGGCACTATACATCCGACACGACGGTGCATCGGCCTTCACCCCTGAGGATCGCGCCGAAGCCGCCTTTTTCGTGAATGGAATAGACGATTATCGGGATGTTGTTCTCTCGTGCAAGTGCAATCGCCGTCGTGTCCATGACGAGCAGTCCGTCGTTCAGCACCTGCTCGTGGGTGATATGGTCGTAGCGCTTCGCCGACGGATTCTTCTTGGGGTCGTCCGAATAGACGCCGTCGACCTGGGTACCCTTGAAAAGCGCGTCGGCACCGATCTCGGCTGCGCGAAGCGCCGCGGCGGAATCGGTCGTGAAGAACGGATTGCCGGTGCCGCCGGCAAAGATCACCACCTTGCCCGCGTCGATATAGGCCGTCGCCTGACGCTGCGAGAAGCTCTCGCACAATTCAGGCATGGCAATCGCAGAAAGAACAACGGCATCGACGCCGATCTTCACGAGCGAGGTTCTGAGCGCCAGTGAATTGATGACGGTGCCGAGCATGCCCATATGGTCGCCCGTAACGCGGTCGCCCCCCTTCGAGGCGACGGCGACGCCGCGGAAGATATTGCCGCCGCCGATCACCACCGCGACCTCGACGCCCATCTCGCGTGCTTCGGCGATATCGGCCGCGATCCGGTCGACCACGGAAACATCGATGCCGAATCCCTGCTCGCCCATCAATGCTTCGCCGGACGCTTTCAGAAGCACGCGGCTGTAGCGGGGTGTTTCCGGCATGTTTTCCTCGGAACGGTGGAAGGCGGAACCCGGATACACGAAGGGCACCGCGATGTCACGCGATGCCCTCGTGGAACGTGAAGCCTTGAACAGGCCTATTTCTTCACGGCAGCCGCAACCTCGGCGGCGAAGTCGCTCGTTTCGCGCTCGATGCCCTCGCCGAGAGCGAAACGGGTATAGCCGGTGATCGTCGCCGGGGCGCCGATATCCTTCTCCGCTTCCTTCAGCGCCTGCGCGACCGTCAGGTCGGGATTGACCACGAAGGCCTGCTTGAGAAGCACGACCTCCTCGTAGAACTTGCGCATACGGCCCTCGACCATCTTCTCGATGATCGCTTCCGGCTTGCCGGAGGCACGCGCCTGCTCGGAGAAGATCGCCTTCTCGCGGGCGACCGCGGCCGGGTCGATCTCGGCTTCGGTCAGCGCCATCGGCGTCGTCGCCGCGACATGCATCGCGACCTGGCGGCCGAAGGCGCGCGCCTTCGCGGCATCCCCAGCCGTCTCGACGGCAACCAGCACGCCGATCTTGCCGAGATTGTCGGCGGCGGCGTTGTGGATATAGGTTGCCACGGCGCCGGACTTCACCGAAAGCTTCGCCGAGCGACGGAAGCCCATATTCTCGCCGATCGTGCCGACCGCGTCCTTGATCGTCTCGGTCACGTTCTTGCCGGTGCCGGGATAGGCGGCGTTCGCCACCGCTTCGCTCGACCCGTCGGTCGCAAGCGCCACCTGCGCCACATTGCGCACGATGTCCTGGAACGCTTCATTGCGCGCCACGAAGTCGGTCTCGGAATTTACCTCGACCACAACGGCCGAAAGGTCGTCCGCCGCGACGCCGATCAAACCCTCGGCAGCGGTGCGGCCGGCCTTCTTGTCGGCTTTGGCGATACCCTTCTTGCGCAGCCAGTCGACCGCTTCCTCCATATTGCCGCCGGTTTCGGTAAGGGCCGTCTTGCAATCCATCATGCCCGCGCCGGTCATGTCGCGGAGTTCTTTCACCTGTGCAGCGGAAATGCTCATCTTTGCCTCGTCATTCAAATGCGCAAAAGCGCCAGCCATTGTGGGGCGGGCGCCGATGCGACGGGAAATGTTCGGAGCGCGGCGGAACGCGCGCTCCCACGAACCATGAAGCCGCGGAACCCAGATCAGGCGTTCGCGGAACCCTCGGCGCCCTCGCCGGAGGCCGCGGCCTTCGGTTCAGCCGATGCTTCTTCCAGAGCCGGCTCCACGGGAGCCTCTTCGGAAGCGCCGATATCGATACCGAGCGCACCCTGCTGGCGGGCGATGCCGTCGATCGCTGCTTTCGACACCAGATCGCAATAAAGCGAGATGGCGCGAGCGGCGTCGTCATTGCCCGGCACGGCATAGTCGATCTTGTCGGGATCGCAGTTGGAATCGACGATCGCCACGACCGGGATGCCCAGACGCTTGGCTTCCTGGATCGCAATCGCTTCCTTGTTGGTGTCGATCACGAAGATCAGGTCCGGCGTCGAGCCCATGTCCTTGATGCCGCCGAGCGCGCGGTTCAGCTTGTCGCGCTCGCGATCGAGGGTAAGGCGTTCCTTCTTGGTGAAGCCCTGGGCTTCGCCAGCGAGCAATTCGTCAAGCTTGCGCAGGCGCTGGATGGAGTTGGAAATCGTCTTCCAGTTGGTGAGCATGCCGCCCAGCCAGCGTGAATTGACGTAATATTGCGCCGAGCGCTGCGCCGCATCGGCGACCAGTTCGGACGCCTGACGCTTGGTGCCGACGAACAGCACGCGGCCGCCGCCGGCGACCGTGTCGGATATGACCTTCAGCGCCTGGTGCAGCATCGGCACCGTCTGCGAGAGGTCGATGATGTGAACATTGTTGCGGGCGCCGAAGATATAGGGCGCCATCTTCGGGTTCCAGCGGTGAGTCTGGTGGCCGAAGTGAACACCAGCTTCCAGAAGCTGGCGCATGCTGAAATCAGGCAGAGCCATTTAATCGTCCTTTCCGGTTCAAGCCTCCACGGATCCCGACGATTGGAATTTCCAGATCGCCACCGGCGGTCTCCGCCGGATTTCTCCCGGACGAAAACCATGATCCGTGTGTGGAATGAGCGCGCATATAGAGGCTCGGGAAAAGAAACGCAAGCCGTTGGCGCCGGCTGAAGTTCTGGCGTCCCGGCCCTTCTACGCCGCCACGCGACGCCGCTTCGCGATGTAGGGCAGCGCGAACATGTACAGCCCGGTGAACAGCAACAGGAAGAGCGGCAGGAGCGGCGAATAAACCACCCATTTGGGCGGTTCCCCGAGCCCCATGGCGACGAAGTTGCCGATGACGGTCGCCGTAAAGACGATTGCAAGCCAGCGGTGGATCTGGCGAATCCAATTGTTCCAGTTCAACGCATCCTCCTCGGATCGAGATTGTACCGATGATTGGGCGGAACGCGGCCGAGCGGGTAAACCGCCCGGCGGTGCCCTCAATCCATCCGCCCGAGCACCTGCTCCAGATTTGCGAGGAACTGCTGCCACCCGTGCTTGGCGCCGCCATAGGCCTGCTTCTGGTCCGGCCGGAAGCCCTTCTGCTCCATGCGCAACCGCGTGCCGGCATTCGTCGGCGCAAGCGTAAAGGTCACGATGCTCCGCAGATCGTATGCAGCATCCTCGTGCTTGAAATTCCAGGTGTATGCCAGCGTCCTGTTCTGCTCGACCGTCAGGACTTCACAGTCGAGAACGCCGCCCCACTCTCCGCTGAGATTGAAATTGTGACCGACGACAGGCTCGAAGTCGTTCTTCATGAGCCATTCCTCGATCAGGAGCGGTTGCGTAAGCGCGCGCCAGACCTTTTCCGGCGGGAAGGCAATCTCCCGTTCGACGACGAGGGAAAGCCTTTCGGACGATATTTCATTCATTGGTCCATCCTTTTGAGCAGGTCTTCAAGCTTGTCGAACCGGCCTTGCCAGAAATCCGCCATCTGGCTCGACCAGGCGACCAGCGGCGCCAGGGCACCGGGCTGAGGACTGTAGTGCGTCTGACGCCCTTCATGACGGTCGCGCACCAGTCCGGCCTGCTTGAGAACCGCCAGATGTTTCGAGACGGCCGGCTGCGAGATGCCGGCCTCGGCAGTCATTGCCCCGACGGTCTGTTCTCCTCCGCGACAAAGTCGTTCGAAGATGCCCCGGCGGGTCGGATCGGCAAGCGCCCTGAAGAGCGTATCGTGAGTGTCGGTCATTCTGTATCGATAACTCAATGGTTATATGTAAACGTATAACCGTACGGATATATATCCGTCAAGAGCTCATCGCTTCCTGGAAATCGGACTCGGATTCCGCGCGGCGACCTACTGCCTGCACTTGTCCTGATGCGGGTCGAACACGGCGAGATTGACCAGCCTGCCCTTCACGGAGAAGTCGCCGTAGTCCATCCGGAGATCGCGCGTGATGCCGTTGCCGTGCAGCTTGAGCGAGATGGTGTAAGTCGGCAGCATGCCCGTCCCTTTGTCGCCGCTCGTATCGAAATAGGCGATCGTCACCGGCCAATAAGGGTCGTTTTTCAAACTACCGAGAGCGGCATATTCCGGATCGTCCGGTTTCGTTTTCGTCTGCTTGCCGACGACGACGGTCGTGGTCATCACACGATCGGCATCATCCGACCCGTCGAACAGGCTGGTTTCGTAAAAATGCTCTCCCTGCTCGGCCTTGCCGAGCAGTTCGACAAGATGCTGGGTCGGAAACCAGGTGTCCCGCAGCGTCAAATCGGCTTTCTGCGGCTTGGTCAGCTTGACCGTGATACCGTTCGGGCCGCGTATGGCCGTGCCCTTCACTTCCTTGTCCAGATCCTGGTCGACCAGCGACTTCGTCACGAAGCTGAACATCTTGCCGGCACCTTCCTCGAAGGTGGTCGTTTGCTGGTCGGTGAGCCTGGACGTTTCCTCGGTATTGATGCGCGTAACGTAGCGGAAATTCGTGGTGTAGCCTTCGCAGGATGAGCCGCTGAACTCATAGACCATACGGCCGCTCAGGCTGGTGATTCCCGACTTGTCGGTCGCTTTGTCGAGCGCGAGGTCGTAGATCGCCCGGTGCGATGCGAGGAACCGGGCGGAAGCCTGCTGTGCGCCGAACGCACCAAACACGGCGACTGCGATCAGGAATTGGCGAACGACGCCCATACAGGAACTCCGGTGCTGCGGCCCCAGCCGTGAATTTTCGCGAGGCTCGGAAAAAGTCGTGGCGGAAGCGAGGCGGAAAAGATAGGCCTCACGCAACCGGACATTCATTTTTCCAAGGAGGATCAAAAATGGCCGACACCATACAATCACGGCTCGACGCCCATGGCATCGTCCTGCCCAGGCCGGCCGCGCCCGCGGCAAATTACGTGCCTTTCGGCCGCGTCGGCAACCTGCTCTTCATTTCCGGCCAGTTGCCGCTGAAGGACGGCAAGCTCATCTCTACAGGCCTGCTCGGGCGCGATCTCGACGTCGCGGCGGGTCAGGAAGCGGCGAGGCTGTGCGCCATCAATATCCTCGCGCAGGTGCAGGCGGCGCTCGGCGATCTCGAGCAATTGAAGAGCGTGCCGAGGATTTCGGTCCTCGTCGCCTCGACGCCGGATTTCACCGATCAGCATCTCATTGGCAACGGGGCTTCCGACCTTCTGGCTGCCATCCTTGGCGAACGCGGCAAGCATTCGCGGGTCGCCGTCGGAATGGCCTCGCTGCCGCTCAACGCGTCGGTCGAGGTCGAATCCATCATCGAGGCCAAGTGATTCCATGATTGCCATTCCCTGGCTTAAGGAACGGCCCGTCGCACATCGCGGCCTTCACGATCTCAACAAAACCTGTTGGGAAAACACGTTGTCGGCTTTCCGCGAGGCGGTACGCCACAATTACGCGATCGAGTGCGACGTGCACCTTTCACGCGACGGCGTCCCGGTCGTCTTCCATGACGACGATCTGAAGTGTCTGACCGGCCGCGCCGGGCGGCCCTGCGACTACCCCGTCGCCGAGCTTGTCGCGATGAAGGTCGGCACGAGCAACGACACCATCCCTACCCTTGCGGAGATGCTGAAAACGGTCGCCGGCAAGGTGCCGCTGGTCATCGAACTCAAGGGCACGGAAGGCAAGGATGACGGCCTTGTCGCCAAGGTCGCCGGGCTGCTCGCCGGCTACAAGGGCAAGGCCTCCATCATGTCCTTCGATCATTGGCTGATCCGGCAGTTCCCCAAGGATGCACCGGGCATACCTGCCGGCCTGACCGCGCTCGGCCAGACGGACAAGGACATCGAAGGACATTTCGCCATGCTGGCTTATGACCTTTCCTTCGTTTCCTATTGTCTGGCCGACATGCCGAACCGCTTCGTCAGCCTCATACGGGAAGAACTCTCCATGCCGGTGATAAGCTGGACGGTGCGTGATCAGGCAGCCGCCGACCTCACCTTCAAATATGCCGACCAGATGACCTTCGAAGGATTTATTCCCGAGGTGGCGACCGTCTGAAGGCGGCGCGCCACCTTGCAAGGATGCCCAAGCGGCGTATCTAATCCGGCATGACGCAGAACTTGAACGGGGCCAGGGAGGGTGAAGGGGAATTCACCCTCCGTGTCGCGACCGAACTTTCTTCCTTCACCGACGTTGAATGGAATCGGCTCCGCGGGACTTCGCGAGACGATACGGAAAGTGGTTATAACCCTTTCATATCGCTGGCTTTCCTGAAGACTTTGGAAGAGACGGGCTGCGCGACGCGCCGTACCGGATGGATGGCGCAGCATCTTCGTCTCGAATCGCCTGACGGCCGGCTGATCGGCGCGGTGCCGTGCTATCTGAAATCGCACAGCCAGGGCGAATATGTCTTCGATTATGGCTGGGCCGACGCATTCGAGCGCGCCGGCGGCACCTACTATCCGAAGCTGCAAATCTCCGTGCCGTTCACACCGGTCACCGGGCCGCGCCTGCTGGTCGATCGCTCGATCGATCCCGCAAGCGGCCGGGCGGCGCTCGTTGCGGGGGTGAAGGTACTGACCGAACGGCTCGGCGTCTCCTCCGCCCATGTCACCTTCGCCATGGAGGCCGATGTTTCGGCGCTGGAAGATGCCGGCTTCCTGTTGCGAACGGATCAGCAGTTCCACTTCATCAACGAGGGCTATTCGAGCTACGACGATTTCCTCGCCTCGCTCGCCTCGCGCAAAAGGAAAGCGCTTAAGAAAGAGAGACGCGAGGCGATCGCGGAAGGCATCACGATCGATCGACTGACGGGGAAAGAACTCACCGAGCGCGTCTGGGACGATTTCTTTTCTTTCTACATGGATACCGGCAGCCGCAAATGGGGCCGCCCGTACCTCAATCGCAAATTCTTCTCGCTGATCGGCGAGCGCATGGCCGACGATGTCCTGCTCGTCATGGCCAAGAGAAACGGCCGCTACGTCGCCGGCGCCATCAATTTTATCGGCTCGGACAGGCTCTTCGGCCGCAACTGGGGCTGCATCGAGGACCACCCCTTCCTGCATTTCGAGGTCTGCTATCACCAGGCCATAGAATTCGCGATCGAGCGCGGCCTGAAGATCGTCGAGGCCGGCGCTCAGGGCCAGCACAAGCTGGCACGCGGCTATATGCCGGTCACCACCACCTCGGCCCACTACATACCGCATAAGGGCTTCAGGGATGCGGTCGCCGACTATCTTGAGCGCGAGCGTCGCGAGGTGGCCCATACGGGCGAAATTCTTGGCCAGCACGGCCCGTTTCGCAAAGGGGATGCCTCGGTCAGTGGACCAGCGTCCTCGAAAACAGATTGATGACAACCACGCCGGCCAGGATCAGCGCCATGCCGGTGAGCGCGGGGATATCGAGCGCCTGCCTGAACCACAGCCAGCCGATCGCGGTCACCAGCAGGATGCCGACGCCGCTCCAAAGCGCGTAGACCACGCCGACCGGCATGGTGCGCAGCACGAGCGCAAGGAAATAGAAGGCAAAGCCGTACCCGACGACCACCACAAGCGACGGAGCCACGCGGGTAAATCCCTGCGTCTCCTTCAGCGCCGTGGTCGCCACCACCTCGAATATGACGGCGATCGTCAGGTAGAGATAGTTCCACAGCATCTTGTAGCCCTTGATTCGCCGCCATCGGCGGGGCGATGATGCGCCGGATCGGCATGAGAGGACAATGATGGGCTACGACAACGACAACATCTTCGCCAAAATCCTGCGCGGCGAAATCCCTTCGCACAAGATTTGCGAGGACGACGGGACCTATGCCTTCATGGATATCATGCCGCGCGGCCCCGGCCACTCGCTCGTCATCCCGAAGAAGCCGGCGCGCAACATCCTCGATGTCGATCCGGCGAGCCTCGCCGTTGTCATGCGCACGGTGCAGAGGGTCGGGCGCGCAGCCATGAAGGCCTTCGATGCGCCGGGCCTGACGATCCAGCAGTTCAACGAAGCGGAAGGCGGACAGGTCGTGTTCCACCTGCACGTCCACGTCATTCCGCGCTTCGCCGGCATCGCGCTGAAGCCGCCGGCCGGCCCCATGGAAGACCCGAAAGTCCTCGCCGAAAACGCTGCGAAGATAAGCGCCGCGCTGGAAGCCGGATGACTCCCGCTGCCTCTCGCCGATCAACCCATCTTCTTTCAGATGCCGAAAGTCCCCATGGCTTTCGGCCCTTTTCTGCCTTAATTTAGACGCTTGCCAAGCCCTTCAAACATTACATGAATTTAATGAAATCGGCAGATTCCTGCCGCATTTGAGGCGAAGCTACCCCCGCATTCACGACCTTTTTCACGCGGAAACAAATCATTTCCGCGCGTGGGTTTTTTGCAGCAAGAAGGGATTTTTCGTATGCGAACCGCCTTTTCTCCGCTCGGATTTGTGGTTCTCACCAGTGGGCTGGCGCTTGCGGCTTCCGGTGCCCTGGCCGATCAGGCTTCCCCGCCGAATGCTCCTACCGGTGTGTGGCTGACTACTGACTATCCCGCCATCACCGAGCAGATCGGCAAGTCCTTCACCATGGACCTTTCGCTCGAAAACCACGGCATGCCGCCCGAACGGGTCCAGCTTTCGCTCGAAGGCGTGCCGCAGGGCTGGAACTACGAGTTCGAAGGCGGCGGGAAGCCCGTGAGGGCCGCCATGGTTGGCCCGGGCGACACGCGCTCGCTCACGCTCAAGGTGACGCCGCCGAAGGACGCGGAAACCAAGACCTATACGCTGAACCTGTTAGGTACCGCCGCCGACAACAAGCTTTCCGTGCCGATCAGCGTGACGCTCGCGCCGCCCACTCCCGCTTCGCTCAAGCTTGAATCGAAACTGCCGGCGCTGCGCGGCCCTGCAAGCTCGAATTTCGACTATGACCTTACCATCAAGAACGACAGCCCGTCCGATGTGACGGTCAATCTCGCGGCACGGACACCTCCTGGCTTCAACGCCACCTTCAAGGAGCAGTACGGCTCGCAGGAGCTCACTTCCATTCCCATCAAGGCTAATGAATCGAAGACGGTGAAGCTTTCCGTCAAGCCGCCGCAGGACGTTCCGGCCGGCAAATACACTGTGGAGGCCGCCACCAGCACCGGCAAGATCGAAGCACAGACCCCACTGCTGCTCGACATCACCGGTCAGCCCAAGCTGGCGCTCGACGGACCGAGCGGCATGCTTTCCGGCTCCGCTGTAGCTGGCAAGGAGCACTCCTTCACCTTCACTGTCAACAACACGGGCGGTGCGCCGGCGACGGACGTAAAGCTCTCGGCCAATGCGCCTTCCGGCTGGAAGATCGACTTCTCCCCGGACAAGATCGAGCAGATCGCCCCCGGCGGCAAGGCCGAAGCGCAGATGCGGATCACGCCTGCTTCGAACGCCATCGCCGGCGATTATTCCGTCAACGTCGATTCGAACAGCAAAGGTGCCTCGGACGACCTGAAGTTCCGCGTTACCGTCGAGACCTCGACCGAATGGGGCCTTGCGGGCCTCGGCATTATCGGCATCGCCGTTCTCGTGATGGCCGGCGCCGTCACAAGGTACGGCCGCAGATGAGCGCGCCGGTAGTCGAGGCGAATGGCCTCACCAAGCGGTACGGCTCGACCGTCGCCGTCAATGGGCTCGACCTCAGGATTGAAGCGGGCGAGGTGTTCGGGTTGCTCGGTCCAAACGGGTCGGGCAAGACGACGACGATCCTCATGCTGCTCGGCCTCACCGAACCGTCTTCAGGCACGGTCCGCGTCTTCGGCCACGATCCGCTGCGCGACCCTCTCGCGGTCAAGCGGGAAGTCGGCTACATGCCCGACGCGGTGGGCTTCTATGATCAGCTCACCGCTCGCGAGAATCTGCGCTACATCGCCAAGCTTTCCGGCATCCCGGAAAACGAACGCGAGGCTCGCATCGAGCAGGCCTTGCAGCGTGTCCGGCTCGCCAAGGTTGCCGACAGGCGGGTGAAGACCTTCTCGCGCGGCATGCGCCAGCGACTCGGGCTGGCGGAACTCGTCGCCAAGGGCAGCCGGCTTGCCATCCTTGACGAGCCGACCTCCGGTCTCGATCCGCAATCGACGCAGGAACTCCTCCAGCTCATTTCGTCCTTCGCCAGGGGCGGCATGACCGTTATCCTTTCCTCCCACCTGCTCTCCATGGTGCAGTCGGTTTGCGACCGGGTCGCGCTTTTCCGCGAAGGCAAGGCTGGCCTCGTCGGCACCGTGCCGGACATCGCCGGCAAGGTGCTGGGCGGCATCTGCATCATCGATCTCGAAGCGGAGGGCGTGGATCCCGAAAAGGTGATGACGCCGATCAAAGGCGTAAGACGGGTGACGCGAAAGAAGAACGGAGCCGTCCAGATCGACGCCGACGGCGATCTCCGCCCGGAAATTTCGAAGGCTATCATTGCCGCCGGTGGATCGCTGAAAAGCCTCTCGATGAGCCAGTCCAGCCTCGATGACGTCTATGTCCGCTATTTCGAGACGGACGAGAACAGGGAGATGGCCGATGCGGCGTAAGGGTTCCGCCCTCGCGGGCATGTCCACCATCGCGTGGAAGGAAGCGGCCGACCATTTCTCCTCGGCGCGGTTCCACTTCGTCATGCTTCTGGTGCTTCTCACCGCTTTCGGCAGCGTCTATGGCGCCATCGGCCAGATCAAGAACACGATCGGCCAGGACCCGTTCCTGTTCCTGCGCCTGCTCACGACGGCAAAGGATCCGGTGCCGTCCTTCGTGGCGTTCCTCGGCTTCCTTCTTCCGCTCGTCTCGATCGCGCTCGCCTTCGATTCGGTGAACGGTGAATACAGCCGCCGGACGATGAGCCGCATCCTGGCGCAGCCGATCTATCGCGATGCGCTTCTGTTCGGGAAATTCCTCGGCGGCATGATCGTGCTTGCGCTCTGCCTGCTGACGCTGTGGCTGCTGATGACCGGGCTCGGCATCTTGACCCTCGGCCTGCCGCCGAGCGGACCGGAGATCGCGCGCGGCCTTGCCTTCCTCGTCGCATGCCTTGCCTATGCCGGTGTGTGGCTGGCGCTGGCGCTCCTTTTCTCAACGATCTTCCGGCAGGCGGCGACTTCGGCACTTGCGGCGCTGGCGCTGTGGCTGGTCTTCGCCATCTTCTGGGGCATGATCGCGCATGCGCTGACGATCGCGCTGGCTCCGATCGATCCGACCAACCCGATGACGCTGGTCAACGCTGTGGAGATGCAGAGCGCGCTTGCCCGCATCTCGCCGAACACGCTCTTCTCGGAGACGGCGCAGGCGCTTCTCAGCCCCCAGACCCGTTCACTGGGCCTGGTCTTCATGGACCAGATGGAGGGCGCGATACCCGGCGCTCCCCTGCCCTTCGCGCAGAGCGCGCTGCTCATCTGGCCGCAGCTTTCCGGCATGGTGGCGGCCATGCTTCTGATCTTCACTGGCGCTTACGTTACCTTCCAGCGTCAGGAAGTGCGGGCATAGCGGCGGAGCGGTATGGGCGTGACGGGCGGGCGTTCTAACCCGTACCGCTCAACTGCCGCTAGCCTGCCCCTCCTCTCCCCGGTCTCAACACCAACAGGGAGAGGAGGGGTTTGCCTTTCAAAAAGGCAATCGGCTCATGATGCCGCCAGCAGGCTGGCATTGCCGCCGGCGGCCGTCGTATCGACGCAAATGGCGCGCTCGTGGATATAGGCTATCGGATTGATCTTCTCACTGACGATGCCGACGATCGGGCCGGGCCGCGAAGCCAGCGCTCGACGGAGCTGGCGCAGCGTCTCCGCATCGCCCGAAAAGGCGACGAGATCGACGGCCAGTTCGCGAAGGCCTTCCGGCTCCACCATGCCGTCGACGGCCGCAAGCGGCAGGCCCTTTCCCGTCAGCGAGACAAGCGCCTTCACAGCCTCCGGCGCAACGGCAAGAACCGCGTTGCCGGCGGCGAGCGCCTGTACGACCTGTGCGAGCAGCATATCGGCATCGGGACCGAGGCAGAGCACACGGCCACGCGGCGCGGTCACCAGCGTATTGGCCTCTCCGGTCGGCCCGGGTAGATCGACCGCGCCATATTCGACCACCGCGGAAGCGGCCATCGCCGCGACAGCCTTCCCACGGACGAGCTTGCGCAGCGCCGGGATGCGGTCCTCGCGCCGCGCCCATTCGCCCTTCGCGTCGGAACGAAACCGTGCCGCAAGCTCGCCCGTCGCCACGACGGGTGCACCCGTAGGGGCGGCACCGGCCGAGGCATTCGCGGATTTCCGGAACCGACGCAGATAGTTCGGGCCACCGGCCTTCGGCCCGGTGCCGGAAAGCCCCTCTCCCCCAAAAGGCTGCGAACCGACCACCGCGCCGATCTGGTTGCGGTTCACATAGATGTTGCCGGCATGGACGGCATCGACCACGCGCTGCACGCGTGCATCGATGCGCGTATGGAGGCCGAAGGTCAGGCCGTAGCCCTTCTTGTTGATGTCGGCGATGATGCTGTCGATCTTCTCCGGCTCGTAGGTGGCGAGGTGAAGGACGGGTCCGAACACCTCGCGCTCCATCTCGCCGATCCCTGAAACCCGGAAGATGCTCGGGCTGGCGAAGCGGCCGCGGGGCGGCGTATCGAGCTTCCCGACCAGCCGGCCCTCCTTCTCCATCTTTTCGCTGTAAGCCGAAATCAACTGCTTCGCGTCGTCGTCGATCACCGGCCCGACGTCCGTCTCGATATCGGATGGATCGCCGACGGTCAGCACCGCGAGCGCGCCGGTCAGCATCTTCGTCACCTTGGGCGCGACATCGTCCTGCAAATAGAGCACGCGCAGCGCCGAGCAGCGCTGACCGGCGCTCTGGAAGGCGGAGGCGATCACGTCGCGCACCACCTGTTCCGGCAAGGCGGTCGAATCGACGATCATCGCATTCAACCCGCCGGTCTCGGCGATCAGCATCGCGTCTGGTGCGGCGGTTTCAGCAAGTTGGCGCTCGATCGCCTTCGCCACCTCCGTCGAACCGGTAAAGCAGACGCCCGCGATGCGCGGGTCGGCCGCTAGCGGCGCGCCGACCGACGGGCCGTCGCCCGGCAAGAGCTGGATGATGTCTTCCGGCACGCCCGCTTGCCGCATCAGTTCGACAGCGCGGACCGCAATCAGCGGCGTCTGCTCCGCAGGCTTTGCGATGACGGCATTACCCGTCACAAGCGCAGCCGCGATCTGTCCGGTGAAGATCGCCAGCGGAAAATTCCACGGTGAGATGCAGGCAATCACGCCGCGCGGCACCGTGTCGGCTTCGGCAAGGTTGGCCTGACCGGCGTAATAGCGCAGGAAATCGACCGCTTCGCGCACTTCCGCCACGCCGTCCATCAGCGTCTTGCCGGCTTCCCGCGCGGCAAGGGCGAAAAACTCGACGGAATTTTCCTCATAGAGGTCAGCGATACGGAGCAGGATCGCTGCGCGATCCCCGACGGGGCGTGCAGCCCATTCCGGTTGCGCAGCGACTGCCAGACCTACCGCCTCATACACCTGCCGCTCATCGGTGTTTGTGACTTCCCCGACCGCCTCGGATGGATCGGCGGGATTGAGCACCGGCAACGCCCTGCCTCCGCCCTTCGCCCGCGTCATCGGCTTTGCCTGCCAGCGATGCGGCGCGGCGAACTTCTTCCGCGCCTTGTCGATGGAAACGATGGTGTCCGGATCGGTAATGTCCCAGCCTCTCGAATTGCCTCGCTGGGGTTCGAAGATCGCGGTGGGCTCCGGTATGGCCGGGTTCGCCGCCGGTCCTTGTGTCCCGACGATCGCCAGCGGGTCGCGCGCGATCTCTTCAGGGCTGACGTCCTGATCGACGATCTGGTGGACGAAGGAGGAATTCGCGCCGTTCTCCAGAAGCCGCCGCACCAGATAGGCGAGCAGATCCTCGTGTGCGCCTACCGGCGCATAGATGCGGCAGCGCGTGCCTTCCGCCTTGCGCACGGCCTCGTGCAGCGCCTCGCCCATGCCGTGCAGCCGCTGGAACTCGAAACGGTCGCGGTCGGCACCCGCAAGTTCCAGCACGGCCGCCACCGTATGGGCGTTGTGCGTGGCGAATTGCGGATAGATGCGATCCGTCATGGAAAGTAGCTTCTTCGCGCAGGCGAGATAGGAAACGTCGGTGCTCGCCTTGCGCGTGAACACAGGATAGCCGGCGAGCCCCATCGTCTGGGCGCGCTTGATCTCGGTATCCCAGTAGGCGCCTTTCACCAGCCTCACCATTATGCGGCGGTCGAGTTTTTCCGCGAGCGCATGAAGCCAGTCGAGTACGAACGGCGCGCGCCTTCCATAGGCCTGCACAACGACGCCAAACCCATCCCAGCCGGCGAGCGACGGGCTCGCCAGCACCTCCTCGATCACATCGAGCGAGAGGTCGAGCCGGTCGGCTTCCTCGGCATCGATATTGAGGCCCATGCGGGCGCCCCTCGCCGCCTCCGCCAATTCGAGCAGCCGTGCGGTCATGACCGGCAGCATTTTCTCCTTCTGCGTCGCCTCGTAGCGCGGATGGATCGCCGACAGCTTCACGGAGATACCGGGATTGCGGCGGATATCGTCGCTCGTCGCGGACGGCTTCAGCGACGCGATCGCGTCAGCATAGGCCTTGTGGTAGCGCAACGCGTCCGCCTCCGTGCGGGCCGCCTCGCCCAGCATGTCGTAGGAATAGCTGTAGCCCTTGGCGAGAAGCGGTCTGCCCCGCTTCAGCGCCTCGCCGACGGTGCGGCCGAGCACGAACTGCTCGCCCATTTCGCGCATCGCGGCGGCCACCGCCTTGCGGATCACCGGTTCCCCGAGGCGGCGGACCATATTGCGCAGCGTGCGCTCGATCGTGCCGTCGCCCTCCTCCAGCACGCGGCCGGTCAGCATCAGGGCCCAGGTCGAAGCGTTGACGAAAATCGACGTCGATTCGCCTGAATGCGCCGACCAGTCATGCGGCGCGATCTTGTCACGGATCAGGTCGTCCATCGTCTCCGCGTCCGGCACCCGAAGCAGCGCCTCCGCCAGGCACATCAGCGCCACGCCCTCCGTGGTCGAAAGGCCGTATTCGGAGAGAAAGATTTCCATGAGTTGTGGATCGGCCGATTTGCGCACCTGTTCGACCAGCCGGACAGCCTTCGCCGATATCGCCCCACGCTCCTCGTTCGAAAGGCCCGTGGAGGCGGAAAGCCGCTTCAACGTATCCGCCTCGTGAGCGAGATAGTGGGCGCGCATTTCCGCGCGGATTTTGTCGAGACTGGCGGATTTCGGGGCCGGTCGTTCGGCAAGAGAAGGCATGGCGCTGCACTCCGGAAGCGAGATTTCGCAACCATATCACGCCGAGATGATGGTTCGCGGGCCGAAATACGAGACAAAACGCGCCGGTTTCGCTATTCAATGCCGTTTCAACAGCCCATCTAGAACGCACTCTACCCTATGGCAGACCAACTGGATCGTATCGACCGAAAAATCCTGTCCTCTCTCCAGAAGGACGGCCGCCTCTCCATGGCCGAACTCGCGAATGCCGTCGGCCTGTCGAAGACGCCTGTCGCGGTTCGCGTCCGCCGGCTGGAAAAGGATGGCTACATCCTGGGCTACACCGCACTGGTCGATCACGACCGGCTCGGCGAAGGGCATATCGCCTTCGTGCAGGTGAAGCTTTCCGACACGCGTTCCGCCGCGCTCGAAGCCTTCAACAAGGCTGTCCTGAAAGTGCCTGAAATCGAGCAATGCCACATGATCGCGTCGAGCTTCGACTACCTGCTCAAGGTCCGGACGAAGGACATAGCGGCCTACCGGCGCATCCTCGGCGAGCGCATCTCCGCCCTGCCCCATGTCGCGCAGACATCGACCTTCGTGGCGATGGAGACGGTGAAGGACAGGTAGGCGACTCGGAATCGGCGTCGTTTCAGGTATTCACGCCAAGCTCCGCCAATCGTTCCACGCAGGACTCTTCCGCATGGTCGAGTTCGGCAAGCGTCTCCTCGAGGTCGCGGCGTTTCTGGCGGAGATCTTCGCGCTTCTCCTCGATACGCCTGATCATCAGCTTGATCTGCCCGACCTCGCCCGGCGGTTCCTTGTACATCTGGACGATCTCACGAATCTCGGCGATGGAGAAGCCGAGCCGCTTACCGCGCAATATCTGCCGGACAAGCTGGCGGTCGGACGGCCGGAAGAGCCGAGTTCGCCCTCGCCGCACAGGATGGATCAGCCCCTCGTCCTCGTAGAAACGGAGAGTCCGCGTCGAGATGTCGAACTCGCGGGTGAGTTCGGTGATCGAATAATATTCCCGCATCGGTCTGCCTTGAATCTTTTGGAAATCTGGCACGGCATTTACGTAAAAGTCAATTGCGCCCGTTCAGTCCGATGCGTTTTGCCAGAGTGCGATGGCGAGGCCGGCGAGCACCAGAACGAGTCCGGCTGCATCAGTGGCCGTATAGGGCGCGTCGAGGAACAGCGCGCTGAGCCCGACGGCAAGCATCGGGCTCAGACCCAGGAAAGCTGCGACATTCGAGGCCGGCAAAGCCGAGAGAGCGTGCAGCCATAATATGTAGCCAACACCGCTGGAGGCGCCGATAAAGGCGATGGCGGCCCAGCCCCCCGCGCTGAACCCGGACCAGCCGGAGAACAGTCCCTCGAAGAACGAAGGGGTGAGAAGAAAGACGACCGCAGCGGCCATGGCTGTAAAACTCACCGCCACCGTAGGATTGCGCTGAAGATACGGGCGATAGCCCACCGAGCAGACAGCGCCTATGATCGCGCTCAATAAGGCGGCACCGGCGCCGACCCATTGGCTCGCATTCCCGTCGTGGAAATCCAGCAGGGTTCCAACCGAAAGCGCCACACCCACAATCGTCATGGCGATGCCGGTCGACCCACGCCAAGTGAAACGTTCCCGGCCAATTGCGACAGCGAAGATCATCGTGAGGATCGGGAACGTAGCGAAAATGAGCGTTGTCCGCCCGGGATCAAGCTTCTGGAGAGAGATATTGAGAAAAAGGATGAGCAGTCCGAATTGCCCCATGCCAAGCAATCCGATCGGCATGATGTCGGCCCGCCGCAGCGCCGGTAGCCGTCGCGCGGCAATGGGCAGGATGATGAAGAGCGCGATCAGGTAGCGGAACAGCGCCAGCGAAGCTGGCCCCGCCTCGGTGACGACGAAATGGGTCACGAAAGTCGCGGCGCCGACCTGCAGCCCGGCAAACGCGGCTGCCATGAGCGCCAGGGTGCGTCCGCTGTTCAACTTCCAGCGTACCACCAGGTCGCCAGGCCGAGGAAGGAGAAGAAGCCGGTCACGTCGGTCACCGTGGTCACGAAGATACCCGACGAAATCGCCGGGTCTGCGCCGATGCGGTGCAGGACGAGCGGAATCAGGATGCCGCCGAGCGCGGCGGCCAGCATGTTGATGATCATGGCCATTCCGATCAGCCCGCCTATGTCGTAGCTGCCGAACCAGAGCCAGGCCGTTCCACCGACCAGAAGTGCGAAGACAAGCCCGTTGATGGAACCGACGACCAGTTCACGGCGGATGATACGGCCGGCATTGTAGATATCGATATCCCGCGTCGCGAGCGCGCGGACCGTCACGGTCATCGTCTGCGTCGCAGCGTTGCCGCCCATCCCCGCCACGATCGGCATCAGGACAGCGAGCGCCACGACCTTCTGGATCGTCTCGTCGAAAAGCCCGATGACGGAAGCCGCCAGATAGGCGGTCAGGAGATTGACCGCCAGCCAGGGCACGCGCGAACGCGAGGTCCTGAGGATCGTGTCGGAGAGTTCCTCATCACCGACGCCACCCATGCGCATCAGATCTTCCTCGGCCTCTTCCTGGATGACGTCGACCACGTCATCGATGGTGAGGATGCCGACCAGCCTTTCGTTCTCGTCTACGACGGCCGCCGAGAGAAGGTCGTATTGCTCGAATTCGCGCGCCGCCTCTTCCTGGTCCATGGTTGCCGGAATGGCGTGCCGCGTCTCGTGCATCACCTCCTCGATCTTGGTGGTGCGCCTGGAGCGCAGGATACGGTCGAGGTCGACGGCGCCAAGCAGGCGGAAGGTCGGGTCGATGACGAATATCTGCGAGAAGCTGTCCGGCAGGTTCTTGTCCTCGCGCATGTAGTCGATCGTCTGGCCGACGGTCCAGAATGGCGGCACGGCGACGAACTCGGTCTGCATGCGCCGGCCGGCCGTCTCTTCCGGATAGTCCAGCGCACGCCTCAGCCTGATGCGCTCGGTGAACGGAAGCTGCGCCAGGATCTCGTCTCGATCCTGCTGGTCGAGGTCTTCGAGGATATAGACCGCGTCGTCGGAATCCATCTCCTGGACGGCCTGCGCGATCTGCGCATTGGGGAGATTGTCGACGATGTCGGACCGGATCGCGCCGTCCACCTCGGTCAGCGCGGCGAAGTCGAAATCCTCGCCCATCAGCCCGACGAGCATCCGGCGCTCTTCGGGCTGCAATGCCTCGATCAGGTCGCCGACTTCGGATTCATGGAGCGAGCCGACTTCATTGCGCAGGACATCCCTGTCGCTAGTGGCGATGGCTTCCTCCACCCGCGAGACGAAGTCGCCACGGATGACGCCTTCCTCGTCGTAGATGTCGGCGGCAGGATCGGCGGGGGATTCGGACGGTAGACGTTCGTCGACTTCGCTCAACGGCGCCTCCTTGTCCGGTGTTGATGGTTCAATTCATGGCGGCACGTCTAGCGCGACCGGGCGGCGCAGCACAACAGCAATTCACCGGCGGATTCGTCGTATGCGGTATTCCAATGCCGCTTCTATTCTTCCTCGCGCCCGAAGGCTTTGCGAAGTTCGCCCTTCGCGTCCTCCAGCACTTTCTTCCGTTCGGCCGGAAGGTTCTTGCCGGCGCGATTGATGTAGAAGGTCAGCATCGACATCGCCGACTGGTAGGGCGAGCCCTTGCGGCGATGACTTTCCTCCGCCGAATGCTTCAGCGACCGCGCGATCTTTGCCGGATCGTCGGATTCAAAGATATGCTCCTCGAGGTCGAGCGCGTCGGAATGCTCCGTCACCTCCGCCGACCATTTCTTCCGACTGGTAGCCATGGCAGCCTCCTTCTCTGCCCTTCCAAGCCTCAAGGCCATTCGATGGTTCCGCCGAAGAGGTCAAAATCGGACAGTTCTTTTCGGAGCGTGGCCGGGTGCTCAAATAAGGTCAAACGCGCCCTTGTGTGCGCATAGGCTATTTGCTAAATGCGCCGGGCCGGTTCGGACCGGTCAATCCCCTGACGTGCGGTCGTGGCGGAATTGGTAGACGCGCAGCGTTGAGGTCGCTGTGGGGCAACCCGTGGAAGTTCGAGTCTTCTCGACCGCACCATCTTCTCGAACGCCGCTTGCAAGGCGTTGTTTTCCCGACAAAATCCCAGACGCACTACCTGGCCGCCGGCGAGGCGCGGGCATTCACGTTCTGCGTCCAGTCCACTGACGGGTCCCAGGCCGGTGATCCCGACCGTATTTCACCCTGCAGGGTGATTGCCTGTCAGGCCGAAAACCCCACGATGGCGATATGGGGTACCCTCGGAATGGCGCTGCTCATAACGCTCATACTGCTGATGAATCTTCCGTCGGACGATACATTTTCGTGTGCCCCGGAGACACATTTCCCGATCACCGGCCTCAGGGGTTGAAATGCAGAAAACGATAAAACGTACAGTCACGTTCTCGAAATGGGTACGTAATACAGGCGTTTTGGTGCTGGCACTACTTTGCGGCGCTATTTACTTTGGGCAGAAAGATCACGCGAATTCTGCACCAGGCGTCAATCAGTGCATCAAGATTGGCTGGAGTAACCGGAACTCCAGGACGATCGACATAAACAATAGCTGCAACTTTCGAATTGCGATCCAGATTTGCGGCTTCAACTCCGGCGGAAACGTCGATTGCAGGGAAGACAACTGGCCGATATTGACGACAGCCAATCCCGGCAGGACCGAAGTTGGCGCGCGCGATATTCCGCGCGGGAGCCCGCTCAAATTCGGCGCATGCCGCGGCGTCATGGGAGGCGCCACCACTGGCGTATCCGGGGATAATTTCACAAAGTGGAAGTTTGTCCCGCAGCAACAGACGGTTGTATTCAATTGTCGATATTGATCGGGTGCGATCTTCGGAAAAGGAAACTTTCCACGGCAATCGTTGGTGTCCGGTGAAGCCGCGGGACGTACTCGAAAGAGCAACGGGGCGATAAGGCAAATCGCCCGTACAGCTGCGTCAGGCTCTGGACACTTCTTCAGAATTGGAAATCTCTCGTTCCCTGGGCTACGCAGGACGCAGCCGGATTCGGGGGACCCTCATGGCCAAGACAGTCAGCACCTTCATCCTCGTCGCTTTCCTTACGGCCCTCCTGATGGCGCTTTCCATCGCGGTAATGCGGCATGGAGACCCATTCGGCGCGCTTGGCATCAGGCGGCTGGACGGGCTTGCCAGCGCCGCGACCTTCATTCCGCTCGCCGCGCTCTATTTCTTCGGCGTCGCCCTGCTGATGATCCTGCCGCTGCGCGCCGCATCGTTCGTGCTCGTCAACGGCGTCGAGACGGTCTATCTCGCGGTTGTCGTTCTCTTCGCGACCATCGTCGGGTGTCTTCTCGCACGAATGGCGTTCGGCCAGATCAACGCCTATCGGGTGCTTCTCGACTGGCAGTTCGTATTCGTCCTTGCCGTAGTTGTCTGCCACGCAATTCTCAACGAATTGCGCCGTAATGTCCTGATGAGGACGCTCGTGCTCGTCGCAAGCATTGCCGCGACGCTCGCCTGCCTGTTCTGGACTTTCCGGCTCTAGGGCGAGCGCAACCGGACAGATTCCCGGGCCATCTTCCTTTTTCCGCTCTGATTTCCTACCTTGCCGCTGTCGGCCGGCAGGATGCGCTTTTCATCTCGCGCAACCTGACAACATGAACGGGTTGGATTTGCCTCTGCGACCGGACAAACCTGCGAAGCACAATGGAGACGAGATCGCTTCGCCTCGGAGCGCTGTGAGGCAGTTTGCGTACGGCCTCTGGCTGGTTGTCCTCTGTTTCGCCGTACTATCCTTATCGTCGCCCCGAAATTTCCAGCCGATCTCTTCCGGTGCCCCGGCAATCAGTTCCTCGCCGGCCGAGTTCGTGGCGATCACACGCACGGCGGCTCTGTACGATTTGGGGCGGAGCCCGGGGGCCGCCTACGTATGGCGCTCGGAAAAACAGAAGCACCACGTTCCCTCGCACGCGGATGGCGCCGTTCTCACCGCGATCCCGCGCCGGATCGCAGAGCGCCTGTTTGATCCCGAAAGCACGCTCGCCCCGGCGATAGTGGCGCTTCGTCCATCCCGGGCTTTCGACGCCCAGGCTCCTCCCGTCGACTGCTGACCGCCCTTCAGCGGGACACGCATCACAAACGTCAATCCACGCTCCGGCACCCCGGACGGCTGCGCAATCACGCGGCGTACCGGGCGAACGCCGGCATGCAAGCAGTCAGGACCAGTTCAATGGACGAAAAGAAAGATGATCACGTCGTGTTCTCTTCCTCATGGTTGGGGAACATCGCCATAATCTTGGTGGTGGTGCTTATCCTTGGTGCGGCATTTGCCTACAAGGAGTTCTTCTAGCAGCCAATCGACGGAGACGCCGGAGGTAACTCCGGCGTCTTCCCATGGAGGGACAAGCGGGGAGGACTGCCTATTCTGGACCTTGCCGCCGCGGCGTCTTATCTTTGCGGAACCGACAGGATTCCCATGACAGAACGCAGCCAGCTTTCCGCCTCGCTACGCCCCTCCATCCCCTCGCCGCCGGTCGAATGGCGGATCGAGCCGGGATTGACGCAGTATGAAACGGCGCTCGCCTTCATGGAGGCGCGCGCAGGCGCGATCCGCGAAGGCACGGCTGGCGAACTCGTCTGGTTGGTCGAGCACCCGCCGCTCTATACCGCCGGCACCAGCGCCAAGCCGGACGATCTGATCGAGCCGGACCGCTTCCCGGTCTTTGAAGCCGGCCGCGGCGGCGAATACACCTATCATGGGCCCGGCCAGCGGGTCGCCTATGTCATGCTCGATCTGAAACGCCGCAAGGAGGACGTACGCGCCTTCGTCGCGGCGCTGGAAGACTGGATCATCGGCGCCCTCGGCCGCTTCAATGTGAAGGGCGAACGGCGCGACGACCGCATCGGCGTATGGGTCGTGCGGCCGGATCGTCCATCGTTGCCCGACGGGCACCCGGCCGAAGACAAGATCGCGGCGATCGGCATTCGACTGCGCCGCTGGGTGAGTTTCCACGGTATCGCCGTCAATGTGGAGCCCGACCTGTCGCATTTCGGCGGCATCGTGCCCTGCGGTATCTCCGGCTACGGCGTGACCAGCCTCGTTGATCTCGGCCTGCCGGTGACGATGGAGGACTTCGATATCGCGCTCAAAGCTTCCTTCGAAGACGTGTTCGGCCCGGCCGAAATTACCATTCCTGAAGAACGGCGCAGGAGCGCCTGATGGCGAGGCTGTCCGGGTGGCAGGCGGCGCTTGCGACGTTCGCCGCAGCGTTTATCCTTTCCGCCTGTCCCTCCTTCGCCCAGCAGGCATCCGATGCCGTCGCGCCGGAAACGGCGAGTGGGACGGCCGAAAAACATATCGTCCTCGCTCATCGCCACATGGTGGTTGCCGCCAATCCGCTCGCCGCCGAAGCCGGGCTGGAGGTGTTGCGTGACGGCGGCAACGCGGCGGATGCGCTTGTCGCCGTGCAAACGGTGCTCGGGCTCGTCGAGCCGCAATCCTCCGGGCTCGGCGGCGGTGCTTTCCTCGTCTGGTACGACGCGAAGGAAAAGAAGCTCACCACCATCGACGGCCGCGAAACGGCACCGGCCGAGGTGACGCCATCGCTTTTCCTCGACACGGACGGAAAGCCCCTGCCTTTCTTCGAAGCCGTTGTGGGTGGCCGCTCGGTCGGCACGCCGGGAACGGTACGGCTGCTCGAGGCCATTCATGGGAAATACGGCAAGAGGAATTGGAGTGGCCTTTTCGACCGGGCGATCGACCTCGCCGAAAAAGGTTTTGCCGTGTCGCCGCGCCTGCACAACGAGATCGCCGAGGATATGGGACGGCTGGATAAACAGCCGGCTGCGCGAGACTATTTTTACGACAAGGAAGGCAAGCCGCTCGCCATTGGCGCGACGCTGAAGAATCCGGCTTATGCGGAAACGCTCCGCGCCATCGCTTCGGGCGGAGCGGATGCTTTCTATACCGGCCGCATAGCCGGGGATATCGTCGCGGCCGTCCATTCGCATCCCACCAATCCCGGTCATCTCGGCTTGCAGGACCTTGCTACCTACAAGGCGAAGGAGCGGCCGGCCGTCTGCGCGCCCTATCGCGGCTACGATGTCTGCGGCATAGGGCCACCCTCCTCCGGTGCGCTTACCATCGGCCAGATCCTCGGGATGGTATCCGGGTTCGACATCCCCGCGCTCGGCCCCGACGATCCGGAGAGCTGGCGCATCATCGGCGACGCTACCCGGCTCGCCTTCGCGGATCGCGACCGCTACATGGCCGACAGCGATTTCGTGCCGATGCCGAAAGGCCTTCTCGACCCGGACTACCTGAAGAGCCGAGCTGCGCTCCTGAGACGCCCGACCGCGCTCGGCGAGGACGAAGTCAAGCCCGGCGATCCGCCCTGGGACAAGGCCGAGTTGCGCATCGACGGCCTCACCTACCCCGAGCACGGCACTTCGCATTTCGTCATCATCGACGATAACGGCAATATCGCTTCCATGACGACCACCATCGAGAGCGCCTTCGGCTCGCGGCAGATGGTGGACGGCTTCCTGCTCAACAACGAGCTGACCGATTTCACTTTCGCGCCGGTCAAGGGCGGTCATGCGGTCGCGAATCGGGTCGAGCCCGGCAAGCGGCCGCGCTCCTCCATGGCACCGACCATCGTCATGAAGGACGGCAAGCCGGTGATCGCCATCGGCTCGCCCGGCGGCTCCAACATCATCTCCTATGTAGCCGAGGCTCTCATCGCCATGATCGACTGGAAGATGGATGTGCAACAGGCCGTGTCGCTGCCGCACTTTGTCAACCGTTTCGGTGTCTACGACCTTGAAGTCGGCACGAAAGCTGCCGACATGGCCAGGGACCTCGAGGCTCTCGGCTATAAGACGAAGATCGACGACCAGAATTCCGGCTTGCATGGCATCGAGGTCACGCCGGACGGCATCGAAGGCGGCGCCGATCCGCGCCGCGAGGGTGTGGCTATTGGTGACTGACGTAGCAGGCCAGCGCCGGATCTCCACCTCTTCCCGTGGCTTGTCCGGTCGCCCTGACGCATGATCGCCCTTCAGAAGGGATTGACGTTTGAAAAAAGCGCGGCAAGCTATGATTCACCATCGCAATCAGGATGAGGCAGCCGGACGCCCGCCTAAATGACTCACCAACCGACCCAGTCGCCGCAATTCTTTCTGACTGCGCCTTCTCCCTGCCCCTATCTCGAAGGAAAGTTCGAGCGAAAGGTGTTCACGCATCTGGTCGGCGACCGCGCGCCGGAGATGAACGACCTCCTTACGCAAGGCGGTTTCCGCCGCTCCCAGAACATCGCCTACCGGCCTGCATGCGACGGATGCCTTGCTTGCGTGTCGGTGCGCATCCTTGCCGGGGAATTCGAGCCTTCACGGAACATGAAGCGCGTGCTTCACCGCAACAGCGACCTTATCGGCGCCGTGCACGACGCCGAGCCGTCGACAGAGCAATATTCCCTCTTCCGCTCCTATCTCGACGCGCGCCATCGCCGGGGCGGCATGTCGGACATGACGGTCCTCGACTACGCGATGATGGTCGAGGACACGCATGTGAACACCAAGATCATCGAGTACCGCCGGCGCGGTCCGGATTCCTTCATCACCGGCCGCGGACAGGGGCCGCTGCTCGCCGTCGCGCTCACCGATACGATGGCTGACGGGCTGTCGATGGTCTATTCCTACTACGATCCCGACATCGAGGATCGCTCGCTCGGCACCTTCATGATCCTCGACCACATCCAGCGGGCGCGAGCTGCCGGCCTGCCACATGTCTATCTCGGCTACTGGGTCAACGGCTCCCGCAAGATGGCCTATAAAGTTCGCTTCAAGCCGCAGGAACATCTCGGCTCCAAGGGCTGGGAACGTTACGAGCACGAGGCGATCTAGGGCCGGCTGGTTCGATCGTAATCCGTTTTAAGTCCGTTCGAAGGAGGACGCAGGCACGCTCGCGAACGGGTGCGTCTTTGGCCAGCCTCCCGCTTCGTGAAAGCTCGTTCATGTCTTCCCAAAACGATCATGCCCGTGGCCTGCTGCTCTCCGCTGTCGGCGGCATGGCGCTCACCATCGACATTCCTCTGATCCGGCTGGCGGAGGGTGAGCCCTGGTCGATCCTGATGATACGGTGCGCCACCACGCTCCTTGCCGCGGCGATCCTCTGGCTCGTCATGCGGCGAACCATGCGCGAGCCGCCGCCTCTCATCCCCGGCCGCAGCGGCGCCGTTGTCGCCTTTCTCTACGCTCTCTCAGCCGTGACTTTCATCGCCGCGATTTACAACACCAGCACGGCCAACCTCGTCTTCATCCTTGCCTTCAACACGATGTTCGCCGCACTGCTTTCCTGGCTGATCCTGAAAGAGCGCCCCGGGCCGGCGACCCTCGTCGCCATGGCCGCCATGCTGGTCGGCGTCCTCATCATCGTCGGCGATGGCATTTCATCGGGTCATCTCTTCGGCGACCTGATGGCGCTTGCCTCCGCCTTCTGCATCGCGCTCGCCATCACCATCACGCGCGCCAGCAGCAAGAATATGGGTTTCACGCCGCTGGTGTCGGTCGTGCTTCCCTTTGTAGTTGCGGCGGTGATGGTGGGTCAGGGCGGTTACCAGGTGACGGCGCCATGGTGGATCATCCTCGACGGTTTCGTCATCATGCCACTTTCCTTCTTCTGCCTGGCGAGCGGCCCGCGTTATCTCTCGGCGCCGGAAGTGGCGATGTTCTATCTCCTGGAAACCGTCCTTGCCCCGGTCTGGGTATGGATGATCTTCGCGGAAGTGCCAAGCCGCCGCAGCATGATCGGAGGCACCATCCTCATCGTATCGCTGATCGCCCATTCCGTATGGCAGATTCATCAGGGCCGCAGGCGCCGCGCAGCCGCCCTTGTCCGCCATCCTGTATAGTCCCGGCTAGCCCGGACGGACGGACGGCGCAGCCCGACTGTTGCATTGCAGCAGTAGGCATGGCGGAGCTTTTCATCTAGTAAGCTCAAATCGGAAGTTGTGGAGCCCTGCCGAGCATGATCAAGCGCCTCATCATTGCACTGATCCTGATCATCATCGTTGTCGGCGGGATCGTCGGCTTCAACATGTTCCGATCCAACGCGATCAAACAATACTTCGCCAACATGCCGAAGCCGAAGCTCACCGTTTCCACGACGGTGGCGGAGCCGATGACATGGAAGCCCGAGATCCAGGCGATCGGCACGGTAAGCGCGCGCTCCGGCGTCGATCTCACCGTCGAAGTATCCGGCGTCGTCCGCAATATCGCGTTCAAGTCCAACGAAAAGGTCAAGGCCGGCCAACTTCTCGTCCAACTCGACGATGCCGTCCAGCGCGCCAATCTGGAAGCCGAAAAGGCGCAGGCAGCGCTCGACGAGCAGAACCTCGAACGCGCCATCGAATTGCAGAAGCGTCAGGTCGGACCGCAATCGAACGTCCAGCAGGCGCAGGCCGCTGCGTCGGCTTCGGCGAGCCAGGTCGACAGCCTTCAGGCGATACTCGACCAGAAGCGGCTTACCGCTCCTTTCACCGGAACGATCGGCATCCCGCAGATCGATGTCGGCCAGTATCTGACGCCCGGCAACGTAGTGGCCACGTTGCAGGATCTCGATACGATGCGCGTCGACTTCACCGTTCCGGAGCAACAATTGCCCGATCTCAAGATCGGGCAATCCATTCGACTCGGCCTGACGGGTGACGATATCAAATTCGAGGGAGAAATTATCGGTATCGACCCGAAGGTCGATCCGTCGACCCGTCTGGTTTCCGTCCGGGCAGAGATTTCCAATCCTGGCGGCGCGCTGACGCCGGGCCAATTCGCCCAGGTGCGGGTGGAACTCCCGGCGGAGGAAAATATCATCGCCCTGCCCGAGACCACGCTTACCACCAGCCTCTACGGCGACTACATCTACGTCGTCATGCCGGCCGACAAGGACGGCAAGGCGACGAACGGCAAGGTCGATGAAGCCGACAAGAACCAGAGCCTTGTCGCCAGGCAGGTCTTCGTGAAGATCGGCCGCAGTTCGGAAGGTCGCGTCGAGATCAAGGAAGGGGTGAAGCCGGGAGACGTGATCGTCAATGCCGGCCAGAACCGGCTGACCAATGGCGCCGCCGTAACGATAGACAATTCGGTGGAGCCGTCACAGGTCAAGGGAAATCAGCCGGGGAGCGGCCCGCAATGAATTTCTCCGCGCTCTTCATACGCCGCCCGGTCCTCTCGACGGTCGTCGCCGCCCTGATCCTGCTTCTCGGCTTTCAGGGCATCTTCAACCTTTCCATCCGGGAATATCCCGAGGTCGCGGAAACCGCTATCACGGTCACGACCGCCTATCCCGGTGCCAGCCCGGAACTCATCCAGGGCTTCATCACCGCGCCGATCGCCGAAGCCGTCGCGACGACGGAGAATATCGACTACGTCACTTCGCAGAGCAGCCCCTCGACCAGTGTCGTGACCGTGAACATGAAGCTCGGTTCCAATCCCGACACCGCGCTGACCGACGTGCTTTCCAAGGTGCAGCAGGTCAAGAGCAAGCTGCCGACAGCGTCGAAGGATCCGGTCATCGTCAAGGGAACCGGCCAGCAATTCGCGATCATGTATCTGGCGGTGCAGAACCCGAACATGACGCCGGAACAGATCACCGAATATATCGAGCGGGTGATCCGCCCCCGCCTTTCTACCGTTGAAGGCGTGGCGCAGGTCCAGGTGCTCGGCGCGGCGGATTATTCGATGCGCATCTGGATCGACCCGATACGGCTCGCAGCGCGCGGCCTGACGGCATCCGAAGTGCTGAGCGCGATCAACTCGTCGAATTTCCTGTCGGCCCCCGGCAAGACTCAGAACAACCTCGTGGCGAACGCCATCACCGTCCGCTCGACACTGCAGACGCCGGAAGCATTCGGCAATCTGCCGCTCAAGGGGAGCGGCGACAGCGTGGTCAGGCTGCATGATGTCGCCAAGGTGGAACTCGCTGCCGAAAACACCGACACCATCGTCAATTTCAACGGCAAGCCCGGCACCTTCATCGGCATTTTCCCGACGCCCGCCGCCAACCCGCTCGACACCGCCGCCGGCGTCATCAAGGATTTGCCGGCGCTCCAGGAAACGTTGCCGCCCGGCATGACGATCACCATGGTCTATGATGCGACCGAGACCATCAGCGCATCGATCGAGGAAGTCTTCAAGACGATCGGCGAGGCGGTCGCCATCGTCATCGTCGTCATCCTGCTCTTCCTCGGATCCTTCCGCTCGGTCCTGATGCCGATCGTTACCATCCCGCTTTCGCTGATCGGCGTCTGCTTCCTGCTCTATGCGGTCGGCTTCTCGATCAACCTGCTCTCGCTGCTTGCCATGGTGCTGGCGATCGGCCTTGTCGTGGACGATGCCATCGTCGTGGTGGAAAACATCCACCGTCACATCGAGGAAGGTCTGTCGCCGATGCAGGCGGCCTTCAAGGGCATGGTCGAGATCACCGAGCCGGTGATCGCCATGACGATCACGCTCGCCGCCGTGTTCGCGCCGCTTGCCTTCACAGGCGGCCTCACCGGCGCGCTCTTCAAGGAATTCGCCTTCACGCTCGCCGGCTCGGTCATCATCTCCGGCTTCGTCGCGCTGACCATCACGCCGGCCATGTCGGCGCGCATCCTGAAAGCCGGTAGCCACAGCCGCTTCCAGCACTTCGTCGACAACACATTCGATCGGGTGGCGGATCGCTACGAGCGGCTCGTCCGCGGCTCGCTCAACTACCGGCCGGTGACGCTTCTGATCGCCCTGCCCCTGATGGCGCTCACCGCCTTCATCTTCTTCAACACGTCGAGCGAACTGGCTCCGGAGGAAGACCAGGGCGCGCTCTTCTCGCTGGTCACCGCGCCACGCTACGCGACCACCCCCTATACCCAACTCTATATCGACCAGATCGCAGGCCTAACCCAGGATATCCCGGAAGTGAAGGCGCGCTTCTCGATCGCCGGGTTGAACGGCCAGACCAATTCCGCCTTCTCGGTCTGGGCGCTGAAGGACTGGGCCGACCGCACGCGCTCGCAGAAGGAAATCCAGCAGGAGATACAGAACCGGATTTCGAAGGTTGCAGGCGTGCAGGCGTTGGTCTTCGCGCCCTCCTCGCTCCCCGGAACCGGTGGCGGACTGCCGATCTCCGTCGTCATACAGTCGACCGGCGACGCCAGCCAGGTCTACGAGATCGGCGAGAAGATCAAGAACGCCGCGCAGGCGTCCGGACGCTTCATCGTCGTGCAGAACTCGCTCGCATTCGACGCGCCGCAGGTGACAGTGACCATCGACCGCGACCGGGCCGCCGCGCTCAACCTGCCGATCAGCGACATCGCGACAACGCTCGGCGCCTTCGTCGCCGGCGCCGAGGTGGCGCAGTTCGACCGCGATTCGCGCAGCTACGACATCGTTCCGCAGGTGCCGCAGATCTTCCGCGGCAATCCGAACGATCTCGGCCGATATTTCGTGCGCAGCATGACCGGCAAGATGGTCCCACTATCGGCCGTCGTCCACATCTCCACCAACGCCTCGCCGGCCGCGATCGAACAGTTCAACCAGTTGAATTCCACCACGATCTCGGCACTGCCACTGCCCGGCGTGACCACGGGCGACGGGCTGAAACAGATCGTCGACATCGCCCGGCCCATGCTGCCGGACGGTTTCTTCATCGACTATTCCGGCCAGTCGCGCGTCGAGATCGAGACCGGCAACACTATCCTGATCGCCTTCGCGCTCGCGATCATCGTCATCTATCTGGTGCTCTGTGCCCAGTTCGAGAGTTTCCGCGACCCGTTCATCATCATGATGGCGGTGCCGCTGTCGATCTTCGGCGCGATGCTGCCGCTCAATCTCGGCCTCGGCACGCTGAACATCTACACCGAAGTCGGCCTCATCACGCTGATCGGCCTCATCACCAAGCACGGCATCCTGCTCGTCGAATTCGCCAACCAGCAGCGGCGTGAACATGGGCTGTCGCGGCGCGACGCCATTGTCGCTTCGGCCAAGGTGCGTCTCCGCCCGATCCTGATGACGACGGCCGCGATGTCGCTCGGCGTCGTGCCGTTGATCATGGCGGCCGGCGCGGGTGCCGCCTCGCGCTATTCGATGGGCCTCGTCATCTTCTCCGGTATCCTGATCGGCACCTGCTTCACGCTCTTTGTCGTGCCGATGTTCTACAGCTTCATCGCGGTGAAGGACCTTCCTGAGGAAGCGGAGAGGCCAGAGGCGGAGTCGATGCACCCGGCGTAGGAGGCCTGCCGGCTCTGTTCAGGCCTTCCGCTCCCAGCGACCGTCCGGCGTCTGCTGCCAGTAGGTGACATCGTGGCCGTCGCCTTTAAGAGCCTTCCAATGGCTGCGCGCGCCTTCGAGCTGCCCCTCGTCACTGCCAACGAAGAGGAAGACGGCCCGCTCGTAACCGTCGAGTGACGGGGGCGGCGTGCCGTCGACCAGGAACCTTATCTGTGCGCCGTTCGGATTGGCCGGTCCGGCAGTCAGGATGATCGGCTGTTCGGCGGCATGCGGCTCGTGGTCGGGACCGTGAGGCAGGAAGGAATCGTCCCGATAGAGCCACAAATGCTGGTCGAGTGCATCGCGCCTTTCCTCGCTGCCGGTCTGCACGACGGCACGCCACCCCCGCCCGATGCTCTTTTCCAGAAGCGTCGGCAACGCCTTCTCAAGCGTCGATTCCGTCAGGTGATAGAACAACACCTCGGCCATGCCGAACCCTAGTCTTCGTAGTGGTCGCGCACCAGGCGGTCGAGCAGCCTGACGCCGAATCCGGAGGCCCAGGACTGGTTGATCTCGTTGGCGGGCGCGCCGAGCGCCGTGCCGGCAATGTCGAGATGTGCCCAAGGCGTGTCCTTGACGAAGCGCTGCAGGAACTGGGCGGCGATGATCGCGCCGCCATGGCGGCCGCCGATATTCTTCATGTCGGCGTTCCTGGATTCGATCAGCTTGTCGAATTCCGGGCCAAGCGGCATGCGCCAGACCCTTTCGGCGGTCGCGGTGCCCGCCGTTGTCAATCGTTCGGCCAGTTCGTCATTGTTGGAGAAAAGGCCGGCATAATGCTGCCCGAGCGCCACGATGATAGCGCCGGTCAAGGTCGCCAGATTGACCATGAACTTCGGCTGGAAACGGTCGGCGCAGTACCAGAGCGCGTCGGCCAGCACGAGCCGTCCTTCGGCATCGGTGTTGAGAACCTCGATCGTCTGTCCCGACATCGAGGTCACGATGTCTCCCGGCCGTTGCGCATGGCCATCGACGGCGTTCTCGACCAGGCCGATGATGCCGACGGCGTTCACCTTGGCTTTGCGCGTGGCAAGCGCGTAGATCAGCCCTGTAACGGCCGCCGCGCCGCCCATGTCCCCCCTCATGTCCTCCATGCCGGATGCGGTCTTCATCGAATTACCGCCGGTGTCGAAGGTGACGCCCTTGCCGACAAAGGCGACCGGCTTTTCCTTGGCCTTGCCCCCGTCCCAGCGCATGACGGCCAAGCGCGCCCCGCGCGGCGAGCCCTGCGCCACGCCGAGCAGCGAGCCCATGCCGAGCTTCCTCATCTCCTTTTCCGTAAGGATCTCGACCTTGACGCCAAGTTTCGACAGTTCTTTCGCCTTCGCCGCGAACTCCAGCGGGCCGAGCACGTTCGCCGGCTCGTTGACCAGATCGCGTGCAAGGGTGACGCCGCCGACAACGGCCTCAAGGTCCTCAAAGGCTTTCTTCGCCGCAGTAGTCGCCGGCGTGACGATCGCGACTTTCACCGCCTCCGTGCCGGCGCCGTTTTCGCTGTCATCGGATTTCGTCTTGTGGCGGTCGAATCGATAGGCCCGAAGCAGGATGCCCATCGCCAGTTGTGCCGCCTCGGCACCTCCGATCTCGGTGCCGGGCAGCGAAAGATGGATCGTCACCTTGGAGGCTTTGCCGAACTTGCTGCAGATCTGCCCGCCGAGCCGCGCCCAGTCATTCTCGGTAGCAGTACGAGGATCGCCGACACCGACGACAAGAATACGGTCGGCCGGAGAACCGGCAGGAGCGATGATATCCAGCGTTGCCATCGCCTTGCCCTTGAACTCGGCGACGCGCATTGCACGCTCGACAGAATTGGCGGGATCGACCAGCGCAGCCGCATCGCCTGTCTCGCCATCCTCTGCAACGAGCAGGACCGCCAGTCCGGCACCAGCCCCCGGCGCTGCCTTCGAAGGACGGGAAAACGAAACGTCGACCTTGCGTGACATGTAAACCTGCAACCTGCGCGATGATTCCGGACCTGAGGGGCCGATCTTGGGGGTTTCAGGCACAAACGCAAGCCCTTTGCCGTTGGCGGCCGATCACCGTAAATGCGGTTCCTCGCTCGAACGATGGCCACGCCTCTCTGCCCGCGCCGCCGGAACACACCCGCCGAACATCTGGTCAACGGCGGTTCCACACGACCCGGATCGCTTCAACGGATTGAAATAAAATATCGAATTTGCGACAGAGCAATAGTTATGAAATTTTTAACCGTGCTCGTTCGCCCATTTTTAGCCAATCTCCCGTTCCATGCGGCATCGAGGTGGGTATGGCGGTCGCGTATCGCTGTTGCGGCGCAGGAGCGTGGTCCATTGCGTTCGAGCCGGATGGCGGGTTGGTACGTACCAGTATGAAGCTGATAGAGCGCTATATCTTCCGGCGTGTCCTGGCGCTCTCGCTGACGACGCTTTTCGCAACGACTGCAATCGTGCTGACGACGCAGGTCCTGCTGCGCGTCAACATCCTGACCGAATCGGGCGAGTCCCTCTCCACCTTCCTGAAGCTTGCTCTTTTCCTCATTCCGTCCATGGCAATGCTGGTGATGCCGTTCGCCCTCCTGATCGGCGCGTCGCAAAACCTCAACGCGATGAACACCGATTCCGAACTGGCGGTGATCGAAGCCTCGGGCGGCTCGAACCTGCTCATCGCCAAACCCATCATGCTGATCGCACTCGCGATGACGTTCATCAGCCTTGGCTCGTCGCTTTTCGTGGAGCCCTGGTCGAACCGTCAATTGCGGGAGATCATCAGCGCCGCGAGCGCCGATCTCATGAGCTTCGCGGTGCAGTCGGGCACGTTCAAGCGCGTCTCGAAGGACCTCTACATCCAGATCGACGAACAACTGCCCGGCGGCGATTTCGGCGGCATCTTCATCGTCGATCTGCGTGACCCCCAGATGCAGCTCATCTACTATGCCAAGCGTGGTGCGGTTCGCACCGTCGGCGCCGACAATTTCCTGGTCATGCAGCAGGGCCAGATTCAGCGAAAGAACCTCGAGACCGGGCAGATCTCGACGATCACCTTCGCTTCCTACGCGCTCGACTTCGCTACTTTCGACGCCAGCCAGCGCACGACGACCTATTACCCGAAGGAGAGAAGCACCGCCTATCTCTTCTCACCCGACCCAAACGACCCGGTCGTCAAGAATGCCCCGGACCAGATCCGCAGCGAAATCCATCGGCGCTTCTCCGAATGGCTTTATCCGTTGCTCTTCGGCCTGATCGCCGTCTATTTCGGGGGCGCTGCGCGCTCGAACAGGGATGAACGGCTGTGGAGCCTGGGGCTCGCCGTGCTCATCGCGCTCGCCTTCCGCAGCGTGGGATTCCTCGTGGCCGGCAATTCAGGAACGAGCCCGATCCTGGCGGCGCTCTGCTATCTGACGCCGCTTTCGGGAATCGTCGTCTTCGGTGCGCTCGTCATCTTCCACAAGGCGCCGCGGATAGCGCAGTCCTGGGTCGACCGGCTTGGTGACCTCATCGATCAGGTTCGGCGGCTAGGCTCAGCCATCGGCCTCGCCTCCAGCCCTGGCGACGGCGGAGGCCCACGATGATTGGGCGCACGCTTTTCTGGTATTTCTTCCGCCGCTACGTGATCTTCACCCTGCAGTTTTTCGCGGGCGTGCTGATCATCTCATATCTGGCGGATTTCACCGAGTTCTCGCGGCGGACCTCCAATTTGCCGAACTATTCGATCAGCCTCGCCATGCTGATCTCGGCGCTCAGGGTACCGCTGATCATCCAGACCGCGATTCCTTTCGTGGTCCTGTTCTCCGCCATGGGCACGTTGATGGCGCTCAACCGCAAGCACGAACTCGTTATCGCGCGATCGACCGGCGTATCGGCCTGGCAGTTTCTGGCTCCGCTTTGCCTGGCAAGCCTGCTGATAGGCGTCCTGACAGTGCTGGCCTTCAATCCGCTGGCGGCAAAAGCCCTTTCGCAGGCGGAAGTGGTCGACGCCGTCATGCATGGCGTGGACCCCTCCTCCTCGAATAACGGCATCATCCCCTGGCTCAGACAGCAGACGGACGAAGGCACCACGGTCATAGGCGCCACCAAGACGGCCAATAGAGGCCAGTTGCTGAGCGACGCCACGTTTTTGAGACTGGACAAGGACGGCTCGATCAGCGAGCGCATCGACGCGAAGACGGCAACGCTCGAGGAAGGCGCCTGGAAGCTCGATGGCGTCACCGAATACCGACCGGGAAAAGAGGTCGTCCACAGCAAATCAGCGACGGTGAAGTCCGGATTGACGCCGGAATTCATTGAAGAGAGCCTTGCGGATCCGGAGACGATCCCCTTCTATGAACTGGGCCGGAAGATCCGCGCAGCCCATTCTTTCGGGCTCAACGCCGGCGGATTTGCGATGCAATATCATTCGTTGGTCGCGCTGCCGTGGCTACTGGTCGCAATGACGCTTATTGCGGCTACCGTCTCCATGCGCTTTGTGCGAATGGGACAGTCGGCGCCCATGATTCTGGGTGGCATCCTGGCCGGGTTTCTGCTTTATGTCGTTTCGGTACTGGTCAAAGCCTTCGGTAGCGCGGGAATCGTGCCGCCCGTGGCAGCAGCCTGGTTCCCGGTAGTGGTGGCGATGTTTTTCGGGATAACCTTTCTGCTGCACAAGGAGGACGGTTGATGGGGAAAGCGGTGAACGGCAGGCCGGCCCGCCTGACGCGCCTTGTTGGCGCGACAGCGATGGCCTGCGTTCTTGCCGCGACCCTCCTTCCCGCGGATACGACACGCGCGCAGATGCTCGGATCGAGCGCCTCGATCCCGAAGGGCGAGCAGATGCTGCTCGAGGCAGACAACCTCGTCTTCGACCGTGACAAGAACACAGTTACCGCCGCCGGCAATGTCCAGATCGAATATGGCGGCAATCATCTCGTCGCCCAGCGCGTGGTCTACAACAGGACCACACGCCGTGTTCTTGCAAGCGGTAATGTCGAGATCGTCGACAAGAACAAGAACCATGTCTTCGCCGACGAGATGGACGTTACCGACGATTTCCGCGACGGCTTCGTCAACGCGCTACGCGCCGAGACACCGGAGAAGACCTATATGGGCGCGGACAGCGCCGAGCGCTCCGGCGGTGCCGTTACCATCTTCAATCGCGGTGTCTATACCGCTTGCGCGCCCTGCGAGGACAAGCCGAACAAGCCGCCGGTCTGGCGCATCAAGGCGAAGACCGTCGTATGGAACGGCCAGTCCAAGACGATCCGCTTCCTTCACTCGCGCTTCGAATTCTTCGGTCTTCCGATCGCCTATTTCCCGCAGTTCGAGATTCCCGACCCGACGGTCAAGCGGAAGACCGGACTGCTCATGCCAAGATTCTCGTTCAACAGCGAACTTGGTTTCGGCTACACGCAGCCCTTCTATGTCGCGCTGACCCCTACCTACGACATCACGCTCAATCCGACCTACTACGCCAATCAGGGCTTTTTCGGCGAGGCGGAGTTCCGCCAGAAGTTCAACAACGGCTCATACAGCATCACCGCCGCCGGCATCCGCCAGCAGGATCCCGACAAATTCTACAATCGTGCTTTTAATGTTGATAGCGGACCGAGCGACGATCCCAACCGCTGGCGCGGCATGGTCGGAACCCAGGGCAAGTTCGACATCAATCCGCGCTGGACGTTCGGATGGGACGTGATGGCCCAGTCCGACAAGGATTTTTCCCGCATCTACAGCATCGACGGCTACAATGACTATTACCGGCGCAACCAAGTCTATCTCACCGGCCTGAACGACCGGAACTATTTCGACCTGCGATTCATGAGATTCAGAGTGCAGGAAAATACACTCGATGACGTCAATGGCGTCGACAATAAGCAGCCGTGGGTGCTGCCGTCTCTGGATTATTCTTACACGCCGAATGAGTCCGTGGCGGGCGGTGAACTGACTTTCAATGCGAACGTCCAGTCGCTTTACCGATCAAATCTGGATAGTTGGCTTGCACCGGACGGAACGCCCCGGAAAGATGAATTTGGAAATTTTTTAACTCCGCGAATCAATGGCATCGATGGCTCCGATACGCGCCTGACCGCCGAAGTTAAGTGGCGCCGTCAGTTCATCACCGATCTCGGCATCGTTATTACGCCCTCGCTTGGGCTACGCGGTGATGCGATCTATGCGAACTATTCGGGATTAAGCCGCACTGCCATTAACACCATGGCTGCCGACTCACGCATCGATGCCGCCACAGACATCCGTTCCGACTATTACCGCTACATGGCGACGGCCGGTCTGGAGGTCGCCTGGCCGATCCTGTTCTCCACGCCGGGTGCGTCGCACATCATCGAACCGTTAGCGCAGATCTTCGTCCGGCCCGATGCGCCTTACCAGGGTACGCTTGGCATCCCCAACGAAGACGCCCAGAGCATGGTCTTCGACGCTACCAGCCTGTTCGAGGAGGACAAGTTCTCCGGCTACGACCGGATCGAAGGCGGCACGCGCGCCAATCTGGGCTTCCGCTATACGGGCAGCTTCAACAATGGCTGGAGCGCCAACGGTATTTTCGGACAATCCTTCCAGCTTGCGGGAGAAAACCCGTACGCCGAGCCGGACCTTGTCAACGCCGGCGCCTATTCCGGCCTGGAAACGGACCGGTCCGATTATGTTGCGCTTGTCGGCCTCAGCTCCCCCAACGGACTGTCGCTCGCAACGGCAGGCCGTTTCGACAAGGACAGTTTTGCCGCCCGGCGCCTGGAGGCTCGTGCGGGCTATACGGCCGGAAGCTTTTCGCTTGCCGCTCGTTATGCTTACATCGAGGCTCAGCCACTCTACGGTTTCACGAAAGACCGCGAGCAGGTCACTCTGACGGCGGCTGCCAAGGTCGCCCAGTACTGGCGCGTTTTCGGATCTACAACCTACGACATGCAGTATGACACCGTGACAAACGATGCGTTCGGCGTCGCCTATCTCGACGACTGTTTCGGCTTCAATCTCGGCTTCGGGCAATCGATTAACGTTTTGACCAACGAGAAGCGCACAAACGTCTCCTTCAATATCTCGTTCCGGACAATCGGCGATTTCGGCAGCAATACTGGGAAGATGTTCCCACAGCAGAACTAGTTACCGACGCTGTGTCATCCTTTCGCCGTAGAGCCGATTATCTTGACCCGAACCGCCATCGAACCAGGAAGTAAGTGATGAACCCCTTCAGGAACACTCTCGTGGCGGCGGGCCTGGCGGTTTTCTCGGTTTCCGTCGTGTCGGCGCCACTGGTCATCCCGCAGGTTGCACACGCCAGCGACGTCAAGGTGATCGTCAACAACATTCCGATCACCACCTATGACATCCAGCGCCGCGCCGCGTTCCTGCGCCTTCAGCATAAATCGCCGGCCGACGCCAAGCAGGACATGATCGACCAGACGTTGCACGAAATCGAGATGCGACGCCTGCATGTCAATATCTCCGACCAGGCAGTGAACAAGGCGTTCGAGAATTTTGCCCAGAAGAACAAGATGTCGTCCGCACAGCTCACGCAGGTGCTGGCAAGGATGGGCGTCACTGCCGAACACTTCAAGCAGTTCATCCGCACCCAGATGGGCTGGGGCGAGGCACTACGTGCCCGCTCGCAGGCCGAAGGCAGCAATTCCGCTCAGGCCGCCGTCGAAGCGATGCTCAAGAAGGGCGGAGAAAAGCCGTCGGCGACGGAATATACGCTGCAGCAGGTGATCTTCGTGGTGCCGAAGAGAGAGCGCGGCGCAATTCTCGGCAAACGCCAGCGCGAGGCCCAGGCGCTGAGGGCCCGCTTTACCGGATGCGACAAGACACGGGATATCACCAAGGGCCTTATCGACGTGACGGTGCGCGATCTCGGCCGCGTGCTCGCGCCGGAATTGCCGCCGGACTGGGCCGATCCGATCAAGAAGACCAAGTCGGGCCAGGCGACCCAGGTGAGGGTGACCGATCGCGGCGTGGAATTCATCGGCATCTGCTCCGAACGACAGGTCTCGGATGACCGCGTGGCCGAATTGGCATTCCAGACCGGCGAAGGGGTGGACAAGAGGTTCGAGGACCTCAACAAGAAATATACGAAAGAACTCCGCGACAAAGCCGTCATCATTGAACGGTAGCCGCTCATTCCGATAAATGGTTTTCTGATTGATGGTTTTGGCCGGCTGCCGTTGGCGCCGGCTGAACCCGTTTTTCACTGGGAGATGATATGGCTGTTCTCGCGCTGACTTGCGGCGATCCCAACGGTATCGGCCCCGAAATCGTGACCGAGGCATGGCTACGGCGCGAGCGTGAGCACGTCCCGGCTTTTTATATGCTTGGCGATCCGAAATTGCTGGCCGCCCGCGCGCGGCAGGCCGGGCATGCGGTTCCGATCATCGAAACCGGCCCGCAAGAGGCGGAGCACGCCTTCACCGACGCGCTGCCCGTTGTTCCGCTTCAAAACGCCTTCCGTGACGAGGCAGGCGCTGCCGATCCCGGCAACGCACCTGGCATCATCGAGGCGATCGAACGCGGGGTTGCCGACGTTCTTCAAGGTCGTGCCGATGCGGTCGTTACCTGCCCCATCGCCAAGAAAAGCCTGTACGAGGCGGGGTTCGGTTTTCCGGGTCATACGGAATTCCTCGCCGATCTGGTGGCACGGGCCACGGGACGCGACGTCACGCCGGTCATGATGCTCGCCGGGCTCGATCTGCGCACGGTCCCCGTGACCATCCATATCCCGCTTGCCGACGTGCCGGCTACGCTCACCGAGAGGATGATCGTCGAGACCGGACGCATCACCGCACATGACCTTGCACGCCGCTTCGGCATAGCAAATCCGCGACTGGCAATCGCCGGCCTCAACCCGCATGCCGGCGAAGGGGGTACGATCGGGCAGGAAGAGGACCTAGTCGTCGGGCCGGCAATCGAGGTGCTGCGCGGCGAGGGCATCGATGCTTTCGGCCCCCTCCCCGCCGACACGATGTTTCATCCCTCCGCCCGGACCCGTTATGACGCGGCCCTTTGCATGTATCACGACCAGGCGTTGATTCCGGCCAAGGCGCTTGCCTTCGACCAGGCGGTCAACGTGACGCTGGGGCTGCCCTTCATCCGCACCTCGCCGGATCATGGGACGGCTTTCGAGATCGCCGGCAAGGGTGTCGCCCGCCCGGATAGCCTGATTGCCGCGCTGAAGTTGGCACGCACGCTCGCCGACCATGAAAGCCGCGCGGCCGCACGATGAGCCCGGACGGCCTGCCGCCGCTTCGTGACGTCATCCAGCGCCACGGGCTCGCTGCGAAGAAGACACTCGGCCAGAACTTCCTGCTCGACCTGAACCTTACAGGCAAGATCGCACGAGCGGCGGACGACCTCGCGTCGTCCACCATCGTGGAAGTCGGTCCGGGACCCGGCGGGCTGACGCGTGCGCTGCTTTTCAACGGCGCGGCCAAGGTCATCGCCATCGAGCGTGACGAACGCTGCCTGCCCGCGCTGGAGGAGATATCCGCCCATTATCCCGGTCGGCTGGAGATCGTCGCGGCGGATGCGCTCAAGGCCGACCTTGCCGCCCTGGCCGGTCGGGAAAGGCCGGTCCGCATCGTCGCCAACCTCCCTTACAATATCGGGACCGAACTTTTGATCCGCTGGCTGGCGGCTCAGGAATGGCCACCCTTCTATCGGTCGATGACGTTGATGTTCCAGCGCGAGGTGGCCGAACGCATCGTAGCGAAGCCCGGCACAAGCGCCTATGGGCGGCTAGGCGTACTCGCCGGCTGGCGGACGGAGGCGAAAATTCTTTTCGACGTGCCCCGTCAGGCCTTCACGCCGCCGCCCAAGGTCACTTCCTCGGTGGTGCAGCTCATTCCCCGCGAAGCGCCGCTGAAGGCCGATCTTTCCGCGCTTGAAAGGATCACGCGCGCGGCCTTCGGCCAGCGTCGCAAAATGCTGAGGCAAAGTCTGAAGATCCTGGGTGGCGATGCCCTGCTCACCGCTGTCGGCATCGACGCCACAAGGCGGCCGGAGACGCTTTCGATCGCGGAATTCGTGGCACTCGCCAACGCGTCCTAGTCAGGCTGTTCCTCCAACAGGCCGGAGACGAAGTCGAAAAGCCCCGGGCGGCGGTCGCGGCGAAGCCGTTCGGCGGTCGCAATCGCGCGAACGGCCGCGAAAGCCCGATCCAGGTCGTTGTTGACGACAACATAATCGTATTCGCGCCAGTGCTCGATCTCGACCCGTGCATTCTTCAATCGCATCTCGATATTCGCATCGGAATCCTCTGCGCGCCGCTTCAGCCGCGCCTTCAACTCGTGCATCGAGGGCGGCAGGATGAAGACCGAGACGATGTCCGCCCGCATCTTCTCATTGAGCTGCACGGCACCCTGCCAGTCGATATCGAAGAGCATGTCGCGGCCGGCGGCCATGGCCGATTCGGCCGGCTCGCGGGGCGTACCATAGAAGTTCCCGTGCACCTCCGCCCATTCCAGCAGCGCATCGGAATTGCGCAGCCGCTCGAATTCACGCCGGGAGACGAAGTGATAATGGACCCCGTCGATCTCGCTGGCCCGCCGCGGACGCGTCGTGACGCTGACCGAAAGCTCCAGCGACGAGTCGCTTTCAAGCAGGTTGCGCGCGATCGTCGACTTTCCCGCTCCGGATGGCGAGGAAAGCACCAGCATCAACCCGCGCCGACGGATTTGGAACGCATCTTCTGCCATGCGCTACTCCAGATTCTGTACCTGTTCGCGAAAGCGGTCCACCACGGCCTTCAGCTCAAGACCGATCGCCGTTATCGCCACCGCGTTCGATTTAGAGCACAACGTATTCGATTCGCGGATGAATTCCTGCGAAAGAAAATCAAGCTTGCGCCCGACCGGCCCGCCGGCGCCGAGCAGCGAGCGCACCGCTGCCACATGCGTCTTCAGCCGGTCGAGTTCCTCGCGGATATCAGCCTTCGTGGCAAGGAAAGCCGCCTCCATGTTGAGCCGGCTTTCGTCGAGCGTCGGCATGGCGTCCATGACCAGCCGGACCTGCTCGGCCAGTTTCGCGCGGATCGCCTGCGGCTCGCGTGACGGATCGGCTTCCGCCTGCAGCGTCAGTGCCTCGATCTCGTCCACATGGCCGAGAAGCAACCGCCCGAGCGCGGCGCCCTCTTCGAGCCGCGCCTTTACGAGCCCGTCCAGCGCTTCATCGAGCGCCGTCATGATAACCGCGTCGAATGCGGCCGCCTCTTCCTCGGTCGCAAGCGGATCGGCGAATTCCAGCACGCCACGCAATGCGAGCAGCCCGTCTGCACGCGCCGGCGCAACCCCGAATTCCTCCTCCAGCCGCTTCGCCAGGGCTGCGACGTTGCCCAGCAACACCTCGTTGACGATCGGGGTGGCGTCCGCGCCCTGGCGGCTCAAATTAAGCGCGGCATAGAACTGGCCGCGTGAAAACCGTTTCTGGAAGGCCTGCTTGGCCGGCTGCTCGATCCGCTCAAGACCGGGCGGCAGGCGCAGCCGGACCTCAAGCCCCTTCCCGTTGACGGATTTGAGCTCCCAGGCAAAGGCGTTCCCTGGATGAACGCCCGTCGCGCGGGCAAAACCCGTCATGCTCTGCAATGCCATCTATGGTCCCCTCGCCTTTGCTCGACGGGCCGGCCGACTCTCCAGCCTCCCGCCGAATCCCTTAAAGGCTATGATGTTTCTTATCGCCTGTGCAGACAGGATCAATTAGCCGGGGAAGTGTCCGTTTGCGGCGCCGCACCGGCACCTTCCGCGTCCTTCCGCTCCTTCTCGATCTTGCGCCAGCGGGCGACATTCTTGTTGTGGTCGGCAAGCGTCGAGGCGAAGGCATGCCCCCCCGTCCCGTCGGCAACGAAATAAAGATCGTTCGTGTCCGCCGGATGGGCGACAGCCTCGAGCGCCGCACGGCCCGGATTGGCGATCGGGGTCGGCGGCAGCCCGTCTATCAGGTAGGTATTGTAGGGCGTCGGCTTTTCCACATCCGACTGGAAGATCGGGCGCCCCGCCGGCCGGCCTTCGCCCCCGAACAACCCGTAGATGATCGTCGGATCGGACTGCAGGCGCATATGGTGCTTGAGCCGGTTGATGAAGACCGCCGCCACGCGTGGCCGCTCCTCGGGCACTCCCGTTTCCTTCTCGACGATCGAGGCCAGCGTCACGAACTCGTTGATGTCCTTCAGTGGCAGATCCGTCGCGCGCTTCTCCCAGATCGACCGGACGAGCTTTCTCTGCTCGGCCGTCATCCTGTCGATGATTTCCTGCCTCGTGGCGCCTCGGGTGAATTGCTGCGTATCCGCCGCAAGGCTGCCTTCGGGCGGCTTATCGGCCGGCATTTCCCCGACCAGCACGTCATCCTTGGCGATCCGGTCGAACGCCTGCGCCACCGTCAACCCTTCCGGGATCGTCAGCGAATGCAGGATCGACTTGCCGCTCTTCAGGATATCCATGATCCGGTGCATGGAGGCACCGGCGGGAATGGCGTATTCGCCAGCCTTGAGCTTGCCTTGGTTGCCATAGACCTGAATGCCGATCCGGAAGATCTGCGCGTCGCTGACAAGGCCGCGTTCCTCGAGTTCGCCGGCGATCGAGTTGGCTCCGGTATTCGGCTTCACCAGGAAGACCGAGTCCTTGGCCGACGGACCTTTTCCCTCGAACACCTGCTTGCCGATATAGATGCCGAACGCGGCCGCAATCGTCAGGAGGACGATGCCGGAGACGAGAAAATTCAGGAAGACGACAATCTGGTTACGCGATTGACGGGAACGTCTCGCGGCTCGGCCCCCTGAAGCCGGCGCGAGTGTCTCATAGGCGGATTTCGGCATGGCGGCCGGCTCTTCGGCCTCGCCCTTGCCGGAACGGTCTTCATCTCCGCTGTAATCGGTCATTCGCAGTGCTTATCCAGGGTCGCTGCGTGTCATTCAAGGTGGCTGCTACGCGGACAGTAACTACGCGGACAGTAGTTTTGAATATGGCAAATTTCGCGACGCGCCGCCCGGCGCGGCGAAATGCCGGAACTCAGGCGTCGTAGCGACGGAAAACAAGCGAGGCGTTGGTGCCTCCGAACCCGAAGGAGTTCGACAGGGCGATGTCGATAGGCCGCTTCCGCGGCGTATTGGGCACGAGATCGATCGCCGATTCCACCGCCGGGTTGTCGAGGTTGATCGTTGCCGGCGCAATGCCGTCTCGAATCGCCAGGATCGAGAAGATCGCCTCCGCCGCGCCAGCCGCGCCCAGCATATGGCCGATGGACGACTTGGTAGAGGACATGGAAATCTTCGACGCGGCATTGCCGACAAGCCGCTCAACCGCGCCGAGTTCGATCGTATCGGCCATGGTCGAGGTGCCATGGGCATTGATGTAGTCGATGTCGGCCGGCGTCAGGCAGGCATTCCTGAGCGCAGCCGCCATGCAGCGATAGGCCCCATCGCCATCCTCGGCCGGAGCCGTGATGTGGTGGGCGTCGCCGCTCATCCCGTAGCCTACGATCTCCGCATAAATGCGTGCGCCGCGCGCCTTGGCGTGCTCCAGCTCCTCCAGCACCAGCACGCCCGCGCCTTCGGCGATGACGAAGCCGTCACGGTCGCGGTCATATGGTCGCGACGCCTTTTGGGGCGTGTCGTTGTAGTGGGTCGAGAGCGCCTTGCACGCGGCGAAACCGGCAAGCGCCAAACGGCCGATCGGCGCTTCCGCACCACCCGCGACCATTACCTCGGCATCGCCGAAGGCGATCATGCGGGAGGCATCGCCAATAGCATGCGCGCCAGTGGAGCAGGCCGTCACCACGGCATGATTCGGCCCTTTTAGCCCATGCCGGATCGAAACCTGGCCGGAAACGAGGTTGATGATATTGCCGGTAATGAAGAAGGGGCTGATACGGCGCGGCCCGCGCTCGTGCAGGATCAGCGCGTTCTCCGCGATCCCCTCTATGCCGCCGATGCCGGAGCCGATGGTAACACCGGTATAGTTCTGTTCGTCCGCTGCCTTCGGATGCCACCCGGCATCGTCGAGCGCAAGGTCCGCAGCGGCAATGCCATAGGCGATGAAGTCGCCGATCTTGCGCTGTTCCTTGGCTTCAAGGAAACGGTCGGGATTATAGGTCCCGTTCTCTCCGTCGCCGCGCGGAACCGTGCTGGCGATCTTGCAGGCCATATCCTCCACGTCGAACGTATCGACGCGGCGGGCGCCGCTCTTGCCGTCGAGCAGGGCTTTCCAGCTATGCTCGACGCCCACGCCCAAAGGGGAGACAAGGCCCATGCCGGTGACGACGACGCGCCTCATTTAAAGTTCTCCCTCGTTCGGCGTCAGGCACTGCCCGCCTTTGCCGGGCAGCGGGGATATCAGGATGAAGCCTTGTCGATATACTTGACGGCATCGCCGACGGTGAGGATCGTCTCGGCGGCGTCATCCGGGATCTCGACCCCGAATTCTTCCTCGAACGCCATGACGAGTTCGACCGTATCGAGGCTGTCCGCGCCCAAATCGTCGATGAAGCTCGCCTGCTCCGTTACCTTGTCCGCGTCAACACCGAGGTGCTCGACGACGATTTTCTTGACGCGTTCTGCGGTATCGCTCATTTGGGAACCCTCGAATTCATGTTTCCGTGTCTTCGTTAGCGGCAGGATAGCCGCTAATCAAGCTGAAAAGACTTCGGGGCGAACGGGCGTCCGTTTTCCCCCACCGGCGTCTGGTGATTGGGCGGATAGCATGAAGGTTTGCCGGGTAAAAGGCCTAAAGGACGGATAGTTGCCCTTGCAGCTCTCTCAGATCATCGCCATCCCGCCATTTACGTGGATCATCTGCCCGGTAACGTAGGCGGCCTCGGGAGAAGCGAGGAACACGGCGGCGGTGGCGATCTCCTCCCCCTTGCCCATCCGTTTCATGGGAATGGCCCCCATGATCGCCTCCTTCTGCTTGTCGTTCAGCTTGTCGGTCATGGCTGATTCGATGAAGCCGGGTGCGATGCAGTTCACGGTGATGCCGCGGCTGGCGATCTCGTTGGCGAGCGCCTTTGAAAAGCCGATCATGCCGGCCTTGGAGGCGCAGTAGTTGGTCTGCCCGGGATTGCCCGTGACACCGACGACCGAGGTGATGTTGATGATCCTGCCGAAGCGCCGGCGCATCATCGGATGCGTCAGCTCGCGGGTGAGCCGAGCCATGGAATTCAGGTTCACCTCGATGACCGCGTCCCAATCCTCGTCCGACATGCGCACGAACAGCCCGTCCCGGGTGATGCCGGCATTGTTGACGAGAATATCGACGCCGCCAAGAACCTCTTCTGCCTTCTGCGCCATCGCCTTCACCGCATCGCGGTCGGCCAGATTCGCGACGAAGACATGCGCGCGCTCACCCAGGTCACCGGCAAGCGCTTCCAGTTTCTCGACGCGCGTGCCATGCAGGCCAACCGTAGCGCCCTGCGCGTGGAGCGCGCGCGCGATCGCCTCGCCGATACCGCCGGAAGCGCCGGTGACGAGGGCTTTTTTGCCGGTCAGGTCGAACATGGATCATTCCTTTTCAGGATCATGCGGGAATATGTTCCCGTAATGGTTTAGTTCAGGCCAGCGTCAAAAGTGCAGTTTCCACATCCGCCGGCGAGTTGACCGGCACCGTGGCAATCTCGCGGTTGATGCGGCGCGCAAGGCCGGAAAGCACCTTGCCGGAGCCGATCTCGTAGAGCGTATCGACGCCGTTCGCGCCGAACCATTCCACCGTTTCGCGCCAGCGCACCCGTCCGGTCACCTGCTCTACCAGCCGTGCGGCGATCTCCTTCGGGTCGGTCAGCGGCGCGACCGCGACATTGCTGACGACGGGCACGACCGGCGCCTTGATGGAGGCTTCGGCAAGCGCCGCACGCATGCGCTCCGCCGCCGGTGCCATCAGCGCCGAATGGAAGGGCGCGGAAACCGGCAACATGATCGCCCGCTTGGCACCGCGCTCCGTGCAAAGGCGTGCCGCGTCTTCCACGCCGGCCTTGGTCCCGGAAATGACGATCTGGCCGCCGCCATTGTCGTTGGCGATCTGGCAAGCCGATTTGGCGGACGCCTCACGGCAAGCAGCTTCTACGGCATCCTGGTCGAGCCCGAGAATCGCGGCCATCGCGCCTTCGCCGGCAGGAACGGCTTCCTGCATGGCATCGCCGCGGATACGAAGCAGCCGTGCAGTATCGGAAAGTGTGAAGGCGCCGGCGGCGCAGAGCGCCGAATACTCTCCGAGCGAATGACCGGCGACATAGGCGACCTTGCCGGCAAGCGAAAACCCGCGCGCTTCCATCGCGCGGATCGCCGCGATCGATACGGCCATCAGCGCCGGCTGCTGGTTCGAGGTGAGCGTCAGGACATCGTCCGGCCCTTCCCACATGATCGTGGAAAGCTTCTGGCCGAGCGCCTCGTCGACTTCCTCGAACACGGCCCACGCCTCGGGAAAGGTCTCGGCAAGCTCCTTGCCCATGCCGACCGCCTGGCTTCCCTGCCCCGGAAATGTGAACGCAATGGCCATCTTCGCAGCTCCAGCCTGCTGGTGATTGGCTTGCGTGTGACGCAGGAACCGCCGTCAAGTCAAGGGCGCCCGGTTTTTCATCCTTTGGCCGTCACCCCCGGCCGAAGAAGTCGGCCTTGCCGAGCGGCACGCCATTGTGGCGCAGGATCGCGTAGGCGGTGGTGACGTGGAAATAGAAATTCGGCGTCGCGAAGTGAAGCAGGTACTGCACTCCAGGCATCTTCATCTCACCGCCGCCGATCTTGAGCGTGATCTCCTTTTCCTCGGAACCGTCGATGTCGGCCGCCGAAAAACCTTTCAGAAATTCCTGAACCTTCTCGATCCGGGCCTGAAGTTCGGTGAAGCTCGTTTCCTTGTCCTCCAGTTTCAGCGGTTCGCGGCCGGAAAGCCGGGCGCAGGCACCCTTGGCATGATCGGTCGCGATCTGAACCTGTGCCGTCAGAGTGAACATGTCCGGCGCAAGGCGATCATTGAGGAAAACAGCGGGCTCGATCTTGCGCTGCGCCGCATTGGCCTCGCCTTTTGCAAGCACATGCGACAGGTTCTTGAGCATGGCGGAGAATACCGGCACGGAAGCTGAATACATGGAGATGGTCATAGGTGGTTTTCCCTGGAACAGACGGCCGGACGGCCGCTCGATGGACAATACGCCTGCGCGGAAGGATCACAAGCGCCCTGCCCGCGCCGCATTCCACAGCGAGAATCAGTTGGACCGTGGAGGATTCGCATGGCCCGCACCCGATTGCTCGCTCTCGCTCTCTTAGGTGCGCTGCTGCCCGTTGCCGCGCAGGCGGAGCCGGCCTATCTCGATGACCGCTCGACCCCTGAAGCGCTCGTGCGCTCACTCTACAACGCCGTCAACCGGCACGAATACGCCCGTGCCTACAACTATTTCTCCGAGCCGCCGGCGAAGGACGTCGATGCTTACGCAAAGGGCTTTGCCGATACGGCCGAGGTGAAGGTCCTGATCGGCGCGGCGGGTAGCGAGGGCGCGGCCGGCAGCACCTATTACAATCTGCCCGTCGCCATCGAAGCCGTCGACAAGAAGGGAAAATCCAAGGTCTATGCCGGCTGCTACACGCTGAAGCTCTCCGATCCGCAGATCCAGGCGGACAAATACGACCCGCTCCATATCGAGAAAGGCAGCCTGAAACCGGCCAAGGCCGGCCTCGACGAGGCGCTGCCGAAGGAATGTGGCGACGGCCCACCGCCGCCTGCGAAGGACGCGTTGCTAGACAAGGCGAAGAGCCTTTTCACGGCGGACTACGTCGATATCTGCGATACATCCGCCATGGGCCCCGATGCGGCCGAACCGCAATCCTGGGAAATCTCCTTCTCGCTCGCCTCCGACAAGGAAGGAGCGCCACCACGCAAGGCGCGGCTCTTCCAGTTCGCCTGCTCGAGCGCCGCCTACAACCAGTCGGAGGTCTATTACTTCGTCAATGGCGAGGGCGAATTACGCAATCTCCAGTTCGCCGCACCGGAACTCGCCATCCGCTATGAGAACGATGATGCGAACGGCAAGGTCGAAAGCGTGCAGATCGTCGGCTACACCGCCGAGAACCAGCTCATGAATTCGTCCTACGATCCCGACACGCAGACCATCTCATCCATGAACAAATGGCGTGGCGCAGGCGACGCCGCTTCAAGCGGCGCCTGGATGTTCCGCAACGGCGTCTTCACGCTGGTCAAATACGACGTGGACGCGTCTTATGACGGCAAGGTCGATCCGAAGCCGGTGATCGACTACGAGACAGGGCCGTAACCTCTACTTGCCAGCCTTTTGGCGCTATTTCCTCAAGGAAAGCATCCAGTTGAGGACCTGCCGCCAATCGGCCATGCGGATCGGCGTTCCGTGCGTGCCGGTCTCGAACCGGGCGAAGCGTGTCGGATAGCCCGGCGAGCGCTTCCTGATCTCCTCGAAGAAAGCTTCCTGCCGCGCGACCGGGAAAACCTTGTCGTGGCTGCCCTGCGCGAAGAAGACTGGCACTTTCCGCTTGAAGGCCGGGCTCTTGAAGAAATCCTCGTCCCACATGGAGCCGAGGAGCAGCAGACCGGACAGTCTCGGCGCGATCTTGCCGTTTTCCGCCAGTTTCCAGCAGATGTGGCCGCCCATCGAGCCGCAGGCGACGAACAAGGCGGCGTTTGGAGAGCCGTCGAGATAGTGCTCGATGACAGCTGCTACTTCCGCCGCGCCCTTGTCGCCGAAATCGGAAAAATCCGGCGACAGATAGAGCCCGCCATTGTCCGCCATCAAATTCTTGATGCGGTTGAAATTGCCGCCGAAGGTGAAATCGTCGACGCCCTGGCTGCGGCTGCCGCCCTGCCCGTGCAGATAGAGGATGATGATGCTCGCACCCTTCTGCGCCCCGACCGCATAGGCCCGCAACGTGCCAAGCGGCGTATCGAGCGCCATGTCCTGCTGCACGCGCCGCACGCGAAGCGAGACATACTGGTCATTCACGCGACGCTCCGGAATGCTGTCACGCTGGTTGATGTCGCGATATTCGCGATAGTCGAAGACGCGGTAATCGCCATTATCCCGGCTGGAAAGCTCGGCGGGATAGGCGAAGAGATCGTCCTTGTAGGGTGCAAGCTGCAGGGAGGCGGCATGGACACCAGACACGGTAACAAGAAGCAAGGCAAGAGCGGCACCAAAGCCCCCTCGCCACTTCAACCAAACGCCGCAATAACCAAGCAATCCCCTCACCCCGCCGCGACCCCGCCGGCAAGTGCGAGCGCGTCGGGCGTATCGACATCGATGCTGGCGCCCTCCCCGATCTCGACATCGACGACTTCGGTACCGCCGGCCTCGACCAGATGGCGCGCCCCGACATCGCCTTCGAGCAGTTCGACGGCAGGAAAGACGGAGCGAGGCAGGACCACCGGATTGCCGCGCTTGCCGGCGTGGGTGGCGCGCACGATCGCGTGGCCGGAAGCGCGTGCGAAAGCGGCAACGAGCGCATCGAAATCCGTCGTACCGACCCCCGGCATGTCGCCCAGCACGACCATCGCGCCATCGGCATCCGCAGGCAGCGCGTGGATGCCGGCTTTGAGCGAACCGGCGAGACCTGAGACATAATCCGGATTGTCGGCGAAGCGGACATTCACCCCGGCCAGCGCCTCGCGCACCCGTTCCGCCTGATGGCCGGTCACCACGATCGCTCCATCCGCGCGGCTCCGCAGCACACGCTCCGTCACCAGCCGGACCAGTTTCTTGCCGTCGAATCCGGCGAGCAGCTTGTTCGGCCCGCCCATGCGGCTGGAGCGGCCGGCCGCCAGCACGATCGCATAGACCTTCGCACGTTTCACCGGTTCGGCGGGTTCGCGCAGCTGCGGCCGCGTCGGTATTTCCATCAGGAGTCCCCCGACGCCCATGCCGGCGATATCGTCTTCCGTCACCGGAACGCCGGCGATCAGGCGATCGAGCACCCAGTCGAATCCGTTTTCCTTGGGGCTGCGCGCGCAGCCGGGCGCTCCGAGCACCGGCCGCCCGCCGCGCTCGCCCAGGATAAGGAGATTGCCCGGATCGACCGGCATACCGGCGCGGTACACCGTGCCGCCCGATTCGCGGATAGCCGCGGGAATGACATCCTCCGGATCGCACACGGCCGAGGCACCGAACACCAGCACCATGTCATTGTCGCGCGAAAGCTCCGAGATCGCCTGCGCGACGGCACCCTGCTCGTGCGGCGTCCGCCGCTCCTCGGAAACGCGGCTGCCGGAGCGCGCCAGCCGGGCCTCGGTGACACGCCGCGTCTTGTCGAGCACGCTTTCCTTGACGCTCGGCAGCACCGTCTGCACGACTCCCACCGACCATGCCCGGTAGGGGTGCACCTCGAAAATGGTACGGTCGGCGGTAATCGAAACGATCCAGTCCACTACCGCCTCCGGCACGGCGAAGGGAATGATCTTCACCGTTGCCACCATCTGTCCGGCGACGACCGGCGCAAAAGCGGCAACGGTCGCGATGGTCACGGCGGGATCGACATGATTGATGGAATCGATCAGTTCCTTGTCCACCGTGAACAGACCGGTCATCCTGGCGTGCAGATTGACGCGGCCGGTTGCCGCCGGCTTCACCTCGATGCCCGAATGCTTCAGCGCGCCTGCAATGCGCGCGGCGGCCTGGTTCTCGTCCACATCGTCGGAAGCAAGCGAAGCGGCAACCACTTCGCGCATACCGGCGGCCGCCAGCGCCTTCACATCTTCAGCCGTCAGCCGATGCGCCTTGCGCAGGCGTTTTTCGCGGGCGACCGTCGCATGCGCAAGAATCGCGCCTTCTGCATCTTCGATCGGGATCGGCCCGAACCTCACGCGGCCTTCTCCGTCGTTTCCGCCGTCATGCCGCGCGAACGGAACGAAGCGATGATTTCGGCAAGCACCGCGACCGCGATCTCCGCCGGGCTCGCCGCACCGATATTCATGCCGATCGGCGAATGGATGCGGCCGATCTCGTCCGCCGTCACCCCCATCGCCGTCAGGCGTTCGACGCGCTTCGCATGCGTCTTACGGCTGCCGAGCGCACCGACATAGAAACAGCCCGTCTTCAGTGCCGATTTCAGTGCGAAATCGTCGATCTTCGGGTCATGCGTCAACGCCGCGACGCCGGTATAGGCATCGAAAGGCCGTCTCTTCAGCACGTCCTCCGGCCATTCGGCGAAAAGCGGCACGCCGGGAAAGCGCGCTTCTGTGGCGAACGCCGTGCGCGGGTCGATGATTTCGATATCGAAGCCGGCGATCTTCGCCATCGGCGCCAGCGCCTGGCTGATATGGACGGCGCCGATCGCCACCAGCCTCGGCGGCGGCAGATGCGCGTTCAGGAAGAAGCTGCGTCCTTCCGCTTCGACCGTACCCGACTTGCCCGACCGGAACGCCTTTTCAAGCGCCGCGCCGAGTTCGCCCGACACGGAATCACCCTCGCGCACCAGCCGGTCACGACCGTCGCCCAAATCGGTGACGAGGACCGCCGCCCGGCGCGCTTGGCGTTCTACGTTCAGCTTTTTGAGAAGGTTCGGGTCCATCAGAACGCCTCCATCTTGTCAAGGCGGCGCCCTAAGACACCTCCCTCTGCCCTGCCGGACATCTCCCCCTCAAGGGGGGAGATCAGCGGTTTCAAATGCCGCGCCACATTGGGAATATCAAAAGATGGCACGGCCCACGCGGCCGTCCGATCTCCCCCCTTGAGGGGGAGATGTCCGGCAGGACAGAGGGGGGTGAAACCAATCAACGAAGGTCTCCCACTCAGCCCAGCCGCTCGACATAGACCTTGATACGACCGCCGCAGGAAAGCCCCGCGCGCCACGCCGTTTCGTCGGCCACGCCGAACTCAAGCATGCGCGGCTTGCCGTTTTCCAGCACATCGAGCGCCTCGGTCACCACTTCGCCCTCGACGCAGCCGCCGGACACCGATCCCTGGAAATTGCCTTCACGGTCGATGACGAGGTGGCTGCCGACCGGGCGCGGGGCCGATCCCCAGGTCTCGACAACGGTCGCGATCGCCACGTCGCGCCCGTCCTTCATCCAGTTTTCGGCAATGAACAGCGGGTCCTGCCCGCCCTCAAGCGTGGTCGCATTTTCCATGATGGATCTCCTTCTTCAGGCGGCCTTCGCCAGCCATGCCCGCGGATCGGCAGTGTGTCCATTGTCGGCCGACAGCGAGGCGCAAAGGTCGGATAGCGCATTCAACGTATGCACGGCGCGAAATTCGTCAACATGCGGCAGCATCGCGCGCACGCCGCGTGCCTTTGCCTCGAACCCCTCGAAGCGCAGGAGCGGATTGAGCCAGACAAGCCGCCGGCAGGATTTGTGCAACCGCTCCATCTCGGCCGAAAGGCCGGCGACGTCGTCGCGCTCCAGCCCGTCCGTGATTAGCAGCACCGTTGCCCCTTGCCCGAGCACGCGGCGCGACCAGAGCCGGTTGAACTCGGCCAGCGTGTCGCCGATGCGGGTGCCGCCCGACCAGTCCTTCACCGCCTTGGAGCAGTCCGCGAGCGCCTCGTCCGGATCGCGATGGCGCATCTGGCGGGTGATGTTGGTCAGCCGCGTGCCGAAGACGAAGGTATGCACACGCCGCCGCTTCTCCGTCAGCGCATGCAGGAAGTGCAGGAAGATGCGGCTGTACTGGCTCATCGAGCCTGAGATGTCCGCCAGCACGACCAGCGGCGGATGGATTTCGCGCGGCGAGCGGAATTTCGGCAGGATCAGGTCCCCGCCGGTCCGGAGCGCCGAGCGCATCATGGCCCTCTGGTCCACGCGGCGGCCGCGCGGATCGGCCTTGAAGCGGCGCGTCCTCACCAGATCGTGCGGCAGGGCCAGTTTTGCGATGGCCTGCCGCGCCTCGGCAAGCTCGGCCGCGCTCATCTGGGCAAAATCCTTCTCGCGCAGCACTTCGTTGCCGGAGACGGTGAAGCGCGCATCGACTTCGATCTCGGGGATTTCGTCCAGCCCCTTGCCCTTGTGCCCCTCGAACAGCGCCTCGCTGACCCGCTGCTCGGCAGCGCGCGGCTTCTCCTTCTCCCGATGGTCGGGGGCGACCGGCGAGAACATTGCCAGCATCTTCTCGATCAGTTCTCGCGATTTCCAGAACAGCCTGAACGCCTCGTCGAAGACGGCATGGTCTTCATGCCGGGTGACCAGCACTGCATGCAACGTCCAGTAGAAATCGTCACGATTACCGATGCCGGCGGCCAGCACCGCGTCGATCGCATCGACCACGGCGGCAGGACCGACCCGCATGCCCGCTTTCCTCAGCGTACGGGCGAAATAGATGATGTTGTCGGCCAGCCGGCCGTCGGGATCGGCGGAGCGGACGTTCATGTCGCCCGCCTACTCCGCCGCGGTCGAAAGTTCCGCCTTCACTTCCTTCAGGATGCGGCGGCCTTCGCCCTGTTCGATCTTCGCGATATCGTCCTGGTATTTCAAAAGCACGCCGATCGTGTCGGAAACGGTCTCGGGATCGAGCGCGACCTTGTCGAGTTCGGTGAGCGCGCTCGCCCAGTCGATCGTCTCCGCGACGCCCGGCACCTTGAACAGCTCGATCCCGCGCAGCTTCTGGATGAAGCGCACCAGTTCGGCCGACAACCGGCGATTGGCGTTCGGCACCTTGCGCCGGACGATCTCGAGCTCCCGCTCGGCCTCGGGGTAATCGAGCCAGTGATACAGGCAGCGCCGCTTCAGCGCGTCGTGGATCTCGCGTGTGCGGTTGGTGGTGATGATGACGATCGGCGGTTCCTTCGCCTTGATCGTACCGAGTTCCGGCACGGTCACCTGATAGTCGGAGAGGATTTCGAGGAGGAAAGCCTCGAAGGCCTCGTCCGTGCGGTCGAGTTCGTCGATCAGGAAGACGGGCGCGGCGCCGACCTCGCCGGTCAGAGCGTCGAGCACCGGACGCCGGATCAGGTAGCGCTCGGAAAAGACGTTCTTTTCCATTGCGGAGCGGTCGACCGAGCCTCCTGCTTCCTCCATCCTGATCTCGATCATTTGAGCGGCGTAGTTCCACTCATAGACCGCCGAGGAGACGTCGAGCCCTTCATAGCATTGCAGGCGGATAAGCCGGCGTCCGAGCGCGGCAGCGAGCACCTTGGCGATCTCCGTCTTGCCGACGCCCGCCTCGCCCTCGAGGAACAGCGGTCGCTTCATCTTCAGCGCAAGAAAAAGCACCGTCGCCAGCGCGCGGTCGGCGACGTAATCGGCGCCTTCGAGAAGCGACAGCGTCTCCTCGATGGACTGAGGAGCGGCGCGCGGTTTCAGGTCAGGCATCGAAAACTCCAAGCGGAAACACGGTCAGAGACCGTGATAGCCGCGATCGTGATAGATGAGCGGCCGGACCTTATTCCCGATGCGCAACCCTGTCACCTTGCCAAAAAGCACACGGTGCGTCGCCATGTCCTTGGCCTCGACGATCCGGCAGTCGAAGACAGACAGCGCATCCACGAGCGTCGGAGAGCCGGTCGAGATCGTGTCCCATTCCCCGCGGGCGAATCGCTCGTCCTGCGTGAGCTTGCCCAGCCCGGAAAAAGCATTCGCCAATCCCTCGTGATGATGGCCGAGCGTGTTCAGCGCGAAAACGCCGTTCTCGGCGAAAACATCGTTGGCCGGGTTGGTCCGCATGAGGCAGACAAGAACGGTCGGAGGCTCGTCCGAGACCGAGCAGGCCGCGATAATCGTCGTTCCGCGCCGGCCGGCCGGGCCGTCCGTCGTCACCACATGCACGTGGCCGGCGAAATTCGCCATGGCGTCGCGGTAAAGCCGCGGCTGGATTTCATTCTTCTTCAGCAAGATGCTTCCCCCGCTAGTATGGCGGATGTGAAATTCGCCGCGACCCCGTCACCGCTGGTCAACGAATTCCGTACCCGAAAACCATACTAGGATCATAAGCTTGCCAGTCTATTGACCGAATCGCGAAGTTCCGCGGCATCTGCCGCAAACGATCCGGATCCGGGATCGGAGCGGCCTGGCGGCCTGTCGCTATCGGACGCTCCCGCGAATATAGGGATCGGCCGGTGCATCACAAGCGCCCTTCTCGTCCCCGATATCCACATCCCCGGCCCACAAGATGTTGCGTCATGCGAATGTCGTAAAACGAGTCCTTGACGGCTTCGAGCGAGTCGCTTTTTATAGGTCATGCGCTGCTGTTCGCGGCGCGGCCGGAAAGTTCCGAGGCCGGTCTTTTTTCCAGATTTCGATGCGTTTTTGGACATCCTCCTTTCTGCCGGGATGGGCGGAAATGGTGCGGTTTGCGGGGCGTTCAAGGGTCGTTAGCCGGGCTGGTAAAATTTGTCGTTAACACTATATTTAGTGTTTGCATCGACGCTCGGCACTAGATACGGTTGAGTTCCCGTTCGGGGAATCGGGACGGGAAAGAGTTCCAGAAGAACCCGCGGCCGGGTTCGCGCCAAAGGCGGAAAGGCCGGATCAGGCCTTCGGGTGCAAGGTGGCGAGCGGCTGCGAGACATGGAGAACCGGTCATCCTCGGATGACCGGCGGGTGCGGACCCGCGCTTGTCGAATTGGGCGGAAATCGCCTTCGAAAAGCGCTATATATTGACGAGGAAAAGGGACAACCAAAATGCGCATCGAGCGGCGTTTCACCAAGGCTTCACAATCGCCTTATGCCCAGATCGAGTTCCGCAAGGCGGTGAGCGAGATCAGGAACCCGGACGGCTCGATCGTCTTTCGGCTGGCCGATATCGACGTGCCGGCGCAGTTCTCCCAGGTCGCGACCGACGTTCTGGCCCAAAAGTATTTCCGCAAGGCCGGCGTGCCCGCCCGCCTGAAGAAGGTCGAGGAAACCTCAGTCCCCTCCTTCCTGTGGCGCTCGGTTGCCGACGAGGCCGAGCTTGCCAAGCTGCCGGAGAGCGAGCGCTACGGCTCGGAGACCGACGCCCGCCAGGTCTTCGACAGGCTGGCCGGCACCTGGACCTATTGGGGCTGGAAGGGCGGCTATTTCGCTTCCGAGGACGATGCCCTCGCCTTCCGCGACGAGCTTGCCTACATGCTCGCCACCCAGCGTGTTGCGCCGAACTCGCCGCAATGGTTCAACACCGGCCTGCACTGGGCCTATGGCATAGATGGGCCGAGCCAGGGCCATTTCTACGTCGATCCATTCACCGGCAAGCTGGTGAAGTCGAAATCGGCCTATGAACACCCGCAGCCGCATGCCTGCTTCATCCAGTCCGTCGGCGATGATCTCGTCAACGAAGGCGGCATCATGGACCTGTGGGTGCGCGAGGCACGGCTGTTCAAATACGGCTCCGGCACCGGCTCCAACTTCTCGCACCTGCGCGGCGAAGGTGAGCGGCTTTCGGGCGGCGGCAAGTCATCTGGCCTGATGAGCTTCCTCAAGATCGGCGACCGCGCGGCCGGCGCCATCAAGTCGGGTGGCACGACGCGACGCGCCGCCAAGATGGTGGTCGTCGACATCGACCATCCCGACATCGAGCAGTATATCGACTGGAAGGTGAACGAAGAGCAGAAGGTCGCCTCGCTCGTCACCGGCTCCAAGATCGTCAAGAAGCATCTCGGCGAGATCATGAAGGCCTGCGTCAATTGCGAAGGTCATGACGACGATTGCTTCGACCCCTCGATCAACACCGCGCTGAAGCGCGCCATCCGCGCCGCCAAGCGCGACGCGGTGCCGGAGAACTACATCAAGCGCGTCATCCAGTTCGCGAAGCAGGGCTACACCTCGATCGCGTTCAAGACCTATGACACGGACTGGGATTCGGAGGCCTATCTCACCGTTTCCGGCCAGAACTCCAACAACTCCGTCTCGCTGAAGGAGGATTTCCTGCGCGCCGTCGAGAACGACAGCGACTGGAACCTCGTCAACCGCATCGACGGCAAGGTGGCGAAGACGCTGAAGGCCCGCGAACTGTGGGAAAAGATCGGCTACGCGGCCTGGGCCTCGGCCGATCCGGGCCTGCACTTCAACACGACAATGAACGACTGGCACACCTCGCCGGCGGCCGGCCCGATCCGCGCGTCGAACCCGTGCTCGGAATACATGTTCCTCGACGACACGGCCTGCAATCTCGCCTCGATCAACCTGCTCCCCTACCGCAACGCCGACGGCACGATCGACATCGCGGCCTATGAGCATTCGGTCCGCCTGTGGACCATCGTGCTGGAGATTTCCGTCATGATGGCGCAGTTCCCGTCGAAGGAGATCGCGCGCCTTTCCTACGAATACCGCACGCTCGGCCTCGGCTACGCCAATATCGGCGGCCTGCTCATGACTTCCGGCATCCCCTACGATTCAGACGCGGGCCGCGCTATCGGCGCGTCGCTCACCGCGATCATGACCGGCACGGCCTATGCGACCTCGGCCGAGATGGCCGCCGAGCTCGGCGCCTTCCCGGACTACGACCGCAACGCCGAGAACATGCTGCGCGTCATGCGCAACCACCGCCGCGCCGCCTATGGCGAGCATGACGGCTACGAAAGGCTGTCGGTCAACCCGGTGCCGCTCAACGAAGAGCATGTCTGGCAGAAGGAACTGGTGGAGCATGCACGCGCCGCGTGGGACCGCGCCATCGACCTCGGCGAGGAGCACGGCTTCCGCAACGCCCAGGCGACCGTCATCGCGCCGACCGGCACGATCGGGCTGGTCATGGACTGCGACACGACCGGCATCGAGCCCGACTTCGCGCTGGTGAAGTTCAAGAAGCTCGCCGGCGGCGGCTACTTCAAGATCATCAACCGCGCCGTGCCGGAAGCCTTGCGCTCGCTCGGCTACGGCGAGGCCGAGATCGCCGAGATCGAGGCCTATGCCGTCGGCCACGGCAACCTCAACCAGGCGCCCGCCGTCAACCCCGGCTCGCTTCGCACAAAAGGCTTCACCGACGAGAAGGTCGCCGCGCTGAATGCCGCCTTGAAGCAGGCCTTCGACATTAAATTCGTCTTCAACAAATGGACGCTCGGCGAGGATTTCTGCAAGGAAACGCTCGGCTTCACCGACGAGCAGTTGAACGACCTCTCCTTTGAGATGCTCCCTGCCCTCGGTTTCTCGAAGAAGGAGATCGAGGCGGCCAACATCCACATCTGCGGGGCGATGACGCTGGAGGGCGCGCCGCATCTGAAGGATGAGCACCTGCCCGTCTTCGATTGTGCCAGCCCCTGCGGCAAGATCGGCAAGCGCTTCCTCTCGGTCGAGAGCCACATCCGCATGATGGCGGCTGCGCAGCCTTTCATCTCGGGCGCGATCTCCAAGACCATCAACATGCCGAACGAGGCGACCGTCGAGGACTGCAAGTCGGCCTACATGCTTTCGTGGAAGCTCGCGCTGAAAGCGAACGCGCTTTATCGCGACGGCTCCAAGCTGTCGCAGCCGCTCAACGCCTCGCTCCTCTCCGACGATGACGAGGAGGCGGACGATCTGGTCGAGGAACTGGTCGCAGCACCCAGCGCCGCCCGCGCCGCTGCCGTGACGGAGAAGATCGTCGAGCGCATCGTGGAGCGCGTGGTGCGCGACCGCGAGCGGCTGCCCAACCGCCGCAAGGGCTACACGCAGAAGGCGACGGTCGGCGGGCACAAGGTCTATCTCCGCACCGGCGAGTTCGACGACGGCCGGCTCGGCGAGATATTCATCGACATGCACAAGGAAGGCGCCGCCTTCCGCGCGATGATGAACAATTTCGCCATCGCCATCTCGCTCGGCCTGCAATATGGCGTGCCGCTGGAGGAATATGTCGAGGCGTTCACGTTCGTGAAATTCGAGCCGGCCGGCATGGTCATCGGCAACGAGGCCATCAAGACCGCGACCTCGATCATCGACTACGTGTTCCGCGAGCTTGCGATCTCCTATCTCGGCCGCAACGACCTCGCCCATGTCGACCCGTCGGAAATCTCCAACACCTCGCTCGGGCGCGGCATGTCGGAAGGCAGGCTGCCGGTGTCGAAGGGCCTGACCCGCGGCCAGACCTTCAAGGTCGTGTCGGGCGGCGAGCCGAAGGGCTTTGCCGGGGGGTCGGGTCCCTCCGGGACCACCCCCACCCGCGCGGCGCCCACGGCCGTTTCCGGCTCCAACGTGCGTTCGCTGGCCGCCGGCACCGCGACGGTGACGGCGCTGAAGCCCACCATCTCCGCGCTCGCCGAGGAAGCCACCGCCTTCAAGCGCGACTACGAGGAGAAGGCCCGCGAGGCGGAAGAAGCCGAGCAGGCGGAGGCGTCGGCCGAACTCTTCACCCATGACGCGGCGAAGGAAGCCGCCGAAGCCAAGGCGGTCGCTGCCAATCGCCGCCAGAAGGCGATCATGCAAGGCTACACCGGCAACATGTGCTCGGAGTGCCAGAATTTCACGATGGTGCGCAACGGCACCTGCGAGAAGTGCGACACGTGCGGGGCGACGAGCGGGTGTAGCTGAGTGGCATGTCGTGATTACAATTAGCCAATGAAGAGGACTTTTATTGATGGCCTAGCACTAGGGGTGTTTATAACACTTCTAGTGCTTTTCAGCCTAGCAATTACATTTAATCTTCATATTTTTGGTAATAATTCTGACAACTATATTCAGACGATTTTGACGTCTTTGGCTGCAATCGGTGCTGCATACCTCGCGTTGCAAGGAATTCAAAATCAGATACAACAAAATTTTGAAATTGAAGATAAAAGGCGCCGCAATAGTTTACTAGCTGCGCGAGCGAGTCTTCCCCTCACGTTGTCAGCGCTTGTAAGGATTTCTAGAAGCGTCTTGCGTGCAATAATGGATGGACAATCATTATCTCCAAAAGAGCTGGTTGATTCAATCGAAGACCCGCATGTGCTTGCGAGCCTCACGAGATGCATCGAGTTCGCGGATGGTGAAACTGGGGAACGACTGTCTCAGATCATGCGCTATATCCAGCTAGTGCGCGCTAGATTTGATCAAAAATACTTCATTGGAATATATCTTAAAAACGAAACCAGCTGGAATATTGTGAATCACAATAGGACGTCATACATAATAGATTGGACGATATTGATTGCTTTGTGCAATTGTACATTTCGATTTGCTCGTGGTTCGGAACCAACGGTTCAAAATTCTTTAGAGCTGAATGATGTTATAAACGCTATAAACACGTCTGGCGTATTTTTGGAAGAATACCCTTTGTTGGAACAAGTCATTCAAGAGCGCTCGGCGTCAGGAAGGCTTGAACGCGATTTCAGCAAGCCCTGACGACCACAGGGAATTCTTCCTTTAGAACGATCGAGAAGCAAATTGGACGATACGCGAAGACGGGTAGACCAGACCATCCGCCGCCTTCCCCTGCGGAGAAGGCGGCCAAGTGAAGCGAGATCAGATGAGGCGCATTTCATCGCTAAGGCTGTAAACTTGCATCCTGCGTATAGGTGATGATTGTATCACAGACGCCGTTGATGTCCTTCAATACATCGTCGTTCCAGAAGCGCAGGACACGAAAGCCGCGGCGTTTCAGTTCCATGTCGCGTACGTCGTCGTGGCGTGATTCCGCTTACTGGCTGTCGTCGATCTCGACAACCAATCCGACATCGAGACAGGCGAAGTCGGCGATGTAGGGGCCGATTGGAACCTGCCTGCGAAACTTGATCCGGTCGAGTCGGCGACTGCGCAGTTCGCGCCAGAGTCTGTCCTCGGCCTCCGTCATATCGCGACGTAGCCGGCGAGCGAATTGGCGTTTGGCGGACGGGATGTTTTGATGCGGCATTGGCTACTACTAGCGCAAATGTCTCGTCGGAATACCCCTCGTCCGTCTCGGCGGTCACCCCTCACCAAGTTCGCCCTGCGGTTCGGCTCCGCCTCACCGGGGGCTCCCTATCCTCTCCCACAAGGGGCGAGGAAGAGGATCACTTCACGCTCTTTGCTAACCTTCAACAGTCGCGGGTTTGCAAGAGCGGCGATGCCGGGCTCCCCCTTCGCCCCTTGTGGGAGAAGGTGGGTCGGCGCGAAAGCGCCGAGACGGATGAGGGGTGTCGGGCCGAGCAGGGCGTGAATAGATCTGGACGAGAGAGCCCTTCACGCCGCCGCCATCGCTTCCCTCCTTGGAAACGGACGGAAGGTCATGGCGATCAGGAAGGCGGCCAGACCCATGCCCCAGGAGGCGATGTAGAGATAGGCGTAGCTATCGAAGTGGTCATAGAGCAGCCCGCCGACGAGCGGCCCGAGCGACATGCCGAGGCTGCCGGCCATCGCGGTGCCACCGATGATCGTGCCCATCATGCGAAGCGGAAAATTCTCGCGCACGATCACCGCATAGAGCGGCATGACACCGGCATAGATGAAGCCGACCACCGCCGCGACGCTATAGAACTCGCCGAGTTGGCTGGCGAATACATAGCAGAGCACGCCGAAGGCCTGCGCCAGAAGCCCGAGCACCAGCACGCGCTGCGCGCCGAAACGGTCGCCCATGACGCCGAAGGCGATGCGGCCGAACATGCCGGCAAAACCCTCGACGCTGTAGATCGAGACGGCGGCGACCATCGGGATGCCACAGGTGATCGCGTAGCTGACCGTGTGGAAGATCGGCCCGGAATGCGTGGCGCAGCAGAAGAAATTGGCCGCGAGCAGCACCATGAATTGCGGCGAGCGCACCGCTTGGCCGACCGTCATGTCCGGCTGCGGGTCGTCCCCGACAAAGGTGCCCGCCCCTGCCTCGAGCTGCGGCGGCCGGCGCACCAGAAGCGCGGTCGGGATCATGATCACCGCCGCGACGCAGGCGATGATGAGCATCGAGGCACGCCAGTCATGCATGGTCAAAAGCCATGCGGCGAAGGGCGACATGGTCATCGGCGCCATGCCCATGCCGGCCGAGACCAGCGACAAGGCGAGGCTGCGCTGCGTCTCGAACCAGCCGGTGACAGACGCCATCATCGGAATGAGCACGGCGGCGGTCGCGCCGCCAACCACGAGGCCGAAAAGAAGCTGGAAGGCGATCAGCGAAGTGGCCTGGCTGGCGAGCGCGAGGCTTGCGGCCAGAACGACGGAGCCCGTCAGCACAACGACGCGCGGGCCGAAACGGTCGGAAAGATTGCCCCCGATCATGGCGGCGAAGGCCATCGCCAGGAAGCCGATCGTCATGGCGGTAGAAATGCCGGTGACCGACCAGCCGGTCTCCTTCGCCATCGTCAGCAGGAAAACGGGAAGTGAAAACATCGACCCGATGGCGACGCAGCCAAGCAAGCCGCCCGCCGCGACGATCACCCAACGATAGGAAGACTGAACCATGGCCCTTCTCCGGATTGCCGTTCATGCCGTCTCACGTCCAAGGACGCGAAGGCCAAGGCAATGCCGACAATCCGGATACGGCCGATGCAGAATTTTTTTGTGAGCGCTCGCAGCGCCCTATTCGGCCGCGATCTTGTCCTGCGTCTTCGTGTCGAAATCGGAGGCGTCGTGGCGTTCGTGAAGCTGGCCGGCCGGGTTGCCCGAGGTACGGTTGACCATGCGGCCGCGCTTTACGGCCGGCCGCACGTAGATCTGGTCGGCCCAGCGCAGCACGTTCTTGTATTCATGCGCCGACAGGAACTCCGCCGCTCCCTCGCCATAGTTGAAGCCCTTCACCATGCCGCCATACCAGGGCCAGATGGCCATATCGGCGATAGTGTATTCGCTGCCGGCCATATATTCGTGATCGGCCAGATGCCGATCGAGCACGTCGAGCTGGCGCTTGGTCTCCATCGCATAGCGATCGATCGCATATTCGATCTTCACCGGCGCGTAGGCGAAGAAATGGCCGAAGCCGCCGCCGAGGAAAGGCGCCGAGCCCATCTGCCAGAAGAGCCAGGAAAGCGTCTCCGCGCGCGCCGGCTGCTTTGTCGGCAGGAAGGCACCGAATTTCTCGGCGAGATGCATCAGGATGGCGCCCGATTCGAAGACCCGGATCGGCTCCTTGCCGCTACGGTCCATCAGCGCCGGAATCTTGGAGTTCGGATTGACCTCCACGAAGCCCGAGCCGAACTGGTCGCCCTGGCCGATCCGGATCAGCCAAGCGTCATACTCGGCGCCCTTGTGCCCGGCCGCCAGAAGCTCCTCGAACATGATCGTGACCTTCTGGCCGTTCGGGGTAGCCAGCGAGTAGAGCTGGAAGGGATGCTTGCCGACTGGCAGTTCCTTGTCATGCGTGGGGCCGGCGATCGGCCGGTTGATGCTGGCGAACTCGCCTCCATTCGGCTTGTTCCAGGTCCAGATCTTCGGCGGCGTATATTCGGTGGAATCGGTCATGTCTTGGGTTCCGGCTGCTTGCCTTGTTCAATAAACGTAGAACATGGTGCATCGAAGCCGCGACGGCAACATATGAGTTGTCACGAACGGATATGCCACGAGCATTCCGTTCCCGATCCGCCCATGTCGGACGAACGATGTTCCGCTTTTCAGGCAATCGAGAGGCTGGATCGTGCCTGGTACCGTTCAATCGGCGTCCGCGATCATCCGTCGGCCGCCGAGCCACGCCCACCAGTCGTTCTCGTCGCCATTGAAGACGTTGAGGTCTATCTGGCCCGTGACGCCCTGCGACAGGCCGGAGCCGGAATATTGCCAGAACAGCCAGTTCCGCCCCGGATAGACCTTGCCCGGATGCTGGGCCGTCGATCGCAGCCAGAACGGGTAGTCGAGAAAGACGCCCTGAAGATTGTCGGCATAGAAATCGGGCGTGGTGTAGATGATCGGCCGCTGGCCGTAATGCCGCTCCAGCCGATCCATGAAGACCTGCATCTTCTCCAGCACCACGGCGCGCGACGGCCGCCGCTTGCAGCTCGACTGGTGGTTCCACTCGACATCGATCACCGGCGGCAGCGCACCCTTCACCTTCGGCACGTTGCGGATGAACCAGTCCGCCTGCTCGCTCGCGACCCTGCACCAGTAGAAGAAATGATAGGCGCCGCGCTTGAGACCCACCTCGTCCGCGCCCTGCCAGTTCTTCATGAACATCGGATCGAGATGGTCGCCGCCGTCCGTCGCCTTGATATAGACAAAATTGGCGCCGTGCCGCTGCAGCTTGGCCCAATCGATGTTGCCCTGCCAGCGCGAAACGTCGACACCGTGCACGTTGAGCTTGCGCGGCGAATGGCGGCCGAAATCGACCGGATCGGCATCACGGAAGCCGTTGGCGTAGATAACGCCGCGCCTTGCGTGGTCCGGCCGAGACCGGGGCATCGGCGGCGCCACCTCGTCGATCGCTACAAGCGGCTCGGGTTTCTTCGGTTCATCGACCACCGCCAGTCCCGTGCTCGAACCTACGGAAGCCGGCGGCACGACTGCGCTCGCTGGCCTGGCGATCGAACCCGTCTTCTCGTGCGACGGCACAGGCAATTGCAGCGCATCCACCGCGGAGGTGGACGAGCAGCCGGCTGGCAGCATCAGGACGAGACAAAGAAAGGCGAGGCTCAGCGGGCGCATTGCAACCTGTACGCAATACCAGACAGACTACGCGCGACGGCGCGTTACGGCATACAGGCCGGAACCCTAAGGGCGAAGTACCAACAAAGTTTGAATCGAAATATTAGGAATTCAGCGCCAGCCGAATCACGATGCGCGCCCAACGGCGTTTGGCGACAGGTCGTCGCCCGTCACCAACTGACCAGCGGGCGGAAGTTCAGGTTTTTGAGGGGACGCATATTCCTGCGGGCGGATTTGCTGGCCCGCGATCAGATGCAGCACATGCCTTGCCCGCAGGGCGAAGAGGCAATCACTTGGAACGTCGGCAGTCCGGCTTCTTCTTCATCGCTTTCATTCTGCCCGGCGGCGAAGAGGCCACGTACCTCTTCCGCCTCAACCCCGTCGCTTGCCATGACGAGGCGGATGATTGGGTCGTTCAACAGTTCTTCCAGCGCTTCCCTAGCCTTGTCCATGTCGCTTTCTCCTTGCCGCCTTCCCTTTCAGATAAGAATGCGATCGCGGCTTGCCAATGATGCGGACGCGTCGAAAACTTGGCGGAAGCGGGAAATGTTCGGGGCGGCGGTCGGCTGTGCGCCACATTCCTTAACGGAATCGCGACCGACAAACGCAAAAATCGGTGGAAGCACCCTCCTTGACTGCATTTCGGCTTGAATATCTTCATGCAAACCGCTGAAATGGTGTACGAATCGTAGGGGTGCTAAGGATAGCAGCGATGGAAAAGAGCCCCGACGCCTTCCGGACCATAAGCGAGGTCGCGGAAGAACTCGACCTGCCCCAGCATGTGCTCCGCTTCTGGGAAACGCGCTTCAGCCAGATCAAGCCGATGAAGCGCGGTGGCGGTCGCCGATATTACCGGCCGCAGGATGTCGAACTGATCAAAGGCATCCGTCATATGCTCTATGACCAGGGCTATACGATCAAGGGCGTGCAGAAACTGCTCCGCGACAATGGCAATCAGTTCCTCGTCGCGGTCGGCAGTGGCGATCTTGCGGCGATCGAAGCAATCGCGCAGCGCCGCCAGACTTCCGGGCCAGCGCTGGTGGCCGCGACCGCCTCCGCCCAGGGCGACGACGAGATGCTCGTCGGCGAATCGAGAGTAAAACCCAGCCGGCGCTTCTTCGGGCTCGGCCGACCGGACGATGACGGCCCCGTGCAGGCCGACAGCGGCAAGCTTTCGCGCGACAACCGCGCGCTCCTGCAGGAAGCGTTGTTCGACCTTCTGGAGTGCAAGCGGCTTCTGGATCAGGTCCGATAGCTGGTCAGAGCGGCGGCAGATCGCCTCTTTCCCATGCGGCGCTGATCTCGGCGGTGCGAGCAGCGAAATGCCCGGCTTCGATAGCATCGCGGATGTCCTGCATCAGCGACTGGTAATAGGCGACGTTGTTCCAGGAGAGCAGCATCGCGCCGAGCGCCTCGCCCGACTTGACCAGATGATGCAGATAGGCGCGGCTGTAGCCGCGGCTTGCCGGGCAGTCGCTCTCCTCGTCGAGCGGGCGTGGATCGTCGGCGTGGCGCGCATTCTTGAGATTGACCTTGCCACGCCTTGTATAGGCAAGCCCGTGCCTGCCAGCCCGCGTCGGCATAACGCAATCGAACATGTCGATGCCGCGACTCACGGATTTGAGGATATCGTCGGGCGTTCCCACTCCCATCAGGTAGCGCGGCTTATCCGCGGGCAGCACAGGATCGATCACGTCGAGCATGTCGAGCATCACCGCCTGTGGCTCGCCGACTGCCAACCCGCCGACCGAATACCCCTTCAGATCAAGCGCCGCCAGCGCCGACGCTGAGCGTTCACGAAGGCGGGCAACATCCCCGCCCTGGACGATGCCGAACATGGCCTTGCCCGGCTGGTCGCCGAACGCCGTCTTACAGCGCTCGGCCCAGCGCAGCGACATTTCCATAGCGCGCTCGATGTCGACATCCTCCGCTGGCAGGCGCACGCACTCGTCAAGCTGCATCTGGATGTCAGAATCGAGCAGGCCCTGGATTTCGATCGATCGTTCCGGCGTCATCTCGTAGGGCACGCCATCGATGTGTGAGCGGAAGACGACGCCGTTTTCTGTAAGCTTGCGAAGCTTGGCCAGCGACATGACCTGAAAGCCGCCGGAATCGGTCAGGATCGGATAAGGCCACCGGCCGAATTCATGCAGGCCGCCGAGTCGGGCAACGCGCTCGGCACCGGGCCGCAGCATCAGATGATAGGTGTTGCCGAGGATGATATCGGCGCCGGTCGCACGGACATCGTCCATGAACATCGCCTTGACCGTGCCGCCAGTGCCGACCGGCATGAAAGCCGGCGTGCGCACTGTGCCGCGCGACATGGTGATCTCACCGCGCCGGGCCCGGCCGTCTGTGGTGAGGAGGCGGAAGGAAAATTCGGCCTTTGTCGGATGCGTCATCTCAGGCGCGCGCAATTCCGCTTTCATGGCGTCTCTGCCCGAAACAGCACACTGGCATCGCCGTAGGAATAGAAGCGGTAGCCATTGTCTATCGCATGCGCGTAGGCACGCTTCATGGTCTCAGCCCCCGCGAAAGCGGAGACCAGCATGAACAGTGTCGAACGCGGCAGATGGAAATTCGTCATCAACACATCCACGAATTTGAAGCGATAGCCCGGCGTGATGAAGATGTCGGTCGCGCCCGACCAAGCAGACAGTTCTCCATCATCCCCGGCCGCGCTCTCCATAAGCCTGAGCGAGGTTGTGCCGACCGACACGATGCGGCCCCCCTTCGCCCGCACGGCATTCAGTGCGTGAGCGGTTTCGGCCGTGACATGGCCGATCTCCTCGTGCATGCGGTGATCGGCGGTATCGTCAGCCTTGACGGGCAGGAAGGTGCCGGCCCCGACATGCAACGTCACGAAATGGCGTTCGATGCCACGCGCATCGAGCGCCCGCATCAGTTCCGGCGTGAAATGCAGGCCGGCGGTCGGCGCGGCGACGGCGCCCTCCTCCCGCGCATAGATCGTCTGGTAGTCGGTACGGTCGCGCTCGTCCTCGGCGCGCTTCGAGGCAATGTAGGGCGGAAGCGGCACATGGCCGGCCGCATGGATCGCCTCATCGAGCAGCGGACCGGAAAGATCGAAAGCGAGTAGCGCCTCGCCGGCCTCGCCTTTCTCGGCGACCGTCGCATCCAGCGTGCCGAGGAAGCAGGCTTCGCCGGAATGGCCGAAGCGAATGCGGTCGCCTGTCTGAAGCCGCTTCGCCGGGCGCACGAACGCCTTCCAGCGGTCGGGGCCGGCGCGCATATGCAGCGTAGCATCGATATGGGCGACGGCGCCATCGCGCTCACGCGTTCCCGCAAGCTGGGCGGGGATGACCTTGGTATCGTTGAAGACCAGCGCATCGCCCGGTCGGAGCAGACCCGGAAGCTCGTGGACGATGCGGTCCTCAGGTCCGTGCGGAGGCCGCACGACAAGCAGCTTAGCCGTGTCACGCGGGACAGCCGGGCGAAGCGCAATAAGCTCTTCCGGCAGGTCGAAATCGAACAGGTCTACTTTCATACGGGCGGCAATAGCGCCATTTCCCGCGAACCGCCACGGCGAATTGCCACAGCGGCCGTCGATCCTGTCACAGGCTGGGAAATGCGGCGAGGCTATGCCGCGTCGGCGGCGACCTTCATCGACACGATCTTGTCGGGATCCTGCACAGGTTCGCCGCGCTTGATCTTGTCGACATTCTCCATGCCTTCGATCACCTGTCCCCACACCGAGTACTGCCGGTTCAGGAAGCTCGCATCACCGAAACAGATGAAGAACTGCGAATTGGCGGAATTCGGGTTCTGCGCCCGCGCCATCGAGCAGGTGCCGCGGCCATGGTTGGCGTTGGAAAACTCGGCCTTCAAATCCGCCTTGTCGGAACCGCCCATACCTGCCCGGCCCGGATTGAAGGAGGAGCCACCGCTCTTGCCATACTGCACGTCGCCCGTCTGCGCCATGAAGCCGTCGATGACGCGATGGAAGACGACGCCGTCATAGGCGCCTTCGCGCGTCAGTTCCTTGATGCGCGCGACATGGCCGGGCGCCAGATCGGGAAAGAGCTCGATGACCACGCTGCCCTTGGTCGTCTCCATCAGGATCGTGTTTTCAGGGTCTTTGATTTCAGCCACGGGGCCTTCCTTTCGTTTCTCTATTTCGCCGCATCCGACGCGATGCGGACCTTGACCATGCTGTCGGGATCGGCAACTGCGCCGTTCTGGGCCGGGTCACCCTTCTTGATCGTGTCGACTAATTCCATGCCGCTCTCGACATTGCCGATGACGGTATAGTCGCGCTCGAGCGAAGGCGCGGGCGCGAACATGATGAAGAATTGCGAATTGGCGGAGTTCGGATTCTGCGATCGGGCCATGCCGACCGTCCCGCGCACATAGGGCTCCTTGGAGAATTCCGCCGGAAGATCGGGAAGGTCCGAGCTGCCGGTGCCGACGAGCTGGGCGTTGTAGCCCTTCTTGGTGTTTCCGTATTTCACGTCACCCGTCTGCGCCATGAAGCCGGCGATGACACGGTGGAAGGCGACATGGTCGTAAGCCCCTTCCCGCACCAGCTTCTTGATCTGGGCGACGTGCTTGGGCGCAAGGTCGGGTCTTAGCGCAATTGTCACATCGCCGTTCTTCAGCGTGATGATCATTGTATTGTCCGGGTCGGCCGCAAAGGCGGGTGCGGCCAGCGAAACGGCACCGATCAACGCGGTGGCGAACAGGGCACGCCGGGTAAACTGCATGGAATTCTCCTGAAGATGCTGACGACCGGTCCGGGCTATTTATCCCGGGACGCGAATTTTTGCCGGATCGCGACGGCGACGGGCGCCGGCACGAAGGGGCGGACATCGCCGCCCATCGAGGCGATCTGGCGTACCAATGTGGCGGTAATGGTTCTGACTGACGGGCTTGCCGGCAGAAACACGGTCTGAAGTTCCGGCGCCATGGTCTCGTTCATGCCGGCCATCTGCATCTCATAGTCGAGATCGGTGCCGTCGCGCAGGCCGCGAATCATGATCGAGGCACCGTGCTTGCGGCTCGCTTCGATCAGGAGTCCGTCAAAGGAAGCAACCTTGATACGCTTCCGGTCCTCGCCTAGCTCCGATTCGGCGGAAGCCTCTATCAGACGCACGCGCTCATCGAAGGAAAACAGCGGCGCCTTGCCGGGATGCACCCCGATCGCAACGACGATCTCGTCGGCGATCGCCAGCGACGCCTTCAGGACGTCGAAATGGCCGTTAGTCAGCGGATCGAACGATCCGCCATATATGGCAATGCGCGCGCTCATCGGGCCGCTTCTAGCCGGCCCGCGCCGCAAAGGCAATTTCCGATATCAGGCCTCCGATGGCCCACACGAGCGACTGCCATCAGCGGCGTGACAATGCCAGCCAGACGCCGCCGCCGATCAGGAAGCTTCCGGCGATTCGCTCGGCGATGCGGATACGGCCCCGCGAGAGCCAACTTCCTGCACGGCCGGCTGCGATTGCGTAAAGACCGTCGAAGATGGTGGCAACGGCCATGAAGATCACCCCATAGAGTACGGTCTGGAGCGCTGTGTTCCCCGTCGGATTGATGAATTGCGGGATGAAGGCGCCGAAAAAGAAGAGTGCCTTCGGGTTCGACCATATGACGAAAAATCCCTGCAACGTGAACGACCGCGGCTTCCGTGAACCCGCATCGACGGTGCCGAGATTCCCGTCGGACCGCCAGAGCTTGATTCCGAGCCAGATCAGGTAGGCGGCACCCGCCAGCCGCAATATGTCGAAGAAATCGCCCAGGCCGGCGACGATCGCGGAAAGACCGAGCGCCAGTACGGCGATCATTGTCATCAAGCCGATCTGCGTGCCCACAACGTTCAACAGGCCTGCGCGCGTACCGTATTTCATCGAATTGGCGATGGTTACGGTCACGGTCGGTCCCGGCACGATGATGATCACGAAGCACGCAAGCGCATAGGAAAGAAGCGTCGTCCACTCCGGCATGCGGGTGTCCTCCAATGTCGAAAACAGCGGATAAATGCACGGCTGTGCTGCCACCGCAAGCGGCACCTGAAATCGGCCCATTTGGGTGCTATATTAAAAAGGTATTCGCCGCTTGCCGGCCTCCTTTGTCGCAGAAGCCGTCCAGCTTGCAGCGCATACCCAAACGAAAGGAGCCAAACATGCATGTCTCTGACATTCTCGCGGCGAAGAGAGGGGAAAAGGTCCATACGGTCCGTCCGGACGAGAGCATCGAAAATCTGGTGCAGCGATTGCGGCTGGAGCGGATCGGGGCGCTTGTCGTCAGCGAACAGGGAAACACCGTGGACGGCATCATTTCCGAACGCGACGTGGCGCACGGGCTCGCCGAGCACGGCGCGGACATCCTGAACCGGAAAGTCAGGGACCTGATGACGGGGGCGGTCATAACCTGTTCGCCGGCCGAAACGCTTGCCCATATCGCCAAGCTGATGACGCACCGGCGCATCCGGCACATCCCGATCGTCGAAGGCAAGAGGCTGGTCGGCATCGTCAGCATCGGCGACGTCGTCCGATACCGGCTGGACGAACTCGAACTGGAGCAGAACGTGCTGCGCGACTACGCCGTCGCCCGGCAATAGTTCGTCTTCGGAAGTGTGCCGGCGGCGCCACACCTTTTGTTCAAATAAACGTGTCGGCCGGCACGCCTTGCTGCGGCCTTGTATTCCCACTTCATGAACCACAGATGAATGGAGATGCCAGCAACGCTTCAGGGTCGATGAGGCAATCTTCCTCATCCTCGATGAAACCAAATCGAGCCCCGCCCGTTGTTAAGGCAAGGAGTACAGGACCATGATGATAATCATGCTTGCCGCGGCCATGACCTTGGCCATGCTTATCGCCACCGCCTTCGGCCTTCACCAGGAAGCTGAGAAGGTGCGGCTGGATGAGCGTAACAAGACTTTGAACCGGTATATTCCGAAGTAACCAGTCTCCTGTATCGCGTTTCACGAAACGGCGTGCCGAAAGCTCAGGCTTCCGGCGCGCCGTTCCCGTTTTCACCTTCTTCTTCCTCGCCGTTCGGCTCGGAAATCCGCTCGACCGACACCACCTTCTCGTCTTCGGCCGTGTTGAAGATGGTTACGCCCTTGGTGGCGCGGCTGGCGAAGCGGATATTGTTCACCGGCACGCGGATGACCGTACCTCCGTCCGAGACCAGCATGATCTGGTCCTCGTTGGCGACCGGGAACGCCGCGACCAGCCGGCCGATCTCCGCGACTTTCGACACGTCGGTAGCGCGGATACCCTTGCCGCCACGCCCCGTCAGGCGGAAATCGTAGGTGGACGAGCGCTTGCCGTAGCCGAATTCCGTCACGGTCAGCACAAACTGCTCGTGGTCCCTCAGATACTGGTAGCGCTCGTCGGAAAGATCGGTTTCCTCGCCGATATCCTCATTGGTGAGCGCGATTTCCTCTTCCTCGCCCTCGCCCGCCGCGAGACGGCGCTCCACACCTGAACGCTTCAGATAGGCGGCACGCTCGGCAGGCGAGGCCTCGACATGGCCGAGAATGGTCATGGAAATCGCCCGATCGCTGTCGCCGAGCGCGATGCCGCGCACGCCGATCGAGTTGCGGCCGGCGAAGACGCGCACATCGGTGACCGGGAAACGGATGCACTGGCCGGAATTCGCCGTCAGCAGGACATCGTCGTTTTCCGTGCAGGTCTCGACATTGAGGATCTCGTCGCCCTCGTCGAGTTTCATGGCGATCTTGCCGTTACGGTTGACCTGGACGAAATCCGAAAGCTTGTTGCGCCTGACCGTGCCACGCGTGGTGGCGAACATCACGTCGAGCTCGCCCCAGCTTCCCTCGTCCTCCGGCAGCGGCAGGATCGCGGTGATGCGGTCGCCATTGTCGATCGGCAGCATGTTGATAAGGGCCTTGCCGCGCGCCTGCGGCGTGCCGACCGGCAGCCGCCAGACCTTCTCCTTGTAGACAATGCCGCGCGAGGAGAAGAACAGCACCGGCGTATGGGTATTGGCCACGAACAGCCGCGTGACGAAATCCTCGTCGCGGGTCGACATGCCCGAGCGACCCTTGCCGCCCCGCGCCTGCGCCCGGTAGATCGAGAGCGGCACGCGCTTGATATAACCGCCATGGGTGACCGTGACGACCATATCCTCGCGCTGGATGAGGTCCTCGTCCGCCATGTCGGCGCCGCCGTCGGTGAGTTCGGTGCGGCGGGGCGTGCCGAACTCGTCGCGCAGCGTGGTGAGTTCGTCCTTGACGATCTGCTGGATGCGCGCCCGCGAGCCGAGGATATCGAGGTAATCGGCGATCTCGACGCCGATCTTGTTCAGTTCGTCGGCGATCTCGTCCCGGCCGAGCGCCGTCAACCGCTGCAGGCGAAGCTCGAGAATGGCGCGAGCCTGCTCTTCCGAGAGGTTATAGGTGCCGTCCTCGTTGATGCGATGGCGCGGATCGTCGATCAGCGTGATGAGAGCGGATACGTCGCCCGCCGGCCAGCGCCGGGTCATCAACTGTTCACGCGCGGTCTGCGGGTCGGGCGCATTGCGGATGAGGCGGATGACCTCGTCGATATTGGCGACGGCAATCGCCAGACCGACCAGAACATGCGCCCGCTCCCGCGCCTTCCTGAGCAGGTAGCGCGTACGCCTCGCGACGACCTCCTCGCGGAAGGAAACGAAGGCGCGAAGCATGTCGAGCAGCGCCAGTTGCTCCGGCTTGCCGCCGTTCAGCGCCACCATGTTGGCGCCGAAGGAGGTCTGCAGCGGCGTGTAGCGGTAGAGCTGGTTGAGCACCACGTCCGCGACCGCGTCGCGCTTAAGTTCGATGACGACGCGGTAGCCCTGCCGGTCGCTCTCGTCACGAATATCGGAGATGCCCTCTATGCGCTTGTCACGCACCAGTTCGGCCATCTTCTCCTGCATGGTCGCCTTGTTCACCTGATAGGGAACTTCGGTGACGATGATCGCCTCACGGTCGCCGCGGATGGTCTCGAAATGCACCTTGCCGCGCATGATGATTGAGCCGCGGCCGGTCGAATAGGCGCTGTAGATGCCGGCGCGGCCAAGGACCAGGCCGCCGGTCGGGAAGTCGGGCCCCGGAATGATCTCCATCAGTTCCGGCAGTTCGATCGCCGGATTGTCGATCAGCGCGATGCAGCCGTTGACGACTTCGGTCAGATTGTGCGGCGGGATATTGGTCGCCATGCCGACGGCGATGCCGCCGGAGCCGTTGACCAGAAGGTTGGGGAAGCGCGCCGGCAGCACCTTCGGCTCCTGCGCGGCAGCGTCGTAGGTGTCCTGGAAATCGACCGTCTCCTTGTCGATATCCTCCAGAAGCTCATGCGCGACCTTGGTAAGCCGCGATTCGGTGTAGCGCATCGCCGCCGGCGGATCGCCGTCGATCGAGCCGAAATTGCCCTGCCCGTCGATGAGCGGCACGCGCATCGACCAGTCCTGAGCCATGCGCACCAGCGCGTCGTAGATCGAGGCGTCGCCATGGGGGTGGTATTTACCCATCACGTCGGCGACGGGACGGGCCGACTTCACATATTTGCGGTTCCAGTGATAGCCGCTCTCATGGCTGGCGTAGAGGATACGCCGGTGGACCGGTTTTAGTCCGTCGCGCACGTCCGGCAGCGCTCGGCTGACGATCACGCTCATGGCGTAATCGAGATAGGAACGCTGCATTTCCTCGATGATGGAAACCGGCTCTATGTCCGACGGTCCGCCCGGGCCGCTTGGTGTCGTCTGGTCAGTCAAAACAGATCACGATGCTGATTGGGAATCACGTTCTCCTTATATAGGAATCTGGCGCCAAACTCCAATGCCGAACACTATTTCCGACTGCGAATTTCGACTGCAATATCAAATGGATAGAGGCACAGATAGCAGGAATGCAAAAACATCTTTCCCTCAAGCGTCACCGCGTATGAAAATCCGTCGAATATCCCCCCGCCCAGGCCATGGTTTCTTATGGTATTTTCATCTTTCGCAGGTTCCTTGCGCCCACGCCCGTTCGCTGCCGATGCGGCCGGGTCTCCACGGGGGCGCGACGCCCGGCCGGGCTTTGATTGAAGCATTCCTGTCCCTTGCAGACACGCCTCGCCACGCTGCCCTTCGGCCCTGGCCATTGATCATCCGGGAAAGACGGGCGGCCGCAGGCTCGCTCATCTAAGCAGATTACGTGCGTCCTCTCGGCCGCCTGCCCGGCGATTTCCGTTCCCGCCTGTTCCGCTTCTCCCCGAGCCTCACCCTGAACCTGCCGAAGGGTTGCTCCGATCAGGTTCAGTGCTCGTCCCGGGGTCTGTGTGCCTTCTACCGGCACAGAGAGGTCCTAGTGCCCCGGGGGAACCTCCAGGCGGGACCTCCCCGGCCGTCATGCCACGTCAGCATCACGGCGGAGGCGCCGGTCCTTCCCCACGCAATCACCGTCATGATCGGTGTTCCCGATGGGAGGAACTGACGGGGACTATGCCTGAGGGACCGGAGGCGTGGAAAAGAAAATGTGAAAGGCTGCAGGGTCAGAGCGTTGCGAGAAGCGCTACCGCGGACTTTTCCACGTTTTCGCCGCTATTCGCCCGCTTTCGCCTCAGCCTTCTCCTCGACCTCGCGAGGCAAGGTGGATTCAGGGGGGCTCTTCTCGTCGCTCTCGCCCCGCTCTTGCGCGCGCTTTTTCTCCACCCAGCGCGAGGCAATGATGGCGACCTCGTAGAGCAGGATCGTCGGCAGCGCGAGGCCGATCTGGCTCATCGGGTCGGGGGGCGTCAGCACCGCGGCAACGATGAAGGCAATGACGATCGCATATTTGCGCTTGCTCCTTAGCCCTTCCGAACTCAGCAGCCCGACCCGCGTCAGGAGCGTCGTGATGACCGGGAGCTGGAAGACGAGGCCGAAGGAGAAGATCAGCGTCATGATGAGGCTGAGATATTCCGACACTTTCGGCAGGAGCGAGATCTGCACGTCCTGCCCGTTGCCGACCTGCTGCATCGACAGGAAGAACCACATCACCATAGGGGTGAAGAAGAAATAGACGAGGCAACCGCCCATCAGGAACAGGATAGGCGAAGCGATCAGGAACGGCAGAAAGGCGTGCCGCTCGTTCTTGTAGAGGCCGGGTGCGACGAATTTGTAAATCTGCGCGGCGATCAGCGGGAAGGCGATCACCGCGCCGCCGAACATGGCGATCTTCACCTGCGTGAAGAAGAATTCCTGCGGCGCCGTATAGATCAGCTCGACCTTGGACGCATCGAGATGCGCCCAGCCGACCGCCCATTTGAACGGAATGACGAGCAGGTTGAACAGCCGCTTGGCAAAGAAGAAGCAGCCGAGGAAGGCAATGAAAAAGCCGGCAATGCACCAGATCAACCGGCGCCTGAGTTCAACCAGGTGCTCGATCAATGGTGCCGAAGATTTTTCTATCTCGTCGTCTTCTGCGCTCAACGGGTGCTTCCCGTCTTTTTCCTTGCGGCCGGACCAGTCCTGGCCGGCGCCCTTTTAGCCGAAGCCGGAGCCGTTTTGGAAGCCTTGGCCGCCATCGTTTTCGAGGCGGACGGCTTGGAGGCGGCAACCTTCGGCGATGCCTTGCGGGAACCCGTTTTCACTTCGGCAGCTTTCGGCGTGGAAGCCTTCACAACGGTTGCAGCCGAAGATTTGGTGGAGGCGGATTTTGCGCCCGCCTTCTTCGCGCCCGACTTGGCCACGGGGGCTTTCGCCCGCGCCGTCTTCCGTTTCGGCTTGCTCGTTTCGACGACCGGCGTCGCGGCCTCGCCCGGTAATTCGGCAGCACCGTTCTTCAACGGTTCGGCCACCACCGGCTCGGCAGCGGTCTCCGCCGGCGTAACTTTCGACTGTGGCTTCATCGCCTCGTCAAGGCCCGCACGCACCTGCTGCCCGACATCCTCAATCGGCGCGAGATGCTTGCGGATCTCGTTCATCGGATTGATCTTGCGCACCGAATTCAAGGTTTCGCTGACGTCGTCGAGTTCCGCTTCCTTGAGCGCCTCGTCGAACTGCCGACGGAAATCGCCGGCCATGGCGCGCAGCTTGGACGTCGTGCGTCCAAACTGCCGCAGCATGCGCGGTAAATCCTTCGGGCCAACGACCACGATCAGCACGATCGCGATCACCAGCATTTCGCTCCAACCGACGTCGAACATCTATACCGTTCCCCAGGAAGGGCGGCCGGGCCGCCCCGCCGAAGCCTCAGGACTTCGTGGCCTTTTCCCGCGGCGCGGTCTTCACCGACTCGTCAGCGCGATGCTCGACTGTCTTGCCGTTATCGACATCGTCCGCATCGTCTTCGCTCATGCCCTTCTTGAAGCTCTTGATGCCCTTGGCGACATCGCCCATCAGGTCCGGAATCTTGCCGCGGCCAAACAGGAGCAGAAGGATGACAAGCACGATCATCCAATGCCAGATTGAGAAAGAACCCATATCTTATTCTCTTTCGAACGTTTCCCTCGATTTGATCTAAGCGCTTTCGCCCGATCTTTCAAACGGAGAGTGCACAGAGTTTTCGCTTTTGAGCCAGCATGGTTACAGGGTGCGGACAATGAGCCGCACCTGGGGCGCCGCACCCGGACGCCGGCAATTCGGGTTCTATTCCTCGACGCGGGGCGTGAGCAGGCCGAGTTCTTCCAGATCGATATCGCTCAGCGGGTCCTCGTCCTCGGCAAGTTCGTCGGGATCGGCCGGCGGCTGCGGCATGGAGAAGTTCGACGGCATGCGTGTCGAGAGCAGCCCTGCCCCCTTCAACTCCTCCATTCCCGGCAGATCGCGGATTTCCGCGAGGCCGAAATGGTCGAGAAAACTCTCCGTCGTGCCGTAGGTCACGGGACGGCCCGGCGTACGGCGTCGCCCGCGCATCCTCACCCAGCCGGTTTCCAGCAGGAGGTCGAGCGTACCCTTGGACGTCTCGACACCGCGTATATCCTCCATCTCGGCGCGGGTAACGGGCTGGTGATAAGCGACGATGGCGAGCACTTCCAGCGCCGCACGCGACAGCTTCTTCTGCTGTACGGCGTCGCGGCTCATCAGGAAGGCAAGGTCGCCGGCCGTACGGAAGGCCCAGGCGTCGGCAACACGGACGAGATTGACGCCGCGCTTCTCGTAGGCGCGCTGCAATTCGGCCATGACCTGCGGCACATCGATGCCTTCCGGCAGGCGCGCGGCAAGCGCCTTTTCCGTCACCGGCTCGGTGGAGGCGAAGACGAGCGCTTCCGCCATCCGCATCGCCTCGGAAAGATGCAGGCGCTCGGCGGGGTTGCCGCTGAACTCTTCGGCTTCGTCTTCATCGTTCATGAACGGGACGACCGTCGCTGGTCCACCTTCAGCCACCAGTGACCTCCGTCGATTTAGTGCCCGGCGGATTCGGCTTCGAGCGCATATAGAGCGCTGCGAAGGCCTGTTCCTGCCGCATTTCCAGATGCCCCTCGCGCACCAGTTCCAGGCTGGCGGCGAAGGAACTGGCGATCGCGGTGACCCTCTCCTCGGGCGTTGCGAGATAGTCGAGAAGGAAACTGTCGAGCGCGGTCCAGTCGCGCATCTGCCCGACCAGCCGCATCAGGATGCCGCGCGCATCTTTCAGCGACCAGACGCCGCGCTTGGCGATCTGCACATTGGTGATCGCCCGGCGCTGGCGCTGCGCGGCATAGGCGGTGAGAAGATCGTAGAGCGAGGCGGAAAATTCGTTGCGCTTTTCGACAACCACGGCCTCCGGCATGCCGCGCGCGAAGACATCGCGGCCGAGACGGTTGCGGTTGACGAGCCGCGCCGCCGCGTCGCGCATGGCCTCCAGCCGCTGCAGGCGGAACTGCAGCACCGCCGCCATCTCCTCGCCGGTCGCCTCTTCGTCGCCCGGCTGCTTGGGAATGAGGAGCTTGGATTTCAGGTAGGCGAGCCACGCCGCCATGACGAGATAGTCGGCGGCAAGCTCCAGCCGGAAATGCCGTGCCCGCTCGATGAAGAGGAGGTATTGCTCCGCGAGCGCAAGCACCGAGATGCGGGCAAGGTCGACCTTCTGGTTGCGGGCAAGATGCAGAAGCAGGTCGAGCGGCCCCTCGAAACCGTCGACATCGACGACAAGCGACGGCTCGGACGTAGCGCGCTCCGTGTCGTTGTCCGCCCACAGGCGCTCGAAAGGTGCTTTGTCGTTGTCCGGCAATCGCTTGCCCGTTTCCTGTCCTGTCCGGCCCTAAGCGGCCACCTCGAAATAGCCCGCGAATTCCGCGCGCGCCTCCGCCTCTACCGTCGCGTCGGGCTTACGGCGCACGGCAAGCGCCTGCTCGGCCCGCTGAAGCGGCTTGCCGGAGAGCGGGCTGGCGGCCCCCGCGACGGCGCGCATTTCCTCCATCACGCCGTTGCAGTGAAGGACCAGATCGCATCCGGCGGCAAGGATTGCAGCCGCCTTCGTGGCGAAATCCCCAGAAAGCGCCTTCATGGAGACATCGTCGCTCATCAGAAGCCCGTCGAATCCGACTTCGCTACGGACGATCTCCCCGATGACCTTCGCGGAATGCGTCGCCGGATTGGCGGGATCAATCGCCGAATAGACGACATGCGCCGTCATCGCCATCGGCAGATCGCGAAGCGCCCGGAACGGGGCGAAATCGTGCCCGCGCAGTTCCTCCAGAGATGCATTGACCATGGGGAGCTCGAAATGCGTGTCCGCGCCGGCGCGGCCATGGCCGGGAATATGCTTCATAACCGGCAGGACACCACCGGCGAAAAGCCCGTCGGCGGCAGCGCGGCCCATCGCGGCAACGGTCGCCGGATCGCGGGCGTAGGCACGCTGGCCGATCACGTCATGCGCGCCCTCCACCGGCACATCGAGCACCGGCAAGCAGTCGGCATCGACGCCGCAACGCACGAGATCGAAGGCGTGCAGCCTGGACATCAGCCACGCTGCGCGCAAGCCCACCTCGCGATCGCGCCGGTAAAGCTCGCCGAGCGCCGCCGCCGGCGGATAGTTAGGCGCGAGCGGTGGCCTGAGCCGTTGCACCCGCCCGCCCTCCTGGTCGATGAAGACCGGCGCATCCGGCCGGCCGATACAATCGCGCATGCTGGTGGTCAGGTCCCGCAATTGCGCGACCTCGCCGACATTGCGGGCGAAGAGGATGAAACCCCATGGCCGCTCGTCGCGGTAGAAGGCGATTTCGTCCGGCGTCAGGCTCAGGCCCGACGCACCGAGGATCATGCGTTTTGATTCGCTCATCGGTGCAGGATAGCGCGAAGCGGCCGTCGCCGCACCATCCGGTGCCGATGACCGCCTCGCCCGGCGCCTCGTTTGCTTTGCACATCCCGGCATTCTACGGCATGGTGCGTTCCCGGCGCGCTGCGCCGCAGATTCGCGCAGGAGCCGTTCGATGCGAGGAGAACAGTCGCCAGTGATGCCCCGTGGGAGGAAGGCCCGTGCAGGCAGGGTCGCCATGCTTGCCGCTTCCGTGGCGGCGCTCGTATCGCTTACGGCCTGTGCCGACATGGTCGGCAACACGAACAGGGAGGTCGTCAATTCCACCCAGTTCGACAACGTTCCGTGCAAGGACCTGATATCCCAGCGCAACACGCTTGTGGCGCGCTATGGCTCGCCCGACACACTGCCCGAAGGGCAAAGGCCCGGCGAACGGCCCTACCTGAAGCACGAGCCGCTCGGCGCGTTCCTGGCACCGGATTTCCGCAGCAAGAACCAGCTTGAGACGCGCAAGGCGCTCGGACGTATCGACGCCATGAACCATTCGCTCCAGCGGCGCCAGTGCGAGGGAGCGCCCAAAGGCCAGAAAAAGCCGGGTTTGGGCTGACCGGCGCCGCGCTGCCGTTCATTCGATGCGATAAAATTCCGCCGCCGTTTCGCCGAACACCTTGTCGAATGCCGGTCCCTTGCCGACGATGGCTTCGGCAGTTTCGCGCCAGCCTTCGTAGCTGCCAGCCATCTCCAGCACCGGCCAGTCCGAGCCCCACATGACCCGGTCCGGCCCGAACGCCGAAAGCACGTGCTCGACGTAAGGGCGCAGCGTTTCCAGCGTCCAGCCGGACGCGGCCTCGGTTGCGAGGCCCGAAAGCTTGCAAAATACCGGCGTATGCCGCGCGATCCTCTCCAAGCCGGCCGCCCAGTCGTCGAACCGGCCCTCGCGGATCACCGGCTTCATGCAATGGTCGACCACCGTGCGCATCGACGGGTAGCGATCGAAGAGCCGCAGGAAATTGTCGAGATGAATCGGGTAGCCGAGCGCGTCGAAGGTGAGGTCGAGATCGATCAGCACCCGGTAGCCCCATTGCACGTCGCTGCGGTGCATCCAGTCGGGATCGGCGATGTCCTGGATCATCGGCCGCACGCCCGAGAATTTCGGGTGCTTCGCCAGCCGCTCCAGATGCCGGCGATCCTCCGGCTTCTCGAAATCGACCCAGCCGACCACCTTGCCGATGAAGGGCGTGGCGTCGGCAAGGCCGAGCATATATTCGGTCTCTTCCACGCTCGGCGCGGCCTGCACCAGCACGGTGCGGTCGATGCCGAAGCGTTTCAGATGCGGCTCCAGCTCAGGCGGCAGGACAGTGCGCAGGATCGGCGCATCCGACGGCAGCGAGGCCATCCAGCCATAGTCGCCGCGCGCCATGTTCCAGAAATGCTGGTGGGCATCGATGCGCATCATCCGCTGCCTCCCCGGTCGGGCCCGCCTTTTATGCCGGCACCGGCGCGTCGGCGCGCATCAGGCCGGCGGCTTTCAGGTCCGCCCAGAGCGCGGAAGGGATGGCCGCGGCGAGCGTTTCCATGTTGAGCGCGACCTCGTTGGCGCGCGCCGCGCCGGGGATGACGCAGGCGACGACCGGATGGACGAGCGGGAAGCGCAGCGCCGCCTGCACCAGTTTGACCCCGTGTTTCTTGCAAATCGCCTCGATCTTCGCTACCCGGTCGAGGATTTCGGGCGGGGCCGGATCGTAATTGAAGAAGGCGCCCGGCTTCGGCCCGGTGGCAAGGATGCCGGAATTATAGGCTCCGCCGATAACGACCCCGATGCCGCGCTTCTGGAGCAGCGGCAGACAGGTCTCCAATGATTCCTGCTCAAGCAGCGTATAGCGGCCGGCGAGCAGGAAAAGATCGAAATCACCCTGTTCCGCCAGTGTCTGGCAGGCCTGCCATTCGTTGATGCCGGCGCCGATCGCCTTGACCGACCCTTCCTCGCGCAGTTTCAGGAGCGCCTTGTAGCCGCCCGCCATGAATTCGGCGACGCGCCGGTCGGCCGCCTCCTGGCTGCCATGCGTGTAGACGTCGAGATCGTGGCCGTAGAGGACATCGATGCGGTCGATCCCAAGCCGCTCCAGCGAATCCTCGACCGAGCGCATGATACCGTCATAGGAATAATCGAAGATCTCGCGGCGCGTCGGCGTATCGAAAAACTTGCCGATGCCCGCCCGCTCCTCCGGCTTGCAGAGGCCGAGCCGACGGCCGACCTTCGTCGAAAGGACGTAGGAATCCCGTTTCTTGCCGCGTAGGAAGTGATTGATGCGGGTCTCGGCAAGGCCAAGCCCGTAGAAGGGCGCGGTGTCGAAATAGCGGATACCGGCGTCCCAGGCCGCATTCATCGTCGCCTGCGCTTCTTCTTCGGTATAGGCGCGATAAAGATTGCCGATCGAGGCGGAGCCGAAGCCGAGTTCGGTGAAAGCGATGTCGTTGCCCGAAGGCGTTCTAAACGTTTTGGTCCTCATGGGGATTCTCGGCTCCTTCCCTCGCGCCTGCTCGACGCACCGCGCCGAAAGAGGCTACATTTTCGGCAGGAGACTATCTACATCTCTTGCGAAAGGCTACTTGTTAGCCATGCGCAAAACACCGCGCACCCATTGAAAACACTCGACCGACCGGACGCCCGCCATGACCGTTACCGCAGAACTCCCCAAAACGCTTCGTCTTTCCAACGAGGACAACGTGATCGTCGCGGCAAGCCACATCGAGCCCGGCGCGGATGTCGGCGGGGGCGTCGTCACCAAGGCGCGCATTCCCTTCGGCCACAAGATTGCCATCGTCCGCATTCCGGAGGGCCAGCCGATCCGCAAGTTCGGCCAGATCATCGGCTTCGCCAAAACGACGATCGAGCCCGGCGAGTGGGTGCACGAGCACAATGTCTACATGCACGATTTCGAGCGCGACTACCGCTTCGCCGAGGAGGCGCGGCCGGAAGCTATCCTCCCCCTTTCCGAGCAGGCGACGTTCCAGGGTTACCTCAGGGGAAACGGCCGCGCTGGCACCCGCAACTATATCGGCATCCTGACCAGCGTGAACTGCTCGACCACGGTGGCCGGCTTCATCGCCAAGGAGATCGAGCGCTCGGGCATCCTTGACGACTATCCCAACATCGACGGCATCGTGGCGCTGAAGCAGGCCAATGGCTGCGTCATCGACTATCGCGGCGTCATCTTCGACACGCTGAAGAAGACGACATGGGGCTACGCCACCAACCCGAACATGGGCGGCGTGGTCATGGTCGGCCTCGGCTGCGAAGGCTTCCAGATCCCACGCTTCAAGGAAGCCTATGGCGTCACCGAAAGCGATACCTTCCGCACGATGACCATCCAGGAGGTCGGCGGCACGAGGAAGACGGTCGACAGGGGCGTGGAGTTCGTGAAGGAGATGCTGCCGACCGTCAACGCCGTCCATCGCGAGCCCCTGCCCGCCTCGCTCCTGACATTGGCGCTGCAATGCGGCGGCTCGGACGGCTATTCGGGCATCACCGCCAATCCGGCGCTCGGCATCGCCGCCGACATTCTGGTGAAGAACGGGGGCACGGCGATCCTTTCGGAGACGCCGGAAATCTATGGCGCCGAGCATCTCCTGACACGCCGCGCGAAAAACCGCGAGGTCGGCGAGAAGCTAGTCGAGATCATCCACTGGTGGGAGGATTATACGGCCCGCAACCAGATGGAGATGAACAACAACCCCTCCCCCGGCAACAAGCTCGGCGGGCTGACCACGATCCTTGAAAAATCGCTCGGCGCGGCGGCGAAGGGCGGCTCGACCACGCTCAACGCTGTCTATCACTATGCCGACCAGGTGAACGAAAAGGGCTTCGTCTTCATGGATACGCCGGGCTACGACCCGGTCTCGGCGACCGGCCAGGTGGCCGGCGGCGCCAACATCCTCTGCTTCACGACCGGACGCGGATCGGCCTACGGCAACAAGCCGACGCCGTCGATCAAGCTTGCCACCAACACGCCGATGTACGAGCGCATGAAGGAGGACATGGACCTGAATTGCGGCGATATCCTCGACGGGGTGACGCTGGAGGAGAAAGGCAAACAGATCTTCGGCGAAATTCTAGCCGTCGCCTCTGGCAAGCGCACCAAGTCGGAAGAACTCGGCTATGGCGACAATGAATTCGTGCCCTGGCAGATCGGCGCGACGATGTAGGCCGGCATGAGTGGAAAGCAGCGCCGGGTCTGGTGGGGGGATTTCCGGGCCCCGGAATTCGAGGGGATCGATCCCGAGGCGGTGATCGCGGTGGTGCCGGTTGCCGCGATCGAGCAGCACGGCCCACATCTGCCGGTCTCTACCGACACGACGATCATGGAAGGCATGCTGGCCGAGACGATCGCGCTCTTGCCCGCCGATCTCGATATCCGCATCCTGCCGGTACAGGCGGTCGGTAAGTCGAACGAGCACATCTTCGAGCCCGGCACGCTGACGCTTTCGCCCACGGTGCTGATCGAGGCATGGACGGAACTCGGAGCCTCTGTTGCCGGCACGGGCATCCGCAAGATCGTCTTCGTCAATTCGCATGGCGGCAACGAGGAAGTAATGGGGATCGTCACCCGCGAGCTTCGCGTGCGGTACGCCATGTTGGCCGTGAAGACGAGTTGGGAGCGCTTCGGCCGGTCGGAGGGCCTGTTTTCGCCCTGGGAGGAACGCTACGGAATCCATGGCGGCGACGTGGAAACGTCATTGATGCTGCATTTCCGGCCGGAACTGGTCGACATGGCGAAGGCGGAGGATTTCCCTTCCCGCGTTTTAGACGCGGAGCAGGAATTCGATCTCCTGCGCCAGACCGGCAAGCACGCCTTCGCCTGGATCGCGGGCGATCTCAACCCGCATGGCGTGGTCGGGAACGCCTCGGCAGCGACCGCCGAAAAAGGCCGCACTACGGCGCAATTTCAGGCGGAAGGCTTTGTCCGCCTGCTTCGGGACATCCGGAAGGCGAAGCTCAAGGACTGGCTATCCTGAGCACCGCGACCATCCGCCGAACCTTAAAAAGGTCAGGCCTTCAGCCCGCGACGGGAACGCGGCCTTTTACCGCGTTGGCGCGCGATTCATAGCTTATCCGTCCAGCCTTATCCGCAGGCAGGCGCGCACGCACGCGCTCCCTCAGACGCCCCACCTCATCGGCAGGCAACGACGCAAGCAGCGACCGACTCGTCCCGATGCTGGTCGTGATCGACCAGAACTGGTCGAAATCGTCGAACGTGCGGCTCACCGTGATTTCGGTGGTCTCCACGTCGTCCAGACCGGCGTCGATCCATGCCTGCCGGAGCGCATCCATTCGAGAGACGCCGACGCTCGGCGGCCGGACCGGATTGAGACCGGCAGCGCGCAGTTCGGCCTGTATCGGTTCCATCGGAAAGCCTCCGCCGAGCATGTCCCACAAATAGGCCGAAACGGAGCCGCCGGGCCGCACCACGCGGACCATCTCGGCCACGCCGCGCGCTGGCTCGGGCACGAAGAACAGCACAAGCCCCATCGCGGCGGCGTCGAAGCTGTTGTCTTCGAAGGGCAATTCCATGGCGTCGCCCTTGTGGAATTTGACCTTTCCGGTCGTGATCCGCCGCCGCGCATAGGCCAATTGTCCCTCCGATGGGTCGATGGCCTGGATATCGGCGGGGGCGCAGCGCTTCATGAGAAGCTCGGTGAAGGCGCCATTGCCGCAACCCACATCGGCCCAGCGCCAATCCGGAGGCGGCGCGAGCCAGTCCAGGAAGGCTGTGCCAACGAGCTGGCTCCAGACGCCCATCATCCGCTCATAGGCGGATCCATCGTCAAAACGAATCTGATCGGTCACAACCAGCCCTCCTGTCCGGCCCGAAAATTCTTTCCCCGAAGGCCCTGGATCAGCCCGCGACCAGCATCGTCAGCGTCTCGGCGATGAGCGCCGGGCGGTCGCCGCCTTCGATGTCGATCGTCTGGCGCTGCTTCATGAGATATTGGCCGGGCGCCTTGCGCTCGAAGGAGATGAGGTGCGAATGCAGCCTGACCCGTGACCCGACCTTAACCGGCGTCAGGAAACGCACCTTGTCGAGCCCGTAGTTGATGGAAGCCGCAACGCCCTCCGGCGCCGCGCCGATCTCGTAAGCCATCACCGGGATCAGCGAGAGCGTCAGGTATCCATGCGCGACCGGCGCGCCGAACGGGCTCTCGCGGCGGGCGCGGTCGACGTCGATATGGATCCATTGCCGGTCGCCGGTGCATTCGGCGAAAAGATCGATCATGGTCTGGTCGACGTCGATCCAGTTCGATACGCCGAGGTCGGTTCCGACCAGCGCCGCCATATCCGCAAAGCTGCGGCCGGGCGTGAAGCGCATTTCGCCGCTGCCGTTCATGCCAGCAGCCCCGTCGTCTTCCCCATGGTCTTCAATGCCTCCTCGCGCAAATCCTTCCTCAACACCTTGCCGACATTGGTATGCGGAAGGCTGTCGCGAAACTCTATCTGCCTCGGCCGCTTGTAGCCGGTCAAATTCTCCTTGGAGTGTCTGACGAGGTCCTCGCTAGTGAGCTTCGGGTCGCGGCGCACCACGAACAGCATCACCGCCTCGCCGGAATGCTCGTCCGGCACGCCGATCACCGCGGCCTCCGCCACGCCGGGATGCGCCGCCATGATGGCCTCGATCTCGTTCGGATAGACGTTGAAGCCGGAGACGACGATCATGTCCTTCTTGCGGTCTATCAGGCGGATATAGCCGCGCTCGTCCATGATGCCGATATCGCCCGACTTGAAATAGCCGTCCGCCGTCATGGCCTTTGCCGTTTCGTCCGGCCGCTGCCAGTACCCCGCCATCACCTGCGGCCCCTTGATGGCAATCTCGCCGGGTTCGCCGGGCGGCACGTCTTTTCCAGCATCGTCTATGATGCGGATATCGACATTCGGCAGCGGCAGGCCGATCGTGCCGGTATAGGCGATGGAATCGGTCGGGTTGCAGGTGACGCCGGACGAGGTCTCGGAAAGGCCGTAGCCTTCCACGATCGGGCAGCCGGTGACGGCCAGCCATTTCTGCGCCACCGCCTCCTGCACCGCCATGCCGCCGCCATTGGCGATGCGAAGCTGCGAGAAGTCGATTTTCCTGAAGTCGGGATTGTCGGCGAGCGCGTTGAAAAGCGTGTTGACGCCTGGAATGGCATGAAACCGGTACTTCGCCATTTCCTTCACGGTCGCGGGAATGTCGCGCGGGTTCGGGATCAGCACGTTGAGCCCGCCGGCGCGAAGCGCAAGCAGCGCGCAGCTTATGAAGGCGAAGACGTGATAGAGCGGCAGCGCGCAGATGAAGGTGAGTTGGCCGGAGATCGGCCGGCGCTCCAGCGCGGGCATCATCCAGGCTTCCGACGCGAGCAGATTGGCGATGATCGTCTTATGGAGCAGGACCGCGCCCTTCGAGACGCCCGTCGTGCCGCCCGTATATTGCAGCACGGCCACGTCATCCGGGCTGATGTCGGGCTTCTTCAATGACAGGCCCTGCCCCTTCGCGACCGCCGCGTTGAACCGCACGGCGCCCGGTAGCGAAAAGGGCGGCACCGCCTTCTTCACCCGGCGCAGGACGAAATTCACGACCGCGCCTTTGGGAAATCCGAGGAGATCGCCGACGGCGGCGACCACGACATGCCTCACCGAGGTCTCGCGGATGACCTTTTCCAAGGTGTGGGCGAAATTCTCCAATATGATTATCGCGCTTGCGCCTGAATCCTTGAGCTGGTGCGCAAGCTCGCGAGCGGTATAGAGCGGGTTGACGTTGACCACGATGAACCCGGCTCGGAGCACGGCCGCGACCGCGATCGGATATTGCAGGACATTCGGCATCATGATGGCTACGCGATCGTTCCGCTTCAGGCCCAAGCCCTGAAGATAAGCGCCGAAGGCCATCGAAAGCCGGTCGATATCGCCGTAGGTCAGGGCCTTGTCCATCAGGACATAGGCCTTTTGATCCCAGTACTTTGCGAAGCTCTCCTCCAGCAGAGCGACAACGGACTTGTACTGGCCGAAATCGACATCGGCCGGCACACCCGCCGGATAGGATTTGACCCAGATACGATCCATCCGCTCCGTCCCGACTCGTTTCCGCACCTTGCCCGCGGATCGTAGAATGTCATGAACGGCCGGCAAAGCAACGCCAGCGAGTTGCAGGGCCGCGTTCGCGGTTCCGCTCGCTTTTCACGGGCCAATCGGCGCGTATCATACCGGCTTGCACCCGCAGCGAAGCGCCCGGATGCAAGACTGGCACCTATTCCTTAGCGTCAAGGGGATCGGATGCCGCTGGGGCTCGCCACCGTATCCCGTTCCGCGCGGACGGGAGCCTAGGCGTCGTCCTTCTTGGCGGCGGCCTTCTTCTTCGAGGCGACCTTCTTCTTGGCCTCGCCAGCATCATCCGCCGCCTCGGCCTTGGCCTCCTTCTTCCTGGAAGCCGCCTTTTTGGCGGGCTTGGCAGACGCATCGTCCTCGTCATCCGCCATAAGCGCTTCCTTGGAAACGCTCTTGTCGGTGACATCGATCTGCGTCAGCATGTGATCGACGACCTTTTCCTCGAAAAGCGGCGCCCTCAGATTGGCGAGCGCATTCGGGTTGTCGCGGTAGAATTCGAAGACTTCGCGCTGCTGGTTCGCCGGGACACCGCGCACATACTCGATGAGCGCGCGCTGCATCTCGTCATCCGTTATCTGGATCTCGGCCTTCTCGCCAATCTGGGCTAGAACGAGACCGAGCCGTACGCGACGCTCCGCAAGCGAGCGATATTCCTCGCGCGCTTCCTCTTCGGTCGTATCCTCGTCGGCGAAAGTCTTGCCCGTCTGCTCAAGCTCATTGGTCACCTGTCTCCAGATGTTCTCGAACTCGGCGTCCACGAGCTTGGACGGCGCCTCGAACTTGTAGGATTCGTCGAGGCGATCGAGCAGTTCGCGCTTTACCTTCTGGCGGGTAAGCGAGCCGAACTGGCTCTCGATCTGGCTCTTGACGAGGTCGTGCAGGCGCTCAAGCGATTCCAGGCCAAGATTCTTGGCCAGTTCGTCATCGAGCTTCAGTTCGTTCGGCTTGGCGACTTCCTTGACCTTGACGGCGAACTCCGCCGCCTTGCCGGCGAGATGGGCCGCGCCGTAGTCTTCCGGGAAGCTCACCTTCACGACCTTCTCGTCCCCGGCCTTCACGCCCACCAACTGGTCTTCGAAACCGGGGATGAACTGGTTGGAGCCAAGCATGAGCGCCTGGTCTTCCGCCGAGCCGCCCTCGAAGGCCTCTCCGTCGATCGTGCCGACGAAATCCATCGTCACGCGATCGCCATTTTCAGCCTTGCCGGTCTTCGGCTCGTAGGTGCGGGCGGATTCGGCAACCCGCTGCATCTGCTCCTCGATCTCCGATTCCGGCACGTCATAGACCTGCCGCGTGACCTTGATGCCGGAGAAATCCTTGATCTCGATCGGCGGGATGATTTCGTAGGCCAGCGAGAATTCGAAATCGGCACCGCCGGAAAGGACCTTTTCGGCCTCTTTCTCATCCTCGGTCATGGTGATTTCAGGCTGCATGGCGGCCTTCTCGCCACGATCGGCCAGGATGGAGCGGGCCGAATCGTTCAGAACCTCGTTCACCACCTCGGCCATGAAGGACTTGCCGTACATCTTGCGCAGGTGCTGGACCGGAACCTTGCCCGGCCGGAAGCCATTCAGCTTGACCTTATCCTTGGCGTCGGTGAGCCTGGCCATCAGCTTGCTCTCCATGTCGCCAGCCGGAACGACCACCTTGATCTCGCGCTTGAGGCCGGTGTTGAGTGTTTCGGTTACCTGCATCATTCGACCTTCTGTTCAAATCGCCGGCCGGCGGCGTCTCTGCCGCCCGGCCTGCCGAAAAAATCCTGCCGGGAGTGGCCCTGGTGCGGGTGGAGAGCAACCGCACCCTACCCCACCTATTGAAACCATTGCGCTTTTCGCCCTTCCAAGAGGCGCATGTGGCGCAATATGTGGCCCAATAGGAGACCCAGGCCGCACCGTCCCGTTTCGCCCGCTTTTGTTCCGCGCACGCATTAGGGGTATTGGGCCAGTCTGGTCAAGCTTCCCGTACAAAATTGGTTGCAAAGGAATTCGGCTGAACGATGGCTAATCGCCCTTCGCATTGGCATAGGCGTTCGCTCTCGCATCCCACATGCCCGGCACCTTAGCTGGATCGGGAGACAAACGGATATCGACTTTCTTGCTTCCGCATTTGGCGCAGCGAAGCTTTGGAACGATGTCATCGTGCATCGCGGGCGCGTCCGGCCCGAAGCGATCACGTAACTTTTCAAGATCAAGCCGCTGGCTATGGTTGCATGCGCTGTTGTGGCAATAAGCCGTCACCATCATCCTCTCGTCTATGAGCCTTTGGAACGTCCAGCCCCTCGCCATGGCTACGCCCTCGCCCGCACGGCGCCGGCATTGCCGGGTATGCCGATCAGCAGCCGTATCCGCCGCGAACCGCAACGCGGACAGCGAAGCCGCTCATGCAGCATCGAGACCGGGAAATCCCGACCGCGCGTGGCGACAAGCGTCATCAGATCGAGCTGGTAGCTGAAGGCGCATTCCCGAATCGTCTTCATGCCGTCGCGCCTTCCCCACGCGCAGCGCATCTCCAGGCTGACCGATTGGTTCCAGCAATCTCCAAGCGTCTCGATCATGCGAACGAATTAGGAACATGTTCCTGCTTCGGTCAAGCGGGCGCTCGAAAATTGATCGGGTCAGTCGAACAGGTCGTCCTTCAGCGGGTCGAGGATGTCGGGTGTGTTGTTGCGCGGATTGCCCACATCCCTGCCGATTTTCCACATCGTCATCAACTCGTCGGGAAACGGCTTCATCAGGTCTTCCGGGTCTTCATCGAACAGCCAGCGGTTATAATCCTCCGGCTTGAGAATGACCGGCATGCGGTTGTGTATCTCGGCCATCATCCGGTTCGGCTCGCATGTGACCACAGCGAAGGTGGCGATCACCTCGCCCGTTTCGGGATCGCGCCACTGGTCCCATATCGCAGCGAGCGCGAAGGGCTGGCCGGACTTCATGGCGATCGCGTAAGGCTGCTTATTCTTTCCGGTGCCGAGGATGTCCTTCCACTCGAAAAAGCCGTCGATCGGCATAAGCGCCCGGCCGGTGCGATAAGCGCCACGGAACAGACCGTTGGTTTTGATACCTTCGGCTTTGGCATTGATCGGCTGGCGACCGCCATCCGCGTCCTTCATCCAGCGAGGAATAAAACCCCAGCGAGCGGCCTTGAATGCGGAGGTGCCGCGTACCAGCTCATCGACCACGATGATCGGATACATCTGCCGCGGTGCGCCGTTCCAGCGCGGGAACTGGTTCGCCAGCCCTTCGACGCCGGCCGGATCGGCGAAGGTGAACTTGCCAACCATCTCGGCAAGGGATCGCTTTACGTGTACACGTCCACACATAAGCCGGACGATAGGTATCGTAGGAGCGATGTGCAATGGCCATGATCGAACCGCCGAAGCGGCAGGAAGATTATCCCGGCAGGCTGACCGATTGCGAGGCGGCGCTCGAACCTGCCCTTCAGGATCTGATCGGACTGGCTTTCTCCCATGGCTGGGCGCCTGGAGAGACGCGCAAGGCACTCTACAGAGTGATTGCGGCCCATAGACGCGCCGAGGAAGAGAACGCGAAGCTGGAAGCCGATCTGGCGATCATGCGGGCAATGGAACGCAAAAAGAAAAGCCCCGCCGGCCGAAGCCAGCGGGGCAATTTACAGGGAGGAGGTCTGTAATCTAACACGATTCGCCCGATCACGGCGGCTTCGTACTCAGCTTGTCATGTTCGATCGCCTGAATGGTGGCGGTAAGCGCCGATACCGCATTGGAGAGCCCAACGAGACTGTCCTGCACGCGATCGAGCCGGGTTAGCGTGGCGGTCTGGAATTTCTCGCTCGCCGCGGCGTCCTGCACCTGTTTCGTCTCGACCTTGATCAGCCGATCGGAAACCGTTGATGCCTTCTGGCTGGCATCCGTCGCTGCAGCCTGCGCCGTTGTGATCTGCACGCGAAGTGTCGCTAGGCGTTCATCCTGCCAGCCCGAATAGAGCCAGAACAGCAAGCCTATCGTCGGTAGCGCCAGCACCATCGAAATCCTCGCGATGATCAGAAGAGTGACGTTCTCTGCGATCCTTTTCGAGTTCACCATATTGTCCGCCATTTATCCGCCGCCCTGGTTCATGCACTGCGATTTCAGGAGCCGAGCCAAAGTCCGACCGCGATGACCGCGGCGACCTCCGCCGCGACCAGGAAGTAGATGGAGCGGATAGACCATCCGGCCTCGCGCCAGTTGCGAAGGAGGCTGTTCATGGCTTCGGCCCGTCGTTCCACGCGCGGATCCCGTCGACCTGTGCCGAGCACGCATTCAACCGCGCCTCGTTGATGTTCGCCGTCGCCACGATGTCCTTCACCGTCGACCACTTCCGGCGGTCGGGCTTCTGGCATGGCTCGATCAGAGCTGGCGGGACGGAGAGCTTCACCGTCTTCGGCGCCACCACCGTCTCAGTGGTGGTACAGCCGACCAAGCTCACCAGGCACAGGCTGATCGAGGAAAGAACGAAGGTCCGCATTCTGCTTTTCCAGTTCATCGAGCTGCGCGTCCTTGTCGGAGAGATCGTCGGTAAGCTGCCGGTTCTTGGCCGCCAGATCGGCCGCGAGACGCCCGTCCAGACGCGATTGCTCGGTCATGGCGTCGATGGTGGCGGCGGCCTGCTTGTTGGCCTCTACGGCCATAGCCAGCGCCGCCTGCGCCTTGTCGCGCGCCGCCGTCGCGGAGATGGCCTCGCTGCGATACCAGAGCGCCAGGCCGCCGAGAGCGAGGAAGGCGATAACGGCCGCGCCAAGGAGATAGAGACGGAGTTGCGAGAGCATCGGGATATTCCGGTGGAAAGGTTTGCCCGGCTTACCCGGCCGGACTCGGGTCTATCGATCGCGCAGCGTTATCTTCACCGGCCCCTTGCAAGGCCGGTTCTTGCCGTCAGCGCGCTTGACGATGCCGCAGATGCGGCAGCAGTCGTAGGAGAGAGCCGAGGGGCGAAACCATTCATGGCTGTGGACTTCTGGCCTCTCAGCGACTCCCTCAGGATGCGTCGACTGGCGTAAAATCGACATAGTAGCTCTTGCCGATCACGAGCTGCTCGGCGGCTTTCGGATTGTCGATCTGAAACTCGGCATGGCCGGAGGGTGTCGCCTTCTGAAACGACACGTCCTCGGCTACCTTCTGGTCGTACTCGCACCGGAAGATCGCCTTCGCGCCGCCCCAGGCCTGCGCGAACACATTCTCAAGTCGCATTTTGCAACGAATGCCCATCTCTTCATCTCCATGAGTGGGGTTACCGGCGATCCCGGCCGGCGCGGGATTGGTCAACCGGCTATCGCACCCCCTGCATGCAAAGCGCACGCTCGGCGGCACGGCGGCGAGTAAGGCCGGGGAAGACAATGCCGGCGGCACGGTTCCATTTCATGAGCGCATCGCAGCCGGCGCGCGTCTGGCCGGCATTGATCAGGCGAACCACGCTCGAATGACAGGCGGCCGAGACGCCGACATTGTAGGCGAAGGAGACCAGCGCCACGTACCGCTCATCCGGCAGTGTCGCCTTTACGCATCCCTCGATGCCGTTGGCGTATTTCTGCAGGTCCTTGATGAGCAGGGCCTTGCACTCGGCAACGGTATGGCGGTCGCCGGGCTTCACGCCCTCGGTATGGCCGTAGCAGACCGTCCATGGCGGCCCCTGAGTGGCGGGATCGGGATAGGCGACCGTCCGCAGGCCTTCGAAGCCTCCGACGAGCGTGGCGGCCATAGCGGCGATTGCGGTGCCTTTCTTCAAGCGGTTCATTTCACTTTCTCCTGAGCGACAAGACGGGCCACAAAAGCGGCCGCGACGACGACGAATGTTCCACCTGCAAGCGCGGCGGGCGGGATCGGCAGCAGATCGCTGAACAGCGGCAACGCGGCCTCTACGCCGGACAGCAAGCCGGCAATGACGATCAACCGGATCGACCACGCATGGCGCAGCACGACCCGCCAGTCTTCGGCGAGACGCATGGGATTTCCTTTCGATGTGTGGTTAGTTCAGAAGGTCAGCGTCCAGCATCCGCTGACAGGCCCGGTCGCTCGTTCTCACCCGAACATCCCAAGCGGCCGGGCTTCTTCGATTTCTGGTTGCACTCCGATACCGCTCTGTGCTTTTGTTTTGCCGGCTTTCGGAGGGCTTCTACCATGCTCGGCATCGTACGTGCCGCTGACGCGGCATGACACCTAAGCTGATCTGCGAGAATTACAGATGCAAACTCGGCCCCGACAGGGATATTCGAGTGTTCGGCATGACCGAATATACGGACGGAATTCGCAGCGCTCCCGGGCTATACGTTGCGATTGTCCACGAGAGTGGCGCGCCACCCCAAAAATTCGATACTGACTCTTTCGATGCCGCCGTCGCTCTGATCGCGCACGCCTTCGGAGAACCCGAGGATACTGTCCGTAATGCCCTGCTTGCGAGCGCCTCGCCGAGCAACCGCATGTCCGACGAAAAACTGCCACTTCCAGTGGTGCGCCAATCACTGATCCAGAGGATCAAGACGGTGTGGCGCAACGGCATCCGGAAATTCTCTGCTTTCTCATAGCCAGCCGATTGACGATCAGTGGTTGAAATTCCTGCGGATTGATGCAACAAATTCGCAGGAAGGGGGCTGGGCAACGAATGGGGCTATCGACAGTATTGCGCTTGAAACGGTCTGTTTTGGGCCGTAGAACGACGAAACTTCCCGAGATCGACGCTTCGACTATACGATCACAGATGGAGGATAGCCTTGCGGCTCTCGATCTACCTGAGACGATTGAGCTTTTCGAGGCGCTTACTCCTACAGTCGAACATGAACTAGAACAGCAACTGATCAAGGCGCGGGCAGAAGGCATTCCGGCATTTCTTTCGGCCTTCATGGCGAAGTCAGGCGGAACGTTCCTCTACGATTCTCTCATTGCTGCGGGCGCGGTGAGCGTCGAGCACAGCATTGCCAATCCGATTGATCTTGAACGTGCTTATCTTACGCCAAAGAGGCTGCAACTGTTCCTGAAAGGCGGAACGGCCTGTCACAGCCATATGCGTCCTACAGCATGGAACCGTCGCGCCTTGGCGGAAGGCGGCGTTAAGCGGCTTTGGGTTCATGTCCGCGATCCTCGTCAAGCCGCCCTGTCCTCTTACTATCACATAATCGGGCATGGTCAGGACGAGGAGTGGAAACGAAACGAGGCGGCGGCACGCGAATTTCGAATGCAATACAACTCCGGACCCGACCTCTCCGACTTCCCGATGGACGATCAGGTACGCGCCCAGTTCACTTGGCGCACCGAATGGATCCGCCAATGGGTCGAAGCTCGGGAGCATCTGCCTTGTGATCTTCTATTCACCAGCCACAAGGAAATGGTTTCCGACCGCCCGGGGTTTGAAGCCCGTGTCCTCCGCTTTTTCGACGCCCCACGGATGGCTGGAGTTTTTTCCACTGACCGTTCCGGCAGTCGCTTTCGTTCCGGCAAGACAAACGAATGGAAGGGCGTTTTCCCACGAGAAACGCAGGACTGGATGGCCGAGAGGATACCGTCTCACATCGCAAAGGAGTTCGGCTGGCCGCTTTAATACAGGCCGCCAACCACCGTGAACGATATCTCGGTCCCAACGTCCGCCAGCGTCCCCGAACTATTATAGGTGTTGATAGTGAACGCGGTCGGAGTCGTTCCGCCCGTGATGCCGGCGAAGGAGACGAACCCCACGCCGCCGCCAAGTGTCACCTCGTATAGTATGGAGGCGTTTTGAAGCGGAACCGCCAGCGTGACAACATAAACACCTGTTGCCGAATGCGTGACGCTGGCGACATTGACCTGCTTCAACATGCTTGGAGACGCGCCGGTCGTAAATCGGACTCCGGCTGTCACGGAAGACTGTACCGAGTTGGTGATCGCGACCTTGCCCATGCCGGTCGGCGCATCGACCGAACTGGAGAATTGGCAAGACGGATCAATATTCACCCGACAATTGGCCAAGGTGCCGTAAAGGCCAATCCTGGCCCTCGCCGCTGACGGCGTGTAACCGTTGACGTGGTTGAACCCGCATCCATTGATATTCAGAGTTGCGGTGCCCGTCCCGCTCACGAAAGCGATGGAATTGGTCACCCATTCCGTGGCCGCACCGTTGTTGATGAAGTCAATCGCCTGAATGTTGTAGACGCATGCGTCATGTGAGCCGTGGACGATATAGACATCCGCCGAACCGGCGTTGCTCTCGGTGTGGGTTCCGTACATGTTCAAGGGCGTAGCGCCATTGAAGCCGCCGTTGTCGATACGAATGCCCCAACGGTTTGTGATAGCTGGCCATACGCCAGGATGGCCATTACCTTCGATTGTTCCGCCGATAAACGTCACGGGCGCGCTGTAGTTGAACCATGCGCCATACCCCCTATTGCTGGTAAATCCGCAACCGGTGAACGTCAATTCATTGGCCGGCGAGTTGTTCGTCCCAACGGTGAACTCTGTGTAAAGGCCGTTAACGTTGAACGTCCACATGCAATAGCTGTACTGACCGAGGACAGCGTCGGTAAGCCTGTGGCCTTCTAACCATTGCGTGAAATGGGCGTCGTGAAACTCGTAGTTAATGCAGCGCTGGAGCCACAAACCGTTTTTGGTGTAATCCCCACCGTCGAGGGTAATCCCTTCGACCCGAAATTTGGCTCCTACACCCGACTGTCCCCATGTTGGCCCTGTGATCGTCAGGAACTGAGAAGCAGCCGCACCCGTATACTTGACGACAGTGAGCGCCCCGCCCTCACCGCAGAGCTTGACGTGGTTGCATTCGGCTAACCCAACATTCGGTAGAGCAAGCGTCAGGGCCGCCGCCACAATGTATTTCTTGGCCTTGAGAGCAAACTTTCCGCCAACTGCCGAAACGAAATTCAATGCAGCCTGAAAGGCCGTTGCATCATCCGTGACGCCGTCACCGACAGCACCACACCAATCTGCGTACATTACCGGATTATCGCGCTGACGCACCCATGCGCCACTCGCACCGGTGGGATCGGAAGTTGGAGCGACAAAAATCCCCTCTGCTGTGTCGGCAGAAACTAGGGCAGAAAGGTTAGAACCGCTCCAGTTGAAGACGCCTTCGCGGCCTGCCTCCATGAGATAGGCGGATAGATGATTTGAGCCGGCCAACGCCTTCATGGCCGTGCGATCAGTAACCTTCTGGAGCTTGCCTTGATTGACGCTCTGCTGCGTCGGAACCTTTGTGTCGCTGTCCGACGCCATGTCGTCTTCATCGATGACATCAGCGGCGAAAACCATATCGCCAGAACCATCGCCGCTCGCACCTTGTGGCCCGCGAATATCGGTCGCCAGCGCAATGTCGGCGACAAGACCCGTCGCGCCCAAATAGCCGATCTGCGGTTTACTGCCCGCACCGCCGGCCCAATCGTAGATTTGAAGAACGCGTCGAACGCCATCACTGGTAAAACGGATCAGCGGCGACCAACCATCGTCACCGACCGGCAGATCGTCCATGCGCGCCCACGAACCCAAACCGGAAGAGCCAGATTTGGCATAGATGCCGTTATTGGCTGCCATCGGATCGGCCACGACCCAGCCGCCGGTATTGGCCGGATGCGCCAGATCGGCATCAATATCTGCCTTGGTGGCGTAGACGAGAGCACCGGCGCTGATTCCTGCGTTGATGCTCCTCTCTACCTCATAACCCCACGTCTGCACGTCATCATTAGCCACGCTTCGGCTGGTACCGGATGCATCGGTGGGCGCGAATATATCACTTGCCCGCTTGGTAAAGAGGGTCATGCTATTCTCCGATTATGTTTCTGAGGGAGGCGGTCAGCCGCCGATTGGATTGAAAACCTTGGTCGCGGTCGCGCTCGGCGTTCCGTTCGAGGAATAGGCCGTCGCCGAAAAGGTGATCGGGTCGCCCGGCGCAAATGTCGTAGTCAGGGAATGGGTATCACCCGGCCGATGATTGACCGTTCCCCCGCCACCGGCCGTCGTGCTCATGATGATCTTGACCGCCGTGATGGATGAACCGGAGACTTGCGACGTATATCCAATGGTCGCCCCTGTTCCATCGATCACCGATGACACCGGGCCAATTGTCGGCGCGGTTGGGGCGCTATTGTCGACCGCCAGAGCGGGATTGGTTCCAATATCCGAGAAGTACGACGTCTCGCCGTCGCCGTTGAAGACGCGTGCGCGGAAGTCGAGTTCCTGACCGCGATAGTCGCCAGTGACCCATGCGAGCGTGCGGCCGACCTCGTTCATGGCCTGCCACGGATTGGGAAGGCCGCTCGCGTAGGTTCGGAAATTCGCTTCTACGCCGGTGCCGTCAGTGGCGCCCGAGATAGGTACCCGGACTTCGTAGGCGCCGGCATACAGAACCGCGATGGCGCCGACCGGCGCGTTCGGCGTCGCCATATCCGTTTCATACTGGATATCCGGCAATTGCTCCGGTGCGGCCGCCTCGTCCGATGCCGGGTTCCATGCCGGCAGATCGGGCCAGACCTGAAACGGAATTTCTACCTCGCCGGCCTCGTCATCGATCCGAGGAGGCTGCATCTTGGACAGCATCGTCTCCTCGGCGTCGCCGTCCTCGATGCCGGCATAGGTCAGACCCCATGCCGCAAGACCGACCATGTTCGTCTTGATCGTTCCCGTATCGGCCCGAGCCAGTGCGAACAGCCGTCGCGCGATGCGCTGCGCCTGACTTGCGGACGGGCAAAACGGAAGTTCTACCGCGAATTCCTTTTCGCCGTAGCGATCGACCTCCTCATCGATCCGCGCCCACGCGATGCCCGTCATGTCGATCTCGCCGAGAGTGTAATTCAACTCGGACGAATAGTATTTGAGGGTGCAGACGTTGGGCCGCTCGACGGCATCGGGACCGGATTTCCAGTTGAATTCAGTCTGATGTCCGGCCAGGAACTGGATCTCTGCATCAGGCAGATCGTCAATGAGGCGAAGACCAATCAGGCCGGCATCGGAAACGATGACTTCCGCACCGACGCTGTCGAGCACCGTCTCCATCGTGTCGCCACGCTTCGACTGCGACTCCCATACGCCTGAAATGCGCGATCGAGGTTCGGTCCCGGTTTTCGTGGTGACAAGCGCATCCGCCTTGGTGGCCTCTGCAGCGATCTGCGCCCAATCGAAGCTGTCAGCGGTCAAGTCCGGATAGGAGAGCATGATCCTGGCGGCACCGAGAATGCCATTCATGGTCCACTTCCACGTGGACTGATTGGCCTTGTCCTGCGTCACGTCGCGCGGGTCGTAGCAAGTGTTGAAGCGGCCGACGATCGAGCCGGAAGGCTCGCCGCCCTGGTACATCTTCACAAAGCGGGAGCTCGTGAAGCCGGGAGAAACGTACTTGATCAGGCTCTGCGCGATGCCGCGGACGCGATGATCGGTCGTCCAGATTGACGGAAATGCAGTTATGAGTTGCGGCCATGCCGTTTCGGTCCCGTCGCCGATCTTTGTCAGCCAGGTCACATAGGAACCGGCAGATTTAGCATATGGCGGCGATGAGACTGTTCCGTCGCTGTCCACCGTGACGGCCCGGCCGCCGAGCTTGTATTCCTCGATCGCGACCAGTGGTCCCTTTGCATGGCAGACGAGCCTGTAGCGATCCGCCCCTTTCGTGTTCCCGAAAGCCCGGAGACCGCCGAGCTCACTGCGACCTATCGCGTTGATCTCCGATCCGCTGCTCTCCTTGAACGTATCCTTGTACTTGCCGGGGTCGATCCGAGGTCGACCCGCCAGAAGCGACGTAGCGAGCGATGCGCCGACCGCCAGCGCGGTAGGCAGGATCGAGCCGATCGTGACGAAGGTGGCGAAGGAGACAGACGGCAGCACCGCGCCGACCGTCGCCCACAGTGCGAATCCGATGGAAACCGGATCCGCATGGGCATAGATCGTCATCGCCAGCAATGAGGTGCCAGCGCCGAGAATTAGCTTCAGCCACTTCATTGCGGTTCGACGGCCCAAACTTTCAGGAAGTTGCGCGGCTTGATGAAGTGAAAGCCGCGATGCTCTTCGCGCCACAGACAGACGCCGCCCTGCCCGATGATGACGCCGACCGGACCATGCAGCAGGGTATCGATGACGCCGATATCGCCAATCTCAGGCCCACCGAGTCGTCCGCCGATCGACAACGGCAGCAGCGCATCCCACGTCTCGACGAGGCCGCCGTGCTGAACGATGATCGCCTGCGCCTCGCGCTTGCTGGAATAGACCGGCAGATCGAACGGATGCCCGTTCTGCCACAGCCACTTCGCGCAAACGGCGGTGCAGTCATCGACGCCCCATTCGACCGGCTTTTCGGCGTAGGGCTTTAGGAAAGCTGCGAGATCGGCGGCGCGGCTCATTGCCACTGCTCCGCCACTTCGACGCCTACCAGATCGAGCCCTTTATCGCCTGGGTAGCGACGGCGTTGGTCGGCACCGTTCCATCGGCCACCGAACGGATAATTTTGGGCCTGCCAGAAGCTCTCGATCGTCAGCCCGATAAACCGTGTTCCGATACCCTGTCGATGGAGCGAAGGAGCGCTCATCTTCCCCGGCAGGAGCTTCTTGAACATGATGTTCTCACCAGTCTCCTGGTCGAAGGCGCCCCAATAGAGATTGGCTGACCGGCCTTCCAGATCACGGGCATCGCGTTTTACCGATTTCCAGAAATCGGCATTGACGCCTGACAGGACGATGTTGACGGCCGCGGCTTGCCCGAAACGGGGATCGTCGACCGCATCGATCGACACGAGCGTGCCGGAGACTGGATCGGATACACCTCGCCATTCGTAGCCACCGACCGCGACGCGCCCCACTCCATTATGGACACGCGAAAAACCGGAAGGCAGATCGAGCTCGGCAAACCACGCTCTCGCGATATGCGGGGCGGAGAGCTTGACCATGTCATCTGCGGAGAAGAGCGCCATGGCCTATTCCGCGAAATAATCGCGCACGTCGTAGTCCATGATCTCGATAAAGGACGCGGTCATGTTCTGCGCGGCCTGAACGTCACGCTGCACCTGTGCGGCACCTTCACCCATCAGGCGCACCGCCATCACCGGCTTGAGCGTTGCGAAGCTGTCGGTCGTCAACGCTGCACGCAGCGTCGGCCAGATGCGATATGTGCCAGGAACAATAACTTCGGTGATCTGATAAAGCCCGAAGTGGAAGGGCAAAAACCCGACGAAATCACCGATATCGAGCCTACGTCCCCAAAATGCGTCCGCGAGGCTGATCTGACTGCCGCCAAGATCGGCAGCGGCGGTCACGGGCACCAGCGGATATTGTCCTTTCCACAAGCGGCCGTTCGACCATCGCCTGCCATTTTCCCACGACGCAAGGCTCTCCTGGTCGTTCCTCGGTATATTGACACCGGCTTCGGCCGGAAGCATCCGATCGCCGTCGATGAAGGGGAAGCGCGTCGCGTTCGCGCCACCCTGCAAGGCACCAATCCAGCCGCGATGACGGCGCGACCTCGCGCCCCACAGCGGCGGGAACGTCACCTGAAACGACCATGCGCCGAAGGGTGAAGCGACCGTCTGCGTCACCCCTTGAACCGTTTCGGTCGTCGTTGCATTGATCGCGCGCGGCCCGGACAGCCATTGGAAATCGCTGACGCCGAGGCCACGCGGCCAGTCGAGAAGGCGTGCCATCTATGCCGGCCTCGTCTTGCGTATCTGCAGCCGGTGATCGCCGGCAGCGACAATCTTCCCATGATCTTTCACATGCTTGTCGAGCGCGCGCTGCAGGCGCGTCACAGCACCCTGATCGGCACCTCGAGCATCGATCTTATAGACCGGTGCCAGCGTGAGGACATTCGGGCCACCATTCTCATTTGCGGTGATGACGCCAAGCTGTCCCCGGCTGTTGCGGCGCAGAGGCAGCACCCCCTCGGGGCCAGCCTCGCCCATGAGACCAGTGCCGTTGGCAAAGCGGAACAGCGTCGGCGACGCGACGACACTATTCGAGAATGCCGATATGCCGTGCGGGAAGGTTCCGCCCTTGGCATAGAGACCACCGGGCGCCTTGGCAATCTGGGCCATAACGCCGGCCGAAATTCCGCCGCCGCCGCCGAAGCCGAACAGGCTCCCGATCCACCCGAACAGGCCGCCTCCGCCTCCGCCGCCGCCGAGCGGCATGTTGGCCAGCGTCTGGCCGAACCTGTCGAAGCCGCCGCCGAGAGTGCCAAGGCCGCTCGCGGCAACGTCCGTTGCCTTGGTCGCGCCGCCCAATGCCGAAGTGAATTTGTCGACGTATTGCGTCATGGTCGTGCCAAGCGCGTCGGACACGTTCTTGCCGATCGAGCCGGGACCGCCGAACCATGCCTGCGCCGCACCGCTCATTCCGTATTGCTGCGCGTAACCGCCGAACACGGTGTTGAAGACGCTGTCCTGCGCACCAGGCGAGGCGAGGAACTGATCGGGGCTCATGGCGTAACCGAGCGCCCGGCGCGTCCACGGCCCGATATTGGCGCCCATGACCTGATAGGCGCCATAGGCCCGATCACCGGACGCCAGGATAGGACCGAGTGCCGAATAGTTCCCGCTGCTCTCGATGCTCTTGATCGCGCGTGCAGCGGCGCTCATCGACGTGTTGTCGTTTGCGGCACCGCCTCCGAACAGACTGCTGAGCCAACCGAATATCCCGCCCTGCTGACCGCCAGCGCCGCCGAGAATATCGGCGTTGCGCACCCACATTGCGCTGGCCGGCGTCGCGCCGAGACCGACGATTGATGGCGTTGAAAGCGACGGTGCCGCGATCTTCGTAAACAGATCGGAGATCGTCGGGAGATCGGTTCCCAGCAGGCTGTTCTTCAACGGGTTGGCAAGAGCCAGCTGCTCGAACGTTTTCAGCAGATCGGTGCCGACCGTCTTGAGCACATCGTTGAGTTTCGTCGTACCGTCCGTCAGTCCACTGAAAAGATCGTCGATCGCCTGGCCACCGCCTTGCTTGAGATCATCCCACGCACCCTTCTGGCGCTCGATCTGCGCATTGAAGGTCGAGAGCTTCCGCGCATTCTCGATATAGGCCTGCCCGGCGGCGCTGGTGACGCTGATGCCCTGCCGTTCAAGCTCTATCTTCGCCTGAATGGTCGCCATCAGTATGCGGTAATAGTCGTCGGTCTTGCCGATCGCCGCTACCTCGGCGTTCATCGTCGCGAGGCTGTCCGTCTGCCCCTGAAAGAGCGCGATCTTCGTCTGGATATCGAGCGCCTTCTTCTGTGCCTCGCCTACCTTGCGCCATGTGTCGGCGTTCTCAGGGTTGAGCGCGATCTGCCGTTCGATCTCGGCATTGATCTGCGCGACCTGTTGCGCGTAACCCTGCAATCCGGCGGTCTTCAACGCGTCCTGCGTGTCGCGGAGCGCATCGTTCGCCTGGCGCGTCGCCTGCGCGAAGACCTTGGCCTTGGCGGCCGATTCCTCGAATATGCGGACGTTCGGGTTCTGGCTGTAGTCGATCGGCCGCGCAGCCACCTCAGCCGCCGCAGCAGCGGCCCGTTCGGCAACTGTCCGCGCGTTGATCGACTGCAACGCGGCTGCCTGCTGCCGCTGCGCATTCGAGAGCGCGTCGCCGGAAAAGTACTTCTGCAAGGCGGCGCCGTCACGCGGCTGGTAGGCGCCCATGCCGTGCGCCTTGAGTTCTGCCTGATTGGCGCCCTGTTCAGCAGCCTGGTTCGCCTTCAGGATCGCCTCGCCGAGCTTTTCCCACTCCTCGACATAACGCTGCAGATCGGGGCGCGTCTTGACTATGTCGTCGAGAGACTGGTGCAAATCCTCGAGGCTCTTAAAGCCGTTGCCGCGCAACTTGGCGAGGATGGTATCGATCAGCTGGTAAGTCTGAACGAACTTCGGATCGTTCATGACGCCTTCGGTGCCGGCAATCGTCGCCAGAGGATTATCAAGCTGCGCACGTTGCTGACGGATGAATTCGGCCGAGCCGCGCATCGTCTTGTTGAGATCGACGAGCGACATGCCCTGAATGGCCTTGCCGACCTTGTCGATGAAGCCGGCCGTGCTGTTCGCGCCCTGGCCGATCTTGTCGAGCCACGTCGCGAATTCCTGCGCATCGGCCGTTGTGTGGTTGATCCAGTCGTCTAAGACCGAAAATCCCTTGTAGAGGCCAGCAATGGCGGCGGTCGCGCCCAATGCGACAACCGGGAACGTGCCGAACGTCGACATGATGCTGGCGCCGATCCGCAGAGCGCCAGAGCCGAAGCTCTTGACCGCGTTCTTGAGACCTCCTTCGGTACCCTGTACGAAGGCGCCGATAACCTGGCCGCCTTCCATCATGGCGACGCGGTCGAAGCTCATGCCGGCTGCGAGGGCCTGAAAGGCGTTGATGCCGGCAGCCTGCAACTCCATCAGACCGACGCGATTGAGCCGGAAGGCGTTCGTATTGTCGTTGACGGCGTCCGTAATCTTCTTCGAGGAAGAGACGATGGTACGATAGCGCCCCTCATACCCGGCGAGGATCTGCTGCCCGCGCTCCTGCGTGACCGTCCCCTGTTCGATCGCGAGATTTACCTTGCGTTGGGCCGTCTCCCAGTCACGCAATGCGCGATACGTCGGGTCGATCCGCTTCTGCAGGCTCTCGATGCTCTTTTCCGTGGCGAGCGTCTTGCGGGAAAAGGTATCCTGCGATTTCGCCAAAGCATCCGTGGCCGGCGCCATGGCCTTCTGGCTGTCGGCCGCGTACTTCGTGATGGCGGCATCGGCCTTCTCGGTCGCTGCAGCGGCTTTCTCGAGCGCGGCAGCAGCCTGATCGGCGCCGTCCGTCCTCCAACGGGTGACGAGGTCGGCAATGACTCTTTCAGCCATAATCGTTTGCCTCTTGCCGTTCCTGCGGATAGCTTCCACGTCCGCCAGTGATCTGGAGGGGGCAGCCAGTGAAAATTCTCGTTGGAGCGGCCTGCGTCGTCGTCATCGCGGCAGGCTCATACTATCTCTACCAGACTATCTCTCAGAGGAGCGAGATAGCCGCTGCCCAGGATTTCAGAACCGAATGCGTCCGCGCCATCGACCGACTGAAGGAAGGCCGGTCATGGGATGGCGATTTCGATAAGATCGGGAACTGCTACGCGTCCGGCGGTATATCCGAGGCAGAATTCCAAGCCGCCGTTCATCCCAGCGGAACTTCCGATTGAGACGAACGGCCTTTCATTTCTTGAACATCGCGATCGTCGATCGAAGCTGCTCGTTGAACGCCTCGTCGTCGTCAGGATCGGCGGACGGGGATTCCACCTTCCATCCGGCGATCCGGTAGCGCTCGCGCCATTCCTCGATGTTGGCCTTGTCGACGGCTTCAATCGCGAGATTGAGCCGCCGCAGATCGCACTCCATGATATCCACGTCCGACCATCCCCGAAGAGAAACCACGGCGGCCTGATAGATCAGCGCCGCCAGTTCCTCCGGCGAGATCAGACGTGGAGGCCGTCGTTTTTTTCCTTTTCCTCTTCGTCGGCCACGATCGCTTCCGGATCACGACCGCCGTTGCGGAGCAAACTGACATAACGCGAGAGCGGCTCGGCGAGATTGTCCATGCCGGCGCGCCACACGACATCGGCAACATCGACGTCATTCTCGGAAAGCTCGCGCTGCGCCTCCGGGGCGAGACCGGTCTTGATGATGAAGGTGTAGGTATCGAGATCGGCACGGCCAAGCGCCGAAAAGGCATTGTTCATACCGCCGAACTGACGACTGATCGCCGTAGCCGCCTTCAGGCTCACGCGGAGATCGTAATTCGTTCCGTCGAGTTTGACGGATACGTCTGAACTGAGTGTCGAAGATATCTTCTTTGCCATCGGAGGTTCCTTTGCCGGATATGTCGGATGGTGGGCGGCGGCGCTCCGACAGACACCGCCGCCCTCTCATGCGCACGAGATCGGATTAGAGGCTGACGCCGGGGAACTGGATATCGAGCGTCAGGACGGTCGCGCTCTTGGCGAGGCCAAGCAGGCAGACGTAATCGCCAGTCGTCAGGTCCGCGAGCGGCGCAATGCCACCGGCCGTCACGGCCGACAGGTAATAGGCCGTGCCGGCCGTGAGCGCGGCACCCGCTGTGACGTCACCCGACGTGGCGATCGCAAGCGGCTGACCCGCCGCCGCTCCGTTGAGAGCGACGCCGCGTGCCTGGCGAGCCGCAACCGTGGCAGAGTTCGCATCGGCCAGCTTGTATGTGCGCGTCGACGGGTCGAGATATACGACTTGGCCCGCCGTGATCGCTTCGCCAGCCGTGCCGGATTCGCGAGCGGCACTATTGCCGATGACATTGGCCGCAGTCACCGAAAGATCGGTCATGATAATTCTCCTGAATCGTTCGAAGGAAGCCGGTTGCGTCAGGCGCCAAGGACTTCGATCGGCGCTTCCTGCGGCTGGCACTGGAAGGTGATGGTCTGGGTGTCGTTCGGGCCGCCCATGCCAACCGGCTTCGACATGACCAGTGCGGTGATGTAGTAGATATCGTTCCCACCGCGGCCATTCGGGATTTCGAACTTGAGGTTGTAGGACTGGTCGATATCGTCAGCCGCTGCCTTCATGGCAATCTGGCCGGCGTCAGCCGAACGACGCGAGCACACGATTTCCATCTGCGAACCGGATGCCGTGCCCTTGCCGTGGCGAGTGCGGCCATCCCCTACTTCTTCGACGGTGATGTCCTGATACGTGTCGCCAAAGCCGGGAACGGTGCGGACGCCGCCGATAGGCGTGTAGGTATCGGCCGCGACCGTGGCCTGATCGAATACGGCAGTAGCGCCGCCGATCGAGATTTTCGAGCGCGCGACGGGAAGCGGATTGTTTGCCATGACCGGTTCTCCTTGGTTTCAGGCAATAAGAAGCCGCACGACCGGCGGCCATGGTCTCGCAGGATGCGAGGGTTGAAGCGCGGAAGCGCTATCCGTTGAAAATGAATTGGTAGGGAACCGCCATCGCGAGGCGGTACACGGATCCTACGTCGTTATTGTCATCACCGATCGGGCTATCCGGGGCGAAGCACTGGACGCCATCGAAGGATTGCCCACGGAAGAGATCGGCAATCTGGCTCAACCACTGGCGGCCTGTGTGGGCACCATCACCGCGCGGCCCCGAGAGGACGAAGCGAAATGCGCCCTCCTCCTGAAAGCCGGAGCCATCCGGCCCCTCGACTTCGATCCATTCCGTCGTCGAGAACGGGAACTGGATCACCAGCCATGCCGAAGCGTCAGCCGGCGTGTCAGTCAGTTCGTTCTCGACATAGATCGGGCAACTGGCAAAGTTCGCCTTGATCCTGTTCTCAACGGCGGTGACGACGGAATAATGAGCCATCAGCGGGGCACCACGATCACAGCAGGGAAACGGACGTTCGATTTGTTATGCGCGGTCTTTCCGAAGGCTTTCGCGATTTGAGTTTCGGTCAGGCCGGAGGCCGCGCGTGGAGCGGCACCGCCGAGCCACCACGGTTGCCCGCTGGACGCAGCAAGCGTCTGGTTGATTGGAGTGCCGCCGACAACACCTCGATAGGTAAAGTTGATCGACGCCATGTTCCCAAACCGCTGCTTTGCCACGGCCGCGACGGCCTGATAGACGCCGTCCGGCGCCTGACTGGACAGCCCGCGCTCGATCTTCCGAGCATAGGGCTGAACGTTCACAAAGACGGCTTCTTCGAAGTCCGGAAGCGCGGCGCCGGGCTCATGCTCGACGCCGTCGAGAAACAGCATGTGAGAATCGGCATAACGGCCGGTCAGCACCGGTGATCCCTTCACCAGCATCTCGCCGATCCATTCGAGCATGCCGCCGAGCAGTTCGAAGTGGGCGGCGATGGTGCCACCCTCTTTGACCGTCTCCATCGGTGCGCCGATCTTGCCATCGACGGCTACGCTGTACGGTACATCATGACCGACGACCTGGCGGTTCGTGGCCTCGGCGTCGGCGATCTGCGCGCGCGTGAAATCCACGAATTGCTGCCGAGCGGTCTTCCCCGACTTGATGTCCTTGACGATCAGGTCGATCTCGCGAAGGAATGACTGAATGCGGCCGGAAGCCATCACGAGCCCGACAGCGTGCATTCATAAGCGATCAGCGTCTCACCGACGCACCGGGTCTGGTCATCGGGCCGGTCAACGACCATCATCTTGATGCCGTCCACAACCAGATAATCGCCCTTCTTCAATGGCGCGAAGGTATCTGGCACGTCTTCGGCCAGGACGATTGCCTTCCGCTGGTTGACATCGATGCCACCTGCCACCTCCTCAGGCGTCAGGCCACGGATGCGAACGCGGACATTCGGAATGGAAATCGGATCGGCATTGACTACACGGCGCTCGATCGTGATGCGGCGACCATGAGCATCGAATTGACGGCGATACATCGCCTGTGCTGTCGCGGGGGTCACGCCGCATAAACCCGAAGGCCGGCGAGCAACCGGTCACATGTGGTTTCGATGGTCTGGCGCGCCAGGTCAGAGACGACATATTGCTGACGTCCGACGCCATCGACTTCGTCGACACTGAGGAAAAGGTTCTCCGACGCAGTGTTCAACATATGCTGCGCGGTCAGGATGATCGCTTGTTTCACGCGTGCGGGAATATCGCCTGTCTGCTGTTCGCCGGCCGCTGCGCCGGAAGTCCCGTTGTAGCCGGCCTTGTATTGGACCCGAAGGGGATCGGGAAAGCAGCCGAAGGTCGGCATCGTCCAGCCCGGCTTGAACCAGAGCAAATTGTCGGTGACCGCATAATTCGTCGGGTCGATCGTCTGCGTATCTCCGTTCAGATCGAGATATACGACGCTCTCGACGGCAATGATCGGCGGACAAGGCAGGAAAATGGAATGCGGGTGGCTATGCCAATGGTGGTGATGATGACGAGTATGCCAACTCTCCAGCGAGAGTTCGAGCGTCTGCGGACCGATGGCCCGGCCTAGCCAGCTGGTCGGACCATCGATCATCTCGGTCACCGCGGCTATGACGCCAAGCGCGCGCGCGTCATCCGCCGCATAGCCGCCCGAGAGATCGGACGGGCTAACGATAGGCGTAGGCGGGGTGACGACGCGCAGCATGGCTTACTTGCCGACCTTGTTTGCCGCTTCCTCTGCGGCCTTCTGATCGGCTTCGGCCTTCGCTTTCGCCGCAGCCTCATCCTCGGTGCGCTTCTTCTTCGCCGCTTCCTCTGCGGCCTTCTGATCGGCTTCGGCCTTCGCTTTCGCCGCAGCCTCATCCTCGGTGCGCTTCTTCTTCGCCGCTTCCTCGGCGGCCTTCTCGGCTTCCGTCTCCGCGGCTACGGCCACGTCAAGCGCCCCTTTGGGAAGGCAATTGGCCGCGATGAGACGGCGGGCTTGCTCGGGGTTCGGCGCGGGATCGAACACATCGCCACGCTGGAAACGCTTGCCGCTGCGCGCATCGACACACTCGGCAAGCACAGTCAGTGCTTTCGTCATGAACTTGATCTCCGGTTGGAAAGCCCGGCGCTGAGGCGCGCCGGGAACGACGACGTTGCCGATCAGGGCGCGGGCGCGAAGCGCGGATTGCCCTTGACGACGGTGGCCGCGATCGGCGTTCCGGTGCCATGCGTGCCCGAGAAATCGGCGAGCAGCTTCAGATAGCGCCTGCCGCCCATGTAGCCGATCTTGGTCACATCATCGGCGGCGTGTGCGGCGACGAGTGCCTTGACGATGCCGCCGGTTCCGACGCTCGCAACGCCCTGAACATCGTCGGCAGTCACAGCATCGTAGGTCGTGCCGTCGTCGGAATGAGTGAGCTTGAACTCGATCTTGTTCGTCGCATCGAACGTGATGCCGCCGATGCCGACATGCAGGAACAGCACCGCGCTCTCGTAACCGTTGAGATCGACTGCGGCCGGTGTGTTGTCCGCGGCGTAGACGGCCGCAGGCAGAAGCGCGGCAGCCGAAACGAGACTTGAGAGATCGCGCATGGCGAACTCCTTTCCTTGAGCTTGTGATGAGGGATGGGGCGAGAAGAGCCGGCTCGGCGCCGGCCCTCAGGGTGTACAATCGCTGTCAGGCCGGTACGTCGAGACCGACGAAGGGCGACACCTCATAGCCGTTCTCTTCCTTGATCGGCGCGGTGAGCCAGGGCGCAGCGTCGACGTTCCAGAAGATCTTGATCACGGTCTTGTTCGAGGTGAACTTGACGTGCTCGGACGCGGCGACGAACGGGCCGGAGCCATCCTTGATCAGGTAGTCGTCCCAATCGGCAAGCAGGACGTCACCCTTGCTACCCAGGGCCGGCGCGCGATTGTTCCAGCGCACCGGATACCCGAGAAGCTGGCCGGCCATGCCGTTCACCGCATTCGCCTGCCAGATGTAGCGGCCCATCGGATCTTGCAGGGTCGCGATCTGCGGGAGAGCCGACTGCGGCATCGACCAGACCGGCGATTGACCGCCGCGCATCAGAAGGCGTGCCACGACGTTGACGAGATCGGTATATCCGATCTGGTTCGCGGTGGCACGATTGACCCAATACATGGCACCGGAGTTGAGGACGCCGAGCGGCTTCTTATTTCCGTCGCCGCGAAGGAAGTTATAGTCCTCCACCGCAGTCACGCCTTGGCGCATCAGACCTTCGACGAAGGAACTCGCCGCGGTCCAGTTGCGCAGAAGCTTGTCGGTGATGGTCACGAAGCCGGCGATCTCATGCGGCGTCAAGGTGACGTTGCGCAGCTTGGCGTCGGTCTCGGGCTTGTCTCCGCCTTCCTCGATCCAGGAGAACTGCATGCCGCCGAACATGTTCTCCGGGTTGTCGCCGGTCTGATCGAGCGCCGGAATGGTGACCGGAGCGTCGGGCGGGCTGCCGGCCTCGATCACGTTGGCGCGAGGCCGGACAAGGGCGTCCTGCGGCGGTACCGACATGATCGTGGTGCGCAGCTGCGGAGGGACCATGAAGCCGCCGCTGGCATTGTCGTCCATGCGCTGCTCCGCGCGGAGACCGTTCTCTTCGTCGGCGGCGCCGATGCCTTCGACGAAATTCAGGCGCTGATCGTCCGGGTTGAACCGAACCGCATGGAGGAATTCGCCCATATTCTCGAATTCCTTCTTGGCCTCCGGCCCGTTCGGGCGCTGGATGCCGGAACGACGCGAAGCGGCCGGAATGACCTCGTCGAGCGCAGCAGACGCTCTATCGACGCTTTCCACCCGTTCGATACGCTTGTCGAGCGCATCCTTCTCGGCCTTCTTCTCGTCGAAGGCCGTCTGTTCCTCGGCGGTCAGGTCACGATCCTCCTTTTCCGCCAGTTCGACGATACCGCGCATCTCGGCGACGAGGCCTGCGCGCTTCTCACGGAGTTTTTTCAGCATGGAAAATCCCTTTCATGTGCTGAACGCCGGGTAGGACTTCGCAATCGCCCCGGCCGGCCCCGGGAGCGCGATTTCTGCAACAGTGTCGGATTGATCAGAGCGCCAGGGCGCGTTTTTCGCGTTCGATGGCGAACGAACGACGCTTCGACGGAGACGTACCGTATTGAGAGGCGCCGAAGCGGTTCAGCGTATCTTCGAGCGTACCTATGCGGTCGGCCATGCCCATGGAGACGGCCGGCCCAGCGTCGACCATGTCGCCCTCGCCGAAACCATCGCGGACAGCGGCGAGATTGACATTACGGTTGCGGGCAACGGCACGGACGAACATGTCGTAGGCCGCATCGATCTTCGACTGGATGCGCGCTCGCGAATCGTCCGCAAGCGGCTCATAGGGATTGGCGTCAGCCTTATATTTGCCCGCGCTGATGATCGTCTTCTTCACGCCAATCTGTTCCATGGCGCCGGAAACGTCGTCATGCAGGCCGATGACGCCGATGGAGCCGACCGAGCCAGTCGGCGTCACCACGATCTCGTCCGCCGCGCTGGCGATCCAATAGGCGGCGGACGCGGCGCGCGCATTGACCTGCGCGATGATCGGTTTCTGGCCGCGTGCGCTGTGGACCATCGACGACAGTTCGTCGGTGCCACTGACAGCGCCGCCGGGAGAATCCACATCGAGGATGATCGCCTTCACGCCGTCATCCCGCATGGCTGCCTGAAAGGTCTTGCCGAAGCCCTCGGAGCTTGTGCCGCCCGAAAAGTCGTCCATCAGCGACATGCGGTTCGCGATGACGCCCCGCAACGGCAGGATGGCAACCTGGCCGTCCTGACGCGCGACCTCCTTTTCGGCCTTCTGCGTCAGCCGCGCCTCGATCTCCTCGGCGGTGTATTTCACGCCAGAAGACTGATCCGCGAGGAAATCGAGGATGGCCTGCATCTTGGAGGGCTCGATCGCCCAGCGTTCTTCAGTGACGGCCAACAGGATATGAGCGTATTTCATTCTAATTCCTCTTCCGGCTGGACGTCGCTCGGTTTCGGTTTCGGATTTCCGGCCGGAACCGGCGGTACGGGCGGCGTGCGCTTGGGCTCGTAATTCGGGTCGGTGGCACGTTCGAGCGTCACGTAATTCGCCGGCACGAAATGGTAGTCGCCGACAGCGCCGACACCGTCCATGTCCTCCAGTGCGAGGATCTGATTGGCGGAAAGACCGCCGACGCCGAAGAGCTTGGAGTAGAACTCCGCACGCGCGGACATGTCGCCGCGTAGCATGGAGTTCATGTTGAAGTTCACGTAGAAGCCGCGATCTCTTTCCTCGGCCGTGAACAGCTTGAAATTCAGTTCCTGCTCCCATGCATCCGCCCAAGGATCGATCGTCGAGCGCAAGAAGCCGATCATCAGCTGCTCGATGCCCGCGCCGAACGAAGTCTGCTTCTCCTGGCTCTGCAGCAGGATCAGCGGCACGTCATAAATGCGCGCGATTTCGGCGATCTGGAATTCCCGGCTGCCGAGAAACTGAGCATCCTCCGGAGGGATCGTCGTCGAGATGAATTTCATCCCTTCTTCGAGCACTTTGATGCGATGGGCATTATCCAGACCGCCCTGAGACTGGAGACCGGTCGCAGGATTGTCCGGGTTCAATTGTCTTTCGCCGTTCGGCCCCGTGATGTTCTGCCGGGCTGCCGACGTAAGCTTCCCCGGATGGAGAAGAAAGCCGCCAGATTTGGCGTCATTGGCAAAGAACTTGCTGCCGAACTCCTCCATTGCGAGGCCCCAACCCACAGCCTGCCGGGCCATTGCGATCTGGGACATACCCCAATATCCGTCCTGCGACTGATCCATGATGTGGATCACATCATCATGGTCGAACTCGACCGGTTGCCCGTTGATCATCGAGCGGAAAAACGTGTCGCCTCCCTCGCGCACGGGCCGCGTCAGGTAGGGCTGCAACGGATAGAAACCGACGCCCTGTCCGCGATTGTTGCGCTCGATCTCCAGATAACCGTTGCCCCACAGAAGCGCATGAGCGAGCGTCGTTTTGCGGACCGTACGGGAACTCATGTAGTCGTTCGGGCGCGTCCCTATGGTCGCCGCCATCGGATGCTCGTCGGGCTTGGCAGGACGCCGGCTTCCGTCATCGAGCCGGCGCATGATCGTCATGGGAAAACGCGCGATCGGGTTCGATATGCGGTTCACGCACGCATAAACCACTGGAAGGTGCATCGCGACGAACTCGGACACATGCACCCCGGAATTGGTACGGCCGCCGTTGATGGCCCGAGCCAGCCAGCCGGTCTCGGAGCCGATCGATAGGGGAGCACCGTAAGTGATCGCGGCCATCTCGGGTTCCCGGCGTTCCAGCACCGGCTCGCCCTGCGAACGGCCAAAGATGGCATTCATGATACCCATCAGACCACGATCTCCAGAATGCCATGCGTCTCGTAGACGGACGGACCTTCGTCCGGCTGGATAGCAAGCGCGCAGGCCATGATCGCGGCGACGATGCCGTCGATCTTCTCCGCGCTGCGCTTTTTCGTCGGCACGAAGTTCAGGTTCTCATCGAAGCGGACCGCCGCATTGCCAGCCATCCACCGCAATACGGGGTTTCCGCCATGATCGAGCTTGCCACTCAGTATGAGACCTTCGAAGAATTTCGAAGGCTCGCCGAGTGTCTGATGCCCCTGGCGGATCTTAAGGAGCATCTCCTCCGGCACGCCTTCCTTCACCAGGTCCGTATAAAGCTTCGTGGCGTTCCAAGGATCGTACCCGATCAGAGCAACGTCGAAGACCTCGAGCCCTTCAAGAATAGCGACCTTGACGTAGTCCTGATCGACGTAATCGCCCGGCGTCGCCGTGATGGCACATATCTTCTGCCACTTGTCGTAGGAGACGCGATCCTGCTTCGAACGTTTGACGATGCTCTCTTCCGGTACCCAGAAGCGGCAGACCACGCGCCAGTTCACATCATCCCCATCGGGCGGAAAGAGCCATATGAGCGCCGTGATGTCGTCGGTTGACGATATGTCGAACGCGCCAAAGCAGCGGCGGCCGGCAAGGCCGGCGGCGGCCATCTTATCGGCGAAACTTTCGCCCTCCTCGACGACCAGAAGCTTCCACGCCGCCCTATCCTGTACGCAGGCATCCCATTTCTTCAGGTTTAGCCAGCGCGTTACCGCGTCGATCCACTGGTTGAGATGGTAGCAGCGAAAATGCGCCTCGGCCCTCGGGCTGTCCTTCGCAATCCCGGCTTCGCGACGCAGAAACTGCATGGTCGGCGAAATGCCGAGAGATGGATTTGCCTTTGCCCAGAGGTTTTCGTCCGTCCAGTCGGCATCATCCTCAATCGAGAAGATGACGACCAGGCTCGTCGGATCGTCTATGCGCCCGTCGAGGATGGAAACCGATTCCTCCCACAAGCCCCAGCCGGTGGCGTTCGTCTTCGTGCCGGCGGTCGACGCGTAAAGTTCGATCGGCTCGAGGCGGGCGCCGGTGCCCTGCCGCAATGTGCTGGCAAGTTCCGCGCTGACCCATTCGTGCATCTCGTCGCCGACGATGACTGTCGGGGAACGGCCGTGCTTTCCCTCCGGCTTGCCTGCCAGCAACTCGAAAAGCGCTCGGATCTTCGGTATCCAGATCGACTTCTTGAACGACTGCGCCCGCTCCGCCAGGCCAGGAGACATGCCGATCATCGCCTTCATCTTGTCGAAGACGACTTTGGCCTGCTTCTCATCGCGGGCGAACGCATATCCCTGTCCGCCGATGACGCCATCCAGGACGAAGAAGAGCAGTGCGAGCGCCGCGAGGAACTCCGATTTTCCGTTCTTGCGAGGCACCCACAGCAAGAGCCGGCGAAAGAGCCTGACTTGTTCAATGCGTGGCGCCGAATGTTCGTCGTCAAGGGTCTCGACCGGGATTTTCCACCCGACCAACATCCTGACGATGACTTCCTGCCACAGGCCGAGCTTGAATGGCTTTCCCGCGAACCGATCTTCCGTCAACCGAAAGATACGCGGAAAGAGCGCAACCGCAGCGTCTGCCTTCCTTTCATCAAACCATGCGCCGACCTGACTGGCGGCGCGACGCCACTGGATGCGCGCCCATTCCCAGCCTCTGCTGACTGCCTCGGTAACCCATTCCGGTTCCGGCCAGAGAAGATGACCGGCCGAAGCGGCGATCGCGACCGCCGACGCGCCGGGGACGCTCATGTCAGTTCACTCGGGTCGGCGGCGGCGAATCGAACTGCGAGAGGATCCCGAGGGCATCTTCTTCCGGATTTGGCGCTTTCGCCGCCGGCTGCTCTTCCGGCACTTCCTCATGCTGGCCGCGACCGAACAGAGGCAGGAGCCCATGAGACGCCGCCTGGTCGCGCATGATCTTGTAACGCGCATCTGGCCGCATCCCGAACGCCGCTTCGGTCTCGCGCAGCATCTTCTCGATGTCCTGGCAGGCTTGCCATGCCGGATGACGCTTTTTCGTCGGCTCGCCGTTGGTACCAACGGTTTCGAACCAGGTGCCTTCCTTCTGGACGGTCAGATCGGCGGCGATCCATTCCGCGACGTACCGGCAGTATCGGCCGAGAGCGAGCGCATCGAGCTGCGTTGCGAGATTGAGCTGAAGCAGCTGCGGCAACACGTCGTTCCAGATCTCGGTCGCCTTGCGGCTTTTCTTCAACCATTTAGGCGGACGGACGTTGCCGATCTGCACGGGAGCCAGTCTTGTCGACGACCGAACGGCCGAAGCTTCGGCCTGCGACATCCTCTTGCCCGGCGCGCCCTTCAGCGCCTGTTGTTCAGCCGTTTCCGGCTTCCGCCCTCGCGCCACACGACAACTCCATCAAAAGCAAGGGCGCGATCAGCCCAAAAAAATAAATCTGCCAATTTTGCGGCGATACACGCTTCGACACCGACCGGTCCGGCCCCTCAGGCCCCAGACTTTCGAGGCCCCCTCCCTTCGGCGCGTTCATCGCGCTGCTTCACGATGTCATGGTGATCGGGGCAGAGCGGTTGCCAGTTCGTGCGATCCCAGAAGAGGATCGGATCGCCCCGGTGCGCCTTGATATGGTCGACGACGAGATGAATGCGCCTCGGGTTTGTCTCGGGCGTGCCGTCCATATGTAGCGTGCCCGGATTGAGCAGCCCCCGTTCCTCGCACATCCGACAGAACTGATTATCTGGATCGGCGAGGAACGCTGCCCGCGCCTGCTCCCACCGATGCGTGTATCCGCGTTGCCGCGCCGAGCCTCGCTGGCGTTCATACTGCAATGCCGCGTCTTCTGCCGATGGCAGATGTGCTGGCCGGAAGGCCTTCGGTCTGTTTGCCACTCGGGAATGCTTCGCCATTGCGATGAAGCTGACCGGCTCTATGCCTGCGCTTCACCCGGGCCGGATGGCGCTTCCCTCACCGTAGCGGGTGCGACTCTTTCCGGTCATCCTGAGTGCGATTCGCTATTACGATTTACTGATCTGCGCAAGATCGACATCGGTGCGCACCGCACGCCCGAAGATCATCACCTCGATCAGCGCCCTGCCCCGATCGTCCACTTCCACGACCTCGGCGGGAAACGACGCAAAAGGACCGCTGTCGACGCTCACCATGTCGCCCGGATTGAACGCCCTGAGCATCGCCCTGATCGCCTCAGGATCATGCTGCACGAACGCTTGCAATTTCAGCAGCTTATTCTCTGGAACCTGAGACGGTCGTTCAGCGCCGCCGATCATCCCCACAACGCCCTTCAGTCCCGATATCGCTTCCCAGCACGGCCCGCACCAGACTACCCTGATGAAGATGTAGCCGGGCAGAAACGGCACCGTCATCGCCTTCGGCCGGCACATCCCATAGCGGCCGCGACGGCGCACGACCTTCGTTTCCTGCGCCACCCAATGTTCTATCTTCGCATCAGTGAGAAGCTTATCCACAGCAATATCCGCACCGTGCTTCACCTGGAGAACGTACCAGCGCGCCGAAGGCCCGACCTCGCCGGCAGCGGCAAGAAGCGCCTGCTGGCGCCGCGACATGACAATGCGCCTGTCGCTTTCCTGCCAGGCACGTTCGACATTGATCGGCTCGCCGTTCCGATCGAGCCATGCCCGTTCCGCCGTCTCAAGCTGCCTGCGACCTGCCGCCATCATTCTGGGTTTCCTCGTCACCTGTCTTCACCGCCGCCTCGAATTCCGCCAACCCGAGCGGGCCGCCTTTCGGGAAATACGCCCCGCGCATGCCGCCCGGATCCGGCAGCCAGGGCCAGCCGCGCAGCTCGTGTTCAACCCGCCATGCCTCCCACGTCTCCGTGCCGATCGGCACGAACTCGGTCAGGCCGGCGATCCATTCCAGTTCAGGAGCCACCGTCACGCCACGCCGTTGCTCCGCCGCTTCGTGCATGCGGTTCACCGAAGGCCATCCGAACTGCACCTGCCGCCGCATCCGTTCGGCCCGTCCGGCTGCATCGTCCTGCGCGATCAGCTGGGCGATGAAGGCGCTTGTCGGCGCCGGAGAAGGCTCGGCCGGCGAAAGCAGCCTGCGCATCCGCATGCCGCTCCACACTGGCCCGAACGGAGGTGCCGCAAGCGGCTCCGGCGGCGCTTCCGCAGGATCGGGCACATCGGTCCATTTCCGCTCGGCGAAATACGTCCCGAGCGACAGCGCCTTCCGACCCGTCATCGAGCGATAGGCCGACGCCAGTCGTTCCGCTTCAGCCCGCTCTGCGTCCGTCAGCTTGGCGAACTGCGCCACGCTCCACGCCGTCGACGAGTTCGCCCAGCCCGGCCAGTCGAGATCGGCAGCGAGTTTTTTGACCCGTTTCTCGAACTTTGCCGGATCGTCGGAATTTTCGTCCGCCCGCGCGCCCGCGCCCTCTCTCTCAACGGAGGGGTCTAGGGAGGGGTCTGGAGGGGTTGGGTGACAAGCTATGTCACCCTTATCCGTCTCCGGTGTCACCCTTTCCGCATCTCCGGTGTCACCCTTTTCGGCACCGTCTAAGGGTGACACCGTGTCACCCTTGGCCTTTTCGCCGTCGCCGACCACGACCGCCCAGCCCTCGCGGCCGAGGCGCTGCAGGAGATCGAGGTCGAGCGCGTATTCGTTGGTCGAGCGCGGTCCTTTGCCGCCTTCCTTCACCAGCCGGATCAATCCCGCATCGCGGAAGGCCTGCAGCTCACGCTGCACCTGGCGCGTCGAGCATTGCGCCGCGCGCGCGATGGTGGCGATGGCCGGGAAGATGCGCGTCCCGTCATCCTCGCACGCGTCGATCAGTTTCAGGAGCACGAGCTTGCGAGCGCAGGTCCCCATGTCGGCACGAAAGCCGATGCCGAGGAGGAAGGCGCTCACTCCGCCGCCTCCCTCGCCCATGCGTCGAACGCTTCAGCATGGCAGCGGGAACATGGCCGTAAGCGTCCGAGAGCACTAACGACACGCCCGGTCCCGCCGCACGCCGAACAGACATAACCCGGCAGTTCGGCGGCACGTCTAGCTTCGCAGCTGGCGCAATTGCATCCGGTTTTTACTGTCATGCCGCCCTCGCCTGTTCGAGGGCATGGCGGCCCCATTGATCGGCCATCGCATCAGCCATACCGGGAAAGAAGCGGCTGCGATCTTTTCCGCGATCGGTGCCGGGCGGCATGCGCCAGACCCGATTCCATGATTTCCACTCAGCGCTACCGGTTTCCGGCTCGACCAGACGATCCGTCTCGACCAGCGCCGGCAGGCCGCGCAGATACCAGCCCGTCCCCTTGTATTCCGGATGTCCGAACCAGAACGGTTGAACGATTTGCGGTGACGACAGATCGGCTGGCATGCGCGCCTTCGCCAGATCATGCATTTCCGGGTTTTCGATCGCCACGCGCTCGACCGGCGCGCGCCAGCACGACGTGAACAGGTCAACACCGTCCTCGAATTCGGCAATCATGCTCGCCCAAGTTCGTCCACGCGGCAGCTTTTTCGGCGGCGTCAGATTGCCGGGCCCCGACAACCACCGCCGACCAGAACGACAAAGCCGAGTACACGGAGGATGCGCGACGACCAGAATATCCCAGCCGTCGCCGAGATGATCGCGGATATCGCCACGAATATGCCGATTGCTGCCGTCTTCGGCCGGCAGCAGGTCGCATGACCATGCATCGTGCCCATGCGCGGCAAAGGCCCGTCGCACGGTACCGGTAAATTCGCAACCGACGAGGACGCGAAGGCTCGTATTCATCCCGCCCTCCGCCAGTACTCGAAATCGCCGCGCAGCGCCTTCCAGCGCGCTGCCGCCTGATCGTCATGATTGAGCTCGGCTCGCGAGGTGACGCCGAGGACGGAGCGCAGCTTCTGTGCCGTCCGCTCGTCACTCGCCGGGCTTTCCAGCCCGTGCCGCTCCATCAGGAATTTCTTGAAAGCCGGCTCGGCGCATTTCATCGCGGCCTCGGCCGCGTAGTCCTTAAGCTGCCTTTCCGGCTCGGGCCCCGGCTTCCTGTTGCAGCGCGCCGCCTCTATGGCGCGATCGACCAGGCCGATCAGGAACCGTACATGCTGCAGCGCCGACGCCGCGAACTGCATTTCCTCCGTGCTGGCGTCGGCGTGGAACGTGGCGACCTCGCTAAGCTCGCCCATCGGCCCCGTCGCTTCGATGAACAGTCGGTCACCAGCGCTTGCAAGCAGCCATTCGCCGTCGATCGCGGCGAGCTGCTCGCGGATGAAGGAGAGGCGAGCGGCATCGTTCACGCCAGCCTCCCGTGGCGCTTCATGACATTGCGCAACCGGGCGGCAGCCTTCCCGAGCGAGACGCGTGCGCCGATCTCGCCCTGCCCTGCGAATTTGGCCTGCTCCAGCCGATCGACGGCGGTCGCGACCTTGCGGCAGGCCTCCATCAGTTCCGCGTCTACCTTCGATATGCGCACCCGCGGTGCCAGCACCTTCAGATGCTCAACCTCGGCGCGCACCATCGAGCGCAGCGCCGGCAATAGCCGCCGCGCGACATCGTCCACCTGGTCAAGCGGGGCGAGCGGCGGAGCCTCGATGCGACGTGCAGCAACCGTCATGGCTCTACGCCCAGTTCCCCGAGCATGGCATCGTTCTCGGCGATGCGAGCATCGAACGCCTTCAGGAGATCGTCGCGGATTTCCTTCTCGTACCCGGCCGACAGCACGATCTCGCTGGCCGAATTTCCATCACCTATAGTGAGCCGGAGCGGTTCACCCGATGCGATCCGTTGGCGCAAAGCGGCATTCTGCTGGCGGGCTGCGAGAGTCGCCCGCGCGGTTTCGATCTGCGCGGCTTTCACAGGTTTTCTCCGCAGCCGCGCCCGATCTCGCCGGGGTTTTCAGGCTTGGTGAATTCCCGCCAGTGAACCCAGCCCTTGGGGCAATGAAAGCCCCAGCTGCGCAGCGTTGGCCCGGTGATGAAGAGCGTCCAGCATGCCGCCTCGCGGCTGACCTTCGCACCTTTGGCGGTCAGCGCCTGGTACCGGAAAAGCTCGATCCGATGCGCAGAGGTGGCGATACGAAACTTCAACTGCCCTGCCCGCCGCTCGGTGCGGATGTTCACTCCGCCGGCAGAAATCGTATGCTCGACATATCGGCCACGAAGCAGGACCGAGAGATTCCACCAAGGATGGTCATGCAGCGCGCGATCGTCATCGGAGCGCAGGAAGTGATGGAGATAGATATTGAAGATGCGATTGCGCGGGATCAGCCACCAGCGCCGCATGTAGGGATTGTCGTTACCGCCGATGACGACATCGGGCGGGCGCTTTTCCGAGAGCGCGATGAGACGCGGCGCAGCCGCAAGGATCAGTTGCCTGAACATGTGGAATCTCCTTCAACAGTGGCGCCGAGACGCGTCCGCAATCCGTATTTCCGGCTGGTGGCGTTGAACTTTTCGGCTATGGCGGGCGCGAGATTGATGCCGGCATCCCTCGCGATAAGGTCGATGCAGATGACCGCATCAGCCAATTCCTCGGCCAACTGTTCGATCGAGGCGCGCGAGCCACGGATGCCTAGCCGTTCTCGCTCCAGTTTCTTTATGACGTTGCAAGCCTCGCCGACTTCTCCGGCAAGTTCGTTGCCGCGATACGAAAGCGAGATGCTACTGTCCTGGTCCCATTCGGCCTGCCGCTCGGCGTTCGCCGCACGAAGGTCATGAAAATCAATTACGCACTTCATGCGCGCCTCCGCTGTTTCAGTGCTTTTCCCGTGAAACATTTCGGGCGCTTGGCCGCGCCCTTCGCCGGCCGGAAATACCGCCAGGGGTCGAGATCGGCCCAAGCGCAGATCGCCAGCACCTTGTTGGCCGCTACCGGCTGGCCGGCCTTGATGCGCGAGAGGTCAGCCGCCGTGATGCCGATCTCGGCGGCGACGCCGCGCCAGCCGCGCTCGTCCCATTCCACCTTCGGCGCGATCCGCGCCCAAAGACCGCGCCAGTCGTAATCGGAGAGATCACCGCCGGTACGTGTGCGCCCCTGCCCCGGCTTGCCGTCCTCGGCCAGCCGCTTTTCCAGCGAGCGACGAAGCCGCGCCATTGCTCGGTCGATCTCGGCAGGATCGTGCTGGAGGCCCATCATTCCGCCGCCTCCTTCGTTTCGAAGGCTTCAGCCTCCAGCAGATCGAAGAAGGTCGGCCCCTTGCCGCCCTCGGCGGCCTCCGCGCAATAAAGCGCGCCATCGGCGAAATAGTCGGGGTTAAGCTCGTGCGCTCGCGCCTGCCGGTTCATGCGCAGCGCGCAGAAGGGCACGGTCATTATGCCGCCGAACGGATCGAACACCAGCTCGCCCGGCATCGAGTAATCTTCGATCGCCCTCTCCACGATATCGAACTGCAGCGGGCAGAGATGCATCTCCCGGCCCTTTTTCTTCTGGTTCATATTGAGGGTGCGCATGCGCGCCACATCCGTGCGTATCGCCGGATGGTCGACATGCGGCGGCGCGATCATGAACGTTGGCGGAAGGCGGCCGGCGGCGTCCAGTTCCTCGCAAAACGCGACATGGATAGGGTGCGAATAAACGTGTTCCTCGCACCATTTCTTCCAGCCGCGATAGACGAATTTCGGCGCCAGCCGTATCAGCCGAGCCAGCTCGTCTGGCAGGAGAGGCCGGTTGCCGTCCGACCGCCAGACGCCGTGGGCGTCCAGTTGCCAGCGACCGCGGCTGTAGCCAGTATTCGGAACCGGCCGGATCCGCTTCTCGTCGAAATCGTCGTCGCCCGGCGCGGTCGGTCGCCCGTCGATGACGGTGACGAAATCCGGCTTCGACTTGACGACAGGAGCATCGGCATAGCCGCGCGACAGGTCGGATTGCGGCTTGCGGAATTCTAGCAGGTATTCCGGCATGCCGTGGCCCATGCGGGTCCCGTCCTTACATTGCTCCGACCAGCCAAGCCGATAGGTCTGGTTGTTCTCGCGCACGACATCGGTGCCGATCGTCACGCGGGACAGGAAGGCGAAGCCATGCCGCCGGAAATGCGCCACGCAATCGTCGGAGAACGGCGACACGGTCTGGAAGCCGAGCCCGTTGATCCCGCCAGGCACGATCCGGTCCTTGACATGGATGACGGCGCGCCGGCCGGGCTTAAGAACGCGCAACAGTTCAGGCGTCAGGAAATCCATCTGCCGCCAGAAATGCGCGTCGTCATCGCTGTGGCCGAAATCATTGTAGGACGGCGTGTATTCGTACTGCGTCGAGAACGGGATAGAGGTGACGACCAGGTCGACGCTGTCGGCCTCCATGCCGCGCGTCTCGAGAACGGTGTCGTTGTGGACGATCGTATAGCCGGGACCGGTTATCTCCCGCCGCTCTACGCCCATCGAGCGGCCGAGAGCCGAAGAGATCGCCTGTTCCGCCAGGCCGAAGCGGCGGATGATGCCGGCCATCTTCTCGGCCTGGGCTTCGAACTCTCGCCATTTGCGCTCAAGTTCGCGCCGCGTCTCGCGCTCGGCTTCGGTGTAGATCAGGTCGGCGCGCACCCGGTGCGTCTGGCCGAAACGCTGGGTGCGGAAAAGCGACTGGAAGAAATCGTGGAACTTGAAGCCGATGCCGAGATAGATGTTGTTCCAGCAATGCTTCTGGAAATTGCAGCCGGATCCGTTCAGCACCGGCTTTGTGGCGAGCTCGGCGAATTCGCCCCGCGCGAAGCCGACGACGCGCTTTTCCCGTTCGTCGAGGTCCTGGCTGCCCCAAACGCTCTTGACGGTCGGGATCGCGCCCTCGATCGCGCGCCGCTCGTCTTCCAGGTCGTGCCAGACGATGCGATGCGCTTCGGGATCCTCTGCGCGGATTTCGAGCATCTTCTCGATGCGTCTATCGAGGCTGCGCTTTTTCTCTCGGCTCGCCTCGACGACGCCATGGGCCGCATTGGCGAAGAGCCTGCCCTGCCCGTCGCGCTCCGATCCGGCATCGGCATGATCGGACGGGATTTCGTGCCAGCGCACATCGAGCGGTGGCAGTTCATAACCCTCATCGGAAAAACCGAGATCGGAAGGTTTCTGGACGAACAACGCCCAGCTCGCCACCCATAGCCAGAATTCCTCTTCCTTGTGAGGATGCAGCGTCAGCCGATCGGCCTTGGTCGAATCTCGCTTGAAGAAGCGCGTCTTCGCCTCCCCGACATCCATGACGCCGAGGAATGCCGCATAGGCGAGAAGCTCGACATATTCGTTCGGGTCGGGAATGGCAGTGGCGACAAAGCGGTATTTTACCCCTTCGTGCTTGATGCCGGCTTTCCTGTCGTCGCCGGCAAAAGTCGCCATGAATTCACGGAAGGTCTTTGTACCGCCGAAGCCGCGCAGCACCGCTGCCTCGTCGAGCGCGGCGGCCGTGAAGAGCGTCGGGTCGATCTTGCCGTCGCGCAGCGTCTCGTAATTGGTGACATGGATCAGCTTTCGGCCAGGTCCCGGCGCGTTCGCATCGCCCATTTGATGCGCCCGATTGACAAAGCACAGCTCGATATCAGGGTGCCGTTCTTCTTGCTCCAGGAAGAACTCATGCCGAACGCCGAGCGGGACAACCTGCAGTGCGTGGCCGCCTTCGTGCATCATGCATTGGCGGAGAACCTCGAGCTGTGTCGACGTCTTGTGCAGACCGAAACGGAGAAAGAGCGCCCGTCGCCCGCCGCGGCATGCCCAAGGCACGATAGCGCGCGTCATGGGCTTCAAGAGCGGGTTCACGCTATCCGGATCGACCTCGAATCCGGCCTCCTTAGCGACCGGCATCTTGGCGCGCAGGAACGCATCATATTCGGCAGGCGCATTCATGCCGGCACCGTCTCGGTCTGCTGCGCCGACACCCCCACTTCATAACCCCAAGCATCCCAGCCAGGGCGCGGCTTGCGGCAAAACAGTTCAATCCGAGCGATACCCGGATAGAGTCGTTCGATCGTCTCGGCGAAGAAATCCGGCTTGGCGGAATGCCGGCCTTTCTTTTCACGATAGACCGTCTCGGGCTGTGAGCCGGGCAAAGGCGCGGCCACGTCACCGCGGCGGCCGATCAGCAGGAGTTCATGCCGATCGCGGCCCCAGAAACCGGTGCCAGCAACCTCCTTGTCCCAGATCCAATGATGAACATAGGTGAAGCCGGCAGCGCGCAGGGCCTCCAGCCCATCCGGCAGCATCGGGTTCGTTGCCCAGCAGAAGAATACCGCCGGCCAGTCTCCGCCGATAAGCTTTGCCAGCAGCGCGGCGATCTCCGGCGTTGGCATGGTCGGATAGTGGTTCTCCGCACTTTTTTCGCGCCCCGTCACCTCCGAACGCACGCCGAACTGCCAGGGCGGATCGGCATAATAGACCGGGTAGCGCTTCGCGATCTGGTCGGGCGCCGAAGGCCGGCCGCGCTCGGCGATCATGTCCATGTGCGCCAGCCGTACCGTGTGGCGAAGCTTCTGTCGCTCGGCGCGTATTTCCTTTGCGCGCTGGACGATCGCTCGCTCCTCGCGCTCCAGCACCTTGCGCTGTTCTTCGGCGGCGAGCGCCGAAATCGCCTCGCCGGCATGGACGGAGACGCGACCGTCACGGATCGCCTCGACCAGTTCGGCCGCGCCATGTTCGTGGATGCGCTTGGCCGCTGCGACCGCGCGTTCGGAAATCGACAGCTTGCGAGCCGCCTCGCGGGTCTGCAAATTTGCAGACCCTGCCGTATGCTGGTTGACCCCGTTTTCCCAGTCGACGATTTTGGCCGCCACCATGGCGCGCTGGCTTTCCGTCAGGTGCCGGCGATGCAGATTGTGCGAGAGAACGAAATTGAGCGGATCGTCGCCTGCATAATCTTCCGTCACAGGCTCTAAGTCGGCGAAACGGCAAGCGGCATAGCGATTGCGCCCGTCGAGAATCTTGCCGTCCAACAGCACGATCGGCACACGTTGCCCGAAGGTGACAATGTCATCGGCGAGTTCGCGAACCTCCTGCTCTGGCAACATCGGAAACAGTTCCGCAAGCGGATGAGCTTCCAGGTTCGCGACCGCAGAGATCATCGCGTTTCCCCGTCAACATCGAGGAGTGCTTCGGAAGGCGCGTCGGGAAGCGGGTCGCGCGGCGTGGTATCGGAGAAGCGCGGATTCACGGCTTCTCCTCCAGCACCCGCCAGGCCTCCGGCCCGTTCTTGTCGGGCAGCACCCTTTTCACGAGCCCGATCTCGACCAGCGCGGTGCGATACTGGCCCGCGAGCGACGTGCTCATCTGGAAATGATCGGCGATCTGGAAAAGCGACTTCTTGAAGCTGCCCTGCGCATCCGCTTCGGAACGAAGGAGCGCATAAAGCCGGGCAGCGCCGACGCCGACGTGATGCCGCTTGGAAAACCCAAGGATATCAAAATTCGTGGCGTCGAAGGTCTTCCGGTCGCCCTCGAGGATCCTGTCGAAATGACGCTGCACAAAGGTGGTCGGGCTCACGCCGGCCTTTTTCGCCGCACGCTCGATCCGGGTGTTCAGATCCCGGTCGCAGCGCACCGTGAAGCGGAAGAACGCCGCATCGCGCTCGCAATCGTTGCCGGGATTGAAGAGTGCCAGGCTCATCAGCCGACCACCTTCAAGCCGCCGGCCGCCTTGGCGCCGGCAAGGATCCTGCGATAGTCGGAGACGGCTTCCGCCACCTTGGCGAGCGAACGGTCAAGCTGCGCGCTTTCGGCCGGCGTCAGCTGGCCGTCCGCGAAGGCCATGGCGCCCTCGCTCATCAATTCGCCCATGCGCACCACGGCATCGGCATGCGCTGTCATAAGCGAGCCGTTGGCCGGCTGTGTCTCCGAATCAGAAAAGCGCCGGCCGCGCGCGGCGGCGATTGCCTCCGACATGTCGTAGCGTCCGGTTTCCTCCTCGAGCGCGAAGATCGCCTCGAGCGGCATCAGCTCGGGGCTTTCGCCATTGGCCCAGCGGCCGACCGTCGATTTGCCGAATGAGCAGACAGCGGCGGCGCGTTCGATGCCGCCGGCAGCGGCGATCAGATCGCGCTGCTTGGCCTTCAGGAGAAAATGGCGGGCATTACTGTTCGGTACCATCGTCGCGCTCCTCGAATGCGCAAAAGCTTTCCCGCGCCGGGAAATCCCGGCGTCGTTTCCCATGGCGGGAATGGTCGTTCAGGTGTTGAGTGACCCCATGAAAGAGGTCCGCAAGATCAGCCCGGAGGCTCGAATGCAGTCATGGTCCGCCGCTCCTGAACCGGTTTCCCGGTGCCCGTTCGAATGCCGGCACGTCGGCGAGGTCTCCCTCGCGGCTCAACGTGCCCGTGCGAATATCGTGGTGGCGCATGACGATCGTCTCGCGCTCGCCGAAGCCGACATCGTCGAAATGTTCGCCAAGCAGCGGAGAAAGGCCGATTGCCCTGCCCCGCTCCGCGAGCAGCCTGGTCAGCACCGTCTGCGGCGTGACGCCGTCATGCCTGGCGATCAGGGTGAGAATGAAAAGACTCGCCTCGGAAAGGACCACGACGGCAGGACGCGAGACCTTGTCTGCCGCCGTGGCCAGCTCGCCGTTCTCCTGGGAGGGAGCCGTGGAACGGGAAGCCGCCGGGGCCGAAGGGCGAAGAGCCCCGGCGGCTGTCGCGCAGGCAGGGGCTTGTACCGCGCGCGAAGATATGTCGTTCGGGCAGATGCCGAGCGCTATGTCGGGCCGGCCGCTCATTCGGCCGCCTCGCGAATCGGCATCAACCCTTCCGGAGAAATGCCGGTCTCGCGTCCGATCGCTAACGCCAAGCAAAGCGACGGCATCGCTTTGCCGCTCCTGATCTTGCTGATCATGGAACGGTCGCAGCCCACCTTTTGGGCGAGGTCGGCATCCTTAATGCCGAGGTCCTTCATCCGGTCAGCTAGTTGCGTCATGCGCGCAAAGGTGAATGTGATGAACGTGAATGTCAAGCACAATGTGAATGACATTGCATAGACCGCAATTTGCTGCGGTGCGAGAATGTGAATATGGCTCCCGTTAAGAAAAAGCTTGGACCGCTTGGAAGGACGTTTCTGAAGGAATGGCGCGACCACGCCGGCCTGGATCAGGAAACGGCCGCAGCACGGCTCAACATATCGCGCACGCTGCTCTCCAAGATTGAAGGCGCGAAGAGCCCTTACACTCAAAGACACCTGGAGGCCGCCAGCGAGATATACGGCCGCAAACCATGCGAACTAATCGCGGTGGACCCCTCGGACCCCGACGAGCTCTGGTCGCTCTGGGAGCGTGCTCAACGCACCGAAGGTCTGCAACGCAAACAGATCATTAGCCTGCTGAAAACCGGACTTGGTGACGTCTAGACTTCCGCAATGATCACGGCTGTCTTTGCGACGTGATTTATGTGGATGTTCCACCGTCCCCCGTGCAAAGCGGCTAGAGCCGCTGCCAGCGCATCTGCGTTCGATCTTACGCGTTCGTATGGATCCGTCTCCGCCTCGGCCATCGATACCCCCGCCGCCGCCGAGAGCAAAATTCCCGACACAATTACTCGTCTGCTTACGCCCGCCACTCTCACTACCTAACCCCTGCTCTTCTGGTTGCCTGAGAACATTATGGCAACACTTTCCTCGCACCTGGTCAACATTCAATCGTTCCCCGACGCTCGATAGTGGCACACTCACGACACATTGCCACCTGTAATGCACCATTTCATCGATCAATTCTTTGGGCCATAAGATCGTCATGCCCGCGCATGACGATCCTCGCCACAACCTTCGCCTGACGCCTCAATTGAAGGCCAAACTTGCGCACGCAGCCATTGACAACGGCCGCAGTATGAATGCGGAGATCCTGGCGAGATTGGAACATTCGTTCGCGCCCGATCCGCTAGATGGATTTCTCGAGGCATTGCAACCCGCTGCGAAGCTTTCCGATGCCGATCGAAAGCACGCCGCGCAGCTGCTCAGAGACTTTGCCGGCCTCCTCGCGAAAGCCTGATCGACCTCCCGCAAACCGGCGCCACTCGTAGTCAATTCTTAACCATCGACCGCCGGTACGTGCATGTGATGCACATTCGGCATTGACTTTAATGTGAATGGGATGCACCTTACAGCCATCGCAATCACGCGATGGAGCGCATCCATGGACAAGTCTGATGCAATCGGCGACTTCCTCACCGACCTGACATTCTTCATAGCCGTCTTCGGTTTTTGCCTCGTCGTGCTCGCCTATCTGGGCGCACTCTGATGCGCGTCGGTCCCTCCACCGGCGAATACGCCACCGCCGCGCTGATCGAAGACGACGATCCCTGCGGGCTGTGGCCTGAATGCGGCTGCGATCGCGATTGCGAGAAGGCCGCCCGGTTCGAGGCCAGTCCGAAACTCCATTTCATTGAAAAGCTTTTGCTCGGCCTGCTGATCGCGACGGCGATCGTCGGCTGTTGGATCGCGCTCACCTGAAAGGATCGACCATGCTCAAGCGTCTTTTGAAACACGAGAAACCGGCGCCTGCGTCAGAGCAGGAGCCGGACGACGAACTCGCGGACACGCTCGCCGGCATGCTGGAAGGCCGGATCGCGCCCGAACCGATCGGCGTGTTGGATACCGCGCGCGACCACATCGGAACGGCTCGCGACTGGCATCAGGGCGAAATCAATCGCCTGAAAGAAGAAATAGAAATCCTCGAAACCGACACGTCGAACGAGGTCGCCAAGCGCCGTGCGGTTTTGAGCGAGCATGAGGCCGTTCTTGCAGCGGTCACCGCCTATGAGAGCGCCCTGCCTTCGGCCGCGCAGAAGGTGACGGCCGATGCCTGACCCTCGCAAACCCGTTCTTCGGCCCGAGGTCGATCATCAGAAAACGATTCTCGACGAAGTACATCGCCATCTGCTTGCGGCGACCAGTGTCGGCGCGAAGGCGATCGGCGCCACCGGCGCATCCTTCGTCATCATCGGCATGGGCGTCTGGGCGACCGAACTGGCCGAACTCGAGAGTCGCGCAGCCGCGAAATATCTGCGCGCCCTGGCCGATATCTTCGATCCGACCACCAACGAACGCCAGAAACTCCGCGCCGAGAAGGATCGTTCGCAAGCCGTCCGGGCCCTTTACGCCGCGCTCGACCTCGATATGGCGGAGGCGAAAGGCCATGGCTGACAAATCCCACATCGAATGGACCGGGGCGACGTGGAACCCGATCGTCGGCTGCTCCATCCTCTCCCCCGGCTGCACCAACTGCTACGCCATGAAGATGGCTGCGCGCATCGAGAAGATGCATCCGGGCACCCATTACGCCGGCACCACGAAACCGTCGAAGGCCGGCCCCGTCTGGTCGGGCAAGCTGGCGCTCGCGCCCAGCCACATCCTCACCCAGCCGCTGCGCTGGAAGAAGCCGCGCACGATCTTCGTGAACTCCATGGGCGATCTCTTCCACGAGGACGTGCCCGACGAGTGGATAGACCGCGTCTTCGCCGTTATGGCGCTCTGCCCGCAACACACCTTCCAGGTGCTGACCAAACGATCGGCAAGGATGCGGAAATACCTTTCCGCCGCTCGCGCCCATCCGGTCGGTATGGAAGCGCTCGAAATCACACTGTTCGAGCATTTAGCCGACCCAAAGTCGAAAGTAGGTTCGGGCTGCATGATGAAAGGCGATTTCCCGCATCTCGCCACATGGCCCCTCCCCAATGTCTGGCTCGGCATCTCGGCCGAACGGCAACAAGAAGCCGCCGAACGCATCCCCGATCTGCTCGCGACGCCAGCCGCCGTCCGCTTCGTCTCTGCCGAGCCGCTGCTTGGGCCGCTTGATTTCAGATGTCTCACGGTCGGCGGAGACGGCGAACTGGATGCGCTAAGCGCCCTGTCGTGGCAGCAAATATGGGATAATCAATGGTCGCCGGAAGTGACCGGCGTTCCTCATGATGAGGCGATCGAGGGATTCTTAGACTGGTACAATCTGCCCGTTATGCCGACCGGCCTAGCGCACCCTTCTCTCGACTGGATCATCGTCGGCGGCGAGAGCGGCAATGGCGCCCGACCGATGCATCCGGACTGGGCGCGCTCGATCCGAAATCAATGCGCCGCCGCCGGCGTGCCGTTCTTCTTCAAGCAGTGGGGCGAATTCGGCCCGGCCTTCGGCGTTGACCTGCTACCGACAGGCCAGCCGTGGAGCGGTGATGACCAAAGAGCGGTCGCTCGTGGCGTTGCCACTTTAGAACAGGCTACCCGATGGATGGGCAAGCGCCGTGCCGGCCGTTTCCTTGACGGCGTCGAGCACAACGCCATGCCTGCACCGCGCGAGGTGCCGTTCTCGTGAGCGTCTTCCCCTACCTCTACCGATGGGACCGTCATGGCCGCAAGGGCCAGCCCTGCCGCGTCACCGCCCGCGGCAAGAAGAACTCGATCCGCGTCGAATTCCCTGGCGGTTTCATCATGATCACCAGCGGCAACGCCATCCGCAAATCCAGAAAGGACTGACCATGCCCCGCGCCAAGAAGGCGGTTGCCGCCGATTCTCCCATCGTCGCCGCCTACAAAGGCTTTCGCGCCGATCTCACATGTTGCCCCGACGGCGAGCCGTTCCAGTTCGAGATTGGCAAAACCTATCGTCACGAAGGAAAGGTGAAAGCCTGCAAGAGCGGTTTTCATGTCATCACCGGTCATCCGCTGGCGCTCTTCGGATACTACGCGCCGGCCGGCACGCGCATCTGCCGCGTCGAAATTTCCGGGCGGACGGACAGTGACGACAATGGCGAGAAGACGGCCGCCGAGATCCTGACGGTCGGCGAGGAGATCGGACTGACCCAGTTCATCCTTGACGCGGTGAAATGGGTGAAGGAACGAGCGACGGTCGTCCCGGGCAATTTCACCGAGAACGATTCGACGGCAGTAGAATGCAAACAGACTGGGGGCGCTGCCACCGCATCAGGTGACCAGGGCGCTGCCACCGCATCGGGTACCAGTGGCGCTGCCACCGCATCGGGCATCCGGGGCGCTGCCACCGCATCGGGCATCCGGGGCGCTGCCACCGCATCGGGCATCCGGGGCGCTGCCACCGCATCGGGCTACCAGGGCGCTGCCACCGCATCGGGCTGGCGGGGCGCTGCCACCGCATCAGGTGACCAGGGCGCTGCCACCGCATCGGGTAACTGGGGCGCTGCCACCGCATCGGGTGACTGGGGCGCTGCCACTGCATCGGGCAACGGGGGCGCTGCCACCGCATCGGGCTACCAAGGCGCTGCCACTGCATCGGGCAACGGGGGCGCTGCCACCGCATCGGGCAACGGGGGCGCTGCCACCGCATCGGGCTGGCAAGGCGCTGCCACCGCATCGGGTGACTGGGGCGCTGCCACTGCATCAGGATATGAGGGAAAGGTGCGCGGCAAGGAAGGCTGCGCGCTCTTCCTGGTCGAACGCGCGAGCGACGGCGCGATCCTGTCGGTCTGGGCAGGCATCGCCGGCAAGGACGGGATCAAGCCGGATGTTTTCTACCGGCTCAAAGACGGCACGCCCGTCGAAACGGAATGAAGAAGCGTCGCAAGATCACTGCTGCCGATGTCGAGCGTTTTCTCGACAAGCTCGCCGAGATCATGTCGAAGGCGGGTGCCGACGCGCATCTGGGCGTTCCTTTGTGGAAGCGCCTGGAGCGCGAACTGGAGCGGCTGCGCGAGGAAGAAGCGATCGTCGCAGCCGCCCGCGAACGCGTCACACGATCGCGGGAGCGTATGGAAGCACGATCCGCTTAAGCTCGTCCCGGCGCCATTCCAGCGATCCGCCCGCTCCATAATGTGGCCGGTCGATCGTATGCCCCATCAATATCCTTCTCAGTTCATCATCAAGCCCCGCCTCCTTCATTCGATCCTCGAAAGAGTGGCGGAAGGAATAGATTTTGTGTTTCGGCGTCGGGAATAATTTGTTTTCCTTGAAGAACTTGTTGAGCGTGGCGGAAAGGTCGTTCTCGCGGTTCCGATAGCGCGGAAAGCCGGCCTTGTGGCGTTCGAACACGGCCAGCGCCACGCCGACAAGTGGCACCACCCGCTCCGATGACGCCGTCTTGATCTCGCGCGGATCATCCGGATCGTCGCGCGGCTCGATCGCCAGGTGCGGGACCTTGTGCGAAAGCCGGATCGACGACGGTTGCAGATTCGCGAGCTCGCTCGGCCGTGCGCCGGTTTCGATCAGCGCAAGCACGATCCCGCGGGCTTCCTCGTTGAGCCCGGCCAGCGCCTCCGGCTTCATCAGGAGGTTCTTTAGCCATTCGGTCGGGAATGGTGGCCGCGAGCGCTTCTTCTTCGAGGAGAAACTGAGCTTGGCAAACGGGTTCGGCCGTTCCGTCTCACCCATATGGGTGAAGTAGGCTTCATAGAGGACGCGCATGTTGCCGATGTCGCGATTGCCGGACGAAGCCGAGTGCGTCGGCCGGCCGTTCTTTGGAGCGATGCGCTCGACCCAATGCCGGTAAAGCCGCTGCGCGTCTTCGCGCGTGATGTCGATCATCGCCTTATCGCCGGCCATGGAGATGAAATTGTTCACCGCCCGCTGTTTCACCTTTTTCCACTGCGCCTTCTGGACGGCGCTCTTGTTCACCAGTTCGTCGGGAACGATCTCGTCGCAATAGATATCGAACGCCTGGCTGACTGTCGTCGGTGGCGTGTCGACCATGCCGGTCAGCGCCTTCTCCGTCATCGTCGGCAGGCGCGCATCGAGCATGGCGAAGAAGCGCTCGCCGATATCGCCAAGCGAGGCGTCGGACGCGAGCGAGGCAGAGGAACGATAGCTGAAGCCGAGGGCCTCGACGCGGCGCATCGCCGCCTGGAAACGGACCATGGCCGGATCCGTTCGGCCATCGACGATGAGCGAAGCCCACAACGCATCGTCGGCCGCCTCGAGGAGATCGCGCTTGGCGCGCGCCAGCGCCAGATCGTCCGTCTTCAGCGAGACCCGGATGATCGGCGCCCGTTCGTCATGCGCCTCAACCGCGAGTGGAACCCGCCGCTTGTAATAGGCCTTCCCGCTTCGCCATGTCAGGAAGCGATCCGGGTTCTTCTTGGAAAGGTTCCGCCCCATTCTGCACCTTCAAAAACCGGCCGTGTGAGCCGATACGTGGCACAGTATGTGGCACAGAATGCGCAATAATGGCAACAGGGTGGCAGCACGTCTTTTGCAAAGTCATGCAATATCAATTAGTTACGTATGTTTTTGCCGATGGGTTATGGTGCGGGTGGAGGGACTCGAACCCCCAAGCTTTTGGCACTTGGACCTAAACCAAGCGTGTCTACCAATTCCACCACACCCGCTAAAGGGGCCGGCCGGCCCCGAAAGCGCGTGCTTCTATATCATTCGCGGCATGGTGTTCAAACGTATTTTGCCGGAAAAGCGGGTTTTTTCAGGGCGTGAATGCCGCGCACGGCATCCGGATGGCCGCTACGGTCTGCCGGAGGGTATCGACGCTTCTGCCGGCGCCCGCATGACGATAGCAAGCCGATTCACTTTCCATTAATGTTGCGATGCACAAAACGCATTGCTGCTATGCAACATCATCGCTTCCAAGACCGGTCGGACGCGCCTATTTTCGCATCGTCAACGAGATCGAAGAATTCGAAACAAGACGAAAAGCAAGAAACGAGCACGAAGATGAACCTGATCCGCAACTACCGCAACTGGCGCCGCTACCGCGAGACCGTGAGTGAGCTGAGCCGCCTGTCGAACCGTGAACTCAACGATTTGGGCATCGCCCGCGGCGATATCCCGTTCGTAGCGCGCAAGTCGCTCTAAGAATTGCATGAATTTCGCCGGGGTCTCCTCCTCCCGACCCCGACGAATAAGACCGGCATTCTCCTCCTCCCGATTGCCGGTCGACCTAAGCGACACCCGCCGGACCTCCTCCCCCGGCGGGTGTTGTCTTTTGGGGCCTGAAGAGACGATTGCATTCGTTTCCTGCCCGGCCTATCTCCCCTCGCATGATCAAGCCCGTACACGTCATCGGCGGCGGCCTCGCAGGCTCGGAAGCCGCCTGGCAGATCGCTGAAGCCGGCGCACCGGTTGTGCTGCACGAGATGCGGCCCGTCCGCGGGACCGATGCGCATAAGACGGATGGGCTTGCCGAGCTCGTCTGTTCCAACTCATTCCGCTCCGATGACGCCGGGACCAATGCGGTCGGGCTGCTGCATGCCGAGATGCGGCTTGCGGGTTCGCTCGTCATGGCCGCAGGCGATGCCCATCAGGTACCGGCCGGCAGCGCGCTCGCCGTCGATCGCGACGGTTTCTCTTCCTTCATTACACAGAAGCTCGAGGCGCACCCGCTCATCGAAATCCGGCGTGAGGAGGTCACCGGCCTGCCACCCGGGGAGTGGGATCAGGCGATTATCGCCACCGGGCCGCTGACGGCGCCGGCGCTCGCCGATGCCATCGCGAAGGAAACCGGCGCGGGCGCCCTCGCCTTCTTCGATGCCATCGCCCCGATCATCCATTTCGACACGATCGACATGGACATTTGCTGGTTCCAGTCGCGCTACGACAAGGTCGGGCATGATAGGGGAGGAATGGGCGGAACCGGCAAGGACTATATCAACTGCCCGATGGACCGTGCGCAATACGAAGCTTTCGTCGCCGCACTCCTCGACGGGCAGAAGACCGAATTCAAGGAATGGGAAGGCACGCCCTATTTCGATGGCTGCCTGCCCATCGAGGTGATGGCCGAGCGCGGCCCGGAAACGCTCCGCCACGGCCCGATGAAGCCTATGGGGCTGACCAACGCGCACAATCCGACGGTGAAGGCCTATGCGGTGGTGCAGCTTCGACAGGACAATGCGCTCGGCACGCTCTACAACATGGTCGGTTTCCAGACCAAGCTGAAGCATGGCGAGCAGGTACGCGTCTTCCGCACCATTCCGGGGCTGGAAAATGCCGAATTCGCGCGGCTCGGCGGGTTGCACCGGAATACCTACATCAATTCTCCCGCCTTGCTCGACGGCACGCTGCAACTGAAGTCGCGGCCGGGCCTGCGCTTCGCCGGACAGATCACCGGCTGCGAAGGCTATGTCGAATCCGCCGCGATCGGGCTGATCACGGGCCGCTTCGCCGCCGCCGAGCGGTTAAGCCGGGCGATAGCCGAGCCGCCCCCGACGACCGCCTTCGGTGCGCTCCTCGGTCACATCACCGGCGGTCATATCCTTTCCGACGACGAGCCGGGCAAGCGCTCCTTCCAGCCGATGAACATCAATTTCGGCCTGTTCCCACCCGTGGAAGCGCCACGCAGTGAGGGTAAGCGGCTGCGCGGCAGGGAAAAGACGGTCGCCAAGAAGCGCGCGATCACCGCGCGGGCGCTCTCGGACTGCCGGGCATGGCTCGGCCTGCCTGTCGCGGCAGTGGCGGCCGAATAATTATTTCCACTCGGTGCTGTGCAGGAAAAGCATGCCCGTCAGCGAACGCGGTTCCAGTTTCGGCTTCAGGTCGCCATAAGCCGTTTCGGGCAGCATCATCACTGTCCGCCTGCCATCCGACAGTTTCAGCGGATGCGCTGTCTCGTCCCGTGAATCCACGAATTCACGAAGCGCCGCGTCGTCGAATTTGAATATTGCCGTTTCGGAGCCCACGGTCACCTGCACCTCGCCCTCTTGCATCGCAAAGGTGAGCGTCACACCGCCAGGCAGTTTCACCGCCGTCGGTGCGGACGGCTTGCCGAGGATGCGCAGGTTCGGGATGACGATGTCGAAATCCCCGACCGGCATCGCCACCGGCTGATTGAAGGATTTGGAGAAATAGCGATCGTTCAACCCGCGACGCCAGCTTCGGTCCAGACCGTAGGCGTCCGCGACCTCATTGTAGAGCGCATCCCCGGTCTTGGGCTTGCCGTTGGCGTCGACCTTCGCGACGCCAACCGGCGCGACACGGCCAACCGCGTCATGCTGCTGGAGGAAACCGAGCGCGGCGAGCGCCTGCCGGTTATGGGCTTCATCGACCGGCTTCACACGCACCGCTTCCCGGAAGCGCGCTTCCTGGCTGCGGACGGAAGTCAGGACTTCGCCTTGCGGGCCGAAACTCGCCAGAAGAAGCGCGATCGTTGGCAGACCGGCGAGGATACGGATATCGCTCCTGGTCGATTTCAGAATCTGCAGAAGAAGCACGGCAGCGACCGTGATACCGAAAAGTCCCAGCAGATAGCGTTCCGGCGTCAGCCCGTAATCCCCTACCCTCAGCCACACCGCGTAGAAGAGCAGCACGAGCGGCACCGGCAGGACGAACGGCCACAGCCTGAGGAACAGGCGCGTCGGCGCACGCGCCGCGCTGAGGAATGGGTGGATAATGATAAGCGCCGCGAAGATCGACAGGCCGAAGGCAAGCACCAGCCAACCGATCTGCCCGCGCGGCACATCTCCGGTCAGCAGGATCTTCAGCGCATAGGCGTGCAGCACCAGCGCGTAGATCAGGATCAGCGGCGCGGCGACGTAGTCGCCAAGCGCCTTCATGCCGAGCGCCATAAATTTCCGCGTGTCCGCGCCCGGCTCCTCGTCGAGATCGATGGGGATACGGCCGAGGCCGAACAAAGGCGCGGCCAGCAGGCCGGTCACTGCCCAGACATGCTCGTAGGCGTTGTTCGGCACGTCGATGCCGAAAAGGTAGGTCAGGCTGGCAAGGATCGCCGAAATACCGCCCGCAAACAGGAACAGCGCCAGAAAAGAAACCAGTACGGCAAAGGCGAAGCGTGCCATGAACAGCCAGAAGGCGTCCCCGCTGCGGCCGCCGAGCGCCGGTGCGACCAGCATCAGCCCGCAGAGAGCGGCCGCATAGGACCAGTATTCAACCCCCGAAAGCTGATCCCACCAGCCGATGGCGAAGGCCGCGAGGCCGGCGAGCAGCGCAGCGCTATGGCGAAGCAGCGCCGGCGCATGCCGCGATTCGAGGATGATGCTCGCCGCAAGCGACGCCGAAGCGGCTGCGAAGAGCGGCAGCATCAAATCGTCATCACCACCCCAGAAGCCCCTGATATCGGTGATGAGCAAATTCGCGTTGATTGCCAGTGCGAGGAGCGCGATCGCCGTGACGGGAAAACGCAGCACCGCGTCGCACGCGCCCTCCACCATCTCGACGGCGACGGCCCGCCAGCCGACAAGACGGGAATCGTCGGAAGCGACGGGTGAAGAAGAATCAATCATCGGCCGGTTCCCTCGAAAGCGCCGCGCCCGGTCGCCACATTTATGCGCTCAAGACGCCCGAGTGAACCCGCTACCGCCAATCGAAGAAAGCTCGCCGTGCCATGACCAGGGTGCGCTTCAGGGGCGAGATGTCGGTAATCTGCTTGAACGGATCGACGGATGCCTTTGAAAGAAGCGCCAGATAAGTGCTTGCCAGTGCGGCCGGCAAGTAGGCCGGACGCAGCGAGGGCGGCAAGGCGCGCGCGCCCTCCTCGAATTTAGCGAAATGTTCCCGGGCGAGCGCGATCATCGCCGCAACCGCTCTTTTGCCTGCCGCGCCGCCCTTTTCCGCGACAAAGTCCCCCGGCGTGGTGCCGGCTGCCGAAAGGACATCGCGCGGAACGTAGCACTGACCACGCGCCAGATGGATCGGCAGCGATCGGAGAAGACCGGTAACCGCCTGCGCACAGCCGGCATGGCCGGCAAGGTCGGCCGTCGCGAGCGCGGCATCGCGATCGAGCACAAGGCCGGCAAGCTGGATGAGCGCCGAAGCGGTTTCGCCGCAATAGCCTTCCAGATCGGTGCGCGAAGGCATCGGGTCGTCGTAGAGATCGAAAAGCCGCGCCTCGATCATGTTGTCGAATGCAGCGGGTGGCAGTTCATATTCACGGATCGTCCGGATAAGCGCCTCGGCCACCGGATTGCCGACTGCCGGCGCTTCGCCGAGGATCGCGTCCCGCCACCACTGCAGCCTTATCTCGCCGGGCATCGGCTCATGGATCAGGTCGCGGACGCGTGCGACCTCGACGTTGAAGGCGTAGAGAGTGAAAAGCGCGGGCCGCTTGGCTTCAGCGGCGAAAAGAACCGAAAGATAGCGGTCGCGGTCCCCTTCCCGAACGATCTTGACGGTCTCTTCCGAGGCTCCATCCATCGCGGATGCGGTCAGCCCACCGCGATAAGGGCCGCGGCCACCGCCCGGTCCTCGGCAAGCAGCACGTTATAGGTGCGCACCGCCGCGCCGGTGCTCATCGGATCGGCGGATATGCCTTTCTCGCGCAACGCGGCGCGTATCGCCGCCGGCAAAGGCTTCAGGTCCAAGCCGGTGCCGACGAGCAGGATCTCTATCCCGTCCCCTTCGGCGACGACGGCCTCGAAATCGGCCGACGCAAGCCTTTCCGGATCGGCCGGGTCCCAGCCATGGATACCGGACGGAAGGCAGAGGATCGAACCGCGATGCGACATGTCGGCAAAGCGGAAACCGCCATTGCCATAGGCGTCTATCGGCGCCCGACCGGGGAAATGCGCCTCGCGTATCTCAATGCCGCCGCTCATTTCGAGGGAAGCTGCTGCGCTCCCCCTTTGGCGGGCGCTTCCGCCGGCTCGTCAGGCACCGCCGTCCATGTCGGGCGCAGATGGAAGACGATCAGGATCGGCGCCGCGATGAAGATCGACGAGAAGGTGCCGATGAACACGCCGAAGAGCATGGACGCGACGAAGGATCGAATGACCTCGCCGCCGAACACATAGAGGGCGAGCAGGGCAAGGAAGGTCGTCACCGACGTCATCGTCGTGCGTGCCAGCATCTCGTTGTCGGAGAGGTCAAGCAACTGCCCGAGCGGCATCTTCTTGAAACGCCGCAGATTCTCGCGCACCCGGTCGTAGATGACGACGGTATCGTTCAGCGAATAACCGACGATGGTCAGGATCGCCGCGACCGTCGACAGGTCGAATTCGAGTTGCGTGACGACAAGGAATCCGAGCGTCAGGGTGATGTCGTTGATCGTCGCAACGATCGAGCCGATGGCGAATTGCCACTCGAAACGGACCCAGACATATATGAGAATCGCGCCCATTGCCGCGAGAATGCCGAGGATGGCACCCTTGGCCAGTTCGCTGGAGACGGTCGGCCCGACGAGTTCGACCCGCCTTATATCGTAACTGGAGGACAACGTCTGGCGCGCCTTCTCGACGATCACATTGCCGGAACTTTCGTCATTCGCCGCACCGATACGGACCATAGCGTCAGTCTTATCGCCGAAACCCTGCACCTGGATTTCGGTGATGCCCGCCTTCGTGAGCATCTGCCTTATCTCGCCGACATCGGCCTGACCCGTCTTGGCCCGCACCTCCACGATCGTGCCGCCGGTGAAGTCGATGCCGAAATTCAGCCCCTTGGTGAACAGCAGCCCGACGGACGCCACGCACAGGCAAAGCGAAAGCACGAATACTTGCAGGCGCACCTTCATGAAGGGGATGCGCGTTACCTCCGGCACCAGCCGGAAATAACCCCTCGGCAGCTGCTTCGGCCGGGAGCGGCGATACCACGCGGCAACCACCCAGCGCGTGAAGGTGAAGGCGGTGAAGAGCGTCGTCAGGATGCCGATGGCGAGCGTCACCGCGAAGCCGCGCACCGGACCGGACCCGAGGAAGAACAGGACCACAGCGGCGATAAGCGTGGTGATGTTGGAGTCCACAATTGTCGCCAATGCGCGCCCGAAGCCGAGATCGAGGGTCTGGATCATCGATCGGCCGTTTCGCTGCTCCTCGCGCATGCGCTCGTAGATCAGCACGTTCGAATCGACGGCCATGCCGACGGTGAGCACGATACCGGCGATGCCGGGGAGCGTGAGCGTGGCGCCCAGCAGCGATAGCGCCGCCACGATCATGGCGAGGTTCGCCAGAAGCGCCAGATTGGCGATCCAGCCGAGCAGCCCGTAAGCGCCGACCATGAAGACGACCACGAGGATCGACCCGACCACGGCCGACATCTTGCCGGCATTGATGGAATCCTGCCCGAGGCCCGGACCGACCGTGCGCTCCTCGACGATGGTCAGATTGGCCGGCAGCGCGCCCGCACGCAGCAGGACGGCGAGGTCGTTGGCGCTCTGGACGGTGAAATTACCGGAGATCTGGCCGGTGCCGCCGAGGATCGGCTCGCGGATCACAGGCGCCGAGATCACCTTATTGTCGAGGATGATCGCAAAAAGCCGCCCGACGTTCTGCTGGCTGGCAATACCGAAACGCGTCGCGCCCTTATTATCGAATTTGAAGGAGACGATCGGCTCGCCGGTGCGCTGGTCGAAGCCGGACTGTGCGTCGACCAAATCCTCACCCGACACGATGACGCGGTTCTCGATCAGGTACGGTACCGGCGGATTGTCGGTCGAATACATGATCGTATCGCCGGCCGGCGCGCGCCCCGCCTTGACGGCATCCTCGACCGAATTCGACTGGTCGACCATCTGGAAGGTTAGCTTGGCGGTCTTGCCGAGGATTTCCTTCAGCCGCTGCGGATCCTGCAAACCCGGCACCTGGACGAGAATGCGGTCGGTGCCCTGCTGCTGGATGATCGGCTCGGTCGTGCCCAATTCGTTGACGCGGCGGCTGACCACTTCGATCGACTTGGAAAGCGCCGATGAAACACGGTAGTTGATGCCCTCGTCGGTGAGGGTGAAGCGAAGCAGGCCCGGCTCAGGCTGTTCAACCGTCGCTTCGGTCAGGGAGCCGCCGCCGAAAAGGCCGGACTGGACCGGGTTGGTGAGGTCCGCCAGTGCCTTCTTCGCCGCATCGACCTGCGACGTGTCGCGGATACGTACCTGAACCGTCTTGCCCGACCCACTGAGGCCGGTATAGCCGATCCGGGCATCGCGCAATTTGCTTCTGATCTCGTCGCGTATCGACGTTATCCGTTCGTCGACCAGGCTCTTGCGGTCGAGTTGGAGAAGGATGTGCGAGCCGCCCTGGAGGTCCAGGCCGAGCGTCATCTGCGTCTTCGGCAGCCAGTTGGGAAGTTTCTCGAGCGTTGCCTTGGGAAAAAGGTTCGGCGCGGCAAAAATCACGCTGGCTAGGACGGAAAGCCAGATCAGAACCGTCTTCCAACGCGAAAAATGGAGCATGCGTTTGTTATCCGTCGACAAGTCCCGGGCAATACCGCCCGGAAGATGGTTATTTCTTGGCGTTCTGGTTGGCGACCGGCTCGCCACGCACACGCACTTCGGCAATGGTCGAGCGCACCGCAGTGACCTTGTTGCCGCCGCCGAGATCGATTTCGACCTCGTTATCGTCGGTCACCTTCGTCACCTTGCCGATGAGGCCGCCGCCCGTCACCACCGTGTCGCCGCGCCTCAGCGCCGAAAGCATCTCATTGCGCTTCTTCAACTGCTGACGCTGCGGTCGGATGATCAGGAAATACATGATCACGAAGATCAGGATGAAAGGCAGGACGCTGATCAGCATGTCCGGGGTGCCGCCCGTAGCCGTCTGCGCGTATGCGGGTGTCACGAACATCCAAATCTCCTGAAAAACGCCGGGGCCCGAAAGTGGCCCGAATATAGGCATTGCAGGTCGTTTGCAACCGCGCCTTTGCCGCAGCAGCCCGCTTTTCCCTGCGAAAGGCGCGTGTTACAGGCTTGGCGCCATCTTACCAGAATATGCGAATGAGAAATGCCGGATACGACCGCCGATTTACTTGCCCAAAAGATCGATCTCCTCATCAAGGCCGTCGAGCGGCTGGCGCCGCCGCCCGTGCCCCGGACGGACCTTTCCGCCGCCGACTGTTTCGTGTGGGAGGCCGATCCCGGTCATCTCGAACCGGTCGAAAAGGTGAACCGGGTCGATATCGATCTCATTCGCGGTGTAGACCGCGTGCGCGATATCCTTTTCGACAACACGCAGCGGTTCACAACCGGGCTGCCGGCGAACAATGCGCTTCTGTGGGGCGCGCGCGGCATGGGCAAGTCGTCGCTGGTCAAGGCCGTCCACGCCTCGATCAATGCGGCGCGCAAGCCCGGCGAGCCGCCGCTGAAGCTCATCGAGATCCACCGCGAGGACATCGACACGCTGCCGGCGCTCCTCGGCATCCTCAAGAAGGCGCCTTTCCGCTTCATCCTGTTCTGCGACGACCTTTCCTTCGACCATGACGATACCTCCTACAAATCACTGAAGGCCGCGCTCGAAGGCGGCGTCGAGGGCCGGCCGGCCAACGTCATCTTCTACGCCACGTCGAACCGCCGGCACCTCCTCCCGCGCGACATGATCGACAATGAGCGCTCCACCGCGATCAACCCTTCGGAGGCTGTCGAGGAGAAGGTTTCCCTTTCTGATCGCTTCGGCCTGTGGCTCGGCTTCCACAAATGCTCGCAGGACGAATATCTCGAAATGATCCGGGGCTATGTCGAGCATCACAAGCTCGCCATCGACCCGGAGGATCTGCGCGCCTCGGCGCTCGAATGGGCGACGACGCGCGGCAGCCGATCGGGGCGCGTCGCCTGGCAATTCGTGCAGGATCTCGCAGGGCGGCTTGGGCAGAAGCTTGATGGCTGACGAACGAAAAGACCCGCCCTCTGGAGGACGGGTAGAGGTGGCGGGCCGGCCGGAGGTCTGACCGGCCCTATGCTGCTCTTCCTGGCTATTCGAGATATTTGCGCGGATCGACAGGCGCCGAATTCTTGCGAACCTCGAAATGCAGCTTCGGCGAATCGGCGTTGCCGCTCATGCCCGACAGCGCGATCTCCTGTCCGCGCCGGACCTTGTCGCCGCGTGAGACCTCGAGGCTCTTGGCGTGCCCGTAAACCGTCACCAGCCCGTCCTCGTGGCGAACGAGAACCGTATTGCCGAATTCCTTGAGGCCGTTGCCGGCATAGATGACGACGCCGTTCTCGGCAGCCTTCACCGGCGTCCCTTCCGGAACCGCGATGTCGATACCGTCGCCGTCCGCTCCACCGCCGCCGAAAGCGGAGATCACGCGTCCGCGCACTGGCCAGCGCATCTTGCCGATCCCCGTCGCATCAGGCGCGGTCGCCTTGTCGTCCTGTTCGACGGCGGCGATCTGCTTGTCGTCCTTGTGCGGCGGCGTATAGCCCGCCGGCTTGGCTTCCTCGGTACTGGCCGCGCTTGCTTTCTGCACCGGCGGCGTCGTGCCGGTCTTCACCGGATCGACCTTCGCCGGTTCGGCCCGCGCCACCTTCGCGCCGCTGTCGCCCGAAGGAATAGTCAGCGTCTGCCCGACCCGAAGAGTCGAACTGCTCAGCCGGTTGGCTTCCTTGATATCAGCCACGCTGGCGCCGGTCTTCCTGGAAACGGCATAGAGCGAATCGCCCGGTTGGACCGTGTATTTGCCCGTCGAAGCCTCGGTTCTGGCCGGGGTCGATGACGAGGTTTTCGCGTTGCGATCTTCCTTGATGCGGGGCTGCTGCGGCAGAACGGCCACCTGCTCCTGCTTGTGCGTTGATTTCGGCTCATCCCGCATCGGCCGGGCATCGGCGACGCGGCTGGTGCCGCCCTGGTGATAAGTCGGGATGATGATCTTCTGGCCGGACTGCAGCGCCTTCTCGGAACGCATGCCGTTCGCCGCCATGATCTCCTTGGCCGGCACGCCGAAGCGCCGCGACAGGCTGTAGACCGTATCGCCCGCGTTTGCGGTGATCTCGGTGCCCCCTGCCCGCGACCAGCTTCCGGCGCCACTGCCATGCGTCCGCACCGGAGCCGCGTCGTAATTCCGGCTTTCTTCGGCACGCGGCAAGGTCCGTGAAGCCGGCGGCTCATAGCTCGCGACCCAATGCGAACCGTAACCGCTGTTCGAAGCCGAATGGACGGACCCGGACGAAGCGACCGGCGGCAGGCTCGATCCCGTGACGGTCGACATATTCGACCCGTATACCGAGCCCGTGCCCGAATTGCCGGGGACAGTGCCGGTCGGCGTTGGATCGACGCTCCTGTTCGACGCCATGTTATCGCCGGGGTATGGCTGGTTGGCCGGAGGCCGGACGACAGTATCGCCGCGGTAGGTCGAACCAGTTGTTAGGACATCGGAGAAGCGCGCCGTGTCGGAACTGCAGCCCGACGCCAAACCGCCAATGAGAACAACAGCAGCGCCAAGCGCCAACCTGCGTTCGATGGTACCCAGAACCCGATTACGCATCGCTTTACCCGCACACAAGACAACTGTGCGAAATTAAAGCGCGTTAATGTTACCGGTCGGTTAAACGGTTAAAGAAAGAGGCAAATTCTCCTAAAATCCGCCGCAATCAAAGCGCTGCGGCCATGCCCGGCATGATCGGCTGCAGCCTGACCTTGCCGATATCCTCCCTTTCGAAGCGGCTGCCGACCTTTGAAAGACGCATCAATTCCTGCGCTCCGTCGCCGGGGCCGACGGCCGCCACCATGACGCCGCCCGTCGAAAGCATCTCCACGAAGCTGCGCGGATAGCTGTCAAACGCCGCCCATACCACGATACGGTCGAACGGGCCTTCCGACACGAGCGGCCTGGAGCCGTCGGCATGACGCACGACCACGCTTTCTATGCCAAGCGCTTCCAGCCGCTGGCGCGCAAGCTCGCCAAGCGTCTTGTAACGCTCGACGCTCAGCACGCGGCCGGAAAGCCTGCCGAGCAGCGCCGCCGTGAAGCCGGAGCCGGTTCCGACCTCCAGCACGCGCTGGCCGGGCGCGAGATCGAGCGCCGTCATGACGGCAGCCTGCAGGTCGATGCCCTCGATCGCCTCGCCGCACTCTATCGGAAGCATGCCCTCCGACCAGAGCGCGTCATGCCACTGCCCGGGAACGAAATTGTGCCGTGGCGTCGCCTCGATAGCCGCGAAGAGCTCCCGGGAGCCGATACCGCGCTGGCGCATCCGCAAAAGGAAGGCGGCGAAGCCCTCGCGTTCGTCGTCCATGCCGCTCATGCTATGAGCCGCTCCAGTTCGGCCTTTGCGTCGCGATCTGTCAGGTCGAGCTTGAGCGGCGTGACGGATATGAAATTGTCCTTCAGCGCCGCAAGATCGCTTCCCGGCCGGTTTTCGGCCGGCTCGTGCCCAAAGCGCAGCCAGTAATAGGGAAAGCCGCGCCCATCCTTGCGCTCGTCGATCCAAAGGCCATGCACAAGCTTGCCCTGATCGGTCACGGTGATGCCCTCGACCTCGTCGGGCCGGCAGCGCGGGAAATTGACGTTCAGGAAGGTGCCGCGCGAAAGATCCGCCTCGATGAGCTTCGACAGGAGTTCCGGCGCATGCGCCTCGACCGTCTCCCACGGGACGACGCGGCCTTCTTCCAGCACGTTATAGGCCTGGCTGAGCGCGATCGCGCGCAGGCCAATCATGCAGCCTTCCATGGCGCCGGCGACAGTGCCGGAATAGGTGACGTCGTCGGCGGTATTCGCGCCCGAATTGACGCCCGACAGCACGAGGTCCGGCGGCTCGGGCATGATCTTGCGCACCCCCATGATGACGCAATCGGTCGGCGTGCCGCGCAGCGCGTAATGCCGGTCGTCGATCTTGCGCATCCTGAGCGGTTCGGAAAGCGACAGCGAATGGGCAAAGCCCGACTGGTCGGTTTCGGGCGCCACGACCCACACATCGTCGGAAAGCTGGCGCGCGATGCGCTCCAGCACCTTCAGGCCCTCGGCGTGGATGCCGTCATCATTGGTCAGGAGAATACGCATGGGACTTTCTGGATAAGGAGCTTAATCGATCTTTTCGGCCCCGCCCATATAGGGGCGAAGAGCCTGCGGAATTGTGACGCTGCCGTCGGCGTTCTGGTAGTTCTCCATCACCGCGATCAGCGCGCGGCCGACGGCGACGCCGGAGCCGTTCAGCGTATGGACGAAGCGGGTGCCCTTCCCTTCGGACGGACGATAGCGGGCGTCCATGCGCCGCGCCTGGAAATCGCCGCAGACCGAGCAGGACGAGATCTCGCGATAGGTGTTCTGACCGGGCAGCCACACCTCGATATCGTATGTCTTCTTTGCGCCGAAGCCCATGTCGCCGGTGCAGAGCACGACAGTGCGGAACGGCAGTTCGAGCCGCTTCAATACAGCCTCGGCGCATTCGGTCATGCGCTCGTGTTCGTGCAGCGAAGAATCGGCATCCGTGATCGAGACCATTTCGACCTTGTCGAACTGGTGCTGGCGCAGCATGCCACGCGTATCCTTGCCCGCCGAGCCGGCCTCCGAGCGGAAGCACGGCGTCAGCGCGGTAAAGCGTAGCGGCAGCTTTTCTTGATCGAGGATCTGCTCGCGGACGAGATTGGTGAGCGGCACTTCGGCGGTGGGGATGAGGCCAAGCCTGCCTTCGCCATGCGGGGTGAAGAACAAATCCTCCTCGAACTTAGGCAACTGGTTGGTTCCGAAGAGGACCGCATCCCGCACCAGAAGCGGCGGCTGCACTTCCGTATAGCCATGCTCGGTCGTGTGCAGGTCGAGCATGAACTGGCCGAGCGCGCGTTCGAGGCGCGCGAGCTTGCCCCTGAGCACCGTGAAACGGGCGCCAGACAGTTTTGCCGCGGTCTCGAAATCCATCATGCCGAGCGCTTCGCCAAGCTCGAAGTGCTCCTTCGGCTCGAAATTCATGCGCGGCTTCTCGCCGACCACGCGACGCTCGACATTGTCATGCTCGTCCTTGCCGACCGGCACGTCGGGGAGCGGCAGGTTGGGGATGCCGGCGAGCGTCTCGGCCAGCGCCTGGTCGAGCTCGCGCTCCCTGCCCTCGCCGTTCTGGATCACCGACTTGATCTCGGCTACCTCGGCCTTCAGTTCCTCGGCGCGCGCCATGTCCTTGGCGCGCATGGCGTTGCCGATCTCCTTCGACAGATAGTTGCGGCGCTCCTGCATCTCCTGCAGCGAAGCAAGGTGCGCACGGCGGGCTTCGTCCTTCGCGATGAGGTCATCGACCTGCCGCCTTGCCTCGTCCGCCGAGAAACCGCGCTTGGCGAGCCCGGCCGCCATTTCTTCCGCGTTTTCCCGTATCCATCTTATGTCGTGCATGGTCGAACCGATCCTTGACGAAGGCGGTCAGGGGGTAAACCGCATCCCCTGCCGATGCAAGATGGGCGCGGACGGACAATGGCAAATCTTCATCCCCGCCACGCTGCCTTCCGGTCCTGGCCATTGAAAGTCGGGAAGCGGGGAGAAAACGAGAGAAGAAAATGCGAATGGTGAATGAAAAGAACAGGTTGAGGAACCCGCCTGCGCGATCCTGTCCACGTTTCCGCCGGCCCCGCACCCCGCACGGGCGTCATCCTCGGCGCCCGCTCTGCCGTTTTGCGCCTGGAGCGCAGAGAGCATCGACCGCTCGCTCGCGCCGGCGGCAATTCTCACTGTTGCCCACCCTCCATTAAGTCCACTGCAACCGCACGCAAATGGTCGAATAGAAGCCGGGCATGAGGTGACAGTTCATCCTCGTCCCTGCAGCACAAGGCCAGACGGCGCCGTCCCCACGGTTCCGCCAAAGGCACGGCACGAACGGCCATTCCCTCCAGTTCCGGCAAGGTGCTTTCCGGCAGAATGGCAACACCCACGCCTGCCTCGACCATACGGCAGACATCGCCAATACCGCGAAGCCGAACACAGTAGGAAAGACGCGCGCCGCGTCGGGCGGCATGCTCCGCCAGGTGACGATCGAGTGCGGTCCCCAGGAGTCCGATGAGAGGTTCGCGCAACAGATCCGCGAACGCGACCTGCTGCTCGTTCGCCAGCGGGTGCGATGATGCCGCCACAATGAAAAGCCGATCTTCCGCCAGCGGGTGAAACCGGAGCCCGCCGACATCCACGACATCGGCGATGACGCCCAGTTCGGCCGCGCGTTCGGTCACCAGCCTGACGATCTCGATGCTGGGCTGTTCTCCGATGTCGATATCGAGGCCGGGATGTTCCAACAGAAACCGTCCCAATGCGCGCGGCAAAAGGCCGAGCAGCGCACCGGTATTGGAAAGAAGGCGGATGCGGCCGCGCTCGCCTTTTGCAAAGCCACCGAGTTCTTCCTGCATCCGATCCGCACGCGCCAGTATATCCTCCGCATGGGAGAGCAGGGCCAAGCCTGCTTGCGTCGGCCGCACGCCGCGCGGAACGCGATCCAGGAGCGGAGCGCCAATGGCTTCCTCAAGCCCGCTGATGCGCTCGCTGGCCGAAGCGAGAGCCAGATGCACGGCCTCTGCTCCGCGTGTAATCGAACCGCCACGGACGGAGGCGACGAAAAGGCGAAGATCGGTCAGATCGAAACGAGCCGGCATAGGCTTCGTTATATCCGAAGGCTGGCATCGTAAAAGCCCGCTGGCACCAGAAACCAGCCGAGCGCATTCTCGGGCAATGGGCCAATATCTTTTCCTTCTGGGCGCCGGCTTTGCCGGTGCATTGATGAATGCGCTTGCCGGCGGCGGCTCGTTTGCCACTTTGCCGGCACTTATCGCGTCCGGCCTGCCTTCGGTCGAAGCGAATGCATCGAGCACGGTCGCTTTATGGCCGGGCGGTGCGGCAAGCGCATGGACCTATCACGAGGGCCGGCAGCCGATATGCGGAATCCCGATGGGCCCGATGCTGGTCATAACGCTCGCGGGCGGGTTCGCCGGCAGCCTCCTCCTCCTTTGGACGCCCTCCTCGTCCTTCAACACGATCCTGCCCTGGCTGCTTTTATTGGCGACGCTGGCACTCGCCTTCGGGCGCCGGATCGGGCCGGCGCTGCAAAACCGCCTGAACGGACGGCGGGGCCCGGTGGCTCTGATCCAGTTCGCGCTTGGCGTCTATGGCGGCTATTTCGGCGGCGCCGTCGGCTTGATGATGGTGGCTGCGTGGTCCGCCCTCGGCGAACGAGAAATAAAGACGCTGAACGGCCCGCGAACGCTACTCGTCAGCGCCGCCAACACGATTGCGGTCGTGACCTTCGCGCTCGCCGGCGCAGTCCGTTGGCCGGAGACCCTGACCATGCTGGTCGGCGGGCTCGCAGGCGGCATCGCCGGCGCGAGGATTGGCCGCACAATTCCTGCCAACGTGGCCCGCGTGGCGACACTCGCCTGGACGGCCTCAGTGACGCTGGTCTTCTTCGCGCGGGCGTATCTTGGGTAGTGAAAGAGGACCCTGAAGTCCTGCCCGGGAGTCTCCTACCGCGTCAGCCTCTTATACGTCATCTTGTGCGGGTTGAGCGCTTCGGGGCCGAGGCGGCGCACCTTGTCCGCCTCGTAATCCTCGAAATTGCCCTCGAACCATTCGACATGGCTGTCGCCCTCGAAGGCCAGCATGTGGGTGGCCATGCGGTCGAGGAACATGCGGTCGTGGCTGATGATGACGGCGCAGCCGGCGAAATTCTCCAGCGCATCCTCCAGGGCCGCCAGCGTTTCGGTGTCGAGGTCGTTGGTCGGCTCGTCGAGGAGGAGCACGTTGCCACCGTTCTTCAACATCTTGGCGAGGTGCACCCGGTTGCGCTGGCCGCCGGAAAGATTGCCGACCTTCTGCTGCTGGTCACCGCCGCGGAAGTTGAAGGAGGAGCAATAAGCCCTTGAATTCACCTCATGCTTGCCGAGCTTGATGACCTCCGCGCCGCCGGAGATTTCCTCCCATACGGTCTTGCCCGGATCGAGCGTGTCGCGGCTCTGGTCGACATAGCCGAGCTTGACGGTCTCGCCGACGCGCACCGATCCACCATCGGGCTTCTCCTGCCCGGTCAGCATCTTGAAGAGGGTCGTCTTGCCGGCGCCGTTCGGGCCGATGACGCCGACGATGCCGCCGGGCGGCAGCTTGAATCCGAGATCGTCGATCAGGAGCGTATCATCGAACCCTTTCGTAAGGCCCTCGACCTCGATGACGACATTACCGAGCCGCTCGCCATACGGAATAACGATCTGCGTGTCGGACGGACGGCGCTTGTCGGCAGCGTCGAGCAACTCCTCGAAGGCCTTGATGCGGGCCTTCGATTTGGTCTGGCGTGCCTTGGGCGAAGAGGCGATCCACTCGCGTTCGCGGCTGATGGCGCGCTGGCGGGCGTCGTCCTCGCGGCCCTCCTGCTTCAGCCGCTTGGCCTTGGCTTCCAGATAGGCCGTGTAGTTGCCCTCATAAGGGATGCCGCGGCCGCGGTCGAGTTCGAGGATCCAGCCGGTGACGTTGTCGAGGAAATAGCGGTCGTGCGTGATGATCAGCACCGAGCCCGGATAGTCGCGCAGATGCTTTTCCAGCCACGCGGTCGTCTCGGCGTCGAGATGGTTGGTAGGCTCGTCGAGGAGCAGCAGGTCCGGCTGGCGCAGCAGAAGCTGGCAGAGCGCGACGCGGCGGCGCTCGCCGCCGGAAAGCTTAGTGACGTCGGCATCCTTGGGCGGGCAGCCGAGCGCGCTCATCGCCATCTCGACCTGCTGTTCGAGGTCCCACAGATTGAGCCGGTCCATCTCGTCCTGGAGATGCGCCGATTCGTCGGCCGTCTCGTCGGAATAGTTCATCATGAGTTCGTTGTAGCGCTCGACGATTGCCGTCTTGGCGGCCACGCCCTCCATGACGTTGCCGAAAACATCGAGCGCCGGATCGAGCTGCGGCTCCTGCGGCAGGTAGCCGACGGTCGCGCCTTCGGCGAGCCAGGCTTCGCCGGAAAACTCCTTGTCGAGGCCGGCCATGATCCTCAGCACCGTCGATTTGCCGGCGCCGTTCGGCCCGAGGATGCCGATCTTGGCGTCGGGATAGAAGGAGAGATGGACGTTCTCGAGCACCTTCTTGGTGCCGTAGGCCTTGGAGAGGCCCGACATATGATAGATGAACTGGCGTGCCACGCGCGCTTTTCCCGTTGTTAGGACTGAAGGGAGAGTTGCGCGCTATTTAGGCGATGCGGGCATAAGGGGCAATGGCAATCAGCGGCCGATCATGAACCGGTCGAAGAACGCCGCCAGTTCCTGATGCGCATCGAGCGGCAATATATGCGCCACATACTGGTCGGGCCGAACCACGACCACGCACCCTTGCTCGCGGTCGATTTCGCGCAGATCGAAGATGTCTTTCCCGCCGGTCAGGTCAGGGCAGAACATCTTCTCGTAGTCACGCAGCCTGTAGTGGCCCTTACGGGGAAGCAGCAGGGACGGCATCTCTTCCACCGCAAGTTCCCTGTGTCCCTGCTGGAAGACGGCGCGCAGATCGATGATGGAATCGATGTCCGCGCCCTCGCCAGTGAATTTCCGCAGCAGCGACCGCTCCGAACCTTCGAGGAAATCGCATAGTTTCCAGATGGCCGAGCCCCGCGCGGCGGCATCGCCCGCACCGGCAAAGGCGAAGATGCGCCAGCGGCCGTCCGCCTCCACCGCGTGGCCGAGTTCGACCGGCTTTGCATCGGCCAGACGGACCACCGGCGCGGAATGGAAGCGCATGCCGATGGTAAAGCCTTTCGCCAGATGCTGATAGACCACCCCTGCCGTGATGGCGGAAGGCTGGTAGAGCGTTGCCGTTCCCGCCGTATAGCGGCCATGCCGGACGAAATATTTCTGGACTTCGGCGGGGTCGATGCCGTCGCCCTCCCCATCGCCCGACCCTTTCAGCGGGGCGCTCAGCATCGCCGCCCATTCGCGGTCGAACTCGATCAGTTCGGAGGCGATGGCGTGGCGCTCGGCCGAATAGGTACCGAGCAGTTCGGCACGGCTCTGGCCGCGCAGCACCGAGGCCAGTTTCCAGCCCAGATTGAACGCGTCCTGCATGGAGACGTTCATGCCGAGCCCGGCCTTCGGGCTGTGGGTATGGCAGGCGTCACCGGCGATGAACACGCGCGGCGACCGGCTCCCATTTTCCGGCGCGTCGTCGAAGCGGTCGCAAAGGCGCTGGCCGATCTCGTAGACCGACCACCAGGCGACCTCCTTCGCCTCCAGCCTGTAGGGGCGGAAAATGCGCTTTGCCGCCGCGATCAGGTGATCGGCGGTGATGTTGCGGGTTGAAACGCGCTCGCCCGCGGCAAGCTTGTCGAGTTCGATATAAAGCCGCACGAGATAGCCGCCCTCACGCGGGATGAGCACGATATTGCCTTCGCCCGCCGACTGGATCAGCGCCTTCAGCCTTATATCCGGAAAATCGGTGACGGCGAGGACGTCCATCACGCCCCATGCCTGATTGGCCGAATCGCCGCGCAATTCGAGACCAATCGCATTGCGCACGGCGCTCCGCGCACCGTCGCAGCCAACCACGTAACGCGCCCGCACCGTCTCGACCTCGCCTTCATGGCCGGGATCGACCCGCTCCAACCGAACGGAAACCGGATAGTCCGCCGCATCGTCTACCTTCAGATCGACCAGCCTCCGTGAATAGTCCGGTTCGAGCCGGCTCGGCGAATTGCGCATCACGTCGAGATAGAAACCGTGCACCCGCGCCTGGTTGAGGATGACGTGCGGGAATTCGGAAAGTCCCTCCTCCGTGTCGCGGATGCGGCCGCTGCGGGCGATGTTTTCCGGACGCCCCTCCTCCGGCCGCCAGAACACGGTCTCGTTGACCCAGTAAGCCTCCCTCAGCGCGCGTCCGGCAAAGCCGAAGGCCTGGAACATCTCGACCGTGCGGCAGGCGACGCCATCCGCCTGCCCAAGCTCGAGCGGACCGGGTTTCTGCTCCACGATCCGCGTCCTGATTTCCGGAAAGGCCGAAAGCTGCGCGGCGAGCGTCAGTCCGGCCGGGCCGCAGCCGACGATCAGGACATCGACCTCGCCGGGAGGCGTTTCCCGGTCGAACGGCCTTCCTTCATGCGGCTCGGCGACATTCGGGTCACCGGTCCTGACGCCGTTCAGGTGGAATTGCATAAGGCAGGTTCCTCGAAATGGTTTCCAGCCCACAATGGCCGTCACGTTTGTGATTGAAAAGTGCGCCAGGCGAAATCGCCGGATGTAGTTCCGGTGGCCTCATCGCAGGCCACATCTGTCGCTTGAACGCGGCGGCGCCGGGGCGCATTCGTCCGCCTGACGCTCCGGTTGTATCCGGCTTGGCGTGTCGGGCGGACGATACAGGTCGAAGGCGATGAGCGCTGAGGTTTCGGACAGGGTCGAGCCTGTGGCGGGAGTCGCCGTAGCCGGCGTTTCCCTCCTCGTTCCCGCGACGGTCGCCTGCGGAAATTTCATGACCGGCCTCGACCAGAATGTCGTAGTGACCGCGCTCCCGGGCATCGGTGAAAGCCTCGGCGAATCGCCAGGCCGCCTCGGCCTCGTCATCACCGCCTATCTGATGAGCCTGATCGTCGCCATGCCGGCGAGCAGCTGGCTCGCGGAGCGCATCGGCCCGCGCCGCGGCTATTGCTGTGCGCTGCTTCTGTTCGCCGTCGCCTCGGCGCTTTGCGGTGCTGCCGGAAATCTCTGGAGCCTCGTTCTGGCGCGCGCCGCCCAGGGGCTCGGCGGCGGGCTGATGGGCACGCTCGGCCAGGTCGTCATCCTGCAGAGCTTCCCGCGCGACCGGACGCTGAGGATCAACACCTACGTCACGCTTGCCAGCCAGACCGGCCCGATGGTCGGTCCGTTGCTTGGCGGAGCGCTGACGACCTATCTTTCATGGCGCTGGATATTTTTCATCAACGTGCCGATCGCGCTGATCGCCGGGTTCTCCGCCGCGAAATTCTTTCCCAATCCGCCGCGCGGCACCGGCATGCCCTTCGACCTTCCCGGCTTCCTGCTGATCGGAGGCGGGATGACGCTTCTTGTGCTTGGCATGGACTCGCTTGCCGTATCCGGCGGCTGGATCGTGCTCGCGGAACTGGCCGGCTCGGCCGTGCTGCTGACTGCGGCAGCGTTCTATTGCATGCGCGCCAGCTATCCGCTGCTCGACCTTCGCCTCCTGAAGATATCGACATTCCGCATAGCCATGGTGACCGGCGGCGGATTCGACGCAATCGGCATCGCTTCGGTGATGTTCCTGCTGCCGCTTCTGCTCCAGGTCGGCTTCGGCATGACCGCGGTGCAGTCAGGCTCTCTCACCTTCCTGGTGGCCTTCGGCTCCATCACGCTGCGCGCCTTCCTGCCCCTTATCTTGAGAACTTTCGGCTTTCGCCGGACGCTGCTTTTCAACACGCCCGTCATGGCCATGCTCGTCGCGGGCTTCGCGTTGATGCAGGCCGACATGCCGTACTGGCTGCTTGCCGGCTATATCTTCATCTTCGGCGCATTCCGTTCCACCCAATGGGGCTCGACCGGCAATCTCTCCTATTCCGACATCCCCTCCGAACAGCTTGGCCGCTTCAGCGCACTCTATTTCGTCGCCTGGCAGACCTCCGTGACGGTGAGCGTCGGCCTGGCCTCGGCGCTGCTCGCCTTCGTCGCCGCACCGGCAACCCATGCCAATGCCGATGATTTCCGGATCGTCTTCCTGATCGAAGGGCTGATCACCATCTCGGCCATCGTCGCCTATTCGCGGCTGAAACCGGCCGACGGCAGCCACGTCAGCGGCAACATGGCACCGGCGATCGAGTAGCCGGGACTATTCCGGTGCGCGCACGAACTATCTGAAGAACTTCACCCATTCGTCGACGGGCTCGCGCTCGGTGCGCAGGGCGTTTTCCGGCTTGGAAGTATCCTCGTAGCCGAGCGCCATGCCGCATACGACAATTTCCTCGTCTGGTATGCCAAGAACCGGCCGTATCTGATTGTGGTAGGGCGCGAAAGCGGCCTGCGGACAGGTGTGCAACCCCCTGCCCCGCGCGGCGATCATGATCGACTGGAGCAGCATGCCGTGGTCGATCCACGATCCCTGGTTCAGCCGCCGGTCGATGGTGAAGATCATTCCGACCGGCGCGTCGAAGAAGACGAAGTTGCGGTCGTGCTGGGCGCGCATCTGCACTACGTCACGCTTGCCGATTCCGATCGCGCCGTAAAGCGCATAGCCAACTGCCCGGCGCCTTGCGTAATAGGGCTCGAAGAACTTGTCGGGATAATATTTGTACTCGTCCCACTTCGCCTTTTCGGCACGGATGCCAGAATTCATGACAGCGTCGGTGATGCGCTTCTTGGTTTCGCCGGTCGCGACATAGCCTTTCCAGGGCTGCATGTTGGTGCCGGACGGCGCGCGCGCCGCTACTTCCAGGATTTCGCGGATGATCTTCTCGTCCACCGAGTCCGGCAGGAACGCCCGCACCGACCGTCGCGAGGTGATCGCCTCGTCGACGATCGCCGCTTCCTCGTCCTGCGTCAGGTTCCTGTTGTCCGGCGCCAGCATCTCATCTTCCTTCGTGCCGTCCACGATCCAAGCCGAAGGCCGGAATCATGCCGACTTTTGCCGCCTTCGCGCCCGCGAAGCAATGCCACAGCCGGCGATTCGCCTCTGCCACAGTCAAAGATCGCTTGAAAAGCCGCATGTGGGAAGGCGTATTCGCACTTTCGGCTCGCGCGGATATCATGACCAAAGGAGGAGAAAAAATGGCAAAAATCCCTTCCACCGCGCGCGTGGTGATTATCGGTGGCGGCGCGGTCGGTGTTTCCTCGCTCTATCATCTGGCGAAGGCCGGCTGGACCGATTGCGTGCTTCTCGAGCGGAACGAGCTGACCTCAGGCTCCACCTGGCATGCTGCCGGCAACGTGCCGACATTCTCCGCCTCATGGTCGGTCATGAACATGCAGCGCTATTCCACCGAGCTTTATCGGGGCCTCGCCGCTGAAACCGGCTATCCGATGAACTACCACGTCACCGGCTCGCTGCGCCTTGCCCGCACCGAAGAACGCATGCGCGAATTCCAGCGCGTCAAGGGCATGGGGCGCTATCAGGGCATGGATATCGAGATCGTCGGCGCGGACGAGATCAAAGGCCGCTATCCGTTCATTGAAACGCGTGGCCTCACCGGCGCGCTCTACGACCCGAGCGACGGCGATATCGACCCGGCGCAGCTGACGCAGGCGCTGGCCAAAGGCGCACGCAACATGGGCGCGACGATCGTCCGCTTCTGCCCCGTCACCGGCGTGCGCCGGGACAAGGGCGAATGGGTCGTGACGACGCCGGACGGCGAAATCCGCTCGGAATACGTCGTCAACGCCGCCGGCTATCGCGCCGGCGAGGTCGGCCGGATGTTCGGCCGCGACGTGCCGATCATGGTGATGAGCCACCAATACATATTGTTCGAGGAAATACCGGAATTGAAAGCATGGTCGGAAGAGGCCGGCCACAAGCTGCCGCTTCTGCGCGACGTCGATACGTCATGGTACCTGCGGCAGGAGAAATACGGCATGAATCTCGGCCCCTACGAGCGGGGCTGCCGCGCGCACTGGGCCTCGCCCGACGACCCGATGCCGGACGATTTCTCCTTCCAGCTCTTCCCCGACGATCTCGACCGGCTGGAATGGTATCTGAACGACGCGGCCGAACGCGTTCCTGTCCTCGGCACGGCCGGTGTCTCCAAGGTCATCAACGGCCCGATCCCCTATGCGCCGGACGGCAATCCGCTGATCGGGCCGATGCCCGGCGTGCCGAACGCCTTCGAGGCCTGCGTCTTCACATTCGGCATCGCGCAGGCCGGCGGCGCCGGCAAGGTGCTGGCCGAATGGGTGACCGAGGGCCGGACCGAATGGGACATGTGGTCCTGCGATCCGCGCCGCTTCACCGCCTTCGCCTCCGCGCCGGACTACGCCGTCGCCAAGGGCATGGAAGTCTATGGCCACGAATACGCCATCCACTTCCCGCGCCATACATGGCCGGCTGCTCGCGACCGCAAGCTGTCGCCTATCCACGACCGCATCAAGGCCCTCGGCGCGCAATTCGGCGCCTATAATGGCTGGGAGCGCGCCAACTGGTACGCGGCGCCGGGCGACGACGTTTCCGAAGCCTCTACGCAAACTTTCCGTCGCGATGGCCCCTGGCAGGCGCGCATCCGCGAGGAATGCCTCGCCGTCCGCGACGCCGCCGGCCTCCTCGACCTGCCCGGCTTCTCGCGCTTCCGCCTGCAGGGACCCGGCGCGCGTGAGTGGCTTTCATCCATGATCACCGGCGCGGTGCCGAAGCCCGGCCGCATCGGGCTCGGCTATTTTGCCGACGGGGCCGGCCGGATCGTCACCGAAATGTCGATCATGGCGCTCGAGGAAGATCTCTTCTTCCTCATCACGGCTGCAGCGGCCGAGCTTCATGATTTCGAATGGCTCCGGAAGCACTTGCCGGAAGGTTCGGAATTATCGCTGAAGAACATGACGGAAGCCTTTTCCTGCCAGATCCTCACCGGCCCGAACTCGCGGAAAATCCTGGCCGGCATCTGCGACGGCGATCTGTCGTTGCCGTGGCTGTCGCATCAATCTTGCAAGATCGCGGATCGCTGGCTTCAGCTCGTGCGCGTTTCCTTCGCCGGGGAACTCGGGTGGGAAATCCATACGCATACGGCCGATACGCCCGTCATCTTCGACGCGATATGGGAAGCCGGCCAAGATCACGGCCTGAAACCCTTCGGGATGTTCGCGCTCGATTCGCTCAGGCTCGAAAAAGGCTACCGCGCGTGGAAACAGGACCTTTCCACCGACTACACCGTCCTTCAGGGCGGGCTCGATCGCTTCGTCAAATGGGACAGGCCCGATTTCAAGGGCAAGGCCGCGCTCCTGAAGGAAAAGCAGAAGGGCGTGACAAAGCGTTTCGCGACGCTGGTTTTCAACGATCCCGGCGAATACGACGCACCCTATATGTCGACGCTCTGGCATGACGGAAAGATTGTTGGCGAGACGCTGTCAGGAGGCTGGGGCCACAGGGTGGACAAGGCGCTCGCACTTGGCATGCTGCGCTCCGACCTGACGGAGCCCGGAACGCGGGTGGAGGTCGAGATATTCGGCGAGCGCTTCGCCGCCACCGTACAGCCCGGCCAGGCCGTCTGGGACCCGACGAACGAAAGAATAAGAGCCTGACAACATGCCAAAACCCTCATCCCGCATTTCCGGCATAAGCCCTTCCGGCAAGGACGGCTGGGAGGTGCATTTCGCCGCGCTCGCCCGCTATCAGAACGGCGAGGAGATACTGATGCTGTCGGTCGGGGACCATGATTTCGACACGCCGTCGGAAACGGTCGAGGCCTGCGTAACGGCCGTCCGCTCGGGCCATCATCATTACACCCAGCTTCCCGGCCTGCCGCGCCTGCGCGAAGCCATGGCGAAGATCGCCAGCGAGGCGACCGGCGTGCCGACGACGGCCGACGAGGTGTTGGCCACGCCTGGCGGTCAGTCCGCGCTCTACGCCGCCGTGCAGGCGACGCTCGATCCGGGCGATCATGCGGTGGTCGTGGCCCCCTACTACGCGACCTATCCGGGCACGTTCCGCGCTGCCGGCGCGAACTTCACCGTGGTCGAGGCGCGCGCCGAGGACGGCTTCCAGCCGGACGCGAAGGCCGTCGAGGCGGCCGTGCGGCCAAATACACGTGCCATCCTCATCAATACCCCGAACAACCCGACCGGCGCTGTCTATACGCGCGGTACGCTGGAGGGGATCGCGGAGATCTGCCGCAAGCACGATCTCTGGCTCTTCTCAGACGAAGTCTACTGGACGCTCGCCGGGGCGGAGCCGCACCTGTCGCCGCGCGCGCTGCCCGGCATGAAGGAGCGGACGCTGGTCATCAATTCTCTGTCGAAGAGCCACGGCATGACGGGCTGGCGCATCGGCTGGCTGACCGGCCCGGCCGAACTGATCCGCCTGGCCATCGGCCTCAACCTCGTCTCGACATACGGGCTCAACGACTTCGTCAGCCGCGCCGCGATCGAGGCGCTGGAAAACCGCTACGGCGTGGACGAGATCGCCGCCCGCTACGCCGCGCGCCGCGAGATATTCCTCGCCGAGATGCGCGGCTTCAACGCGGTGACGGTGCGCGGTTCGGAAGGCGGCATGTATGTCATGCTCGACATCCGCGCGGTCGAGCCCGATTGCGAGCGCTTCGCCTGGGCGCTGCTCGAAGCCGAGAAGGTGGGGGTCATGCCCGGCTCCAGCTTCGGCGAGGCGGCGGCAGGCCATATCCGCATCAGCCTCTGCCAGCCGGACGAACTGCTCAGGGAGGCGGCGAAACGGCTGCGGCGCTTCATTTCCGCCTATCCCAACGAGAACAAGGCAAGGGCTGCCTCATGAGCGATCTTCCCGCCAACGCCCGTGTTGTCATCATCGGCGGGGGCGTTTCCGGCTGCTCCGTCGCCTATCACCTGACCAGGCTCGGCTGGAAGGACGTGGTGCTTCTGGAGCGCAAGCAGCTCACCTGCGGCACCACATGGCACGCGGCGGGGCTCGTCGGCCAGTTGCGCGGCTCCAAGAACATGACGCGGCTCGCCAAATACTCGGCCGACCTCTACGTCAGGCTCGAGGCCGAGACTGGCATCGCCACCGGCATGCGCCAGGTCGGCTCGATCAGCGTCGCACTCACCGAAGAGCGTAAGCACGAACTTTACCGGCAAGCGACCGTCGCCCGCGCCTTCGACGTCGATGTGCGCGAGATTTCGTCTTCCGAGGTCAAGGAGATGTACCCGCATCTCAACACCGATGGCGTCGTCGGCGCGGTGCATCTGCCGCTCGACGGCCAGTGCGACCCGGCGAACATCGCCATGGCGCTGGCGAAGGGCGCGAGGCAGCGCGGCGCAAAAATCGTCGAGGGCGTCAAGGTCAGCGACGTTCTCGTGAAGAACGGCCGCGTCGCCGGCGTCTCATGGGAAAAGGACGGCGAGCACGGCGAAATCGCAACCGACATCGTCGTCAATTGCGCGGGCATGTGGGCGCGCGAGTTCGGCGCGAAATCCGGTGTGTCGATCCCGCTCCACGCCTGCGAGCATTTCTACCTGATCACCGAACCGATCGAGGGCCTTGGCCGACTGCCGGTCCTGCGCGTGCCCGACGAATGCGCCTACTACAAGGAAGACGCCGGCAAGATGATGCTCGGCGCATTCGAGCCGAAAGCGAAGCCTTGGGGCATGGACGGCATCCCGGAGGATTTCTGCTTCGACCAGTTGCCGGAGGATTTCGCCCATTTCGAGCCGATACTGGAGATGGGCGTCAACCGCATGCCGATGCTCGGCACGGCCGGCATCCATACCTTCTTCTGCGGCCCGGAGAGCTTTACGCCCGACGACCGCTACTATCTCGGCGAGGCGCCGGAACTCAGTGGTTATTGGGTAGCCGCGGGCTACAATTCGATCGGTATCGTCTCGTCCGGCGGCGCCGGCATGGCGCTGGCGCAATGGATCAACGACGGCGAGCCGCCCTTCGATCTCTGGGAAGTCGATATCCGCCGCGTCGAGCCGTTCCAGAGGAACCGCCGCTATCTCAGGGAGCGCGTCTCCGAAACGCTCGGCCTGCTCTATGCCGACCATTTCCCCTACCGGCAGATGGCGTCCGCGCGGAACATCCGTCGCTCTCCCCTTCACGAGCACCTGAAGGCGCGCGGCGCGGTCTTCGGCGAAGTCGCCGGCTGGGAGCGCGCCAACTGGTTCGCGCGCGAAGGACAGGAGCGCGAATACCGCTACTCGTGGAACCGGCAGAACTGGTTCGAAAACAACCGCGAGGAGCATCTGGCCGTGAGGAACGGTGTCGGCCTCTTCGACATGACCTCATTCGGCAAGATCCGCGTCGAAGGCCGCGATGCGCTTGCCTTCCTGCAGCGCCTTTGCGCCAATGATCTCGACGTGCCCGCCGGCCGCATCGTCTACACCCAGATGCTGAACGAGCGCGGCGGCATCGAGAGCGACCTGACCGTCACGCGGCTGTCGGAAACCGCCTTCCTGCTTATCGTGCCCGGCGCAACGCTCCAGCGTGACCTCGCCTGGCTGAGGAAGCACCTGCGCGACGAATTTGCCGTCGTCACCGATATCAGCGCGGCCGAAGCCGTGCTCTGCCTGATGGGGCCGAACGCGCGGAAGCTGATCCAAAAGGTCAGCCCGAACGATTTTTCCAACGAGGCGCACCCCTTCGGCACGGCGAAGGAGATCGAGATCGGCATGGGCCTCGCCCGCGCCCACCGCGTCACCTATGTCGGCGAACTCGGCTGGGAGCTCTACGTCCCGACCGAGCAGGCCGCGCATGTCTTCGAGACGATCATGGAAGCCGGTGCGGAAACCGGCCTGAAGCTTGCGGGCCTTCACACGCTCGATTCCTGCCGCATCGAAAAGGCGTTCCGCCATTTCGGCCACGACATCACCGACGAGGACCACGTGCTGGAAGCAGGCCTCGGCTTCGCGGTAAAACCGGACAAGGGCGATTTCATCGGCCGTGAAGCCGTGCTGCGCAAGAAGGATGCCGGCCTGTCGCGCCGGCTCGTGCAATTCCGGCTGACCGACCCCGAGCCGCTTCTCTTTCACAATGAGGCGATCCTGCGCGACGGCAGGATCGTCGGCACGATCACATCGGGCAATTACGGCCACCATCTCGGCGGCGCGGTCGGCCTCGGCTACGTGCCCTCCGAAGGCGAAAGCGCAGCGGATGTGCTCGCCTCGCGCTACGAGATCGAAATCGCCGGCGAACGCTTCCCGACCGAGGCGTCGCTGAAGCCGATGTACGATCCGAAAGCGGAGCGGGTCAGGGCTTAGTTGGGCGTCGGCCTTGTCGCAGTGCGTCCTTCGAGGGCGCGACAAGACTACGGATCGCCTCAAAAACCTCCTCCAACACCTCCGGAAGCAGCCCCGGCAAATCCTCCGCGATCAGCCCTGCGCCGAAACGGCTGCCGGCCTCGGCGTGCATCCAGACGGCGGCGCAGGCCGCCTCGAAGGCCGGCATGCCCTGCGCCAGAAGCCCGGCGGTGATGCCGGCGAGTACGTCGCCCGATCCGGCCGTCGCCAGGAAGGGCGTGCCGTTGGCGTTGATCGCGGCCCGTCCGTCGGGCGCGGCGATCACCGTGTCGGGTCCCTTGTAGATGACGACGGCGTGGGAGCGCTCCGCCGCCCGCCGGGCCTTGTCGAGCTTGGATAGGGCAGCGTCTTCGGCAAGCCCGGGGAAAAGCCTGGCGAACTCGCCCTCATGCGGCGTCAGCACGAGCGGGGGCGCATGCCCCGAGCCGGCCGTGATGAAGAGAGAGGCCGGCGCATCTCGGAACGAGGTGATGCCGTCAGCGTCGAGCACCAGCCCGCCGCTGTCACCGTTTTCCAGCACCGCCAGCGCCAGTTCGCGCGCCTTTTCACCTACGCCGAAGCCCGGGCCGAGCACGAAGGCATTCGGCTTGCGCTGTTCGGCGAAGGCGCCGAGGTCGGCCACATCGTCCACTTTCGCCAGCATGATGGCGGTCAGATGCGAGGCGTTGACGAGCATCGCGGCAGCGGGCGAAAGGACAGTGACGGCCCCTACCCCGATCCTCGCTGCGGCCATCGCGGCCAGCCGTGCCGCGCCGGTCGCCGATGGACCGCCCGAAAAGACGCAGGCATGGCCGCGCTTGTATTTGTGGGTCTCGACGCCCGGAAAGGGCAACGCGCCCTGCCATAGCGCCGGGGCGTTTTCGAAGGCGCCCGGCCGGACCTTTTCGAGAACGTCGTCCCGAATGCCGATGTCGGCCATAACCGTCTCCCCGCAATAGCCACGACCGGGATAAAGCAGGTGCCCCGGCTTCAGCCGGAAGAAGGTGACGGTGAGTTCCGCGCGGGACGCGACGCCCAGCACCCTGCCGCTCGCGCCAGAAATGCCCGAGGGAAGATCGATCGCCACCACGCGCGCGCCGGAGTGCTCGACCTCGGCGACCGCCTCCGCCGCCACACCGGTAATAGGCTTGGAAAGCCCTGCGCCGAAGAGCGCATCGACCACCATCTCGCCCGCGGCGGCGCGAAACCCGCCAAGCGGATGCGCCGGCACCGGGCATTCGCCCGCGGCCAAAGCCGCATCCGTGCCGGGCTTCGGCGGCGCCAGGCTCCAGACGCGGATATCCACGCCGGCTTCCGCCAGCAATCGCGCCACGACATAGCCGTCGCCGCCATTATTGCCCGGCCCGCAAAGGACATGCGCGGCCGCGGCGTCGGGAAAGCGTGCCAGAATTTCCGCCGCCACCGCCGCGCCGGCCCGCCGCATCAGGTCGATGCCGGTGAACGGCCCCGCCTCGATGGCGAGCCAGTCCACCTCTACCATTTCGTCCGGCGTCAGCAATTCATGCGCCATCGTTCCCCGACTCCTGACGATCCAAATCAGCGGATCGACACGACCATAGGGCTCTTTCCGGCATTGCCGCAATCATCGGCAAGCGGGCGCCGTCGTGGCCGTCGTCCGCACACTGAACTGCATAATAAACAGGCAATATGCCTCGTTTTCGATCAGGACCGTCGGCGAATATAGGCTGATCGGTCATCAGGTCATCGCTTTTGGCGCCGGATTGCCATATCAGGCTTAAGCGCGGCGCCAGTATGTGACAGCCCAACCGCTCCCGAACGGTTTGGCACGCTTCGTGCTAAGCCTTGGGCGAAGCGGGTACCGCACCGTCTCAACCGAATGGAGAGCAGACCTGAAATGAAGAAGATCGAGGCGATCATCAAACCCTTCAAGCTCGATGAGGTGAAGGAAGCGCTCCAGGAGGTTGGGCTTCAAGGAATCACGGTGACCGAAGCCAAGGGCTTCGGCCGGCAAAAGGGCCACACGGAGCTTTATCGCGGCGCCGAATACGTGGTCGACTTCCTGCCCAAGGTGAAGGTCGAAGTGGTCCTCGGCGACGACATGGTGGAAGCGGCTATCGAGGCCATCCGCAAGGCGGCCCGGACCGGCCGCATCGGCGACGGCAAGATCTTCGTGTCGAATGTCGAGGAAGTCATCCGTATCCGCACGGGCGAAACCGGGATCGACGCCGTCTGAGAGGCGGCGTCCACAGCAATCAGACTGTCACATCATAATTTGTCATAGGGAAAAACTCAGAAATGACGACTGCAGACGACATCATGCGGCAGATCAAGGACAACGAGGTAAAGTTCGTTGACCTGCGCTTTACCGATCCGAAGGGCAAGCTCCAGCACCTGACCATGGACATCGCCGAGGTGGACGAGGACATGTTCGCCGACGGCGTCATGTTCGACGGTTCGTCGATCGCCGGCTGGAAGGCCATCAACGAATCCGACATGGTGCTGATGCCCGACACCGACACGGTCCATATGGACCCGTTCTTCGCGCAGTCGACCATGGTCATCCTCTGCGACATCCTCGATCCGGTCTCGGGCGAGTCCTATAATCGCGACCCGCGCGGCACGGCCAAGAAGGCCGAGGCCTATATGAAGGCGGAAGGCATCGGCGACACCGTCTATGTCGGGCCGGAGCCCGAATTCTTCGTCTTCGACGACGTGAAATACAAGGCCGACCCCTTCAATACCGGCTTCAAGCTCGATTCCAACGAGCTGCCGTCGAACGACGACACCGACTACGAGACCGGCAATATGGGTCACCGCCCGCGCGTCAAGGGCGGCTATTTCCCGGTGCCGCCGGTCGACGCCTTGCAGGACATGCGCTCGGAAATGCTTTCGGTGATGGCCGAAATGGGCGTGCGGACGGAGAAGCACCACCACGAGGTCGCCTCCGCCCAGCACGAGCTCGGCATGAAGTTCGACACGCTGGTGCGCAACGCCGACAAGACGCAGATCTACAAATATGTCGTGCACCAGGTCGCCAATGCCTACGGCAAGACCGCGACCTTCATGCCTAAGCCGGTCTATGGCGACAACGGCTCGGGCATGCATGTCCACCAGTCGATCTGGAAGGAAGGCAAGCCGATGTTCGCCGGCAACGAATATGCCGGCCTGTCGGAAAGCTGCCTCTACTATATCGGCGGCGTCATCAAGCACGCCAAGGCGATCAACGCCTTCACCAACCCGCTGACCAATTCCTACAAGCGGCTGGTGCCGGGCTTCGAGGCGCCGGTGCTGCTCGCCTATTCGGCGCGCAACCGCTCGGCGTCGTGCCGCATCCCCTTCGGCGCCTCGCCGAAATCGAAGCGCGTCGAGGTCCGCTTCCCCGATCCCGGCGCGAACCCCTATCTCGCCTTCGCCGCTCTCCTGATGGCCGGCCTCGACGGCATCAAGAACAAGATCCATCCCGGCCAGCCGATGGACAAGGATCTTTACGACCTGCCGCCGAAGGAACTGAAGCGCATTCCGACCGTGTGCGGTTCGCTGCGCGAGGCATTGATGAGCCTCGACAAGGACCGCGCCTTCCTCAAGGCCGGCGGCGTCTTCGACGACGACCAGATCGACAGCTTCATCGAACTGAAGATGGCCGAGGTGCTGCGCTTCGACATGACGCCGCATCCGGTCGAATTCGATATGTATTATTCGGTCTGACGGCACAGCCGCGCGCCTGCATGAGCCCCGCCAGCAATGGCGGGGCTTTTTCCTTTATTGCGCAACATTTGTGGTGCAGGCCCATGAACTTGCCTGCCATGGCCGTATCCTGCAAAAGCAGCTTGCCGTATCAACGCCGGCTAACATTAATAGCGACTGAAAATCCCGGGCATGTCCACTTCCATCGTTGCCATCATCCTGTTTGCCGCCCTGCTCCATGCGGGCTGGAACGCGCTTCTGAAATCCCAGCCCGACAAGATGGCCGGCGCGCTTGCGGTATCGATCGGAAGCGCGCTGATGGGCCTTGTCTGCCTCTTCTATACCGGCCTGCCGGCACGGGAGGCATGGCCGCTGGTCGCAAGTTCGGCGGTGCTGCACACGGGCTATTTCCTGTTCCTGACGAGCGCCTACCGGGTGGGGGATTTGAGCCAGGTCTACCCGATCGCACGCGGCGTCGCGCCGCTGATCACGGCCGCCGCAGCCGGCGTCGTCTTGGGCGAGACCCTGACGCCGATCGAGACCGCGGCGGTGGCGACGATCGGGCTCGGCCTGATCAGCCTCGTCCTGACGGCGAAGACCGATGGCCGGCTCAACGTCGTGTCGTGCACGCTTGCCCTCATCACCGGCCTTTTCATCTCCAGTTATTCCCTGAACGACGGCATCGGCGCGCGCCTTGCCGGCAACAGCGTGGCCTTCTACGGCTCGGCCTCGCTTCTGAACTGCGCCATGATGTGCATCGGCATGTCGTTCTTCCGGCGCAACGTGGTAGCCGTCGCACTCAGGAACTGCCGACGGTCGCTGTGGATCGGCGGGCCGCTCTCCTTCGTCGCCTATGCGCTGGTGACCTGGGCCTTCACGCAGGCCCCCATCGCGCTCGTCTCGGCGCTGCGCGAGACAAGCCTCGTCTTCGCGCTGATCATCGGCACGCTCTTCCTGAAAGAGCGCGTCAACCTGGCGAAGATCGTCTCGGTCTTCGTGACGCTCTCTGGCGCCGTGCTGCTCAGGATGCAGAATTAGGCTTCATCAAGCGCTTCGAGCAGCGCCACGGCGGCCATCATGTCGCGCTTGCGGTTCCTTTGGCGTTTCATCGCCTCGGGATCGTCGCCCCAATGCTCGATGTTCCAGTTCTCGTCGACATGGGCGGCTGCCCATGCAGTCTCGGCATCGATAGCCTTCGCTTCCACCGCAAGCGCCAGAAGCGCCGAGCCGGTGAGCGACGTCATCAGATGGATGGCGGCGAGCCGGAAAGGCTCAGCGCGCTTGCGCAGATGCACCGCCACCGCGCCGATCGCCTCGCGCGGCTGCTCCACATGCATTACCCCTTCGGCGAGCAGGAAGCGCGCGCCAAGTTCGGTGCGTACCCAGTCGAGCACCGGGTCCCAGGCTTCGGCCTGACGCTCCACCAGCGCGTCGGGCGCATCGGCGCGATAGCAGAGGAGGTCGGTCGTCGAGAATTTGAGCACGTCCTCCAGCACGGCATCCGCCGCCGAGGCCACGCCGTCGAAAGCCGTGTTGGCGAGCCGAGTGACCGGCATGGTGAGATGATCGATATGCTCCTGCTGAGCGGCATATTCGTCCGCAACCAGCTTCGCTGCAGCGGCGTTCGGCAGCACCAGTACGGCGCCCGCCGGCGTCCGTACCGAACGGCCGTCCAGCTTGACGAGATGGCCGCCCTCCTCTTCCGCCGTCGTGACCGCCTTGTAGAAGCGCTTCGGCAGCGCCGCTTTCATCTGGTTGCGCGCACGCTTCACCGGGTCGGGATCGGAAAGATACCGGCTCGCATCGAGATCGTTCAACAAGTCGCGCATGGGCGTCTCCAGTTCATGAGCGGCCGAATCCCTCGCATATAGGCAGCAGCGACGGCGAGATCAGCCCTCGCTCTCCGCATCGGCCTCTTCGAAGCCGAGCAGGTTCCAGCTCTGCACCATATGCGGCGGCAAGGGAGCGGTCACGTCGACCGTGCCGCTGCCGCCCGGATGCGGGATCACGATGCGCCGGGCGTGGAGATGCAGGCGGTTCTGGATGCCGCCCGGCATCTCCCAGTTCTGGTCGGCCTCGAAATATTTCGGATCGCCGATGATCGGGCAGCCGATGCTCGCGGCATGGACGCGAAGCTGGTGCGTCCGGCCGGTGTAGGGCTCCATCTCCAGCCATGTCAGCGCCGTGCCAGCCTGCTCCACGACGCGGTAATTGGACACGGCATGGTCCGCGCCCTCTTCGCCATGCCGGGCCACGCGCATGCGATCGCCGTCGGGACCGGGTTCCTTGACCAGCCAGGAGGAGATGCGCCCTTCCCGCTTCTTCGGCACGCCTTTTACCAGCGCCCAGTAAACCTTCTTCGTCGCGCGTTCGCGGAAGGCCTTGGCGAAGTTCATGGCTGCGAGACGTGTGCGCGCCACGACCAGCACGCCGGACGTGTCCCGGTCGAGCCGGTGGACAAGGCGCGGCTTCTCGCCCTTCCTGTTGCGCCATGCTTCCAGCATGTCGTCAACATGACGCGTCACGCCCGATCCGCCCTGCACAGCGAGCCCCGCCGGCTTGTTGAAGACGAAGAGCTTGTCGTCCTCGAAAAGCAACATCTTGGCGAGCACGTCGCCGTCGTCCTGGCCGCGGATGGTTCTCGCCGTCAGCGCCGGCCCCTCTTTTCGATCCGTTTCGAGCGGCGGGATGCGGACGATCTGGCCGGGTTCGACGCGCGTATCGGTCTTCGCCCGGCGGCCGTTGATGCGCACCTGGCCGGAGCGCAGCAGCTTCTGCAGATGACCGAAGCCGAGCCCGGGATAGTGCGCCTTGAACCAGCGGTCGAGGCGCATGCCCGCCTCGCCCGGTTCCACCGTCAATTGTTCTACTCCGGCCATCGGCAGCCAATCCCTTTGCCGCTGCGTCTAGCATTGCATTGCTATGGAGGCGAGCGGCAACGGCAAGGAAACCGTCCTTTTCGCCTTCCGGCGGGCAGCATGCTAAAAATGCATGGCTGCCTTGCAAAAAGCTTACGCAACGGAATGTGCTCCTGCGCATTCCCCCGAACGGGCAGGCATTTCCTTCAGGGCAATATCCGATTGATGGCGAGTGAACGCAGGAGTTGGACGCTACCCCTAGGCGGTAAACGTGCGACCGCCGCCACCGCTTGGTGCAGGCCCCCTGTAAACTGCGACTTCCAGACGCGGTTTTTGTTTTATCTCAAAAGCTTAGCTGATCACGGAATGTTACAGCAGCCGCGCAACTATTGTTCCTTTTGCCATGGAACGGTCGCTGTACATCTCCATTTTTCCCTTGCGTCGGAGCCCCGCACAGTGCTTCGGAAGCTGCGGCGCAGAGTCTTATCGCCAGCCGGGGAGTAGGCGGAGTGTCTTTGGTCGAAATCTACTTGAGGGCGTTGCGCTACCTTGCGCCTGCCAAGCGTCCGGTACTGTTCATCTGTTCGGCGAACATCGTGCTGGCCTTCGTCACCGTGGCGGAACCGGTTCTGTTCGGCCGGGTCATCGAGGGCGTGTCCGAGCACCAGCCGGTCGCTTCCACGCTCCTGACGTGGGCTGCGCTCGGCATCTTCAACATTTTCGCCTTCGTACTGGTGGCGCGCGGGGCCGACAGGCTCGCCCACCGGCGCCGGCTGGAGGTGATGGGCAATTCCTTCGAGCGCATCATCACCATGCCGCTTGCCTGGCATCAGGCGAACGGCTCCTCGAACGTTATCCACACGCTGGTGCGCGCCATGGATGCGCTGTTCAGCCTCTGGCTGGAGTTCATGCGGCAGCATTTGTCCACGGCCGTCGCCATCCTCTTCATGATCCCGACCGCGCTGGCGCTGGACCTCCGGTTGTCGGCGGTGCTGCTCGTGCTGGGCGTGCTCTATTTCATAACCGGCCGCGTCGTCATGCGTCGCACGAAGGCGGGGCAGACGGCGGTTGAATCGCACCACAACGCAGTATTCGGCCATGTCAGCGATTCCATCGGCAACATCGCCGTGCTGCAGAGCTACAACCGGGTAGCGCTGGAAACGCGGGCGTTCGAGCAATTCGCGCGCAAGCTGCTCGACGCGCAGTATCCGGTGCTCGACTGGTGGGCGCTGGCGAGCGCGATGAACAAGGTCGCCTCGACGATCTCGATGATGGTCGTGCTGCTTCTCGGGGCCTATCTGGTCACCCGTGGCGAAATGAAGGTTGGCGACGTCATCGCCTTCACCGGCTTCGCCACGCTGCTCATCAGCAGGCTGGACCAGATCAACGCCTTCGTGAACCAGATTTTCGAGGCGCGCGCCAAGCTGGAGAAATTCTACGCGCTCGAGGCGATCGACCATACGAAATGCGAGAACGATGGAACGATCGAACTCGAGAACGTCCGTGGCCATGTGCGCTTCGAGGATGTCTCCTACGAATTCGCCAGCTCCGGCCAGGGCGTCCACGACATCCGCTTCGACGTGCAGCCCGGCCAGACGGTTGCGATCGTCGGCCCGACGGGCTCCGGCAAGACGACGCTCATCAACCTCCTGCAGCGTGTCTACGAGCCGCAATCGGGCCGCATCCTGATCGACGGGATCGACACGCGCACCGTCACCAAGAAATCGCTGCGCCATTCGATCGCGACGGTGTTCCAGGATGCCGGCATGTTCAACCGCTCGATCGAGGCCAACATCCGGGTCGGCAACGAGGACGCCGGCAACCAGGACGTCCATGCGGCGGCAGCCGCGGCGGCCGCAGACGACTTCATCCTCGCCAAGAGCGAGGGCTACGACACGGTTGTCGGCGAGCGCGGCACGCAGCTTTCGGGTGGCGAGCGCCAGCGCATCGCGATTGCCCGCGCGATCCTGAAGAACGCGCCGATCCTGGTGCTGGACGAGGCGACGAGCGCGCTCGACGTGGAAACCGAGGAGCGGGTCAAGAACGCGATCGACGATATCCGGCGCAACCGCACGACCTTCATCATCGCGCATCGCCTGTCGACGGTCCGCGACGCCGACCTCGTGATCTTCCTCGATCAGGGGCGGCTGGTGGAAGCCGGCAGCTTCAACGAGCTTGCCGCGCGGAACGGCCGCTTCGCCGCCTTGCTCCGGGCCGGCGGTCTCCTGACGGACGACGAGGTCCGGCGCTTTACCCGGCCGCTCGCGACCGATCAGGCAGCGTAAGCCGCAATTTGCCTCCAAGGCCCGCCTCTGGCGGGCCTTGTTCTATCTGTCTTCAGCCCAGGATATTTCGCCCTCTAAGGGCATTGCAGACCGCCTCGGTCACGTCCCGCGTCGATGCCTTGCCGCCGACATCGGGCGTCAAGATGCCTGCCTCGCAGACACGCTCGACCGCGCGCATGAGCTGATCGCCAGCGTCTCTTTCGCCGAGATGGCCGAGCATCTCGGCCGCCGTCCAGAAGCTCGCGACGGGGTTGGCGATACCCTTGCCGGCAATGTCGAAGGCCGAGCCATGGATCGGCTCGAACATGGACGGGAAGCGCCGCTCCGGGTCGATATTGGCTGTCGGCGCGACGCCGATGCTGCCAGCAAGCGCGCCGGCAAGGTCGGAAAGCACGTCGGCGTGCAGATTGGTGGCCACGATCGTGTCGAGGCTCTGCGGCTTCAGCACCATGCGCACCGTCATGGCGTCCACCAGCATCTTGTCCCAGGTCACGTCCGGAAAGTCGCGCGACACCTTCCCGGCGATCTCGTCCCACATGACCATGCCGTGGCGCTGCGCGTTCGACTTGGTGACGACCGTCAGGAGCTTGCGTGGCCGCGACTGCGCCAGCCGGAAGGCGTAGCGCATGATGCGCTCGACACCGACACGGGTGAAGACGGCCACGTCCATGCCGACTTCCTCAGGCAGGCCCTGATGGACACGCCCACCAGCCCCAGAATACTCGCCTTCCGAGTTCTCGCGCACGATGACCCAGTCGAGGTCCCCTACCTGCACGCCGCTTAGCGGCGAGGCGATCCCGGGCAAGATCCGGGTCGGGCGGACATTGGCATACTGGTCGAAGCCCTGGCAGATTTTCAGGCGCAGCCCCCAGAGCGTGACATGGTCCGGCACATCGACGGCGCCGACCGCACCAAAATAGATCGCGTCGAATTTCCTGAGCTGTTCCAGCCCGTCCGCCGGCATCATGACGCCCTGGCGCTTGTAGTAATCCGACCCCCAGTCGAAGAGATCGAAATCCAGCCTGATATCGCCGCACTCCGCAGCCAGCGCCTTGAGGACGGTGATGCCGGCCTCGATGACTTCCGGCCCGATTCCATCGGCGGGGATCGCGGCGATCCTGTATTCCCGCATCGTACTCACCGGAACCTAGAACCGCCCGGTTTCGCGGAATGCATCGAAGGCCGCACGGATATGGTCGGCCGCCGCCTTTACCGGCGCATCGGCATCCGGGGCCACGACCATGGCAAGACTGTAGTCGCCCATCTTCGGCAGCCCGTCCTTCGGCCCGAGTTCCACCAGATCGTCGCCGATGAAGGATTTCGGCAGCGGAGCCACCGCGAGATCCGACAGGATCGCGGCCCGCTGGCCGGCCGTATGCGCACTCATATAGGCGACACGATAGTTGCGCCCCTCCCGCCCGAGTGCTTCCAGCGCGCCTGCCCGCCAGGCACAGCCCTCTTCCCACAGCGAAACGGGCAGCGGCTCGCGCATATGCGCGCAACCGCCCTTCATGCCCGCCCATACGATCGGTTCGGTGAAAAGCACCTCGCAATCGGAGCCGCTTGCGCCGAAGGAGTTGGTGATAAGAGCGATGTCGATCAACCGCTCCGCCATGCGCCGACGGAGGTTGGCACTCTGGTCGATCGTGACATCGACGGCGATTGACGGATGCGTCTCGGCGAAGCGCTTCAGTACCGACGGCAGCACGCGCTCGCCGAAATCGTCCGCCGAGCCGAGCCGCACGACGCCGCTGATGTCGGGCATGACGAATTTGGACACCGCCTCGCGGTTGATGGAAAGAAGTCGCCGGGCAAAGCCAAGCAGCATCTCGCCGTCATTGGTGAGCGACACGGAACGCGCGTCGCGCGTAAAGACAGACCGCCCAAGCTGCTCCTCCAACTTCTTTATCTGCATGGAAACGGCGGACGGCGTGCGGAAGACGGCGCTCGCGGCGAGCGTGAAGCTCCCGGTTTCCGCGATAGCGACGAAAGTGCGCAGAACATCGAGATCGAGCAACGGCATGGGGTGATTGAGAGGAGCATTCATATCGAGCCTCCATCATTCAATATTGCTGAATGATTGCTTCATTTCATTTCGTTTGATTGAATCTCACTTCAGCACCATCTTGTCAACAGCAAGGGTCGGCAATCCGCCGGATCCGTCACCTGAAGGAGGCCAAAATGTCGATACTCACCGCTTTCGATCACTACGTGGCCGGTTTCCGCGCCCGCCGTGACGCTGCTCGCACCGAACGGATGATTTCCAGCCTGCCGCTGGAGGTCCAGAAGGACATCGGCTGGCCGCATCCGCATGAGGATCCCCGGGCAAGGCTTACTCGCGAGCGTTTGCACAATGCCAGAATCTGACCCGGCATGCCGGAGGTCGCGCTGATATTCCATCGCGACCTCTTGCCGGCCCGGTGCATGAAATGCATTGTGCGGTGCACAAAAGCCATGCGAAAAGCTCGGAGCGTCTATGAACGTGGCGCATAGCGCCAGGGAATTTCACGGTAACACACTGTTAACTAACGGAATTTCCCCTCTACCGAGAATGCGTCGCTTCACCGATGTCGTTTTTCGTATCCTGCACTTCGCTTTTGCCGCTTATTTTGCACCGCACAACAACTATGTAAGCGTCATCAACCGAGCTGCCCGTCCAATCAACGTTGGCCGCTCCGTGTGACCCAGAGCATGGAGATGTGTCATGAAATTCTTCGTTCGCTTCCGCAGGAACCGCAAATCTTCCAATATCGCGACCGCTCTCGAGCGTCAGCGCCTGGCGAGCACCATGCCGGGGCAGACTGGAGCGATGGCCGGGGCTCGTCTCGGCATCCTCGTCTGAGATAAATTCAAGCAGGCTCTCGGAGCCGCATGAGAAAATACAGGCCCGCCTCGAAAGAGGCGGGCCTTGTTCGTTTGCGACAGCCGCGACATTCCGTCTCACCCAGCTCTGAAACGCAGCGAATATCGCGTTTGCGTCCTCTCCAATCCATTGACAGGCCAGTCATTTCCTGATGACGGTTTTGCTGATCGCGACATGATGTCAGCGGGCCGCTCGCCTCGTGGAGGCTTGGATGACCCCGAAAGCGCAAATCAAGAGATCGCTGGTCTTTTTCCTGGTGAACGATTTCACGATGGTGGCGTTCGCGACGGCGCTTGAGCCGCTCAGGATCGCCAACCGCATGCTTGGCTACGAAGCTTATCAGTGGCGGCTCACCAGTGCCGACGGCAAGCCGGTGTCGGCATCGAACGGCGTGCTTTGCGCCGTCAATACGTCGCTGGACGACGAACGGCGCAAGATGTCCGGGCAGGACCGGCCGTCGATGGTGGTCGTGTGCAGCGGGGTCAATGTCGAGGATTACGGCAGCAAGACGATCTATGCCTGGCTTCGCGAGGAATATAATCGTGGTGTCGCCATCGGCGGGTTGTGCACCGGCGCCTATATCCTCGCCGCCGCCGGCCTGCTTTCCAACAAGAGATGCGCCATCCATTGGGAGAATCTGCCGGGCTTTGCCGAGGCGTTCCCGAAGGCGAACGTCTTCGCCGACCTCTTCGAGGTCGACCAGAACATCTATACCTGCGCCGGCGGCACCGCCGCACTCGACCTGATGCTGAAGCTGATCGGCGACGATTTCGACGACAGCCTCGTCAACCGCATCTGCGAGCAGGTTCTGACCGACCGCGTACGCAGCCCCACTGATCGCCAGCGCCTGCCGCTGCGCGCCCGCCTCGGCGTCCAGAATTCCAAGGTGCTGACCATCATCGAACTGATGGAAGCAAACCTCTCCGAACCGCTGTCGCTGATCGAGATCGCCGACCATGTCGGGCTCTCCCGCCGCCAGATCGAACGGCTCTTCCGGCAGGAGATGGGCCGCTCGCCGGCGCGCTACTATCTGGAAATCCGGCTCGATAGGGCTCGGCACCTGCTCATCCAGTCCTCGCTGCCCGTTGTAGAGGTGGCCGTCGCCTGCGGCTTCGTCTCGGCCTCGCATTTCTCCAAATGCTATCGCGAGCTTTACGCCCGCTCGCCCCAGCAGGAGCGCGTCGACCGCAAGCAGTTGCTGGCAGCCTAGCCGCCTGCCTTAAGCCGCCGACTGACGGCCGCAGCCTAATGCGCCTCCGCCGTGCGCATCGCCTCCACGCGTATCTCTTCCGTCAATCGTGCCTTGAGCGCGGAGAATTCCGGGCCGGTCTTGACCGTGTAGTGGCGCGGATGCGGAAGATCGACGGCCACGTCGGACTTTATCCGCCCCGGCCGTGCCGACATGACGATCACCCGTGACGCCATGAAGATTGCCTCCTCGATGTCGTGGGTAACGAAGAGCACTGTCTTCTTGCGTTTTTCCCAGATGCTGAGGAGGAGTTCCTGCATCAGCCCGCGCGTCTGGTTGTCGAGCGCGCCGAAAGGCTCGTCCAGAAGCAGGATCTCCGGATCGTTGGCGAGCGCGCGCGCGATCGCGGTGCGCTGCTGCATGCCGCCGGAAAGCTGCTTCGGCCAATGGTTCTCGAAGCCCTTGAGGCCGACCAGATCGACATAGGAAGCGACGATGTTCCGCCGCTCCTTTTCAGGCGTCCCTTTCTCGCGAAGCCCGAACGCGATGTTGTCGGCGACGGTCAGCCACGGAAACAGCGTATAGGACTGGAACACCATGCCGCGGTCTGGACCCGGCCGCGTCACCGCACGCCCGTCGAGCAGCACGCGGCCGGTGCTCGGCGTATCGAGCCCGGCGACGATCCTGAGAAGCGTCGATTTCCCGCAACCGGAAGGGCCAAGGATGGTGATGAAGTCGTTGGCGTTGACGGAAATATCGGCGGGCTGCAACGCCTTCACCGGCTCTCCGCCGTGGGTGCCGGGAAAGGTACGGCTGACCTTCTCTATCTTGAGCTTGGTCACGCGAGGCTCCATGGAAAGAGCCAGCGGTTGAGCGCCTTGAAGGCGGTGTCGGAGATCAGCCCGATCAGGCCAATGACGATGATGCCGAAGATGATCTGCCCGGTGGCGAGCCGCGACTGGCTATTGATGATCATGTAGCCGATGCCGGACGATGCGCCGATCAGTTCGGCGACGATGACGTAGGTCCATGCCCAGCCGAGCACGAGGCGCAGCGTCTCCGCGATGGCCGGCGCGTTGGCCGGGACGATGACGCGCCGCACGATGCCACGACTGGACGATCCCAGCGTATAGGCCGCCTCGACGAGGTCGCGACGCGTATTGCCGACCGAGACGGCGATGATCAGGATAAGCTGGAAAACCGAGCCGACGAAGATGACCAGCAGCTTTTCGATCTCCCCTACGCCTGCCCAGAGGATGAGGAGCGGGATGAAGGCCGAGGCTGGCAGGTAGCGCGCGAAGGAGACGAACGGCTCCAGGAGCGCCTCTATGGGCTTCCAGGCGCCCATCAGGATGCCAAGCGGGACGGCGACGACGGATGCGAGGACGAAACCGCCGACGACCCGCCAGACCGTGATCAGGATATCGAGCGCGAAATTGTCCTCGACCAGAAGCCGCCAGCCGTCGCGCAGCATGCTGAAGGGGTCGGCGAGGAAGACGCGGTTGACGTAGCCGCCGAGCGTCATCCACGCCCAGAAGGCGACGAAAAGAACGAAAAAACCGATGCCGAGCACGGCGCGCAGCATCGGCGAGACCGGTTCGAGGGGCCGCATCATCGAAGAAATCCTGTAAGGGCGCGCGGCGCCAATGACGCCGCGCGTAGCGTATTCGGCCGCCGCCCTACTCTACCGCGCTCGTATCGGCAAGCTTGGAAATATCGGGCATCTCCTTGATGAGGCCCATCGACAGGAGAAGCTTCGCCGCGGTGGTCGAGAAATCCTGGAATTCCTTGGTGAAGAACTTCTTGTTCTCCTCGCGGTCGGCCCATTTCAGGTATTTCGCGGAATCCTCGAACTCCTTGGCCGACTGTTTCACGTCGGCGCCCATGATCTTGTAGGACTTTTCCGGTTCCTTCTTGATCATGTCGAGCGCCTCGAAATAGCTGTCGGCAAGCGCCTTCGCCGCCCCCGGATTCTTTTCAAGAAAGTCCGGCGTGCAGCCGACCGTATCGAGGATCATCGGGTAGTCGAGCGTGGTGGCAAGGATGTGCCCTACATCGGGCTTGTCACGCACCGAGGAAATGAACGGCTCGTAGGTGGAAGCCGCATCGTTCTGGCCGGCCAGGAAGGCCTGTGCCGCCGCGTCCGGCTCCATGTTGATGACCTTGACATCCTTGGTGGAGAGACCGTTCTTGTCGAGGATCCAGGCGAGCAGGAAATACGGCGACGTGCCGGGCGCGGAGGCGGCAACGGTCTTGCCCTTCAGGTCGGCGACGGTCTTGATGTCGTTGCGCACGACGAGGCCGTCGGCGCCGTAGGACTTGTCGAGCTGGAAGATCTGCTTGGTGGCGACGCCGCTGGCGTTCCACACCATCCAGGTCTCGACGGTGGTCGCGGCGCATTGCAGCGAACCGCTGGCGATGGCGAGCGGACGGCTTGCCTGCGGCACCTTCTCAAGCGTGACGTCGAGCCCGTTCTTCTTGAAGATGCCGGCTTCCTTCGCAAGCGTCAGCGGCGCAAAGCCTGTCCAGCCGCTCATGCCGAGCGCGACTTTCGTCTCGGCCGATGCGGGCATGCAAAGCGCCGCCGAAGCCAGCAGCGCGGCGGCAAACATTATTGTCTTTTTCACGGAGGTTCCCCTTCACTCGAACACTGAGGACGCTAGTCGTACAACCGCCGCAAACCTTGTCAACTGGCGCCGAAAGCCGGTGCGCCAACTCACGGCGGGTTACGGTTCCATGGCCGATTGCTCCATATCTTCTCGCCGATCATGCAGTCATAGCCGGGCTCGGCAGCAGCCTTCACCACCGGCGGATTGGCCGGTCGGGCGGCAAGCTCCATGACGAGCTTGCGGCGCACCGCCTCGGGAAACTGCTCCCAACCCTTCACCGGAAACATGAACGCACCCGGCCCGCCGATCACGCAGTTCTTGTAGTAGACGTCGAGGTCGGGCACGTCGAAGGCGCTCGTGAAGCCACCATTGGTCATCAGCGGCAGGCCGTTGATGACGATGCCCTGCGCGACGACCCGGTCGCGCGCGCCGACAACAGGCACGCCGTCATTGTTCGGGCCGTCGCCCGAAACATCGATCACGCGCTTCGTTGCCTCGATCCCGCTTTCGGCGATGAGATCGGCCGAAAACGCCAGGCCGCCTGAAATGGACGTACGCCGGGCCGAGCGCGGGATTTCCTCGGTAAGCTTGCTCGCAAAGGCCTCCGCGTCGGCGCGGCTCGCAATAACAGTCCATGGCACGATGACGCGCTGCGTGTCCTTCCCGGCCCATTCGACATAGGTCACGGCGATCCGGCCATAGGCGCCGTCGGTGATGGCCGCAATCACCTGCCGATCCGCCATCGCGGTGGCATAGCCCCGACGCTGGATTTCGAGTTCCTCGGGAGACATGGAAAGGGAAACATCCACGGCGAGGACAAGCTGCACGTCGACTGTTTCGGCCGCCCGCGCCGAACCCGCCACCGTAAGCGAACAGGCAGCGACAAACAGGATGCGCCAGAGGCCGAACGGTGGCGTCATAAGCCAAGTCTAGCCTGCCGCACGGGGGCGGAAAGGCCTATTCCCGATAGCCGACTTCACGATTTGGAGAGCGGTTCGGAGCGTGGTTCAGTTGCGCTTGCCGGTGAGGCGCTGCCTGGCTTCGTCGATCAGGCGATTGGCGGTCTGCATCCGCACCATGGCGGCATCGCGCCATTCCGGCCGCACCCGGTCCGGGTGGTTCCCGAAGGCGAATTCCCGCCGCAGGCGATCAAGGGATTTCACATCGGCGATGCGGTATAGCGCAAGCTCGCGGGCGATGGCATCAGGTGCGGTTTCCGGCAAAGCCTCCCTGCCCGCCCATTCGGCGTCGAGGCCGAGATAAGCTGCCGCCGCCGCCATGTCAGGCCTATTGCCGGGCGCTAATTCGGCCGGATCGCCGCCGACAAGCCCGAACGGGATCGATGGAGCAGCCGCAGCATCATCGGGAAAGTCGTCCCGCGCCGCCGGTGTCATGTGCGGCTCGACAATATCTTCCAGAAACGAGGCAAAGTCCCGCACCAATCCAAACTCCCACACCACACGGACCGTTCGGCCTGCTTTCGGGTGGCTGAGCCTATCTCTTGCCGGTTAACGCGTTCTCAAACGCGGTGCGCCGAACTTCCGACATATCGTGCGATATATCTTGACTCAGCGTCCGACAAGGCTATTATAAGATATATCGTAAGACATATCGAGGAAACGATTATGCATCATCACTGTCATCGGGGTCGCGAAGACGGCCTCATGCGCTTCATGTCGCGCAATTTCGGCGGACGGCACGGGTTCGGGCCGTTCGGCAAGGGGTTCGGCGGAGGCGGCGGCAACATGTTCCGTGCCGGCCGCATGCTCGCCGATGGCGATCTGCGCCTGATCGCCCTGTCGCTGATCGAGAAAGGTCCGCGCCACGGCTACGATCTCATCAAGGCGCTGGAAGAGCTTTCGAGCGGCATCTACAGCCCGAGCCCCGGCGTCGTCTATCCGACGCTCACCTTTCTGGAGGAAGCCGGCTACGCGACCTCGACCACCGACGGGAACAAGAAGGTTTTCGCCATCACCGATGCGGGCCGCGCGCATCTGGAAGAGAACCGCGAGATCGTCGACGGCGTTCTCGAACAGATCGAGCGCTTCGGCCGCAAGATGGCGAAGGCGCGCGAGTGGTTCGACTGGGCCGACGACTCGCCTGTCGGTCGTGGCCGCCACGAACGGCATGCCATGCGGCACGAGTTCCACGCCGTTCGCCGCCGTCTCCGCACGGCGCTCGCCGAGATCATCGACGCGCCTGCGGAAACCCAGAAGGGTGCGCTCGAAATCCTCAATCGCGCCGCGGACCAGCTCGATGAACTAGCGCACCGCGATCCACCACGAACCGTCTGAAAACAGGGACGATAGGACGATGGACACACAACCCCTCCTGCTCACCTCCTCCGCGATCGTCGTGAGCGAGAAGGCGAGCGGTTACCTGCAGCAACTCTGCAAGCATTTCGGCCACAAGGTCGCAGTGAGCTTCACGCCGGAGCGAGGAACGATCGTCTTTGATTTCGGCAATTGCGCGCTCGCCGCAAGCGGCAACATGCTGAGCCTGACCGCAACCGCCGGCACGATGGTCGGCCTGTCGCGCGTCCAGCATGTCATCGCCAGCCATCTGGAACGCTTCGCCTTCCGCGAAAAGCCGGAAATCGTCTGGAACTGAGGCTACCCTCAATCGCCGCCCGCCGCCACCACCGCACGGCGGGCGGCCTGGCCGGCGACCAGCCTTACCTTGCGCGGCGCCGCGAGCCAGATGCAGCCGACCGAGGCGACGGACAGCACGACCAGGATGACGAAGGAACTCTGGTAGCTTCCCGTCCGATCGTAGAGATCACCCGTCAGCCATGGGCCGACGCCTGCGCCGATATTGCCGAAGACACCGAGCATGCCGAAGATTGTCGCGAAGCGGCGGCCGGCGAAGAGTTCGGCCGGCATGGCGCCGAAGACGGAGGCGATCCCGTAGCCGAACAGGCCTTGCGCCGCGACCATCAGGTACATCAGGAAGCGCGACGGATTGCCGTCGAGCGCAAGCAGCGTCAATCCCGTAACGACAAAGCCCGACATGCCGATGGTCCAGGCCCATTCACGGCCGATACGATCGGAGAAATGGCCGATCCATATTTGCCCGGCGACACCGCAAAGGCCGACCAGCCCGAGCGCGAAGGCCGCCTCGCCCGCACCGAAGCCGACATCGGAAAGATAGCGCGTCTGGTGCACCTGCACCGTGTACCATGCATAGAGCGCGAAGAAGAAGCCGGCGGCAAGCCACCAGAAGCGCACGGTGCGCATGGCGGCGCCGAGCGTCCATTCACGCCCTGCCCATTCGACATCGACTACGGCGGAAGCGGCGTGCTTCGGCGCATCTCCCGCTTTCCCGTCCCCGTCGGGCTCAAGGCCCATGCTCTCGGGCTCCTTCCGTTGGAAGAGGAAATTGAACGGGATCAGGAGCGCGCACAGAACCGCCAGCACGATGCAGGCGGTACGCCAGCCGCTCTTCTCGATCACCGACTGCAGCACCGGCATCAGCACGACCGAAAAGATGCCGACGCCGGCAAAGGCGATGCCAAGCGCCAAGCCGCGCTTGCGCACGAACCAGTTGGGCAGGAACATCGAATGGCCGATATAGGTGAGTGGCATGGAGCCGCCGACCGTCAGGAGACCGATGGTAAGCGAAAAGCCGAGCGGCGTGGTCACATGTGTCACCGCGACAAGGCCCGCCGCCATGATGAGGCCGGCGAGCGGCAACACCACGCGCGGCCCGGAACGGTCGATCAGCATGCCGACGAGCGGCACCGCGGCTGTGGAGGCAAGGAAACCGAGCGAGAAGGCGCCGGCGGTCTCGCCCCGGTCCCAGCCAAAATCGTCGAGGATCGGCGGATAGAGCAGGGAGAACGCCGTGCGCGTGTTGACCGCGATCCCCATGGAGACGAAGGCGACCGCCACGACGACCCAGCCATAGAAGAAATTCGTGCGGATCGGTGGACTTGCGGCCATGGGGACCTTGCATCGGTTCGTGTCCAGTATGCTTAGTTGGAGCACGGCCAGCGAACAAGCGAACAAGGTTGGGCCAAAAGGTGGACTGTTGACAGACATTGACAGCAGCCCCCTGTCCACCACCTATGGCCCGAGAAACAAGCCGAGCCGCGCCGTGATGGCCACAGCCGAACCCGGCTTCCGAGGCTCTACCGTTTAGGGATGGACGGCATATGGCCAGAACCGATATCGCCCGCCGGGTGTACAACCACACCTGGAAGCTCGATCCGATCATCCGCAGCCTGCTCGACACCGATTTCTACAAGCTGTTGATGCTGCAGATGATCTGGGGGCTTTACCCGAGCGTGCACGCGACCTTCACGCTCATCAATCGCACCACTTCGGTCCGTCTTGCCGACGAAATCGACGAGGCGGAACTACGCGCCCAGCTCGACCACGCCCGCACCATACGCTTCTCCAAGAAGGAGATGATCTGGCTCGCCGGCAACACCTTCTACGGCCGCAAGCAGATCTTCGACCCGGATTTCCTCGCCTGGCTCGCCGGCTTTCGCCTGCCCGAATACGAACTGACGAAGCGCGACGGCCAGTACGAACTGAACTTCCGCGGGCCGTGGAGCGAAACCACCATGTGGGAAATCCCGGCGCTTGCCATCATCAACGAATTGCGCTCGCGCGCGGCGATGCGCTCGCTCGGCCCCTTCGCGCTGGACGTGCTCTACGCCCGCGCCAAGGCCAAGACATGGGCCAAGGTCGAACGGCTACGCAAATATCCCGATCTCCAGATCTCCGATTTCGGCACCCGCCGCCGCCACAGCTTCCTTTGGCAGCGCTGGTGCGTGGAGGCCCTGAAGGAAGGCATCGGCCCCTCCTTCACCGGCACCTCGAACGTGCTGCTCGCCATGGATACAGATCTCGAGGCGCTCGGGACCAATGCCCACGAACTGCCGATGGTGCTGGCGGCGCTCGCCCGCGACGACGAGGAGCTGCGCGCCGCGCCCTACAAGGTGCTGACCGACTGGCAGAGCTACTATGGCGGCAATCTGCTGATCGTGCTGCCGGATTCCTTCGGCACCGCCGCCTTCCTGAAGGACGCGCCCGACTGGGTCGCGAACTGGACGGGCTTCCGTCCCGACAGCGCGCCCGCGATCGAGGGCGGCGAGAAGATCATCGAGTGGTGGAAGGAGAAGGGCAAGGATCCAAAGAAGAAACTCCTCATCTTCTCCGATGCGCTCGACGTCGAGACGATCGAGAAAGCCTATTGCCACTTCCGCGGCAAGGCGCGACTGAGCTTCGGCTGGGGCACCAACCTCACCAACGATTTCGTCGACTGCGCGCCGGAGCGCAACGACCAGCTTCGCGCCATCTCGCTGGTCTGCAAGGTGAGCGAGGCGAACGGCCATCCCGCCGTCAAGCTTTCCGACAATCCGGAGAAGGCGACCGGCGACCCGAAGGAGGTCGAGCGCTATCTGCGCATCTTCGGCGGGGAAGACAGGGTGAAGCAGCCGGTACTGGTGTAAGGACTGTCGTCCTCGCTCACGCCTTCAGCAGCCATTCATGCTCTGCGGCGTTGTGGAACTTCCAGGTGCGGCGCGGGCCGGCCATGACGTTCAGATAATAGAGGTCGTAGCCGTGGCAGGCCGCGCAGGGATGGTATCCGCGAGGAACAAGCGTCACGTCACCATCCTCGACCGCCATCGTCTCGTCCAGTGATCGGTCATCCGTATAGACCCGCTGGAAGGCAAAGCCCTGCGGCGGGTTCATGCGGTGATAATAGGTCTCTTCCAGTTGCGATTCCGCCGGCAGATTGTCCGCATCGTGCTTGTGCGGCGGATAGGACGAGGTGTGGCCGCCGGGCGTGATGACTTCCACTACAAGCAGCGAATCCGCGCCCTTGTCGGTCTCCGGCAGGATGTTGGTGACGTAACGTGTGTTGGTCCCCTTCCCGCGCGTCTCCTGGCCAAGGTCGTCGGGCGCGATGACGCGCGCGGGATGGCTCTTCGCCTTGCCGGGCGCGGTGCAGACGGCGAGTTCCATATCGGTCGTGGCCGTCACCTTCCAGCTTGAGCCGGCCGGCACATAGACCGACCAGGGCTTGCCCTCGAACGGCGAGGTACGCCCGCCGATCTCGCCGAAAACCTTGCCGTCTGCTTCCGCCCTGCCCTTGCCGGCGATGAAGACGAGGCAGGCCTCGCGGCCCCCGGTTTCGGCATCCGCTTTCTCGCCGGGCTTAAGGCGAAGGAGATCGAAGCCGACATAGGTCCAGCCGGCGTTTTCGGGCGTGACATGGGTGACGCATCCGTGCTTTCCGTTCGGCTTCACCAGCAAATTCGGCATGTCTTCCTCACTCATTCTCTTGGGCAGGCGCGTTCTTGTTCTCGTCCGGCGGAGTGTAGCGGAAGAGATAGACGTATGCGGCGTAGCCGGCGAACGCGAGGGCGATCATGCCCCAGTTCGGCGAGCCGCCAAAGAATTCCAGCGCCGCCCATATCAGGCAGACCACGAAAACTGCGATCCGTCGCCATAGCGGCCGGAAGAAGGGATGGTCGGCGTCCGATTTCAGCAATTCGGCGTGGCTCCGTCGCTTGCAGCGTCAGTTAGGGAATCCCATTAATTCGGAAATCCTTGGGTCTCGACCTCGTAGCCCGCCGCATTCATCACCCGCATCAGTTCCTTGTGGCCGATCTGGGCCATCTTCAGGGGCGGGTTCTTTTTCGGGTCCTGCTCGGCCTCGACGACGAACCAGCCTTCATAGCCACAATCGGCGAATTTCTGCACGATGGCGCCGAAATCGAGCGAGCCGTCGCCCGGCACGGTGAAGGCGCCGAGCGCCACGGCGTCGAGGAAGGACTGCTTCTTCCAGTCCAGCCCCCTGATCACATCCATGCGTACGTCCTTCACATGGACATGGCTGATGCGCTTGTGGTGCCGGTCGATGGCGCGCAGCACGTCGCCGCCGGCAAAGGCCAGATGCCCCGCGTCCAGCAGCAGCGGAATGCCTGCTCCCGAATGATTCATGAACGCGTCAAGCTCGTGCTCGAACTGCACGACTGCCGCCATATGGTGATGGTAGGCAAGCGGCATCCCCTCGCCCGCGCACCATTCGCCGAATTCGGTCATTTTGCGCGCATAGGCCTTCATCTCGTCGTCCGAGAGCACGGCCTTTTGCGACAGTGGCTTCAAGCGGTCGCCCTGGATGGAGCGTCCGACCTCGCCATAGACGATGCAGGGCGCCCCCACCGCCTTGAAAAGCTCGATCATCGGCCGGATGCGTTCCTTGTTCGCCGACAGGTCCTCGTTGACCAGCGTGCCGGAGAACCAGCCACCGCAAAGGGTCACGTCGGCCTTCTTCAGGATCGGCAGCATGACAGTCGGATCGTCCGGGAAGCGCCGCCCCTTCTCCATGCCGGTGAAACCGGCGGAACGCGACTGGCGCAGGCATTCCTCCAGCGAAACATCGTCGGAGAGTTCCACGAGGTCGTCGTTCCACCACGCGATGGGGGACATGCCCAGTTTGGCTTTCAAGATGTCATTCTCCAGATTTCGACCTCCCTTATGGGAAGGTAGCAGCTAGTCGCCGACGCTCTGCGTCTGCCTGTTCTTCTCATAAGCCTTGCGCGCGGCGTTGACTTCCTTGCGCACGCTGACCTCGGGCACCGCGACATCCCACCAATGCCCGCCCGCATCCGTCGAGACGAGGGGATCGGTGTCGATGACGATCACGGTCGTACGGTCGTTTTCACGCGAGCGTTTCAGCGCCGCCTCCAGGTCGCCGCAGGACGAAACGTGCTCGGCCATCGCCCCGAGGCTCCGCGCATGAGCAGCGAAATCGATATCCGGCAGAACGTCGTGGCGCGCGTCTTTCAACAGATTGTTGAAGTTGGCGCCGCCGGTCGCCATCTGCAGCCGGTTGATGCAGCCGAAGCCGCGATTGTCTAGCAGCACGATGGTCAGCTTGAGGCCGAGCATGACCGAGGTGGCGATCTCGGAATTCATCATGAGATAGGAGCCGTCGCCGAGCATGACGACGATCTCCTCGTCGGGCCGTGCCATCTTGGCGCCGAGCGCGCCGGCGATCTCGTAGCCCATGCAGGAATAACCGTATTCGCCGTGATAGGAGCCCGGCCAATCAGCCTGCCAGAGCTTGTGCAACTCTCCCGGCAGGCCGCCGGCCGCATGGACCAGCACGACGCCGTCGCCCATGGCGCGCTGCACCGAACCAATCACCTGCGCGTCGGAAGGCAGCGGCGCGTTGGTCGAGGCGGTGACGGCATCGGCGGCTTTGCGCCATTCGGCCTTGCCCTTCCTGGCCTTGTCCGTCCAGGCCTTTGGCGCGGCCCAGCCACCGAGATGCTCGGCGAGTTCGGTCAACCCGACGCGGGCGTCGGCGACAAGCGGCAGCGCCCGGTGCTTGAAAGCATCGAAAGGCTGCACATTGAGGCCGATGATGGTCTTGTCCGGATTGCGGAAGAGCGCCCACGATCCGGTCGTAAAATCCTGAAAGCGTGTACCGACCGCGAGCACGACATCGGCCTTTTCTGCCAATTGGTTGGCGGCCGATGTTCCGGTAACGCCGATCGCGCCCATATTGAGCGGGTTGCCGTCGGGCAGGCTCGACTTGCCGCCCTGTGTCTCCGTGACCGGGATGCCGGACTTGCCTGCCAAAACCTCGAGCGCGGCGGAAGCACCGGAATAGAGAGTGCCGCCACCGGAGACGATGAGCGGCGCCTTCGCCTTGCGCAGCGCCGCGACGGCCGCCTGCAATTCATTCTCGTCCGGCCGCTGCCGGCGCGGCAGCCACAGCCGTTCCTCGAAGAAGCTTTCCGGATAGTCAAAGGCTTCGGCCTGCACGTCCTGGCAGAGCGAAAGCGTCACCGGCCCGCATTCCGCCGGATCGGTCAGCACGGCCATCGCTCGGGTCAGCGCCGCCACGATCTGCTCAGGCCGGGTGATGCGGTCGAAATAGCGGGAGACGGGACGGAAGCAGTCGTTCGCCGAGACGGTGCCGTCGCCAAAATCCTCGACCTGCTGCAAAACCGGGTCCGGAATGCGGGTGGCGAAGACGTCGCCCGGCAGGAGCAGCACCGGCAGGCGGTTGACATGCGCGAGTGCCGCCCCAGTCACCATATTGGTCGCGCCAGGGCCGATGGAGGTAGTCGCAGCCATCATGCGGCGGCGGAAATTCGCCTTGGCGAAGCCGACCGCCGCGTGGACCATCGCCTGCTCGTTATGCGCACGATAGGTCGGCAGGTCGCGGCGCACCTGGTAGAGCGCCTCGCCCATACCGGCGACATTGCCGTGTCCGAAGATCGCCCACACGCCGCCGAAGAGCGGCATCTTCTCGCCGTCGATCTCCGTCATCTGGCGAGTCAGGAAGCGGGCGAGCGCCTGCGCCATGGTCAGGCGGATTTTCTTTGTCATCTGTCCTCCTCGCGCCTCCCGCCCGCCGGCTATTCCGTCAGGCTGCGGCGCGCTTGCGCGTCGCCAGCCACGCCTTCGTCAGTTGGCCGAAACGGTCGGCCATCTCGACAATCGCGGCCTCGTCGCCCATCCGCCCGGCCAGCCATTCCTCCGCCGCGTGGGCGAAGATGGTGCGCCCGACAGCGAACCCTTTTACGATAGACGCATCCGCGGTCGCGGAGAAGGCCGCTTCGAGTTCGGCGGCAGGGGCATCGAGCCCGAGGAGCACAACACCCCGGCACCACGGGTCGTTGCGCGCAATGGCCACCTCGATATTCTTCCAGGCCGCCTTGGAAGCCTGCGGCTCGAGCTTCCACCAATCCGGCCTGATGCCGAGCGCGTAGAGTTCATCGAGCACCTTCGCGATGGTGTCGTCTTCCAGCACGCCGTTCTTGCCGGCGATGATCTCGATCAGCAATTCGCGACCGACCTTCCGCGACGCCTGGAAAAGCGCGAGCAGCTTCTGCTGCTGCTCCTCCTTCAGCGCGGCCGGATCGTCGGGATGGTAGAAGCAGAGGCACTTTATCGTATGCGTCACCGGCCATTCGACAAGCTGCGAGCCGATGTCCTGACCGGCCTCGAAGCGGAGCGGCCGCGAGCCCGGCAGTTCTACCGGCCGGCCAATCCAGTCGAAGCCGTGCCTTGCAGCCTCAAAAAAGGCTTCACGGCCATATTTCTCGTCGATCAGCATGCCGTAGCCATGCCTGCCCCCAGCTACCTTCGCCGCAGCCTTTACGGCCAGCACCTTGAAGGCCGAAATCCGCGCTGCGTCGGCACCCACCCGCGCGGCCATTTCCTCGAATTGCGAACGGTGGTCGCAGGCAAACCCCATCAGGAGCGGGATATCACCGCGCCGTGTCGTCGCCCAGTGGAGGTGGTTGATCGCCTCGTCCTTGCGCAGCGCATGGTGCTTCGATCCATGCTCGAGGAAATACCGTAATTCCTCGAAGGTCGGGCTCTCCGGCGAGCAGAGCAGTCGCGACACGGCGAAGGCACCGCAGGCGTTCGCCCATGTCGCCGCCGTCTCGAAGCTCTCTCCGCCCAGCCATCCACGCAGGAAACCGGACATGAAGGCGTCGCCCGCGCCGAGCACATTATAGACCTCGATCGGAAAGCCCTGCCCGACGATGCCTTTCTCGAGATCCTCGGGAATGGCGCCTTCATAGACGATGCAGCCCATCGGCCCGCGCTTCAGCACGATGACGGCATCGGAGAGCGCCCGGATGGTCTTCAGCGCCTTCAGGAGGTCGTCCTCGCCGGAAGCGATCAGCACCTCCTCCTCCGTGCCGACGATCAGGTCGCAGTCGGGCAGCACGGTTTTCAGGTGCTGCGAAACCCGGTCGGATTTCACATAGCGTTCGTCGCCGGCTGCATGGCCGGCGAGGCCCCAGAGGTTCGGACGGTAGTCGATGTCGAAGGCGACCTTGCCGCCCTTCCCGCGCATGATCCGGATCGCCTTTTTCTGCGCGGCGTCGCTGTCGGGGCGCGAGAAATGCGTGCCGGTGACGACCACCGCGCGGGCTCGCGAAAAGAACGCCTCGTCGATATCGTCCCCGCAAAGCGCCATATCGGCGCAATTCTCGCGATAGAAGAGCAGCGGGAAGGATTTGTCGTTTTCGACTGAAACGAAGGCAAGCGCCGTCAGTCGCGCCGGATCGGTAACGATTCCGGCGGTTTCCACGCCTTCCCTCACCAACTGCTCGCGGATGAAAGCGCCGAACTGCTCGTCGCCGACCCGCGTCACCAGCGCCGATTTCAGGCCAAGCCTTGCGGTGCCGATGGCGATATTGGCGGGGCAGCCGCCGACGGATTTGGCAAAGCTCGTGCTGTCTTCGAGGCGGGAGCCGATCTGCTGGCCGTAAAGGTCGACGGAGGCGCGGCCGATGGTGATGACGTCGAGTTGCCCCTGTTCGTTTGGGGCTTCAGCCCTGGCCATGCGCTCCTCCGGGGATCGTTGGTTTTGCAAACGTGTGCAACGGTTGCGCGTTACCGTCAATATGAAATGTAAATTCCATGCTCAAGTCAATATGGAATATCTATTCTCTTTTTGCTGTGGCCAGTTCCGCGCGCCGCTCGGCAACGCTGACGGTCAGTGCCATGGCCAGCGCCATAGTAGCCGAAAGCGAACGGAAGCCGGCGAAATCCGCCTCTCCCACCTCGAACCATTCCGTCGCACACTCGGCGAGCGGTGAAAAGGCACTGTCGGTGATGGCGACGACCGGCACGCCGCGCCCGGCAAGGATGCGGGCGTGCTCCGCAGTCTCGGATGCGTAGGGCGAGAAGCTGACGGCGAGCGCGGCATCCCCCTCGCCTGCCAGCGCCAGCATCTCGGCATCTATACCGACCGGCGAACCGACCAGCGTGCACGGAATCCCGAGCTTGCCGAAAGCATAGGCCATATAGGTGGAGATCGGATAGGAACGGCGGCGCGCGATCAGATGGATCCTGCACGCATCCGCCAGGATGGCGACGGCATGTTCCAGCTTCGCCGCCTCGATGGCATGCGAAAGCTTGTCGAGCGAGCGGCGCGCCGCATCGAGGAACCCTTCGAGTACGGCGCTCTCATGCGATCCGGCCCGGGCGCCGGCCCGCAGCGCCGCCAGACGTTCCTCGTAGGAACTCGTCCGCTCTTTAAGCCGGTCGCGGAAGACACGCTGGAGATCGGAAAAACCCTCAAAGCCGAAATGCTGGGCGAAACGGACCAGCGTCGAAGGCTGCACATCGGCCGCCGCCGCGACGCTCGCCGCCGTGCCGAAGGCGATCTCATCGGGATTGTCCAGCGTATGCGCCGCGACCTGCGCCAACCGCTTCGGCAGCGACTGGCGACGCGTGATGATCATGGCGCGTAGCGATTCGAAATCACGCGGCGGCGGCAGCGTCCCGGCCTCATCCATCGGTGCTTTCCCTCCATTCGACGCGAAATTCCACAATTAGTAGAATAATGCTACAGCAAATAGAATAAATATTCCATCAATCGACGATCTGGATTATTCATGGCGCAGGGGTGGTTGCGCGGCTGCGTAAATCGTGGACAAATACGTTTGCGGGCGGCAAAACGATCCGTAAAAATGATGTTATTTCAGATGCTTGCATGAGCCGCGCCGAATTTCGGCGCGTAATTTCGTGCAACATCCGTGGGGAAGGAAATCGGGATGGACCGCATCGGGGTGGGGTTGATCGGCACCGGCTATATGGGCAAGTGCCATGCGCTCGCGTGGAACGCGGTGCATCCGGCCTTCGGCGACGTGCCGCGGCCACGCCTTGTCCATCTGGCAGAAGCAGGCGCCGCGCTTGCCGAGAAGCGCGCAGCCGAACTGGGCTTCGAGAAGGCGACGGGCGACTGGCGCGACCTGATCGACGATCCCGCGGTAGACGTGATCTCGATCACCACGCCCAACAAGTTCCACGCCGAGATGGCGATCGCGGCGCTGGAAGCGGGCAAGCATGTCTGGTGCGAGAAACCGATGGCTCCGAGCTTCGCCGAGGCCGAAGCGATGGCCAAGGCCGCGAGGCAGTCCGGCAAAGTGGCCATGCTCGGCTACAATTACATACAGAATCCGATGGTCCGGCACATCCGAAAGCTCATCTCGGAAGGCGCGATCGGCTCGGTCAACCATGTGCGCGTTGAGATGGACGAGGATTTCATGGCCGACCCCGATGCGCCGTTCACCGCCCGTAACGAGCGGGCCAATGGCTATGGCGCGCTCGACGATTTCGCCGTGCACCCGCTCTCCATCCTGCAAACCCTGTTCGGCAACATGACCCGTGTCCTGTGCGACATGGACAAGCCCTATGCCGACCGGCCGGCCGAGGATGGCTCACGCCGTGCCGTGGAAAACCACGACATGGCGAGCGTCCTCTTCCATCTGCACGGAGGCATTTCAGGCGTGCTGATGGTCAATCGCACCGCCTGGGGGCGCAAGGGCCGCATCGCGCTGCAGATCTTCGGCTCGCGCGGCTCGATCGCCTACGACCAGGAGCGCATGAACGAACTCCAGCTTTATCAGGCATCCGGTCGCCCGAGCGAGCAGGGCTATCGCATCATCCTCGCCGGGCCGCAGCACCCGCCCTATGATCGCTTCATCCCGGCCCCCGGCCATGGGCTCGGCTTCAACGAACTGAAGATCATCGAGTGCCGGCAACTGATCGGCCGCATGCGCGGCGAAGACACGCTCGGCATCGGCTTCGAGGACGGGCTGGAGATCGAGCGGACCGTGCACGCCATGGCCCGCTCATTCGAGCGCGGCCGCTGGGAAGTCGTGGCGTAAAAGGCCTCGGCCCATCACGCCCGCTTCGAAGCCGTGAACAGCGCAACGTCTATTCTGTAGCTGCCGTCGTCCTCGGTGTCGAAGTAGGACGTCGCAACCGAGGAGACGCTGGTCTGCAGCGCACGGATGGCCTGCACTTGCAGTTCCGGCGTGTTCATGCGCTCCACCCATGAGCGGAACTCGAGGCGCAGCCGGAAGCCCTGAACCGCGCCCGGGACAAAGCCAGCCCGCGCGATCGCCGCGTCCCATTCGGAGCGCGTGTAATTGCGCACGTGCGAACAGTCGCGCAAGAGTTCGATCGACTGGAAATAGGTGTCGAGCAGCGGTACGCCGGGCGTCACCGTATCGACCATCGCAAAGAACCCGCCGGGCTCGAGCACCCGCATTGCTTCCGAAAGCGCGGCATCGAGGCTGGTCCAGTGATGCGCGCTGAAACGGCTCACCACGGCATCGAAGCTCGCATCCTCGAACGGCAGCACCTCGACGGCTCCCTGCCGCGTCTTCACATTGGTCAGCCCACGCTCCCCCGCCGCATTCCCGACGACCTCCAGCATCTCGTGCGAGAGATCGTAGGCGGTGATTTCCCGCACCAACGGCGCCACATTGAAGGTGACGTGCCCTCCGCCGCAGCCAAGATCGAGCACGCGAGCATCCTTTCGCCCCCTCATAGCGTCCACCAGCGCCGCGAGGTCGTCGCTTTGCGAATGCACGGCACTCTTCAGATAGGCTTCGGCACGCGCTCCGAACTGGTTTCCCACCAGGGTTTCATGGCTGGTCTGCGACATCGGCACTGTTCCTCTCTCGGTGATCGGGAACCGGATACTACAGGAAGGATACCGGTTTCAGTTCTATCTTTATACTGGTATAAAACCCAATATGGTGACAGCGCAGACGACAGGACAGCGGCGTGAACTCGGCGATTTCGTTCGCTCGCTGCGCGAGAGGCTGACACCACAGGATGCGGGTCTGCCGTCCGGGCATCGGCGACGGACGCCGGGGCTCAGGCGCGAGGAGGCGGCGCTGCTCGCAGGCCTCAGCGTTACCTGGTACACATGGCTGGAGCAGGGCCGGGAAATCTCCCTGTCCGCGCAGGCACTGGCCCGATTGGCTGTCGCGCTCCGCCTTGGCCGAGCCGAACGGGCATATCTCTTCGAACTCGCGGCCAAACGCGATCCCGAGCAGCCGCCTCATGAAAGCGACGAGGCACCGGCCGCCGTCCTCGCCTCGGTGGATCTCATCGAAGCGCCGGCCTACATCCTCGACCGTGCGTGGACCGCTCTCAGGTGGAACGCAGCGGCTGGGAGTCTTTTCGCGGGATGGCTGGACGGTACGGCTGACCGCAACCTGCTCCGCTTCATCTTTCTGGAACCCGTTGCCCGCTCGTTCATCCACGACTATGAGACGAGAGCACGGCGCGTGGTGGCCGAGTTCCGGGCCGATGTCAGTTCGCATCTCGGCGATCCGGATGTGCATGATCTCGTGGAGGGCCTCGAACGGCAAAGCGCGCTTTTCAGACAATACTGGCGCGAGCACGCGGTGCTCGGGCGCGAGGGCGGCGAACGGACGTTCAACCACCCGGTCGAAGGCTTCCTGCGCTACGAACAAGTGACCTTCGCGCTCGTCGGCCACTCTCATCTGAAGCTGACAATGTTGACCCGGGCCTGACACCCGGGTCGACCAACACGGAAGCCTTCGCCTACTCCGACGTGCCCACCACGTTCTGGTCGTAGTCGATCAGCGAGCCGGTAATGACGCCCGAATGCGGGCTGAGCAGATAGCAGACGAGGTCGGCAAGCTGGTCCGGCTTGACGAGTTGGCCCATGGGCGACGCGGCTTCCGCCTGCGCCAGCCAGTCGTTGGGCGCTGCATGCCATTTCTTCTGCACCTCGTCCTCGCCCGGCGTATCCATCCAGCCCGGCAGCACGGCGTTGCAGCGGACGCGCTTCGAGCGGAAGCCGTAAGCCACGTTCTTCGTCAATGTCGCCAGCGCGCCTTTGGACGAGGAATAGGGCGCGAGGAAGGGCTGACCGCCATGGCCGGACATGGAAAGCACGTTGACGATCGAGCCCGGCACGCCGGCGTCGACAAGCGCCTTCACCACGCCCTGCATCAGGAAGAACGGCCCACGCACATTGATCGCGAAGAGCCGGTCGAACACTTCCGGCGTGGTGTCGATGAGCGAGCCGCGCTCCGACGAGCCGGCCGCGTTGACAAGCGCGTTGATCGTCCCGAATGCGGCAAGCGCCGCCTCGACCACACGCCGGCAATCTTCGACCTTGCCGAGATCTGCGGAGACGAAGCGGACATCCGCGCCGGAGGCCGACAGTTCGGCGACGGCCTTGCGGCCTTTTTCCTCGGAACGCCCGACCAGCACCAGCTTGCGGCATCCTTCGGCGACAAGCCTCTTCGCAACGGCGAAGCCGATCCCCTGTCCGCCTCCGGTGACGAGGGCGCGAGCGTCCTCGTTGCGCCGGGAGAAATCGGCCGCGTTCAAAGGTCGAACTCCGACATCTTCACGGTCCGGCCTTCCCTGACAGAGCGCAACGCCGCCTCCGCCATGGCAAGCGCGATCAGCCCGTCCTCGCCGCTCGGATGCGCCTTTTTGCCCTTCTCTGCCGCCTCGATGAAGGCCGCGATCTCGTTGGCGTAGGCTTCCGTGTAGCGGGTCATGAAGAAATCGTGCAGCGGCGGGCGAGTATAGCCGCTGCCGTTGGCGATCTCGATCGAGAGCGGCCGCTGGTTTTCCGCCGCCACCATGCCCTCAGAGCCATGCACCTCGATGCGCTGGTCATAGCCATAGGTGGCGCGGCGCGAATTGGAGATCGTGCACTGCCGTCCGCTCTTCGTCGTGATGATGACGCTGACGGAATCGTAGTCGCCCAGCTTGCCGATCTCCTTATCGACCAGCACCGAGGCCTGCGCCGTCACCGTCGCCGCCTCCTCGCCGAGCAGGAAGCGGGCCATGTCGAAATCGTGGATGGTCATGTCCTTGAAGATGCCGCCGGAGCGCGTGATGTATTCCGCCGGCGGCGCACCGGGATCGCGCGAGACGATCTGCACCATCTCGACCTTGCCGATGACGCCGTCGTCGATCGCCTTGCGCACGGCCGCGAAATGCGGGTCGAAACGGCGGTTGAAGCCGACCATCAGCGTCGCCTTCGTCTCCTTCACCACCGCCAGGCAGGCCTTGACCCGGTCGAGATCGAGATGGATCGGCTTTTCGCAGAAGATCGCCTTGCCGGCGCGCGCGAAGCGCTCGATCAAATCGGCATGGGTATCGGTCGGCGTGCAGATGACGACCGCGTCGATATCGCGGGATTTCTCAATCGCCTCGATCGTGCACACCTGTGCACCATAGGCTGAGGCAAGATCGGACGCGGCCTTCTCGACCGCGTCCGCGACCGCGGCGAGTTTCGCCACCGGATTGGCGGCAATCGCCTTTGCATGAACCTTGCCGATGCGTCCCGCGCCCAGCAGCCCGAATCTCACTGTCATGAAATATCCCTACGATGAAGAGTGTCGATGCCGCCGCGTTTGCGACGGCAGGTCGAGCACAGGATGATGGCTATACCGTGCCGCCGAGTTCCTCGGAAAGGTCCTGCAATTCCTTGTCACCAGCCATTTTGGTCTGCAGTTCGTCAAGGCTGATCTGGGTCTTGGTGAAGGTTCCGAGCGTACGGCCACGGTTGAGCACGGTGAATTTGTCGCCGACGGCATAGGCGTGGCGGACATTGTGCGTGATGAAGATGACACCGAGGCCCTTCGCCCTCACCTGCCGGATGAATTTCAGCACCATCGAGGTCTGCGCCACGCCGAGCGCCGAGGTCGGTTCGTCGAGGATCAGCACCTTGGCGCCGAAATGCACCGCGCGAGCGATCGCAACGCATTGCCGCTCGCCACCCGATAGCGTGCCGACCGCCTGCTCGGGATCACGCACGTCGATGCCGATCCTGCGCATCTCCTCGCGCGCAACCTTGTTCGCGTAGGCCATATCCATGAAGGAGAAGGGGCCGACCTTCCTCACAGGCTCGCGGCCCATGAAGAAATTGCGGGTGATGGAGAGGAGCGGGATCATCGCCAGATCCTGGAAGACAGTGGCGATGCCGGCGTCGAGCGCGTCGCGCGGACTTGAGAAGGATACCGGCTTGCCGTCGACCACGAAGTCGCCGCCGGTCGGCTTGTGCACGCCCGACAGGGTCTTGATCAGCGTCGACTTGCCGGCGCCGTTGTCGCCAAGAAGGCAATGCACTTCCCCTGCGCCGACAGTGAGCGAGACGCCTGCCAGCGCAACGACCGGGCCGAAATGCTTGACCAGATCCCGCACCTCGATCAGCGGACGTCCCCAGCCTTCGGGCCGGTCCTTTTCGGCGACGGCAGCCTGCGAAGCCGTGCTCATCAGCGTTCTCCCGTCACGCGCCGGCGGATCGAGCTGTTGAACAGGACCGCGATCAGAAGCATCGCGCCCAGGAACACCTGGAACCAGTCGCTCGGCGCGCCGGTGAACAGGATGCCCTGCTGCACGACGCCGAAGATCAGCGCACCGAGGCAGGCGCCGATCACCGAACCGTAGCCGCCGGTAAGCAGACAGCCGCCGATGACGGCGGCGATGATGGCCTCGAACTCCTTCAAGAGGCCACGGTCGGCAGCGGCCGAGCCGAACTCGAATACCTGGCAGGCGGCAAAGACGGTGGCGCAAAAGGCCGTCACCATGAACAGCGATATCTTCACGGCGCTGACCGGCACGCCGACATTACGCGCCGCGTCTGCGTCGCCGCCGGACGCGAATATCCAGTTGCCGATCCGCGTCCTGGTCAGGACGATATGGCCGATCACGGCGATGACGAAGGCCCACACGATCAGCATGGGAATGCCGGGAACCGCTGGCGCGCCGTTTGGCAGCTTGTTGATGATGCCGTTATCCGCCAGCCACTGGAAGAAACCGGGGAACAGCTTGGCCGAAAACAGCGAGGCCACGAAGCTGTTGTCCGAATATTCCTTCAGCCCGCTGACGATGGTGCGGTTGGTGAAGATGATCGAAAGCGCGATCGTCAGCCCGCGAAGGATATAGAGCGAGGCGAGCGTGACGATGAAGGAAGGCAGGCGCGTGCGCACGATGATGTAACCGTTGAGCGCACCGATCGCCATCGCCACGACGAAGGCGAGGATGACGCTAAGCCCCACCGGCACATGGAAATAGATCGTCGGGATGGCAATCATCATGCCGGTGAAACCGATCATCGAGCCCACCGAAAGGTCGAACTCGCCGCCGACCATCAGAAGCGCCGCGCCCACCCCGATGATCATGAGTTGCGCCGTGACGGTCATCCAACTCAGGATGCCGTCGGAAGCGAACATACCGGTGTCGCCCGCCGTAAAGGCGAAGAAGACGAGGACCAGGACCGCACCGGCGAGAGCGCCGGAATCCGGTCGTCTCATCAGCCGCTGGTACCAGGACTGGCGGCTGAGCCGTTCGTCGACCACATCCACGATCGGCGTGGCGGCCGCACCGGGATCGGTTTGTCCGGCCATTTCTCACCTCGCATCTTGTCCCCGGACGCAGTCCGGCAGGCGCCCGGCCATTGGGGAAGGAAAGGCGGGCGTCGAGACGCCCGCCTGCCCAGGCCTCAGCGATATTCGCCGGCGAGTTTCTCGACCAGGGCGATGTTGTCCTTCGTCACGAAGCCCGGCCCCGTATTGACGTTGTTCGCGGGCATTACGCCGTAACGGACATATTGCGTGAGGAAGACGATCGGCAGATAGCCCTGCAGATAGGGCTGCTGGTCGATCGCCGCGTCCATGGTGCCGTCCTTGATCGCCGCGGAGATGTCCGCGTCGAGGTCGAACGAGATCACGCTCTTGAACTTCGAGCGCGAGCCGGTGTCACGGAGATATTTGATCGTCGGATCCGCCGAATTCGGCCCGAGCGTTATGATGCCGTCCGTATCCGGGTGGCTGGCGAGGAACGCCTTGACCTTGTTGTAGATCCCGGTCGGATCGATGCCGGAATCGACCATCTGGTCGCCGAGCTTCACGCCGAGACCGTCAGCATAGCCCTGGCAGCGCTGAACCGATGCGGGGTTGGTGATGTAGTGGTTCACGCAGAGGAAATGGGTGACGCCCGCTTTCTTGGCGCGTTCGCCCGCACCCTTGCCCGCGTCATATTCGGGCTGGCCGATATGCATCAGCGCGCCGAGTTCCTTCGACTGCTCGGCCGTACCGGAATTCACGGTGATAACCGGGATGCCCTTGGCGACGGCGCCCTGGATCGCCGATTGCAACACGTCGAAATCGGCGATGGTGGTGACAATGCCGTTCGGGTTGGAAGCCGTCGCCTGCTGGATGATGCGCGCCATATCGGCGATGTCGCCGGTCGGCGGGTTGCGATACTCGACCTTCACGCCCTCATCATGCTCGGCATTCTTGAGGGCATTCTTGATGACGTTCCACCACGAGTCCGAATCCGGCGCATGGCTGACGAAGACGAAACGCTCATTGTCGGCGAGCGCGGAAGAAGTGGTCGTCGCCACCGCTGCCACCATCGCCGCGGCCATGAGCACGCCGCGCAGCAAAGCAGATTTCATCGATAATCCTCCCTTGGATACACTCAGGCGCCGCATCTTACCCCCGCCTAGCGAGGCGGCAAGCTGCGCTCCTCCCAATTCAGCGCATAATGGAACTTTTATACCATTATTGCGATTGAGTGGAATATTAATTCCATTCTGGTGCGCACCTGTCAAGCACCGTCTCACGGGCCAAGGCGAGCCGGCCTACAGCCAGGGACGATTGACAAAGGGAAAAAAAGGATTGCCGGCTTTGCGCCCTTGGCGCCTAGGCCTGCTCGTCAAGATAGAGAGGCTTGTCGTCCTCTTCGTTCGCCGCCTGCGCACGCTGCAGGCGATCAGCCGTGATCTGGCAGAGGTTCCGCCACATACCGCGAATGGCCTCGGCCCTCGCCGCCGCCGAACGATCCGCGCCCTGGCTATCCATCACCGAGGAGATACGATCGAAATCCGCCGAGCAACGGCGCACGGAAGCGTCGATCTCCGACACCTGTTCCGGCGTCAGGCTCGCTCCTGCGAGCGCCACCAGCACTTTCTGCGACATCTGCCTCACGAGGCTTGCCTGCTTCGCGAGCGCCTCACCCCAGTCGATTACCATCTTGGGTATCCCACTGCGCCCGCGTCGATTTTCTCATTATCGGCCTGGCAAGGAAACGACGTGCCCTCGACGCGTCGGCGCTTCCAACCACAAACTACTGAATATCCGGACTTATTTATGACCTGGCCCATTCCGGCTTGGGATCTGCCGCAAATAAAGCGGCAAGCGGCACGATTGCAGTCCCGGCGCCCGTCCCTATATTCGCGCGATGATACCGATCTCCGTCCTCGACCTGTCGCCCGTGCCGCAAGGCTCCGATACGGCGCAATCGCTGAAAAACACGCTCGATCTTGCGCGGCATGCCGAACGGTTCGGCTACCGCCGCTATTGGCTCGCCGAGCACCACAACATGCCCGGCATTGCCAGTGCCGCCACCGCGGTGGTTATCGGTCACGTCGCGGCGGGCACCTCGACGATCCGGGTCGGTGCCGGCGGCATTATGCTGCCCAATCATTCGCCGCTGATGGTGGCGGAGGCGTTCGGCACGCTGGCGTCGCTTTTTCCCGGCCGCATCGACCTCGGGCTCGGCCGCGCGCCAGGAACCGATCCGCTGACGGCGCGGGCGCTACGTCGCAACCTCCATTCCGATGCGGATGCCTTCCCGCAGGACGTGGTCGAACTGATGGGCTATTTCCAGCCCGTCGAAGAGGGGCAGCGGGTACGCGCCGTGCCGGGCGCCGGTCTTGACGTGCCGATCTGGATCCTTGGTTCGAGCCTGTTCGGCGCGCAGCTTGCCGCCATGCTCGGCCTGCCCTACGCTTTCGCCTCGCATTTTGCCCCAGCCGAGATGGAACGCGCGATGGCGATCTACCGGGAACGCTTCCAGCCCTCCGCGCAGCTTCAGAAGCCGCATGTGATGCTCGGCCTCAACGTCTTCGCCGCGGAGACCGACGAGGAGGCACGGCTGCTCTTCACCTCGCAGCAGCAGGCCTTCGTCAATCTGCGAAGCGGCCGCCCTGGCCAGTTGCCGCCGCCGGTCGCCGGCTATTACGAAACGCTCGAGCCAATGGCGAAAGCGATGATCGACCAAGCACTTTCCTGCACGGTCGTCGGCTCCCCGGAGACGGTGCGAAATGGCATGGAGAACTTCGCCAAGGCAACCGGTGCCGACGAGATCATGGTCACCGGCCAGATCTTTGATCACCGTGCGCGGGTCCGCTCCTTCGAGATCGCGGCGGATGCGGTGCGGGTACTCGCCGGCGCTGCCTGACGCACCGACCTCCCTGCTCCGGTTTGCGGAGCCTGAATTCGGAACCTGCTATTCGACGGTCACCGACTTCGCCAGATTGCGCGGCTGGTCGACATCCGTGCCCATCTGCACCGCCGTATAGTAGGCGAGGAGTTGCACCGGCAGCGCATAGACGATCGGCGCGATGAATTCCGGCATATCGGGCAGGACGATTGTCTCGAAGGTCTCGATCCCGGCGCGCGCCGCGCCCGCCTCGTCGGTAATCAGGATGATCTTCCCGCCGCGTGCGGCGACCTCCTGCATGTTGGAGACGGTCTTTTCGAAGATACGGTCATGCGGCGCGATGACGATGACGGGCATATTCTCGTCGATCAGCGCGATCGGGCCGTGCTTCAGTTCGCCCGCCGCATAGCCTTCCGCATGGATATAGGAGATTTCCTTGAGCTTTAGCGCGCCTTCCATCGCCAGCGGATAGCTGGTGTCGCGGCCGAGATAGAGGACGTGGTTCACCCTGGCGAGTTCGCGCGCCACCTTCTCGATCTGCCCGTCCAGTTTCAGCACCTGGCTGGCGAAGCGCGGCGCTTCGGAAAGCTGGCGCACCAGCCGCTTCTCCTCCTCCTCGTCGATCGTGCCGCGCTCGGCTGCGGCGCGGACGGCGAGCGAGGCCAGCACGGAAAGCTGGCAGGTGAAGGCCTTGGTCGAGGCGACGCCGATCTCCGGGCCGGCGAGCGTCGGCAGGGTGACGTTGGATTCACGCGCGATTGTGGACCCGCGAACATTGACGACGGCGCCGATCGGCACGCCTTCGCTGCGGCAATAGCGGAGCGAAGCGAGCGTGTCGGCCGTCTCGCCGGACTGGGAGACAAAGAGCGCGGCGCTGTTCTTCGCAAGCGGCATCTCGCGATAGCGGAATTCCGAGGCGATATCGATATCGACCGGCAGCCGCGCATAGCGCTCGAACCAGTATTTGCTGATCAGTCCGGCCAGATAGGCCGTGCCGCACGCCGAGATCGCCAGCCGGTCGAGCTTCTCGAAGTCGAAAGGCAGGTCCATCGCCCGCGTCCGGCCACTGGTGAAGTCGAGATAATGCGCCAGCGTATGCGAGATCACTTCCGGCTGCTCATGGATTTCCTTTTCCATGAAATGCCGGTGGTTACCCTTGTCGACAAGGTACGAGGTGCCGACCGATTGCTGGCGCTGCCGCTTGACCGGATTGCCGTCGATATCGAAGATCTGCACCTTGTTGCGGCGCACGACCGCCCAATCGCCATCCTCCAGGTAGGTAATGGCGTTGGTGAAGGGGGCGAGCGCGATGGCATCGGAGCCGAGATACATCTCGCCCTGCCCGTGGCCGACCGCAAGCGGCGGCCCGTTGCGCGCCCCGATGATCAGGTCCTCGTCGCCCTTGAACATGATCGCCAGCGCGAATGCGCCCTGAAGACGCCTCAGCGCGTTATGCGCGGCCTCGATGGGCTGCGCGCCGCCGCGCAGTTCGCGGGAGATCAGGTGCGCCACGACCTCCGTGTCGGTCTGCGACTGGAAGACATAGCCATCGCGCTTCAGTTCGTCGCGCAGTTCGGCGAAATTCTCGATGATGCCGTTGTGGACGACCGCCACCTCGTCGGCGAAATGCGGATGCGCGTTTGTCTCGTTCGGCACGCCGTGCGTCGCCCAGCGCGTATGGCCGATGCCGATCGTGCCAGACAGCGGCTCGGCTTCGAGCCGGCGCTCCAGATTGACGAGCTTGCCTTCGGCGCGGCGGCGGGAGAGTTCCCCCCGCTCGACGGTTGCGACGCCTGCTGAATCATAACCGCGATATTCCAGCCTTTTCAGCGCATCGACGATGAGCGGCGCCACCGGCGTCTGCCCGACAATCCCGACAATTCCACACATCGCTGAAAACCCCTGCCTTACTGCCGTTTTTCGCGCTTAGGACGTCAACCGCGCAGACGAAAGTCACATATCGTTTCGAGGCGTTTCAGCGGTGGTTCGAAGAGTACCCCGACGCGATAGCCGAAGATATCACCAGTCGATTTAGGGGCGGTTACTACAATCGTTCATTTTGGGCGTTCATTTTTGGGCCTTTGCCTTTTCCTTGGCGGCGGCAAGCCGGGCGCGCAGTTCGAGCCCCCTGCCCTCCTTGGTGGATTGCCGGGCCCGGCCGAAGGCAAGCCCACCATCGGGCACGTCCTCGGTGATGACGCTGCCGGACGCGATGTAGGCGTCGGCGCCGATCGTGACCGGCGCGACGAGCGCCGAATTGGAGCCTATGAAAGCCCGTGCCCCGATCTCGGTGTGGAACTTGCTGAAGCCGTCATAGTTGCAGGTGATCGTGCCGGCGCCGAGATTGGCCTTCGCACCGACGGTCGCATCGCCGACATAGGTCAGATGATTGATCTTGGCGCCATCCTCGATGACCGACTTCTTGACCTCGCAGAAATTACCGACCTTGACGCCCCTGCGCAGATCGGCCCCCGGTCTCAGCCGCGCGAACGGCCCGACCTCGCTGGTAGCTCCGATCACCGCCTTCTCGAAATGGGAGAAAGAGTGGATGCGAACGCCCTCCGCGACGGTCACTCCTGGTCCGAACCAGACGTTCGGCTCGACAACCGTGTCGGCGGCGATAGCCGTGTCCCAGGAGAAAAAGACCGTTTCGGGCGCAATCAGCGTCACGCCGGCAAGCATCATCTCGCGGCGTTTCCTCGCCTGCCATATCGCCTCGGCGGCAGCCAGTTCAACACGGTTGTTGATGCCGATGGCGTTTTCGTAAGCCCCTTCGATCGCTTTCGTGGAAAGGCCGCGCGCATGGGCGATCTGAACGATGTCGGTTAGATAGAACTCGCTCTTGGCATTCCTGTTCTCGACGGCATCGAGCAGAGACAGCGCGGAAGCGCCCGCAACCGCGATCACGCCGGAATTGCAGAAGCCGATCTTCCGTTCTTCCTCGGTGCAGTCCTTCTCCTCGCGGATGGCGACGAGCGAACCGTTCCGCTCTATCAGCCGCCCATAGCCGGTCGGATCGGGCGGCCGGAAGCCGAGAACCACTACATCGGCGCCGCCTGCCAGTTCGGCCCGCAGAGCTTCTATCGCCTCCGGCACGATCAACGGCGCGTCCCCGCACAGGAAGACGACATCGTCATAGCCTTTAGTGATCGCCTCGCGAGCGGAGAGCGCGGCATGCGCCGTGCCGCGCCGCTCGGCCTGCACGAAGGATTTCGTGCCGGCTGCGTGGCGTTCGACCGCCGCCCCGACCGCCTCCGCACCCTTGCCGACGACCAGCGCCACGTCGCCCGCCCCCGCCGCGACGGCCGCGCGTACGACATGGGCTACCATCGGCAGGCCGGCAATCGGGTGCAGCACCTTGGGCAGCGCGCTCTTCATGCGCGTGCCCTCACCGGCGGCGAGAATTACCGACAAGCAGGTTCGTGCATTCATGAAAGGAAAGCTCGCGTTGAAACCCATTTCTTGCGCGCGCGTCTCTTAACACCGCTTCAACGCAGCACAAAGCCCGAGGTCAGCCAAGCCGGCCAAGCACCGGGAAAGCTTCGAGAAGCCAGTAGGAGACGAACTGTACGCCGCCGGTGAGGAAGGCAACGCCGGCGATCACCAGCAAGCCGCCAATCACCTTCTCCACCCGGCCGAGATGCATCCGGAAACGGCCGAGGAAGCGCATGAAGGCGCCGGAGAAAAGGGCGGCCAGCAGAAAAGGCACGCCGAGGCCAAGCGAATAGGCTGCCAGGAGAAGCGCGCCTTGCGACACCGTTTCCTGTCCGCCGGCAAGGGTCAGGATGGGTCCGAGCACCGGCCCGATGCAGGGCGTCCAGCCAAAGGCGAAGGCAAGCCCCATCAGATACGCCGCAAGGACGTTCGCCGGGCGTCCTTGCGTCTGGAACCGCGCTTCGCGGGAGAGGAGCGGAATGCGGATGACGCCGAGGAAATTCAACCCCATCAGGATGATAAGAAGGCCAGCCACGATCGCCAGCGGCTGCTGCCAGTGCCGGAGCAGCGTGCCAATGGTCGAGGCGCCCGCGCCAAGCGCCACGAAGACGGTGGAAAAGCCGAGCACAAAGGCAATTGAAGCCGCCAGCAAAGGCAGGCGCACCGCCCGGACGGCATCGGTTTCGGCATGCGTGCCACGGAAATCCTCGACCGTCACGCCTGCCATGTAGCAAAGATAAGGCGGCACGAGCGGCAGCACGCAGGGCGACAGGAATGACAGCGCGCCCGCGCCGATCGCACTCGCATAACCTATGTCCACAGCCATCGCTCTGCCCGACTGGTGCCGATCAATATCCGACACGGCTATACAGAGCCCCGCCGCACCACTCCAGTCACCTTTGCGTGGCATGTCGCCGCGAACCGCTCGTCGAAAGGCCAAGGGGTCACGCGAAATTCCGGCCCGCCTTATCAAGGCGGGCCGTTTCACAATAAGGGTGGTGTAGATCGAGCGTGATATCACGGAAGAAAATAATATCTGCTCACCGTATAAGCCACCCAGATCAGAACAAGCGGGAAAAGCGCGTCAAAGGCGTAACTCAGGAGCCTGCTGCCCCGCTTGAGCTCCGACCGCACGGGCCGGTCGTAGTCGAATCCCGGATCCTTGGTCATGCAGACACCCCCGGTCATTCATCTCACCGGCCGGATTATCCGACGCACCGCCTAACGCCGTGTTTCCGCGATCGCTAAAATACGGATCGATCCACACTTCCGCGTCCCCGTCTGGTTAACCGGCACAGGCCCAACAATTGTACCGCCCCTGGTCCTCCTCGGAATACGAATTTCCTCGTTGAAGCCGATGGAGGTCGACCGGACACAGGCTGGGTGGCAAGCGGCCGGATTTCGGCGTTTCAGGAAAACCGAAGTGACACGATTGCAAAGGGCAAGTGTCCCGATTTCCCGTTTCGGCGGCATCGAGGGGATGGTCGTCGCCGGCATCCTCCTGATGCTCTTCGGCGACTTCATGTTCGCGCTGAACGATGCGCTCGGGAAATGGCTCGTGGCGACCTTCTCCGTCGGACAGGTCGTGCTCATCCGTTCGGTTGGCTTCTTCCTCGTACTGGTGCCGATGCTGCTGCGCCAGGAGAAGGGAACCGTATTCAGGATCGCCAGCCCCGGCCTCGTCTTCCTGCGGGCGGTTCTGACGACAGTGGACACGGCTTGCTTCTACGCGGCGGTGGTCTACCTGCCGCTCGCCGACGTCATGAGCTTCTACATGGCCGCGCCGATCTATGTCGCCGCACTTTCCCACTTCTTTCTCGGAGAGAATGTCGGATGGCGGCGCTGGATAGCCATCACGATCGGTTTTTGCGGCGTGCTCATCATGCTCAGGCCCTCGACCTCGGCCCTGTCGCTTGCCTCCGCCTACGCCATCGTAGGCAGCCTCTCTTTTGCCATCTCGCTCATTCTCAGCCGCCTTCTGCGCGGAACGAGCGACGCGACCCTTGTCACTTGGCAGACGATCGGCGGCGTCGTTCTCGGCGCGGTGCTGACCATCGGCGCATGGAAGACGCCCTCGGTCGCCGAACTGCTCCAACTTCTTCTGCTCGGCGTCGTCTCCTGCGCGGCGCATCTCATGATCACGCGTTCGCTGAAGCTCGCACCCGCCTCGACACTGGCGCCGCTTCAATACACGATGCTGATATGGGGCGCCCTGCTCGGCTACTTCGTCTTCGGCGACGTGCCGGAAAGCCGCATCTGGATCGGCTCGGCGATCGTCGTGCTGGCGGGCCTCTTCATCTTCCACCGGCAGAAGGTCAAGGCGGTGGTGCCGCCGGAGAACGTTCCGAAGGGCGTGAGCTGATACCCGCTTCGGGATGCTGCAGGACAAGCCCTGCGGGACAAGCACCGCGAATCGCGCCGGCTTGGTCATCGTAGCGAGCACGCCCTGCCGGCTTCATCGGCAGGGCTGTATCCCGCCGCGACGCTTGTTGCAGATGCTCTGTTCTATCTTTATATGCAGTCTTCGCTGTTCCGGCCTTGTGTTGGAACAACGAAAACCCTAAGCAATTCAGCGTCGAAGATCGACCCCGGAGCGTAGCGCAGTCTGGTAGCGCATCTGGTTTGGGACCAGAGGGTCGCAGGTTCGAATCCTGCCGCTCCGACCAACGGATTGAACGAGGGAAAGATGTCTGCGCGCATTTACAGCCCCGCCCGGACCGCCATGCAGTCGGGAAAGGCCAAAACCGGTTACTGGCTGCTCGAGTTCGCCCCCGAGAAGCCGCGCAAGATCGATCCCCTGATGGGCTATACGACCTCCGGCGACATGAAGAGCCAGATCAGGCTGAAATTCGCCACACGCGACGAAGCCGTCACCTATGCGGAACGGAACGGCATCCCCTACCGGGTCGAATTGCCCAACGAGGCAAGCCGCAAGCAGATTTCCTACTCCGATAATTTCCGCTATGACCGCAAAATGCCGTGGACGCATTGAGCACGGCCGACATCCGGCCAAAAGATTCGACCCCGAACAAAACGGTCCCGTAGCTCAGCTGGATAGAGCACCGGCCTTCTAAGCCGGGTGTCGCAGGTTCGAGCCCTGCCGGGATCGCCATAGTTTCAATAGTTTATCACGAAAACTGGTCTCACGCCGTGGGCGCCGGAAATATCTCGCCGAAGCTCGTCGGCGTTGCAAGGGCCGCCAACCAGAGCCTGTCTATCGACGACAGAATGCCAGCATCGAGCCCACCCGGCTGCCTCCAATAGTCACCCGTCGGCACATGGATGTTCTGCCGTGTTTCCAGCGCCGCGACTTCGGCCCGTGTCGCCTCCGCGATGCAGGCGCGTATCCGGGCGAGGCCGGCGCAATGGACTGCCGCGAGGCTTCCTCTGAGCAAGGCCGGCGCCATCCTCGGAAAGGTCAGCCGGCTTTGCGGCAATTCGGAAAGATTGACGCACAGGCAATCCTTCCCGGCAGCCATGATCGCCAGGCGATTCGCCTTGGCTTCCAGGCTTTGCAGGGTGGGATCGGAGCGGAGAGGATCCGCCGTACCGAAGCCGTAGAAATGCGAGGGACCAGCACGCCGATCGTAGATCATGTCGCAGCCGCAGAAGGCCATGATGTCAGGCTTCAGCGCATCCAGCACCCAATAGGCGGCGGAGAACACCATCGTGCCGCCGGCATAGACGATCCCGCCGAAGCGGTTGTTGGCCGGGACGTAATCCTCATATGTGATGATCCGCTGCCCCGACGCCGGTAGCGGCCGTCTTTCCTCGGGGAAATCCTCCGGATGGACCAGATGCGTCCAGTCGGGCCGTACCCGCCAGGCATTGTTGATGGCTACGATCTGGCTGATGTGACGCGTATCGAATTCCCGCGCCCGGACGGCTTCCGGAGCGCTGCCGATGACAAGGACAACTTTCGTCAAGAGCGGCCCCTACCGCGAATTCCCCTGCTCGCAGGCGGCATTCGCCTCCATCGATCGGAAAGACATACGACATGAACCGATCGCAGGGTCAATACGACGAAGGCCGCACCGCCATCGCTGGTGGTAACCGCGACTTTACAGCCGCGACCTGCGGGCGCCCTGCCTACGAACGCCTTGTCAGGAGGACCGCGAGCAGCCCGATAATGCCAACGGCGACCGCAGCCGTGACAACCGGATTTTCGCGGGCGGCATCACGTGCATGCCGTGCGCCTCGGCGCAGATCCGGCATGGCGTCATGGACGTGCTCCCACAGTTCGTCATAGAAGTGGCCGGCACCATCGCGAGCGTCTGAATAAGCGGCCCGTCCTTGCCTTGAGACTATCTTTTGGAGGGAAGAGACCTGGCGGGAAAGCTGGGCGATCTGGTCCTGCACGTCATCCTGGAGGTCTTCGCGAAAGTGGTTGAGCGCCGATGCCATGGCAAATTCCTTGCTTGAACGATGGATCGATTCTTCAACGGCAGCACGCGGTTTTCGTTCCGCCTCAAGCTCTTGGCGTCTCCAGACGACGCGCCCAGTTTTCGGTCCGGCCGGAAGCAAGTCGCGCATCGACCAACCGCTGCCAACTGTCGGGCAGGCCCGGCAATGCCGCCAGTTCCTCGAGCGCGGAGCGGTTCATCCGATCGTGGTAGAGAAGATGCGACACCCGGCCAAGCGACCATTCGGGATGCGGCCGTTCCGCGAGGACGCCATGGTCGCCGGCGGCGATAACGCCCGGTTCGATCACGCGGAAATACCAGCCGCTGCGGCCGGTCTCCTGTACGCGGCGTGCCATATCGGGAAGGTCGAAGCGCAGGTTCAGCCTCCAGCATGGCTGCCGGGCCTGGCTGACCTCTATCAGAGCCGACCCGGCCCGCCAGCGGTCGCCAAGGCAGAAATCGGCTTCGGTCGCGTCGCCGACGACCAAATTCTCGCCGAAGGCTCCGGGGCGGAAGCAGTCTGCCCGACGCGGCAGCTCGGCGGCCCAAAGCGGCAGATGGGCGAGCGCATAGGCGTGGAGCGCCTTATGCGGTCCGCCATGATGCTTCCGGTCGCCCTGCTCGTCTCCATCGAGCCCGAGTGGCCCGGCCATGACCGGACCGGCCACTTGCTGCTTGTCGATGGCGCTCGGAACGCCTGCCGGGCCGAGCGGCGCCACCCGGCCGATGCGCAGTTCGGCGATTTCGAAAGCTTCCCCTGGCCGCACGGGCATCAATTAACGTCCATTTGTGTCGGCTCATCACCCGAATGCTGCCGCAGCATCTCGGCTGAAAGGATCATCAGGGAATAGCTGACGGCCTTCGGCGGCCAGCCCGCCTTGATGGCGATCTCGGCAAGGCCGGTGAGCGACGGTTCGAGCGCCAAACGGCATTCCGTCAGATAAAGCAGGTCGTCCGGATGTCTGGTCGGTGCGTTGATCTTCGCCGTGGCCATGAATTACTCGCATCGGATTGCCCGCTGTTGCCCAATGCTTATTTGGATGGAATTCACCGCAACAACAAGGGAGCATAAGGGACTATATGGGTGCCGGACGGCAGTCACCCGGGCAGCGGCATGCGGCGTATCACCTCATCTCCGGCGGGATGCCGACGGTAGTGCGGTCGATCACCTCGCGCAGCGCAAACGAGGAGTTGATCTTGGTGACATGCGGCATGGCGGAGAGCCATTGCTTGTGGATGCGCTCGTAGTCCTCTAGGTCGCGGGCGGCGATCCTCAATATGTAGTCGTACTCGCCGGACATCAGGTGGCAGGAAAGCACGTTCGGGCAGCGCTTCACCGCCGCCTCGAAATCGGCCAGCGATTTCTCGAACTGGCCGGAAAGCGAAATGTGCACGATCACCGTCATCCGGTGCGATAGCGCGCCGTTGGAAAGCTGCGCGTGATAGCCGAGGATGACGCCGGTGTTCTCAAGGATATCGAGTCGGCGCGAGCAGGCTGATTGCGAAAGGCCGACCTTCTCGGCCAGCGCGGCGTTGGAAATGCGGCCATTCTTCTGAAGCGTGTCGAGAATGGCGATATCGATCCTGTCGAGAGCCATTATCCGCGATTTCTTCTGTGAACTCAGGAGGTCGAGCAAAACTTATCGAAAATGTGGGCATGCCACAACCGAATTCGCAAGCACGTTCGACCGATTTTGTGTTTCACTTGAGGTATAATGCAACAATGCCGCTCGCGACAGGAGGAGCCCATGCGTGTCGGTTGCCCAAAGGAAATCAAGAATCATGAATACCGCGTCGGCCTGACCCCAGGTGCGGTACGTGAATATACCGCCCACGGCCATGAAGTGCTGGTCGAAACCAGGGCCGGCGCCGGTATCGGGGCCGACGACAATGCCTATCGCACGGCCGGCGCCCGGATTGCCGGGACGGCAGCGGAAATCTTCCAGAAATCCGACATGGTCGTGAAGGTGAAAGAGCCGCAGCCGAGCGAATGGGCGCAGCTTCGCGAAGGCCAGATCCTCTATACCTACCTTCATCTCGCGCCCGACCCGGAGCAGACCAGGGGATTGCTCGGCTCCGGCGTCACGGCGGTCGCCTACGAGACAGTGACTGACGAGCGCGGTGGACTGCCGCTGCTCGCGCCGATGTCGGAGGTAGCCGGCCGGCTTTCGATCCAGGCTGGCGCCGTGGCGCTTCAGAAGCCGAATGGCGGCCGCGGCGTGCTGCTCGGCGGCGTGCCGGGCGTTCTGCCGGCCAAGGTCGCCGTGATCGGCGGCGGCGTCGTTGGCCTGCATGCGGCGCGGATGGCCGCCGGCCTTGGAGCCGAGGTGACGGTCATCGACCGCTCGATCCCCCGCCTGCGCCAGTTGGACGACATCTTCGGTGGCCGCATCCACACACGCTATTCGACGGTCGAGGCACTGGAAGAAGAGTGCTTTTCGGCCGATCTGGTGATCGGCGCGGTGCTCATTCCCGGCGCCGCCGCGCCGAAACTGGTCACTCGCGAGATGTTGTCGGGCATGAAGAAGGGCGCGGTTCTGGTCGATGTCGCCATTGACCAAGGTGGCTGCTTCGAGACCTCGCATGCGACCACCCATTCCGACCCGACCTATGAGGTCGACGGCGTCATCCACTATTGCGTGGCCAATATGCCCGGCGCCGTGCCGGTGACTTCGGCACATGCGCTCAACAACGCAACGCTCCATTACGGCCTCCAGCTTGCTGACAAGGGCCTGACCGCGCTCGTGGACGACCCGCATCTGAGAAACGGCCTCAACGTCCACAAGGGCAGAATCACCAACGCGGCGGTCGCCGAGGCACTCGGCTACGAACTGGCCGAGCCAAAGAAGGTCTTGGCAGCCTGAAGGCATCGAGGGAAGGCTGGCGCTTCGGAGCCGGCCTTCCACCATAGGTGCATATTTCAGGCGCACCCAATCGGCTTAGGCAATAAGCATTAAAATACATGTGCCTGTGGCATTTCGATCACAACCTTAACGCGACAAGGCATGCTATCTAATCCGCATCAGTTCCTTTTGGGCGGGTTAATACATGTTCAGAACTTTCAGGACGGCGCTGCTTGGCGGCGCGAGCGCTATTATTTTGGTATCGGCAAGCTATGCGGCCGATATGGTCGAGCCGGCGCAGGCGCCGCAGCCGGCTGCCGCCGGCATGAACTGGTCCGGCTTCTATGTCGGCGTCGGCGGCGGCTTCGGCGCAGTCGGTTACAATACCGGCATCGGGTTCGGTAATATCGGCGGCGGCGGTGTCTTCGGTGAACTCACCGCCGGCTACGATCACATGCTGACTGAACGACTTCTTCTGGGCGGTTTCATCGACACCCATCTCGGCACGATCGGACCGGAATTGAAGGCCGCCTTTGGCGGTCCATCGGAGAAAATCATCAACAATTATGGCTTCGATGTCGGCGTCCGGTTGGGCTATCTGCTTAACGGCAGCACCCTCGGCTATGTCCTGGGCGGATATACATGGCAGCAGATCAAGGCGTCAGGCGGGGGCGTTAGCGAGCACGAAAATCTCGACGGTTACATGCTCGGTCTCGGCATGGAGACCGCGATAAGCAATAACTGGTCCATCAAGACCGAATACCGTTACGGCCGTTACAGCGGCGACGTGGCAGGGGAAGAGTTGAAGCCCTCCACCCACACCTTCCACATCGCGGCAAATTACCGGTTCGGCGCCAATGGGACTGCCCCCGCCATCGCTTCTCCGGCCTATGACTGGTCAGGTTTCTATCTCGGTGCTTCGGTCGGCGCGGGTGAAGCCGTCAATGATACGACGCTGGCCGGCGCTTTTAATCTGAACGGCCTCACCGGCGACGGCATATTCGGCGAACTGAATGCCGGCTACGATCACGATTTCGGCAATTTCGTCGCCGGATTGATGGTGGATGGAAATTATTCCGGCATCAAGACCGACTTTCTCGGGGTCGGCCATCTGAAATCTGACTATGGCTTCGATATTCTCGGCCGCATCGGCATGAAGGTAAACCCCTCCACTCTAGCCTATGTGCTCGGCGGCTATAGCTGGGGTCATTTCAAGGCAGAGCTGCCCGGCATCAGCTATGGCTGGGGCAGCAGCGGCTACTCGGTCGGCGGCGGCCTCGAAACGGCCATCTCAACCAACACCACGCTCGGCATCGAATATCGCTACGCGCAGTTTTCGGATAAAGACATCTCATCCGGGCTCGGAGCGCCTCCCGGCTTACTAAAGGTTGAGCCCTCTTCCCACACGGTGCGCGTCGGCCTGAAGTACAAGTTCAACTGATCGCCGCAACCTATTCGGATCGACCTCCGATTGCCCGCCGTCCCCCTGCCGGCGGGCTTTTCCTTTGCAGGAAACCCAACCCCTTCTCGGCAACAAAAAAGCGGAGCAAAAGCCCCGCTTCCTCGTATGCGAGGATCATGCCGCCGGTCCATCCGCGGTCAGCTTGTCCTCGTGCATTTGCTGTCTACCGCTTCGATACGACAGCGGCATGACAGCCATGATCAAGCATCGCCTGGCTTGGTTAACGACCGGTTAACGCGGGCGGGCCTATACGGCGTCGATGCGACATTGATAGCAATTATTACGCGCCGATCGCACATGGACATAGGTGACGTCGTCGCGAGCCAGTAGTGCCTCGGCCCTCGCTGCGATCCCGGCGGTCGGAACGACGGCGCCTGTCCCGTAGACGATGCGGTCGTCCGCTCCATAGCCGCGCACGATATAATCCGGGCTGGCAAGCATCTCCGGCCGTTCGGGGCTGGACGGGGCGCGATCGCATTCGACCGCATGCAGGAAGATAGGCCCCGTCTCCGCATAGGGCTGCAGATCTGGGAAAGGCCGGAACGCAAGGACAAGGTAAGGCTCGCCCGCAGCGATGTTCCTCATGCAGTGGCGGCAGGGCACGCCGTCGCCATCGGAGATCTTCCGCTCGGGCCTGCGTCCGTAGGCATCGGCCCCGCCACGCTGTAGCGAGCGGACGGTTTCGGTGGGCAGGGCTTCGAACGTGATAGGCATGACGACCTCCGTAATGATGGAAATCGAAATAGCCCCGCGCCGACATGTGCCGCGACCCGATTCGTGCCAAGTCCGGATGTCGCGGAACTACTCCATCAGCGCGTCGAGCCCGCGCACCAGCCCCTTGATCTTGACCACCTCGCGGACGGCAAGCAGCGTGCCGGCAACATAGGGCGCGGCCGAGGAGCCGGCGTCATGGCGGATGGTCAGCCGCTCGTCGGGGAGTCCGAACTGCGCCTCACAGGAAAGAATGTAGGACGGCAGGCGCAGCGCATGCACCTGAACGCCCCCGCCCGCCCCGACGGCCCCGCCGCGCGTACCGGGCACGCCGGAGACTTCCGCTTGCGGCACCGCTGTCGACTTGCCGCGGATATCGGCAAGCGCCTCTGCCAGTTCGCGCGCTGTCCCGGAGGGCGCGTCCGGCTTCCCGGCGCTGGCATAGTCGATGACTTCCACATCCGGCACATATTTGGCCGCCATCAGCGCGAACCGCTTCAGCAGCGTCGCCGTGATGGAGAAATTGCCGGCGGCAAGGACGCCCACGCCAGCCGCGCGCGCCGCCTTGTCGATCTCGGCATAATCCGCCGCGCCGAGGCCCGAAGTGCCGATCACCACATGGCGGCCTTTTTCGACCGACAGGAGCGCGTGCCGCTTCACGGCGTCCGGTTTTGTATAATCAACGACCACATCCGAGGGTACGCCAAGCGCTTCTTCGAGCGTCCCGGCTACCATCACGCCGTTGACGAGGTGACCGACAACCTCGCCGCTATCCTTGCCGGCTGCGCTTCGCGCCACCGCACCGGCCAATTCCAGATCGTCCGCCGCCATGATCGCCGGAATCAGTGCCTTGCCGACCCAACCGGTGGCACCAGCCATTACAACTCTTATCGCCATTCCTTGCCTCTCCTTGTCATTCGGATCGCGGGTCGTTCAAACCCAGGGTTCGACCTCTTCCTCCGACCAGCCGACGGGCGAAAAGCCCATCTTCTGATAGAGCCGCAATGCCAGCGGACTGTCGAGCGTGTTGGTGTGGATGGCTACCGCTTCGGGGTCATGCGCCCAGGCGGCGAAGATCGTCTCCGAAAGGAAGAAGCGTGCGAGGCCCCTGCCCTGGAAATCCGGCGTCAGGCCGAAATAGACGATCTCGACCTTTCCCGGCAGTTGCGCAAGGTCCAATTCGTGAAAGCCGGCCGGTGAGCCGTCGACATAAAGGACGGCAATTTCGGTGGTCGGGGCATGGATCGCCACGGCAAGCGCCTTGTCACCTAGCGTACGGCGTAGCGACCAGTGATGCGGACGGCCCACCTGCTCGTAAAGATAGCGGTAGAAGGCAAGCGGCATGTTGCGCACCAGCATGAGCGCGAGGCGCGGGCCGATGGGCATTGGCACCCGGTGAGATGGCATGGAGCCCATCTCGAGATGGGTTATCCGCGCCTTGATGACGGCCGGCTTTGCCCGGCTGGCCATTTCTATTCGCTTCCGGTTTTGACCGGCGTATCGTCGCGCCCTCCCCACTCCGACCACGACCCGTCATAGAGCCGGTTTTCCTTGTGGCCGAGCGTTTCGAGCGCCAGCGTCAGCACGGCCGCAGTCACGCCGGAACCGCAGGAAGTGACGACCGGCCTCGACAGATCGACCCCGGCGGCCTCGAATTTCTCCCTCAGTGCGTCCGGCGGCAACAGCTTGCCGTCCTTCGCCAGCGACAGCGCCGGCACGCTGTGCGCACCCGGCATATGGCCGCTTCGCATGCCGGCGCGTGGCTCGGGATCGGCGCCGGTGAAGCGCCCGCCCGGCCGTGCATCGGCGATCTCCACCGATCCGGTCTCGACGATCTCACGCATGTCGTCGAGTGAAGCGACACGGGATGCATCGAAATCGGCGTCGAAGACATTCGGTGCGATTTTGGTCGGTTCGTCGGTCACCTGCCGTCCGGCGGCCTTCCAGCCGTCGCCACCGCCTTCGAGGATGAAGACGTTCCTGGCGCCCATGACCCGGAACATCCACCACACGCGCGGTGCGGTGAAGACGCCCGGCCCGTCATAGACGACGATCGTGTCGCCGGCAGCGATGCCCATCGAACCGGCAAAGCGCGCGAAGACATCCGGCGATGGAAGCGTGTGCGGCAGGCTGGAATCCGGATCGACCACCTTGTCCTGATCGAAGAAGACGGCGCCCGGGATATGACCGCTGTCGTATTCCGCCCGCGCGTCGCGCTTCTGCGATGGCAGATACCAGGAGCCGTCCACGATCTTGAGCCCCGGCTGTCCGAGCCGCTCCTGTAGCCAGTCCGGCGTGACGAAGAAGCGGTTCTGGTCGGACATTTGCGATCCTCTCGATGCGAAACGTTGGCGCTCTAGGTAGAGCGATCGCACCGAAAATCCAAACGATCTTATGCCGGTGCGTGACCGAAACGGATGCGGAAGCGGCGGTTCTCGCGGCCCTTCTTTTCGATCTTGCCGATATGGATGTCACCGACCTCGCCGGTTCCCGCCACATGGGTGCCTCCGCAGGGCTGGCTGTCGACCGCCTCGCCTTCACCGATACAGACCAGACGGATACGTCCGGTGCCGGAAGGCGGGCGGACATTCTTCGACTTTACCAATCCCGGATTGGCAACCAGTTCCGCATCCGTGATCCAGCGCGTGAAGACGGGATGGTCGGCGTTGACGAGTTCCATCAGCCTCGCGCTCACCTCTTCCTTGGCAAGCCCCACGTCCGGCATGTCGAAGTCCACCCGGCTTTCCTCTTCGCCGACGGCCGCGCCGGTGATCGGATAAGGACAGATGACTGTGAGCAGATGGCAAGCAGTATGCATGCGCATCAGCTTCAGGCGGCGCGGCCAGTCTATCGCGAGACGAAGCGTCTCGCCGATCTCCGGCACGGAACCACCGGCAGCGGGCAGATGAATGATTTCTTCCTTGTTCTCGCCGGTGATCGTCGCCTCGACCGCGATCTTCGAGCCGTCGGCGCGCTCCAGGAAGCCGGTATCGCCCGGCTGGCCGCCGGAAGTCGCATAGAAGATCGTGCGATCGAGAACGATGCCGCCACGGTCGTTGACTGCGACCACCTTGCCTTCGTCGACCTGCCGATAGGCGTCCTCGCGGAAGACGGCCGCGGTGACGAAGGCCATCACGCCACCTCTTCGAACGGCACCGCGATGTTTGGCTTCCTGTCCATCCAGCCCGGTATCGGCAGATCCTTCGTACGCAGGAAAGCCGGGTTGAAGAGCTTCGACTGGTAGCGCATACCGTAGTCGCACAGCATCGTCACGATAGTGTGGCCGGGGCCGAGATCCCTCGCCAGCCGGATCGCGCCGGCGATGTTGATGCCGGTCGAGCCACCGAGGCAAAGCCCCTCTTCCTGCACAAGATCGAAAATGATCGGCAACGCTTCGGCATCCGGTATCTGGTAGGAGAAATCCGGCTTGAAACCCTCGAGATTGGCCGTAATGCGGCCCTGCCCGATACCCTCCGTGATGGAGCCGCCCTCGGATTTCAGTTCGCCGCTTGTGTAGAAGTTGTAGAGCGCAGCGCCCAACGGATCGGCAAGTGCGATCTTCACGTCCTTGCTGTGCCCGCGCAGCCCCTCGGCTATACCGGCCAGCGTACCGCCTGTTCCGACCGCCGAGACGAAGCCATGGAGCTTGCCGCCGGTCTGTTTCCAGATTTCCTGCGCCGTCGTGCGCACATGGCCGTCCCGGTTCGCGACATTGTCGAACTGGTTCGCCCAAATGGCGCCATGGGCTTCGGATTTCGCCAATTGCTGCGCAAGCCGTCCTGAGATTTTAATGTAGTTGTTCACGTTCCTGTAGGGCACCGCCGGCACTTCGAGAAGCTCCGCGCCGAGCAGCCTGAGCGCGTCCTTCTTTTCCTGGCTCTGCGTCTCCGGAATGACGATGACCGTGCGATAGCCGAGTGCCTTGGCGACGACGGAAAGACCGATGCCGGTATTGCCAGCCGTTCCCTCCACGATGACGCCGCCCGGCTCGAGCAGGCCCTTCTCCTCCGCGTCACGGATGATGAAAAGACCGGCGCGGTCCTTCACCGACTGGCCCGGATTCATGAATTCGGCCTTGCCGAGTATCTCGCAGCCCGTTTCCTCCGAGGCGCGCCTGAGGCGGATGAGCGGCGTATTGCCGATGGCGTCGACTACCGAGCGAAACATGGGTTTTCCTTCTTATCTTGCGGGCCGACCCTAGAAACCAGCGCCACCGCTTTCAAGGACGGATTTTGCCCTACCGTGTGGTCCAGCGGAATGGCGTTCCGGGAAAAGCCGCAGACGAGCGCCCACGCCGCCCTCCGCACTAAAATTCTTGAAATGCCGCTGATGACTTGGGGGATGAGGAAAGAGGAAGGAAGGGGCCGGTCGGCAATCTGGCAGCGGTACGAGGAGGCCACTATGCGCCAGCGCCGGCCGGCCGACCCCACGGAACCCAGGAGATGCGGCGGACCTGAGCATCATGGGGTATGACTAAGGGACGGCCGAAATCCAGCCTCGTATCGCCCACCCCTTTTATTCCCAAGGCGACACTCGCCCAAGACACCTTCGAAATCAATAGTTTCTTAACCAAAGCCAAGAAATCACTGCGAACAAGGTAAATTTATGGCCTTGCAGATAGTGCCGTTCGCCCTAGGCGGCCTTGGCGACGACACGGTTCCGGCCGCCGGATTTCGCCTCGTAAAGCGCCACATCCGCACGCTTTATCAACGCCTCCACGCTGTCGCTGTAAGGCTTGAGAGAAGAGACACCGACGCTCACGGTGACTTCGATTGCCGTTCCATCACTCGCGACGACGAAAGGCTGGCTGGCGATCTCGGCGCGGATGCGCTCGGCGACCTTTTCAGCGATATCGGCCTCGGTGTCCGGCATGACCACCGCGAATTCCTCGCCGCCATAACGGCAGGCAAGATCGATGCCGCGCACGTTCTTTCTCAGGCGCGTTGCGAACTCACGCAGTACCCGGTCGCCGCCATCGTGTCCCCATTTGTCGTTGACGGCTTTGAAGTGATCGATATCCGTCATCATCACCGACAGCGGCCGGCGCCGCGCCACCGAACGATCGAACAGCGTCTGCAGATGACTGTCGAGATAGCGCCGGTTGTGCAGGCCGGTCAGCCCGTCGATCACGGCCATCTCCATCGTCTCGGTGACGCTGGCGCGGAGCTGGTCGTTGTAGCGCTTGCGGCGCGCTTGTGTCTTCAACCGCGCCGTCAGCTCCTGCTGCTCCACCGGGCGGACGAGATAATCGTTGATGCCGAGTTCCAGCCCGCGCAGGATGCGGTCCTCTTCGCCCTCGTTTGCGATCAGCACGATCGGCAGGAAGCGCGTGCGATCGAGCGAGCGGAGCTGTGAACAGAGCCGCAGCGGATCGAAATCCTTGAAACCGGTCGCCACGACGACGCAATCATAGTCGCCTTCGGCCGCGTCGAAGAAGCCCTTGTGCGGATCGGCGACGGCGTCGATCGCGAAGACAGGCCCCAGCATGTTCGTCAGATGCTCGACCGAGGCCGGCTTTTCATCGATGAGAAGTATCTTCGGCTGGTCGGCATCGGTCTGCTTGCGGCTGAGCATTTCCTCGATGCCGATATTGCGCGTGGTCGACGCGCGCAGCCGCAATTCGTCGGTCAGCGTTTTCAGCCTGACGAGGCTCTTCACGCGCGTCATCAACTGCAGGTCGTTGACGGGCTTGGTCAGGAAGTCGTCAGCGCCGGCTTCCAGCCCGCGGATGCGATCGGCCACCTGGTCGAGTGCTGTCACCATGACGACGGGAATATGCGCGGTCGCCGGATCGAGCTTCAGCCGGCGGCACACCTCGAACCCGTCCATGCCCGGCATCATGATGTCGAGCAGCACGACATCTATCTTGCCGGCTTCGCAGATCTCGAGCGCGTCGGCGCCGTTCGAGGCCGTCAGCACCTCGAAATATTCCGCGAGCAGTCGAACCTCCAGAAGCTTCACATTGGCCGGGATGTCGTCGACTACAAGGATGCGGGCAGTCATGTCGGGAGCCTTTCGGGCTAGGCGTCGCCTAGATAGGACTTGATCGTCTCGATGAATCTCGTCACCGAGATCGGCTTCGAGATGTAGGCTTCGCAACCTCCTTGGCGGATACGCTCCTCATCGCCCTTCATGGCGAACGCGGTGACCGCGATGACCGGAATGGCGCGAAGGTCTTCGTCTTCCTTGAGCCATTTGGTTACCTCCAGCCCCGAAACCTCCGGCAACTGGATGTCCATCAGGATGAGGTCCGGTTTGTGGGCGCGAGCGAGATCGAGTGCCTCCAGTCCGTTGCGCGTGCGCACTGTCTCGTAACCGGTGGCTTCGATCAGGTCGCGAAAGAGCTTCATATTGAGCTCGTTGTCTTCGACGATCATCACCTTCTTAGGCATTCTTCCCGTCCCGATACGGCTCTGTGGATGGCGCGGCGAAAGCGTGCTCACCCAGCCAAGCCGATTCCCGTTGTTTTTCCTAATGCAATTTGATTGACGAAAGGCAAACCATCGCCCCGAAATGCAAAGTTTGGCCCCCTGGTTCCCGTAGATGTATAGAGCCTTGTCGAAATCATCGATTCTCGCCATCAGGGAAAAGCGCTTTCATGGCACGGGCCGGATATTCCAGCGAGCAAGCCGAAGCGACCGCCATATCGGCGCTCGGCTTCATCGCGGGCGACGCGGAACTGCTCCCGCGCTTCCTCGCCATCACCGGCATCGAGGCAGCGTCGATCAGGGAGGCCGCGCGGGAACCGGGGTTCCTCGCCGGCGTGCTCGATTTCCTGCTTGCCCATGAGCCCAGCCTGGTGCGCTTCGCGAGCGAAACCGCAACGGACCCCGCTTCGGTCGCCGAAGCGCGACGAGCACTGGCGAACGGCAATGACCGTTTCGAAGCCTCCACATGAGCGATGACCCCGAAACCGCTCGGCAGATTGCCGAATTGGCGCTCGATGACCGGCCGCTCCTGGTGCTCGACGTGGACGACGTCGTGCTCGAATTCATCCGGCCTCTTCCGCGCTACCTCGCCTCGCAAGGTCTCGAATTGAGGCTGGAGACATTCCACATTCACGGCAATGTCTTCGACGTGGCCACCAACGAACCGGTAGCGGCCGAACGCGTTTCCGCCGCGATCGACGCCTTCTTCGCGGTACAGGCAGACTGGCAGGAAATGACGGAAGGCGTGGCCGAGGCATTGGCCTCCTTCGGCGGTCGCGCGGAGATCGTTCTTCTGACGATGATGCCGCATCAGCACCGGACGGCGCGGCGCGCGCATCTCGACAGGCTCGGCCTTCCCTACCCGCTGCTCACCACCGGGATGCCGAAAGGGCCGGCGATCGCCATGCTGCGAGGAGAAAAAGGGCGCCCGGTCGCTTTTGTCGACGATCTGCCGCGCAACCTCCTGTCGGCAAGGGAGAGCGTGCCGGACGCATCGCTCTTCCACCTGATGGCCGACAATTCGATCCGCGCCCTGCTGCCACCCTTTGACCCGCAGGGGATCATGGCCGTGGCGGACTGGAACGACGCGCGGCGGAAGATCGCCGAGGCTCTGGGCGTCTGAACGCCAGGATCCGGAGATCGTCAATCGGATCCGCTCTTCCCTCCAGCCTTCTGATTTTCCTGAAAAGCGAGCCGCACAAGCGGCCGGCCGGACTTGCGCTCCGCTATCCTCTGGAAACCGGCCTTCTCGAAGACCCGCGTCGAGCCTACGAACAGCCCAAGCGAGCGGGAGTTCTTCGATTGATCCATCGGGCACGCCTCCAGATAGCGCGCGCCCGCCTTCCTGGCATGGTCGATCCCGGCCGAGACCAGCGTATGGGTCAGCCCCTTGCCGCGTGCACCGGAGCGGATGAAGAAGCAGGATATCGCCCAGACAGACGGATCGGCTTCCTCGCCTGCCTCGAACGGCGCTGAAGCGCGGCCAGCATTGTTCCATTGCGGAATGTCGGGACGTGGCCCGACCTGCATCCAGCCGATCGCTTTTGCTCCGTCGAAAGCGAGGATCCCGGGCGGCGGCCCCTCCTCCACGCGCCGGTGCATGTGGTCCCTGTTGCGCTCATGGTTGTTTTCCCGTCGCACGGCCGGCGGCAGCCTGAAGGCCGTGCACCAACAACCGTAGCAAGCGCCCTGCTTGCCGAACAAATCCTCGAAATCCGGCCAGCGTTCGGGTGTCAGCAGTTCCGTGGAGATCACCATCGGCCCATCTCTCTTGTCTCACCATTATGGTATGAAACAAATCTGGCAAGCCAAATCGTTCTCTTTATGTTCGCAAGCTCCGCACCTTCTGTCAACGACCCAGATCACGGCTTCTGCCGTGATTGCCTGACTCTGCAGCGGCGGGCCGCGCGGCGTTGCGAAAGCTGCGGCAGTCCCCGGCTGATCGATCATCCGGAGCTTTACCGGCTGAGCCTCGCCCATATCGATTGCGACGCCTTCTACGCGGCTATTGAGAAACGCGACAATCCGGAGCTCAAGGACAAGCCGGTTATCGTCGGCGGCGGCAAGCGCGGGGTCGTCTCGACTGCCTGCTATATCGCCCGCATCCATGGCGTCCGTTCGGCCATGCCGATGTTCAAGGCGCTTGCCGCCTGCCCCGAAGCGGTGGTCATCAAGCCGGACATGGAGAAATATGTGCGCGTCGGACACGAAGTCCGTGCCATGATGAGCGAACTCACCCCGCTGGTCGAGCCGCTCTCCATCGACGAAGCCTTCCTCGACCTCGCCGGCACCGAGCGTCTGCATCGCCTCCCGCCAGCGCTCGTGCTCGGCCGTTTCGCGCTGAGGGTGGAAAAAGAACTCGGCATCACCGTTTCCGTCGGCCTTTCCTACTGTAAATTCCTGGCGAAGGTGGCCTCCGATTACCGCAAGCCTCGCGGCTTCGCGGTTATCGGCGAGGCCGAGGCGCTCGACTTCCTCGCCGCGCAGCCGGTCACGCTTATCTGGGGCGTCGGCAAGGCATTCGCCGCTACATTGGACCAGGACGGCATCCGCACCATTGGTCAGCTCCAGCGCATGGAGCGCGGCGATCTGATGAAACGCTATGGCACAATGGGAGACCGGCTCTATCACCTCTCGCGAGGGCAGGATGCAAGACGTGTCCACGCCGACCGGGAGACCAAGAGCGTTTCCGCCGAAACGACCTTCGATACCGATCTCGCTTCGCTTGCCGATCTCGTTCCCATCCTGCGCATGCTGTCGGAACGCGTCTCGGCCCGGCTGAAGAAATCGGGCATCGCCGGGCGCACTGTGGTGCTGAAGCTGAGGATGCAGGATTTCCATATCCTGACGCGCAATCGCCGGCTCGGCGACCCGACCCGCCTTGCGGATCGCATATTTCAGACGGGATTGGAGCTTCTGAAGAAGGAGGCGAACGGGACGCGCTACCGACTGATCGGCATCGGCGTCAGCGACCTGACCGGCGAGGAAAAGGCCGACCCACCGGATCTGGTCGACGTGCAGGCAAGGAAACGCGCGATGGCCGAAGGCGCAATCGACCTGTTGCGGGACAGGTTCGGGGAAGCCGCCGTCGAAACGGGCTATACGTTCGGCAGGTATCGGTCCCGCCGAAGCGGGCCGGAAACCGATGAGTAGCCGCCGCTTTCGGCCGGGAAAGCCCGATCAGTCGTCCAGATCGGCGGGCGGCGGCGTGTTGTCGTCCTGATCGAAGGACGGCCCCACCTGATCGCCCGCCTTTGGTTCCTGCTTCTCGGCCGGCGGCGGGTTTTTCTTGGCGGCCGCCGCTGCCTTGGCCGCTTCCTCCGCTGCCTTGTCGCCCTTGGGAATCGGTACGTCGGACGTCAGTTTGCAGGATTTGAGCCACACGTCATAGATCGGATGCTCGACGGCATTGAGGCCCGGGCTTTCCGCGAACATCCAGCCGGTGAAGATACGCCTGATCTTGCGATCGAGCGTGATCTCGTCGACCTCCACGAAGGAATCCGTCTTGGGTTCCTCGGTGTCCGGCGCGGAATAGCAGACGCGCGGCGTAACCTGCAGCGCACCGAACTGCACGGTCTCGCCAACATAGGCGTCGAACGTCATGATCCTGCCGGTGATCTTGTCGATGCCGGCGAATTCGGCCACCGGGTTCTTGATGCGGTCGGCATGGGCCGCGCCCGTCAGCCCGAACGCAAGCAACGCGCCTCCCGCAAACGAGACCCATTGATGGCACGTGGGACGTATCATGAGGAACCGAAGCTGGAATTTGCGCGCGACGCCCGAAACGAAAGCCCGCGCCGCCGCCTCGCGAGCCGCATTCGGGTAACTCGCAATTGTGGCGAGAAAATACCGCTTCTTGAAGATACGCCGCGCAAGCCGCCTCAGCCGCCAGGCGTCCAGGCGTCGTAGTCGCCGTCGACACGCGGGCGATGGCGGTTGCCGAGCACCGACCCTCTGGGGCGATAGGCCGCCGGCGTACCGGTGAGATTCGGCTGGTGCGGCTTCTGCCACTCGCGCGGCTTGTAGTCCTCCTCGGACGGTGGCGTATCCACCTTGTGATGGATCCAGCCATGCCAGCCGGGCGGGATATCGGAAGCTTCCGAATAACCCTTATAGATTACCCAGCGGCGCGTACGGCCTTCCGAATCGGTGCCACCTTCGTAATACACGTTGCCGGACGCGTCCTCTCCGACGCGCTTGCCGATGCGCCAGGTATGGAATCGCGTGCCAAGCGTCTGCCCGTTCCACCAGGTGAAAAACTGCGTCAGGAATTCTTTCATGAGCGACCTCGGTGCATGCCCGCCTTATGACCTTCGCCTGTGAGGAACGCAAGTGGTTCCAAAACCTGCCCGCCGGTTATCCGGCGATAGCGGTCCTCATGCTTTCCACATGCGCCAGCAAATCTTCCGGTCGTTCCGCGAGACGGCCGGCGCCGGCGCCCTCCAGTTCAGCCCGGTCGCCATAGCCCCAGAGGACGCCGATAGAGGCGACCTTGTTGGCGTTGGCCCCCACGATGTCGTGCATGCGGTCGCCGATCATGACGGAGGTGGCAGGCTCGACCGCCTCCTGCTGGATGATGTGGCGGATCAGGTCGGTTTTCTCCGAGTTTCTTCCGTCGAGTTCGGACCCGTGAACCGCGTCGAAATGGCGGGCGAGATCGAAATGATCGAGGATGTCGAGCGTATAGCTGCGCGGCTTGGACGTGGCTACGATCAGGCGATGGTCGGCCTCGGCAAACGTTTCGAGTGCTTGCGGGATGCCGTCGATCACGCGATTCTCGAACTTGCCGATCGTCGTGTATCGCTCACGATAAAAAAGGATCGCCTGGTGGGGAGCGGCCTCGTCTTCGGTTTCCAGCAGGATCTTGAAAGCATGGACGAGCGGTGGGCCGATGCACCACCGCAGATCGTCGGCGGCCGGCGCGATCCTGCCGAATTTCTCGATCGCGTATTGGATCGAACGCGTGATGCCCTCGAACGGATCCGTCATCGTGCCGTCGAGATCGAAAAGGACCGCCGGGCGGCTGTCCCGCGGCATTCAGGCGAACTCCATGATGACGGCATCGACGGCAAGGCTGTCACCCTGCTTGACGTTGATTTTGCTCACCGTCAGGTCACGCTCGGCGCGAAGCACGTTTTCCATCTTCATGGCCTCAACGATGGCCAGCGTCTCGCCCGCCTTGATCTCCTGCCCTTCCTCGACCGCAACTGAGACGACGAGACCCGGCATGGGGCAGAGAAGCAGTCTGGACGTATCCGGCGGCACCTTCACCGGCATCAGCCGGTCGAGTTCGGCCGTCCTCGGCAGCATGGCGCGCGCAGTCGCCGAAAGGCCGCGCCACGCAATATGCGTGCCGTTCAGGACGCCCTGAACCTGCGCCGTGACCTTTCGATCACCGACGGCACCGTGCCAGACGATATCGCCCGGCCGCCAATCGGAAGCGACCGTCACGGGCTTCGCCCCGTCGATACCAAGTTTTATTTCCAGCGGAACGGCAATGTGCCCTCCGGCCACGCTCACCGGCACATAATCGTCGCCGATCCGCACCGACCAATCGCTCTTGATGCGGCCGGAATGCGGCGCCAGCCTGCCCGGCAATCGATCGAGCCGGTCACGGCGGATCAGTTCGACCACAACCGCGATTGCGGCCAGCACCTTTTTCTCTTCGTCTTCCGGTTCGCGCGGCTGAAAGCCGCCCGGATATTCCTCGGCGATGAAGCCGGTCGAAAGCCGGCCCTCGCGCCAGCGCGGATGCTGCATGAGCGCGGAGAGGAACGGGATATTGTGCTCGATGCCGCTGACGACGAAGCTGTCGAGCGCTTCCGACATGGCGTCGATCGCCTCCAGCCGGGATGGCGCCCAGGTGCAGAGCTTGGCGATCATCGGGTCGTAGAACATGGAGATTTCCGACCCTTCGGTGACGCCGGTATCGTTGCGCACGATTCCGCCGTCATGTTTGCCCTCGGTCGGCGGGCGATAACGGGTGAGCCGGCCGATCGAGGGAAGGAAATTGCGATAGGGATCCTCGGCGTAGAGCCGGCTTTCGACCGCCCAGCCGTTCAGCTTTATATCGCTCTGCTTCAGCGCCAGTTTCTCGCCGGCGGCAACGCGGACCATCTGCTCCACGAGATCGATGCCGGTGACGAGTTCCGTCACCGGATGCTCGACCTGAAGGCGCGTGTTCATCTCGAGAAAATAGAAATTGCGGTTCTTGTCGACGATGAACTCGACCGTCCCGGCGCTCTGGTAGTCCACCGCCTTCGCCAGCGCCACGGCCTGCTCGCCCATGGCCTTGCGCGTCTTCGCGTCCAGAAACGGCGACGGCGCCTCCTCCACGACCTTCTGGTTGCGCCGCTGGATGGAGCATTCGCGCTCGCCGAGATAGATGGCGTTGCCGTGCGCGTCGGCCAGCACCTGGATTTCGATATGGCGCGGCTCGACCACGAATTTCTCGATGAAGACGCGGTCGTCGCCGAAGGAGCTTTTCGCTTCCGATTTCGCCCGCTCGAAGCCTTCGCGCACTTCCGCCTTCGACCAGGCGATGCGCATACCCTTGCCGCCGCCGCCTGCAGACGCCTTGATCATCACCGGATAGCCGATCTCGCCGGCGATCTTCTCGGCGTGGTCGGCGTCCTCGATTACCCCGAGATAGCCGGGAACGGTGCTGACCTTGGCGGCCGCGGCGAACTTCTTCGATTCGATCTTGTCGCCCATGGCGCGGATCGCCTTGGGCTTTGGACCGATGAAGACGATGCCCTCGTTTTCAAGAGCCTCGCAGAAGGAGGCGCGCTCGGAAAGGAACCCGTAACCCGGATGGACAGCCTCCGCGCCGGTCGCCTTGCATGCCTCGATGATCCTTTCGGCGACGAGATAGCTCTCGGCGGCAGGTGCCGGGCCGATATGGACGGCCTCGTCGGCCATCTCCACATGCAGCGCCTTGCGGTCGGCATCCGAATAGACGGCGACGGTGGCAACGCCCATCCTGCGTGCCGTCTTGATGACGCGACAGGCGATCTCGCCGCGGTTGGCGATCAATATCTTGCTGAACATTCGGGAAGCGTTCCTCCGGACAACCATCCCGTATTACGGGCTCCACGCGAAAGGCTCAATCCGCCAAATGATGAAAGCGCCGCACGTTAGCCGGCACAAACGAGGAAGGATTGCGGGCAACGCCGTCCCGGCGCAAAACATACGCGCGACGTGAGCGAAAGGATGGGCGTCATGTTCCTAAAGGTACCGTTCGGCCGGCACATACCTTTTTATATCGCGGCGGCAGCAGGTCTTGCAGCATTTTGCATATCGCTGTTCTTTTCCATTCCGCTCGCATCCACTTTCGGCGCGGTGGTCTTCTTCATGGTCTATATCGTGCTCGTATTAAGCGGTATGTCCCGCTTCACCGCAGACTATCTGCGCCGAAACGCACGCAAGACCGATCTGCCGGTGCAGATCATTTTCGTCGTCACGCTCGCCGTCATCTGCGTGACGATCTTCGCCCTTTTCCAGGTCGTTCACGATAACCCGCACCCGCGAGCGTTCCGGCTCACCTTCTCGCTCGCTGCCATCCCGCTCGGCTGGTTCACCATCCATCTGATGGCGGCGCTGCACTACGCGCATCTCTACTGGTGGCCGGGCGACCGGAAGGACAGCGCCAAAGGCAAGGAGAACGAGCCACGCGGCGGGCTCGACTTTCCCGGCGACGCGCCCCCCGGTGGCTGGGACTTCCTCTATTTCTCGACCGTGATCGGCATGACGGCCCAGACGGCCGATACCGGCATCACGTCGGCGGCCATGCGCCGCGCGGTGTTGCTGCACGGCATCGTATCTTTCTTCTTCAATACGGTGATCGTCGCAGCCGCGGTCAACGTCGCAGTTTCGCTCGGGCAGTAAGCCGGGCTGGCTGTCTTGTCTCAGCAGCCAAACGATGCTCTCATAACGCGAAGGGGCGGATCAACATCAGGAGAGGTCATGAGCATTTTCGACAGCATCAAGAACGCCATTTTCGGCAAAGCAGAGGCCGCGGAGGCACCTGCAGGAACAGCACCGACAGCGTCTTCCCCGGCCACTCCATCGGCGCCTACTGCCGCCCCCAGTGCCGCACCGTCGTCGCCGGTGGACGTCGCCGCCGTCATGGAAGCCGCGGTCAAGGCCAAGGGCCAGAAACTCAACTGGCGCACTTCCATCGTCGACATGATGAAGGCCCTCGACCTCGACAGCAGCCTTTCGGCCCGCAAGGAACTCGCCAACGAACTCGGCTATACGGGTGACACCAGCGATTCTGCGACGATGAACATCTGGCTCCACAAGGCGCTGATGAAGAAATTGTCGGAGAACGGCGGCAAGGTCCCTTCGGACCTGATGCACTGACCGCCAGACGCACCAGATACGCCGGCGCCCCGAGAGGGATGCGCCGGCGGCAGGTTATATTTCCGTGATCCAGCCCAGCATTTTCGTCGATGCCGACGCGTGTCCGGTCAAGGACGAGATCGTGAAAGTGGCGGAGCGGCACGGCCTCCCCATCACTTTCGTCGCCAATTCGGGCCTGCGGCCCTCGCGCGACCCCATGATCCGCAACGTCATCGTGTCGGCGGGCTTCGATGCCGCCGATGACTGGATCGCCGAAAATGCTGGCCCAAACGACATCGTGGTCACCGCCGATATCCCGCTCGCGGCCCGCACGCTTGAGAAGGGCGCGCTGGTTGTCGGCCCAACCGGCAGGATATTCACCGCCGAGACGATCGGCGCGGCGCTCGGCATGCGCGAGCTCAACCGGCACTTGCGCGAGACAGGCGAATCGAAAGGCTACAATGCCGCCTTCGGCCCGCGCGACCGCTCCTACTTCCTGCAAGCGCTCGACCGCCTGGTCCGGCAGGCTATGCGACCACCCGGTTGAAATCCGTTCCACGCCTCCTGTGATATCAACGTTGATATCACAGGAGGCGTTCATGGCCAGCATGGTGGTGCGCAACATTCCCGACGACGTGCTCCAGCGCTTCAAGGAACGCGCCAAGGCGGACGGAAAATCCGCCGAACAGCTTGCCCGCGAGGCGATCGAAGAGAAGGCGAAGCCATCCCGCGAGGAGGTCATCCGGCGCATCGACGCGATAAGGGCGAGGTCAAAGCCTGTCGACCGCGCAACGGCCGAGCGTCTCTGGGAGGAACACCGCCGAGAACGCGATGCTCGCCCCTTCGATCCGATATTTGGCGATGATCATTGACGCCAGCGTTGCAACTCACTGGTTTGCGTCGACCGCATTCAGTGCGTCAGCCCGGAAAATTCTTGGAAGAGACGATCTCATTGCTCCCGCTCTGATCCAAATCGAGCTTGTCAGTTCCCTGCTCAAATACCTGCGGGTGGAGATTCTTACAGCCGCCGAGATCAAATCCGCGAGTTCGGAACTGCGTCGCATCATCGGTTATTTCACCGAAACTGATCAGCTGATTGACGCCGCTACGGATATCAGCATCGCTCACAATCACAAGAGATTTACGACTGCCTCTATCTGGCGCTGGCGCTTCAAACGAAAACCCCCCTGGCAACAGCGGATCGGCGCATAGCCTCGCTTGCAATACGAATCGGGATAGCCACGGAGTTGGTGGAAGCGGAGGCGTAGCGCCTGGCCCTCTACGGATATCTTCTCTCACGCTCTTCTCAAGAACTTTTCATGAGGGATTGAAAGCGCAAAGTCATCGATTCCGATATTAGTCTGCGAGAGAGTGTAATCGGGGCGAACGGCTGATGGTCAGCGAAACGGGATCACAGGCAGATGCGGAACCACGGCGGAAGGCCGGAGCCGGAATTGTTACAGCGCCAATCACATCGGAACGCCCTCTCATCTACCGGCAATCCGCGTGGACGCGCGTCACCCATTGGCTGTGGGCTATAAGCCTGTTCTTCCTGCTTCTTTCCGGCCTGCAGATATTCAACGCCCGGCCCGACCTCTATATTGGCCAGCAATCCGGCTTCGGCTTCGACAATGCGGTCCTGAGCTTCAGCGCCGCCAATACCGATCACGGCCCGAAAGGCTACACGACGGTCTTCGGCAGACAGTTCGACACGACCGGCATCCTCGGGCTCTCCGGCCGTGGCGAGGACATGGCCGCCCGCGCGTTCCCCGCCTGGGCTACGATCCCTTCCTACCAGGACCTCGCGACCGGTCGGGTCGTCCACTTCTTCTTCGCGTGGGTGCTGGCGGCGACGTTGCTGGTCTGGCTCGTTTCAAGTCTCGTCAACGGCCACGTCAAGCGGGATATCCTGCCGCGCGGCAGCGATCTCGGTCGCCTGCCGCGTGATATCGCCGACCACCTCCGCTTCCGGTTCCGCCATGGACGCAGCTACAACGTGCTGCAGAAACTCTCCTATACCTTCGTTCTCTTCATCCTGCTGCCGCTGATGATCCTGACGGGGCTGACCATGTCCCCCGGCATGGATGCGGCCCTGCCTTTCCTGGTCGAGATCTTCGGCGGTCGGCAGACGGCGCGCACCATCCATTTCGCCGGCATGACGCTGATCGTGCTTTTCTTCGTGGTTCACGTCCTGATGGTGCTGGCGGCGGGGCCGTTCAATGAACTGCGTTCCATCATCACCGGCTGGTATCGGACAGATTCGCCGAAGGAACCTCTGCCGGAGCCGGGAGAATAGAAATGAGGAAATTCATGCTCTCCCGCCGCAAATTCCTCACTTCGGCAACCATTGCCGGTTCCGGTCTGATGCTTTCCGGCTGCGACGTCTTCGATGCGCTCGGAGACCGTGACAATACCGTGCGTACCTTCGTCGAAAGCGCAAACGACCTGACCTACCGCGCTCAGCGCCTGTTGGTCGGGCGCGAGGCGCTGGCACGCGAATATCCGAGGAGCGAAATCCGTCAGCCGCAGCGGCCGAACGGCAGCACCGACCCCGACGATCCTTACTATCGTTCGCTGGTCACCTCGAATTTCGCCGATTACCGGTTCGAGATCGGCGGGCTGGTAGAAAAACCCCTCGCCTTCTCGCTCGAAGAATTGCGCAACATGCCGAGCCGCACGCAGATCACGCGACACGATTGTGTCGAGGGCTGGAGTTGCATCGCCGAATGGACCGGCGTGCCGCTCGCCCATCTGCTCGACCAGGCGAAAGTGAAGCCCACTGCGCGTTACGTCGTGTTCAGATGCCTCGACACGATCGAGGAAACGCTTTCCGGAGGGATCAAATACTACGAATCAATCGACATGATCGACGCCCGCCACCCCCAAACCATCATGGCCTACGGCCTGAACGGCAAGCCGCTGCCAGTCGCAAACGGCGCCCCACTGCGCTGCCGCGTGGAGCGACAGCTTGGCTACAAGATGGCCAAATACGTGAAGTCGATCGAATTGACCGACAGCCTTGCCCGTTTCGGCGACGGCAAGGGCGGTTACTGGGAAGACAATGGCTACGACTGGTATGCGGGGATTTGAAAAAACTTCATGTCTCAAAATCGCCAAGAGCACTTAGCGGGCAGAACTTTCTTTCCAATTTACGGCAATTTTGCATCAAAATAGCTTCTTTTTTGCAATGTTGAGGTATGTTAAGAATAATATTCACGAAATAATGAAGGCATCGCGTGTGCTGCTTCGATGATGATCTGTACCCGGCGCTCATCTGTTTTCAAAACTTATTAATATATTGAAATACAATTCACAAATGATCACTGTGGCTTGCCATAAGCCGTGCTTTTGTGTGACTTTTTCAGGCTAGGCTTGGGTGGGCGGTCGACAAGCACCGTACGCGGTGAACTGACGGGAATATCAGACCTTTATGACCAAGGCCTTCGAGAGGCTGGGCGCCGACAATGACGGCTCGGTCGAACGGAAACCGCCGATATCCTCAACGCCGATCAGTTCTCGGCAGCTAATACGAACGGAAACGACCGCATCACCCGTGAGGGATTCATGACCCGGTTCATGAAGGACTTCGTCGCGGTCGACAAGAGCGGGGATGGCCGCCTGCAATAGCCAGGAGAAAGACCATGAAAGTCGTAATCTATGCGATCGTTGCAACCGTTTTGCTGGCGGCAACCGGTTGCACCACGGATGATCAGACCATCGACACAAGACCGCAATACGACAGAAACGGCAATCCAAACTTCAATAAGCACGGCCGCTACATAGGCTGTCGCGGGATCGGGTGCAGGGTCGACGATCCGGATGACAATGGAGATCAGGGCGTCGACGACAGGCCGCAATACGACAAGGAAGGCAATCCGAATTTCGATACACAGGGCAACTACCAAGGCTGCAACGGCATTGGATGCCAGGTCGACACGCCGGACGACAGTGATGACTGATGCGCCTCGAATCGAGGAAGGAAGGATAGTCATGTCCGAATTTTGTCGTACGGCCCGGCAACAGGCCAACATAGTCGTCATCGGCGTCATAGGCCTGGGAATGACGCTGACGTCGGCTCTTGCCGCGAGTAACGCCTGCGATGGCGTGAAGGTCGAGATGACCACAGCGCGCAAGCAGGAATATGCGGCTCTTGTCGCGGCGGCGATGGAAAACAAGGTCAAACCGGCACAGGTGAAATTTGAAGCAATCCTGGAGAGCGGCGACTGGAGCGCCGCGTACGCCTCCACGCCCGCTGCCGACGACGGAATGATGTTCTTCCAGAAAGTCAACGGAAAGAAGAAGTTCCGCGACGTGTGGGGCGGCTATGCCGAGCCGTCGGAAAAGCCTGACCTGATTGCCTGGGCCAGGAAACTCGGAGTACCCGCCAATCTGGCAACGTGTTTTGCCCAGACAGTTACGGAATGAGGCTGACGATCGCCGAAGATATGCGGCTTCGCGGCTGCCTCGATACCGGCACGACGTGAACCCCACCGCCAACAGGCAGGACCCAAATGGAGGACAATCGATGAAAATCGGGATACTGACTGCAGCAATGGTTCTGGCCATGCCGACCCTTGCCTTTGCCAAGGACAAATGTGCCGATGCCCAGGATCAGGCGACCATGAACCAGTGCGCCGATGCTTCGTTCAAGCAATCCGACAAAAAACTTAACGACCTTTACAAACAGGTCCAGGGCCGCCTGAAGGACGACGCGGATACCAAGAAGCTTTTTGTTCAAGCTCAGCGCGATTGGATCAGATTTCGCGACGCGGAGTGCAATTTCCAGACCGCAGGGGCGGCGGGAGGAAGCGTTATGCCGATGCTTGTCTCAATGTGCGTGGACGGCCTGACCAAATCCCGCATCAAGGACTTGCAAGGCTACCTCAATTGTCAGGAAGGTGACCAGAGTTGCCCGGTTCCGGCCGCGAACTGATGCAGCCCACATCGACTCTGGCCAGCTTCGTGCAGAACCACACGCCGTGCCGAACCCGCAATGATCCGTCTCCTGGCCGGCAATAATCCTGTGCTGATTAGAAATCCGATCTGAGCGACGGCCAATTCGGCCATAAGGTTGCCTCTCGCGGCACAGTCGTTATATTGATGGACCATGTCGTAAAAGCGACACGGAACGATCCCATACAATCCGGAACGATGCGGGAGACCCCGATACGATGAATATTTACGAACAGAAGCCGGACATGGACACGATGGGCGGACGGCTTTCGCGCGCCCGCGACGCCGCCGGCCTGACGGCAAAGGATCTCGCCTGGCGCCTTGGCGTGAAAGTGGCCACGGTGAACGCCTGGGAGCGCGACCGCTCGCAGCCGGCGACGCATCGTCTGAATATGCTTTCCGGCCTGCTCAGCGTCTCGATATCGTGGCTGCTTCACGGCGTCGGGACCTCACCCGTCGAGCCGGTTGAGCGCGTGAGTGCCGAGAAAGTCGCCGGGCAACTGGAGAAACTGACCTCGCTGCATGAGGAAACCGGCGAGCTGATCGGGCGGATCAGCAAGGAACTCGGCAATCTCGGCCGGATCAACAAATCGCTTCTGGAAGAGCTGACGGCAGGGGAGTGACATTCCCGCTGCCGTGAGGTAAGCATTGGCCCGTCGGGAGCTTCGGCTCCAACCGTTTGCGGGAGAGAGTCGCCTCGTGCGGCCGCCGAAGGGGAAATCGCCCGAAATCTCTCAGGCAAAAGAACCGTTGACGGGAAAGACGCTCTGGAAAGTCGGGGGAAACCCCGCGCCGAAGGTGTAAGCGCCGCCGACAGAGTTCCGGGGCGCGAGTCTCTCAGGCTTCAGACAGAGGGGCACGGAATGGCCGCGAGAGCGGCTGGTCGTGCTTTTCTGGAGAAGCCATGAGCGGCAACGAGCAAGCTACCAAAACCCTCCCATTGCAGGATTTGCACAAGGCCGCCGGCGCGCGTTTCGGCGCCTTTTCCGGCTGGTCCATGCCGATCAGCTATCCTGCCGGCGTCATGAAGGAGCACCTTCATACGCGTGCCCATGTCGGGCTCTTCGACATCTCGCATATGCAGCTTTTCGAGGTGAGCGGACCCGGTGTCGCCGCCTTCCTCGGCCGTGCCTGCCCGCTCGATGCCGACGCCCTCGCTAACGGCCAGTCCAAATATACGCTTCTGCTCGACGATCATGCCGGCATCCTCGACGATCTGATCGTAACCCGACTCGGATCGAATCGCTTCATGGTCGTCGCCAATGCGGGCAACGCGGCAGCCGACGAGAAGCACCTAAAGACGGTGGCGAAGGATTTCGACTGCAAGGTCGAGCCGTTGGAACGCGTCTTTCTGGCGCTGCAGGGGCCGGACGCGGAAGCGGTGCTTGTCGCTGCCGGCATCGAGGCGGCGCATCTTTCCTTCATGCACGGTTTCGAGCCGCGGCCCGGATGGTTCCTGACACGGTCCGGCTATACCGGCGAGGACGGTTTCGAGATCGCCGTGCCGGTGAAGGACGGCGCGGCACTTGCCGAGAATCTCCTTGCGGACCAGCGTGTCCAATGGGTCGGCCTCGCCGCGCGCGACAGCCTCCGCCTGGAGGCTGGGCTCTGTCTGCACGGCCAGGACATCGACCCTTCCACCGATCCTGTCTCCGCCGCGCTGATGTGGGCGATCCCGAAATCCGTGCGTGAGAAAGGCGGGTTCGTCGGCGCAGGGGCATTGGCGAAGAAGATCGCCGCCGGCGCGGCCGAAAAACGTGCCGGCCTTAAACCCGAGGGCCGCCAGCCGATACGTGGCGGCGTCGTACTCTTCGCGGAAAGCGGCGAACGCGCCGGGCGGGTCACCTCGGGCGGCTTTGGCCCGAGTGCCGAGGCTCCGGTCGCGATGGGTTACGTCGCCGCTGAACTTGCTAAACCGGGGACGCGCCTTTTTGCCGACGTGCGCGGCAACAGGCTTCCCGTGACCGTGCATACCCTTCCCTTCGTCCCTCACCACTACCGCAAAGGATAGTCCTGAAATGGCGACCACCTATTTTACCGAAGATCATGAATGGATCACCGTCGAGAACGGCGTAGCGACCATCGGCATCACCGACTACGCGCAGGAACAACTCGGCGACATCGTCTTCGTCGAACTGCCGGAAAAGGGCCGCAAGCTCGCCAAGGGCGAAGCCGCTGTCGTGGTGGAATCGGTGAAGGCCGCTTCCGACGTTTATGCGCCCGTCGATGGCGAGATCACGGACGTCAACGACAAGCTTTCGAGCGAGCCGGCGCTGGTCAACTCTGCTGCTGCCGGCGACGGCTGGCTGTGGAAGATGAAGCTTTCGGACGAAGGTCAATTGTCGGGCCTGATGGATGAAGCTGCCTACAAGAAGCTGATTGGCTGAACTCCCGGCATAAATATCTCAGGCAGGATCGCACCATGACTTCTTCCGCATCTTCTTTTGCCACCCGCCATATCGGACCGAGCGCACAGGACCAGCGCGCCATGCTGGCGGCCCTCGGCATTCCCTCTGTCGAAACGCTGATCACGCAGGCGGTGCCTAAGTCGATCCGGCTCGACCGCCCGCTCGACCTGCCTGCACCGGCAAGCGAAGCGGAAGCACTCGGCGAGCTTTCGGCGATCATGGGCAGGAACAAGGTACTGAAGAGTTTCATCGGTCAGGGCTATCATGGCTGCTTCGTACCCCCGGTGATCCAGCGCAACCTTTTCGAGAATCCGGCCTGGTACACGGCCTACACGCCCTATCAGGCCGAGATCAGCCAGGGGCGGCTTGAAATGCTCTTCCATTTCCAGACGCTGATCACCGAACTGACAGGCCTGCCGATCGCCTCGGCATCATTGCTAGATGAAGCCACCGCCGTAGCCGAAGCCGTCGGTATGGCGTTCCGCCACCATCGCGAGAAGCGGACGCGTGTTGTGCTTGCGGGAGAACTGCATCCGCAGGTGCTCGATGTCGCCAAGACACGCGCCGAACCGCTTGGAATGAGGATTGTGGAGGGCAAGGTAGATGGCGAGACGGCGGCGCTGATCGTACCGTGGCCCGATACGTTCGGCGTCTATCGCGACCATTCCGCTGCTATTCAAAGAGCGAAGGAGGTCGACGCACTGGTGATCTTCGTGGCCGACCCGCTGGCGCTGACCCTGACGGAGCCGCCAGCCGCGCTCGGCGCGGACATCGCGGTCGGCTCTATGCAGCGCTTCGGCGTACCGATGGGTTTCGGCGGGCCGCATGCCGCCTACTGCGCGGTGGCCGACCGATTGACGCGGCTGATGCCCGGCCGTCTTGTCGGCCAGTCCGTCGACAGCCAGGGGCGGCCCGGCTATCGCCTCGCGCTGCAGACGCGCGAGCAGCACATCCGCCGCGAGAAGGCGACCTCGAACATCTGCACGGCACAGGCCCTGCTCGCCAACATGGCCGCCGCCTACGCCATCTGGCATGGGCCGGAAGGGCTGCAGGCAATCGCGGAGCGCGTCCACGGGCTGGCCTCGCGGCTCCAAGCCGCCTTGAAGGCCGCGAAGGTCGAAATGGAAGGCAGCATTGTCTTCGACGCGCTTACGGTCGTAGTGAAGGGCAGCGCCGAAGCCATTGCCGGAAAAGCTGAAAAGGGCGGCAGGCTGCTTCGTGTCATTGACGAGGACCGCATTGGCATCGCCTTTGACGAAACATCGACCGAGGCCGATCTTCAGGCGATTGCCGCGCTTTTCGGGGCCACGCCGCCGGAAAGCGCAAAGAGCGCCCTGCCCGGCAAGCTTCGTGACAAGAACTTCCTGACGCAGCCGGTCTTCCACGAGAACCGTTCCGAAACGGAGATGATGCGCTTCCTGCGCCGGCTCTCCGACAAGGATCTGGCGCTCGACCGCGCCATGATTCCGCTCGGCTCCTGCACCATGAAGCTGAATGCGGCGGCCGAGATGATGCCGGTAAGCTGGCCATCAGTGGCAAACCTCCACCCGTTTGCACCGGCGGGCAACACGCGTGGCTATCGCCAGATGATCGGGCAACTTGAAGACTGGCTCGCCGAGATCACCGGCTTCGCCGCCGTTTCATTGCAGCCCAATGCCGGCAGCCAAGGCGAATATGCCGGACTACTCGCCATTCGCCGCTATCATTTCTCGCGCAACGAGAAGCATCGCGACATCTGCCTGATCCCCTCCTCCGCCCACGGCACCAATCCGGCGAGCGCGCATATGGCGGGCATGCGGGTCGTGGTGGTCGCATGCACAGAGAACGGCGACATCGACCTCGACGATCTGAAGGCCAAGGCCGCGCAGCATGCCGAAAACCTGGCGGCGTTGATGTTCACCTATCCCTCGACGCATGGCGTCTTCGAGGAAGGCGCGCGCGATATCTGCTCGGTCGTGCACCAGCATGGCGGACAGGTCTATTTCGACGGCGCAAACCTGAACGCGCTGGTCGGACTGGCGCGGCCGGGCGACATCGGAGCCGATGTCTGCCACATGAACCTGCACAAGACCTTCTGCATCCCGCATGGCGGCGGCGGCCCCGGCATTGGCCCCATCGGCGTGGCGAAGCACCTGAAACGCTTCCTGCCCGGCCATGAGGCGTTAGGCTCATCTCACGCGGTAGCGGCGGCGCCCTTCGGCAGCGCTTCGATCCTGCCGATCACCTGGATGTATATCCGCATGATGGGCGCTTCCGGGCTTAGGCAGGCGACGGAGAACGCCATTCTGTCGGCCAACTACGTGGCGGAGCGGTTGAAGGCCCATTATCCGGTGCTCTATGCCGGCCGCAACGGGCGCGTCGCCCATGAATGCATCCTCGACACGCGGGTCCTGAAGGATAGCGCGGGCATTACGGTAGAAGACGTCGCCAAGCGCCTGATCGACTACGGTTTTCACGCCCCGACCATGTCGTGGCCGGTGGCCGGCACGCTGATGGTGGAGCCGACCGAATCCGAGCCGAAGCGTGAACTCGACCGCTTCTGTGAGGCCATGATCGCCATCGCGGATGAAGCCGCGAAGGTCGGCAAGGGCGAATGGCCGAAGGAGGACAACCCGTTGGTCAACGCACCCCATGCAGCGGCGGAGACACTCGCCGACGACTGGACGCACCCCTACTCGCGAAAGGTCGCTGCATTCCCCGACGCGAACGCAGACCCGGCAGCGAAATACTGGCCACCGGTGTCACGCATCGACAACGTAGCCGGCGACCGCAATCTCGTCTGCTCCTGCCCGCCGATGGAGGCGCTGGCGAGTTGAGGACAACCCGGAATTGCAGGATAGGAACCACGCAGTCTGCAATAGCGCGGCTTGAAAGCGGCGGCATATCGCGTTCGCTGTCGACGCTCCGCCGCTACGCTGCTGCCACCGGCACCCGTCTCCACATGGAATTGCTTCCTGAAGGAGACACGGGACAGTAACCGGGACAGTAATTGTCAGCTCTTGTTCAGCAGCGCGATATTCGCCGCCACCAGCTTGTCGCCCGGGAGCCCCTGCTCCGCTTCCATCAGGAGCTTGCGGGCCTTCGCCTTGTCGCCGCGCAGAAGCTGGGAATAGCCCATATTGTTGACAATGCGCGGCCGCCGCCCAGCTATCTTCAGAAGCTGGCCATAGGCGCGGTCGGCAAAGTCGAAGCGGCCGAGTTCGTCATAGCAGGCAGCGAGCCCCATCCACGCCTCGGCGTTATCGGGGCGTAACTCGACCGCCTGGCGGAAATGTTTCTCGGCCAGTCCGTAATTGCCGTCACGGAATTGCGTCTTGCCCTGTGTCAGATCGTCCGCGCTCACATCCTTCGCCGGTGGCGTGATCGAGGTTGTCGCCAGCGCATCGACCGGATTGGTCGTGCAACTAGACGCCATGAAAGCCGCGCCCAAAAACGCGCATGCGACGAAGGTATTTGCCCGCATTGCCCCTGCCCTGTCCCTGCCGGTCCGTTACCCGGACGCTTGTTTTGAGCCGGTATATTAGAACGAGGTGATTAAGCTTGGGTGCCGAAAAAGGAGTGGATTCGATCTTTCAGGCAACCGGCTGCTAACCAACGGCACGCCAGTTGCCTGCAATGACCCGGTTGCGGCCATCACGCTTGGCCTTGTAGAGAGCCTGATCCGCGCACCGGAGCACATCCTCGAAGCTGCTGCCCTCCTTGGTGCCGAAAGCGATACCCGCGCTCACCGTGCAGCGCAGGGGGCCCATATCGGTCTGCAGGAATTCGGCCGCGAGTTCAGTGCGTATCGTTTCCGCCGCGCCTTCGGCCTTCTCCGGCAGGATGCGAGGCATGACCAGCGCGAATTCCTCGCCGCCGAGGCGGACAAGCTGGTCCATCGGACGGCTGTTGCGGCGCATGATGGTCGCGAACAGGCACAGCACGTCATCGCCGACCGCATGCCCGTAGGAATCATTGATGTGCTTGAAATTGTCGAGGTCGAAGGCAATGACGGCCACGAAGGCGCCGAGGCGGCGATGGTCGTAGCGCTCGAACAGGGCGCGCCGGTTCATCAGTCCCGTCAACGGATCGGTCTCGGCATCCTGGCGATGCCGAAGGGCGAGGCGCGTCTGGGTCAGCGAAAGGGTAATGGCGCCGATACCCGTCATGCCAATGATCGAGACGACGATGTTCAGGTTCTCCGCCCAATTGCGGGGAGCATGGCCAAGTACCATCTGCCCGTCCGCTATCAGGACAACGGCGCATATGCAGAACGACAGCCCGCATGCCGCATAAAGAAGGGCCAGCGTCGTCAGGTAGACCGGCATCTCCGCACGGCCGCGCCAATAGACGTATCCCGTAAGCAGAAGCAGCGTGGCGCAGCCCAGATTCTGTGCCAGGAAGCCTGCCCCATCATAGCCGAGCGACAGGGACAGCAGGGCAAGACCGCTAAAGACAATCGCGATCGAAACCGGCTGTCGAAAGGGGTGCGGATGATCGCGATATTGCAGCGCTGCCGCGTAGATGACGGCAAAGCCGCAGATCAGCGAAGGAAGGACGAACATGCCCAGCGGCACGCTCGGAGAACGGACATAATAGTCGTAGACAAAGATATTGGCGACGACGAACACGACCCCCGCCGCCCATGTCATAATGAAACGCTCTGCGCGCACCGAAAGCCATAGGCCAAGCGTCGTCATTGCAAGGCAAAGGCCGGAGAACCCGAGCGCGAGCAAAATAGAATTGTAGTCCAGTTGCATGATTTGCCTTCTCGAAAGCGCCGATGGTGCGCATCTCGGGACAGAGCCACGACTATGGCGCCCAAAGCTTCCGAATTGATTACCGCGCCGCCACTCGCGCGGTACAGGCGGCTCAATGCCTCATCGCGGTCAATTGCACAATGATCGGTATGATGGCGATCATCAGGACGACCGGCAGAATGCAGACCGTCACTGGCACCGACATCTTGGCAGGCAGCGCGTGCGCCTTTTCCTCGGCCAGCGACATGCGCTTATGCCGCATCTCATCGGAAAAGACCCTGAGCGCGCCGGACAGGCTGGTGCCGAGTTCCTTCGACTGCTGCAAAAGCGTCGCGAAAGAGCGCACCTCGTCAAGGCTCAGCCTGTCGGCCAGCGCCTTCAACGCATCGTCGAGGCTGCGGCCGGCCCTGAGTTCGAGCGAGACCAGTTGCAGGTTCTCCGCCAGCGATGGATAGGTGAGCTGCAATTCCTTCGACACACGTTCGATGCCCGCCTCCATGCTCATGCCGGCGTCGGAGCAGACGATCATCAGGTCCATGAAATCCGGGAACCCGTTGCGGTATTCCCGTATTTTGGTTTTCACCTTCTGCGCGAGCACCAGTCCCGGCAGGAAGTAACCCAGGATGCCGGTCATGCCGACGAATACCCAGCGGTTGAAAGACACGGCTTCGGAGCCGAAGGCCATAACGAGGAGAAAGGCCAGCGCGATACCGCCGGTCAATGCCGCGAAACGGATGAGGAAGAACATCCCGACGGCGCGAGGGTTCATATAGCCTGCCTGGATCAGCCGAAGGCGCAGTCGGGCGACATTCTCGGGATCGGTCCTTGCATAAAATTCCTGTGCCGTACGCGCGGCTTTCTCGCGCACGACGTTCGCCTTCTGGGGTCCCCCCGCCGGCTTTGCTTCTTCTTCGGTCCGCAGGTCGAGACGTAGCCGGCGTTTCACGTCGCTTCGCTCCTGCCGTCCGGTGACAAGAGGCCAGGCAAGCGCCACCCCGCCTGCCGCCAGCAGGACGAGCGCGACCGGGACCATGCTGTCGAATAGGGAAAGCATGTTCATGTCAGAACTTGAAATTCGCCATCTTGAACATCATCGCATTGCCGAGCAGGAGCCAGAAGATCGACCCGCCGAGCAGATACCAGGTCATCGGCTCTCCCCAGACCTTGCCGTAGAAATCCGGCATCAGGCCGAAGATTGCCGCCATCAAAAGCGCCGGCACGGCGGTGAGAATGTAGGCGGATATGCGCCCCTCGGTGGAAATCGCGCGCACCTTGCGACGCAGCTTGCCGCGCTCGCGGATCGTGCCGGAGAGCCCGTCCAGTATTTCGCGCAGATTGCCGCCCGAGCTCGACTGGATGGATACGGCCGTTACGAAGAGCGGCAGATCCTCGTGCCCGACCCGCTCGAACATCGAATGAAGCGCATTGACCAACGTGGAACCGTAGGTCACCTCATCCGCCACCACACCGAATTCCGTGCCGATTGGATCGGGCATCTCACGCGCCACCATGGAAATGGCGACCGGCACCGGGTGGCCGGCCTTCAGGCTTCGCGTGATCAGCTCTAGCGCCTCCGGCAATTGCAGGCCGAAATGCTTGTGCCGCCGCTTGCGCAGGAATTTGAGCGCCATGATCGGGAGAACCATGGACAGAACAGGCACGGATAAGGCGGCGATTCTGACAGAGATGCCGAACCACAAAAGGAAAAGGGCGATACCGAGCGCCACGCCCGAGGTGATACCCAGAAATTGCGGCAACGGTTTCGTCAAGCCCGATTGCATGCGCAGCCGGCGCAGGCCTGCCAGCGAAAACAGCGAGCTGCGGCCGTCGACGCCCCTCTCCTTGCGCAACTGGATCAGCACCTGTTCCTGGCTGAGCTTCCTTTCCTGAAGCTTCATGCGCCGGTTGATGGCCGCGCGCCTGTCGCTGCGGCCGGCATAGAGGAGATAGATCGCCTCTGCGATCATGATGCCGGCGACGGCCGCCGAGGCATAGATGAAGTAGAGAGAGTTCACCCGGCCTACTCCTGCGCGATACCGGGCTCGAAATACTTGCCGGGGAATTCGATCCCCATGGCACGCAAATCCTCGAGGAAACGCGGGCGGATGCCCGTCGCCTCGAAATGCCCATTGATCGTGCCGTCCGCCTCCATTCCGGTACGGACGAAGCGGAAGATTTCCTGCATCTGGATGACATCACCCTCCATGCCGGTCACTTCCGCCACGCTCGTCACCTTGCGCTTGCCGTCCGCAAGGCGGGTCAATTGAACGATGATGTCGATGGCGCTCGAAATCTGGCTGCGGATCGACTGCACCGTCATCGGCATGCCGGTCATGCCGAGCATCTGTTCCAGGCGGGAGATGGCGTCGCGCGGCGTATTGGCATGGATAGTGGCCATTGAGCCCTCATGGCCGGTATTCATGGCCTGCAGCATGTCGAAGGCTTCTTCGCCACGGCACTCGCCGAGGATCACGCGATCCGGGCGCATGCGAAGCGCGTTCTTGACGAGGTCGCGCTGCCTGATCTCGCCATGACCCTCGACATTGGCGGGACGCGTCTCCATGCGCGCAACATGAGGCTGCTGCAATTGAAGCTCGGCGGCATCCTCGATGGTGATCAGGCGCTCGTCTTCCGGGATGAAAGCGGAGAGTGCGTTCAGCATGGTTGTCTTGCCGGTACCCGTACCGCCGGAGATGATCGTGGTCTTGCGAGCGTGGACGGCGGCAGCCAGAACCTCCGCCATGTTCTGGGTGATGGCGCCGAACTCGATCAGCTTGTGCAGGCCGAGCTTGTATTTGGAGAATTTGCGGATCGAGACCAGCGGCCCATCGACGCCGACCGGGCGGATGGCGGCATTGAAACGCGAGCCGTCCAGCATGCGGGCATCGACCATGGGCTGGGATTCATCGACCCGCCGCCCGACCGCCGCGACGATCTTGTTGACTATCCTGAGCAGATGCTCCTCGTCCTTGAACGGGACATGGACCTTTTCCAGCTTGCCGCGCCGCTCGACGAAGCAGTTCTCGTGGCCGTTGATCAATATGTCGTTGATCGTCGGGTCTTTCATCAACGGCTCGAGCGGACCGAGGCCCACCATCTCGTCGACGATGTCGTCCACCAGAGCGTCCAGTTCGGCGACGTTGAGCGCGAGACGTTCGCTGCGCGTCTTTTCCGAGACGAACTCATGGATCTGGCGTTCCATCTCGGCGCGAGGCAGCTTCTCCAGCGCCACGAGGTTGATTTCCTCGAGAAGCATGCGGTGGATGCGGTCGCGCGCATCGAGCGCACGGTTGGAGGCCTTGGCCTGGCCGGCGCTTGGCCCGGCCGTCACCGCCTTGATGACTTTGCGCGTAGAGGGGATCACAACGGCGGCGACGCGGTCAGCGGCCGGCTGATCGGCGGGGCGCATGTCATTCGGGCGGTCCCTCAGCGTGGAAAAGCGGCTCGCCATCTGCCCTATCCCGCCTTTTTCCCGAGGCTGAGGGGCAAGGAGAAGAACGAACGCTTCTTCACCGCCACCTCCGCTTCTTCCGGCAGGATGATGCGCTTCAGATCCTGCACGACATTCGCGTCCGGGTCGATCTCGTGCAGCGGCACACCGCGATCGACAGCCTCGCGCACCAGCCGGTAATTGTTGGAAATACCGCCGACGAAATGGTCGCCGAGGATTTCCTCGACATCGGCCTGCCGGATACCGCCGCCCGCCTTCTTCTGCTCGAAGCGGTTGACGATAACGGCGGGCTTCACCTCGCGCGCGGTCCTGTCCTCGATCGCCTTGATGAGGCGCTGCGTATGGCGCAGGCATGGCACCGTCATCTCGGAGACGATATAGAGCCTGTTGGAGCCGAGCAGCACCGTTTCCGTCCACGGAAACCAGGTACGCGGCATGTCGATGACGACATTGTCGAAATAGGCCGAGACAAGATCGAGCATGCGCACGACGACGTCGGTGTTGAAGGACCGCATGTCGGCGGGATCGGTCGGCGCAGCAAGCACGCACAGCCCGCTTTCATGCCGCGACAGCATCACGTCGAGCAACTGGCGGTCGAGCCGCTCCGGCTGGTTCTCGATCTCGTTGATATCGAAGCGCGGCTCGAGGTCGAGGTACTCGGCGCAGGCCCCCTGCTGGAAATTGAGATCGACCACGCAGGTGGATGCCGCGCGGGTGACCGAGCGATGAAGCTGGAAAGCCGTCTGCACGGCGAGTGTCGTGGTACCGACGCCGCCGGCGGCCGGCATGAAGGTGTAGACCTGCGATTCTGCGTTGTCCTGCCGCCCCGGTCCCTGCAGTGCCCGGATGCAGGAGCGGACGAGATCGGCCGTGGTGATCGGCTTGACGAGGAAATCCGCGACCTGGAGCTGGACGAGGATACGAACCACCGCCGCGTTGAATTCCTGCGTCACCACTACGACCGGCGCTCTGCCCTCGAGCCTGCGCACCACGCGCTGGAGCGATTCGATCTGTTCCAGGCTCGCCACATCCATATCGACGATCGCCGCACCGCATTCCGACGTTTCGATCTCGCCGCGCAGTTCGGTGACGCTCTTCTCCAGCGTCACCAGTTCGATCGCCTCGGAGGAGGAGAACGCAGCACGCGTATCCTGCAGGAAGACCCTGTCCCGCGAGACGAGGACGACACGCTTGCTCTTGTTCGTACTCGCCATGGCTCAGTTATCCGTCGTGGAGGAGCCGCTGCCCGATGGCGCGGGGGCGCCGGCGGCAACCGACTTGCTCTGGTATTGCGCATGATCTGCCGGCACGCGCAGATTGGTGTTCCCGACACCGCGCGGCCACGGATCCGCCATCTGCATGACCGTATCGGCGGCGATCGCGTCGCCAGCCCTCCCCGTCACACCTTCGTTGCGCGCGAATTCGTCACTGGTACAGCCAGCCATCACGAGCGGCAGGCCGAACAGGGATACGAGGATCATCGTTCTCAGCATCGTCTTCGTCCTACCGCAGATCGAGGAAATGGCCGCTGTCGGCCCGCGCAATCGGAACGTCGGCGGCGGCAAATTGCGGTGCCCCGGCTTTCACCTCGTCGGCATTGCCAAGGAAATAGTCCACATTGCTCGCCGGCTGTGACCCGTCGAGCGGCGTCGCGACCTTCTTCGACGGATCGATCGGCTTCACCAGATAGGGCGTCACGATGATGATGAGGTCGGTTTCGCGGCGCTGATAGGCTTTGGAGGAGAAGAGCGGACCGAGGATCGGCAGCTTGCCGAGGCCGGGCAGCGCCTGGGTGGTCGTGTTGTTCTGCGTCTGGAGCAGGCCGCCGATCATGAAACTCTGGCCGCTCTTCAGATCGACGGAAGTCTTAGCGCGCCGCACCACGAAGCCCGGCACGGAGATGCCGTTCAAATTGTAGGAGGCCGAGGGGTCGATCGAGGAGACTTCCGGCGCGATCTGGAGGCTGATCAGGCCGTCCTCTAGTACGGTCGGCGTGAACTCCAGACCGACGCCGTATTTGTGATAACTCACCGTTACGGTGTTGTTGTCCGATGAGACTGGGATCGGAAACTCGCCGCCGGCAAGGAAGCTCGCCGTCTCACCCGAGCGCGCGATCAGGTTTGGCTCGGCCAGGCTGCGGGCGGCGCCCCGGCTCTCCAATGCCTTCAGCGTGGCGTCTATGGAAACGCCGTTCGACAGCAGCCGGCCGATTATCTCGCCGGTCTGGGCTGCGGGCTCGGTACCCGGATCGATCGTGACCTTGCGGCCACCAAAGCCGTAGGCAACGTTCGCGCTGTAGGTCACGCCCAGATCGCGGCCCGCCTGCCGGCTGATCTCGACGAAACGGACGTTGAGTTGCACCTGTTGCGACGAGGAGACGTTTACGGAATTGATGACTTTCTCCTCGCCGGAGAAGCGATCGGCGATATTCTTGGCTTTCTCCGCAGCGACGGCGTCTTTGGCTGTGCCGGAAAGGACCAGCCGGCCGTTCGCCGAATCGACCCGGATATCGGCGCCCGGCACGTTGGCACGGATCGCCTTGGCGAGATCCTTCGTGTCCAGCGTCACCTCGACATCGATATTGCCAACGAGGCGCTTGTCCTTGTCGAACAGCGCGATGCCCGTCGTGCCGAGCTTGTTGCCGAGCACGTAGAACGAATGATCGGTAAGCGGGTTGACGTTGGCGATGTCGGGATCGCCTATGACGATCTGCGAGAAGGGCACGCTTGTCCGGATCGTCTGCGGCTTGCCCTTGGCGACCTTGATCGACTTATGCGTATCGGAGGAAATGTAGACCACGTCCCCATCCGCATGCGCCTTGGTCGGGCCGACAGTGGAAAGAAGCGCCGCGGCGGCGAAAAGCATGGCCGACACGATCAGGGACGAGCGCGCGGCTTTCGCCTCCGTTGCTGCTTTCAAGCGAAATGACATTTGCCCTATCCCCAAACCGGCCCCAGCCGGCACACCCTTTATTCTTGCGGCAATGCCCCCGAGGCTGCCGCCTGTGCGTCTTCGGTACGAGCCGGCCCGCTGCGGTTGACCTTGTAGGACTCCTCCTTGATCCCGCGCGTTACGACAACGGTCGCGAATTTCGGCTCGTCATTGTCATGTGGAATAGCGCTGACCACATCGCGGGCCGCCGCCGAGACCTTATTGGCAATCGAGCCGCCGAAGGCAGAGATGGTCGTCATGCCGGAACCGTCCGAACCGGCCTGCCGCGCCGAACGGAGCGCCAGAGACAATTTGCCGATGTTCCGCGCCAGCGTGATCTTCTGAGCACCTTCGGGCGTTACTTCCAGCGTCACCGAATTGGCGACTTTCGGCTGGGTCGCGCGCTCGTCCGCCGCCTGCCCGACAGACAGGACCTTGGCCGCCTCGATCACCACCTCCGTGGCGATGGTCGATCCCGACGCCCCCTCGGCGTTCTTCTTCACTTCCTCTATCGCACCCGCGTCACGCGTCAGCACGACGTCGACGCGGTCGCCGGGCGTGATGAAGCCGCCCACCCCTGCGATCTCGTCGGTCTTGATGGTGACGGCCTGCATACCGGGCTCAAGAAGGTTCGAAAGCGTCGCGCGGCCGTTCGGCCCGGAAAGCTGGGAAAGAAGCACCGGTTCGTTGGCGTCGATCGGCGAAAGGACGACACGGTCGCCGTCTTTCAGAAGTTCGTCGACTGTCCCGAACGCTCCCTTCGGAAGCGCGTTCTCCGCCCACGGTATCTCGGCAAGGCTGTCACGCTCGGGTTTCATGCCGAACCGGAGAGGCGTCTTCGCCACGACGATCGTCTTGAACCGGATTTCGGGCTTCGCGGGCACGGCAACGGCGGTTTCCATGCGCGGATTGGCCTGGCTCTTGATCCAGAAATTCGCGGCAAATATGGATATCGCGCCGAATACGGCTGCGATCCCGATCATGGGAACTATTCTGTTCTTCACGCCCGCCCCGCCCTTTCGAGCTTTTTGTTGGGCGGGAGGCTAGGCGGCAAATCCTAAAGGAATTGGAAGGCAAGGCGTGTAGAGTACCGGCATTCGCTCGGCGTGGTTATCGGGATATTGCGCCGAAAGAGATAATTCTACGGATATGCGCCATGCGAACAGAGAGCGAACCTCTGTCATTGGCAGGGCAAAACATGGCAGTATAAAACGTGATTCGGGCGGGCCAGATCAGCGGCAACATGGAAAAAGCGAACAACGACCTCTTCACCCTGCACAACGAGGCTCCGGCAAACGATTCGCGCCCGGTGAAGCCGGTATCGCGCCCCGCTCCCGCAAGAGACGGCGGCGAAAGCTACAGCGCCGCCGACATCGAGGTGCTGGAGGGGCTGGAGCCGGTACGGCGCCGCCCCGGCATGTATATCGGCGGCACCGACGAGAAGGCGCTGCACCACCTCTTCGCCGAGGTGATCGACAATAGCATGGACGAGGCCGTGGCGGGCCACGCAACCTTCATCGAGGTCGAACTCGACGAAGCCGGTTTTCTCTCGGTCACAGACAATGGGCGCGGCATCCCGGTCGACGCGCATCCCAAGTTCAGGAACAAGTCGGCGCTCGAAGTCATCATGACGACGCTGCATTCGGGCGGCAAGTTCGATAGCAAGGTCTACGAGACTTCGGGCGGCCTGCACGGCGTCGGCGTGTCGGTCGTCAACGCGCTCTCCGAAACGCTGGAGGTGGAGGTCGCGCGCGGCCGCCAGCTCTACCGGCAGGAATTCTCGCGCGGCCATCCGAAAGGCGACCTGCAGAAGCTGGGAGAAGTGCACAACCGCCGCGGCACCAAGATCCGCTTCCGCCCGGACGAGCAGATATTCGGCAGAGGCGCGCATTTCGACCCGGCCCGGCTCTGCCGCATGACGCGCGCGAAGGCCTATCTCTTCGGCGGTGTCGAAATCCGCTGGGCGTGCGCGCCCGCACTGATCGCCGACAAGGAGAAGACGCCGGAAAAGGCAACCTTCCATTTCCCCGGCGGCCTGAAGGACTATCTTGCCGCCTCGCTCGACGGCGAATTCCAGGTGACGCGCGACATCTTCGCCGGGAAAAGCGAAAAGCAGGGCGGCCATGGTTCGGTCGAATGGGCCGTCACCTGGTATGGTGGCGACCCGACCCTGAATTCCTACTGCAACACGATCCCGACGCCGGAGGGCGGCACGCATGAGGCCGGTTTCCGCTCCGCGCTGCTGCGAGGCCTGAAATCCTATGCCGAACTCACCGGCAACAAGCGCGCGCAGGCCGTCTCCAGCGAGGATGTGATGATCTCGGCAGCCGGCATGCTGTCGGTCTTCATCCGAGAGCCGGAGTTCGTTGGCCAGACCAAGGACCGGCTGGCGAGCATCGAGGCGCAGCGCATCGTCGAAAGCGCCATGCGCGACCCGTTCGACCATTGGCTGGCCGATAACCCGCAGGAAGCCTCGAAGCTGCTCGAATGGGTGATCGCGCGTGCCGACGAGCGTGTCCGGCGGAGGCAGGAAAAGGAAGTTTCGCGCAAGACGGCCGTGCGCAAGCTGCGACTGCCCGGCAAGCTGGCCGACTGCACGCAGAACGCGGCGGCCGGTGCCGAAATCTTCATTGTCGAGGGCGACTCGGCCGGTGGCTCGGCCAAGCAGGCGCGCGACCGCGCCTCTCAGGCGGTGCTGCCCTTGCGCGGCAAGATCCTCAATGTCGCCAGCGCCGGCCGCGATAAGCTGACCGCCAACCAGCAGATCGCCGATCTGATCCAGGCGCTCGGCTGCGGCACGCGCTCGAAATACCGCGACGAGGACCTTCGCTACGACCGCGTCATCATCATGACCGACGCCGACGTGGACGGAGCCCACATCGCCTCGCTCCTGATGACCTTCTTCTTCCAGGAAATGCCGCAACTCATACGCGGCGGCCATCTTTATCTGGCCGTTCCGCCACTCTACCGCATCAGCCAGGGCGGCAAGGTGATGTATGCGCGCGACGACGCCCACAAGGACGAACTCCTGAAGAACGAGTTCACCGGCCGTGGCAAGGTGGAGATCGGCCGCTTCAAGGGCCTTGGCGAGATGATGGCCGCGCAGCTCAAGGAGACGACCATGCATCCGAAGAAGCGCACATTGCTCCGGGTAGAGGTCATCGACGAACAGGACGCGACCAAAGAGGCGGTAGACGCACTCATGGGCACGAAGCCGGAACTGCGCTTCCGTTTCATCCAGGAACGCGCGGAATTCGTGGAAGAGCTCGATATCTGAGGCTCTAGACCGGAAGGCGGCCCGACAGTGAGCCTCACTCGCTGGCTTGACGTCCTCCGTTCCTGGCCCACGCAGATATCGCGGCCAAAGCGCACCGACTGGATTTTCGCCGTCCGCACGATGGTCGCCGGGCTCATCGCCCTCTCGCTCGCCTACGCGCTGAGGTTGGAAAACCCGCAATGGGCGATGATGACGGTCTATATCGTCGCCCAGCCTGTCGCGGGCATGGCGCTTTCCAAGGGCCTATTCCGGCTGGTGGGCACTGTCGTCGGGGCGCTTGCGGCGCTTCTGCTCGTGCGGATCGGCGGCGGCAACGCTCCGGCCTTCCTCATGGTGCTCGCGGTCTGGATCGGGCTTTGCACCTACGTCGCATCCATGCTGCGCAATCCCGAATCCTACGCCGCCGCGCTCGCCGGCTATACCGTCGCCATCATCAGCATGCCGGCTTTCGGCCAGCCGCATCTCGCCCATGAGCTCGCCGTCGCACGAGCGTCGGAAATCATTCTGGGCATCCTCTGCGCTGGTCTCGCCAGTCGTCTTTTCCTGCCGCGGCTCGCCAGCGATCAGATAGCAGGAAGGCTGGAGGGCCTGATCCGCGATCTCGCCGCCTATGCCCAATTTGCCTTCGGTGGCGCCGACCGTGCAAAACTCTCAACGCTCAACCGGCGTATCATTGCCGAGACACAGGCGCTCGGCGAAATGCGCGCTTATGTGCGGCTGGAAGGTCCCAGCCCCGCCGCGCATGGCCGCTCGGTCAGGCGAACCATCGGCTATCTGCTTTCCGCGCTTTCCGCCGCACGAATGTTGCGGCTGCATTCGATGCCGTCAAATCCGGCCTTACCGGAGACGCGCAGCCGTCTGAAAGAGGTCGTCAATGAGCTGGCCGAACGCCCCGACGCGCTCGATGACGTCCGCGTCCCCATCGCACGACTGAGGGACATCGCGTCGGATGCGCGCACCAGACCGGTTCCGGAAAGCAACCCGGATCGGATCGGCGCGGTCGCAAGGCTCGCCATGGCGGCGGAATTCGCCGATGCGTTCGCCGGCGTCCTTGACGGCCTCGACGCCGTCCGCCATCCGGGCCGGCAGGTGGCCGATGAGACGAGGCAACCAGCGCTGGTCATCCACCGCGACCGGCAGGCGGCACTGCGCAATGCGGTACGCGCCGCGCTCGCCACCTCGCTCGTCGCCGCCTTCTGGATTGCCACCCAATGGGCGGACGCGGAAGGAGCGACGATCATCGTCGCGGTCGTCTCCAGCCTGTTCGCATCGCGCCCGGCGCCAATCCGCACGGCTTTCGGCTTCTTCAAGGGTACGTTGCTCGCCGTGCCCTTCGCATTTCTCGTCGGCCAGCTCCTGATGCCCGCCTTCCCGGGCTTCGGCTGGTTCGTGCTGTTCGTCATCCCGGTTCTGATACCCGGCGCGCTGGCAATGGCGAACCCGTCTTTCACGGGAACGGCGACGGCCTTTGCGATCAATTTCCTCGCCTTTTTGAGCCCGCACCAGACGATGGTCTACGCACCGCTCCATTTCCTCAACCAGACGGCGTCCATCCTCGTCGGCATCCTGCTCTCGATCGGCGTCTTCTGGAGCGTATTGCCGGCAAGGCCGCGCGACAGCGTCCTGCGCATCGTCGCCACCATCAAGGAAGACCTCGTGCGGCTCTGCCTGCATGAGCGCGTGCCCCGGCGCCCGGCTTTCGAGAGCCTTGCCTATGACCGCATCAATCAGTTGATGCCGTTCGCACAGCGTAGCGGCGGGCGCGGTGAGGCGATGCTGACGGGCAGTGTCGCGGCCGTCACGGTCGGGCTGGAGATCCTCTCCCTGCGCAACGCCCAGCCTCGCCTCGCCGAACCGGACAGGCCCGTCATAGCCGATTTCCTGAAGCGCCTTGCCTCGCTGATCCTGCGCTCGGCCGGAAGCGGCCTGGGTAGCGGGTCGATTTCCACCTTCGCGGCCAAGACAAGAGCAAAGGCGGAGGAACTCGGCAAGCGCAGTGACGCGGACCCGCCTCTTCTCGCGGTCGCCGCTTCACTACGGGTGATCGCCGCTGCGGTGGAAGACAATCCCCGGTTCTTCCACAGCCCGCGCGCCAACAGCGGCGGCTCCTGACAATATGCTGGCAACAGAGTTGTTCTACGGTGGGCGATGGATGCTCGAACGGCGGATGCTTCGGTCAGGTTCGATCCCGCTCGTGCGACCGGGATCATGCTGGTTACCGCATCCGCCGCTTTCTTCGCGCTCGCCGGCATCTTCACCCGCTCCATCACTGCCGGCCCGTGGACGATCGCCTGCTGGCGCGGCCTCGTCGGCGCGACGATCATCGCCGCCTATGTGCTGTGGCGCGAGCGGGGCCGGGATATGCGGGATAGCCTGCGTCTGGGGAGGCGCGGCTGGGCGCTCGCGATCGTCGGCGCCCTGTCCAGCATCGCCTTCATCACGGCGTTCAAACTCACCTATGTCGCCAATGTCACGATCATCTACGCTACCGTGCCTTTCATGGCGGCGGGGCTCGAGCGTATCGTGCTCGGCGAGCATACGCGCGGGAGCACTATCCTGGCCGCGCTGGCCTCCCTTGCCGGCGTCGCCATCATGATGCTCGGCGGCATCGGCACGGGGAGCCTTGCGGGCAACCTCATGGCCGTCCTCATGACGGCAGGCTGCGCGCTCTACATGGTGCTGATCCGGAAATTCACCAATGCGCCGGTCGTCTGGACCGGAGCGGTCGCAGCCTTCCTGCTTTTCCTCGTCGGCTGTATCGTCACCGACCCGCTCGACGTGACGAGGCACGACGCCATCCTGATGTGCGCTTTCGGTGTCTCCTTTGCCGCCGCCGTGATCCTTTGGACCGAAGGGACGCGACTGGTCAGCGCAGCCGAATCCGGGCTGCTGGGGAGCGCCGAGGTGCCCCTTGCGATCCTGTTCGCATGGATCTTCCTCGATGAACTCCCGCCGCAAGCAAGCCTCATGGGCGGCGCGGTCGTCATCGCCGCGGTTTTTGGTTACGCGGCATGGAATTTCCGGCGGAGAGCAGCAATCGCCGCGGTCACATAGGCTTGCAGGCTGTCAGGCCGCCGCAATGGCTAGCGCATGGCCACGCGCGTTCTCGCGCAGCACTTCGAGATGGATGGCTCGAATGAGGCCGGCAAGCTCGACCTGACGCTCCGCCGGTCCGCTTTGGCCCGAGCAGGCGTTGAGCTCCCTCAGCATCATCCAGCTCACTTCTTGCGCGCCGGCGACACGCCGTCCGTTGGCCACTTCACGCCATATCCCGAGCGCCCGCAGGATCACCCCATGCGAGCTTTCCGGCAGGCCGGCGTCGCGGAAAAGCGCCGAAAGCGCAAGATCGCGCCCGCCGGCGAGAAGTGTCCGCACGCGTGCCGCCTCGCGCCCGGCAAGCACCCCGAGCACGGAGGCGAAGAAATCGATCTTGCCATGTGCCACCATGCGGACAACGAAAGCGGTGGTAAGTTCTCCGGCAAGTCGAAGATGCTCGACCAGCGCCGCGTGCTCGTCCGGGCGGGTCCGGTCGATGAGCGTCAGCGAGGCTCTCACGCAGGCTTCCCGCATCACGCGCTCGCCACGTGCCCTGCCCATTAGGGCGACGACGAGCGGAGCGTCCTTCAGCGCGGCGCTGAGCTTGACCAGCAGAACATGCCGGCAGTCGGGGGGTAAGCGCCGGTCGGCAAGCATCACCTCGCGCAACTTTGGAACGGAGCCGAATCGCTCCGCGATACGACGGAAGCTGAGCGAGGCTATGTCGGCTCCATCATTCCGGAGCAAGGTGAGACAGGCATCCTCGCAACCCACTTCGGCGATGGCGGCAGCCACCGATTTCGAGACGAGTGCCCTGCCCCCGATGGAACATTGCACGCCGTCGCTTCCCATTGCGACGCGGTCGATGAGATCACTGTCGGTAAAGAGCGGCGAGCGCTTCAGCACAAGGTCGGCGATCTCGTCCTGATCGGAGGCGAGTGCGTGGATGATCTGGAGAGGCGCCAGCCTGTGCATGGCGAGCGCTTCCGCAAGCGCGTAGCGCACCTTTGCCGATGCGTCATCAAGCAGGAAAGTCAGTGCGGCCTCTGCTGCGCAACGATCCTCGAAAGGAAGTTCGCGAGAAACGTAGGCTCTCGCCAATGCCGCGGCGGCAGCCATCCGATCGGAAACGCGCGCCGTATCGACCCACCTTAGGAAATAGCTGATAACCATGCCGCCGACCCGACCCAAGCTACTGTGAACGCTAGGTAGAAATGGTTTAGGAAGCGTTTACCATATCGCTTAACCACCTCTCTTGCGGGCCTTTCATAACCGCCCTATCAAACGCGCGATCAGCGGAGGAGAAAAAATGCCGGGCCTCTATCTCGAGGAGTTCACGCCGGGGCAGGTAATTCGCCACGCCCTCACGAAGAGCGTCACCGAGAGCGACAATATGCTCTTCTCAGTCATGACGCTCAATCCGCAGCCCCTGCATATCGATTTCGATTTCGCGGCCAAAAGCGAATGGGGAAAGCCGCTCGTCAATTCGCTCTTCACGCTCGGCCTCATGATCGGCATCTCCGTGCACGATACGACGCTTGGCACCACGATCGGCAATCTCGGCATGACCGAGACGGTATTCCCGCACCCGGTCTTCCATGGCGACACGATCCATGTGGAGACGGAAGTGAAATCGGTGCGCGCATCGAAATCCAGGCCGGACCGGGGCATCGTCGAATTCGAGCATCGCGCCTACAATCAAGACAATGTGCTGGTAGCGCGCTGCGTGCGGCAGGCCATGATGAAGAAGAAAGGAGCCTGAGCATGCGGTCTCTTCTGTTCGTTCCGGGCGATTCGGAAAAGAAGCTCACCAAGGCCCTGCAGGCAGGCGCGGACGTCCTGCTTCTCGACCTGGAAGATTCAGTCGGGCCTGATCGCAAGGCGGATGCGCGGAAGATCACCTCCTCCTTCATCAGCGAGAACGGGAAACAGGCTTCGACCGCGCTCTACGTGCGAGTGAACGATTTCACCACGGGCCTGACCGACGACGACCTGGCGGCCGTCATGCCGGCGCGGCCGGCCGGCATCATGCTGCCGAAGGCGATCGGCCCGACGGATGTCATGCGGCTCTCGGCGAAACTTCGCGTGCACGAGGCCGAGAACGGCATCGCGGACGGTGCCACGCGGATGGTCGCGATCATCGCCGAAACCGCTGCCGGCGTGCTGGCCGCCCCGGCGTTCAGCGAAGCCCAGCCACGGCTCACCGGCGTCACCTGGGGGGCCGAAGACCTGTCGGCGGATCTCGGCGCGCGCATGCCGCGTGACGGCGATGGCCGCTATACGGATACCTTCCGTCTGGCGCGGACGCTGACCATCCTTGCCGCGGCGACAGTCCAGGCAGCCGCGATCGACACCGTCTTCGTCAATTTCCGTGACGCGGATGCACTGAGGGCGGAGTGCGTGGAAGCGGAGCGCGACGGCTTCACAGCCAAGATGGCGATCCATCCGGCGCAGGTACCGATCATCAACGAGGTGTTCACGCCCTCTACCGAATCGGTGGCCCATTCACGCGCGGTGGTCGATGCCTTCACCGCCGCGGGCAATCCGGGCGTCATCGGCATCGATGGCCAAATGTACGACCGCCCGCATCTGCGGCGCGCCGAGCGCATTTTGGCGCGGGCGAAGGCGGCGGGGGTGGCGTGAGAGACAGGAATCGTTGCGTCCTTCGAGGCTCCGCTTCTCTTCGCGCATCAGGATAAGGACGGTTGGCGCAAGCCTCCCCATGATGAGGTGCGAGCGTAGCGAGCCTCGAACCACGCACCTCAATCCGCCTTCCATTTGGGGCGGCGCATGGCGAAGGTTTCGGTAATGGCAGAGAAATCGAAATAGCCGAGACGCGATACGTTTCCGGCCTTGACGACATCGAACAGGCCGTCGGTCAGGACGGCCTCGTCGATATGAACGCCGATCACCTCCCCGATGCATACATGGACACCGGCAGCCCTGCCGTCGATACCCTTCGGCTCGAATATCTCGGTCACCTTGCATTCGAGCGCGGCATGCGCCTCCGCCACACGCGGCGCAGCGACCAACCGCGACGGCACCGGCGTCAGCCCGGCATAGTCGAATTCACTCACTCCCCGCGGAGTATCCACGGAGGTGGCGTTCATTTCCTTGGCGATATGACTGCCAACAAGATTTGCGACGAACTCGCCGGTCTCACGCGCGAAGGTAATACTGTCCTTCACGCCTTCCGAGGAAAACCAGACGAGTGGCGGGTGCGACGAAAACGCGTTGAAGAAGGAATAAGGCGCAAGATTGATCGAGCCGTCGCCGCCGCGCGTCGAAATCCAGCCGATCGGCCGCGGCGCCACGATCGCCTTGAACGGGTCGTGCGGCAGGCCATGGCCCTTGGAAGGTTCATAGAACAGTGCCTAACCCTCCCAGGGTCCGGAATAGTCCGCATAGAGCTTCGAGGCGTCTGGTCGAGGCCGCTCGGGCGCCGCTCCGTCGAACGTGCCTATATGGACGAAGCCGATAACCCGTTCATGCGGCGCAAGGCCGAGCAGTCGCCTGCCCTCCTCGTCATAGGCATACCAGTTGGTGATCCAGTTCGTACCGTAACCCATGGCGTTGGCAGCGATGACAAGGTTCATCGCTGCCGCTCCGCCGGAAAGCTGCATTTCCCAGTCCGGTATCTTGGGGTTCTGCCTGGGCGCTGAGACGACGCCGATAACGAGTGGTGCGCGCGAGAAGCGCGTCAGCTCCTTTTCGCGGCGTATTTCGGAGAGCGGCCCTTCACGTTTTTCGGCAAGATCAACAAGCATGCGCCCTACCCGCTCGCGCGCTTCGCCCCGATACAGAATGAAACGCCAAGGCTCCATGCGGCCATGGTCGGGCACGCGGCCGGCGATGCGGATCAGGGTCGCGATCTCCGCATCAGACGGGGCTGGTTCCTTCAATTCGTGGATCGGAGCGGAACTGCGCTTGAGGAGGAGATCAATAACGGGCGATGTCATAAATCGGCATCTTTCGGCAGGGATCAGGCAATAGCCGGTGCAAGGAGGCGCCGGCGGCGGAGAATCGTCTTGAAATTGCCATCGCACCTGGCTTGATGGCAACCCATGTACATCGCGCTGGAGAGACTTGCCGTCCTGCTTTCAATCCTTGTGCTTGCCGCCCTGCCGGCAGCTGCGCAGGGGCCGGAAAAACTGGAGCCGAGGCTGAAGCTGCCCGAACTCAAAAGCTTCAGGGGGCCTGGTGCTGAGGCGGTATTGCCCAAACTGGCGTTCGGCAATGTCACGCTGATCGCCGAACTGGTCGACAACGGGCCGCAGGTGACGCGGGGCCTGGTCTGGCGCGTCTTCGGACCGCAGGCGAGCGAGGATGGCAAGCTGCCGCTGGTTGCCTCGGCACGAGGTGGCACCAGCATCTTCCAGCTCGATCCCGGAAGCTATCTTGTCCATGCTTCCTATGGCAGAGCCGGCGCGACGAAACGCATAACCGTCGGAAAGGAAGCGAAAAAGGAAGTGATCGTGCTTGATGCCGGCGGGCTGAAGCTCGATGCCATCCTCCCGAGCGGTGGCCACATCCCGCCCAACAAGCTGCGCTTTTCGATCTATGAGGCTGAAGCGGGCGCGGATGGCGAGCGTGCCCTCATCATCCCGGACGTGCGCCCCGATGTGGTAGTGCGGCTCAATGCGGGCACCTACCACGTCATTTCGAAGTACGGCTCGGTGAATGCGGTCATCCGCTCCGATATCAGGGTGGCGGCCGGCAAGTTGACCGAAGCGACGGTCGAGCACCGCGCCGCCCAACTCACCATGAAGTTGGTGCGCGACCACGGCGGCGAGGCAATCGCCGATACATCATGGACGGTTCTGACCGATTCCGGCGAGGTCGTGCGCGAAAGCGTCGGAGCTTTCGCGACCATGGTATTGGCGGAGGGCGACTACACGGTGGTAGCCAAGAATCGCGGTCATACCTATCAGCGCGAACTGACAGTGGAAGCCGGCAACAACGAGGAGGTCGAGGTGCTGACGAGCGATGTCGGTCAGCAAGACGCTCCGATCGGGGACATTTCCGACTGACGATCGCTGTAATCCGCCGGTTTTCGCCGGGCGGGTAATCTCCCCTGGAAGCCGCCGCCATACACTGGAAGCATTCATATTGCCGTCGTATCCGATCGGTCTATAGTCGCTGACGGCGGCGCCAGTCGGCTTCAGGACAAGCTCCAGAGGATTCGCAATTGCTGTCTCTGCACGGTGTCGTCCGGCACCGCGATAATGGATTTACTGTTCGAAGGGGAGTTCAGAAATGAAGAAAATGTGCGTGCCGATCCCCGGCGCCCTCAAGGTGTCGGCCATTGCTGCCATCATGCTCACCGGCCTTGCCGCCGTGCCGGCGCTGGCCGACGATGCTGCGGCGGTTCCTCAGAACGATCTCCTGAACGCGACGCTGTGGATGCAGCGCTCCGTCGAATACAAGGCGACGACGCTTGGCATCTACAATCTCGCCAAGGGACAACTCGACAAAGCCCTCACCGACAAGACATGGACCGCGGTCCCCGACAAGCAGGGCGAGAATTTCGGTGACAAGCCGCCGGCCATCGTGCTCGATGCCGACGAGACCATTCTGGACAACAGCCCTTATGAAGCCTCGCTGGTGACCCGCGGCACCGATTTCAGCCCGAAAGAGTGGACTGCCTATGTCAAGGACAAGGTGACCAAGGCGATCCCCGGCGCGGTCGATTTCCTGAAATACGCCGACTCGAAGGGCGTGAAGGTCTTTTACGTGTCCAACCGGACACTTGAGGAAAAGCCGGCAACGCTGGAAAACATGAAGGATCTCGGCTTCCCGATGGGTGGCAACGTCGACACTTTCCTGGCCTCCGGCCAGGAGCCCGACTGGAAATCGCCGAAGGAGAACCGGGTCGCCTTCGTTACCAAGGACTATCGCGTCATCATGATGTTCGGCGACAATCTCGGCGATTTCACCGACAAGTACAAAGGAACCTATGACGAGCGCGTGAAGTTCTTCACGGACAATGCCGCGCATTGGGGACACGACTGGTTCATGCTGCCGGACCCCGAATACGGCTCGTGGGAGTCCAACCCCTTCAACAATAACTACAAGCTTTCGCCGGACGAGCGCCGCAAGATGAAGATCGAGGCGCTCGAGCCATGGAAGCCGAAAAGCTGAGTCTGGAAACGTCAGATAAAAGAGGCGGCGCCTTCAACCGCCGCCTCGCTACGAAAGTTTAATTCTTCCGCTTGCGCCTGATGTCGGGCGCCGTTGCCTCATCGACAAGTGCCGCGACGGCCTCCTCCAGCGACAATGATTGCTGGTCGCGCGAGCCGAGACGGCGCAGGTTGACAGTGCCCTCCTCCGCCTCGCGTTTGCCGCAGACGAGGATCACCGGCACTTTCGCCAGGCTGTGCTCGCGCACCTTGTAGTTGATTTTCTCGTTGCGCAGATCGGTTTCAGCGAGCAGGCCGGCATCCTTCAGCCGCGCCACTACTTTCCTCGCATAGTCGTCCGCGTCCGAGGTGATCGTCGCAACGACGACCTGCAGCGGCGCGAACCAGAGCGGCATATGGCCGGCATGGTTCTCGATCAGGATGCCGAGGAAGCGCTCCATCGAGCCGCAGATGGCCCGGTGGACCATGACAGGCTGCTTCTTCTCAGAATCCTTGTCGATGTAGAAGGCCCCGAAGCGCTCCGGCAGATTGAAATCGACCTGCGTCGTGCCGCACTGCCATTCGCGGCCGATGGCGTCCTTCAGCACATAGTCGAATTTCGGGCCGTAGAAGGCACCGTCTCCGGGGTTGATCTCCGTGCGGATGCGGTTGTCGGATTGCTGGATCTTGGTCAGCACGCCGCTCATGATCTCCTCGGCGTGATCCCAGAGCGCATCCGAGCCGACACGCTTCTCCGGACGCGTCGAGAAGCGGACCCTTATCTCCTCGAAGCCGAAATCGGCGTAAGTGGTAAGGATCAGGTCGTTGATCTTCAGGCACTCGGCGGCAAGCTGGTCTTCCGTGCAGAAGATATGCGCGTCGTCCTGCGTGAAACCGCGCACGCGCATCAGTCCGTGCAGCGCGCCGGACGGCTCGTAGCGGTGCACCGCACCGAATTCGGCAAGCCGGACCGGAAGGTCGCGGTAGGACTTCAAGCCATGCTTGAAGATCTGGACATGGCCTGGGCAGTTCATCGGCTTAAGCGCGAAGACGCGGTGGTCCTCGCTTTCGGCCTCGTCGCCGGCAACCAGCACCTTGAACATGCTCTCCCGGTACCAGCCCCAGTGGCCGGAGGTTTCCCAAAGCCCCTTGTCGAGCACCTGCGGGGCATTCACCTCCGAATATTCATGCTCGTCGAGCCTGCGGCGCATGTAGGAGACGAGGTTCTGGAACATCTTCCAGCCCTTGGGATGCCAGAAGACGACGCCCGGCCCCTCCTCCTGGAAGTGGAACAGGTCCATCTCGCGGCCAAGGCGGCGATGATCGCGCCGCTCCGCCTCCTCCAGCATATGGAGGTAATGGTCGAGTTCTTCCCGGTTGCGCCAGGCGGTGCCGTAGATGCGGGTAAGCATTGGATTGTTGGAATCGCCGCGCCAATAGGCTCCCGCCACCTTCATCAGCTTGAAGGCATCACCGATCTGGCCTGTCGAAGCCATATGCGGGCCACGGCAGAGATCGAACCAGTCGCCCTGCCTGTAGATCTTGACGTCCTGATCCTCGGGGATCGCATCGACCAGTTCGACCTTGTAGGCCTCCCCCTTGTCGCGGAAGACTTTCTTCGCCTTGTCGCGCGGCCAGACCTCCTTGGTGAACGGCTTGTTGCGGCCGATGATCTCGCGCATCTTCTTTTCGATGGTCGTGAAATCGTCAGGTGTGAAAGGTTCGTTGCGGGCGAAATCGTAGTAGAATCCGTTCTCGATCACCGGGCCGATGGTCACCTGCGTGCCGGGCCAGAGTTCCTGCACGGCCTCGGCCAGAACATGCGCAGCATCGTGGCGGATGAGTTCCAGCGCGCCTTCGCTTTCACGGGTCAGTATCTCGACGTTGCCGGAAGTACCGAGCGGGTCGGAAAGATCACGCTGCTTGCCGTCGAGCGAATAGGCGATCGCCTTCTTGGCGAGCGATTTGGAGATCGATTCGGCAAGCTCGGCGCCGGTCATCGTCGCGGGATAGTCACGCGAGGAGCCGTCGGGAAATTTGAGGGAAACGGATGCGCCAGAAATGGCACCCAGGTTGGCGTCAGCCATGGTCTTGTCTCCTATCCAGTCCCGCATACGAGCGCGGGTGGGATTGCAGTAAATGCCGGCGGCGCACCGACGAAAGTGCGGTCATCGACGGCCGCTACATAAGCCGAGCGGCGGCACTCGTAAAGCCTACGAGACGCCGCCGCTCAAAAATCCCGATTTCGGTTCGGATAGGCCGCCCGGAACCAAAGCGTCAGCTATTGTCTTCGACCGGCGCGTTCGGGCCGTTCTTCTTGATCGAGTCGATCGCGTTCTGTGCACTGGCCTTGGAGGTGTAGCCTTCGGTCGAGAACATGATCTCGCTGTTATACTTGAAACGAACTCGATATTCGCCCTTCTTGTCTTTCCAGATTTCGAAAGCGTGTGCCATGCGGGTCTCCCCTCCGTGGTGAATCAACAGCCCAAGTTCATCCGGGCCGCCCAATGTACGGAACATGCTGCAGAAACGTGCCTGAAATCAACGGGGAAGATAGTCTATCCCAAGACTTAAGCAGTCTTTTTCAGCCGACATGGTGTCTATGGCGAGTGGCGGCGAACAGACCAGTAGCGCCAGGGCAGATACCAGCGAAAGCGCGGCACCAGTTTTTCAGGAACGGGATCGAGGCCGCGCGTGCCGCCGGGACCGCAGCGCGCGACACGGAATAGCGCCAGCCATCCGCCGGCCCAAAGCCCATGCCGCGCGATCGCCTCATAACCGTATTCGGAGCAAGTCGGCAGGTGCCGGCAGGAATGGCCGACGAAGCCGGAAAGCGTGAGTTGGTAGAGCCGGATGAGAGACGTGCCGACCAGCCGGCCGGGCGTCTTCGGCCACGGGCCGGAGAAATTGCGGCTTTTCGAAGGCCCATTCACCAACGATTGTCTCAGGCCGCCTCGCCGGCGCGCTTCTTCTCGATCTGGCCGATGGCGTCGACCACCGCGTCGAAAGTCAGCATGGTCGAGGCGTGGCGTGCCTTGTAGTCGCGCACCGGCTCCAGATATTTGAGGTCGGCGAAGCGGCCTTCCGGCGGCGTGCCGTTCTCCTTCAGCATCCTGCGCATCGTCTCGCGCACTTCGCGCAATTCATCGGCATGTGCGCCAATGATGTTGCTCGCCATAATGGACGAAGAGGCCTGGCCGAGCGCGCATGCCTTCACGTCATGGGCAAAATCGGTCACCACGTCGCCGTCCATCTTGAGATCCACGGTCACGGTCGAGCCGCACAGCTTGGAATGCGCTCTGGCCGATGCATCCGGATCCTCCAGCCGGCCGATACGCGGGATATTGCCGGCAAAGCCCAGAATTTTCGCGTTATAGACGTCGTCTATCATGATTTTCCGTCCGCACGCGATCAGGCGAACACACCGTTTCCCGCGCGCATCTTTCAATCTTCATCCAAGGCAATATATAGTGAGGAGGTATGGTGCAGAGCAAGAAGCCCTGCACCACGCCTACAGATACACGCCGCTTTCGGGGTCCAAGCAAGTCCCGCAAAAAGGGCCGTGATCCGTTCAACTCGTCCGCCCATCGAGGTGGACTACGGGAGACGCCTTAATGGACGCCGTAATCAAGTCATTTCCAGCCGTTCCGGATTATCTGGACAAGCCAGAGACCAACCGACCCAACGAAGCCGAAGTTCTAAAAGCGGTGGAAACGCTGCTGCGCTGGACCGGCGACGATATCCACCGTGAGGGCCTGCGCGATACGCCGAAGCGTGTCGTGAAAGCGTTCCGCGAGATGTTCGACGGGTATGACAAATGCCCGGCGGAAGAACTTGGCCGGACCTTCGAGGAAGTTTCCGGCTACGACGATATCGTACTGGTGAAGGACATCGCGTTCTATTCCCATTGCGAACACCACATGGTGCCGATCATCGGCAAGGCGCATGTCGCCTATCTGCCGGACGGCAAGGTCGTCGGCCTTTCCAAGATCGCGCGTGTCGTCGACATCTTCGCCCATCGCCTGCAGACGCAGGAAGCGATGACGGCGCAGATCGCAGGCGTCATCCAGGATGTGCTCAATCCGCGCGGCGTTGCCGTGATGATCGAGGCCGAGCATATGTGCATGGCCATGCGCGGTATCCGCAAGCCGGGCTCCACTACCCTCACCTCCACCTTTACCGGTGCCTTCAAGGACCGCCCGGAGGAGCAGTTGCGCTTCGTCGGGATGGTCCGCGGCACCCGGGACTGATCCTTTCCCGGTCCGGTAATATCGAAGCAACGGACCGGGACGACATGGCATGAACCTGACATTCGAACTGGATAAGAACGCGCGCGAGGAAGGAACCGTCCTTGCGCCGCGCTTCGATGCGAACGGCCTCGTGACGGCGGTGGTCACCGACGCAGGCGACGGAACGCTCCTCATGGTCGCCCATATGAACGAGGAGGCGCTTCGGCTCACGCTTGAAACCGGCATCGCGCATTACTGGTCGCGCTCGCGCCGCGCGCTCTGGAAGAAAGGCGAGACCTCGGGAAATTTCCAACGCGTCGTGGAAATGCGTGTCGATTGCGACCAGGACGCTCTCTGGCTGAAGGTGAAGGTCGCTGGCGATGGGGTGACCTGCCATACGGGGCGCCGTTCATGCTTCTACAGGACCGTGGAAACCGACGGCACGGAACCCGGACTGCGCCTTACGGAATAACGGACGGTTTCCTCGTCCACACCTGAATTGATCGATTATGCCTTCTGACGACCCGAAATACCGATTTTGCTACTGGCCAGAAGAAGATTCATGAATTTGATACTCGCCAGAGACCATAATCCCAGCGGGACACGGAGACGGTAATGCTTGAATGGGCGTCCATCAGGGGACGCGCCGAAGCGCGTGGCAAGGTGCGGCCGCCGGTAGACGAGGCGGCGGTGACGGAACCTCCACGTAAATCGGGCATCGCATTGGCACTCGGCGGCGGCGCGGCGCGCGGCTGGGCCCATATCGGCGTTCTGCGGGCGCTCGACGAGGCCGGTATCGAGATCGACATGATCGCCGGAACGTCCATCGGGGCGCTCGTCGGCGGCTGCTATCTTGCCGGCAAACTCGACCAACTCGAAGAATTCGCGCGCAGCTTGACAAGGCGGCGCATGTTCGGCCTGCTCGATCTCCATCTCGGCGGCAGCGGTCTGTTCGGCGGCATGCGGCTGACGGCCGAAATGCAGCGGCACATGGACGGCATCACCTTTGAGGATTTGCCGAAGCTCTTCGTCTGCGTCGCGACCGAGGTTCGTACCGGACATGAAGTCTGGCTCAATAGCGGCTCGCTGATTACGGCCATGCGTGCCTCCTATGCCCTGCCCGGCGTCTTCGAGCCGGTCAACTGCAATGGGCGCCTCCTGGTCGACGGAGCACTGGTGAACCCGGTTCCGGTATCGGTCTGCCGGGCCTACGAACAGCCGTTGGTCGTGGCCGTCAACCTGCACTACGACCAGTACGGGCGCGCTGCCGTCATCAAGCACAGCGCGGGCCCGGCCGAACCTGCCGCATTGCCCGACCCGTCCGGCGGGCATGTCAGCGATCGCACAGCGAAAGCGCGGGAAACGCGCATGGGCATCACCGGCGTTATGGTCGAGGCCTTCAACATCATCCAGGACCGCATCTCGCGCTCGCGCCTCGCCGGCGATCCGCCGGATCTCGCACTACAGCCCAAGCTCGCCCATGTCGGCCTCACCGAATTCCACCGCGCCGATGAAGCGATACGGCTCGGCTACGAGGCAACCATCGCGCGCCTCAGCGAACTCGAGCGCCTGCAGGCAGTGCTGGCGTAGTTGCCCGGCATCGCGCCGTACAAAAAAACCCGCTTAGTACGCGTATAGGGCCTCGGCTTTATTGAACGAGTTCGCGGCCCCATTTCGACAGGCCCTTCTGCGCCTCGCCGAAGCCTTGGCCGATATCGGTCAGCCGGTAGGAAACCTTCACAGGCGGACCACCATCGACAGCCCGTTCCAAAAGACCGCGCGCCTCCAACTCCTTCAAACGCTCCGAAAGCATCCGGTCTGCGATGCCGATCAGGGTGCCGATCTCGCTGAAGCGCAACTCGCCATGAGCATGGAGAGCCGCGATGATCAGGCCGTTCCACGGACGCGCGAGGATATCCATCGCCGCCTGGAAATAGCGGCACAGATGCTCCGAATGGGGAGGAACGCGGCTCATGGCTTGATTATGGACCGTTGCGGCTGCAATTTAAACACCTATACGATTATATGTTACTTCCTTTTAAGAAGTTAATAGGCTATCAACTACCTCGACCGGTTAACGCCGGCCGCAATCCCCAACCTGCCATAGCCGGGAGTAAACGGAATGAAGCTTTATTATTCGCCGGGCGCCTGCTCGCTCGCTACCCACATCGCACTTGCCGAGACAGGCGCCGACTATTCGCTCGACAAGGTGAACCTCCAGGCAAAGAAGACCGACGAGGGCGGCGACTTCAACGCGGTGACGCCGAAGGGCAAGGTTCCGGTCCTTGAAATGGACAACGGGGAAACGCTGACCGAAAACGCCGTCATCCTTGACTATGTCGCCGACAAGACCGGCAAGCTCGCGCCGAAGCCGGGCTCGTCCGAACGCCTGCGCCTGCAGGAATGGCTGAATTATATCGCGACCGAGTTGCACAAAGGCTTCTCGCCGCTCTTCAACAAGGCGCTTTCGGACGATGCCAAGCAGGTCTTCCGAGCCAACCTCGTCAAGCAGTTGGGCTATGTCGAGGGCAAGCTCGGCGGTGACTACCTGACCGGCTCCGCCTTCACCATCGCCGACGGCTACCTCTTCACCATGCTGCGCTGGGCGAAGGCGACGGGAGTCGAATACGGCCCGAAGCTCGCCGCTTATTTCGACCGCGTCGCGGCGCGCGCAGGCGTCAAGCGTGCGATGCAGGAAGAAGGCCTGAACGGCTGAGAAGCAACCGAGAAAATCTCCGCGCAAGGAAGGGGCGGTCGCCCGCCCCTTTCTTTCCTACATACCGGCCTTAGTCACCTGACCACGGATTTCGCCGTCGCCATGAGCTGCCGTGTGCAGGTTCACGTAAAGCTTGCCGTCGAGTAACGCCTTGGCCTGGTCCGGCGCCAGGGTGGCCGAACCCTTGATCGGGCTTTTCAGCTTCTTGAGCGGAACTTCGATACCGGCATTCTTGCCCGGTTCCGCGGGGCCGTGGAAGTGGCCGGCTTTGGCTGGGCCCGACAGGCCGGAATATTTGATTGTCCAGCGCATCTTCCTGGACTGCGTGTCATAGGTGATGTCGGCCGTCCCCTTGCCCGCGCTATCGTTCGGTGGAACTTCCTGCGACGCATTCATGTCGGCCGTGAATTTCACGGTTTTCGCCAAGGATGGCGAGGTAACAAAAAGCGCCGCCGAAAACGCCAGACCAAGGGCTATGGTGATGGGCTTGCGCATGTTCTTTCCTCTCGCAATCGACGGAGTGAACCCAAGCATCCCTGAAATTAGGACACCTTCTACGGTGGACCAGCCTTAGGAGCAGGCGACCGCCATAAAAAAGGGGCGGTCGCCCGCCCCCTTCCAGATTTCCAATTTTCAATCGGTGCTTATTTGATCGCCTTGTCGGTGATCTCGTGGGTCCAGGCGCCTTCCGGAGCCTTGCTCACGATCTTCTGGTCGACCACCATCTTCGCGGTACGGTCATAGGCGGCCTCGTCGAGCTTGCCGTCGCCGATCAGCTTGGCGACCTCGCCGGCCATGTACTGCTGATGGTGCTCGTCCTGCGCTCCGGCATCGACGGTGATCTCGGCCGCCTCGTCCGGATGCTCGGCTGCATAGTGCCAACCCTTCATCGACGCGCGCACGAAGCGTACCATCTTGTCCTGGAAGGCCGGGTCCTTGAGCTTGCTGCCCAGCGCGTAGAGACCGTCCTCGAGCATGTTCTGGCCGAGTTGGGAGTAGTTGAAGACCAGGAGATCTTCCGGCTTGTAGCCGGCGTCGAGCAACTGGCCGTATTCGTTATAGGTCATGACGTGGATGCAGTCGGCCTGATGCTGGATGAGCGGCTGCACGTCGAAGCTCTGCTTCAGCACCTTGACGCCGTTCGGCCCGCCCTCGGTCGAAATGCCGAGCTTGTTCATCCAGGCAAAGAATGGATATTCGTTGCCGAAGAACCAGACACCGACCGTATGGCCCTTGAAGTCCTCCGGCTTCTTGATCGGACCGTCCTTCGGGCAGGCGATCTCGAGGCCCGCCTTGTCGAAGGGCTGGGCGATGTTGACGAGTTCCACGCCCTTATCGCGAGCGGCCAGCGCCGCCGCCATCCAGTCGACGATCACGTCGGCGCCACCGCCGGCGATTACCTGCTCGGGCGCGATATCCGGCCCGCCGGGCTTGATGTCCACGTCGAGCCCTTCGTCCTTGTAGTAGCCCTTGTCCTTGGCCACGAAATAGCCGGCGAACTGGGCCTGCGCGACCCATTTGAGCTGAAGGGTCACCTTGTCCGCCGCCATTGCCGGGACGACGGCCATGGCCAGCGCGCCGGAAAGGAGCGCCGTTGCCAGTCTTCTCATTCCAATCTTCTTTTTCATTTCACCTACCCTCTGAAGGACGCCTATCCACCACGGACAGACGGATGCCAGAACGTCACGGCCCGTTCCACCAAGGCCACGACGCCGTAGAAGATGGAGCCGGCGATCGCGGCTACCGCGATCTCGGCCCACACCATATCGATATTCATGCGCCCCACTTCCGTCGAGATGCGGAAGCCCATGCCGACGATCGGTGTCCCGAAAAATTCTGCGACAATCGCGCCGATCAGTGCAAGCGTCGAGTTGATCTTCAAGGCATTGAAGATGAAGGGTGCGGCGGCCGGCAGGCGCAGCTTGAAAAGCGTCTGCCAGTAACTCGACGCATAGGTGCGCATCAGGTCGCGTTCCATATGGCCCGACGCCGCGAGCCCGGCGACGGTGTTTACCAGCATCGGGAAGAAGGTCATAACCACGACGACGGCTGCCTTGGACGGCCAGTCGAAGCCGAACCACATGACCATGATCGGCGCGATGCCGATGATGGGAAGCGCCGACACCACATTGCCGATAGGCAGCATGCCCTTGCGCAGGAAGGGTACACGGTCGGCAAGGATCGCGACCACGAATCCGGCTCCGCAGCCGATCACGTAACCCGCCACCACCGCCTTGAATACCGTCTGCACGAGATCGGCGCCAAGAATAGGCAGCGAATTGGCAAAACGGGCCGCAATACTGGTCGGCGGCGGCAGGAGTACGAAGGGAATGCCTGCCCCGCGCGTGATACCTTCCCAGAGGATCAGGATCCAGACACCGAACAATGTAGGTACGATCAGGCGCTGGAAACTGCGCGCGCCGCTGCTCTCCGGCCTGAGCCCCGAGATCAGGACGTTGAGCCGCCAGGCAAGCAGCCAGGCCGCGGCGAGCAGAAGGAAGAACGAGACGCGTGCGCCGCCCTCATTGCCGGCGATACCGCCGACCAGCATGAAGGCGGCGATATGGACGGCAAAGAAGAGGAAAATGGCGCCGCCCAGCGGATTGATCCCGCTCACACTGACGAAGACGGAGGCCAGAAGCAGAAGTTCGATCGCCGCTGTCTGGCCAACTGTGAAGGGAAGCGCGGAAACGGCATTGGCGAGCGGCAGCATCGCTGCGCCTACAAGGCAGAGCACCAGGGCCAGCACGGACTGCCAAGCCAAACGCCGCATCAAGGCCGCGCCCCCATCCTGAGTTCGACGAAGCGCCCGGCCACGCCAACGGCGGCGACAAGGAGGACGGCCACGATCGAGCCGGCAACCAGGGCCGACCACATATCGATGGTCTGGCTATAATAGGAACCGGCAAGCAGCTTGGCGCCGATGCCCGCGACCGCGCCTGTCGGCAATTCGCCGACGATCGCGCCGACGAGGCTTGCCGCTACCGCCACCTTCATCGAGGTGAATAGAAAGGGCACGGAAGCCGGCACGCGCAGTTTCCAGAAGGTCTGGATCTTCGATGCGTTATAGGTGTGCATGAGGTCGAGGTGGAGGATGTCGGGCGAGCGCAGCCCCTTCACCATTCCGACCGCGACGGGGAAGAAGGATAGATAGGTCGAGATCAGCGCCTTCGGGATGAGGCCGGTTATGCCGATCGCTGCGAAAACGACGACGACCATCGGCGCGATCGCCAGAATAGGAATCGTCTGGGAGGCGATGATCCACGGCATCAGGCTGCGGTCGAGCACCGGCACATGCACGATGCCGACTGCTATCAAGATGCCGAGAAGGGTGCCGAAGGCGAAGCCGGCCAGCGTCGAAGAAAGCGTCACCCAGGAATTGTAGACAAGGCTGCGCCGGCTGGTGATTTTCACCAGAAAGGTGTTCTGGAAGAAATTTTCGGCGATCTGGTGGGGCGCCGGCAGTGTCGGCTTTCGCTGCGCCCATGTCTGGCCGATGAACGTCCCGAGATCCGGCGTCTCATGCGCGCGGTTGTTCAACTCGCGCTGATAGGGCGCGTTCATGAAGATCGCGGCGACATACCAGATCACCACGATCGCAGCCACGATCACGGTAACGGGAACGATCTTGTCGCGGAAGGAGTCCATTCAGGCTTCCTCACCGAATAGCGTGAGCGCTCCCTCAATCCTCATAGGAGTGCCCTGCCCTCAAGCCGTCGCGCACCCGGTGGGCGATATCGAGGAATTCCGGCGTCTCGCGGATATCGAGGGGCCGCTCCTTGGGCAGCGTCGAGTGGATGACGTCGGTCACCCGGCCTGGCCGCGGCGACATCACCACGATCTTGGTCGAAAGATAGACCGCTTCGGGAATGGAATGGGTGACGAAGCAGATCGTCTTGTCGGTACGCCCCCAAAGCTCCAGAAGCTGCGAGTTCAGATGATCGCGCACGATCTCGTCAAGCGCGCCGAACGGTTCGTCCATGAGAAGAAGGTCGGCGTCGAAGGCAAGCGCTCGGGCGATCGAGGCGCGCTGCTGCATGCCGCCGGAAAGCTGCCAGGGAAATTTCTTCTCGAAGCCCGTGAGGTTAACGAGTTCCAGCGTGCGGTGGACACGCTCCGCCTGCTCGGCTCTCGAATAACCCATGATCTCCAGCGGCAAGGTGACATTGCGCTCGATGGTACGCCAGGGAAACAGCCCGGCCGCCTGGAAGACGTAGCCATAGGCGCGCTTCTGGCGTGCCTGCTCCGGCGTCATGCCGTTGACATGAATCGTGCCGGAGGTCGGCTTTTCCAGATCGGCTATGACACGCAGGAAGGTTGTCTTGCCGCAGCCGGATGGGCCGATGAAGGAGACGAACTCGCCCTTACCGACGTCCAGATCGATATCGGCAAGCGCGTTGACCGGGCCGTCATTGGTCTCGAAGACAAGCGAAAGAGACCTAGCTGAAACGACCGAGGCGACGCTTGACATCGCGTTGGCTCCGCGCGCAACGTTCCCGGCGCTTGCAGAGGCTGCGCTGACATTCATCGATCAAGGCTCCACACTGATCCGGCCGCCTCGAAATCCGGGCCGCCGGCCAAAAGGCTGAGGTTTTTCCATGCCAACGTCAACGCCCCCGACCTGCAGGCTGTTGCGTGCCGAAGGGACTTTCGAAGGAAAACAGGGTTTTCGTTATTTTGAAGGCATCGCGCAAGAGACCGTCGGCTCAACCCACATCTGTATGCATCTCCTGACCATTCCACCCGGCGGACGGGCGAAGGCCCACAAGCATGAGCACCACGAGACCGCGATCTACGTGCTGGAGGGCAAGGCGCGCATGTGGTTCGGTCCAAGGCTCGAAGAGGCAATGGAGGTGAAGGCCGGTGACATGGTCTATATTCCGGCCGACATGCCGCACCTGCCGGAAAATCCCTATGATCTACCCGCGCGGGCAGTGATCGCCCGCACCGATCCGCATGAACAGGAGAGCGTGGCCCTGCTGCCGGAACTGGAAGCACTGGTGCCGGCGAAACCGGCTTGACGAAGCGGACGGGTGAGAAGTCGCCCGTCCGCGTTCCAACGCGACCTGTGTGTTCGGACGACCGGACCAGGCTCACACCCCCGATGCCGGAATGCCGCTGCGCTCCACCTTGCGCGGCGCGGTGATTTCCTTCCATTTCGACAGCGCCCGGTTGACCGCCTGATAAGGCTCGCGCCGGACGAACTCGCCATGGCCCGGCTTGGCGTCCACCTTGCCGTCGTCGACGGCGATCTCGCCGCGCGTGAGGACGAAGCGCGGCACACCTTCGACCTCTACGCCTTCAAAGACATTGTAGTCTATGATCGACTGCTGCTTCTTGGCGCTGATCTTTTTCTTCTTCTTCGGATCCCACACGACGATATCGGCGTCGGCGCCCTCAACGATCGCGCCCTTCCTCGGGTACATGTTGAGGATCTTGGCGATATTGGTCGAGGTAACGGCGACGAACTCGTTCATCGTCAGCCGGCCTGTGTTGACGCCCTTCGCCCACAGGACAGGCATGCGATCCTCCAGCCCGCCCGTACCGTTCGGGATCTTGGTGAAATCGCCGACGCCATAGCGCTTCTGTTCGGTGGTGAAGGCGCAATGGTCCGTCGCGACGACCTGCAGCGAGCCGGAAGAGAGACCGGCCCAAAGCGAATCCTGATGCATCTTGTTGCGAAAGGGCGGGCTCATGACGCGACGTGCCGCATGGTCCCAGTCCTTGTTGAAATATTCGCTTTCGTCGAGCGTCAGATGCTGGATCAACGGTTCGCCGTAGACGCGCATGCCCTTCTGCCGCGCGCGGCGGATCGCCTCGTGCGACTGCTCGCAGGAAACATGCACGACATAGAGCGGCACACCCGCCATATCGGCGATCATGATGGCCCGGTTCGTCGCCTCCCCTTCGACCTCCGGCGGGCGCGAATAGGCGTGTCCCTCCGGCCCGTTATTGCCCTCGGAAAGCAGCTTTTCAGAGAGCGAAGCGACGACATCGCCATTCTCGGCATGGACAAGCGGCAGCGCGCCGAGCCCTGCACAGCGCTGGAACGAGGCGAACATCTCGTCGTCGTTCACCATCAGCGAGCCCTTGTAGGCCATGAAATGCTTGAACGAGGTGATACCGCGGTCGACCACCTCGGCCATCTCGTTGAAAACCTGCTCGCTCCACCAGGTGATGGCCATGTGAAAGGAATAGTCGCAGGACGCCTTGGTCGACTTGTTGTCCCACATCTTGATGGCGTCGAGCAGCGATTGATTGGGCGAAGGCAGGCAGAAATCGACCACCATCGTCGTGCCGCCCGAAAGCGCCGCGCGCGTCCCTGACTCGAAATCGTCGGTCGAATAGGTGCCCATGAAGGGCATTTCGAGATGCGTATGCGGATCGATGCCGCCCGGCATGACATAGCAGCCGGTGGCGTCCAGTTCATGATCGGCATGCAGGTCCGGACCGATCGCGACGATCTTGTCGTGCTGGATGAGAACGTCGGCTTTCCACGTACGGTCCGCTGTGACGATCGTGCCGTTCTTGATGACTTTGGACATTCTTCGTTCCCTTCCTCGCCGGACCTCTATGGGTCCCCTTGGCGCTCGCCGAGATTTCTAGTTTCTATTCGACGATCCCGGCAGTCTCCACCACGGCATGGAAGAGCACGTCGGCGCCGGCGCGGGCCCAATCCTTCGAAATCTCCTCGGCTTCATTGTGGCTGAGCCCATCGACGCAGGGACACATCACCATCGTTGCAGGTGCGACCTTGGCAGCCCAGCAGGCGTCATGACCGGCGCCGGAAATGATGTTCATATGCGAATAGCCCAGCTTTTCCGCTGCGCTGCGCACGCGCCCGACAAGCGTGGGGTCGAAGGTGACGGGATCGAAATGGCCAACCGCCTCGACCGAGCAACCGACGCCAAGTTCCGTGCAGATCGCAGCGGCCTCTTTCTCGATACGGGCGCGCATGCCGTCGAGCTTCGCCTGATCGGGCGAGCGGATATCGACGGTGAAGACCACCTGCCCCGGCAGCACATTGCGCGAGTTCGGCGAAAAGCGCATCTGCCCGACACCGCCGACCGCGCCCGGCTGCGCGTCCATCGCCACCTTCTGCACCATCTCAAGGATGCGCGCCATGGCAAGGCCGGCATTGACGCGCATGTTCATCGGCGTCGAGCCGGTATGGGCCTCCTTGCCGGTCAGCGTGAACTCCAGCCACCACAGACCCTGGCAATGGGTAACGACGCCGATCGTCTTGTCCTCGGCCTCGAGGATCGGCCCCTGCTCGATGTGATATTCGAAATAGGCGTGCATCTTGCGCGCCCCGACCGCTTCGTCGCCGACCCAGCCGATACGTTTCAGTTCGTCGCCGAAGCTCTTTCCCTCGCCATCCTTGCGCTGGTAGGCGTAGTCGAGGTCGATGGCGCCTGCAAACACGCCCGATGCCAGCATAGCCGGTGCGAAGCGGGCGCCCTCCTCGTTCGTCCAGTTGGTCACGACGATCGGGTGCTTCGTCCGGATGCCGAGGTCGTTCAGCGTGCGCACGACCTCCAGGCCGGAAAGCACGCCGAGCACGCCGTCATACTTGCCGCCCGTCGGCTGCGTATCGAGATGCGAGCCGACATAGACCGGCAGAGCGTCAGGGTCGGTTCCCTCGCGCCTCGCGAACATGGTGCCCATCCGGTCGACGCCCATTTCGAGGCCGGCCTCGTCGCACCATTTCTTGAAGAGCTTACGCCCCTCGCCGTCTTCGTCTGTCAGCGTCTGGCGGTTATTGCCGCCGGCAATGCCGGGCCCGATCTTCGCCATCTCCATGATCGAATCCCACAAACGATCCGGATTTATTCGAAGATTCTCGCCCGGCGCTGCCATATTCCCTAACCCTTCAGTTCCACTTCGACGAAAGACATCGGCGCCGTCCCGCCATTGACGACATTGTGCTCGACCCCCACCGTACGGCGATAGGCCGCGCCGGCCTTCATGTCGACACGACGCGTCGCCCCGCCGGGTTCCTCCAGCAAGAAGGCGCAATCGGTGACGGGCGTCACCACATAATCAAGTTCGTGACGATGCCAGCCCGTTTCCGCGCCGGGCACGAAGTCCCAACGGGTGACGCGCACCCGCTCATCGTCGACAAGGACCTCGTGCGTGGCTTGCGGTCTGGAAATGGGCCTACTCCACCTGTTCCAGGACATTGCGGACGTGATCGATCAGTTCGTCGATCTGTCCCTTGGTGATGATGAGCGGCGGCGACAACGCGATGATGTCGCCCGTCGTACGGATAAGGCAGCCATTCTCGAACGCCTTCACGAAGGCAGAGAAAGCGCGCTTGGTCGGCTCACCGGCGATCGGCTCGAGTTCGATGGCGCCAACGAGGCCTATGTTGCGGATATCGATGACATGCGGCGCATCCTTCAGCGAGTGCAGCGCATCCTCGAAATAGGCTTCCAGTTCCGGCCCGCGGTTGAGCAGCCCTTCTTCCTTGTAGGTGTCGAGCGTGGCAATGCCCGCCGCCGAAGCCACTGGATTGCCCGAATAGGTATAGCCATGCATGAACTCGATCAGGTGTTCCGGCCCGTTCATGAAGACGTCGTGGATTTCCTTCTTCACGAAAACCGCACCCATCGGGATTGTGCCGTTGGTCACGCCCTTGGCCGTTGTCATGATGTCGGGAACGACCCCGAAATAGTCCGCGGAGAAAGGCACGCCGAGACGTCCGAAGCCGGTGATCACCTCGTCGAAGATGAGCAGGATGCCGTACTTGTCGCAAATCTCACGCAGCCGCTTCAGGTAGCCCTTCGGCGGGATGAGCACGCCGGTCGAACCGGCAACCGGCTCTACGATCACGGCAGCGATGGTGGAGGCGTCGTGCAGCGCGACGATCCGCTCAAGCTCGTCGGCGAGTTCCGCGCCATGTTCCGGAACGCCCCTTGAGAAGCTGTTCTTCCCCGGCAGATGAGTGTGCGGCAGATGATCGACGCCGGTAAGCAGCGTGCCGAACATCTTGCGGTTGGACACGATGCCGCCGACGGAGATACCGCCGAAATTGACACCGTGATAGCCGCGTTCACGCCCGATCAGGCGGAAACGTGAGCCCTCGCCCTTGGCGCGCTGGTAGGCGAGCGCGATCTTCAGTGCGGTCTCGACCGATTCGGACCCCGAATTGGTAAAGAAGACATGGTCCATGCCCTTGGGCGCGATATCGACCAGCCGATTGGCGAATTCGAAAACGATCGGATGGCCCATCTGGAAGGCAGGTGCGTAGTCGAGCGTGGCGACCTGCTGCTGGATCGCCTCGACGATCTTCGGGCGGCAATGCCCGGCATTGACACACCACAGTCCCGCCGTGCCGTCGAGGATCTTGCGCCCGTCGCTTGCCGTGTAGTGCATATCCTTGGCGCTGACGAGCATGCGCGGCGCCTTCTTGAACTGCCGGTTCGCCGAAAACGGCATCCAGAAAGCGCTGAGATCGTTTGGCGCGACATTCAACCTGTTGGACATTACCAAGCCTTCCTTTTCATTGGTGTGCCAGAAATCACTGCCCCCATCGCAACGGCCAACGCTTGGTTTTTCCTGCGTAGTCGTGCTACGCAAATTTTTGACCGGATGGACAAACGTTAGCATCGCCACGGAGGCGGTCAAGGGGATAGTAGCGCATATGGGTCGTTCGGCGCGCGCTCCACGATTCTATACGAACTGGTCCAGTTTCTTGGTCCAGAAGTGCAGCTCGCGCTATCCGATCAAGAGGCATTGACACGTGGACGCACCGGCAAAGAAACGGCGGACACGCATCCAGACCGAGAAGCGGGAGCTTATCCTGGAAGCCGCGCTCGAAGTATTCTCGGCCCACGGCTTTCGCGGCTCCACCATCGACCAGATCGCCGAGGCGGCGGGCATGTCCAAGCCGAACCTTCTCTACTATTTCCGCCGCAAGGAGGACATCCACGAGGCACTGATCGAACGGCTGCTGAAGACATGGCTGCAGCCGCTTAGGGAACTCGACGAAGCAGGTGACCCGTTCACCGAATTGCGCTCCTATATCCGACGCAAGCTCGAAATGGCGCGCGACTACCCGCGCGAAAGCCGACTCTTCGCCAACGAGATACTGCAGGGCGCACCGCGTATCATGCCGCTTCTGGAGGGCGAGCTGAAAACGCTGGTCGAGGAGAAGGCCGCGATCATCTCCGGCTGGATGCGGGCCGGAAAGATCGCCACCACCGATCCCAGGCATCTGATCTTCTCGATCTGGGCGACAACCCAGCATTATGCCGATTTCGACGTTCAGGTCCGCGCCGTGCTGGGCTCTGGCCATGATAGTGACGGCCGCTTCCAAGACGCCTTACGCTTCCTGGAACAGCTCTATATCGGCGGCCTGCGTCCGCAGGGCTGATCGCCACCCATCCAACCGGCATCGCCTTTCGCGCTCAATAAAACGGCCGCCGCCTTGCGGCGACGGCCTTTCAGGATAACGGTCGCGGCAGACTGCTATTTGGAGACGAAGCAGTTCCCGCCGGCCGCTTTGTATTTGGTGCAAAGCGCTATCGCATCATCCTTGGAATTGGCCGTGATGCGCACGCGGTAATACGTGCCCTTCCCGGTCACATCGGCTTTGACAATATTGGCCGCATGGCCGCCGAGAATCTCCGCATAACGGCGCGCCATGTTCTGGTAGGATGTCTGCGCGGCTTCCGCAGTCGGCTGCGAGGCGATCTGCACCGACCAGTTTCCCGACGCTTCCGCCACAGGCGCCGGCTTGGGCGCTGCCTCGGCCGAAGCCACCTTCTGCGGCTTGCCGGCGATATCGACCGGCTGGTCGGCGGGACGCGAGGGCGCAGCCGCGACTTTCGCCGGAGTATTGATCTGCGCGCGTTCAGCGGGCTTGGCGGTCTCGACTGCCTTCGCCGTCCTCGGAGCGGCCTGCGGTTCCTGCGTCGGGATCGGCGCTGCCGAAGGAAGATCGCTCGAGGTCGCCGCGTTAGCCTCAGCGGTCTTGACAGCCGCCTGCGAGGCGTTGGCCGACGCGTTCCCCGCCGGCGCCGGATCCTCGCTCGGAACCATCGTGCCATCGGCGCGCACGATCATCGTTCTGACCTTGCGCGGCGTCACCGACAGGATCTCGTTGTCGGCACGCTTCGGCGTTGCATCCTGTGAAGGCGCCAGCCGGTCTTCGCCCTTCGGCGCAGCTTTGATGATATCGGCGATGTCGCCCTTAGATGCTGCCGCTGCGGAAGCGGAAGAAGCCGTAGCGTCGCTCGATGCATTGCCGTCTGCAACGCCGTCATCCGACGGGCCGTCCTTCGAGGACCCGATCGTGTCACCGTCGAATACGCCCGGCAGCGCCGATGCCGCATTGTCAGTGCGGGCGGTTATATCGATGGGGCGTTCCTCGGTCGAAACGAGTTTCTTCTGCTCTGGCGCCACGGCCGTGGCGCCGTCGGCGACACGCTCATAGACCTTGTTGTCCTGGTTCGGCACGGTCATGCCGCCCGGGTTCTTCGGCTTCACCTTCACCGGATCGGCATCAGCCTTCAGCACCACCGGCTTGTCAGCCGTACCGCCTCCACTCCCGGAAAAGGCGAAAGCGCCGATACCGCCCAGGACGACCACGCCGGCGATCGCCGCGGCCACGAGCTTGCCACGGCCTTGCGGAAGGCGTGCTTGCGGGGGCAGGAAGCGCGCGACGCCCGCATCCTCGTCTGCAAATCCGCCGGCAGTCTCACGGCTAGCATTGGAAGCGAATTCGTCCGGCAGGAAGTCGGTGTCGTCGAAGTCGAATTCCTCGAAACCATTCCCGGCCTGTTGGGCGGCGGCCGACTGTCCAGCCGCGACCGCAGACAGGGCAGTCGCTGGTGCAGCCACCGCGCTACCGATCCCGAGTTCTTCGGCGAACAGGCGCTCTATGTCCGCGCTCGTCTGAGCCGATGACGGCTGTTCTGGCGTGACGGCGGCCTGCCGGATGGCTTCAGTATTGGCCGAGAGTGCCTGAAACGCGTGTTCGAACTCCTCGTCCAGTTCATCATAGACGGGAACCGGGTGGGCCTCAGTCAAAAAGGCGGGAACAGGAATATCGAGATCGTCGGCTATAGCGACCGCCGGCTCATCTATTTCCGTCGTCTCGATATCCGGCGTGCTGGCCTTATCGGAGGCGGAAGCGGGATGGGGCTCGTATTCCGTTTCCTCCTCCAAGTTGACAACCGCAGCTTCATACGTTTGCTCAGCAGGTCGAATGTCGAAGAAGGGCATCCCCTCAAAAGAAGTGGAAGCGGCTTCCCCGGCCGCCGGCCCCTTCGACTCTTCCAGTGCACCGATTTCAGGCTCCCAATTCGGCTCGGCAGCATCGATAGTCTTCGGCGAATCCGCCTCCCACTCGTCGATCTCCTGCGGCGCGTAATCCTGCGGTTCCGAAGCTTCATCGGACACGAAACCGCCGAGCTCCGCCTGCTCCGGCATTCCGGCACTATCGGCTTCCGGCAGCGGCGGCGGCGATTTCATCGGATCGCGGCGCTGTGGCAGACCGCGCTCGGTGCCGAGAGCGGCGAGAATGTCGAACGGATCGACTGCCTTCGCCCGCGGCGCCAGCGATGTCTCGGCGGGTTCGTCCGCCGCGTGCTCGCCGGTGAAGGTGACTTCGTACCGGGGTTGAGCCTCACGATATTGCTGGGCAGCGGATTTGAAGGAGCGAATGTCGAACACAGGCGCCACGACCGGCCCTGCTTGCTCCGCGGGTTCAGCCGACGGAGTATACCCGGTCGTCAGCGTACTCCCGGTCGATGGGCGATCGGCATCGAGTGGCGTAAAGAACGTCGGCCTGAAGACATTCCCTTCTTCGGGCGACATGGCATCCTCGACCGCGGCTGCATCCACGATATCGCTGCCAGCGCTATCGTCCTCGTCGGCAACCCAGCCGGTCTCGTCGCCGGCTTCCGCCTCATGGGCAGGATCTTCGGATTGCGAAGAGCCGAAGTCCATGTCGACCTCGGCCATGACGTCTTCGACCTCCCCACTGTGAGCATCCTGGCTGGAATAGGGATCGAGCGGCTGCGGCTCTGCGTCCACAGCCGCGGTTCCCTGTTCCTCGGCCCAGAAATCGGTGTTGCCGGAAAGCTCTTCTTCGAGTTTGGCCGCGAAAGCCTCGTCTATATCGTCGGCCACCGCCTCTTGCGAAGCTGCAGCGTTATCCACAGCCTCCTGTGGATAATCCCGCACCGATGCTGGTCCGGCCGGCGCATCGGAGCCCGGATCGAACATCCCCATCAGCTCCTTTTCGAGGTCGATCTCGAAATCCTCGTCAGGACGAGGCGTCGGCTGGACGCGCGGGTCGAATCCCATTATCCGCGTCAACTCGGCAAAAGGATCGTTGTCGGTGAAGTTCTGGTCCCCCGCGGCTTTTAGCTGCACTTTGTTTGCCATGCTTGTCCACACTCACACACATCGGACGCCGGCTACGGCGCGCGTTTCGGGCCTACCAGCGCAATATGGGCAATCGGTGGCAGGCCTTAGCCGCCGCCTAGCGCATCTCTGAAGGTGCTTCCGCCCCAATCAGCGCCAGGCCTGACGACAATACGTCGAGAACAGCCTGCACCAGACCCAGCCTGGCATCGGTCAATTCTGGATCGTTAACCTTAACAAACCGTAAGCCAGGATTTTCAGTACCCCTATTCCAGTGAGTGTGGAACGCATTGGCGAGATCGTAAAGGAAAAAAGCAAGCCGATGCGGCTCCTGCGCCTCGGCGGCCGCCTCGATCAGCCTCGGATACTCCGCAAGCTTGCGGATAAGCCCGATCTCGCCCTCGTCCGTCAGCAGGTGGAGCGCCTTCCGCAGGGTCTTTCGGTCGCCCGCATTGGCACCGACAACCTCCTTCGCCTGCCGGAAGACGGAGTGGCAGCGCGCCGATGCGTACTGCACGTAGAAAACGGGATTATCCTTCGATTGCTCCGTCACGCGGGCAAAGTCGAAATCGAGCGGTGCGTCGCTCTTGCGGTAGAGCATCATGAAGCGGATCGCATCGCGGCCGACTTCCTCCACTACATCGCGAAGCGTCACGAATTCGCCCGCCCGCTTCGACATGCGCACGGGCTCGCCGTCGCGGAAAAGCTTGACGAGCTGGCAGAGTAGCACGGTCAGCTTGACCTTGTCGCCAGCGATTGCGCGCGCCAGTGCCTCAAGCCGCTTGACGTAGCCGCCATGATCGGCGCCCAGCACGTAGATCAGCTCGTCGAAACCGCGATCGACCTTGTCCTTGAGATAGGCGACATCGGCGGCGAAATAGGTGTAGGTCCCGTCCGACTTCACCAGCGGCCGGTCGATGTCGTCGCCGACATCGGTCGAGCGAAAGAGCGTCTGCTCCCGGTCCTCCCAGTCCTCCGGCTTCTGCCCCTTCGGCGGCGGCAGCTTGCCCTTGTAGACATGGCCCTTCAGCGTCAGATCGTTGATGGCGCAGCGGATCGCATTGGCACCGTTGGCGTGGAGTGTACGCTCGGAGAAGAAGACGTCGTGGTGGACGTTGAGCAGAGCGAGGTCTTCCTTGATCATCGCCATCATGGCGTCGATCGTCCGGTCCCCGACAAGACCAAGAGCTTCTTCCTCCGGCATCTGCAGGAGGCCGCGGCCGAATTCCTTCGCCAGTGCCTGCCCTACCGGCACCAGATAGTCGCCGGGATAAAGGCCGGACGGAATCTCACCGATCTTGTCGCCGAGCGCCTCGCGGTAGCGTAGGAAGGCCGAGCGCGCCAGGACCTCGATCTGCGCGCCGGCGTCGTTGATGTAGTATTCCTTCACGACCTCGTAGCCGGCGAAGGCAAGCAGATTGGCAAGCGTGTCGCCGACCACCGCGCCCCGGCAATGACCGACGTGCATGGGGCCGGTCGGATTGGCCGAGACATATTCGACATTGATCTTACGGCCCGCACCGATTTCCGACCGACCATAACCCTGCCCTGCATCCAGCATCTCGCCGAGCCTCGCCTGCCAGAAGCCGGGGGAGAGACGCAAATTGACGAAGCCCGGCCCGGCGACTTCCGCCGCCGCGATATCGGGATCGGAGGCCAGCGCCTCGCCGATCCGGACAGCCAGAGCGCGCGGGTTCTCGCCTACGGCCTTGCCAAGCACCATCGCGGCGTTGGTGGCGATATCGCCATGCGCCGGGTCACGCGGCGGTTCGGCAACGATGCGACCGAATTCAAGCGGATCGCCAGACAGTGTTTTCAGATCAAGCGATTGGATTGCTTTCTTGATCCGATCATTGAAATCGGTGAAAATATTCATTCTGCGTTGCCCGTGAGGAGATGAAGGGGGCCACTCGGGAACGGAAGGCCGCCGATCCGGATTTGGTCTCGCCCCTACCCTAAATCGGGTGTGTGGTCAAACAGGCGGCGGTGCTCCTTGACGGCGTAATTGTCGGTCATACCGGCCAGAAAGTCGGCGACATGCCGGGCTTTTACCCGTTCTTCCGCCTTGCCGAGCAGGCCGCGCCAGCCTTCCGGCATCAGCCCGGGATCGGCGAAATAGGCGTCGAAGAGATCGCGCACGATTCGGTCGGCCCCTTCCCTTACCTTGAGCACCACCGGATTGCGGTAGAGATTACTATAGAGGAAGGTTTTCAGCTCCTGCTCTTGCGCTCGCATCGACGGCGAGAAAGCAACCAGCGTGCGGCCGGCATCGTGCACATCCTTGACGCCTTCAGGCCGGACCTCGTTGAGATTGGCGCCCGTCGTACGGATCACGTCCTCGACCATCAGCGTGATCTGACGGCGCATCAGTTCGTGCCCCGTGCGGACCGGATCGAGCGCTGGATAAAGCATGCGCACCTGCCGCAGGATTGAACCGGAAAGTTCCAGCCCTTCGAGCATGTCGAGGCTGAGCAGGCCGGAGCGGAGCCCGTCGTCAATGTCGTGCGTGTCATAGGCGATGTCGTCGGCGATCGCGGCGCATTGCGCCTCGATGCCGGCATAGCGGTCGAGTTCGAGGTGGTGCAGCGCATCGTAGTCGAGGATGGACGACGGCACCGAGCCATTCAGCCCCTTCCCATCCGCACCGAGAAGCGGACCGTTATGCTTGACCAGCCCCTCCAGCGTTTCCCACGACAGGTTCAGGCCGTCGAATTCAGCGTACCGGTGCTCCAGTTTCGTCACCGCGCGAAGCGATTGTGCGTTGTGATCGAAGCCGCCCCACGCCCTCATCTTCTCGTTAAGCGCATCCTCACCGGTATGACCGAAAGGCGTGTGGCCGAAATCGTGGACGAGCGCCACGGCCTCGGCAAGGTCCTCGTCCGAGCGGAGCGCACGCGCCAGGGCTCGCGCGATCTGGGCCACCTCGATCGTATGGGTCAGGCGCGTGCGATAGTGATCCCCTTCCTCGGCGATGAAAACCTGGGTCTTGTGTCTCAGACGCCGGAAAGCAGTGGAATGGATGATGCGGTCGCGATCGCGCTGGAAGGCGGTGCGGGTCGGGCTCTCGACTTCCGGGAAAAGCCGGCCGCGCGTCTTCGCCGGGTCGCTGGCCCACGCCGCGCGCGACCGGTAGCCGAAGCCTATATCGCCCAGGCCATGCGTCTCGCCTGTCATCCACCCATGCCGTCAGTTGACTTGACCCGCGACGCTTCATACCTATGCGAGAGAAGCAATTGCAAGGCGAACGGCCATGGGCGTAGACGCAAAGTCCGCGATGAAGGGCGTCGAGGTGACAGAAGCCGCCGCGCGCCGGATCAATGAGATCATGGCTTCCGACCCCGGCAAGACCGGACTCAGAATCAGTGTCGAGGGCGGCGGCTGCTCCGGCTTTTCGTACAAATTCGACCTCGTAGACTCACGGAACGAGGATGATGTGGCCTTCACGCGCGACGGCGCCACCGTGCTGATCGACGATATTTCGCTCGTCTATATGGGTGGTGCGGTCATCGACTTCGTCGACGACCTGATGGGCCAGTCCTTCCAGATAAAGAATCCCAATGCCGTCGCTTCCTGCGGCTGCGGCACCAGCTTTTCGGTTTAGCCGCTTGCCGGGCGTCAGGCCGATTTCCGGCAACACAGAGCCTATGCCTGCAAGGCAGTGATAACGTCCCTACGGGTCTCCGGCCTCAATGCCGATGGGTCGGCATGATCTTCCCCGGATTCATGATGTTGTCGGGGTCCAACGCCTTTTTGATCGAACGCATGACATCGACGGCGGCGCCGAGTTCGCGCTCCATGAAGGCCATCTTGCCCTGACCGATGCCGTGCTCGCCCGTGCAGGTGCCGTCCATCGCGATAGCCCGCATGTTGAGGCGGGCGATGAAGGCTTCCGCTGCCTCGACCTCTTTCGGGTCCTTGGCATCGAGTAGCAGCGCCACATGGAAATTGCCGTCGCCGACATGCCCGACGATCGGGCCTACAAGGCCGTTCTCGGCAATATCGATCTCGGTCGCGGCGATGCACTCGGCAAGCTTTGAGATCGGCACGCAGACATCCGTGGAGATACCCTGCGCGCCCGGCCTGAGGCTCATCGACGCCCAATAAGCGTCGTGGCGCGCCTTCCAGAGCTTCGCTCGCTCCTCGGCGTTGGTGGTCCAAAGGAACGGCCCGCCGCCATATTCGTTGGCGATTTCGCCAAACATCCCTGCTTGCTCTTTCACACCTTCATCACTGCCGTGGAATTCCAGAAACAGGCTCGGGCTCTCGGGATAGTCGAGCTTGGAATAGTTGATCATGCCACGCATCATGAGCTGGTTGACGAGTTCGATGCGCGCTACCGGAACGCCCATCTGGATGGTCGCGATCACCGCCTCGCAGGCAGCTTCCACGCTTGGGAACGGGCAGACGCCACCGGAAATGGCCTGCGGGATGCCGTGGAGCTTCAGCGTCAGTTCGGTGATGACGCCGAGCGTGCCCTCCGCGCCGATGAAAAGCCTCGTCAGATCGTAGCCGGCCGAGGATTTCTTCGCCCGCTTGGCGGTCGTCACCACCTTGCCGTCTGCCATGACGACGGTGAGCGCTATCACATTGTCGCGCATCGTGCCGTAGCGCACCGCATTCGTGCCTGAGGCCCGGGTCGAAGCCATACCGCCGATCGTGGCATTGGCACCCGGATCGATAGGAAAGAAAAGGCCGGTATCGCGCAGATGCTCGTTCAGCGCCTCACGCGTGATGCCCGGCTCCACGACGCAGTCCAAATCCTCCGCATCGACGCGGATAACGCGGTTCATGTTCGTCATATCGAGCGAGATGCCGCCGCCCGGCGCATTGGTGTGCCCCTCGAGCGATGTGCCGACGCCGAACGGAATGACGGGAACGCGATGTTCCGCGCATACCCGGACGATCTCGGCCACCTCTTCCGTGCTTTCGGGAAAGATGACGGCATCGGGTGCCTGATTCGGTATGTATGTAGTGGTATGCGCGTGCTGCTCCCGAACCGATTGGCCGGTCTGCAGGCGCGCACCGAAACGCTGTTTCAGAATACCGAGTGCCGTCTCGATCCCGGCCTCGTTGCGCTCTACCCGCTCAAGGTCCGCCAGAGCCATCTTGATTCCTCCATGCCGGACCTGTTGCGGTTCCGGCGCACGTTCATCTAAGGGTATTCGGACAATCCGTGGTTCCTGTCTAGAACCAGCACGCCCTGCCCTGCAATCTCAAAGGTGCCCGATGCCGACCCTTGCTCCGTTCGTCTCCAGCGTCATGGAAATCCAGAAGGACTGGATCGACTATAACGGCCATCTGAACATGGCTTATTACAATGTGCTGTTCGATCGCTGCGCCGACGAGGCCTTCGAACTGATGGGTATGGGCCCCAACTACGCCCGGGAACGGCAGCTGACGACATATACGGCCGAGGTGCATGTCTGCTATGTGCGTGAACTGCATCTCGACCATAAGGTCACGGCCACACTGCAAATTCTCGACCATGACGAGAAGCGCATCCGGTTCTTCCAGGAATTGCGGCATGTCGATGGATGGCTCGCCGCCACCTCGGAAAACCTGATGCTGCATGTCGACATGGCCGGCCCGAAGGTCGCACCCTTTCCGGCCGACATCATGGAAAAGGTCGACGCGATGGCGAACGCACATGCTTCGCTGCAGGTACCGGAGCGCGCCGGCCGCGCGATAGCGATCCGACGAAAATAGAGTTTCGTTTAAGCCGGTTGCCGTCTGGCGCGGTCGCCAGACGGACGCCCGGAAGCTCCCTTGAAGGTAACGGTGCGGCCGAGCCATTCCAGATAGTAGGCGACGGCAAACTGCGCGCCGATACCGCATGAGAGCAGCATTACGTCGTAGGAGAAGCTGTTGTCGTGCAGCGCCTTCAGCACCTGGCCCATCATCGCGCAGATCGTCCCCGTGATGAACACTGGCAAGGAATGCCTGCCGAGAACCGAAAGAGGATGATCGATACGAAGCCGCGCAAGCTCCGCGAGTTTCGGGAAGGCGGCAAGTATGGCGGCGATCGCCAGAATATCCAACAGCCGCGAAAGCGACAGAAAAGTCTTGTCGAAGCCGCCGAGCACGGGCGGCAGCCCAAGCCATGTCACTTGCCCCCAGAGCCGGCTGTGCACCCAGAAGAACGCTCCAACGACATAGACGCATGCCATTGCGGCGACAAAGGGCGAAACTGGCAGGCTACCGCCGCGGCGCACATGCGTCATGCCCGTCATGCCGATGACGAACAGGAACTGCCAGGACAGCGGGTTGAGAAACCAGAAGCCGCTGTCGGGATAGTTGGGCGGCGCGATCTGGAAGATGCCTGCCGTCAACCACAGAAGGCCGGAAAGAACGAGCGTGAGGCGCATGCTTATAGCGGCCAGCCAGAGGAAGGCCGGCGCGAGAATGAGCAATACCGCATACATGGAAAGGATATTGTTATATCCGAGTTGGTGCCCGAGGAGGCCGACGCCGACGAGCGCCCGAGCCGTGTCGTCGAGCAGCGGCCCAATGTTGATCTGCCTCAGCAGGTCTGGCCGGTTGGCAAAGACAGACGCCGCGCAGAAGATCGTCAAGGTGGCGACCGTCGTCATGATATGGGCGCAGTAGAGGACACCGGCCCGCCGCCACATCCCGAGCGACGTCAGCAATCTTCGCCCCGGGACGAATTTCGGCGCGTAGGCGAGCCCTACGGCCATGCCGGAAATGAGCACGAATGCCTCCGCCGCATCGGCGAAACCAAAATTCTTCATGGTCAGGTGCTCGAAGGCCGTGCCCGGAACATGATCGATGAAGATGGTGAGAAGAGCGAGCGCACGGAAAACGTCTATGCGCGTGTCGCGTCCGGATCGCATTTATCTTCCTGCGCCAGCATGATTCCTCGAAATGTCCCACAGGCACACGACAGTGATATGAAAGAGAGATCAGCCCACGCACGTGGCAAGCGCCCACAAATGCAGTTTGAGTGGGATGGGCACGATCAACTTTCATGGCGCGCGCTCACGTTCATGGACGGCCGCGCCAACATAGGTGAAAGTGAGGAGCGCTCATGCATCAATCGGCCTTCCTCATGAACGAGAACTCGCTCGCCTGCGATCTGGCGTTTTGTTATCGCGTCCACCGTCCGCGGCCGGAAACGTCGCAGGTGATCGTTGCGCTGCACGGTTCCGGCGTGGACGAGACGACCATCTTGCCGCTGGCGGCACGGATTTTGCCCGACGCACTCGTCATTGCGCCTCGAGGCCGCATCATCCAGAACAGCGAGCGGCGCTGGTACGAGAAGATCACGCCGACGCTCTTCGATCAGGAGAGCGTTCGTATGGAAGCGGCTGCGTTTGCCGGGTTTATCGAAGATTTGCGCGACGCCGGAATGATCGAGCCGAAACACACGCTTTTTCTCGGCTATTCCAATGGCGCAAACCTCATCGCCGCGACGATGCTGCTTCATCCCGGTCTCATCCAGCGCGCAGCGCTGCTACGGTCCATGCCGGTGCTGCTGGAACCGCCCTCTCCTGATCTGACCGGCACGCGAGCACTCGTGGTGGCAGGAAAGGACGATGCGACCTACGGTCCCCTCGCTCCCTCCCTATCTGTCCTGCTCACCGAGCGAGGCGCAGCAACCGAAAGCGTAATCGTGAATGCAGGGCACGAATTCGGCGAAAACGATCGCGCTGCGGTCCAGGCCTGGCTTCATCGCGATCCGGGCTGGAGCGGCTCGAAGGTGGCGCTAACCGGCAAGTACCGCTGAACTGGAAAACCAGGCCGCCAGGAGAGAAAGTATCAGTGCAGGCGGCATGACGAGGATGCCTACCTTCAGGAAGGCCCGGCCGCTAACCGAGATGCCCTCGCGCCTGAGCGCGGCAAGCCACAGGATCGTGGCAAGCGATCCGGTTACAGAGAGGTTTGGCCCGAGATCGACGGCAATCAGGACGAAGCGGCGCAGCATCTCTGGGAATTCCGCGCTCTGGAAAACCGTCGCGGCGACGAGCCCTACCGGCAGATTGTTGACCAGATTGGTGGCGAGCGCGGTTATGGCCGCGAAAGCCCATGCCGTGCCGATTGCCGAACCTTCCGCCGCCAACAGAAGAAAACGGGCGAGCGCCGGGATCGACCCGGTGTACTGCAAGCCCTCGACCAGCACGAAGAGACCCGCCACCAGCGGCAGCACGCCCCAGGAGACCCCTCTCACTACTTTCAGCGGCGATCGTCTTTCCACAATAAGCGTCACTGCGGCAGTGAGGATACCCGTGATCGCCGTCGGCAAGCCGAGTTGATAACCGTAGGCGGACACCGCCATCAGCACGATCGCGGTCGCGACGATGCCGAAGCCTGCGACGCGGCCGCCGAAGGAAAGATGCGGCATCTCCACACGATGCACGATCTCGTGACTGAGCCTGTGCCGTTGCGACCAGCGCAGCATGCCGTACGTCGCCACGATCGCGGCGAGCGACGGCAAAGCGAAGAGCGGCAGCCATTCGAAGAGCGGCGGCATGTGAGAGGAATAGACGACGAGGTTCGCCGGGTTCGAGATCGGCAGCACGAAGGAGGCGGCGTTGGCGATAAAGGCGCAGATGAAGAGGTAGGGTAGCGGCTCGCTGACCCTCGCCGCCCGCATCGCCGCCACGACCGCGGGCGTCAGCACCACCGCCGTCGCATCATTCGACAGGAAGGCGGTAACCAGAATGCCGACGCCATAGACGAGCACGAACAGTCGGCCGGGCGAACCCTTCGCCAGCCGTGTTGCCAGCGCCGCGAGCCAGTCGAAGAGGCCGGCCTCCCTCGCCACCTCGGAGAGCACCATCATGCCGATGAGGAAAAGATAGACGTCGAGGCCGGCAAGCACGCCATGCCATGCCGCCGAGAGCGGCAGGAAGCGCAAACCGACGAGAAGGAGGGCGGCAGCAACCGCCCAGATGGCTTCGGGCAGTCCCCGCGGGCGAAACACGATACCTGCCGCGGCAAGTGCCGCAATCGCGCCGGTACCGGCCTGAACGATATCCGGGCTCATCCGAGCGCGTCACGAAAAGAATGCGAGGCGGTACCCGGCTGCGGCATCGTCGGACGAATCATCCATGAAAAATGCGATTGCACATTCGATACGCCGCGCCATGGGGAAGTCATCCGGAATTTTCCGCACGGCGAAGCAGGAGCGCCACTCACGCCGTTTACCATTCGTAAACCTTAACGGAATTCGTAAGTTGGTAACTTTTCCGCTTCCGTTGAACCGCCGGCTTCAAGCGCTCTTATGAGCGCCGAACTGATTCCGGGTTTTGAGTCGCGGGGCAAAATAAAAAGCGGAGAACGCGATGAATATCGATCTCGACAAGCTATCGAAGCGCCTCGCTGCCAATACAACCATAAGTGACTACGAGTTCTGGCGTGCATCCAAAACCATCAACCAGGCACTGTATATGATGGAAAGATACAATCTTCCGATCCCGATCGACGTGCTAAGAGCCCGGAATATTATTCGGCAGGCACGGAATAAAAGAAGAAATTCCCTCTACTGAAGTGTGTGCCGTTACCGGTTGTTCTTTCAGCCCTACACTCCGACGGCAAAGAAAAGTCTAATGCGATCCCATCACAAAAGAGGAGGCCTGATAAAATAGAGACAGCGCTGGCCTTTGCGGTCAGCATCGCATCCGCGACATTAACCAAGCCGCATCCTGCTCGCCCTTACGAAAGATATTTATTCAGGAATGCGACAGTCCTTCCCCAGGCGAGGTCTGCCGCCTTCTTGTCATAACGTGCAGCCGACGTGTCGTTATTGAATGCGTGGTTCGCGCCCTCATAGACATAGATCTGGAAATCCTTGCCGCTTTTCTCCAGAGCCGCGCGAAAGGCCGGAATGCCGGCATTGGTGCGCTCGTCGAGCCCCGCATAGTGCAGGAGAAGCGCTGCATGGATCTTCGCGGCATCCGCCGCGTCCGGCTGCATGCCGTAATAGGCGACGCACGCCGCAAGATCGGGCGCGTTGACCGCTGTGCGATTCGCCAGCCCGCCGCCCCAGCAGAAGCCGACCGCGCCAACCTTGCCGGTACCGTCCGGGCGGCCCTTCAGATAGGTCACGGTCGCGACGGCATTGGCTGTCGTCTTCGCAGGGTCGAGGGCGGAGATCATATCGCGCGCCTTGTCCTCGTCTTCAGGAGTGCCGCCTGAAGGGGTGAGAAAATCCGGCGCCAGCACCATGAAGCCCTCGATCGCCAGTCGCCGCGCGACGTCGCGGATGTGCTCGTTCAAGCCGCGGTTCTCATGGATCACCATGACGGCTGGAAGGCTACCCTCCTTGCCGGTAGGCCGCACGAGATAGCCCTTCATGTCGCCGCCCGCTCCCGGGTAGGCAATATCCTCGCCCTTGATGCGTTCATCGTCGGCCGCCACGATCGCGGCGCGCGCCGGATCTGCGGCAAGGAGCGGCGCGATCGCCGCCGCCGCTACGCCCGAGCCCGTCAGCCGGGTAAGCGTCTCCATGAAACGGCGGCGATCGAGGGTAAGATGCGTATATTCGTCATAGGCGTCGATCATGGCCTGTGTAATGGTCGGTTTCTGCATCGTCATCTCCGCATCCTGGCCCCACAGGACCACACAATTAGACGTGCATGCCGTCTGGTCGAATAACGTTTTGGCGAGCGCATTCGAGGCGCCGCGCCGTGATCATCACGTATTGCCGAACAAAAGACCAAATTGCAGTTGCACTTGTCGGTGGTAAGATCGACGGCGGCCTATACTTGAGGTGCTCCGGAATCCGGACCCGACGGTGCGCACCGAAGCATTTTGCTTGATTGGCAAGGAGGACTGAAATGCTTATTTCCAAATCTGTGCTGGCCGGCGTGGCGGCGCTCGCCGGCCTTGGCTTTCTGGCGCTACCCGTTCCGGCCCAGGCCGCATCGAGTGTCAGCAAGGAATGTAGCGCCCAATACCAGGCGGCAAAGAAAGCCGGCACTCTTAACGGTCAGAAATGGTCGCAGTTCTATTCGGATTGCGCCGCCAAGATGAAGGGCGATAATTCCTCGGCCGAAGACACCACGGCCAAATCGAAGAAGGCAAGCAAGTCCGAGGCAACCACTAAAAAGGCCGAAAAGACGGAAAAGTCGACTTCGAATAAAGAGGCCAAGTCCTCCGGCCAGTCCACGCAGCAAGTGTGCAGCGAGCAGTACCAGGCCGCCAAGGCCGCCGGGACGCTTGGTGGCAAGAAGTGGTCGCAGTTCTATTCGGATTGTGCCGCGGGCCTGAAAGCCGGCGGTTCGACCGCAGCCGAGGCTCCGGCGAAGACGGAAACGACCAAGACGGCCAGCAAGTCCGAATCCTCCGGCCACCAGACCACGCAGCAGATATGCAGCCAGCAATATCAGGCAGCGAAGTCGGCCGGCACGCTCGGCGGCAAGAAGTGGTCGCAATTCTATTCGGAATGCTCTGCCGACATACGGAATGATAAGTCCGACGCTTCCGAAACGCCTGACGAGCCGAAGGTCCAGAAGACCGCCACGGGTAAATACACGGCTCCCACCGTCGACAAGAACGGCAAGCCGCTGACGCCGGGCCAGATCGCCTTCCGCCAGCGCATCCATGAGTGCAGCGCCGAATACCAGCGCGACAAGGCGGCAGACAATCTCAAGGGCCAGAAATGGCCGCAATACTGGAGCGCCTGCAATACGCGGCTGAAGCAGGAAGACTGATCCGATGGCTATCACGGCACAGGATATCGTCAGCCAGGTAGCAACGCGACTTGGCCTCGATCAGTCGGCTGCCGAGAACACGGTCGGCACCATCCTTTCCGTCATCGACCACGAGGCGGAAGGAACGCAGGTCGATGCGCTGTTCGACAAGTTGCCCGGCGCACGGGATCTGGCCCAGCGCTATGATGTCATGGCCGCCGACCCAAGCAGCGGCGGAGGCGGGCTGATGGACATGCTCGGCTCCGCGCTCGGCGAGAAGGCCGGTGCCCTTCTGAAAGGCGTTTCACGCCTGAAGCAGGCGGGGCTTACCGTCGAGCAGGTCGAGCAGGCGGGTGAGCAGTTCTTCCAGCAGGCGAAGGTCGCCGCCGGCCCGGATCTCGTCAAGCAGATCACCGACGCCGTTCCAGGCATGGCAAGTCATCTGGGCGCCTGACTCACCCTACTCAGCAAAATCGGCCCGGCCATCCGCCGGGCCTTTTTTTACCAGCCCGCACTGGCGGAGATTTCCAATCTCCTCCACGTAGATACGATGGAAAATTCTTTCCTTGCCGGATGGCGCCCGCAATCCTACTTGTTCAAAACCCATTGAACAATGAGTTCACAGAACCGGATTGCACCCATGACCACACTCTTCGATCCGATCACCATCGGTGACTTGAAGCTTCCGAGCCGCATCCTGATGGCGCCGATGACGCGCAACCGCGCGACAATGCCGGGCCGCGTGCCGAATACGCTGATGAAGGAATATTATGTGCAGCGCGCCTCGGCCGGCGCGATCCTGACCGAAGCGACCTCGGTGACGCCAGAAGGCGTCGGCTATCCGGCGACGCCCGGCATCTGGTCGGAAGAACAGGTCACGGCATGGCGCGACATCACCCAGGCCGTCCACGAGGCCGGCGGCCGCATCTTGATGCAGCTCTGGCATGTCGGGCGCATCTCGGATCCCGTCTATCACGACGGCCGCCCGCCGGTGGCCCCCAGTGCGATCCGCCCCAAGGGTCATGTCAGCCTGCTCCGTCCGGTGCGCGATTATGTGACACCGCGCGCGCTCGAAACGGCGGAGGTGGAGGGCGTAGTCGAGGCTTTCCGCAAGGGCGCAGAGAACGCCAGGCGCGCAGGCTTCGATGGCGTAGAGATCCACGGCGCCAATGGCTATCTGCTCGACCAGTTCCTGCAGGACAGCACCAACAAGCGCAGTGACCGCTATGGCGGCTCGCTGGAAAACCGCGCCCGCCTGCTGCTTGAGGTGACCGATGCCGTCATATCGGTATGGGGCCCGGGTCGTGTCGGCATGCATCTGGCCCCACGCGCCGATTCGCACGATATGGGCGACAGCGACCTGCCAACGACCTTCGGCTACGTCGCGCGCGAACTCGGCAGGCGCGGCATCGCTTTCATCATGGCGCGCGAATCGCTGGCCGAGCCGCGCCTGGGGCCGGCGCTCAAAGCAGCCTTCGGCGGTGTCTATATCGCCAATGAAGGGCTCAAACCGGAAGCTGCCAAAGAACTGCTCGCAAATGGCGAGGCGGATGCCGCCGCCTTCGGCAAGCTCTTCATCGCCAATCCGGACCTGTCGGAACGTATACGGCTCGGCGCCCCACTGAATGATTGGCGGACGGAAAACTTCTACGACGGCGGTCCGGCCGGATATACCAACTATCCAGCCCTCGCCCTGGCAGCCGAATAGGCAACGCCGCGCTTGCGCCTTTCGCCGCGTTCGTCTACCGACGCGCGCGAAAGGATGGCCATGCCCGATTTCGTCAGCGAAACGGTGCTCAAGCGCGACGTCTTCTCGGAGACGCACAAGGGGCACCTTGCCGGCGAACCGGCAAGGCCAGTGATCCGCCGCATCGTCTCGGCCGCGCCATGGTGGTCGCGTCCGCTTGCATGGGTGTTGGCGCGGCGTGAGATCGCCGCCTTGCGTGCGGTGAAGGGGATGGACGGGACCCCGCAGCTCATATCGACAGACCGGGACGGCCTCCTGCGGTCATGGAGCGAGGGTACGCCCCTCCATCTCGCGCGGCCTGCGGATCCCGCCTGGTACCGCGACGCGGAGCGGCTCCTGCGGCGGCTGCGCCGCTCGGGCATCACCCATAACGACCTCGCCAAGCCGCAGAACTGGCTGATGACGCCGGATGGACGCGCAGCGGTCATCGATTTCCAGCTTGCCTCGCGGCACAGGCGGCAGGGTGCGCTTTACCGGCTGATGGCCTATGAGGATTTCCGTCACCTCCTGAAGCAGAAGCGCGCCTTTGCCCCGCATCTGATGACGCCGACCGCAAAGCGCATCCTCGCGCGCCGCTCGCTTCCTTCCCGGATATGGATGGCATCGGGCAAGAAGCTCTACAACGCCATTACCAAAGGCGTGTTCAAATGGTCGGACGGCGACGGCACTGGCGACCGCATCGACCACGAAGGTGCGGCGATCGTCTCGGCACTGAAACGCCGGCCAGGCGTGATCGACGTGGCACTCACGCTTTACCCTCTGCCTAAGAAGGGTGTCGGCATATATGCTTTCGTGGAGGCGCCCGGAGCGGACCCCACCGACCTGAAGAGCCACGCTTCCACCGCCGATCTGGTGCAACCGATCGCCGCGCTGCCACGGGCGCCAGACGGCCGTCCGCGCCTCGATATCCTCAGCCTCATCGCCATGAACCAGATGACCGAACTCGATGCGGCACTGTCCGGCGATGCCGGCCTTGCCGATATCGTCCGGCCGATCGCGGCCGGCCGTCTCAACTTCACCGACCGGCGCATAGCACGCATGGAAAAGAAAGCTGTCGGATAGGCTCCGCCCCGGGCCTGTACACGTACCTCAATTGGTGATTACCGTTTCGGCAGCTTGTTAAACCCCTGAGGCCTTTAGCATAATGCCTCATGATGATGCCCGAGTCGCAGTTCCCGGCCGAAGCCGATGCGTATGATCTTGAAGCCGTGCTTCTCGAGCTTGCCTTCGAGTTCGTCGATTTCACTACCAGCAGCTTCGAAACCGCCGTGCAGGCGGCAGCAGAAAAAGTCAGTGCCTCGGTGCTGTTCAATGTCCGCTTCGACCAGCCGCGCTATCAGCGGGCGGCGGCGGTGGAAACAAACCCGCAGGGCAAGCTCTACCTCCTTCTGCTGGATCGCCAGGGCCGGAAGGTCGATGTTCTCGGCGTCCCCGAGGATCACCGGCGGGTGGTCGAGGAAGTGAGGGAGTGGGCGGCCCGTCCGCTTGCGATGCAGGCGAGCGTGGACAGCCAGACCCAGCTCAAGCTCCTGCTCTATGCCGCCTGCGCCCCTTTGCGGGCCGCCGGTTAGCAGGATAGAAGACATCATCTACCCGGTTTGTGTGGCCTTTTGCGGCCGAATCACTACATTCCCCGGAAATGGCCGGTCTTCCCGACGATATGCCTTTCTTCGATGAGCCCGGCGGGCCGCGCCCGTCCGGTATTGCTGCGCGCGCCATGGCCGCGCGGCAAGGCTCGGCGCCGGACTATCTGAAGGGCCTCAATCCCGAGCAGCGGCTTGCAGTGGAGACGACGGAAGGTCCGGTGCTGGTTCTGGCCGGAGCCGGTACGGGCAAGACGCGCGTGCTGACGACGCGCATCGCGCACATCCTCGCCACAGGCCGGGCCTTCCCCTCGCAGATCCTCGCCGTCACCTTCACCAACAAGGCCGCGCGCGAGATGAAAGAGAGGATCGGCCTCCTCGTCGGCGAGGCGGTCGAGGGCATGCCCTGGCTCGGCACCTTCCACTCGATTGGCGTCAAGCTCCTGCGACGTCATGCGGAGCTCGCGGGCCTGAAATCGGGCTTCACCATCCTCGACACGGATGATGTCATCCGCCTCATCCGCCAGCTCATCCAGGCGGAAGGGCTCGACGACAAGCGCTGGCCGGCGCGCCAGTTCGCCATGATGATCGACGGCTGGAAGAACAAGGGGCTCGGCCCGAAGGATATTCCGGAGGGTGATGCAAGAAGCTTCGGCAACGGCAAGGGGCGCAAGCTCTATACGGATTATCAGGAACGACTGAAGACACTGAACGCCTGCGACTTCGGCGATCTTTTGCTGCATCCGATCCGGATTTTCCGCGAGAATCCGGATGTGCTGCGCGAATATCACCGCCGGTTCAAATACATCCTAGTCGACGAGTACCAGGACACTAACACCGCCCAATATATGTGGCTGAGACTGTTGGCGCAGAGGCCCGACGGAGAGCGTTCTTCCCCCCGTTCACGGGGAGAGGATGCCGGCAGGCAGATGAGGGGCGACGCCGGCATATCCAGCGGAGATGCAAGCCCCTCATCCGGTCCTTCGGACCACCTTCTCCCCGCGAGCGGAGAGAAGGGAAGGAGCACCGTCAACATCTGCTGCGTCGGTGACGACGACCAGTCTATCTATGGCTGGCGCGGGGCGGAGGTGGACAACATCCTGCGTTTCGAAAAGGATTTTCCGGGTGCGACCGTCATCCGGCTGGAGCGCAATTACCGTTCGACTGCCCACATCCTGGGTGCGGCCTCGCATCTGATCGCGCATAATGAAGGCCGGTTCGGCAAGACGCTCTTCACCGACGCGGCGGACCCCGACGACGCCAAGGTCGTCGTGCATGCCGCCTGGGATTCGGAGGAGGAGGCGCGCGCCGTCGGCGACGAGATCGAGGCGCTGCAGGCGAAGGGCCGAAAACTCAACGACATGGCGATCCTTGTGCGTGCATCCTTCCAGATGCGCGAGTTCGAGGACCGCTTCGTGACGCTCGGCCTGAACTATCGCGTCATCGGCGGCCCGCGCTTCTACGAGCGCCAGGAAATCCGCGACGCCATGGCCTATTTTCGCGTCGTGGCTCAAGGCGCCGACGATCTCGCTTTCGAGCGTATCGTCAACGTGCCGAAACGCGGCCTCGGAGAAGCGGCAATCCGCCAGATCCACGACGTGGCGCGCGGCCGCGGTATCCCGATGCTGGAGGCCGCCACAGACCTCGCCGAAAGCGACGAGATGAAGCCGAAGCCACGCGCCGCGCTTCGCCAACTCACGGCCGGCTTCGACCGCTGGCAGAAGGCGCTCGATTCGACGCCGCATACCGAGCTTGCCGAGACCATCCTAGAAGAGAGCGGCTACACGGAGATGTGGAAGAACGACCGCTCGGCGGAAGCGCCCGGCCGGCTGGACAACCTGAAGGAGCTGATCCGCTCCATGGAGGAGTTCGAATCCTTGCGCTCCTTCCTGGAGCACGTCGCGCTGGTGATGGAGGCCGAGCAGAACGAGGGGCTGGACGCCGTCAACATCATGACACTGCATTCAGCCAAGGGGCTGGAGTTCGAGACCGTCTTCCTGCCGGGCTGGGAAGAAGGGCTGTTCCCGCACCAGCGCGCGCTCGATGAGGGCGGCCGCTCCGGGCTGGAGGAAGAGCGGCGGCTCGCCTATGTCGGCGTGACCCGCGCCAAGCGGAACTTGCACATCTGGTTCGTCTCCAACCGCCGCATCCATGGGTTATGGCAATCGACCATTCCTTCCCGCTTCCTGGACGAGTTGCCCGAGAAACACGTGGAGGTGGCCGATGCCGGCAATTCCTATGGCGGCTACGGCAATCCCTATGGCGGCGGCTCCTTCGCGGGCGGCCGCGGGGGTTTCAGCGCGGGACGGCAGAACCCGTACGGTGCTTCGCGCTTCGATGATGTCGGCGAACGTTCTTTTTCCAACACCTACGCCACGCCCGGCTGGCAGCGCGCACAGCAGAACCGAACCCAGGCGACCGATCGCAACTGGGGTTCGCGCTCCGGCCATTCGGTCGAGCGCATCGGTTATGGCGAGACGGATTCGGGCCACGGCGCCGGCCGCGGCTCGGTGAAGGGCCGCACCATCGAAGGCGAACTGGTGGCGAAGTCGGTCTCCTCCGACCCCTCCCCCTTCAAGGTCGGCGACCGCGTCTTCCATCAGAAATTCGGCAACGGCAACGTCGCAGCGATCGAAGGCAACAAACTCACCATCGACTTCGACAAGGCCGGGCAGAAGCGTGTGCTGGATGGGTTTGTGAAGGCGGTTTAAGCTTTTATCTCCGCTCTCCCGAAATCCCTTCCGGAAATGAAAAAGCCGGGATCTAGCCCGGCTTCTTCGTCAGTATCGGTGGGAAACGGCGATCAGTTCACCGCGTCCTTGAGGCCCTTGCCGGCGGAGAATTTCGGCGCCTTACGGGCCGGAATGTTCACCGGAGCGCCAGTCTGCGGGTTACGTCCGGTAGACGCTTCCCTCTTGACCACCGAAAAATTGCCGAAGCCGACCAGACGGACATCGCCACCCTTCTTCAGCTCTTTGGTGATGACGGAAAACACCGCATCGACCGCCGCCTGGGCCTTGCCCTTTTCCAGCCCGGCCTCGTCAGCGACTGCAGAAACCAGTTCGTTCTTATTCATAAACAATCCCCTTCCTCAGGAAACCGGACTCTCGACTCAACCGGCAGAGCGGCACCTTAGTTAGAAGTTGTGCCTCAACCAAGACAGAAACAGCGCAATTCCTCGAAAAAAGCCCGGGTTTCTGCGGTTTTGAACAAAAAAAGACCGGGCGCGAGGCCCGGTCTTTCTGTTTCACGCCGGATTGTCAGTGCGCGACCGTTTGCGTGGCCGCATCTTCAAGCCCGTCTGTCGTCGGCGGTGGGCTCACCGGCTCGGTCCACTCGATCGGCTCAGGCACCCTGGTAAGCGCGTGGCTAAGCACCTCGCCCACTCTGGAAACCGGAACGATCTCCATACTGCTCTTCACATTGTCCGGAATGTCCGCCAGATCCTTGGCGTTCTCTTCCGGGATCAGCACCTTCTTGATGCCGCCGCGAAGCGCCGCAAGCAGCTTTTCCTTCAAACCGCCGATCGGCAGCACCCGGCCCCGCAGCGTGATCTCGCCGGTCATGGCGATGTCCTTGCGGACGGGGATGCCGGTCATCACCGAGACGATCGCCGTCGCCATGGCGACGCCGGCCGACGGTCCGTCCTTCGGGGTCGCCCCCTCGGGAACGTGGACGTGGATGTCACGTTTGTCAAAGAGGGGCGGCTCGATGCCGAAATCGATAGCCCTCGAGCGGACATAGGAGGCCGCCGCCGAGATCGATTCCTTCATCACGTCCTTCAGGTTGCCGGTCACCGTCATACGGCCCTTGCCGGGCATCATGACACCCTCGATCGTCAGCAGCTCGCCGCCGACCTCGGTCCAGGCAAGGCCCGTGACCACGCCGATCTGATCCTCGCCGTCGATCTGGCCGAAGCGGAAGCGCGGAACGCCGAGATAATCCGCCAGGTTCTCCGGCGTGACATGCACGGCCTTCTTCTCGCCCTTCGAGCGCAGGATCTCGGTGACCGCCTTGCGCGCCAGCTTCATCAGCTCGCGCTCGAAATTACGGACGCCGGCTTCCCGCGTGTAGGTGCGAACGATCTCGCGCAACGCTTCGTCGCTGACCGAGAACTCTTCGGCCTTCAGCGCATGATCCCGCACCGCCTTCGGCAGCAGGTGCCGCTTGGCGATCTCCACCTTCTCGTCTTCCGTGTAGCCGGCGATGCGGATGATCTCCATGCGGTCCATCAGGGCCGGCGGGATGTTCAACGTATTGGCCGTCGTCACGAACATGACGTTCGACAGATCGTAATCGACCTCGAGATAGTGGTCGTTGAAGGTGTGGTTCTGTTCCGGATCGAGCACCTCCAGCAGCGCAGAGGACGGATCGCCACGGAAATCCATGCCCATCTTGTCGATCTCGTCGAGCAGGAAGAGCGGATTGGACTTCTTGGCCTTCTTCATCGACTGGATGACCTTGCCGGGCATCGAGCCGATATAGGTCCGCCTGTGACCGCGTATCTCGGCCTCGTCACGCACGCCACCAAGCGCCATGCGTACGAACTCGCGTCCCGTCGCCTTGGCGATCGACTTGCCGAGCGAAGTCTTGCCGACGCCGGGAGGACCGACGAGGCACAGGATCGGCCCCTTCAGCTTGTTCTGGCGGCTCTGCACGGCGAGATACTCGACGATGCGTTCCTTGACCTTGTCGAGGCCGAAATGATCCGCGTCGAGAACCTCCTGGGCATATTCCAGGTCGTTCTTGAGCTTGGACTTCTTGTTCCACGGGATCGACAGGAGCCAGTCGAGATAGTTGCGCACGACGGTCGCTTCCGCCGACATCGGCGACATGGAGCGCAGCTTCTTCAGCTCGGCATTCGCCTTCTCGCGCGCTTCCTTCGTCAACTTGGTCTTCTTGATGCGCTCCTCGATTTCGGCCGCTTCGTCGCGCCCGTCCTCGCCCTCGCCTAGCTCCTTCTGGATCGCCTTCATCTGCTCGTTGAGGTAATATTCGCGCTGCGTCTTCTCCATCTGCCGCTTGACGCGGGAGCGGATGCGCTTTTCCACCTGGAGCACGGAGATTTCCGACTCCATGAAGCCCATCGCCTTCTCCAGCCGCTCCTTGACGGAGAGCGTAGCGAGCATTTCCTGCTTCTCGGGAATCTTGATGGCAAGATGCGAAGCGACCGTATCGGCGAGCTTGGAATAGTCGTCGATCTGGCTGGCCGCACCGACCACCTCGGGCGAAATCTTCTTGTTGAGCTTGACGTAGTTCTCGAAGTCGGAGACGACCGAACGCGCCAGCGCCTCGATCTCCACCTCTTCCTCGGCCGGCTCACGGAGGATTTCAGCCTCGGCCTCGTGGAATTGCTCCTCCTCAGTGAAACGCGCGATCTTCGCGCGCACAGTGCCCTCCACCAGCACCTTCACGGTGCCGTCGGGCAGCTTCAGGAGTTGAAGCACATTGGCGAGCGTGCCGACATCATAGATCGCGCTTGCTTCGGGATCGTCGTCGGCGGCATTCATCTGGGTCGCGAGCAAGATCTGCTTGTCCGCGCCCATGACCTCTTCGAGCGCCTTGATCGACTTCTCGCGGCCAACGAACAGCGGCACGATCATATGCGGGAAGACGACGATGTCACGCAGAGGCAGGACCGCATAGGGTCCCTTCTGCGAGGCGGCGCCAGGAGCGTTGGATGATTTGCTCATTCTTTTTGCCTTTCCGATCGCGGCCGCCTTTGGCCAACCGCGAATCTCAGTTTAACGGCCGCAGCTCCTTCCGCCCATAACCCTTTCGAAGGGCCTCTTGTTCGGCACGGAATTCCCCGACGACCTTGTTGCCGCTTACGTGGATGTTGCGCCTGCTAAGATCAAGGGCCAATTCCCTGCCCATTGGGCAGGGCAGATATGCGAAGCCGGCATAAGGCCGGACAGACAAGCCGGGTCAGGCGCTGACGTTGCCTTTTTCCTTCTTGGTGTCGGAGTAGATGTAGAGCGGCCTTGCATTGCCGGAAACCACTTCTTCCGAAATCACCACCTCGCGAACGCCTTCCAGCGCCGGCAGCTCGAACATGGTATCGAGCAGGATCGCCTCCATGATGGAGCGCAGGCCGCGCGCGCCCGTCTTGCGTTCGATCGCGCGCTTGGCGATTGCAGACAGCGCGTTCTCGTGGAAGGTCAGGTCCACATTCTCCATCTCGAACAGCCGCTGGTACTGCTTGACCAGCGCATTCTTCGGCTCGGTAAGGATCTGGATCAGCGCGGGCTCGTCGAGGTCTTCCAGCGTGGCGAGCACCGGCAGACGGCCGACGAATTCGGGGATGAGACCGAACTTCAGCAGATCCTCCGGCTCGACCTTGCGGAAGAGTTCGCCGGTGCGCCGCTCGTCGGGTGAGGCCACCGTCGCGGAGAAGCCGATCGAGGTCTTGCGGCCGCGATCCGAGATGATCTTGTCCAGGCCCGCGAACGCCCCGCCGCAGATGAACAGAATATTGGCGGTATCGACCTGCAGGAATTCCTGCTGCGGGTGCTTACGGCCACCTTGCGGCGGCACGGAGGCGACCGTGCCCTCCATGATCTTCAGGAGCGCCTGCTGCACGCCCTCGCCCGACACATCGCGTGTGATCGACGGATTGTCGGCCTTGCGCGAGATCTTGTCGATCTCGTCGATATAGACGATGCCGCGCTGCGCCCGCTCGACATTGTAGTCGGCGGATTGCAGGAGCTTCAGGATGATGTTCTCGACATCCTCGCCGACATAGCCGGCCTCCGTCAGCGTTGTAGCGTCGGCCATGGTGAAGGGCACGTCGATGATGCGCGCCAGGGTCTGCGCCAGAAGCGTCTTGCCGCAGCCGGTCGGACCAATCAGCAGGATGTTCGACTTGGCGAGTTCGACGTCGTTGTTCTTGCCGGCATGCGCCAGCCGCTTGTAGTGATTATGCACCGCGACCGACAGCACGCGCTTGGCGTAGGGTTGCCCGATCACATAATCGTCGAGCACGCCGAGGATTTCCTGCGGTGTCGGCACGCCCTCGCGCGACTTCACCATCGAGGTCTTGTTCTCCTCGCGGATGATGTCCATGCAGAGTTCGACGCACTCGTCGCAGATGAAGACCGTCGGCCCGGCAATCAGCTTGCGGACCTCGTGCTGGCTCTTGCCGCAGAACGAGCAGTAGAGGGTATTCTTGCTGTCGCCACCCCCCGCATTGCCGACCTTGCTCATGTCTCACGTTCCTTTTTCGCGTCCGTCCGGCCAACCGGCTGGTTGCAGTCCTGTGATCCTATTGCCCAAAGGCGCCCGTGCCAACATCCCCTACGTCAACACCGCCCAGGCAAGCATTCCTCCGCACTTTTCCCGTACGAAACACGAATCGGAACACGCGGCAACGAGTGAGCGAATCTTTACCAAAGTTAGGCCGTTGAAAAATCAACATAGGCTTAACGTAGGCCGTCATCCTGACGGTGCAAACAGGCAATTGTGACAGAAATGACGCAGAGCGTTTCAAATCAGCGTCATTTCACATATTTACAGCCAATTATCCGGCTGTCGCGGCCTGGGCTTCAAGCGCCTCGCGCGTCGAATGAACCTTGTCGATGATGCCGAATTCTTTCGCCTCATCCGCCGTCATGAAATGATCGCGATCGAGCGTCTTCTCGATCGTGTCGTAATCACGGCCGGTATGCTTCTCGTAGATCTCGTTCAGGCGGCGCTTCAGCTTGATGATGTCCTGCGCGTGGCGCTCGATATCGGATGCCTGCCCTTGGAAGCCGCCCGAGGGCTGATGAACCATGACGCGGGCGTTCGGCGTGGCGAAGCGCATGTCCTTTTCACCGGCGCAAAGCAGAAGCGAGCCCATCGACGCTGCCTGGCCGATGCAGAGCGTCGAGACCGCCGGCTTGATGAACTGCATCGTGTCGTAGATGGCGAGGCCCGAGGTCACCACGCCACCCGGCGAGTTGATATAGAGCGAGATTTCCTTCTTCGGGTTTTCCGCCTCGAGGAAGAGAAGCTGCGCGCAGACCAGTGTCGACATCCCGTCCTCGATCGGCCCGGTGATGAAGATGATGCGCTCCTTCAGGAGCCTGGAGAAGATGTCGTAGGCACGTTCGCCGCGATTGGTCTGCTCGACCACCATCGGCACGAGGTTCATGAACGTCTCGGTCGGGCTTTTCATGGGGAATCCTTTTCGCGGGGCCGATCCCGTACCCAAAGCGGAATCGGTTCGAACCGTCTCAAACCGATAAATAGGTTGGGCGCACCGTCCGGCGCAAGCCCACATGGCGCTGCCCGAAGGTTAGTCGGAGAAATGGTTTATGCGGCTTCCGCCCGCAGCCATTTCGCAAGCGTCCCGATGTCGTCGCTTTCGACCGCATCGGCGACACGGCGCCCGACCGCCGCGCCGAATTTATAGCCGTGTCCCGAACAGGCCGATACAACGATGGCGCGACCGAGCCCTACACCTAGAAAGCGCTCGTCGGCGGTGAAGGTATAGGCGCAGGTCTTGACGTCCGCCATGCGATATTCACCAATCCGGGCAATCGGGGGCGCGAAAAGATCGCGGATCGCCTCGCCCTCGCCCGGCTCGGGCACGCGGCGGGCGTCGGCATCCGGCGAGGCGAATTTGTGCAGGCCGGAACCGAACTTCAGGCCGCCCTCGCCGGATGGCGGGATAATATAACCATCGGTCCGCCCGCCGACATCGAGGATGACGGGCGCGGCGGCCCACGCCGCGGCGAGATCGGCCGGCGGGTCCAGATAGACCACCGCCGTCCGATACGCGGTCAAGCGATCGGCAAGCTCAGGGAAGAGTTTCAGCACCCATGCACCCGCCGTCACGACGATACGGTCGGCCGACAGTGAAGTCCCGTCCGCGAGGGTGACCACGCCCTGCCTGCGATCCACCCCGGCAACGCGGCTGTTCGCATGAAGGTCGGCACCGTGGGCCGTCAACCATCTCACAAGCCCTTCGGCGATCCGCCTGCAGTGAAGCGCGCCGCCCTCCTTGGAGAAGAAGGCGTAGCGGAAAGTATCGACATCGAGGAACGGCCAACGCTCGGCCGCAGCCTCCGGCTGCAGCAGTTCGAACGGATAGTTTCCGCTCTCCAGTCCCTCGCGATATTCCTCCGCTTCGTCGCCCGGCTCGCGCGAGACGGCCATGAAGCCACGCGGATCGTAATGGCTTTCGCCGAGATCGGCCCAAAGCTCGTCCCACGCGGCATATGCCTCTGTGATCGCCGCGCCATAGCCCGTCGTAGCGCCATAAGCGCGACGGATGATGCGATGATGGTCGCCGGAGGCGCCGAGCGGATTGGGGATCGGCCCCTGCTCGAGAAGCGTGACCTCGTGACCGCGCTTCGTCAGCGCCCAGGCACTCGACAGTCCGGCGATGCCGCCTCCGACTACAATGATTTTCATTCTCGCCTCGAAATCTGCTTCAAGCGGGCCAAGCTTAGAGGCTGGCGGCCGTGTGGCAAGCCGCGTTAGAGTGTGCCCATGAACGAGCACGCCACGCCCCTCCCCATCTTCGATTTCAATCGCGCGACCCGCCGCCTCAGCCTTGAGCCGCATCAACCGGCCTTCGTGCAGGACCCCTATCCTGCCTATCAGGCGATCCACGGCGCCTCGCCGGTCTTTTTCTGGGAAGAATTCGGGATCTGGTGCTTTGCCGGATTTGACGATGTCTCGCGCCTTCTCCGGGATCGCCGCCTCGGGCGCGAGCGGCCGCCAGGCGCGCCTGACGACGGCTATGAAGGGCCACGAGACCATCTGAAGGATTTCGACGCCTTCGCATCGCACTCCATGCTGGAACTGGAGCCGCCGGCGCATACGCGGCTTCGGACACTGGTCAACCGCGCCTTCGTCTCGCGACAGGTGGAACGGCTGCGCCCCGTGATCGAAAAGCTGGCAAACGACCTGATCGACCGTATCGAGCCAGCCGGGCATGCGGATTTGCTGCCTTCCTTCGCCACGCCGGTCCCGGTCACCGTCATTGCCGAGATGCTCGGCGTACCGACCTCGATGAACGATCGGCTTCTCGACTGGTCACACCGTATGGTCGCCATGCACATGCACGGCCGCACGCGCGAGGTGGAAATCGCCGCGAATGCCGCCGCGCACGAATTTTCCGATTTCCTGCGCACGTATGTCGAGGAGCGGCGCAGAAACCCGGGAGACGATATACTGAGCGTGCTGATAGCTGCGCGCGACGGCGAGGAAAGACTTTCCGAGGCCGAGTTGATCGCGTCCGTGATCCAGCTTCTCAACGCCGGCCACGAGGCGACCGTCCACCAGATCGGCAACGCGGTGCGCGCGATCCTGGCTCAGGGCGGCGACCCGCGCCGTTTCTTCGCGACCCCGGAACTGACGGTCGCAACGGTCGAGGAATGCCTGCGCTACGACGCGCCGCTCCATATGTTCCGCCGCTATGCCTATAGCGAAACAGAGGTCGCGCCCGGCGTCACGGTCAAGACCGGTGAGCAGGTCGGTCTGATCCTCGGCGCCGCCAATCGGGATCCCCTTGCATTCGCCTCGCCCGACAGCTTCGACCCGTCACGCGCCGGCCAGAAAAACGTCACCTTCGGTGGTGGCATCCACTTCTGCATCGGCGCACCACTCGCCAGGCTCGAACTGCAGGTGGCGCTGAAAGTGCTCTTCGATCGCCTGCCGGGGTTGAGATTTGCGGAGGCGCCGCGTTACCGCGACACCTATCATTTCCATGGGCTGGAGAGCCTGAAAGCGGAATGGTGATATATCCACCGAAACCAGCCCGACCCGATATTCCTCCCCGTCTCCGGTAACGGCGGCCGGCCCGATCAGGCCAGCCAGCACGATCTGGCTGCAAACCGTGGCCGGGGGCAGCCTTGCGACGGCCTCACCCCGCCGCTTTCAGCGCCTGTTCCAGATCGGCGATGATGTCCTCGACATCCTCGATGCCGATGGAAAGCCGCACCACGTCCGGGCCGGCGCCCGCCGCCACCTTCTGTTCATCGGAAAGCTGGCGGTGCGTGGTCGAGGCCGGATGGATGACGAGCGATTTCGTGTCGCCGATATTGGCCAAATGCGAGAAGAGTTGCAGCGCTTCCACGAATTTGACGCCGGCCTTGTAGCCGTCCTTAAGCCCGAATGTGAACACCGAGCCCGCGCCCTTCGGCGAATATTTCTGCTGGAGCGCATGGTTCGGGTCCGACGGGAGGCCGGGATAGGAAACCCATTTGACCTGCGGCTGCTTCGACAGCCACTCCGCCACCTTCAGCGCGTTGTCCGAATGCCGCTGCATCCTGAGCGGCAGTGTCTCCGACCCGGTCAGGATCAGAAAGGCATTGAAGGGCGAGATCGCCGGGCCGAGGTCGCGCAGGCCGAGGACGCGCGCGGCGATGGCGAAGGCAAAATTGCCGAAGGTCTCGTGCAGCACCATGCCGCCGTAATCGGCGCGCGGCTCCGACAGCATCGGGTACTTGCCCGACTTGGACCAGTCGAAGGTGCCGGCGTCCACGATGATGCCGCCGATGGAATTGCCGTGACCGCCGATGAACTTGGTCAGCGCATGGACGACGATGTCGGCGCCGTGCTCGATCGGCCGCACGAGATAGGGGCTGGCCAGCGTGTTGTCGACGACCAGCGGCAGGCCGTGCTTGCGCGCAACGGCGGCGATCTTCTCGATATCGACGAACTCACCGCCCGGATTTGCAAGGCTTTCGATGTGCAGCGCCTTGGTCTTCTCGTCGATCAGCTTCTCGAAGCTTTCCGGATCGTTCACATCGCCCCAGCGCACCTCCCAGCCGAAATTCTGGAAAGCCTGGCCGAACTGGTTGATCGTGCCGCCATAGAGCTTGCGCGCGGCGACGAAATTGTCGCCCGCCTTGAGGAGCGTGTGGAAGACGAGCAGGTGCGCCGACTGGCCGGAAGCCGTGCAGAGCGCCGCGGTACCGCCTTCGAGTGCCGCAACGCGCTCTTCCAGCACCGCCTGGGTGGGGTTCATGATGCGCGTGTAGATATTGCCGAACGCCTTCAGCCCGAACAGCGCCGCGGCATGATCGGCATTCTCGAAGACGAAGGACGTGGTCTGGTAGATCGGCACGGCGCGAGCGCCGGTCGCCGGATCCGGCTTGGCACCGGCATGGACTGACAGGGTGTTGAAACCCGGCGTACGCTCACTCATGATAACTCCTCCTGGAAAAGCGGATTAGATGAATTGGTCGGCGGCATTCTTCGCAAAGCGCAGGACCAAAAGCAAAGAAGATTATTCCCCGAAGCGGGACGAAGGCGATGTCAGCGGCATGTTTTCAGCTGGCCGGATGACCATCCATTCTATTTCGAGCGGATTCCGAAACTCTGGAAGCCGCCGCGCATGATCGGCTTTTTAGCCGATAGCAGGCCCGAATTGACGCCGTTCCAGCCGATCTCGCCGGAAAGCTTGCCATATTCGATCTTGGGGCAGCGATTCATCACCACCTTCAGGCCGGCCGCTTCCGCCTTCGCCGCAGCCTCGTCATTGCGAACGCCGAGTTGCATCCAGATCACCTTCGGCAGCGGGTCGAGTGTCAGCGCCTCGTCCACGATCCCCGGCACGGCGTCCGATGCGCGGAAGATATCGACCATGTCGATCGGATGGGGAATATCGGAAAGGCCCGCATAGACATGCTGGCCAAGGATTTCCTTCCCCGCCTGTCCGGGATTGACCGGATAGACGGTAAATCCCTTCGCGATCAGGTATTTCAGCACGAAGAAACTGGGGCGAACGTCATTGGCCGAGGCGCCGACCATGGCGATGGTCCTGACGCTGTTGAGAATGCCGGAGATATAGTCCTGGGGATAGGTGTCGTGGTTCATGTCGGAAGCTTGATGTTACCGTTCTCGTCGATCGGAAATTGGGGGTTGTGCGCGACCTCCCAGAGATTGCCCTCGGGATCGGCGAAATAGCCGTACCAGCCGCCCCAGAAGGCCCGGCCTGACGGCTTCACGATGCGGCCGCCTGAACGCTCCGCCTTGGCCAACACCTCGTCCACCTCCGCGTCGGAGCGCGTGTTGTAGGCAAGATAGACACGAGAGACGCCCTCCCCGAACACTATCCCCGCGTCCGGTTCGGCCGACTTGCGCGGAAAAAGCGCCAAGATTGCGCCGCCCATCTGGAAGAAGGCGACGCCGTCGTCGATGCGATGCCGCTTCAGCCCCATCGCTTGATAAAAGGCGGCCATGCGGTCGAGATCATCGACCGCGATGGTGATGATCGAGATACGTGGTTCCATCAGTCGGCGCCGGCGATCATTCGCCCGTCCATTGCGGCTTGCGCTTGCCGATGAAGGCGGCGATGCCTTCCTCCGCATCGTGTGCCAGCATGTTTTTGATCATGACGCGGGAGGCGCTGTCATAGGCTTCGGCGAGGCCGAGACCGGCCTGCTCGTAAAAGCCCTTCTTGCCCATACGAACCGCCGTCGGCGATTTTGCAGCAATGGTTTCGGCGTATTTATTGACGATCTGGTTCAGATATTCCGGCGGTACAACGCGGTTGACCAGACCGTAACCGCGCGCCGTCTGTGCGTCGATCATCTCACCGGTCAACAGCATCTCCATCGCATGCTTGCGCGAGATATTGCGCGATAACGCCACCGAAGGCGTCGTACAGAAGAGGCCGACGTCGATACCGTTGACGCCGAACGTCGCCCGGTCGGTCACAATCGCCAGATCGCAGCAGGCTACGAGTTGGCACCCGGCGGCGGTCGCGATGCCGTCGACCGCGGCGACCACCGGCTTGGGAAGGTTGACGATCGACTGCATCAGGCGCGAGCAGGTGGCGAAAGTCTCCTCGAAATAGGCCTTGCCCTTGTCGGAATCGGCGCGATGCGCCGTCATTTCCTTGAGGTCGTGACCCGCGCAAAAGAGTTTCCCGGCCGCCGCGATCACCACGACACGAACCGAGCGATCGTCGCGGGCACGGTCGAGTTCGGCCTGCAGGAGCGCCATCGTCTCCATCGAAAGCGCATTGGCCGGCGGATTGGAGAGCGTGAGGACGAGAATCCCGTTGCGCAGTTCCGAAAGCACAGGACCTTCGGGCGCTTCCGGTCTGAGCTTCAGTACCTCGGCCATTGTCTTTCTCCGCGCATCTACCTACCGATGCATAGCTAATGCCCGCTTCCTGCGAAGGAAAGGCGTAAAACGACGCGACCGGCCGCCAAAAGGGGAACGCATGACGAAGAAACTCGCACCGGTGATGACGGCGGAAGAAGTGAACGATCTTCTTCGCCAGGTCTTTCCGCAACTCAACAAGGACAGGGCGGACTATGTGGTGACGGAGGTATTTCCCGGCGGCTGCACCATCCGCCTGAACGCAGCATACGAGCATCTGCGCCCCGGCGACACGGTTTCGGGAGTCTCGCTTTTCGCGCTGGCCGATCTCGGCGGCTATGCCTGCGTGCTCTCCCATGCCGGACCTGACGCCCTGTCGGTGACGACCAACATCTCGATCAATTTCATGCGCAAGGCGGGCGCCGGGCCGGTCGATGGCCATTGCCGCATCCTCAAACTCGGCCGCAGCCTGATGGTCTACGACATCGAGATGGTGGCAGGGCCGGACCGGGAGATCGTCGCCCACGCGACCGGAACCTATTCCATTCCGCCGAAACGGGGCTGACGCTCACCCCTCCAGAATCTCGAGGTCGAGCTCCGCAAGCCGGTCCGCGTCCGCCACGGCATCGATGCCGGTGATCCGGCCGTCGACGATGCTCAGCCTGAGAACCAACAGCAGGCGCTCGCCGGGAATAACGGCGACATCGACTACCCCGTCGATAAAGGCAGGTCGCGCCGCCTGTGCACGGCCGTTGAACAAGGCCGCGACTGTCGTGGCACCCCGGGCCTCCCCTTGCTGGCCAAGCCGCGTAGCCGTCTCATCCGGGGTAAACACCACATCGGGGGCGAGCAGCGAGAGTAGCGCCGAGAAATCACCAACGCGCGAGGCCGCGATAAAAGCATCGACGATTTCGCGTCGACGCGCATTGTCGATCGCGCCGTCCGGCCTGACGCCTTGCACGCGCCGGCGGGCACGGCTGGCAAGTTGGCGGGTTGCATCATGCGAGCGGCCGATCACGGGCGCGATCTCCTCGAACGGCACGGCGAACATGTCGTGGAGCACAAAAGCGACGCGCTCCGCAGGGCCGAGCGTCTCCAGCACCGCTAGCATGGCGAGCCCGACGGAATCCGCCATCGCGATCTGTTCTTCGGGCGTAGCATCGGTGGCAGCCACGGAAGGCTCTACCGGGATCTCCTCTCCGGCCATGTGTTCAAGCGAATCTTCCCGACGCGACTTACGGGCGCGCAGCATGTCGAGGCAAAGCCGCGCGACCACGGTGGTCAGCCAGCCGCCGATGTTGCCGATCGATTGCGCGTCGGTTCGGCTGAGCCTCAGCCACACCTCCTGTACCGCATCCTCGGCTTCGCTGCGCGATCCGAGCATGCGGTAGGCAACCGATTCAAGGCGCGCGCGATTGGCCTCGAATTCATCCGCCAGAAGATTTTTCGCGATCACGGTCACATTCCTTCTTCGCGTTCCGTCATGGTCATGACGAACGGATCGCCGTGAGTGTGACAGACACGGTCGAGCGATCGGCAGTCAATATCCAGATCGAACCGTATGAACAGAGATAAATCGAAAGGAACATGACCATGCACGCACGAATGAAACATCCCGTCTTCGTCCTGCCGGACGCGTTGAAGGCACTGCATGCGCTCGACAAGGCAACGGCAGCCGACGGCCTGCCCGCCGTCACGCGCGAGCTTGTCCATCTGCGCGCGAGCCAGATCAACGGCTGTAGCGTCTGCGTGGACATGCATGCTCAAGGGCTGAAGCATGCAGGACAGGACGACAAGCGCATTTTCGCGGTGGCCGCATGGCGCGATACGCCTTATTTCAATGATGCCGAGCGGGCTGCACTCGCCCTGACGGAGGAATTGACGCGTATCGCCGATAAGCCGGAAGCGGTTTCGGACGCGGTCTGGGCGGAAGCGGCCGCCCATTACGACGAGACCGCACTCGCCGCGCTGATCATCCAGATTGCGCAGATCAATGTGTGGAACCGCCTCAACGCATCGGTGAAGCAGGTAGCCGGCCAGAAGTGGAATTGATCTCCAAGTCGCCCGAGCAGATGCGGTACTCTAGTACCGCATCTGCAATCTATTGTTTTTACTGAATTTTCTTCTACGATCGTTCAAACATCGATATTGACGCCGCACCCGCTCTCCCTTATAAACCAGCCTGCAAACAGCGGCCGCGACGGTCGCCGTTTTGTTTTTGGCGCAGGGCATTGACCTCGCGGCAATAGAAGCAACAAGAAACGCCTTCCTACGATCCGTTCGAGGAAGGTCCGAGTGAGAGAGAACGAGATGAAGACCTTTTCGCAGAAGCCTGCGGAGGTGACGAAGAAATGGGTGCTGATCGACGCGGAAGGTCTCGTCGTCGGTCGCCTCGCCTCCATCGTCGCCAACATCCTGCGCGGCAAGCACAAGCCGACCTTTACCCCGCATGTCGATGATGGCGACAACGTCATCGTCATCAATGCCGACAAGGTCGCCCTTACCGGCAAAAAATACACCGACAAGGTGTACTACTGGCACACCGGCCATCCGGGCGGCATCAAGGAGCGCACGGCGCGCGACATCCTGGAAGGCCGCTTCCCCGAGCGCGTCGTCGAGAAAGCCGTGGAGCGCATGATCCCGCGCGGTCCGCTCGGCCGCCGTCAGATGAAGAATCTGCGCGTCTACGCCGGCGCCGAGCATCCGCACGAGGCGCAGCAGCCCGAGAAGCTCGACGTGGCGAGCCTGAACAGCAAGAACAAGAGGGTCCAGTAATGGCCGACCTTTCCTCCCTGCAAGAATTGGGCGCCGCGACGGGCCAGACCGAACAGGCCGCCCCCGTCCATGTCCAGAAGCTCGACAAGTCGGGCCGTGCCTATGCCACGGGCAAGCGCAAGGACGCCATCGCCCGCGTCTGGATAAAGCCAGGCAGCGGCAAGATCACCGTCAACGACAAAGAATTCGCCGCCTATTTCGCACGGCCGGTGCTGCAGATGGTGCTGCGCCAGCCGATCGTGGCGGCCAATCGCGACGGCCAGTACGATATCGTCGCTACGGTTGCCGGCGGCGGCCTTTCCGGCCAGGCCGGTGCCGTTCGCCACGGCATCTCCAAGGCGCTGACCTATTACGAGCCGGGCCTGCGCTCCGTGCTGAAGAAGGGCGGCTTCCTTACCCGCGACAGCCGCGTGGTCGAGCGCAAGAAGTACGGCAAGGCGAAGGCCCGCCGCAGCTTCCAGTTCTCCAAGCGCTAAGCATTTTAGCTGCCGTATCGACGGTGAAGCCCGCGAAGATCGCTCTTCGCGGGCTTCTTCCTGTCCAGTGCCCAGCCACGTACACCTGAAGCGCTCCGCGGCATGCCCCAACCGGACAGGACTGCCGGCCGGCCGTTTGCCTGTGCCATTCCGAGGCACGTTCCGTGCCGGTTTGGGACAGGGCGGGCCAGCGATCCGGCTCCCTGCTTTGGGGTGGCAATTTCCGCGCCAGACGGATAGGCATGCGGACCGCCACGGCCGAAGAGGATGCTCATGCCTTCAAAGTCGATCGACCATGCCTTTAGGGCCGGCAGTTTCACCGGTGCCGCCGAGGACCCGACCTATGCCGGCGCGCTTTCCTTCATGCGGCGGAAATATTCGAAGGATCCGGCCGGTGCCGACGCCGTGATCTGGGGCATTCCTTTTGATGCGGCGGTCTCGAACCGGCCGGGCGCCCGCTTCGGCCCGCAGGCCATCCGCCGCGCCTCGGCGATCTTCGACAACGACCCGCAATATCCGTTTCACCGCGATCTCTTCGCTGAGCTTGCGGTCGTCGACTATGGCGATTGCCTGCTCGACTACGGCAACCACCAGAAGACGCCCGCGACGATCGAGCGCGAAGCGGCGACTATCCTCCGCTCGGGCGCCACGCTGATCTCGCTCGGCGGCGACCATTTCGTCACATGGCCGCTCCTGAAGGCGCATGCGGCGCTCCACGGTCCGCTGGCGCTCGTCCATTTCGACGCACATCAGGACACGTGGTTCGATGACGGCAAACGGATCGACCACGGCTCCTTCGTGGCCCGGGCAGTGCGCGACGGCGTCATCGATCCCGAATGGTCGATCCAGATCGGTATCCGTACGCACGCGCCGGAGGATTTCGGCATCCGCATTCTTTACGGCCACGATCTGGAGGAAATGCGCGTCTCCGACATCGTCTACGCGATCCGCGAGCGCACGGCCGGCCGCAAGGTCTATGTCACCTTCGACATCGACTGCCTCGACCCCGCCTTCGCGCCCGGCACAGGCACGCCGGTCGCCGGCGGTCCCTCCTCCGCGAAGATGCTCTCGGTGCTGCGTGCGCTCGGCGACCTCGACATCGTAGGCGCCGATGTGGTCGAGGTCGCCCCCGCCTACGATCACGCCGACATCACCGCGATCGCCGGCGCCAGCGTCGCGATGCACTATCTCGGTCTGCTGGCGGAGCGGAAGGCGAAGAGAGCCGCCGCCGAGGAGAATTAAAACAAAGGGAGACGGCCGCGCGGTATCGCGCGGCCAGGCTGCGGAGCCTTAATTCACCTTCGCATAGGCAAGCAGGCTGCCATGCGGCGTGCGTGCCGGCCACGGATGATAACCCGCCTCGATCAGTTTCGGGCTCGAACTCCCGTGATCCGTCCTCAACGCCGGCGTGTGAGAAGCAGTACCCGAACAATCACCCGAAACGGTCGTCTTCACGCGCGGCTTGCCGTGGCCGGTAGCGTCATACTCCATCGTCCGCGTGCAGACATGGGCGCCCGACATCGTCGAGACGCTGGAATAACCTTCGGCGCCGGGCGGCAGGTCACGAAGATCGACGCTCAGCACGCCGGGGTGGTCGAAGGCCATCCGGTCCAGTCGGCTCATCTGGCGCAGCATGGCGTCGGCGTCGCGATCCATCATGGCCGAAATGCGATCCATCATCGCAAAAGGCGAACCGACCCCGAAGGGACGATCAGCCGCCAGGAAGCCAGGCGCGTCCGGCAGCGGCGCGAAGCTGACCGCCGGCGGTTGGTCGCCCACGTAGCGGATGTGCTCGACAGAACCGTCGGGCAGCCGCACATCGAGGACGTGGCTGTTGATGGAATGGGCGGCCGCCGTGCCGGCCAATCCGGCGATGGCGAGAGCGGCTGCGCTGGCAATGATTGCTGTACGGTACATTTGCACAATGAACTCCTGCAGTTTGGAGGGATACCATCCAATCGTGCATTCCGGACGGAATGCCTTGGGAAGTCATGTGGCGGGACATAACGCAAGAGATGATCCGCGCCTGTTTGGCAGCTTTGTGGCAACGAATCCTCTGCGACGCCGCGACGCGGTGCGGCTCTGCTTTTATGAGTCGATTGCATCGTTTTCGCTTCTGCCCTATCTCCCTTGACCATCGGAGCGAGCAACGACCATGACGGCGAAAATCTTCATCGACGGCGAACACGGCACCACCGGGCTGCAGATCCGGGCACGGCTGGCCGAGCGCCATGATCTCGACATCCTGTCGATCCCCGAGGAGCACCGCAAGGACGCTGCCGCTCGCGCCGATTTCCTGCGGCAGGCCGACATCGCCATCCTCTGCCTGCCCGACGCCGCCGCGCGCGAGGCCGTCACGCTGCTCGACGGCAACAATTCCACACGCGTCATCGACACCTCGACCGCGCACCGGGTCAATCCCGATTGGGCCTACGGCTTCGCCGAGATGACCGAAGGCCAGCCCGAGCGTATCGCCGAAGCGCGCTTCGTCGCCAATCCCGGCTGCTACCCAACCGGCGCCATCTCGCTGGTGCGCCCGCTTGTAGCGGCCGGCATGCTGCCCTCCGACTACCCGGTCACCGTCAACGCCGTTTCCGGCTACACCGGCGGCGGCAAGCAGTTGATCGCGCAAATGGAAGACGAAGCCAATCCGGACCATATTGCCGCGCCGCATTTCCTCTATGGGCTTACCCTGCAGCACAAGCACGTGCCGGAAATGCAGGTGCATGGCCTGCTCGACCGCAAGCCGATCTTCGCGCCGAGCGTCGGCCGCTTCGCGCAAGGCATGATCGTGCAGGTGCCGCTCCATCTGGGAGATCTCGACCGTGCGCCGTCGATGGCGGATGTCCATGGCGCGCTTGCGGCGCACTATGCCGGGCAGGATATCGTGGAAGTCATCCCGCTCGAAGCGAGCGCGAAGCTGCCCCGCCTTGACCCGACCGAACTGAACGGCACCGACCGCATGCGGCTTTACGTATTCGGCACGCCTGGACAGGGACAAGTCAATATCGTCGCGTTGCTCGACAATCTCGGCAAGGGCGCATCGGGCGCGGCCGTGCAGAACATGGATTTGATGCTCGGCAACACCCGGCACTGAATGGACGTTCCCGCTTTTCCCACGCGCTGGGAAGTCCGTAATCCCGTTCTCATTGCCGAAACCTTCAGCAGCCGCATCTGGAAGGTGCGGCTTGGTGATGGTCGGCAGGCGGTCGTCAAGGCCCTGAAGCCTTTCGACGATGTCGAGGACGAGTTGCGCGGCGCGCATTATCTCGCATGGCGGGACGGTATCGGCACCGTGCGCCTTCTCGGCTTCGAAGGGCAATCCATGCTGCTGGAATATGCCGGCGAGACGATGCTTTCCCATGTCCTCGACACGGAAGGCGACGAGGCTGCCACGGATATCGCGGCCGAGGTGCTGACGCGGCTCTTCTCGCCGTCCGACCAGGCCTTCCCCCCCGATCTTCAACCTCTTTGCGAACGCTTCTCCAGCCTTTTCCGAAAGGCGAAGGCCGATCAGGCCGCCGGACTGACGACGCTTTATGTCGAGGCGGCCGAAACGGCCGAAAGGCTGCTAGCCGCCCCGCACGACCTGCGCCCGCTTCACGGCGATCTGCATCACGAGAACATCCTGCACGGCGAACGTGGCTGGCTGGCGATCGACGCCAAAGGCGTATTCGGCGATCCGGCCTTCGACGCCGCCAACATATTCTACAATCCGCTCGACCGCGACGATCTCTGCCTCGATCCCGAACGCATCGCGCGGATGGCGCAGACCTTCTCGAAGACGCTCGGGCAGGACGTCCGTAACATCCTCGACCATGCGATCGCCTATGGCTGCCTCTCCGCCGCATGGCATGCCGAGGACGGCAACGAGAAGGACGAGGAGCGCGAACTGACGGTCGCCGAGACAATCCGGCAGGTTCGGGCACTCAGCTTCTGACAGCCAACGCAGGCGCTTCCTCCACCGGATACGCCCCCTTGGTGCCCCGCCAATGCGCGGTGGCGAAGGCGAGCACGACCAGCGCCATCGCCTGATGTGTCAACCCGAGGTCGATCGGCACCTGCATGAGAAGCGTCGTGATGCCGAGCGCCGCCTGTAGCGTCACCAGCAGGAAAAGCAGGGAGGCGCGTCTCGCATGCGTCGTCTTCGGCGCACGGCTTAGGGCGACGATCATGTGCACCAGCGCCACGGCCCAGACGAGATAGGCGCCGCAACGGTGGACGAACTGCACCGTCTTCGGGTTCTCGAAGAAATTGCGCCATGCCGGTTCGAGCACGAACAGCCCGTCCGGCACGATCCTGCCGTCCATCAGCGGCCAGGTATTGTAGGAGAAGCCGGCATTCGTGCCCGCCACCAGCGCGCCGAGGTATATCTGGAAAAGCACCAGCGCGACCAGCACGCCGGCGAATATCTGGAGCCCGCGCGGCGCCGGCTTTTCGCTATGCGGCGCGAGCCCGCGCGCGACGGCGAGCGTAGAAATGAAGATCAGGCAGGCCGTCGTCAAATGGATCGCCAGCCGGTACTGGCTGACATCCGTACGGACGGCAAGGCCGGACTCCACCATCCACCAGCCGATCGCGCCCTGCAGGCCGCCGAGCGCCAATATGCCGACAAGCTTCGGCTTCAGCTTCCGCTCGATACAGCCGGCCGCCCAGAGCAGGATCAGCGGGATGGCGAAGATAAAGCCGACGCTGCGCGCGATCAGCCTGTGCGTCCACTCCCACCAGAAGATGCGCTTGAAACCGGCAAGATCCATGTCGCGGTTCAGCACCTTGTATTCCGGTATCTGCTTGTATTTCGCGAACTCCTCCTGCCACTCCGCGTCGTTGAGCGGCGGGATGACGCCGTGGATCGGCTGCCATTCGGTGATGGACAGGCCGGAATTGGTGAGCCGCGTCGCGCCGCCGACAAGGAAAAGGCCGAATAGCACCACGGCGATCACATAGAGCCACCAGCGCACCAGGGCGCGATTGCGGGCCACCTTGCCTTGCGCCCGTGCCGGAAGGCCAGACCTGTCAATGGCTGCTGCGGTCATAATCTGTCTCTGCTGCAAAGCCGGAATTGCCGGTGGCATAGCACCGCGCGGCGCCAAAGCGGAGCACCGGCAACGCGACATGCCGTCGCGCGGATGTCGCCGGCGCGTTGCACGGACGCGGTCCAGCGCTTATGAGGGCGTCGAAGGAGATTTCATGCCTCCCCGCATCAAGCGCCTTATCGGCTCGTTCCTGATCGTCCTGCTCGTCATCGTCTATGCGATCGCGGCGATGGTCGTCGCCGAAGCGAAGCTCGCCCAATCGAGTGGCTTCGTCCATTTCGCCTATTTCCTGCTGTCCGGCCTTCTGTGGGTATTGCCGGCGATGCTCATCGTCAAATGGATGTACGGCGCGCCCAAGAAGCGATCCTGAGACCGTTCCCCCGTGCAGCGTCGCTCGCCCGCTTCGCTTGCGGAACAGGTCTGGCTCCGGCCGTCGCTCCACGCTGCTCCACGGGCAGGCAGGCATGTGTCCCTGAGGCGTCCTAGTCGATATCCTCGACGGGCTGGCCGGAGCCGCCTTCGATGCGCTGCGCCAGCGAGGCCTTCATGAATTCGTCGAGGTCGCCGTCGAGCACGCCCGACGGGCTGGTGTTCTCGACGCCGGTGCGCAGGTCCTTCACGAGCTGATAGGGCTGCAGCACGTAGGAACGGATCTGGTGACCCCAGCCGATATCGGTCTTGGAGGCCTCGGTCGCGTTGGCGGCTTCCTCTCGTCGCTTCAGCTCTTCCTCATAGAGCCGCGAGCGCAGCATTTCCCACGCGGTCGCACGGTTCTTGTGCTGCGAGCGCTCCGCCTGGCAGGCGACCGCGATGCCGGTCGGGATATGGGTGATGCGAACGGCCGAATCGGTCGTGTTGACGTGCTGGCCGCCGGCGCCCGACGAGCGATAGGTGTCGATGCGGACATCGGATTCCGGAATGTCGATCTCGATCGAATCGTCCACGACCGGATAGACCCAGATGCTGGCAAAGGACGTATGGCGGCGGGCATTGGAATCGTAGGGCGAGATGCGCACCAGCCGGTGCACGCCCGATTCCGTCTTCAGCCAGCCATAGGCGTTATGGCCCTTTACGAGCACGGTGGCCGACTTGATGCCGGCCTCCTCGCCGTCATGCATCTCCAGCACCTCGACCTTGAAGCCGCGGCGCTCCGCCCAGCGCGTATACATGCGCAGAAGCATCGAGGCCCAGTCCTGGCTTTCGGTGCCGCCTGCGCCCGCATGGACTTCCAGATAGGTGTCGTTGGCGTCGGCCTCGCCGGAAAGCATGGTCTCGATTTGGCGCGCCTTGACCTCGCCCGACAGCGCCCGGATCGCCGCCTCGGCCTCGTCCACGACGCCGTGGTCGCCCTCTTCCTCGCCGAGTTCGATCAGGCCGAGATTGTCGTCGAGCGCCTGCGTCAGCCCGCGCACCGCCTTGATGCCGTCCTCGAGCGACTGGCGCTCCCGCATAAGCTTCTGCGCTTCCTGCGGGTTGTTCCAGAGGTCGCCGTCCTCGGCGCGGTTGTTGAGATAGTCGAGCCGTTTTAGAGCCTGATCCCAGTCAAAGATGCCTCCTCAGCAGGGCGATCGCCTGCTTGATCTCGTCAACGAGGCTTTCCGTTTCGGCGCGCATCGGCTCGCTCTTTCATTCCTTCAAGGCCTTGAATCGGCGCGGAACATAGGGACGACGGCCGCCCCTGTAAAGGACGGCTGCGCCAAAAGCCGCTCAGGCTCAGTAAAGCCCACCGCTGCCCGTGGTAACGGCCTGGCTGGCCTCCGGCGATAGCGCGCGCGGCGCGTTAATATCCATCTCGTCGCCCATGCCGATGACGGAATAGGTGTCGGCAGGGCCGGTGCCGGGCTTGAAGGCTTCCATGATGACGTCAGGCCCGCCGCCCTCGGCCCGCATGCCCGTCTTGCGGTTGATCGCGATGAGCTTCATGCCCTGCGGTACGCGGAAATCGACAGGGCGCGTGCCGGCGAGTTCCGCCTTCATGAATTCCTTGAACACCGGCGCCGCGAGGCCGCCGCCGGTCGATCCGTGGCCCATCGGCTTCGGCGTGTCGTAGCCCATGTAGAGGCCGACGACGAGGTCGGGCGTGTAACCGACGAACCAGGCGTCCTTCTCTTCATTGGTCGTGCCGGTCTTGCCCGCGATTGGATAACCGAGATCGTGGATGATATAGCCGGTACCGCGCTGCACCACGCCTTCCATCATCGAGGTGATCTGGTAGGCGGTCATCGGGTCGAGCACCTGCTCGCGGTTGTCGACGATGGTCGGCTCCGGCTGGTTGTGCCAGTCCTGTGCGTTGCAGCCCTCGCAGACGCGCTGGTCATGCTTGAAGATGGTCTTGCCGTAGCGGTCCTGGATACGGTCGATGAGCGACGGCTTGATCTGCTTGCCGCCATTCGCCATCACGGCGTAGGCGGAAACCATGCGCATCACTGTCGTCTCGCCCGAGCCGATCGCCATCGGCAGATACGGCGCCAGATGATCGTACACGCCGAAACGCTCGGCATATTCGGAGACGATGTTCATGCCGAGGTCCTGCGCGAGCCTGATCGTCATCAGGTTGCGCGACTTCTCGATGCCGAGCCTGAGCGTGGAGGGACCGGCCCATTTGCCGCCGTAGTTATGCGGCTGCCAGATCGTGTTGCCGACCTTGACCGTAATCGGCGCGTCGAGCACCACCGAAGCCGGCGTATAGCCATTGTCGAGCGCGGCGGCATAGACGATCGGCTTGAAGGAGGAACCGGGCTGGCGCATCGCCTGGGTCGAGCGGTTGAACTGGGATTCGGCGTAGGAGAAGCCGCCGACCATGGCGAGCACGCGGCCCGTATGCGGGTCCATCGCCACCATGCCGCCCTCGATCTTGGGCACCTGGCGCAGCAGCCAGCCGCTTCCCTCCACGTCCTGGTCGCCGGCGCTTTCCGGATCATGGGCCGCTTCCGCGACCTGTTTCTTCTCGACATAGACGACGTCGCCCGGAGCGAGCACGTCGGCCGGCGATTGGGCCTTGAGCAGCTTCCCGTCCTTGAAATGGCGCATCGCCCACTTCATGTCCGACGCGGCTATGAAGCCCTTGGTGCGGTCGGGCGAAAGCTTGCCGGACTGCTCCTTGTCCGGCTGGATGCCGATGGTTACGCCCTTGTCCGAGGCGTCCAGGACGACCGCCAGATGCCATTCCGGCACGTCGCCCAGCGCATCGATCTTGGCGAGCGCAGGCCCCCAGTCGCCGGAAGCGTCGATCTTGTCCACCGGGCCGCGATAGCCGCGCAGCGTGTCGTACTTGATGAGGCCGTGCTGCAGCGACTTGCGTGCCAGCCGCTGCATCTTCGGATCAAGCGAGGTGCGGACCGACAGGCCGCCCTCGTAAAGCGCGGACTCGCCGTAGCGCGCGAGGATTTCGCGGCGCACTTCCTCGGTGAAATACTCGGCCGCGAAAAGATAGGTGCCGCCGCGGCGAAGCTTGACGCCGAGGGGCTCGGCTTTCGCCTTCTCGCCCTCTTCCTTGCTGACATAGCCGTTCTCGACCATGCGATCGATGACGAAATTGCGCCGCGCGATCGCACGGTCCGTATGGCGGAAAGGCTGGTAGTTGGACGGCCCCTTGGGCAAGGCGGCGAGATAGGCCGCCTCCGAAACCGTCAATTCGTTCACGGACTTGTCGTAATAGGTGAGCGCCGCGCTGGCGATGCCGTAGGAGCCCATCCCGAGGAATATCTCGTTGAGATAGAGTTCGAGGATGCGGTCCTTGGAATAGGCGCGCTCGATGCGGAACGCGAGGATCATCTCCTTGATCTTGCGCGCGATCGTCTGGTCCGAAGAAAGCAGGAAGTTCTTGGCGACCTGCTGCGTGATCGTCGAGGCGCCGACCGGCCGCTTGCCGGTGCCGAAATTGGCCACATCCGTGACAACCGCGCGGATGATGCCGGGAACGTCGATGCCCGGATGCGAGTAGAAATTCTTGTCCTCAGCCGAGATGAACGCGGCCTTGACGCGATCCGGGATCGCCTGGATCGGCAGGTAGAGCCGCCTTTCATGGGCGTATTCGGCCATCAGCGAACCGTCGGCCGCGTGGAAACGGGTCGTCACCGGCGGCTCGTATTTCGCCAGCACCTCGTAATCGGGCAATTCCTTGGTCAGATTGCCGACATAGATAGCCACGCCGGCAGCCGCCAGCAGCGCCAACATTATCCCAACGCCAAAAAAATAGCCCAGAAGTCGTATCATGCCTGCTCCAGCATGCGTCGGGCATGACCAGACACACAAAGCATCCAGCGAGACTCGCGCCCACGCCACCCTACAATTATCTGGCGGTCCATGCTCCGCCGTTGTGGGCAAAATGCGGCAATAAGGCCACAGGCGTGCAATTGGCCGCTATTAGGCCGCGAACTGTTGTGCCGCTGCAACGCCACGATGGCATCGATCCCCGCCAATGAATTCACCCTCCTGCCTTCGCCCTGGCATCGGCGAACAGCGCAATCGCCTTGCACATGCTGTCGACCGCCTTCGCACGCCACTTCGGATCGCGCAATTCCGCCTCGTCCTTCGGATTGGACAGATAGCCGAGTTCCACGAGGACGGACGGCACGTCCGGCGCCCGCAGGACCCTGAATCCGGCAGAGCGGTGGGGATGGTTGATCATTTCGATCGTATTCGACAATTGGCCGACGAGGGAGCGCGCGAAGCGGATCGAGAAGGAATGCGTCTCGCGGCGGATCAGGTCGACCAGAATATCGGCCACGTCATGGTTGGCCTCGGTGATCTCGACGCCGGCCAGATCGTCCGAGAGGTTCTCGCGTGTGGCCACCGCGGCGGCGGCGGCATCGGATGCCTTGTCGGAAACGGTATAGACCGTCGCGCCGCGCAGTCCCTTGACCGAAATGGTGTCGGCATGAATGGAAATGAAAAGATCGGCATCGTCCTGCCGGGCGATCCGCACACGCTCGTCGAGCGGCAGGAAGCGGTCGTCGTCGCGGGTCATGTAGACGCGGTATTTCCCGGTTTTTCCCAGCGCATCCCTGAGTTCCCGGCCGAAAGCGAGCGTTATGTTCTTCTCGATCGTACCGGACACGCCCTCGGCCCCCCCGTCGATACCGCCATGGCCGGGGTCGATGACGATCGTGAAGGGCTTGCCGGGAGATTTCGGCTTCATGTCCACAGGGTCGTCGGTTGCGGTGGCCGCCTTGGGCGCCCCGCCGGCCTGCTTCGCCAGCGCAGTCTCGAAGGCCGCCTCCGACGATGCGACGATGTCGATGACCAACCGGTAGCCGGGCGAGGATTCGTTCTTGACGACGGAAATATCGTCCACCGTGAAAGGCCCTTTCGCCGCGAGGATCATACGCGAATGGTCGTTGCTGATCTTGCCGTAGCGGACATTCGTCACCAGTCCGCGCGGCTTGAGGTCGGCGGGCACGATGGCGAAGCTCGTCTGCGGCAGGTCCACCACCAGCCGGTGCGGCGACCTCAACAGGAACCAGTTGAGGGAGGCCTTGTCGTCAAGCTGCATGACGATGCGTGTCCTGACTGCGTCTCCGGCGATCAGGAAATCATGCGCCTTCAGGATATCCGCGTGGGCCCGGGGCTGCGTCGCGAACAAGGCTGCGAAACCGAGCAGAAGCACGATCGGAAGGAACAGGCCGGCCCGTCGTAAACAGTCCGATAAGGGGCCGCAGAGCCGTCGCATGAATGTCCTTTTTGGCAGGCCGCACCAGCGAACACTGAAAGCCGGATACGCTGATTAACGATTGGTAACGACGCTTGGTTAACCAAGCCTTGCCGGTTGGCTCTCGCTTACGGTTCCGTTTGCCGGCATCGAAACAGGGTTGCCATGAACCGCGCCAAATCATAAAAGCGACAAAGGGTCGCTGCAATGCCCGGGATCGGACTGGTCGCCACGACGCCGTTGCGAGGCGGAGAGAGGCGTCTTGAAATTACGTCCTTCCGGGGACACATGCGGCTCTACGAATTCTCTCGGGGTGTTCCGAATGGCTGGAACCCCGGTGTGAGGAAAACGGTCGGGATCGAGATCCCGCGCCGGCTTTGTAAAAGCGAAAGAGCGGATCCGGATATTCCGGGTCCAAATATCAAAGATGCGGTCTCGCCGGGAAAAGCGATGAATTCAGGCATGGACATGGACGGATCGGGAAGAACCCGCGCCGCTGTGGCGCCGGTCACCCTTTTCGTCCTGCCGAAACGTCCCCCGGCGCGCGCGCAATTGTCCGACACCTGCCCTTTCCCGACGCGTGGCGCCTACCCGCCCACGCCTCTGGCGGCAGCGGTCGGGGAGATTTTCGAACATGCCCAACAAGATGCTCATAGACGCCTCCCACCCGGAGGAAACGCGGGTGGTCGTCACCCGCGGTAACCGTATCGAAGAATTCGATTTCGAATCACAGGACAAGAAGCAACTAAGAGGAAACATCTACCTGGCGCGCGTGACGCGCGTCGAACCCTCGCTTCAGGCCGCGTTTGTCGAATATGGCGGCAACCGTCACGGTTTCCTCGCCTTCAACGAAATCCATCCGGACTACTACCAGATTCCCGTCGCCGACCGGCAGGCCCTGCTCAAGGCGGAGGCTGACGCCGCGGAGGCCGAGGACGCCGAAGAGGATAGCGCCGAGCGCGGCAATGGCCGCCAGCGCCGGCGTGGCGGCAAGGGGCGCGGGCGTGGGCGCCCCGAACAGAGGGCGGCGGAATCGGCTGATACGGCAGAAACCGGCGACGAGAGCCCTTCCGTGGAGGACGAAGCCCAGGCCGTCGAGGCCAATGGTGATGAACACCATGAAGACGGTGGCCCGGCCATGGCCGAAAGCGCTGCCGCCGATGTCGTCTCCGAGGAGATCGAGGCGAATGGTGATGAAACCGCCGGTGACGAGACCGACGGTAACGGTGCCGAAGGCGATGAAGAGCACGACCCCTCGGCCGAACATAACGGAACGGCCTCCGACGAGCACGAAGTCGAGTCGGTCGGCGCGGAGGACGCGCTGGACGAGGCCCAGCATCGGCGCCGCTCCATGCGCCGTACCTACAAGATCCAGGAAGTCATCAAGCGTCGGCAGATCCTGCTCGTTCAGGTCGTCAAGGAGGAGCGCGGCAACAAGGGCGCTGCGCTGACCACCTATCTGTCGCTTGCCGGCCGCTATTCCGTGCTGATGCCCAACACCGCGCGCGGCGGCGGTATCTCCCGCAAGATCACCAACGCACAGGATCGCAAGCGCCTGAAGGATGTCGTCAAGGACCTCGACGTGCCGCAGGGTATGGGGGTCATTCTGCGTACGGCCGGCGAGAACCGCACCAAGGCCGAGATCAAGCGCGACTACGAATATCTGATGCGGCTGTGGGAGAATGTGCGCAGCCTTACCCTGCAATCGACCGCGCCCGCGCTGGTCTATGAGGAAGGCTCGCTCATCAAGCGCTCGGTACGTGATCTCTACAACAAGGATATCGACGAAATCCTTGTTGCAGGCGACGAAGGCTACCGCGAGGCCAAGGATTTCATGCGCATGCTCATGCCGAGCCATGCGAAGGTGGTCCAGCCTTACCGCGACCCGACACCGATCTTCGCGCGGAACGGCATCGAAGCCCAGCTCGACCGGATGCTGCAGCCTCAGGTGACGCTGAAATCGGGCGGCTACATCATCATCAACCAGACTGAGGCGCTGGTCGCCATCGACGTCAACTCCGGACGCTCCACCAAGGAGCATTCGATCGAGGACACGGCGCTGCAGACCAATCTGGAAGCGGCCGATGAAGTGGCGCGGCAGCTCAGGCTGCGCGACCTTGCCGGGCTCGTCGTCATCGACTTCATCGACATGGAGGAGAACCGCAACAACCGGGCGGTGGAGAAGAAGCTCAAGGACTGCCTGAAGAACGACCGGGCGCGCATCCAGGTCGGCCGTATCTCGCATTTCGGCCTGATGGAGATGTCGCGCCAGCGCATCCGAGCGAGCGTGCTGGAATCGACTATGAAGCCCTGCCCGCATTGCGGCGGCACCGGGCATGTGCGCTCCGATTCCTCGACGGCGCTGCATGTCATCCGCGGCATCGAGGAGCACCTCCTGAAGGATGCGCGGCATCACATCACCGTGCGTACGCCGACGGCGACCGCGCTTTACGTGCTCAACCACAAGCGCTCCAGCCTGGTAGAATTGGAGCAGCGTTTCGGCCTTTCGATCGCGGTCGAGGCGGACGACGATGTCGGCATCCAGCACTTTGCCATTACGCGCGGGGCGCCGGCCGAGCCGCGCGATACCGCTGCTCCGGACACGGTCGAGGATACGCCCGCCTTCGAGGCGATGGAGACGGATGACGCCGTCGACGCTGAAGTCGAGGAAACGACCGGACACCATGCCCACGCCGATCACGACGAGGAAGGCGACGCCCACCGCAAGCGTCGCCGCCGGCGGCGGCGCCGCGGCGGCCGGGACCATGGCGACGAGCGCGATCACCATGACGGGCAGCCGCAGACGATCGAGGCCGGAGAAGCGGACGCGGCGGCCGATGACGACGAGCTGGAGGGCACGGAGCGAGAACTGGCGACCGAAGGCGCCGCCGGGGACGAGGCGTCTTCAGCCGAGCAGAAGAAGCGCCGGCGCGGCCGTCGGGGCGGCAAGCGCAACCGCCGCGACCATAGCGAGGATGCGCCCGAACAGGAACTTCAGGGTGACGAGGAGCCTTCCGTCGAGGCGGAAGCCGTGTCGGAGGCATCGATAACGGAAATCGTCGCAAGCGAGGCGCCCGTCGAATCGATGGTAGAGGACACCGAAGTCGCGGCGGAGGAAGCCGCGCCTCAACCGGCCGAAGCGAAAAAGCCGAAGAAGCCGGCTCGCCGCCCGCGCAAGGCCAAGGCCGCGGCAAGCGAACAGTCCGCGATCGCCAACGGCGAAGACCGCCCGGCGGCGGAGAGCCCACCAGAGGAGGAGCCGGTCAAGAGCGCCGAGCCCGAAAAGGAGGAAGCGCCCGTCGAGCCGGTGGTCGTCTCCTCGACCAGCGACGAGGCAAAGCCGCGCAAGACCGGCTGGTGGCAGCGGAAGAGCTTCTTCTGAGGCCCGTCATATCAAGACGACTTTTCGAAGGGCTGGCGGTGATTTACCGCCAGCCCTTTCAGTTTTTTGCGAGGCACTCCGGACCCAGTTCCGACACGCTCGTCAGTCCACAGAGCGCCAGCGTCAAGTCGAGTTCGGCGAGCATGTTGCGGATCACCTCGCCGACGCCTGCCTGGCCAGCGATCGCCAGCCCGTAGACATAGGGGCGGCCGACCAGCACGGCTCGCGCGCCGAGCGCCAGCGCCTTCGCAATGTCCGCGCCTGAGCGGATGCCCGAATCCATCAGGACAGGCATGTCCTTCGCGGCGGCGACGACGGACGGCAACACATCCAGTGTCGCCGTCTCGCCATCGACCTGCCGGCCGCCATGGTTGGAAACGACGACGCCGTCCACGCCGAGCGCAACGGCCTTCGCGGCGTCTTCCGGATGACGAACACCTTTCAGCAGGATCGGCAGCTTCGTCATGCCCCGCAACCGCTCGATATCGCTCCAGTTCAGGTCCGGCCGCGAATAGGTCGCCGTGAAATGGGCAACGGCGGCGCGCATCTCGCGCAGTGAAAGGCCGAACGCCCTGCCCTTCCGCTTCAGGCCGAGCACCGTGGCAAGAATTTTCGCTCCCCTCGGCCGGAAACCCGTCTCCGGCGGCGAAGCCGGGATCTTCGCCCGGAAGACCGGGTCGGAAAGATATTGGGCGAGACCGAGCCCGAGCAGGAAAGGCAGATAGCCGAGGTCGAGGTCACGCGGCCGCCAGCCGAGCAGGGTCGTATCGAGCGTGACGACGATCGCCTCGCAGCCGCAATCCTCCGCTCGACGGAGCAGCGAGCGGACGAATTCGTCGTCGCTCGACCAGTAGAGCTGGAACCAGCGCGGCGCCTTCTCCATCGCCGAGGCGCACTTCTCCATCGCGACGGAGGCCTGGTTGGAGAATATAAAGCCGATGCCTTCGGATGCCGCCGCCCGCGCGACGGCGAGATCGGCTTCCCTGTGCGCCATTTCGAGCACGCCGATCGGCGCAAGCAGGAACGGCGCGCGGTGCGCCCGGCCGAAGAGCCGCACCGTCAGGTCGCGCTTCGAAACGTCCTGAAGGACACGCGGCACGAGACGATAACGGTCGAAGGCGCCGCGATTGGCGCTCATCGTCGCCTCGCCGCCCGCGCCGCCGATGATGTAAGCGGCGGCTTGCGCACTCATCGCGCTTGCCGCCTTTGCCTCGAGCGCGGCAGGCTGGACCGGTATGCGCGGGCGCGTGCCGCCGGCGCCGGTCACATAAATCTCCATCTGGCGGAGCCGGCCGGGTGCGGCGCTCCGCCTCTCGCTGTCGCTCATCGGCAGCCTTATTTGCGCTTCTCGTAGCTCTCGCGGATCTCGGCCATGCCCTCGCGAATACGCTGGCGCAGGATGTCGAGGGATTCCGAGCCCGACTTGCGCATCAAATCAGCTACTTCGCCGGTGTTTTTCACCGCTGTCTCGAAGGATTTCCGCGCGAACTCGGTCTGTTTCTCGACAAGCTCCTGCGCACTGGCAGGCGCCCGGTAGTTGCGGACCGTGCCGGATATCTCGTCAAGCGTCTGCTGCAGCATCTCGCGCTGCCTTGTCATCACCGCGCTGGCTCCCGCCGAGGCAGCCCTGGCCGATTTCTCCAGCGCCTCGAGGTTCTTGCGGTGATGCTCTATGACGCGCTCGATATCCATGCTCGGCAGTTTCAGATCATGACCGAGCCTCGCGAACATGTCGATGAAGGATTGCTGTTCCTTGGCCATACCCTTTCCTCCCGGTCGCGGTTGCAGGCAGCGACCACAAATAAAGGTAAAGGGAAGCGCCGCCGCGTCAATCGGGATCGATCGCGCATTCCTGTGGTCGCACCGATAGGCAATGGCCGACGATGTTGCTAAGGATCGCATCCATGAGCGATGACCGGCCGAAAACCCCGAAAGACAGCCACTATGCGCGCCTGAGGCGCCAGCACCGCAGCCAGCAGGCAGCCGCGCCCGGCACGCGGAGCGGCGGACGCAAGTCGACGCCCCCTTCCCTGCCCGCGGACGGGCTTGTCCGCCTCTATGGGCTGCACACCGCACGTGCCGCGCTCGACAACCCGCGCCGCGCAGTCGAGCGGGTACTGGCGACACGCAACGCGCTGCATCGCCTTGGTTTCGAGGAGGGAGTCGCGCATGCCTTCCCGCTCGAAATCGTCGATCCGCGCGAGATCGACCGTATCCTCGGCAGCGACGCGGTCCATCAGGGCGTGCTGGTGGAGGCGAAGCCGCTCAAGCCGAAGCCGCTCGCCGCGCTCGGCGAAACGGCGCTGGTCATCGTGCTCGATCAGGTGACCGACCCGCACAATGTCGGGGCGATCATGCGCTCCGGCGTCGCCTTCGGTGCCGGTGCACTGATAACGACCGCGCGCCACAGCCCGCAGGAATCCGGCGTTCTGGCGAAGTCCGCCTCCGGCGCGCTCGAACATATCGACCTGATCGAGGTCCGCAATCTAGCCGATGCGCTGGGCGAACTGCACGGAGCCGGCTTCCAGACGATTGGGCTTGATTCGGACGCGCCGGCCGAACTGGAGAGATCCTTCGCCGGAACGCGCATCGCGCTGGTTCTGGGCGCGGAAGGCAAGGGACTGCGCCAGAAAAGCAGGGAGACCGTCGATACGCTGGCGCGGCTCGACATGCCGGGCGCTATCCGTTCGCTCAACGTCTCCAACGCCGCCGCAATTGCGCTCTATGTGGCGCGGCGCCATCTTGGCCCGCAGGGCAATTCATGAACGGTTAGGGTTTGCTCCGGCAAAGTGCCGACAAGGAGTATGCTCGGGGAACATCGCGGTGGGCGGAGCAGTCGAAACTGCGGGATCGGCCGGGTTGGAAAGCGGTGAGCCCGTCCTGTTATGGACACCCTGGGTGCGGCCCCGACCCCTCAGGCCAGCGCTTCGCTCAGGCGTCCCATGTCGCTGACGAACAAATCCGCATCCCAGGCGGCGGCGCTGAACGCATTGCGCGCCTTTTCGACCGGATACTGACCGTCGAGTGATCCCCGGCAGGCCTGAATGGCCTCGGCATGGATAGGGCCGCCCTTTCCCGCTGGCCATTCGTCGATAAGGACGTCTAAAGCCTCTTTCACCGATGTAACGTCGCGATCCTCTTCGGAATCCAGATTGACGATCACGGGTATATCGAATGGCTTGTCTTTCATGCCCCCGGAAACGCTTCGGCATGCGTGAGGTTCCTTCCCGGCGCTTTTTCGGTGTCCGCCGCCTCTTTACTGTCCCGGCAATTGTGATAGGCCGTTGCGGGTGCCCTTGAGCGTGGCCGGGAAATATCCGGCTTTTCGGTCGCGGGCCTGCCGAGCCTCGGAAAGGCAGCTTTTGCTGCTTCTGGCCGCGTTAGCTCAGTTGGTAGAGCAACCGCCTTGTAAGCGGTAGGTCGTGGGTTCAAGTCCCTCACGCGGCACCATTTTCCTCCAAAGAACCGTTATTTCCCAGTGGTTTCAAGGCTCAGGCTTTCCCTCCGGCGCGAGGTAGCAAACCGTCCCTTCCCAAGGAGCCTTCGCGCTTGCGGCCTCTCCAAAAGCGCTACCGCATCATCGCCCTTGTTTTGAACACAAAGCACCACTACGTGTAACGTGGTCGATCTTGTTGATGAACTTTGTTTCGGCGCTGCGGCGCTTTGATGATTTACCTCTCAATTTCGAAGAATAGGGCGTTTGGCATTCGGTCAGGCGCCGAAAAACTATGCCGATTGAAAGGAAATCGTCATGAGCACTGGAACTGTAAAGTTCTTCAATTCCACCAAGGGCTTCGGTTTCATCGAGCAGGGCAACGGCCAGCCGGACGTTTTCGTCCATATCTCGGCCGTCGAGCGCTCCGGGATGCAGTCGCTGGTCGAAGGGCAGAAGGTCAGCTTCGACATTGTGAAGGACGCCCGGAACGGCAAGAGCGCCGCCGAGAACCTTCAAGCAGCGTAACGGAATTCGCGCTTCTGGTCACTGACCACGGATGTACTGGCATTGGCCATCGAGGCGCTGAGGAGAAGGTCGGGTTCGCCCGGCCTTTTTTGCATTAGGAGACGTGGATGAGGAAGCCTGCCCCCACCGACAAAGTTTTTAAGCCGAAGCCGTCACAGGCCGAACTTCGGGTCGATGCCACGACAAGGGCGGCACAGGCCATCATGCACGAAGAGACATCTGCCCGTGACGCCAAGACGGAGCGCCTGCGGGCCGCTCGATTGGCGCGAGAGGCGACCGAAGGTCCCCAGGTGCAGAAAATCCCCGCGAAAAAGAAGTCGGTGCGGAAAAGCTGAACGACACCGTCACAGACAGGAGCAGGAAGACCGATGGATAGACAACCCTTCAACGCTCCTGTCACCGTCTTTCTCCGCAATCCGGGGAAATTCCGCGTCGTGGCCGATGTTGCCGACGCCTCCGATTTCCTTTTCGATCATTGGTCCGCGAACGATAGCTCGGTATGGCTTTCCGCGATGAACCAATGCAGCGCCGCGATGATGGGGAAACTTGGCTCCGAACGGGTTCGAGAAGCCTTCATCACCGCCGTGAAGGGAGCCGGCATGCAGATCAACTGCGAGGTATCTCTGCCCTGACCGGCACTGCGGGTTACCCTGTCCCCCTGCAACCTTGCGGTTCACCAATAGGTGAAGAGCCATAGCGCGCCCGCATCGTCATGCCAAAGACTGTTGCCACGATGGGTGGACCACTCTATCGCCCTTTTTGCGGTCCACATTTGGGCCGCATGAGGTTCACAATCACGGGACGAGATTAAAGAGGGATAGTCCCTAAGCCTCTGTAATCACAATAAGCCTCTGTAATCACAAAGAGAAAATCGATACTTCCTCGGTTCGATACGGTGCCCTTGCGCCCTCGCGCGGCACCATCCCTCAAACGTACGGTCCTGCAGCCGCCAAGCGGTTAGGGTATTCCCACTGGATTTTCCCTCCTATACTTGTAGGGTGGCCGGCGGGGAGATGTTATCGAACGAGGAATTAATTGGCGAGCGTGGTTGAGGTGACGTTGCTGGTCACCATGGTAGTGGATTCAGAGTTTCCACCGGACAAGCATGCCGATGACATCATTTCGATAGCCAGGCGCGTCCTCGCACCGGCCGAAGTGGAAGCGGTTGGCCTGCGAATATCGCGCGAAAAGCAAGCGGCGCCGGCAGCCCCGAACCGCGCCGCATCGAAATAGTATTCGACCCGCTTGTGCGATCTCCATCGCATGCCTGCATGAAATGCGGGCTTGCCCGCCCTATCGCCCGGAACCAACCGCGGCAAGCGCCGTTCTCCTTTCTCATTGAAAACAGGAGATTGCCATGGCGGACCCGAAGATAACCGAAGAAGTAACCGAGGCGCTGGAGAAGCAGATCGCCGAACTGAAGCGGCAGGTGGGCCGGATCAACAAGACCCTTTCCGAACAAGCGTCGGAAGCGGCCGAGGAAGCGAAAGGCTGGTACGACAGCGCCTCCTCGCGCGCCTCCAAGGCTGCATCCGCGGTGCGCGCGCAGGCACAAACCGTATCCGAGGTGGCTCAGGAGAACCCCGTCACCGTTTCGACCGCCGCGCTCGCCATCGGTTTCGTCGGCTTCATGATCGGCTTTGCCTGCGGTCAGTCCTCGAGCAACTCACACCGCTACTGGCGATAAAAATCCCTCCAGGGTACCTGCTCACGGAAGTGGCAGGCCGCCCTGTCCTTCATCCAGGGCGCTGACGATCCGCGCGGCGAGAGAACGCGTGATCCGCGATTTTTCCTCCAGTGCCGCGCGGTCCAGCCTGTCCACGACATCGATCGCGGTCGCGACCGAGCGCTCGATCCGCCGCGCCAGATAGCTGACGACATGCGGCTCGACCTCCACCTGCCGATCGGCGAAGAGCTTTGCGATGACGCCCTCGAGCAGGGCGTCGTCCGGCTCGTGCACCTCGACGGTTGTCGCCGTCCTCAGCCGCGACACGAGATCGGGTAGCGTTGCACCCCATGCCAGCGGAAAGCGCCTCGATGCGAAGAGCAGGTGCGTACCGTTCGACCGAACCGCGTTGAGGAGATGGAAAAGGCCGGCCTCGTCGAAAGGACCCTCGCCGATCCCGTCGACCAGAACCGGACCCGCCGGCGCGTCGGCAATGCGGCCCAGCCTCTCGGCCGACACGCTCTCTGCCCCCGACCATTCCCGCCAGATCGAAGCCAGATGCGATTTGCCGGAGCCCGCCGGCCCGGCGAGCACCACGATCGCGGAGGGCCATTCCGGCCAGCGGTCGATCATGGAAACCGCCTCGGCATTCGCCGGCGACACGATGAGGTCGTCACGCCCAAGCGCCGGCTTGTGTCCGAGCGCGAGCGGGATCTGCCGCGGTCTGCCTGTCTCCGGCATGGGTCAAGCGTCCGGGGAAGCAGGGCGGCGGCGGCGCGCCTGAGGCGCAGCCACATCCTCGGCCACTTCCTCCTCGCCCCGATAGAGCGGCGAAGCCTTGTAGCGCGCGATGGCGAAGCGCATGATCACCGCGATCGCCGCGGCGCAGGGCACCGCGACGAGAAGGCCGACGAAGCCGAACAGCGCGCCGAAGGCGAGCAGCGCGAACATCAGCCAGACCGGATGGACGCCGACGCTCTTGCCGACGAGCTTGGGCTGCAGGATGTTGCCCTCGATGAACTGGCCGACGAAGAAGACGCCGGCAACTGCCGCCACCCATAGCCAGTCCGGCCAGAACTGCACGAAGGCGACGCCGATCGCCAGCACCAGCCCGGTCAGCGAGCCGACATAGGGGATGAAGCTGATAAGGCCGGCGAGCAGCCCGATCAGCAGCCCGAAATTCAGGCCGAGCACCGTTAGCCCCAGCGCGTAATAGATGCCCAGGATAAGGCAGAGCGTGCCCTGCCCCCTGACGAAGCCGGCGATCGAGCGGTCGATGTCCCTGGCTATGGCGCGGACGGTCTCGACATGCTCGCGCGGCACCCAGCTATCGACGGTCGCGATCATGCGGTCCCAGTCGAGCAGCATGTAGAAGGCGACGACCGGCGCGACGACGAACAGGCTGACGATATTGACGATGGCGAGGCCGGAGCTCCACAGCGATTTGAACAGACCGGTCACGAAGCCGATCGCCTGTGTCATCAGCGAATTCAGCCCGTCCTTGAGCTGGCCGGCGCTGACACCGAGCGTATGCTCGATCCATGCCGGATCGAAACTCGTGACAAGGCTCTGAAGGCGGCCGATATAGTCCGGCACGTTCTTCATCAGATCGGCGAACTGGTTGGTCAGAACCGGCACGATGATCATTAGCGCCAGGACGAGAACGACCACGAAGGCGAGCAGGATGACGACCGTCGCCCAAAGACGGGAGAAGCCCAGTTTCTGGAGCCTGTCGGCGACCGGATCGAGGAAATAGGCGAGCGCCATCCCGGCGATGAAAGGCAAGAGGATACCGCTGAAGATGAACAGGAACAGGCCGAAGAGAATGGCCCCACCGCTCCAGAAGATGGCCTGCTGACGCCAGTTGATAGGCGCCGTCTTTTCGTCAGCCCTTCGGGGTTTCGCTTTCGGCATATCCAGCCATGTGCTTGAGCCAGGAGACGAGATAGGCCGCGGCGGAAGCGACGGTCAAGATGCCCGACGCGATTACCAGCCAGTAACGGAACGGTCCGAACGCCGTTCCGAAGGCGAGCTCAGCGAGTACCCAGCCCGCCAGCACGATCTGTACGGCGGTGTTGGCCTTCGAAACGAAGAGCGGCTTCACCTCAACCGGATTGCCCATGATCGTGGAGAGCAGCACCGCGCCGATGATCAGCGCATCGCGTGAGACGGCGGCAATGACGAGCCATAGAGGCAGTTCGCCCATGTAGCCGAGGACGACGAAGACGCTGACGAGCAGAAGCTTGTCGGCGATCGGATCGAGATAGGCGCCAAGCTTGGAACGCTGGTCGAAATTGCGGGCGATGAACCCGTCGACCCCGTCCGACACGCCCGCGACCAGAAAGGCGGTGAATGCCCATTGCATGCGGCCGGTCAAAAGCGCCAGCACCACGAAAGGCACAAGGAAGAAGCGCAGCACCGTGATCAGGTTGGGTATCGTCACTTTCGCCTCGGTGCCGGGGATCGGTGCCGGAAATTCGTCTTGCAGTCCGTGTTGCGGCGTTAAATGGCGGCTTGATGGCAATCCTTCAAGGTATCATGCCCCCCTCAACAATTGTCCACGGATTTTGCTCCAGGCAGCCTTGCGGTAAGATGGGCGCGGTTGCGAAGACGCGGGCTTCGTGCAATGTGCCCGGATCGACATGAGGGGCAGCGGACCTCGGTTATGAACGGCAAGAAAAACGGCCTGACCTATGCCGAAGCAGGCGTCGACATCGACGCCGGCAATGCGCTGGTCGAGCGGATAAAGCCGCTGGTGCGCTCCACGAGAAGGCCAGGCGCGGATGCCGAGATCGGCGGGTTCGGCGGCGTTTTCGACCCGAAGGCGGCCGGCTTCAGGGATCCACTCCTGGTGGCGGCCAATGACGGCGTCGGCACCAAGCTCAGGATAGCCATCGAGGCCGGACGGCACGACACGATCGGCATCGACCTCGTGGCGATGTGCGTCAACGACCTCGTCGTGCAGGGGGCGGAGCCGCTTTTCTTCCTCGATTATTTCGCGACTGGCAGGCTCGACCCGGCGGAAGGCGCGGCAATCGTTTCGGGCATCGCCGAAGGCTGCCGGCAGGCGGGCTGCGCGCTGATCGGCGGCGAGACGGCCGAGATGCCCGGCATGTATGCCGACAAGGATTATGACCTCGCCGGCTTCGCAGTCGGCGCAGTGGAGCGCGGCGAGCTTCTCCCGACCGACGATATCGTCGAGGGGGACGTGCTGCTCGGGCTTGCATCGTCGGGTGTCCATTCGAACGGCTTTTCGCTGGTGCGCCGCATCGTCAAGAAATCCGGCCTGAAATGGACCGAAAAAGCGCCGTTTGCCTCGGACAGGGCGCTTGGCGAAGCGCTGCTTGAACCGACGCGCATCTATGTGAAGCCGGTCCTTCACGCCATAAAGGATACACACGGCATCAAGGCTCTCGCCCATATCACCGGCGGCGGTTTCCCGGACAATCTCCCGCGTGTCCTGCCGCACGACTACGCCGCCGAAATCGACCTCGAGGCGATCGACGTGCCGCCGGTCTTTTCCTGGCTGGCCAAAACAGGCGGTGTCGCCGGAAGCGAGATGCTGAGGACCTTCAATTGCGGCATCGGCATGGTCGCAGTGGTCGCCGCGGGACAGGCGGCACAGGTCGCGGCGGTGCTGAAGCAGGCCGGCGAGACCGTGATGCCGATCGGCAGCGTCGTGTCGCGCCGGGAGGCCGGCGTCGTCTTCCGGGGAACGATCGGCTGGTGATGATGGACAGAAAGCGCACGAGCATCCTGATTTCCGGTCGCGGCTCGAACATGGCGGCGCTTATTGCCGCCGCCGCAGACCCGTCCTTTCCGGCCGAGATCGTCTCGGTCATCTCGAACGATGCCGCCGCAAACGGCCTCAAGATGGCCGCGCAGAACGGCATCCCGACGAAAGTGATCGCCCACAAGGACTATCCGAACCGCGAAACGCACGACGCCGCGATCGACGCCGCGCTTACCGCGGACGGTACCGAACTGGTCTGTCTCGCCGGCTATATGCGCCGTCTCACCGCCGGTTTCGTGGAGAAGTGGAGCGGCCGGATGATCAACATCCACCCGGCGCTGCTGCCCGCCTTCAAGGGGCTGGACACACACGCCGCCGCTCTCTCGGCAGGTGTCCGCCTTCATGGCTGCACGGTCCATTTCGTCACGGCGGAGGTCGATGCCGGCCCCATCATCGCGCAGGCCGCCGTTCCCGTTCTGGCGGAGGACGACGAAGCGGCGCTCGCGGGACGGGTGCTGAAGGCGGAGCACCGGCTCTACCCGCTGTCGCTGTCGCTCGTCGCCTCCGGCCGCGCCTCTATGAAGGACGGCAAGGTAGCGCATTACGGGCGGAACGCGGGGGATACGGGCGACATGCTGATTTCGCCTGCCCCGCCTTCGACCGAGCCCGATACGGTCGACCTGGAATACCTGGCAAGGTTTACGCCGTAGCTGCGTCCGGTTCAGGCCGTCCGGACCCAGACATGATTGTCGTGGACCGCCGCGCCGCCATAGGGCGCGGGAGCATCCGAGCCGGTCAGCACGTTGATCCCCTCGCCGCGCTCATGCGCGCCGTTCGGCCAGATGCCTTCGGCGATCACCACGCCACGCCGGATGCCGTCGAAGAGCTTGGCGTGCAGCACCACTTCGCCGCGCGTATTGCCGATTTCGACCCGGCTGCCCTCCTCCACGCCGAGCGCGGCGGCGTCGTCCGGATGGATCAGAAGCTGCGGCCGGCCTTCCTTGGCCTTCGATACCGGCGTCTCGGTGAAGCTGGAATTGAGGAAATTGCGTGCCGGCGAAGTAGCCAGCCGGAATGGGTGGGCATCGTCCGCCACCTCGATCAGGTCGACATGGTCGGGGAATTCCGGCAGCCGCTCATAGGGGCCGAACACGCCCATGGAGCGCGGTGGCCGATTCGGCGCGGCCTGCCCGGTCCAGTCCGGCTTGAAATGGAACTTCTTGTCGGCATGGCCGAAGCCGTTCAGATAATGCGCCTCCTCGAAGGGCGGCTGCTGATCGCTCCACTTCTCCTCGCGGAACGTGTCGAACGTACCGAGCCCTTTCTTTCCGAGCATCACGTCGATATGCTCGCGTTCGGTCATGCCGAAGCCCGGCAGGTGCGACACGCCGAGCCGCTTCGCCAGTTCCTCGATAACGTAATGGTTGGTGCGCGGTCCCTCAGGCGGCTCTACCAGCTTCGGCCCGAGCGTGATGTGCTGGTTGCCGCCGCCCTTGTAGATGTCGTCGTGCTCGAGGAACATCGTCGCCGGCAGCACGACGTCGGCAAGCTTCGCCGTGTCGGTCATGAACTGCTCATGGACGCAGGTGAAAAGGTCGTCGCGCAGAAAGCCTCGTTTCACCAGCCGTTGCTCGGGCGCGACATTGGCCGGATTGGTGTTCTGGATCAGCATAGCCGTCACCGGCGGACCGCCATAGAGCGCGTCTGTCCTTCCGACGAGAACCGGGCCGATGCGCGAATGGTCCAGATAGCGGATCTTCGGATCGCGCAGGCGCTTGCCCTCGACCACATCGGTGTCGAGCTTGAGGATGCCCGAATTGGAGTGGAAGGCGCCACCGCCCTCATACTGCCAGGCGCCGGTGACAGCGGCGATGCAGGAGGCCGCGTGCATGTTGACCGACCCGTTGCGCTGGCGCGAGAAGCCGTAGCCGAGACGGAAGAAGGTCTTTTTGGTCGTGCCGACGAGACGGGCGAAGGCTTCGATCTCCGCCGCCGAAAGCCCGGTGATGGCGGAGGCCCATTCCGGCGTCCGCGTCTCAAGATGCGCTTCCAGCCCCTTCGGATCATCGGTGTATTTTTCGAGATATGCCCGGTCGGCCATTCCCTCGCGGAAGAGCACGTGCATCACCGCGCAGGCGAGTGCCGCGTCCGTGCCCGGCCTGACGATCAGGCCCGTGTCGGCCTGCTTCATCGTCGCGTTTTCGTAGACGTCGATGACGACGATCTTCGCCCCGCGCTCCTTGCGCCCCCGGATCGCGTGGGTCATGACATTGACCTGCGTGACCACGGCATTGGTGCCCCAGATCACCACGCAATCCGATTTCGCCATCTCGCGCGGGTCCGGACCGGCGAGCTTGCCCGTACCCATCATCCAGCCGGTCCAGGCAAGATTGGTGCAGATGGAGCCGAAGAAGCCGGAATAGCGCTTGGCGTGGCGCAGCCGCTCGATGCCGTCGCGCTGCACGAGACCCATCGTGCCGGCATAGAAATAGGGCCAGACCGTCTCCGAGCCGTATTTTTCCTCCGCCGCGACGAACTTCTCGGCCACGAGGTCGAGCGCCGCTTCCCAGTTCGCTTCCTTCCAGCCGCCCTCGCCCTTGGCCCCGGCCCGGACGAGCGGCTTCAGCAGCCGGTCGGGATGATGCAGACGGTCCGCGTAGCGCGCGACCTTGGCGCAGACGACGCCGGCCGTATAGCTGTTCGCCTTCGCGCCGTGGATGCGGCCGACACGGTTGCCGCCGAGGAGTTCGACCTCCAAGGCGCAAGTGGAGGGGCAGTCATGCGGACAGGCCGAATGACCGATATCGATCCTGGCAAGCGTGTTCATGCTTCCTCTCTACCGCATTCCCTCCGCCCGTTGTAGAGCCACGTCATGAACTATCGTCACATCTATCATGCGGGAAATTTCGCCGATGTATTCAAGCACGCCGTCCTGGCACGGATCATCGCCTACCTGAAGCGCAAGGAAGCGGCCTTCCGCGTGATCGACACGCATGCCGGCATCGGCCTCTACGATCTCGGCAGCGAGGAGGCACAGAAAACCGGCGAATGGCATGGCGGCATCGGAAAGCTTCTCGATGCCGCGCTGACCGGCGCTCCCGCCGAGTGGCTGCACGATTATCTGTCTGCGGTGCGGGCGCTCAATCCGGAAGGCGGTCTTCGCCTTTATCCCGGCTCACCCCTTTTGACCCGGCACCTCCTGCGCCGACAGGATCGGCTGACTGCGATCGAGCTTCATCCCGAGGACGCCAAAAACCTCAAGAACGTCTTCACCGGCGACCACCATGTGCGGGTGATCGAACTCGACGGTTGGCTGGCGCTCGGAGCGCACCTGCCGCCGAAGGAAAAGCGCGGGCTCGTGCTGATCGATCCGCCCTTCGAGAAGGAAGGCGAGTTCGCGCGCATGGTCGACGGCCTGAAGAAGGCGCATCGCCGTTGGCCGGGCGGTATCTATGCCTTCTGGTACCCGATAAAGGACCGCGCCGCCGTCGAACGGTTTCGCCAGTCGCTTCGCGAAACCGGCATCCCGAAGATTCTCGACGTGTCTTTTTCCATCCGCGCTCCCTCTCCCGAAGCGAGACTCGACGGCTGCGGCATGGCCATCGTCAATCCGCCCTACCTCCTTCAGGATGAACTGGCCGCGATATTGCCGGCGCTCACCCGCCTGCTAGGGGAGGACAAAGGTGCAACATGGGCCTTGGAAGAGATCGGCAGTGAAGCGGGTTGACCGCGATTTCGGCAGACAGCACTCTGTTTGCACGCTAGAATCACGAACATCGTGACCATCAGGACCAATTGTCATGAAGATCATTGCCCGGCGCGCGGTCGCCGCCCTTGCCTCGGTTTTCTGCCTCGCCGGCACCTACGCGCCGGCCGGAGCAGCCGACATCATCGTAACAGCGCCCTCCTACTACGCGCAGGCCCCCGAGGTCTGCGCCCAGAACTGGGTGCTGTCGCGCATTACCGGCAAGTTCCGTTATCAGGTGACGCACGTGCCCGGCCTGCCCGATGTCGGTCTCGTCGATTTCCGGGATATCCGCCAGAAACGATACGAGCCGGCAATGTCGGACAGTGAGTTCACTCGGACCTATTGCGAGGCGACCGCCTACACCTCGGACGGGCGGCGGCATGCGATGTGGTATCTGATCGAGGACCGCGCGGGCTTCGCCGGCCTCGGCCACAATGTCGAATTCTGCCTTGTCAATTTCGACCGCTGGAAGGTCTATAACGGCCGCTGCCGCGTCCTGCGCTGACCGGCACGTGGCTGGAATGACAGGAAGGATATTCGAGCGGCTTTCCCTTTTTCTGGCGATATTCGCCCTGTGCCTTATAGCCGCGCCGGGCAATAGCGCCGCGCAGGACGGCTCCGATGGTATGGCGGCTTCCGGTGCCGGCCAGTTCGACTTCTACGTCCTGTCGCTTTCCTGGTCGCCGAGCTATTGCGCGGCGGAGGGTGACAAAGCCAACCGGTATCAGTGCGGCAAGCGTCCGGCCTACGGCTTCATCGTGCATGGGCTGTGGCCGCAATATGAGCACGGCTATCCCAAGGATTGCCGAAGCGACGCCCCGCGCAAGGTGCCGAAAGAGCGGATGAACGCCCTTTCGGACCTGATGCCGGGCTACGGCCTCATCATCCATGAATGGCGCACGCACGGAATGTGCACCGGACTTTCGCAGGAGGCTTACTTCACCACGCTGCGCAAAGCCTATGGGAGCGTCGAAATACCCGCCGAATTTCCAAGAGACGACCGGGACCGCGTAAGGCCGTCCGATATCGAGCAGGCCTTCGTCACGGCCAATCCCGGCATGCCGGCCGACGGGATCAGCGTCGATTGCGATCGCAAATATCTGCGCGAGGTACGCATCTGCCTGACCAAGGACATGCGCTTCCGTCCCTGCCGGGAACTCGAACGCGCAAGCTGCCACGCCACCAGCGTCCAGATGCCGCCGTCATAACGCATGTCTCCCGAAAGTGGGGACCGGTTTCGGGATAAAGACATGCGTAAAGTCAGAAATCTAAAGCGTAAGGAGCGAATCTGAAAGATCGCGATACGCTTCAGGAATCACGCTGGCCCAAATCATCCGCGTTGCCCGACCCTCCGCATCCCTTTAATTAGCGTCGACCATCATCCCGGAGAGGAAAATGCCCAAGCTGCTTTTTGCGACCCCTTCCCCCTATAGCTCCAAGGTACGGATGGCGGCGGCTTATGCCGGCGTCGCGCTTGAAGAGATCCCCACCAATACCGGCGACGAGCCCGAACAGCTCCTCAGGAACAACCCGCTCGGCAAGATCCCGGTCCTTCTGACCGACGAAGGCGAAAACCTCTTCGACAGCCGCGCCATCACACAATATCTCAATCGCGTCTCCAAAAACGCGCTCTTTCCGCGCAACCCCGCCAAGCGGCTGGAAGCGGAGAGACTGGAGGCGCTGGCGGACGGGATTTGCGACTGCCTGCTTGCCCATGTCTATGAGCGGCGCTTCCGGCCAGAGGAGATCGTGCACCAGCCCTGGCTCGACAAGCAGTGGACGAAGGTGACGCGCGCGCTCGACCACCTGGAGGCTTCGCCGCCGAAACTGCCGAAGAAGATCACCGCCGGCCAGATCGCGCTCCGCGCCTGCCTCGGCTATCTCGATCTTCGCTTTCCCGGCAAGTGGGAGCGCGGCCATTCAAGGCTCAGGCGCTGGGCGAAGCGCTTCGACGAGAAGTTCCCGGAACTGGCGACCCGCACCCCCCACTGATTCCATCCGGCAAAGAAAAAGGCCGGGCACATCGGCCCGGCCTTTTCATGCTCTTCCGATCGACGATCAGAACTGGATACCGATACCAGCCTCGATCGTGTTCGTACGGTCGCGTACGCCCGACTTGACGCCACCGACGTTGAAGTCGTGGCTGCCATAATCGGTATAGCGGTACTCGACGCGGGCGAAGACCTTGTCGGTCAGCTTGGCATCGATACCGGCGCCGGCCGTCCAGCCGATCACGCCGTTGGCGTCGTTGCTGACCGGCGTCTCGACCTTCAGGCGTTTGGCTGCCGCACCGGCCGTACCGTAGATAAGGATACGGTCGTTCGGAGCGTAGCCGGCGCGGCCGCGCAGCGATCCGTCGACGCTGCTCTTGGACCGGATGCCGTTGTGGGAACCCCGCGAGCCGTCATAGCCGACGTCACCTTCGATACCGTACACGAAGTTGCCGCTCTGCCAGTTGAAGCCGCCGAAACCGCGGCCATGGAAGCCATCGGTGTGGACGCTGGTGCCCTGCGTCTTCGTGCGGCCGGCAAAAGCACCACCGGCCTGGATACCGGCATAGGGACCTGCCCAGCCGGACGGCGCCTGTTCGACTACCGGCGCCGGAGCAGGCGGCGCCTCGGTGACGGCATCCGCCGCAAACGCGGAGGTGGCACCGATCAGCGCGGTCGCGCCGATGACGGCCGCGAGAGGCATCATGATCTTTGTTGCTCTAACATTCATTTCTTTCAACTCCTGCCAAAGAAGGCCAAACACAACACGCCTTCCAGTTTGGACACCCAGCGCCGCTCGGGAGGAAACGGCCGGAATTGCCTGAGTGCCTTTTTCGTGAGGAAATGCGGCCGAAGCGCACCTCAAACGTGAAAATTCATAGCCTGAAAGGAGGCAGAAAATTGACGTTGCATATTCGCAACAGAGATGGGCACAGGCGGCCAACGCACTGTTTTCATTTAATTGGTATCCAAACTTTCCCGACCCGCCCCGCCCGATCGGAAAGGAACTCGCCGATTGCTGGCCGAACTACCGACGATAGCGCTAAATAGAGAGAAACATGGCGAAAAATCTCAAGACGGCTCTAGTCACCGGCGGTGCAAGACGGATCGGGAAAGCGATCGTCAGCGACCTTTCCGCCGCCGGTTTTTCCGTTGCGATCCACTATCACGGGTCGGACCGGGAAGCGCGGGAATTGGTTAAAAACCTTAATGATGCAGGCGGAAAGGTGGCGGGCGTACGCGCGGACCTGACCGACATGAGGGCCGTCGACGGATTACTGCATGAAGCCGCCTCGGCAATCGGGCCGATCGGCCTCCTCGTCAACAATGCCTCCATCTTCAATCCGGACGAACTCGACGATTTCAGCTGGGAACATTGGGACCGGCATTTCGCCGTCCATCTCAAGGCGCCGGTCGAGCTTTCCCGGCGTTTCGCCGAGGCGCTTCCGCGAGGCGAGGACGGGCTTATTGTCAACATGATCGACCAGCGCGTCTGGAAACTGTCGCCGCGAACCTTTAGCTATACGCTATCGAAATCGGCACTGTGGACGGCGACTCAGACGATGGCGCAAGCGCTGGCGCCGCATATCCGGGTGAATGCGATAGGCCCCGGCCCGACACTGCAGGGCGAGCGCCAGTCGAAGGCGGATTTCGATGCGCAGATCGAGGCGGTTCTGCTCAAGCGGGGGCCGGAACTTTCCGAATTCGGTGCCACGATACGCTATCTGTGGGAGACGCCCTCGATCACCGGCCAGATGATCGCGCTCGATGGTGGCCAGCATCTCGGCTGGCAGACGCCGGATGTGACGGGAATTCAGGAATGAACAGTTCAGGACCTTCGAGGGAGGATATGGCGTCCGCCGGTGCGATATCGGCCGAGGACGCCGACGATCTTGCCTACCCCCTCGATGACCCGGTCGAAGACGAAGACGAGGTGTCGGGCTCTCCGGAGGCCGCGCCAAGGCCGGAACTGGATATCGTCTGGGATACGGGCGGCAAGGAACGCGGCGAAGGCAGGACCGGCGCCGAACTCATCCAGGCCCTCGTCAAGCGCCTGCCGAACAAGCCCGGCGTCTACCGGATGATGAACGCCGCTGGCGACGTGCTCTATGTCGGCAAGGCGCGCAGCCTGAAGAAGCGTGTGACGAACTACGCGCAGGGACGTTTCCATACCAATCGCATCGGTCGCATGGTGGCGCAGACTGCGGCGATGGAATTCGTCGTCACGCGCACCGAGACCGAGGCGTTGCTGCTCGAGGCCAACCTCATCAAGAGGCTGAGGCCGCGCTTCAATGTGCTCCTGCGCGACGACAAATCCTTCCCCTATATCCTGATTACCGGCGATCATCGCGCGCCCGGCATCTTCAAGCATCGCGGCGCGCATTCGAGGAAAGGCGATTATTTCGGCCCCTTCGCGTCGGCCGGGGCGGTCGGGCGGACGATCAACTCGCTGCAGAAGGCGTTCCTTCTCAGAAGCTGCACCGATTCGGTGTTCGAAACGCGCACCCGCCCCTGCCTGCTCTACCAGATCAAGCGCTGCTCGGCCCCTTGCACGAACGAGATCAGCCCGGAGGGCTATCTGGACCTGGTCGCGGAGGCGAAGAGCTTCCTCTCCGGCCGCAGCCAGAAGGTGAAGGGCGAAATCTCGACCGCCATGCAGCGCGCCTCCGAGGCGCTCGATTTCGAGACCGCCGCCATCCTGCGCGACCGGCTGGCGGCACTCTCCCATGTCCAGAGCCATCAGGCCATCAATCCGCAAACGCTCGAGGAAGCCGATGTCTTTGCCGTCCATCAGGAAGGCGGGCAGAACTGCATCGAGGTCTTCTTTTTCCGCACCGGGCAGAACTGGGGCAACCGCTCCTATTTCCCGAAGGCCGATCCCTCGCTCGACGCGGCCGAGGTGCTCGGCGCCTTTCTGGCACAGTTCTACGACGACAAGCCGGTGCCGAAATGTATCCTTCTCTCGCACGCCGTCGAGGACCAGCAACTGCTCGCCGACGCGCTCTCGATCAAGGCTTCGCGCAAGGTCGCCGTCGCGGTGCCCAAGCGCGGCGAGCGCAAGGAACTGGCCGACCACGCCAAGCAGAACGCGCGCGAGGCGCTCGGCCGCAGGCTGGCGGAAACCTCCTCGCAGGCGCGCCTGCTCAAAGGGCTCGCGGAGACCTTCCATCTGGAGCGGACGCCCCGGCGCATCGAGATCTACGACAATTCCCACATCATGGGCACCAACGCCGTCGGCGCGATGGTCGTCGCGGGCCCCGAGGGCTTCGTCAAGAACCAGTACCGCAAGTTCAACATCCGTTCCGAGGCGATCACGCCTGGCGATGATTTCGGCATGATGCGCGAGGTGATGGAGCGGCGCTTCTCACGCCTCCTGAAGGAAGACGGCTTGCCGGGCGCCGAAATCCCCGAAGAGAGCGACGACGAGATCGTCACCGAAAAGGCGTTCCCGGCATGGCCCGACGTGATCCTGATCGACGGCGGCAAGGGCCAGCTTTCGGCAGTCAACACCATCCTCGACAATCTCGGCGTGACCGGTTTCGTGACGATGATCGGCATCGCCAAGGGCGTCGATCGGGACGCGGGCCGCGAGCGCTTCTTCATGGAGGGCCGCGACCCGTTCTCGCTGCCGATCCGTGATCCGGTTCTCTATTTCATCCAGCGGCTCCGCGACGAGGCGCACCGCTTCGCCATCGGCTCGCACCGGGCGCGGCGGAAAAAGGAAATGATCAGGAACCCGCTGGACGAGATCGCCGGCATCGGCCCCGGCCGCAAGCGCGCGCTTCTGCATCATTTCGGCACGGCGAAGGCCGTCAGCCGCGCGGCCGTTTCCGACATCATGGCCGTCCCCGGCATCTCGGAGGCCATGGCGCGCCAGATATATGGTCACTTCCACGAAAAGGGCTAAATAGAAAGCATAAGTGGTGCTTGGCTTCTTTACCCACCGAACCGTTGACCCGGGAGGGACATATCTGATTTGACTGCTGAGGCAACAACGAGTCGTGGAAATATGCGTCGGCGCGCGTTCAATCTCCCCAATCTGCTGACCTATGGCCGCATATTGGCCGTCCCGCTTATTCTCCTCTGCTTCTATCTGGAGGGGCGGACGCACCCGACCGACTTTGCCCGCTGGACGGCGCTCGCGATCTACGTCATCGCCAGCATCACCGACTATCTGGACGGCTATCTGGCGCGGATATGGGAGCAGACTTCCAATATCGGCCGGATGCTTGATCCCATCGCCGACAAGCTCCTTGTATCGGCGGTGCTGCTGCTCCTCGCGCATAACGGCACGATCGACAAATATTCGCTCTGGGCGGCCATCATCATCCTGTGCCGCGAAATCCTGGTGTCCGGCCTGCGTGAATATCTGGCGGGGCTGAAGGTCTCGGTGCCGGTCACCCGTCTCGCCAAATGGAAGACCACGGTGCAGATGATTTCGCTCGGCTTCCTCATCGCCGGGCCCGCGGGCGACAAGGTTTTGCCGCACGCGACCGAGATCGGCATCGTCCTCCTCTGGATTTCGGCCATCATCACGCTCTACACAGGCTATGATTATTTCCGGGCTGGACTGAAGCATGTCATTGACGAATGAAACCGGGACGAGCGGAAAGGCCCTGAAGCTCGTCTATTTCGCTTGGGTGCGTGAGCGTATCGGCCGCACCGAGGAAGATATCGTCCTGCCGGGTGAAGTACGCACCGTGAAGGACCTGCTCGGCTGGCTGAAGGGGCGCGGCGAGGAATACGAGGCTGCCCTCGAGCATGCCGACGTGATCCGCGTGGCGATCGACCATGAGCATGCCGACCATGCCGAGGCGATTGCCGGCGCGCGCGAGATTGCGCTTTTCCCACCCATGACGGGCGGCTGAGAGATGTCGGCGCACGTCGTCCCGCTCGTCCGCATCCAGGCCGAGGATTTCGATACCTCGGCGGAGGTGGCGCGGCTGACGCACGGGCGGCGCGATGTCGGCGCCGTCGTCACCTTCACCGGTCTCTGCCGCGACGAGGGCGGCCGGCTCTCGGCGCTGGAACTCGAGCACTACCCGGCGATGGCGGAAGAGGAAATCGCGCGCATCGCGTCCGAAGCCATGGAACGCTGGCCGCTCAACGGCGTCAGCGTCATCCACCGTTACGGCCGGCTCGCGCCCGGCGACAACATCGTTCTCGTCGTGACCGTATCCACCCATCGCCACGCGGCTTTCGACGCCGCGTCCTTCCTTATGGACTACCTGAAGTCGCGCGCGCCCTTCTGGAAGAAGGAGCATCCCAAGGATGGCGGCGACGGCGGCTGGGTGGACGCGCGCGAGGATGATGAAATCGCGGCAAGGCGCTGGAAACGGAGCTGAAACGCTACGTTATGCCTGTGGCATATGCCCTGTCCTGCCGACATCTCTGCAACAAATGAGTGTTTGCGGCACGGCGGCAACCGTAAATTAATGATGCCGTCGGGAATTCCCGTGAATTAGACTTTTCGCAAGCCTGCTGCCGTTACGTTATGCAGGGCATAATGGCATGTCGGCGTGTATGATTTCAGCTTCCACCTTTCTGCAGGAGACAGGCGCCGCCGGGGTATGGGTTACCGCGGCGGGTATCGTCTTTTCAGCGGTGTTGATCGGCGCGCTCATCCTCTATCGCCGACGCTACCGCGCCGCGCTCCAGGAGCGTAAGAACACGGCGGAACTGATCGAAAACCTGCATGACGGCATCTACCGTTCCTCTCTCGACGGACACCAACTGGCTGCCAACCGCGCGCTCGTGCGGCTGAACGGCTATGAGAACGAGGCTGAAATGCTGGCTTCCGTGAACGACATAGCCACGGAATGGTATGTCGATCCGGACCGGCGCGCCGAATTCAGGGACATTCTCAATCGTGATGGCAGGGTCGAGGATTTCGTCTCGGAGGTCTATCGGCATAAGACGCGCGAACGCATCTGGATCACCGAGTCGGCCAGGATCGTGTGCGATCCGAAAATCGGAAAGCCTCTCTATTACGAAGGCTCTGTCCGCGAGATCACGGAGACGATCAAGCGCCGGCAACTGGAGGAGCAGATACAGAAGCTCACCAGCCAACTCCCCGGTGGCCTGTTCCAGTTCCGTCGCAATCCGAATGGCTCCTATTCGGTTCAGTATCTCAGCCACGGCTTCGGACGCGTCATTGGCCTGCCCGAAGAAAGGAGCATCCTGACGACCGCTCAGTTCGTCGATTTGATCGTCCGCGAAGACCGGCCGGCCTATTTCCGCTCGCTCACTTCCTCGCGCAGAAGCCTCTCTCCCTGGGACCATGAGTTCCGCGTGCGCACGCCCGGCGGTGAATCCAGATGGCTACGCATCGTCGCCAAGCCGGAACAGGACGAAGGCGCGATCACCTGGCACGGCTACCTGATGGATATCTCCGCGCGCAAGAAGCAGGCGATGGAGATCGAGGAGCTCGCCTATTTCGATCCGCTCACCCGCCTGCCCAACCGGCGCATGCTGAGGGACCGCACCGCGGCCGCAATCGCCTGCGCGCGTAAACGGGGGCGTGTCGGCGCGCTCCTCTTTATCGATCTCGACAATTTCAAGAACCTCAACGACAGCCAGGGCCATCATGTCGGCGACCAGTATCTCATGCAGGTGGCCGAACGCCTCCGCGAATGCACCGGCGAGTACGGGATAGTCTCGCGCATGGGCGGCGACGAGTTCGTCATCATGCTGGAAGACCTGGCGGACGAGCTGCCCGAGGGCAGCCGGCACGCCCTTGCCGTTGCCGACAGGGCGCTATCGGCGCTCCGCGACACATTCGTGCTCGGGCCGGTCCATCACAGGGGCTCGGCAAGCATCGGCGTCGTTACCTTCGACGGCAGCGAGTCGGGCGCGGAGGAACTGGTTCGCCGGGCCGACATAGCCATGTACGAGGCGAAGAGCGGCGGACGGAACGGCATCTCGCTCTTCGATCCAGCCTCGCTCGAACTGGAATCGCAGCGTTTCCGGCTTCTTAACGATCTGCGCGCGGCGATTTCCGGCGATCAGCTCGCCCTGCATTTCCAGCCGCAGGTCGACCGCGAAGGCCACGTCTGCGGTGCCGAGGCGTTGCTACGCTGGCGCCATCCGGAACTGGGCAATATCCCCCCCGGCATATTCATACCGCTTGCCGAACATTGCGGCCTCATCCATGAGATTGGCGATTTCGTGCTCGCCCGGGCCATCGCCGCTCTGGCGCGCTGGCAGCGAAACCCCGCTACATCGCATATCAGGCTGGCGGTAAACATATCCGTGCAGTCCTTCGCGAACGCCACTTTCGTGCCGGATCTGACACGGCTCGTGCAGGAATATGGCGTCGACGCCTCCTGCCTGACGCTCGAATTCGCCGAAAACGTCATGGCGCGCGACCAGGAACGCACGGCGGCGCGCATGGCCGAACTGAAAAAACTCGGCATCCGCTTCTCGCTGGACGATTTTGGAACAGGCTATTCCTCGCTCATCCATCTGAAAAAACTGCCTTTCGATGAGCTCAAGATCGACGGCGGTTTCGTCGCGGATATCGAGACGCGGGAAAGCGACCGCGCGCTCGTGCGCACGATCCTCGCCATGGCGACGACGCTCGGCCTGACCGCCGTCGCCGAGCATGTCGAGGACGACAAGCAGCGCATTTTCCTGCATCTCTTCGGATGCGAGATATTTCAGGGGCTGCTCTACAGCGCGGCCATGCCCGAGGAAGAGTTCTTGGCCTTCACGAGCGCGCGCAACGTTCCCGCCGAAGCGGAAACGGCCTATATTCGCCGGCCGGCCTGACGAGCCGGCCGACAGCAAATAATCCTCAGCCGACGATCTCGGTGTCGGAGAACCAGAAGCGGATTTCCTGCGCGGCGGTTTCCGGCGCATCCGACCCATGGACCGAATTCTCGCCGATCGACAGCGCATGGACCTTGCGGATGGTGCCATCGGCGGCGTTCGCCGGGTTGGTCGCACCCATCACTTCGCGGTTCCTGGCGATGGCGTCCTCTCCTTCCAGCACCTGGACGACGGTCGGGCCGGACGACATGAAATCGCAAAGTTCGTCGAAGAACGGGCGGCCCTTGTGCACGGCATAGAAGCCTTCCGCCTCGCGGCGGCTCATCCATACGCGCCGCGATGCGACAACCCGCAGCCCTGCATCTTCCAGCATCATGGTGATGGCGCCGGTGAGGTTGCGTTTCGTCGCGTCCGGCTTGATCATCGAGAAAGTGCGTTCGATCGCCATCTGCTGTCCTTTGCAAGAAATTGGGGTTTTGAGGTGGCGGGCTGCATAGCGCGCCGGGCAGGACTTGTGAAGGGGCCGAAATCCCGCACCCCGCGCCGCGGATTTGCCGTTGGCCGGGTCAAGCGGCTGGTGTAATTCCTCCACGGAAGAGACGGGGCAGAAACGTTTTGGAAATGAAACAGCACTTCATGATGTTCGCCGCCTACAATTATTGGGCGAACGGACAGATCTACGACGTGGCCGCCGAGCTGACCGACGAGGAATTCGGCCGCGATGTCGGCGCCTTCTTCGGCTCGATGATGGGAACGCTCAACCATCTGCTCGTCGCCGACCGCATCTGGATGAAGCGATTCACCAGCGAGGGCGAGGCGCCGAGGGCGTTGGACGCCATTGTCCATCCGAATTTCGATCCCCTGCGCATAGCGCGAGAAGCGGAGGACCGGCGCATCGTAGAATGGATTTCGAGCCTTTCGGAAAAGGCCCTCGCCGGCCGCTTCACCTATATGACGGTCACGGACCTGCGAACCGTTTCGCAGCGGCTCGCCCCCGCGCTCGACCATTTCTTCAACCACCAGACGCATCACCGCGGGCACGCCCATATGATCCTGAGCGTCCTCGGCAAATCGCCACCGGTGCTCGACCTGGTCTACTTCCAGCGCACGCCGGAAGGGCGCTCCTTCGCGTAGGCTATTCGGCCTGTCCGGCAGCGCGCCTGCGCCGCGATCCGTGACGGAACCTCTTCACACGCTCTTGTCATCGCGCCGCCGCTCGGCCAAAAGGGCCGCGCCATGCTTACAATAACTGACCTTTCCCTGCGGGTTGCCGGGCGCCTGCTCATCGACCACGCCTCTCTGGCGCTCCCGGCCGGCGCGAAGGCGGGGCTTGTCGGCCGCAATGGCACCGGCAAGACGACGCTCTTCCGCGCCATCACCGGCGACCTTGCCGCCGAGACCGGCACGATCAGCCTGCCGAAGAACACGCGTATCGGTCAGGTGGCGCAGGAGGCGCCCGGCACCGACGAGCCGCTGATCGACATCGTCCTTCGGGCCGATGCCGAACGGGCTGCGCTCCTCGCAGAGGAGAAGACGGCGAAGGACCCGCATCGCATCGCCGAAATCCATCTGAGGCTCGCCGATATCGACGCGCATTCGGCGGAGGCGCGCGCCGCGACCATCCTCGCCGGCCTCGGCTTCGACGACGCCGCCCAGAAGCGGCCGGCCTCCTCCTTCTCCGGCGGCTGGCGCATGCGGGTGGCGCTCGCTTCCGTCCTGTTCGCCCAGCCCGATCTCCTGCTCCTCGACGAGCCGACCAACTATCTCGACCTCGAGGGCACGCTCTGGCTCGAGAGCTACGTATCGAAATATCCGCACACGGTTCTCCTGATCTCGCATGACCGCGACCTGCTCAACCGCGCCGTCAACTCGATTGTGCATCTGGAACAGAAGAAGCTTACCTTCTGGCGCGGCGGCTATGACCAGTTCGAGCGGCAGCGGGCGGAGAAGATGGCGGTTCTGGAAAAGAACCGGACCAAACAGGAGGCCGCGCGCAAGCACATGGAGGACTTCGTCGCCCGCTTCCGTGCCAAGGCGACGAAAGCGAGGCAGGCACAATCGCGCCTGAAAGCGCTCGAAAGGATGAAGCCGATCGCCACGATAGTGGACGAGACGGTGCGGCCCTTCAGCTTTCCCGAGCCGGTGAAGACGGTCGCCTCTCCGATCATCGCGATCGAAGGGGGTACGGTCGGTTATGCGCCCGGCCGGCCCGTGCTCAGGCACCTGTCGCTCCGGATCGACGCCGACGACCGCATCGCGCTGCTCGGCGCCAACGGTAACGGCAAGTCGACCTTCGCCAAGCTGCTCGCCGGCAGGCTTGTGCCCGAAACGGGGACGATGACGGTTGCCCCGCAGCTCAAGGTCTCGATGTTCGCGCAGCACCAGTTGGACGATCTCAGGCCTGAGGAAAACGCCTACGAGCATGTGCGGCGGATGATGCCGGAGGCGCCCGAATCGAAGGTGCGCTCGCGCGTCGCGCAGATGGGCCTCGCGACCGAGAAGATGAACACCGCCGCGAAGGACCTGTCGGGCGGCGAGAAGGCACGACTCCTGATGGGGCTTGCCTCCTTCGAAGGGCCGAACCTTTTCATTCTCGACGAGCCGACCAATCACCTCGACATCGATTCGAGGGAATCGCTGATCCAGGCGCTCAACGATTTTTCCGGCGCGGTGATCCTGATCTCGCACGACCGCCACTTGATCGAGGCCACCGTCGACCGGCTGTGGCTGGTGAAGGACGGTACGGTGAAGCCCTATGACGGCGATCTCGGCGACTACCGGCAACTGGTGACCGGCGGGGCTTCCGACCGGCGCGACCGGCGCGAGGCGGACAAGACGAGCAAGGCCGACCGGCGCCGGGAAGCCGCCCAGCGCCGCGCCGCGCTCGAACCGCTTGCCAGGGAGATCAAGACGATCGAAGCCCTGATCGATCGGCTGCGCGGCCGGCTCGAAGCGATCGAGGCCCGGCTGGCCGACCCTTCCCTCTACGAGAAGGAACCGGCGAAGGTCACGGAACTGACGAAGGAACGCGGCGATCTGGCGACCAAACTGGCGGCACAGGAAGACCGATGGCTGGCGCTTTCGACCGAATATGAAGAGGCGATGGCGGCCTGATGCGAGCAGGCTCGCGTCCTTACGATAGCTTGCACAGGAATACGGGAACGAATTCGGCCAGATAACGTTTCCTCGATGTGGGCTTACATCGAGGAAACGTTATGGGCCGAGGGATTCTTTTATGGTTGCTTGGTATACCGATACCGATCATCATTCTTATTCTTCTTTTCTGGCATTGATCCAGAATTTTCTTTCGGCCCATACAGATAAACATCGCGTTTCATGAAGAACGCTGCGAATACGCGATGTGCGCCCGCAACTGGAGCGAAATCTCTGGTTGCGGGCAAAGCTTTGTTAACCCTAACAATGTGTAATCCATTCCGTTCATTGTTTCGACGGCATGGAATATCGCGTCCGTGGCACATGCGCCTCAATCGACCGTATTCGGGAAGCGGAAGGAGCCGCATACCGTCATCATCGCGCGCGGCGATACCATCCGCCATTTCACGATCCGTCCTTGGGTCGCTGCCGTTGCGGGTTCGGCCTGCGCCGCCATCGCCATCGGCTACCTGCTGGCCACTTCCTACCTCGTCCTGCGCGACAATCTGATCGGCGCGTCGGTATCCCACCAGGCCCGGATGCAGCAGGCCTATGAGGACCGCATTTCGGCTCTCCGCTCGCAGCTCGACCGCGTCACCAGCCGGCAACTCCTTGATCAGCGTGCGGTAGAGCAGAAGGTCACCGAACTGCTCGCCCGCCAATCCCTTCTCACCCAGCAGCACGGGCGCCTCGGGCCGCTGCTGGAGCGCGCCGGAAAACTGGAGAAAGCGGCCTCGATCCCCCTGCCCTCGGCCCGACCGGATAAACGTGCGAGCGCCGATGAGCCCGCCGCTTCCGCCTCGGACGCCAAGGCGGCGGGTCTCCGAACCGCAGAGATCGGACCGGCCGCTTTCTGGAAGACGCGACTCGGGCTTGCCGGCGATCCCGGATCGTCCGAAGCCGGAGCCGATCGGCTGTTCGCGGCCATCAACACGTCGCTGCGCTCCATCGAGACGGAACAGTTGCGACGCGTGCAGACGCTGTCGCAAAAGGCATGGCAGACCGGCGACGCGGTCAAGGAGGCTCTTCAATCCGCGGGCCTCGAGGTCGCCGCCGACTACGGGAAGGAAGATGTGGGCGGTCCGCTGATCGAGGTGAGCGACCCGTCAAAATTCGACAAGAAGGTCAAGGAACTCGATGACGCGCTTGACCGGCTTGATCTTTTGAAGGCCGAGATACGCAAGGTTCCGATTGCCAATCCGGCGCCGGGCGCGGTGGTGACCAGTGGCTTCGGCGTCAGGCGCGACCCGATCCTCGGCGTCTCGGCGCTGCATCCCGGTATCGATTTCCGCGACGCGGTCGGGAGCGACGTTCCTGCCACCGCCGCCGGCGTGGTGACACATGCCGGCCGGGCCGGAGGCTACGGCAACATGGTCGAGATCGATCATGGCGGCGGCTACTCCACCCGCTACGCGCATTTGAGCGAAATCGACGTGAGGGTCGGCGACAAGGTGGTGCGCGGCGAGACGATCGGAAAATCCGGCAGCACCGGCCGCTCCACCGGCCCGCACCTCCATTACGAAGTGCGCCATAACGGCAAGGCGGTGAACCCCGTCTCCTTCCTGAAGGCGGGGCGCGTCATTTCGCAATTGCTCTAGTGGGCAGCCCCTAACGGCTCAGCCCCTTCGCTGCCAGCTCGTCGAGATAGGCCTGCCAGCGCGCTTCCTTCTCCTCGCCAAGCTCCCGCAGATAGTGCCAGGTGAAGATGCCGGTGTCGTGGAAATCGTCGAAAACGATGCGCACGGCGTAATTCCCCACCGGCTCGATCTTGCTGATCGCGACATTCCGCTTGCCGGGCACGGTGACGCGCTGATCCGGCGAATGGCCCTGGACCTCGGCCGAAGGCGAAAGGACGCGCAGCATCTCCGCCAGCAGTTCGTAGCGCCCACCGCCCGGAAAGCTGACCGTCAGCAGCCTGCGATCCTTCGATACCCGCAATTCGCTCGGTGCCGCCATTCCGCCCACCATTCCGTTCGACTGACCAGCCTTGCCCCATCCCGCCTTCGACGTCCAGCCGGCGAATAAAATGTCGCGTCCGATCCAGCGGCCGGGGCCTCTGGATCACGGCCGCTCCAGCGTTTAATAGCGGACAAAATCGTCTCATCGCTGTGTAGCCGCGCAGCATTGGGTTAAACAGCCGTGCGGAGAGTCGCGTTCGCCGGGAAAGGAAGAATGATGCTGGGCTGGTTCCGCAAACTGATGCCGCGGGAAGACCGCTTCTTCGACCTGTTCGCCGAGCACGCCAGGACGGTCGTCGGGGGTGCGGAAGCCTTGCAGAAGCTTCTCGCCGGTGGCGACAATGTCGAGCGGCAGTGCCAGGAGATCATCAACCTCGAGCACAGGGCGGACGCCATCACCCGGGAAGTGCTGCAGGCGGTGCGCAAGAGCTTCATCACGCCGTTCGACCGCGGCGACATCAAGGACCTGATCCAGTCCATGGATGACGCCATCGACATGATGCAGAAAACCGTGAAGACGGTTACCCTTTTCCAGCAGAAAAACTTCGACCCGCTGATGCAGGAAATGGGTGGCACCATCGTCGAGGCCGCGCGGCTGACCGCCGAGGCCGTCCCGCTCCTGAACGGCATCGGCACGCATGCGGCCCGCCTCGCCGCTATCGCGGAGGAAGTGACGCGCGTCGAGGAGCGCTCCGACGAACTGCACGATGCCGGCTTGCGCGACCTCTTCCAGAAGCACGGCAAGGCCGATCCGATGGCCTATCTGATCGGCAGCGAGATCTACGGCCAGCTCGAAAAGGTGGTCGACCGTTTCGAGGACGTCGCGAACGAGATCAGCGGCATCGTCATCGAGAACGTCTGAGCCCGGCGGTGGACACCTCCCTTGCCTTACCGGCCCTGATCGGCCTCATCGCGGTCGCGCTGTTCTTCGACTTCCTGAACGGCCTTCACGACGCGGCGAACTCCATCGCGACCATCGTCTCGACCCGGGTGCTCAGGCCGCAATATGCCGTGTTCTGGGCGGCGTTCTTCAATTTCATCGCCTTTCTTTTCTTCGGCCTTCATGTAGCCAACACGTTGGGCACAGGTATCGTCAACGCCAATATCGTCGATCCGACGGTGATCTTCGCTGCCCTGTCGGGAGCGATCGTCTGGAACATCCTGACCTGGATGTTCGGGATTCCATCGAGCAGTTCGCACGCGCTGGTGGGCGGCCTGGTCGGCGCCGGCGTCGCCAAGGCCGGAAGCGGCGCGATTGTCTGGTCGGGCCTCCTGAAGACGACCGCCGCGATCGTGCTTTCTCCAGCGCTCGGCTTCTTCCTTGCGCTGATGCTGATCCTCGCCGTCTCCTGGATATCTCTCCGGCAGACGCCGTTCGCGGTCGACAATGCCTTCCGGCACCTGCAATTCATCTCGGCGTCGCTCTATTCGCTCGGCCATGGCGGCAACGATGCGCAGAAGACCATGGGCATCATCGCCGTCCTGCTCTTCTCGCAGGGCCATCTCGGCCATGAGTTCTACGTGCCCCTTTGGGTCGTGCTTTCATGCCAGTCGGCGATGGCGCTCGGAACGCTCTTCGGTGGCTGGCGCATCGTCCACACGATGGGATCCAAGATCACGCGGCTCAATCCGATGCAGGGCTTTTGCGCCGAGGCCGGCGGCGCGATGACCCTGTTCCTCGCCACCTGGCTCGGCATCCCGGTCTCGACCACTCACACCATCACCGGCGCCATTGTAGGGGTCGGCGCGGCGCGTCGCGTTTCCGCCGTCCGCTGGGGTATTGCCGGCAACATCGTCATCGCCTGGATCGTCACACTGCCAGCCACGGCTGCCATAGCAGCGCTCTGCCATACCGCCATCGCGCTTGCCTTCTGATCGGAAAGCCCGCCAGCCATTCTTGAAATCCGGCCGCCGCTCACCATCTGAAACCGGCGGCGGCATTTCCCGCCAGCGGCAAGGAAGGACCGAAATGAGCACCAGCCGTACCATCGACGGCGAAATTCTCGGCAAGGAAGTCGTGGCCGACCGGCTGGACGACAACCGTCTCTATTCCGGCGTCCGCACCCGCAGGATCTTCGCCTTCCTGATCGACTACATGATCGTGGCGCTGCTCCTGATCCCGGCGGGCGTGATCGTGCTCCTTCTCGGCCTCCTCACCTTCGGCCTCGGCTGGACCCTCTTCGCCATCCTCTTCCCGATCGTGGCGATCCTCTACGTATGGACGACGCTTGGCAGCAGGCGCCAGGCCACGCTCGGCATGCGCGCCATGTCGATCCGGCTGGAACGGCTCGACGGCCGTCCGGTTGACGGCATGCTGGCGGTAGTCCACTCCGTATTCTTCTGGGCGGCCAACGCCGTTCTCACGCCGCTCATCCTGCTGGTCAGCCTGTTCACCGACCGCAAGCGCACGCTCCACGATCTGCTACTCGGCACCGTCGTCATCCGCGACGACCGCTGACCCTGCCCGCACTGTCTCTCTGCCGTCATGGTCGGGCCTGTCCCGATCATCTGCTGGCGCATACCTTCGAAGACCACAGATCCTCGGGACAAGCCCGAGGATGACGAAGGCAGGGATAAGGCCTCCTTAGAGAGCCCCGATCCACATAGCTGCCGAAACGATGAAAAGGCTGACGGCCACCAGCGAAAAAACGTCCTGAACGATTCCCGGCATATCTCTCTCCTATCCCTATATGTTCTCTCAATGTTCTATTTTTGTTCAAAAGTCAACATCAATTGGGGTAAGGAGAAGTCGGGAAAAAAGCCAAGCCTGGGCGATTGATGAGCTTCGCATGGGTGGGAAGGAGTTATTTACGATCGTAGGCAACATCCACACACGCCAAATTCCACGCGACCCGTAAATCCGCAAGCTGCGGAAGCCATCGGCAAGGCGGCTTCGCCGTCAATTGCGGTCTCCTGGGGCGTTTCACGTGCCGCTGCAATCGACGGGCGAGGCTCACCGGCTATTCTAAACTGGCTCAGCCGGGATCAATCTCAGAGTTGGAATTCGATAGAAGCCACATCGGAGCTTCTAAGGCGCTCGGCCGCAGCAAGGAACAGTATAGATGCAAACACAATCAATATGAGAACATATAATAGCGACCTGATATTCGTTGATATAGCAGAGAGTGCACTTGGCGCCATATATCTCTTGAGTGGCATTCTAACTATCTCAATTTTTATTGCCCTGATTACGTGCATCGGCGGCGTCTATTCATAGATAGCAGCGTTCCCAGGACAGATACACGTTAGATATGCGCCTGAATTTAGCCGTAGGCTGTCCCATACTGTACTAATTTGTAAGAATTTTCAGGCTGCTCCGTGCTGGCGCCCTTCATATTCAGAGGCGCTCTCAATACCGCACGGCATGAGATGCTCGACGCATATGGAAACTCGCGTCACGACGACAAGGCATCGCTTATGCAATATCGATCCGGCCTTGCCTTGGTCAACGCGCCTGAAAAGTGTGTCGACAGCGATCTGATCGCGATACTCGCCGAGCCGCTTGCATACCGGATGGCCCCGCGGCTCGGGCTCGATATTTAGCCCCTGTCCCTCCGGGGCCGGGGCAGATATTTCTCATATGGCATAGACGCAACGCCGCCAATGCGGCGCACGTATGGTTCCACAATCTGGTACTGGAGGTACTGAGACCGCTCAGCCGCATGGAACAGAGCTAGCGTTTGTCGAGAGCATCGAAAGATATCGGTTTGGGTCCTTGCTCCTAGCGCCTTTCGGAATGTTGCTGTATCCTTAGTACTTCCCAGGCTCCGTTAGGTTCGCTGCGTCTCAATGGGATGTTGGATGAATGGGAAGATCGCCCGGAGGGGAGCCCGCTTCCATCAATCGGCGTTAGGGCCTTCGATGGAGTTCTCCAGCACTTTGCCAGTCATTGCATCGATACCTACTTCGCGTGTCTTGCCCTTCACTTCCACGTCGAAGGAGTAGCGCAGTCCGCTGCCGCCCTTCTCTCGTTCGAGCTCGCGATCGGTAATACGGCCTCCCGGCAGAGCCCTCTTCACCGCAGTTTCGGCCTGGTGGAGGCTTATCTTCGCGTGTCTGGCCAGCGCCTGCCCGGTGTAGGCAAGAGCCGGGACGGCAAGAATTCCAAGAATGGTCGTCGATGCTATGGCAATATTGCTTAGTTTGATGATTGATAAGGATCGTATCATTTTTGGCTTCCTTGTGTCTGACCGAGCAACCTTACAACCCGGCAACTTGGCTTAGGAGGTTGGCCGCAGTTGAGGCGTCGGATGCGAGCTACCTTGAACCTGAAACTTCGCCGGAGCATTGAGCCTGCCTTACGGATCGATAAAGCTTCGGACAAAAGTGGGACACGCTGGCGTCAACACGTTTGGATCGCGGTCATTACCCAAAATAATCAGCTTGCTTCCTGCGCTGGTTGCCGTTCCGAATATCCGGAAGGGGCTGAGTGGGCATACCGCCCCATGCTTAGACCTGTCAGGATGGGCAGCCCGACAAGCACAAGTGGATATTGGAGAATGAGCCCGCTGATGATTGCAATCGCTAGAGGCTGCTGCATTTCGGAGCCCCTGCCTATTGCCAAGGCGAGCGGGAGGAGCGTGAGGATCGCCGCCAGCGTCGTCATGGTGATGGCGCGAAGGCGGTTTACCGCAGCTTGGTAAAGCGCGTCCCGCGTGTTCATCGTCTGAGAAAGACGGGTGAATTCCGACATATAGAAAATGGCCATTTCCGTGCCGATGCCGATCACCATTGTCATGCCCATCATGGCGGTCACGTTCAGGTCGACGCCGCAAATCCACAGGCCGACGAAGACCCCGGAAACCGATATGAGCGACGTTGCAAGGATAGCGGTCGGCTGCCACCAGCTTTCGTAGAGAAACAGCAACAGTATGAATTCGGCGGCGATCGCCATGACGAACACCTTGATGAGGCCGGCGAAGGCGATCTGTTGCTGCTCGTAGAGGCCGCCTAGCGTGTAGGAGACGCCTGGGCTCAGCAGTCCTGGTTGAGCTAGCGTATTCTTCACATCGGCAATGGTCGCCCCCAGGCCGCGCCCTTCAATGCGGCCGGTGACTGCGACGATAGTCTGAAGGTTTTCGCGCGAGATCTGCGGTTGCCCCGACAGTGCCCGGATATCGGCGATACGAGAAAGAGGCAGGATATGGCCGTCCGCCGCACGGACCGGAAGGTGACGCAAGTCATTAACACGCGCCTGCATGGCGCCCGGAGCCACGACGCGCACGCCGATTATCTTTTCACCTTGCTGGATTTGCGTTGCGACCGTGCCGGTAAGCGCGTCATTGATCTGTTGGGACGCCGCGGTAGTCGAAACATTGTCGAAGGCGGCCCTTGCCGGATCGATACGAACGTCGATCGCGTCGCCGGCGAGGTTGATGCCGTCCTTGACACCTGTCACGCCGTCGATCTTGCGGATCGCGTCGGCAACTTTGACGGCGTCCTTGTTGAGCGCTCCTTCGGACGCACCGGCAAGCTTGATCTCGATCGGCTGAGGCACCGCGGTAAGATCGCCGATCAGATCCTCCATGAGTTGCGCAAGCTCGACCTCGACGCCCGGCACAAGCAACTCGATGTGGTGAGAGACGTCGCTCATCACTTCTTCAGTCGATCGGGCGTGATCCGGCTTGAGCCGGATGAAGAAGTCACCGTGATAGGATTGGCCGACGTCCGTGCCACCGAGGCCAGTGCCGAGGCGGCGCGAGAATGTGGCGATTTCCGGTACCTTCCTGAGATAGTCCTCGACTTCCGCCAACTCGCGATCGGTCTCGACGAGCGACGTTCCTGGGCGCGTGTAGTAGTCGAGCACGAAGCCGCCTTCATCGATCGCAGGCATGAACCCCGTCGCAACTCTTTGCGACGCAACGAAGCCGATGGCGATCAGTGGCACCAACAAGGCGGCGAGAAGCCAGCGCCTTTGGCCAAGGCCGTCAAGCAAGGCAAGGTGCCAGCGTTCCGGGAGGCCCCGATGCTGGGCTCCGGCGTCTCCGCCGTGCTTGTCGCGGAGCAGAAACCGCGCCAGCAAAGGCACGACGAATGTCGTCGCGAGGAAAGAGATCACCAGCGCAGACCCCATGGTCACGGAAAGAGCCTTCGAAAAAGCTCCTGTGACACCGCTCAAAAGGCCGAGTGGAACGAAGACGATCAGCGTGGCACCGCTCGAACCGGCAAGGGGGACTAGAAATTCCCGTGCAGACGCCAGAATCCCGATATGGCGGTCCTCGAAGCTTGTCGATCGAAGGCGGTGTTCGATATGTTCGACCATGACGATAACGTCGTCGATGAGCAGGCCGACCGCAGCGGCGATGCCACCAAGAGTCATGATATTGAAAGTGAGTCCCAGCAATCGCAGCACGAGAATCGTGACAGCAAGCACCGCAGGGACGACGACAACGGCAACGAGCGTGAGCCGCCATGAGCGTAGGAAAACGAACAGCACAATGGCGGCAAGAACCAGGCCGATGATGACCGCGTCACGTACACTTGCAGCGGAGGCGAGAACGAGGTCACTCTGATCGTACCATTTCACGAGCCGAACGCCGGTCGGCAGCTTTAGGCTCGCCAGGGCATTGCGAACATCGGTCGCAAGCTGAACTGCGTTGCCGTCGGGCTGCTGGAATACGTTGAGTAGAACCGCTGGCTTGCCATCCTCGCTCACCCGCACCCACTCTGGCACTGTCGATCGGGATACCGTTGCCACGTCACCCAGCCGGACAAGCCCGGCAGCGTCGGACTGGAGAACCACGTTTTTGATTTTGTCTATCGTGTCGGTTGCCGTGTCCGCCACGGCGAGATACAGCCTGTCGTTGTCCTGAATGCGGCCGACCGCTTGAATGGCGTTTGAATTGGCTAGCGCGGCGCTGATATCCGCAAGGCCGAGATTCAGGGTCTCCAGCCTATGAACATCTGCTTCGATCCGAATTTCCTCAGTGGCACCGCCTTGCACGGATACGCGCGCCAGGCCTTGAACGCCGGAGAGCAGGGGTACGATCTGGAAGGTGGCGAGGTCTTTCAGATGAACCCCATCCAGTTTGTCGGACCGCAGCGCATAGGCGATGACGGGGAACACATTCGGGTCCATACGCTCGACGTCGTATACGGTGCCTGGTGGCAATGTCGCGAGAATGCGCGACAGTGCTGCGTCGATCAGGAGTGTCGACGCGGTCATGTCGCGGCCCCAGCCAAAATCCACCGAAACCTGTGCCGACCCGCGTGTCGTCTCCGAGCGGACGTTCCGAACCCCGGGCACGGCCCGAATGGCCTCCTCTACGGGTCTGGTTACCAGGAGAGCCATCTGCCCCGCCGGCCTGTCCCCGGCGTCGAGAGACACGACGACACGGGGAAAGGAGACTTGAGGAAAGAGGCCGACCGCCATGGTTGTCGCGGCAAAGATGCCCGCCAGAACGAGTGCAATGGCGATGAAAATGATCGAGCGGCCATGGCGTTCCAGCGCCGAGATCATGGCTTCGCCGATTCCGGCTTGTCAGTGCGAACAGCCGCCCCATCTGTCAACTGATAGCTGCCCGCGACCGCAACGGGCTGCTTTGCGTTCAAGGGACCGTCAACGGCGACTGAATTACCGTTTTCGCCGCTCACGGTGACTGAAATGAGCTTGGCTTTCGTGCCGTCGATCTGGAAGATGTGAAATCCTCCCGGATTGAGCTGAACGGCTCCGTGGGGCACGATCCAGCCTTTCGCCTCGCCGACGGTAACATCGCCGCGGTAGGCGGCGCCCGGCACGAGTGGCGAAGCCGCGCTGATGTCGACATCGATGAGATGTGATTTCGGATTGACCGCCCGGTCAACGCGCGAAACCTTCCCCCGGAGCGCCGCACCTCCTTGAAGCGGTGTCAGCACCGCCGGCTGCCCGATCTTGATCTTCTCCGCATCCGCAGGCTCGATGCCGCCCGTCACGATGAACCCCGCGTCGCGCACCAGCGTCAGCAAGGTAGCTCCGGCGGTAAGTTGGTCACCCTGCGAAACCGTCACTGCCATGACGATGCCGGCGAACGGCGCCTTTACGGCAAAACGGTGCTTGCCACCGCCGACCGCCAGAAGCGCATCGAGCGCCGCCTGCGCATCCGAGGCGCTTTTGTCCGCCTGTGAGACCTGATCCTTCGTCGCAAGGTGCTGTTCCAGGAGATGACTAAGCCGCTCCTGCTCACTGTTCGCGAGCTTTACGGCGCTGCGGGCCTGCTCGATCGCGCTGATTGCAGCCTCGTTGACCTGGAATACAAGAAGCTCGTCACCCTCTTCGACGTGCTCGCCTGCCGCTACACTGAACTGGGCGACGCTTCCCTGTGCCTGCACGCTGATGCTTCGATTGGCATCCAGTCGCGGGACGGCCGAACCATAGATAGAGAGTACCTGCGGGAGGCTTCCTTGTATTGGAACAACCGTTTCGACGAGAACGCTTGGTTGCTCGTCTGCGTAGCATGCGAACGGCACCACCGCAGCCAAGATGGCCGCTATGAGAAGCGACGTCCTCATCCGGTCGTTCCGCCGGGGACTGTCACACTCGCCGGAAGCGTCACACGCGGCATGCCGGCACCGATCACGGTTGCAAGGCCGACCTCTGCCTCAAGCGTGGTTTGCTCGAGCGAAATCGCCTCCTGCTCTCGCGAGAGACGCGCGGTCAGAATGTCGACATAGCTGCGTTCATCCAGATTGCCGGCCGCGAACGCATCTTTCGCGCTTGCTGCGATCGATCGAGCCTCTCCGAGCCGTGGTTGCAGTGCGGCAAGCTGCCTGCGGACAACGGTTCGCTCGGCAAGGAGCGAGCGCACTTCGCCCACTGCGGCGGTCAGGCGTGCGGAGTATTCGTCGGCAAGCTGTTTGCGTGTAGCGCCCGCGACGGCAATGTTGCCTTGATTGCGATCGAAGATCGGTAGTTCGAAATTCGCCTGCGGACCGAGGGTACCGACGAAGCTCGTGTCACGGCCGCCGGTGAGGCCAATCGACAGGTTGGGAAATTGCGACAGGACAGCAGCGCGCAGCTTGGCCTCGGAGGAGGCGTAGCCGAAGCGGAGCGCGACAAGATCAGGACGACGCTCTGCGAGCGTGGCGAGATCGGCTTTGACGGCACTGGTTGAGACGGCGGGAAGCAGGATCGTCCGGTCGAGAGGGAGGGATATCTCGGGGGCAAGCCCGACAAGCGCATTGAGCTGATGACGCCAGCCCGTCAACTGCCTTTCCAGATCGGCTTCGCTCTTTTCGATATCGCCGACTGCAACCAGGTCGGGGGACAATGTCGCGACCGTCGCATTTCCCTCGGAGATCGCTTTCTTGGTCAGCTCGTATTTTGCGACCAGAGCTTCCCGTGTTTGCTTGATGAGCTGCTTGAGGCGTTCCCCCTCGACGATCTGCACGACCAGCAGACGAGCCTGTCCGAGTGTTTGCCATTCCTGCCAAAGCAGGCTGGCGTTGACCTTCTCCGCATCTGCTTGTGCCGATGCAACATTGGCCCGATAGGTCACGAGCGACCGGATATCCTGGGTCAAGCCCGCGGAATAGCTGTCGGCTAGGCCCGGTCCGGAGATCAGAAACGGATAAGATGCGGATACTTGCGGATTGGGCAGAATTCCCGCTAGCTCGACCTGTGCACGGGAAACGCCGAGTTGGCTGCGTGCGGCAACCAGATCGGGATTGTTCGCAAGGACAAGCCGGTCCACTTCGGCGATCGAGAGCGGATGTAACTTTGAGGGGGCAGCCCGGAGAGTGCCAATGCTGGACGATAGGTGAGGCGTCTGGTCGAGCGGAAGGGGATGGTACGTCGCGCATGCTGGCAGAAGCAGGGAAAATGCCGCAATTCCGGCACTTCGCAACCACGAGCCGTTCCCGCGATCTGAACCAGAAGAAATCAAGCTGCCCCTCATGACGCGACAACGGCATAAAAATACTGCCCACTCACGCAAGCGAACGTAGAGTGTCGGGCAGGATTCCGTGCGTATCTTCCAGAAAGCTGCGGCGCACCTTACGGATCGACAAAGTTGCGGTGGCCCGTTTTACGCAAGATGGGCATGGAACGCCGTCACGACCTGTGCGCCTTTGCCGACGGCGAACATGCCGTCAGTCCATGCACAGGCGCGATATCAAGCCCGGTAAGGCGTTGATCGCTAAGGGGACCTAGCGACACACCGGAAATGGTGGATTTCAATTTCCACCCGACATTGCGCCAACCTGCCGTCGGCCGTTATTCAGCTACCAGCCCGGAATTGCTGCGCAGGACGCGCCGGCACTAACGCTTACCGAACGACCTATGGTGTTGGCGTCTTCGAATCGACGGCCTCCTCCACGAACTCGACGCCGAGTTCCTGGCTGCCGTCCCGCAAAAGCAGGTGCTGCGGTATCCCGTCCGGGCGCAGTCTCGTTTCGACCAGCGGCGAGACGTATTTTCTGCCCGCCTTGCGGCGGTCGAAATCGGCCCGCGCGGCGGCGCGTAGCTTGGCATCTGTCATCAGGTCATAGCCGACGCCGGCCATGACGATGGCAGAATAGATCGAACCCTTGTCGCCGATGGTAGTGCCACCGCAGGCGGTCACCGGCCACGTATGCAGACCGACGCCGATCGGCATGGTCGCGATCGCGAAAAGGCCGGTGGGAGTGTTATAGCTGACATCGCCGACATCGGTTCCACCGCCGGTGGTGATTTCCGGCAGCACCGGCATGATGTCCGACATCAGGCCCGCGTCCGGCAATCCCGTCTCCCGTTGGCAGATCTTAGCGAACTCCTGCTCCTCCACGCTCCATTCCAACGGAAGCGCCGACATATGGGCGTGGATGCGGTTGACCAGTGTTTCGTTTGGCAGCAGATCGTGCAAGCCGAAAAAATGGTCGATCTTGACCTCGGTCTGAGTTGAAGTGGCCGCGCCGTTGGCGACGTCCTTGACCCATTCGGTGACGGTGTTAACGTCCTCGCGATCCTGATCGCGGATCATGATGAAGATTTCGGCGGCGGCAGGGATGACATTGGCCGCAGTGCCTCCGTCCGTATAGATGTAGTGGAGGCGCGTCGTCGGCTTGAGGTGTTCACGCATGAATTGGATGCCGATCCCGAACAGTTCTGCGCCTTTCAGGGCGCTGCGCCCTTCCCAGGGGTCGACGCCGGCATGGGCGGTGCGGCCGCTATAGCGTATCCGCACCATGTTCGCAGCGGCGGTCCGGAGCAGACCCGTCGCATTCATCGGGCCTGGATGCCAGGCCAGGCAGGCGTCGAGTTCGTCGAACAGCCCGTCCCGCGCCATGTAGACCTTCGCGCCCTCGGTCTCCTCGGCCGCGCAGCCGTAGACTCTAATCGTGCCCGGCACCTTCTTGTCGATCATCATCTTCTTCAGTGCGAATGCCGCACCCGTGCAGCCTGCGCCCAGCATGTTGTGGCCACAGCCATGCCCTACTTCCGCGCCCGTGGGGCCAGGCGTCCGGCGCGGCTCCGCCGCATTGCCTAGATCGGGCAGTGCGTCATATTCCGGTAGGAAGCCGATCTTTGGGCCGCCCTCTCCCTGCGACCATTCGGCCAGGAAAGCGGTGGGAATGCCGGAGGTTCCGGTGCTGACAATCTTGAAGCCGGCCTCCTTCAATTCTCGCAGGTGAATCTCTGACGACTTCTCCTCGTGCAACGACAGTTCTGGGGTCTTCCAGACCTCGTGAGATATGCGCAGGATCGCCTCGCGAACCGCCTCAACCGCGTCACGCGCGGCCTTGGCGGATGCAGAGACATCGGCGCCCTCGGCGGCGGCGAGGGAAGGTGGGAGCATTAACGTCGCCGATGACGCCAGCGCTCCAATCAAGAGAGTCCGACGTGAGATTTCATCGATCTGCGCAAAAGATTCATTCCACATGGATTCAAGACCTCTATCGAACGGAACGCATGTCTCCCCACTGGATAGTCCACCGGGCGTTTCGATGAGTAAAGCCTGTTACCGAAAAATGGACACCCAGCCGAGGATCTAGACACTGTGCCTAGTTGAAAGGAAGCTGGTTCGCGCCACACGCATCGCATGCGGCACAGCAGGCTGACTATATCGAGGTGCAATGGGATTCGGATCGATCACCAAAGTTTGCGATCTTGGTCCTCAAGCCGTGCGGACACGTATTAACAACTGATTAATAATGGTTTTCAGCAGGACGAGAGATGTTTCAGTTGCCGCCTGCGGCAGAGGCGGACCATACCACCTGGGTTTGGCTTTTTTCCCAACTAGCTCCTTACCCCAAGTCAACATCAATTTGGTCGCTTATCGACCAGTCGAGGTCGGAGCTTTCGACGCCGGATATGGACTGTGGGGATAGCGCTGGCCGGTTTGGCTCAGCGGAGCGGTACAACCCTGCCTTCAGCAAGCGTCACGCGGCGGTCCATGCGCGCGGCAAGCTCATGGTTGTGCGTGGCGAAGAGCGCCGACAGCCCCGACTGGCGGACCAGCGCCTCGAGCGCCTCGTAGACATAGCTGGCGGTAGCGGGGTCGAGATTGCCCGTCGGCTCGTCGGCGAGCAGGATGAGCGGCGCGTTGGCCACCGCCCGCGCGATCGCCACGCGCTGCTGTTCGCCGCCCGACAGTTCGGCCGGCCGGTGCTCGGCTCGCTTGCCGATCTTCATATAGTCAAGGAGCTGGTTTGCCCGCTCGCGGGCCTCGGCGCGGGAAAGGCCGCGGATGATCTGCGGCATCATGATGTTTTCGACCGCCGAGAATTCGGGCAGGAGATGGTGGAACTGGTAGACGAAGCCGATCTCGTTGCGGCGGATCGCCGTGCGGTCGTCGTCCGAAAGCCGCCCGCAGGCACGATGGTTTACGATCACATCGCCGCCATTCGGCCGTTCGAGAAGGCCGGCGGCATGCAGCATGGTCGACTTGCCCGTGCCGGACGGCGCCACAAGCGCGACCATCTCGCCGCGCTTCAGCGAGAACTCGGCGCCGTTCAGGATCGTCAGCCTCTTCGGCCCCTGGAGGTAGTAGCGCTCCACCGCCTTCAGTTCGAGGACGAGGTCGCCGGCCATCATTCGTACCTCAGAGCTTCGACCGGATCGAGCCGGGCGGCTCGCCATGCTGGAAACAGCGTCGCCAGGAAGGAAAGCGCCAGCGCCATGATCACCACCGATATGGTTTCGCTCGCGTCCATGCGCGCCGGCAACTGGCTGAGGAAATAGAGTTCGGGGTTGAAGAGCGTCGTGCCCAGAAGCCAGGAGAAGAATTCACGGATGCGCTCCACGTTGAGGCAGACGACGACACCCAGCACCACGCCGGCAAGGGTACCGGCGGCGCCGATCGCCGAACCGGCCATAAGGAAGATGCGCATGATCGCGCCGCTGGTCGCGCCCATCGTACGCAGGATCGCGATGTCGCTGCCCTTGTCCTTCACCAGCATGATGAGGCCGGAAATGATGTTCAGCGCCGCCACCAGCACGATCAGGGTCAGGATCATGAACATGACGTTGCGCTCGACTTCGAGCGCCGAGAAGAAGGTCTGGTTGCGCGTGCGCCAGTCGACCAGATAGAGTTCGCGCTTCGCAGCCTGCTCGATCTTCGGCCGCATCTGATCCACGTTGTCGGGATTGTCGAGATAGATCTCGATGGTCTGAGCCTTGTCGCCGAAGTTGAAATAGGCCTGCGCCTCCGTAAACGGCATGAAGATGATCGTGGAATCGTATTCCGACATGCCGATGTCGAAGATCGCCGTGATCTTGTAGGCTTTGACGCGGGGCGTCGTGCCGAATGGCGTCACATCGCCATCGGGCGAGATCAACGTGATCGTGTCGCCGAGTTCCAGCCCGAGATTCTCCGCCATCCTGACGCCGATCGCCACGCCGCCACTTTCGTCGAACCCATCGAGCGTGCCGGATTTGAGTTGCTTGGAAACGAGATCGATCTTCTCAAGATCCGCTTCGCGGATGCCGCGCACCAATGCGCCGGTTCCCGCGCCCACCTTGCCGGAGGCGAGCACCTGTCCCTCCACCAGCGGGATCGCCATCTTGACGCCGGGAACCCCGTCGATCCGCTTGGCGACCGCGTCGTAATCGTCAAGCGGCCGGTCGATCGGCTGCAGGATCAGATGGCCGTTGATACCGAGGATGCGCGTCAGGAGTTCTTCGCGGAAACCGTTCATCACGGCCATCACGATGATGAGCGTGGCGACGCCGAGCATGATGCCGAGGAAGGAGATCGAGGCGATGACGGAGATCACAGTCTCCTTGCGGCGGGCGCGCAGATAACGCCATGCGACCATCCGCTCGAAGAGCGAGAATGGTCCGGCGCCGGCGGTCGGCACGCCGTTCGGCTTGGCCTGCCGCCCGTTCGCTACCGCACCGGCCGCCGCCTGTGTCACGCGCCCTTCTCCAGCGTCGACAGGAGTTCGTCGACCTTCTTGACGTCGCGCTCGCCGGTAGCGCGCTTTTTCACCTCGACCGTGCCGTCGGCCGCGCCGCGCGGGCCGACGATCACCTGCCAGGGGATGCCGATCAGGTCGACGGTGGCGAATTTCGCGCCGGCGCGCTGGTCGGTGTCGTCGTAGAGCACTTCATGTCCGGCCTTCTCATAGGCCGCCTGCAGCTTTTCCGAGAGCGCATCGCAGGCCGTGTCGCCCGGCTTCATGTTGATCAGAACGACATCGAACGGAGCGACGTTCTCCGGCCATATGATGCCGTTCTCGTCATGGCTCGCCTCGATGATGGCCGCGACCAGCCGGCTCGGACCGATGCCATAGGAGCCGCCCGAGGCGAAATGCTCCTTGCCGTCCGGCCCGGTGACGCTGGCGCCCATCGGCTTGGAGTATTTCTCGCCGAAATGGAAGATATGGCCGACCTCGATGCCGCGCGCGGAAAGCCGCTCCGTCTCCGGCACCTTCTCCCACGCGCTTTCCTCATGCATGTCGTCCGTCGCCGCATAGGGCCGCGTCCATTCGGCGACGATGCCGGCAATCTCCGCATCGTTGGAGAAATCGGTATCGGCGCCCGGCACCGGAAGCGACAGGAACTCGCGGTCGCAGAACACCGCGCTCTCGCCCGTGTCGGCCAAGATGATGAATTCATGGGAAAGGTCGCCGCCGATCGGGCCGGTGTCGGCCCGCATCGGGATCGCCTGCAGGCCCATGCGCGTGAACGTCCTGAGATAAGCGACGAACATGCGGTTATAGGCGGCGCGGGCGCCCTCATAGTCGAGATCGAAGGAATAGGCGTCCTTCATCAGGAATTCGCGCGATCGCATGACACCGAAGCGCGGCCTCACCTCGTCGCGGAACTTCCACTGTATGTGATAGAGATTGAGCGGCAGGTCCTTGTAGGAGCGCACATAGGCGCGGAAGATTTCCGTCACCATCTCCTCATTGGTCGGCCCGTAGAGCATGTCGCGCTCGTGCCGGTCCTTGATGCGCAGCATCTCCTTGCCGTAATCGTCGTAGCGGCCGCTCTCGCGCCACAGATCCGCCGACTGGATGGTCGGCATGATGATTTCGAGCGCCCCGGCACGGTTCTGCTCCTCGCGGATGATCCGGGTGACCTTGTCGAGCACCCGCTTGCCAAGCGGCAGCCAGGAGAAGCTGCCGGCCGCCTGCTGGCGGATCATGCCCGCGCGGAGCATGAGGCGATGGGATATAATTTCCGCTTCGCGGGGATTCTCTTTGAGGATGGGCAGGAAATAGTGCGACAATCGCATGGATGGGCCCCGAGGTCCTTGTGACAAACTGAAAAATGCGGGCCGGCGGAATCGGCGGCGTTCGTGCGGGAATTTCACGCGCTTCATAGCCATTTCAAGGCGGCCTGGGAACCCGAGCGCGGTGCGGCCCTTTCGTGCACGGCGTCTGGCTGCACGATAAGCATCGCGTGCCTCTGAATTGTGCAGCGCAGCACATCAAAGGCCCTTTCAGCGCAATATTTTCCGTGACAATCCGCTCAGGATTGGTCTAAGGTTTTCCGATAACCGAGGGAATGGAAACAAATCCACTCCCCCTACGCGGTCAAAGTCTTGGGAGGATGCGATCCTGGCGCGGTGATGCGCAGCCGCCGGGAAACCGGAAATAGGATCGGACGCGTTTATCTCGCAAGGCTTCGTGCCTTGCTTTTTTTTGCCCGGATGAACCCTTCGCACAGCGGGAAGATATCCCTCCCGCCGCTCTCGTTTCTGCCACCGCTATTGCCATGGCTTTGGACGGTCGGAGAGTTGAGGTATTTTCGTCATCCTCGGGCCTGTCCCGAGGATCTACCTCGGATAGTGCAATTGCGGCTGTTTTGGTGAAACGACAGGCCGATTTTCACCGCGATGACTGGCATCTACGACAGATCCTCGGGACAAGCCCGAGGATGACAAGGGTGACATTGGCCACGCCAATCGACCGTGCCCCGATAGCCCTCCGCCTCAGCCCAGCGGCGCGTTGAGGCGCGTATCCTTGGTGATGATACCGCCGCGATCGCCGATTTCGATCGAGCCGTAACGCTGCTTGAAGCATTCCGGCAGCGGCCGGTCGCCGGGCGCCGAAAGCCATAGCCGCAGCATATGCCGGCGCTTCTCCGGTTCCGGCCAGTCGAGGAAGCCCATGCGGTCGTGCAGCATGGAATGGTTGTAGACGAATTGCAGGTCGCCCGGCTTCAGCCGCATGACGAGATGCAACTCCGGATCGTTGGCGAGACTGTCGAAGAGATCGAGCGCTTCGACATGCCGATCCGTCAGGCGCATGGCGTCGGGGAAGCGCTGGGCGCTGTCGATATATTGCCGCTGGTACATGCCGGTCAGGTGGCCGCAGTACCAGTTGAGCACGGGTATCTCGAAATAGGGCTTCTGGCCTTCCGGTATCTCGCCGCGCCGGTCGGTGGCGATCGGGTCGAAGAGAAGCGGCACGAGGTCCGGCCGGCGCTTCTGCATCTCGTTGTAGATCGTGACGGTGCTGACCAGCAGCGACTCCCCGCCCTCTTTCGCGTCCTTCAGGCAGAGCAGGCCGACGACATCTGCGGAATCGGTGTGGAAGGTCTGCCGCTCGGCCGTCTGGTAGATGCGGGTATTCGTGTCCTTCGCATTGGCGCCGGTGTCGCGCACATGGCCGAGAATATGGCCCTTGGCGTTCTGCGAGCGTGCGCTTCCGAGATGCGAGCCGACGCCGCAGAAGATCGTTGCCGCGAGTTCCCGCGAATAATTCTCCGCCGGAAGCCCGCGCAACACCTCGAACCCGATCCCCTCGACCAGCTTTTCGCGTAGCGCCGCCAGATGACCGGCAAGGCGCGGCAGGGGAAAATCTTCCTTCCTCAGCGCGCCGATATCGTCGGTCCGCGCAAGATAGGCCTGGCCGGCCGCCTCCAGTTCGGCAATGTCTTCGCTCGAAAGCTCGACCAGCCAGCGTTCCTTGTGCCGGGCCATTTCCTCGCCGATCCATGCGGCGGGGGAATCGATGAGAGGTGGTGGCATTTCCATGGCGTGTTCCTCCGACGGCCCGTTCTTTTCGATCGGCGGGCCCGTTCGCCAGATTGCTGCATTTCGGCGTTCAATGGCAATCCAAATGTCGCATGGCGCCATTTTGGCCCGGATGTGGGACCATTGCGGTGCCCGCCCGTCGGCGCTACCACTTCCTTCCTTTTTGACGGAGCATCCCCATGCCTGAAACCGTGACAGCCGCGATGGTCGTGATCGGCGACGAAATTCTTTCCGGACGAACCAAGGACAAGAATGTCGGCCACCTTGCGGACATCATGACGGCGATCGGCATCGACCTTAAAGAGGTGAGGATCGTCCCCGACGAGGAAGACGAGATCGTCGCCGCCGTCAACGCGCTGCGCGCCCGCTATGCCTATGTCTTCACGACAGGCGGCATCGGCCCGACGCATGACGACATCACGGCCGACGCGATTTCCAAGGCTTTCGGCGTGCCCTGCGACTACGACGCCAAGGCGCTCGCCATGATGGAAGCAGCCTATGTCAAGCGCGGGCTTGAAATGACGGCCGCGCGCAAGCGCATGGCGCGCATGCCGGTCGGCGCAAAGCATATCCACAACCCCATTTCCACCGCACCGGGTTTCCAGGTCGAGAACGTCTACGTCATGGCCGGAGTCCCCTCGATCTTCCAGGCGATGCTGGACAGCGTCGTGCCGACACTGAAAACCGGGCAGAAGCTGCTCTCGGCGACCGTTCATTGTCCGTATGGCGAGGGCGCGGTGGCCGAAGCGCTCGCCGCCATCCAGAAGGCGCATCCCGACACGATCATCGGCTCCTATCCGAAATCCTTCGAGGGCAAGTTCTCCACCGATCTCGTCATCCGCTCGCGCTCGCCCGAAGCGCTGGCCGCCGCCGAAGCCGATGTCGCCGCCATGGTGGCGGGGCTCGGCAAGGCCGCATGACGACGGTTGTCGAGGCTGAATGCTGCGTCGCCGGCGGTGGGCCGGCGGGCATGATGGCGGGCTATCTTTTCGGCCGCGCCGGGGTGAAAACGGTCGTACTGGAGAAGCACGGTGATTTCTTGCGCGATTTCCGGGGGGACACGGTGCATCCCTCGACGCTGGAGATCATGCATGAGCTTGGCCTTGCCCAAGAACTCCTGAAACGCCCGCACGAGAAAATCGAGCGCCTCGGCGGCAATTTCGGCGACACGCATCTGCGCATCGCCGACTTCTCCGGCATCAAGGCGCATTATCCCTTCATCGCGCTCATGCCGCAGTGGGATTTCCTCGATTTCCTTGCCCATGCGGCGAAAAACCTGCCGTCGTTCTCGCTCAGGATGAATACCGAGGCGACCGGTCTCATCGAGGAAAACGGCCGCGTCGCCGGCGTCCGCGCCAACGGGCCGGAAGGCGAAATCGAGATCAGGGCCAGGCTCACCATCGGTGCGGACGGCCGCCACTCCACCATACGCGAGGTGAGCGGGCTCAAGGTCACCGATATCGGCGCGCCGATCGACGTGCTCTGGTTCCGCATCGACCGCGACCCCGACCAGGGCGAGGACGTTCTGTTCAACGCGGCCGCCGGCCGGATCGTGGTCACCATCGACCGCGGCGACTATTGGCAATGCGCCTTTGTCATCGCCAAGGACGAAGCACCGAAGATACGTGCCGCCGGCCTCGACGCCTTCCGGCTATCGGTCGTCGATGCCGTGCCGTGGCTTTCTAGCCATATCGACCAGATCGCAAGCTGGGACGACGTAAAGCTGTTGACCGTCACCGTCGACCGGCTGGAGAAATGGTCACGGCCGGGACTGGTGATGATCGGCGACAGCGCGCATGCCATGTCGCCTGTCGGCGGCGTCGGCATCAACCTCGCCATACAGGACGCGGTGGCCACGGCCAATCTGCTGGCCGGCCGCCTCGCCGCCGGAGCGCTTTCCGACGCGGATCTGGATCGGGTGCGGGAACGCCGGCTCTGGCCAACGCGGATCGTCCAGTTCGTTCAGGTCCAGGCGCATCGCCTCATCCTGACGCCCCTGCTGGAAAACAGGCAGCGCGAGCCACGGCCGCCGCTTCCCGTCCGTATCCTGTCCGCCCTCCCCTGGTTGCAAAGGCGTTTCGCGTCGTGGGTCGGCCTCGGCGTTCGGCCCGAGCATGTCCGCTCGCCGCGCGCCAGTTGATGGGGATCAAGTTCCTGCGAGCCGATACGTGTTAAGATCGCTACAAGTCTCAGGAGAATGACGATGCCGTTCAAGACCCTTGCCGCCGTCCTCCAGTCGCCCGCCGACGCCGGACGCGTGCTTGATTTTACCGTTCCGTTCGCGTCGAAATACGGTAGCCACGTAGTCGGGATCCATGCCGAAGCGATACCGCTCCCCTATCCGTCGCCGACGGGAGTGAGCTCCGATCTCGTGTTCCTCGAGGCAACCGCCGAAGCGAACCGCAAACGCTCCGCGGAGATCGAGAAACTCTTCCGGTCACGGGCGGACGCGGAAGGGATATCCGCCGAATGGCTGAGCGTGGAAACGTTCATGGGCGACAGCGCCCAGCCCGCCTTGGCCAATGCGCGCGCGTCCGATCTCGTGATCGCCCAGCAGGTCGATCCGGAATCCGTCGCCGGCGACACGGGCGGCATCGAGACGCTTCTCTTCGAGAGCGGAAGGCCGGTCTTGCTCATCCCCTATGCCGGAGCGGTTCCGGCCCATATCGGGCGTGTGCTGGTGGCCTGGAACGGCTCGAAGGAATCGGCGCGCGCCACATTCGACGCCCTTCCCTTCCTGCACGCTGCGGACGAGGTAGAGCTTCTGCTCATCGACAAGGACGCGGAGTCCGAAGAAGGCTGGGCCGGCGGCGCCAAGATCGCGGAGACACTGGCCCGCCATGGCCTGAAGGTCGAGGTAAGGGACGAGACGGCCGCCGGCACGCCGATCGGCGCCATCATCGGCAACAGGGTGGCGGAAACCGGCGCCGACCTTCTCGTTATGGGTGCCTATAGCCGCTCGCGGCTCAGCGAATGGCTGTTCGGCGGCGCAACGAGAACCGTTCTCGAATCCATGCCCGCGCTCACGCTGATGTCACGATAGCGGGAAACCGGCGCGGCGCGACGGACTGGCGTTCCGGTGTCCGGACCGCTATGAGCGGGTATGATACGCATCGCATGCCGAATCATCGGGTGGCTCATCCTTCTCGCAATCGTTTTCGCGACGGTCTCGCCGATCGGCCTCAGGCCGCGGCTGGGATACGGTCCCGATTTCGACCGTTTCGTCGGCTTTCTCGTGTCTGGGCTGTTCCTGGGATTCGGCTATCGGCGCCGCTGGCTTTGGATGGTCGGCATCATCGCCGTCGCGGCGTTCGGCATCGAGACCCTGCAATATCTGACGCCGGATCGCCACGCCAGGTTCTGGGACGCCACGGTAAAGGCGAGCGGCGGCATCCTCGGCGTGCTCGCAGCGCATATGGTCCTCGTCCTGGGCACGTCCTGACCAACGCTGACTTTCACTTGGCGAGCCGCGTATCCGGTCGATCACCGGGTTCGACAAGGAAATCGCTGGCTTGCAAAGCGCGGCGCCGAAACTTCCTGAACGGAGAAAAAGACAGGGCGGTAACGGCGCCAACGGCATGGAAAAGGACGTCCATCGCGCTATGGTCTAACCAGAGCGGGTGGCCGGGAAACGGAAAGGAATGCCCGATGCCGTCCGACATGAAAGGCGAACCGCCCTGCATCTATCCAACCTTCCGTTATCGCGATCCGTCCGCGATGATCGATTTCCTGTGCCGGGCATTCGGCTTCGCCGTGCGCGTGAAATATGGCGAGGGCAGCGAGATCCAGCACGCCGAGCTTGAACTCGGCTCCTCCATCATCATGCTCGGCGCCGTACGCGATGACGAATACGGCACCATTGTCGGCGTTCCCGGCGAGAATGCCGGCAAGTCGATCTATGTGGCCGTGGGGGATACGGATTCCATCTACGCGAAGGCCAAGGCGGCAGGCGCGGCGATCCTTCGCGAGCCGTATGACACCGATTACGGCAGCCGCGACTTCATGTGCCGCGATCCGGAGGGCAATGTCTGGTCGTTCGGCACTTACTGGCCGAAGGTCGGCGAAAAGCCGCTTTGATCAACGTGCGGCTGCCAGCAGCGCGTCGCAATCCAGCTGCGCTTCAAGCGTGTCGGCGATACTATCGAGCGCGTTTTCAACCGCAGCGCGGTAGTCGATGCTTCCATGATGGGCGCCGAGGCTTTCGAGGAATTCTTTCCTGAATGCATCGGCGGTGAACAAGCCGTGGAGATAGGTGCCGAAAACCTTGCCGTCCGGCGATGTCGCGCCCTCACCGGCCCCGTCGACCAGCGCAACCGGGCGCAGGCAATCCGCCCCCTCCGTCCGCCCCATATGGATTTCATAGCCTTCCAGCGGTGTATCGAAGCGGACCGACTGCGCCGCCGTGTTGCGGACGGTCTTCTGCGCTGCCATCACGGTGTCGACATCGAGCATGCCAAGCCCTTCGGCCTTGGTCGCCGCACCTTCAATGCCGTCCGGATCGGAGACGCTTCGGCCGAGCATCTGATAGCCGCCGCACAGGCCGACGATATGACCGCCGCGCCGCCGATGCGTCGCGAGATCGCGGTCCCAGCCATTCGCGCGGAAATGCGCCAGATCGGCGATGGTCGATTTCGATCCGGGGATGACGACAAGGCCGGCATCGGCCGGCAAGCGCTTGCCTGGAGGCACGAAGACGACTTCGATGCCGGGCTCGGCGCGGAGCGGGTCGAGATCGTCGAAATTGGCGATGCGGCCGAGCATCGGGACGGCCACCTTGAGCGCGGACGAATGCCCTTCGGCGAGTCGTTCGAGGACGACGGAATCCTCGGAAGGCAGGTGCGCGGCGTCTCTCAGCCACGGCACCACGCCGAAGCAAGGCCAGTTCGTGTAGTCGCCGATGGCCGTCAGCCCATCATCGAACAGCGAAACGTCGCCGCGGAACTTGTTGACGAGATATCCGACGATCATCCGCCGGTCCTCCTCCGGCAGGATGTGGTGGGTCCCGACCAAAGAGGCGATCACCCCGCCCCGATCGATGTCGCCGACCAGCACCACCGGCACGTCCGCGCGGGTGGCGAAGCCCATATTGGCGATATCGCGGTCGCGCAGATTGATCTCCGCTGGCGAGCCCGCCCCTTCGACCACGACGAGATCGGCGTCCTTCCCCACCTCACCCCACGATTGCATCACCGCGTCGAGCAGCCTGCCTTTCAGCGTCTGGTAGTCGCGCGCGCCGGCTTCGCCGAAGACCCTACCCTGCACGATCACCTGCGCGCCGACATCGCTCTGGGGCTTCAGGAGGACCGGGTTCATGTGGATGGTCGGAGCGACCCCGCAGGCAAGCGCCTGCAGCCACTGCGCGCGGCCGATCTCGCCCATTTCCGCGCTGCCGGGGATTTCGGCGACGGCGGCGTTGTTCGACATGTTCTGCGGCTTGAACGGGCGTACCGAAAGCCCGCGTCGACGCGCTACCCGGCAAAGCCCGGCCACCAGCACCGTCTTGCCGACGTCCGAGCCGGTTCCCTGCAGCATGATGGTGCGGGCCCTGCTCAACTCGCTTCTACCCTGCCGGTGATCGTCGAGCGCGCGGCAAGCTGGCCGCCGCGCCAGAGATAGAGCGCCAGAAGCGGTTCCTCCCTGGTTTTCATCGCATGGCTGACATCGGAAGGATGATGGATAAACGCGCCCGCGGGGCGCTCGACATACGGCCCGTCGCCCTTCCGCCACATCGCGCGCCCGCTCAGCGGCACATAAATCTCTTCCGCGGCATGATGGTGGTCCGGATAGTGAAGGTTCGGGCCAAGGATCAGGAAGCCACCGGCCATCCTGTCATTGACGAAATGCCCGCGCGTCCCGAACAATTCCAGCCAGCCATAATTGTCGATGAAGTGCCGGCCGAAATCCGCCTCCACATAGGTCTGCCCCCAATGGAGGGCGTTTCGGTTTTCCGCGAGCAGGCGAACTACCTCCCGCACTTCTTCGCCTGCTATCGAAGAAATCCGGTCAAGGTGGCGGAGGCACGGCAGCGGCTTGGAAGAGAGCAACCGCTCTTCCATCGACCAATCCACAACATCGAGAAAACGCGCAAGCCCAGGCTTCTCGAAACCGGTGAGATATTCACGCGTCTTCGCCAGCAATCTTCGTTGAACGTCCGGCTCCATGGCGCTTGCGTGCACAGCCTCTTTGCAGACGCCCGCGTTGCGGAACGCCGACGATGGTTTAGACTGGCGGAAGGTCGAGGAGCAAGCGGAAGCAGGGAGGTTGTCATGGACGTCGTTGCCGACAAGGCCGCAGGCCAGTTCGAACTGAACGATGACCAGCGCGCCATCCGCGAGATGACCAGGGACTTCGCTGCCGAGCGGGTCGCGCCCTATGCGCTCGACTGGGACAAGGAGCGCTTCTTCCCGTCCGCTATCATTCGCGAAACCGGCCCGCTCGGCTTCGGCGGCATCTATATCGGCGAGGATGTGGGCGGTTCCGGATTGGGTCGGCTCGATGCAGTGCTGATCTTCGAGGCGCTCGCCGCCGCCTGCCCCGCCTTCGCCTCCTTCATCTCCATCCACAACATGGCTGCGTGGATGATCGACAAATTCGGCGACGAGGCCCAGCGTCAGCGCTTCCTGCCGAAACTCACCTCGATGGAATGGCTCGCAAGTTACTGCCTGACGGAACCGGGCTCCGGGTCGGACGCCGCGGCGCTCAAGACGCGCGCGGTCAGGAGCGGCGGTAATGGCAGCGACTATGTCCTGAACGGCGCCAAGCAGTTCATTTCGGGCGCCGGCGATTCTGACGTCTATGTCGCAATGGTGAGGACCGGCGAGGACGGCCCGAAAGGCGTCTCTACGCTGGTCATTCCGAAGGATGCACCCGGCCTTTCCTTCGGAGGGATCGAAAGCAAGATGGGCTGGCACATGCAGTCCACCCGGCAGGTCATCTTCGAGGACTGCAAGGTGCCGGCGGAAAACCTGCTTTCGGGCGAAGGCGTCGGCTTCAAGATCGCCATGGCCGGGCTGGACGGCGGCCGCCTCAACATCGCCGCCTGCTCGCTGGGCGGCGCGCAGTCGGCCCTCGACAAGGCGCTTGCCTACGCACATGAACGGCAGGCTTTCGGTCGGACGATCGACCAGTTCCAGGCGTTGCAATTCAAGCTCGCCGACATGGAGACGAACCTGCAGGCCTCGCGCGTGCTGCTCTACAGCGCCGCCTCGAAACTCGACCGCAAGGCGCCCGATGCGACCAAATGGTCGGCCATGGCCAAGCGCTTCGTCACCGACGCCTGCTTCGATGTCGCGAACGACGCGCTGCAGATCCATGGCGGCTATGGCTATCTGCACGATTACGGCGTCGAGAAGCTGGTACGCGACCTCCGCGTCCACCAGATCCTCGAAGGCACGAATGAAATCATGCGCGTGATCATCGCGAGGGATTTGATAGGAAGGCAGTAGGGCAATAAGGCAGTAGGGCATTAGGTAAAAATGCTTGACCGCCCGCTAGGCGCTCGCAACCCTACTGCCCTACTGCCCTACTGCCCTACTGCCCTACTGCCCTACTGCCCTACTCAGGAGACTTGAAAAATGACCAGCATCGCATTCATCGGCCTCGGCAATATGGGCAACCCCATGGCCGCCAATCTGGTCAAGGCGGGGCACGATGTGCGTGGCTTCGATCTGGTCCCGGAAAACCTCAAAGTCGCACGCGACAACGGCGTCACCGTCATGGCAAACGCGCCGGCAGCCGTGAAGGATGCTGAAATCGTCATCACCATGCTGCCGGCCGGGAAGCATGTGCTCTCCGTCTATGAGGACATCGTCGCCAAGGCCGCCAAGGGCACGCTCTTCATCGATTCCTCCACCATCGATGTCGGCTCTGCCCGGCAGGCGCACGCGACCGCCGCGAAGCATGGCATGCTGTCCGTCGATGCGCCGGTTTCGGGCGGCGTCGGCGGCGCGACGGCGGGCACCCTGACCTTCATGGCCGGCGGTTCCAAGGAAGCCTTCGCCAAGGCCGAGCCGATCCTCCAGCCGATGGCCGGCCGCATCGTCCATTGCGGCGAAGGCGGCGCCGGGCAGGCCGCCAAGATCTGCAACAACATGATCCTCGGCATTTCGATGATCGGTGTCGGCGAAGCCTTCGTGCTGGCGGAAAAGCTCGGCCTGTCGCACCATGCGCTTTTCGACGTCGCCTCCACCTCGTCGGGCCAGTGCTGGTCGCTGACGACCTATTGCCCGGTGCCCGGCCCGGTCCCCACCTCGCCCGCCAACAATGGCTACAAGCCCGGTTTCGCCGCGGCCCTCATGCTGAAGGACTTGAAGCTCAGCCAGGAGGCGGCGCAGGCCGCAGGCGCCGCAACGCCGCTCGGCGCCGAGGCGGCGCAGCTCTACGCGCTCTTCAACCAATCGGGGCACGCGGGCGACGATTTCTCCGGCATCATCAACTTCCTGCGCGGCAGACAGGAATAAGGGTCATCCATTCCTACGCACGGCCCGGACAAGCCCGTTTCAGCGCAACGATTCGCCCATTTCTTTCATGGACTTGCCGGCATCGCCCATGGGTTGCAAAAGCAGCCGAAGGGCTCATTTTTTCGCCTGAGAGGCTAACAAAAAACGCCATGTTTAGGTTTGCTTAAGTTCCTGATAACCGCACGGTAACGATGTCGCCTTAGAACGGATGGCGAGGCGGAAATTCGCAGCCCGCCCGCCGCTCCGGATCAGGTCTTGCGTACCGGAGCCGTATCTTTCGCAGCGTATCTTGTACGCGAAGGGCCATGCGTATCTGGCAAAGCCGCGTTCGTCCGGATGGAGGAACGCGGTTTTTCCATTTCAGGCGCGTCAGCTCCGCGGCTTCAGATTCTCTGGATCGTAGAGCGGCTTGTAGCCGACCGCCGCTACCTCGACAGGATAGGTTTCGCCGAAATACTCGACATCGAGCTTGCGCCCCTCCTGGCAATAGGCCCAGGGCAGATAGGCGAGCGCGATGTTCCTGCCGAGCGTCGGCCCGTAGGCGACCGAGGTCGTATAGGAGCGGCGGCCGAGTTCGTCCACCAGCGTCTCGCCTGTCTCTGGGTCCATGACCGGCATGATGCCCACCGGATAGCGGGCGACGCCCTTCTTGTCCGTATTCTCCGTCATCACCAGCGTGCACAGCATCGCCGGCTGGTGCTCGCGGGCACGGTATTCGGCATGCTTCGCCTTGCCGCGGAAATCGGCCTCCTTGACCTTCGGGCGGGCAAGGTCGGCCTCGTAGAGATTGTATTCCGTCAGGAGGTCGGCGTTCTGCAGGCGCAGGCTCTTCTCCATGCGGCGCGTATTGGCGTAGGTCTCGACGCCGAAGGCCATAACACCGGTCGAGCGCAGCGCGTCCCAGACGGCGAGCCCGTCTTCGTAGCGCATGTGCAGTTCCCAGCCCTGCTCGCCGACATAGGAGATGCGGAAGGCCATCACGTCCTTGCCGGCGATGCGGATCGTGCGGATCGCGGCGAAGGGGAAATTCTCCGGTGCCAACCCCTCCGGGTCCTCCACCACCTTCTGCAGCGTGGTCCGTGCATTCGGTCCCCAGCAGCCGATGGTGACGTATTTGTCCGTGACGTCGGTGACGGTCACGTCGAAGCCTTTGTCCTGCGCGACGCGCTTCACATAGTTGAAATCGCGCGGGCCGGCGTCGGCGCCGTCGACGATACGGCAACGGTCCGCCAGGCGGATGACCGTCAGATCGGCACGCACCATGCCCTCATCGTCGAGGAAATGGGTGTAGATGCCCTTGCCTATATTGGCATCGCCGTCGATCCTTGCCGCGCACAGCCATTCCATCAGCGCGACATGGTCGGGCCCGGTCACTTCGAACATGTAGAAATGCGACAGGTTGACGATGCCGCAATCCTCGCTCATCGCCAGATGCTCGGCATTGGAGACGCGCCAGAAATGGCGGTTGTCCCATTCGTTCTCGCGCACCGGCACGCGGTTGCCGTATTTCTGCAAAAGATGCTCGTTGGCGGCGTAGCCGTGGGCGCGCTCCCAGCCGCCGAGTTCCATGAAATAGCCGCCCAGTTCTTTCTCGCGTTCATAGAAGGGCGAGCGGCGGATGTTACGGCCGGTCGCGTAGGGCTCGCGCGGATGGACGGCGGGATTGTAGACCTTCTGCGCCGCCTCGCCGCAACGCCCCTCGACGAATTTCTCCTCCGTCTGGTGCGGATAGAAGCGGGCATAGTCGATCTGGTGGTGGTCGATATGGGTGCGTCCGTCCGTCATCCAGTCGGCGACCAGCTTGGCCATGCCGGGTGCGTCCTTGACCCAGATAGCGACGGCGTACCAGAGCCCCCTCGCCTTCTGGCTCTCGCCGATCGAGGGGCCGCCATCGGCCGTCACCTGCAATAGCCCGTTGAAGGAGCGGCGCTCGTCATAGCCGAGTTCGCCAAGGATCGGCGTCAGCTCGATCGCCTTCTCCAGAGGCTCCATGATTTGTTCCATGTCGAGGTCGCGCTGCGACGGCGACAATCGCGCCTGGTCCTTCTCCAGAAGCTCGCGCGGATGGACGAGGCGCGGGTTCGTCTCCTCGTAGTAACCCCATTCAATCATGCCGCCTTCCGACGTCGTCGGATCGCCGGTGTCGCGCATATAGGCGGAATTGCCCTGGTCGCGCATGAGCGGCCAGCCGATCTCCTTGCCGGTGCCGGCGAATTCCGTATAGGGGCCGAAGAAGGTCAGCGGGTGATCGATCGGCATGACCGGCAGATCCTCGCCCGCCATCTCGGCGATCAGCCGGCCCCACAGGCCGGTGCAGACGACCACGTAATCCGCTTCGATCGTCCCGCGATCGGTGACCACGCCCCTGATGCGGCCGTTCTCGATGACAAGCGATTTCGCCGGTGTGTTGGCGAAGGCCCTCAGCTTGCCGGCCTTTTCCGCCTGGTCGACCAGCTTGCCTGCGACGGTCTGCGAGCGGGGGATGACGAGGCCGGCATCCGGGTCCCACATGCCGCCCTGCACCTTGTCTTCCTCGATGAGCGGGAATTTTTCCTTGATCTCGGTGGGGCCGACCAGCCGCACATTGGTGCCGAAGGCCTTGCCCGACACGACCTTGCGCCTGATCTCGTCCATACGCGGATCATCGCCGACGCGCGCCACCTCCAGCCCGCCGACGCGGGCGTAATGGCCCATCTTCTCATAAAAATCGACGGAATAAAGCGTCGTCCAGCAGGACAGGAAGTCGTGGCTGGTCATGTAGCAGAAGTCGGAGGCGTGCGCGGTCGAGCCGATATCGGTCGGGATACCGGACTTGTCGATGCCGACGATGTCGTCCCAGCCGCGCTCGACCAGATGGTGAGCGACCGAGGCGCCGACGATGCCGCCCAGCCCGATGATGACGACCTTCGCCTTTTTCGGAAATTCCGCCATTGCCCGCTGCTCCGGATTCAAACTGCGGGAAAACTATAGATCGGTGCGGCGCGATTGCAGCCTGTTTGCGACATGACGCAAAAGGCCCGCGACTCGCGCCGCACCTGCTATCGTTTAGTTCCGTTCCTTGTCGACCAGCTTGTTCTTGGAGATCCACGGCATCATGCCGCGCAGCTTCTCGCCGACCTCCTCGATCTGGTGGCTGTCGTTCAGGCGGCGCGTCGCCTTGAAGCGGGCGAGGCCGGAACGGTATTCCTGCATCCATTCCGACGTGAACTTGCCGCTCTGGATATCCTTCAGCACGCGCTTCATCTCCGCCTTGGTGTCGGCGGTGATGATGCGCGGGCCGGAGACGTACTCGCCCCATTCGGCGGTATTGGAGATCGAGTAGTTCATGTTGGCGATGCCGCCCTCATAGATCAGGTCGACGATCAGCTTCACCTCGTGCAGGCACTCGAAATAGGCCATTTCCGGCGCGTAGCCGGCCTCGACCAGCGTCTCGAAGCCGGCACGGATGAGTTCGACCAGACCGCCGCAGAGCACCACCTGCTCGCCGAAGAGGTCGGTCTCGCACTCTTCCTGGAAGGTCGTCTCGATGACGCCGGAACGGCCGCCGCCGATGGCCGAGGCGTAGGACAGGCCGAGATCAAGCGCGTTGCCCGACGCGTCCTGCGCGACCGCGACAAGGCAGGGCACGCCACCGCCGCGCTGATATTCCGAGCGCACCGTATGGCCGGGACCCTTCGGCGCCACCATGATGACATCGACGGTCGCTTTCGGCTCAATCAGGCCGAAATGGACGTTGAGGCCGTGGGCGAAGGCGATCGCGGCGCCGTCGCGGATATTCGGCGCAATCTCGTTCTTGTAGATGTCGCCCTGAAGCTCGTCCGGCGTGGCCATCATCATGAGATCGGCCCATTTGGCGGCGTCGGCGACCGACATCACCTTGAAACCGTCGGCCTCCGCCTTCTTGGCGGTGGCAGAGCCCGGACGCAGTGCGACGGCCACTTCCTTGACGCCGGAATCCTTCATGTTGAGCGCATGCGCCCGGCCCTGGCTGCCATAGCCGATGACGACGACCTTCTTGCCCTTGATGAGATTGAGATCGGCGTCGCGATCGTAATAGACTCGCATTCCTGTTTCCTTCCTTTCGAGACAGTGGCCGGATCACGCCGGCCGGTTTTGTGCTCCGTAAAGAGCGAGGAACTGCCGCGTGGCCTCGGCCGCATCGCCGATGACCTCCGCTTCAGTCAATTTCATCCGGTCGCCAAGCAGCAACCGCATCTGCACGTCGCGGGCGACCAGCCCGAAGAATGTGCGAAAGGCCGCTTCCGCATCGCCGAAGGCAAGAAGTTCCTTCTCGCGCCCCGCTTCAAGCACCGGCTTCAGTCGCCGCGCAAGGGCAAAGCGGCCATTTTCGAGCACGATCGCACCGAGGCCGGGCTTGTCGGATCCGGCATGTGCGACCGCCAACCGGTTGAGCGCGATCGAGGTCGGGCTGGAGACGACGCGCAGCCAGTCGGCGGCGAAGCCTTCCAGCGCGGCAGTCAGCCTGGCAAGATCGAGCCTTGCGCGATCGACCGGCTCGACGCGCACCTTCGATGCCTGCCATTGGACCGTCGCGGTTAGGAGGCCGTCGCGGTCGCCGAACCATTTATAGAGTGTCTCCTTGGAGCAGCTCGCCCGCCGCGCCACGCCGGCCATGGTGAGTTGGTCGCCCGCCTCCATCAGGAGCGCGAGCGCTGCGTCGAGCACGTCCTTCTGGCGCTCCGTGAGCTGATCCATCTCCATTGCGGCTATCCGGATTAGTCCGTACCGTACGTTACGGTACTGTTCTTGATTAAGATAATATAGCCTTCAAGGCAAGCATACTCGGGAAAGACGGGCGGCCGCAGGCTCTAAGCAAATTACGTGCGTCCTTACGGCCGCCCGCCCGGCGATTTCCGTTCCCGCCTGTTCCGCTGCTCCCGAGCCTCACCCTGAACCTGCCGAAGGGTCGCTCCGATCAGGTTCAGTGCTCGTCCCGGGGTCTGTGTGCCTCTTTCCGGCACGCAGGGGTCATAGTGCCCCCAGGGGAACCTCCAGGCGGGACCTCCCCGGCCTTGATGCCACGTCAGCATCACGGCGGAGGCGCCGGACCCTCCCCACGCAACCACCGTCATGATCGGTGTTCCCGATGGGAGGAACCGACGGGGAGCATGCCTGAGGGACCGGAGGCAAACAGGCGCAGATCTATTCACGTCCTCTCCAGCCCGGCAGCTTAATCCAGCGGTTTCCCATATGTGGGTCAGGTCGAAGATAGCCGATCAGGCAAAGAACACAGATACCCAACCCGACAACCGGATATCGCAATGCGATCGCCGCGGCTCCACCGAAAAAGCATAATGTCATGATAGCGCGGAAACGCATGATCTTCCGCTCATGTAGCGGAGCCTCGTTGCCGGAGCCGGGTCCGACAAGTTCCCAGATCAGACAGATATACGTCGCGTTCACGAGGAAAAATACCGCCGCGTAAAAGGCGACTGGCTGGGGCGCAAGCTCACTCACAGCCATCCATGCTGTAGCGAGCGGAAGCAGCGACATGGAAAATAGGTGAGCAAAATTGAACCATAAGAGCCGATGAGTCGCTTCCGTGGCATAGCGCATCAGATAATGATGATTGACCCACACAATAGCGATGAACAAGTAGCTCACCGCATAACTCAACCATGTGGGCCAAAGCGACAGGAATGCCACAAAGGTGGGCCGCTCGGGTGGCCGCAAGTCCAAGACCAGCACCGTAATAAGCACGGCAAAGACCCCGTCGGAAAACGCACTTAATCGCTCCGGGGTTGCCTTGCGAAGCATCGCCCCTAGCCTGTTTTTCCTGGCGGGCTTGCCCTCATCCGAATTTCCCCGTCCGTGGGAATCCCTTCGGCGCCATCCGCCCGGCCTGCGCCCTGTCACCCAGCCATTCGGCGAGTTCTTCCTTCGGTCGGGTGAAGGTTCGGCCCGAAGAGTCCTGCCAGGTGAGACCGTCGGCGAGCGAGAAGGTCTTGATGTCGGCGAGGCCGCCATCCTTGTAGCGTTGGAGGCGCACGCCCTTGCCGCGCGTCATTTCGGCGAGCTGGTCGAGCGGGAAGATGAGCAGCTTGCGGTTCTCGCCGATGACTGCGACATGGTCGCCTTCTACGAAGACGGCCATTTCAGCCTCGTCTGGCGCCTTCACGTTCATCACCTGCCTGCCCTTGCGGGTGTTGGCGACAAGTTCGTCCTCCGGCACGACGAAGCCGTAGCCGGCATGGCTGGCGAGGAGCAGCTTCCGTCCGCCCTGGAAGATAAAGGCGGTGGCAATGTCCTGATCGTTCTCCATGTCGACGATGAGCCTGACCGGCTCGCCATGGCCGCGGCCGCCGGGCAGACGGTCGGCGCCGATGGTGAAGAACTTGCCGCCCGTTGAGAACAAAAGCACCTTGTCGGTGGTCTGGGCGTGGAAGGCCATCTTCAGCTTGTCGCCCTCCTTGAAGGAGAGGCTTTCGAACTCCGCGAGATGGCCTTTCATGGCGCGCAGCCAGCCCTTGTCGGAGACGACCACGGTGATCGGCTCCTTTTCCACCATGGCGTTGTGCATGTCCTCGACATCGAGTTCGGGCGCATCGGCAAAGGTGGTGCGACGGCGGCCGAGCGACGTCTCGGGGCCGAATTTCTCGCGGATGAGGCGGATCTGATAGGCGATCATCTGCCATTGCTTCGGCTCGGAAGCGAGCAGCGCCTCGATCTGTTTCTTCTCCTCGGTGAGATCGTCGAACTCCTTGCGTATCTCGAATTCCTCGAGCTTGCGCAAATTCCTCAATCGCATGTTCAGGATGGATTCGGCCTGCAGATCGGTGAGATCCCATCGGGCCATCATCACCTGTTTAGGCTCGTCCTCCTCGCGGATGATGCGGATCACCTCGTCGATATTGAGATAGGCGATAAGCAGGCCGCCGAGGATTTCCAGCCGGCGCTCGATCTCGCCCAGCCTGTGGCGGGAACGGCGCTGCAGCACCTCGCGACGATGCGCCAGCCACTCGACCAGCGCCTCCTTCAGCGACAGCACGTTCGGCACCTTGCCGCGCGAGAGCACGTTCATGTTGAGCGAGATGCGGCTTTCGAGCTCGGTCAGCTTGAAGAGCGATTCCATCAGGATAGACGGATCGACGGTGCGGCTCTTCGGCACCAGCACGAGGCGGATGTCCTCCGTGCTCTCGTCGCGCACGTCCTCCAGGAGCGGCAGCTTGCGGGCGACGATCAGCTCGGCGATCTTCTCGACCAGCTTCGCCTTCTGCACCTGGTAGGGGATTTCGGTGACGACGACGACATAGGTGCCCCTGCCCTGGTCCTCCTGCTCCCAGCGGGCGCGGGTGCGAAAGGCGCCACGGCCGGTGCGGTAGGCCTCCACGATCGAGGCACGGCTGTCGACGATGATGCCGCCTGTCGGAAAATCCGGCCCCTGGACGATCTGCATCAAATCGTCCACGTCGGCGTTGGGATGCTCGATCAGGTGGAGGGCCGCATCGCAGATCTCGGCGGCATTGTGCGGCGGGATCGAAGTCGCCATGCCGACCGCGATGCCGGTCGAGCCGTTGGCGAGCAGGTTGGGGAAGGCGCCGGGGAGCACCACCGGCTCCTCGTCCTCCTCGTTGTAGGTCGGGCGATAATCGACGGCGTTTTCCGTGATGCCTTCCAGAAGCAGCGTCGCCACCTCCGTCATGCGCGCCTCGGTGTAGCGCATGGCAGCCGGGTTATCGCCGTCGATATTGCCGAAATTGCCCTGCCCGTCGGCGAGCGGGTAGCGCACGGAGAATTCCTGCGCCAGCCGGACCAGTGCGTCATAGATCGACTGGTCGCCATGGGGATGGAACTTGCCCATCACCTCGCCGACGATGCGGGCGCATTTGGCGAAGCCCTGGTCGGGGTTGAGGCGGAGCAGCCGCATGGCGTGCATGATGCGGCGCTGCACGGGCTTCAGCCCGTCGCGCATGTCTGGCAGCGCCCGGTGCATGATGGTCGACAGCGCATAGGCCAGATAGCGCTCTTCCAGCGCCTTCTTCAGGTCGACCGCTTCGATATTGTCGCCGCCGTCGGAGCCGGGCGGCAATGCCTCTTTACCCATGGTTTCGGGTTAGCCGAGAGGCTGATTCGCGGCAAGGGCAGCAGCAGGAAAACGCCGCAAAACCTGCCCTGCCAGCAGGATTCGTTTGCCTTCGGCCAGATATTTGCGCAATCTTGACCCAACGCCATCGTCCGGTCTTTTTCCTGTTCGACCGAGAGACGCATCCGTTCAGCAGTCCACTCAGAGGGACCCCATGTCAACAGTCCGGCCTCTCCTTCGCGCCTTCGTGGCATCCAGCTTCCTGATCGTCCTGCCCTTCGCCGCGGCGCAAGCGGCCGAGCCGGCCGATGTTGCGAACCGGCTGAAAGACGCGCTCGCCAGACAGGATGTCGATCTCCAGTGGAAGGGGATCAGCGGCGATGCTTCCTCCATGGTGCTTTCGGGCGTGACGGCCGGCGCATCTGGTACGGAGAAGCGCGCCGAGATCGGCGATATCACGCTGACCAATGTCTCCGAGGACGGCGACGATTATGTCATCGGCAATGCCTCGCTGCCCACCTACAGCGTCGTGAATGAGGGCGCCACCGCGTCGATGACGGACGTGTCCATCTCCGGCCTGAGATTGCCGCCGTCGGACAGCACCGACCCCATGGACAGCGTCATGCTCTACGACAAGGCGAAGATCGGCGAGGTGTCCGTCAAGCGCGACGGCAAACAGGTCTTCGATATGACTGGGTTTCACGTCGATATAACGCGCCCGGAGGGCGACAACCCGCTGAAGTTCGAAGGCGCGGCGGATAGCTTCACCGGCGACCTTTCCGGCATGAAGGACCCGAAATCGAAGGCGGCGATAGAGGCGCTCGGCTACGAGACGATAGAAGGGAGCTTCGCCATGGCGGGAAGCTGGGCACCGAAGACCGGCGAGGCGTCGCTCGACACCTACAAGCTCACCGTCAAAAACGCAGGCACGTTCGACATCAGCCTGAAGATGAGCGGCTACACGCCAGAATTCATCCGCTCGCTGCACGCCATCCGCAAGAAGATCGCGGAAGCGCCGGAGGACCAGAAGACGACGCAGTCGATGGCGTTGCTCGGCCTGATGCAACAGCTCTCCTTCAGCGGCGCGACGGTCCGGTTCGATGACGATTCGCTGACCGGCAAGGTCATGGACTATGCCGCCCAACAGCAGGGAACGAAGCGTGGCGACATCGCCAACCAGGCGAAGGCCGTTCTGCCTTTCATGCTCATGAAGCTCAACAATCCCGATTTGTCGGCCGAGGTGACCAAGGCGGTGTCGGCGTTCCTCGACGCCCCGAAGAACCTCGCCATCGTTGCGGCGCCGCCCAATCCGGTACCGCTCGCGGAGATCGCCGCCGGCGCGATGGGCGCGCCCCAGCAATTGCCGGAAACGCTCGGCCTCAAGGTAATCGCGAACCAGTAGGTTTTCGTCCGGGATCGGCGTGTGCTCAGGGCCTGCGCCGGCTCCGCACCGTTTCCTCGATAATGGCGAGCGCGCCGGCAAGCAGTTGCGCGTTGCCGAGCGGCCTGCCTTCACCCGTCGGCGGCACATGAACAAAGCCACTCATTTCGGGCGCAAAGCCCTCGCAGGCATGCGCCCGCGAGAGCGTGAAGACCATGTTGCAGAGATAGGCGCCGGCATCGTCCGACCATTCGACCGGCATGCTTTCGGCCTCGAGCCTTTCGCGGATGGCATGCAAAGGCAGGGTCGAGGCCAGCGTCGCCGGTCCCTCGCAGATGGCGGAAGGCTCGGGCAGCGCGCCTGCATTGTCGGCCCGCGCGCCGGCGAAGCTGTTGCGGGCGACCCGTTCCAGCCGGAAGCCGGAGCACTCGGCCGCAAGCCCGAAATGGATGGCGATATCGGGCCGGAATTCGCGCCCGATCTCCGACAGGCGCGGCCCGACCTTCGCGTAATCGACCGGCAGTACTTCGGCGCGGAAGGCCGCGATGCCTTCGATGGCCGGCGGCTCGATCCTCAACGCGCCGACCAGCCATTCGGTCGGATTGACCGGCGCGCCCGGAAACGGCTCGAAACCGGTAACAAGGACCCGGGCCGCTTCGGCCATCTGTCAGTCGGCCTTCTGCTGCGGGATCGGCCGGAGGCTCAGTTCGCGAAGTTGCTGCGGCGTCGCCGGCGCCGGCGCCCCCATCAGGAGGTCGAAGGCCTGCTGGTTCATCGGGAACATGGTCACCTCGCGCAGGTTCTTCGCGCCGACCAGAAGCATGACGATACGGTCGATGCCGGCCGCCATGCCGCCATGTGGCGGTGCACCGTACTGGAAGGCGCGGTAGAGACCGCCGAAACGTTCCTCGACCGTGTTGCGGTCGAGCCCGACGATCTCGAACGCCTTCACCATGGTCTCCGGCAGATGGTTGCGGATGCCGCCCGACGCGATCTCGAAGCCGTTGCAGACGATGTCGTACTGGAATGCCTTGATGGTGAGCGGATCCTGGCCGGTCAGCGCATCGATGCCGCCCTGCGGCATGGAGAACGGATTATGGCCGAAATCGATCTTCTTCTCCTCTTCGTTCCATTCGTAGAAGGGAAAATCGACGATCCAGGCAAGTTCGAAACGGTCGCGGTCGACAAGGTCGAGTTCCTCGCCCGCACGTGTGCGCGCGGCACCGGCGAAGGAGGCGAATTTCTTCGGGTCGCCGGCGACGAAGAAGCAGGCATCGCCCGCATCGAGCCCCATCTGTGTGCGGATCGCTTCCGCACGCTCCGGGCCGATATTCTTGGCGATCGGGCCGGCACCTTCCAGCACCGTGCCTTCCTGGCGCCAGAAGATGTAGCCGAGCCCCGGCTGCCCTTCCCCCTGCGCCCAAGAATTCATGCGGTCGCAGAAAGCTCGGCTCCCGCCGGTCTTGGCGGGAATAGCCCACACCTCGGCCTTCGGATCGTTGGCAAGGATGCCGGCGAAGACCTTGAAGCCGGAGCCGCGGAAATGTTCCGACACGTCCTGCATCTCGATCGGATTACGCAGGTCCGGCTTGTCGGAGCCGTATTTGCGCATCGCCTCGTCATAGGGGATGCGGCGGAATTCCTGGGTGACCGGCTTGCCCTCGGCGAAGGCCTCGAAGACGCCTCGGATCACCGGCTCCATGGCGGCGAACACGTCGTCCTGCTCGACGAAGCTCATCTCGACGTCGAGCTGGTAGAACTCGCCCGGCAAGCGGTCGGCGCGCGGATCCTCGTCGCGGAAGCACGGCGCGATCTGGAAGTAGCGATCGAAGCCCGACACCATGATAAGCTGCTTGTAGATCTGCGGCGCCTGCGGCAGCGCGTAGAAATTGCCGGGATGGATGCGCGACGGCACGAGGAAGTCGCGCGCCCCCTCCGGCGAGGAGGCGGTGAGGATCGGGGTCGAATATTCGGCAAAACCCGCCTCGCCCATGCGCTTGCGCATCTCGGTGATGATCTTCGTGCGCGCGACGATGTTCCGGTGCAGCGTGTCACGGCGCAGATCGAGGAAGCGGTATTTGAGGCGGATATCCTCCGGATAATCCGGCTCGCCGAAGACAGGCAGCGGCAGTTCCCTCGCCGCCGAGAGCACTTCGATGTCGCGGGCGAAGATTTCGATCTCGCCGGTCGGCAGGTTCGGGTTGACGGCCTCAGCCGTACGCGCCTTGACCTCGCCGTCGACGCGGATCACCCATTCGCCGCGCAGGGTCTCGGCTGTCTTGAAGGCCGGCGAATCCGGATCGGCGACGATCTGCGTCAGCCCGTAATGGTCGCGCAGGTCGATGAAGAGCAGCCCGCCATGGTCGCGCACGCGATGCACCCAGCCAGAGAGACGGACGGTCTGGCCGACATCGGACTTCCTCAGGGCGGCGCAGGTGTGGCTGCGGTAACGGTGCATGATCAGGCTTTCCATGGAACGGTACGGAAACGGGCGCAAGGCGCCTCGAAATTCGCGCGGAAAAGCGCATGAAGGTCCGGTTTTGTCAAGGAGGCGGAGGCCGACCTGGCGCCGCGCACACTACCAATGCGTGAACGATGAGGTCATAGTGTGCGGCATCCCGCGAATGCGGATCACAAGTGAGGTCACCATCGCCCGCCTGCGCACGATGCCACCGAGACAGAAATATCCCGTTGGCCACCACGCGCCGTTTTCCACCGAGACCGCGACATGATCCTTGCCGCATCCGCAGCCCTTCACTTCGCAATACAGGTCGGCCTGATCGTGCGGGTCCTTCTCAGGGCGCACAGGGATCCCGGCTCGCGTATTGCCTGGGTCGTGGTCATCCTGTCGATCCCGCTTGCCGGCATCGGCGCGTACCTGCTTTTCGGCGAGACGAATATCGGGCGCCGCCACTTCGAGCGGATGCGGGCCGTGCAGCGGGAACTCGAGGCGCTTGCACGCTCCGCGGGTCCCACCCCCTCCCCCGCGATCGTACCGGATCGATGGATGCCGCTGTTTCGCGCCGGTGGGTCGGTGAACGGGTTCGTACCCGTCGCCGGCAATCGCGCGGAACTTACGGCCGATTCCTTCCGCAGCATCGAGAGAATGGTCGAAGACATCGACGCGGCCACGGACCATGTCCACCTGCTCTTCTATATCTGGCTTCCGGACAATAACGGACGCAAGGTAGCCGATGCGCTGAAGCGTGCGGCGGCACGGGGCGTCACCTGCCGGGCGATGGTAGACGACATCGGTTCGCGCGAATTGATCCGTTCGCCGCTCTGGCAGGAGATGGCGACGGCGGGCGTGAAGACCGCGCGGGCGCTGCGTGTCGGAAATCCGATCCTGCGCATTTTCTTCGGGCGCATCGATCTCAGGAACCACCGAAAGATCGCGATCATCGACAACCGGGTCACCTATTGCGGCAGCCAGAACTGCGCGGACGCGGAATTCCTGCCCAAGGCGAAATACGCGCCCTGGGTGGACGTTCTCCTGAGGGTCGAGGGGCCGGTGGTTCATCAGAACCAGATCATCTTCGCCACCGACTGGATGACGTTCGATGGCGAGGACATAAGGCACATTCTTGAGATCCCGGTCGAAGCGCATGTCCAGGGATTCCCCGCGCAAATCGTCGCCACTGGACCGACCGGCCGCTTCTCGGCCATGCCGCAGATGTTCGAGAGCCTGATTTTCGCAGCGCGCGGCGATCTTTTTATCACCACCCCCTATTACGCGCCCAATCAAGGCCTTCAGGAGGCCCTCTGCGCGGCGGCCAGTCGCGGGGTCGATGTCACCCTGATCCTGCCACGCAGGAACGACGACTTCGCCATCGCGCGGGCAAGCAGGAGTTATTATCCGGAACTGCTGCAATCCGGCGTGAGAATACATGAATACGAAAAGGGCCTGCTGCACGCCAAGACCATCACCATGGACAGCGAGATCACCTTCATCGGGTCCGCGAACATGGACCGGCGCAGCTTCGACCTGAATTACGAGAACAACATGCTGATCTATGACGGCAAGGTAACGGCCGCACTGCGCTCGCGGCAGGAAGAATTCCTCGCTGCATCAATCCGGGTCGAGACGGAGGAAGTCAGGCATTGGCCCTGGTATCGGAGGCTGGCCAACAACACATTCGCGATCCTGAGTCCGCTGCTCTGATCCTTGGCATTATCGAAGCCGCGCTGCCTGGCTGCCTCCGCGGGGGACGACGCCAATCAAAGTAAGCGTAAGGAGTTGGATTCCCGCAACTATGGGTCTATCGAAAGCGGAGGGAGTGACTGCGGGGTCAACCGTTGAAGGATTTGAATGCGCCTGATTTCCACGACCGAAGAGCTTGAGGCGGCGGTCGCCGAGCTTTCCAAGTCTGATTTTGTAACAGTCGACACCGAATTCATCCGAGAAACGACATTCTGGCCGATCCTGTGCCTCATCCAGATGGCGGCACCCGGAGTGACGGCGCTTGTCGATCCGATGGCCCCAGGGATCGACCTGAAGCCGTTTTTCGAACTGATGGCGAACGAAAAGGTCACGAAGGTCTTCCATGCCTCGCGCCAGGACGTGGAAATCGTCTTCCATCTCGGCGGGCTGATCCCGCTTCCGATCTTCGATACGCAGGTCGCGGCGATGGTCTGCGGCTTCGGGGACAGCGTCTCCTACGACCAGATCGTCCAGAAGATCACCGGCACGCGACTCGACAAATCGTCCCGCTTCACCGATTGGCGCCGACGCCCGCTGTCGGAAAAACAGCTCGATTACGCGCTTGCCGACGTCACCTACCTGATCGATGTCTATCGCCACCTGAAGGATGAACTGGAGCGCGAGAACCGGGGGCACTGGCTCAAGGAAGAGATGGACGTGCTCACCTCGCGCGAGACCTATGACCCGCACCCCGAGGATGCGTGGAAACGGCTGAAGATGCGCTGGCGGAAGCCGCAGGAACTTGCCGTCGTCCAGCATGTCGCGGCATGGCGCGAGCGCGAGGCGCGCGAGCGCGACGTCCCGCGCCAGCGGGTGATCAAGGACGACGCCGTCTATGAGATCGCGCAGCAGCAGCCGCGCGATCAGTCCGCGCTCGCCAAGCTGAGAATGACACCGAAAGGCTGGGAGCGCTCGGCCACGGCGGCGAGCCTGCTCGAAGCGGTGAACGCCGCGCTAGCCATTCCGCGCGAACAACTGCCGAAGCCGCCACGGCCCACGCAATCGCCGGAAGGCTCGGGAGCGGCGGCGGAATTGCTCAAGGTGCTGCTTAAGCTGGTCGCCGAGAAGGAAGGCGTAGCGCCGAAGGTGCTCGCGTCCAGCGACGATCTCGACCGTATTGCCGCGGACGGCGAGAAGGCCGATGCGGGGGCACTGCGCGGCTGGCGGCGGGCCGTCTTCGGCGAGAAGGCGCTGAAGCTGGTACGCGGCGAACTGGCGCTTAAATTCGAGAACAGGAAGATCGTCGTATTGGAGGCGAACTCCGGCGCGTAAAACATTTGGCAGTAGGTGTGGCGTTCGTCAGAACGCCCGCTGCTCCAGCGCTTTCCGTCACGTTCCCACCGCAAACTCCATCGGCCGGCCGAGCAGCTTCGATAGTTGCGCGAGGCGGCCGGCGGGGCGCTCGCCGATCAGGGCGGCATGTTCCGGCGGGACGACAAGCGCCAGCGCGCCCTTGTCGCTCTCTCTCCATTTCAGTTTCGGCATGACGCCCGGCATGGAAGCCGTCAGGAGATAGACGACGCGCAGCAGCGCGCCGAGAAGCCGCGCACGCTCCAGGTGATGCGGCCCCGCCAGCGCCTTGATCTCAGGCGCCGCCATGTCCTCGTGGATACCCTCGTGGCGGTAAAGATTGGTGAGCGCCAGGAAGGCGCGGCCGGGATGGTCGACGCCGATGAAGGAGCCGTGCGCGATGATGTTGAGCGATTGCGTGCCGCGATATTCCGGATGCGCCCGCCAGCCCGTGTCGGCGAGCAGGCACGCCGCACGACGATAACGGGCTTCGTCCTCGGTCTCCTTGATGCCGAAGGTAGCGAAAGATTCGCCGGTCCAGTCGGCAAGTTCGCGCGCATGCGTCACAGAACGGGCGCGCAGCACCGCCATTTCCTCCGCGGCCGAGATGAGCGGGTCTACTCGCTGCTCCTCCGGCGACAGCAACGAATAGAGATAGCCCTCGCGCACGCCGAGCGCGGAAACGACAATCCTGCCCGGCTGCATGACGCGGATGATCTCCTGCAGCACGATGGCGCCATAGGGCAGGAGCGCGCGGCGGGACTTCGGGATCCAGTCCGCGCCCTTCATCTTGCCCATGTCGTTCCTGGCGACCTGCTTCAGGAAATCGCCGACCGCCTGCGGGTCCATTTCATAATGGTGCATGACGCCGAGCGGATAATTGGTGACGAGCATATGCAGCCGCGCGAGGTTACGCCACGTGCCGCCGACGCAATAGAAGGTGCGGCCCCTGCCCTCGCCCAGCAGGCCGGCCCGCGCGATCTCCTCGCGCACGATCTCTTGCGCGGCGGACGGCGAATTCTTCGTCATGTCCTGCAGCCTCAACCCGCCGAGCGGGAGCGTAATGCCGTCGCCGATCTCCTCGCGCCTGACATCGATCAGTTCGAGACTGCCACCGCCGAGATCGCCGGCGATGCCATCCGCCGGATGAAAGGCAGAGATCACGCCGAGCGCCGAATAATGCGCTTCCTCGCGGCCGGAAAGCACCTGTATCTCCGTACCGAGGATTTCCTCCGCCCGGCGGATGAAATCGGGGCCGTTCTCCGCCTCGCGGGCGGCGGCCGTGGCTATGACATGCAGCGTCTCCGCGCCGGCCTGCTCGGAGAGCGCGCGAAAGCGTCCGAATTCGGCCACCGCACGTTTCACTGCTTCCGGATCGAGCTTTCCTGTCGAGACGATCTCGCGGCCGAGGCCGGCCAGCATCTTTTCATTGAAAAGCACAGTCGGCGCGCGCGCCACTCCTTCGTAAACGACGAGACGGATCGAGTTCGAACCGATGTCGATGACGGAGATAGGACGGCGGTCCTGCAGGCGCCCCTGTGAGCCGGAGATCATGCGCCCGGTGCGGCCCGTGCCTTCTTGACCCGCTCGTGCCGGGCGCGCTTGTACTGGGTGATGCGCTTCGGCGCATGGCTCTTCAGCGCGTCACCCCGCCCGGACAGGCTCGGATTGGTCATGAAATATTCCTGTGCATTGAACGGTTCCTCTCCTTCTTCGGGAACCATGCGGCGCGAGGTGCCATCCGCCATTACTTCGAAACTCTGCTGGTTGTCTATAATGTTGCCCAGCATGATCTGATCGAGCACCTGCTCGTGCACCGTATGGTTGGTGATGGGCACGAGTGCCTCCACCCGGCGGTCCAGATTGCGCGGCATCATGTCGGCCGACGAGATATAGACGATGGCATCGTCCGACGGCAGGCCGCGCCCGTTGCCGAAGCAATAGATACGGCCGTGCTCCAGGAAGCGGCCGACGATCGACTTGACGCGGATATTCTCCGAAAGGCCCTTCACCTGCGGGCGCAGGCAGCAGATGCCTCGCACCACGAGGTCGATCTCGACGCCCGCACTGCTCGCCTCGTAAAGCGCGTCGATGACGATCGGATCGACCAGCGCGTTCATCTTCATCCATATCTGCGCCGGACGGCCCGCCCGGGCATGGCCGATCTCCTCCTCGATATGGCCGAGGATGCGGCTCCTCAATGTGAAAGGCGAGATCGCCAGCGCCATTTCCTTGGCCGGCTCGGCATAGCCGGTGATGAAGTTGAAGATCTGCGCCACGTCATGCGCGATCTGGGGGTCGCAGGTGAAATAGGAAAGGTCCGTATAGATGCGCGCGGTGATCGGATGGTAGTTGCCGGTGCCGAGATGGACGTAGTTGCGCAGCTTCGTATCCTCGCGGCGCACGATCAGCGACATCTTGGCGTGGGTCTTCAGTTCGATGAAGCCGAAGACGACCTGCACGCCCGCGCGCTCCAGATCGCGCGCCCAGCGTATATTGGCCTCCTCGTCGAAGCGCGCCTTCAGCTCAACCAGCGCGGTGACCGATTTGCCGGTCTCGGCCGCATCGATCAGCGCACGCACGATCGGACTGTCGTTCGAGGTTCGGTAGAGCGTCTGCTTGATCGCCACGACATCGGGATCGAGTGCCGCCTGGCGCAGGAACTGGACCACCACGTCGAAGGATTCGTACGGGTGGTGGACGATCAGATCCTTCTCGCGGATGGCGGCAAAACAGTCGCCGGCATGCTCGCGGATGCGTTCGGGAAAGCGCGGATTGTAGGGCGGGAATTTCAGATCGTCGCGTGGGAGCGCCACGATCTCGGAAATCTGGTTGATGGCGAGAGGCCCGGGCAGGACGCTGATGCGACCGGACGACACGCCGAGCTCGCCGGCGACGAAATCGCGCAGCGCTTCGGGCATGGCGCTGTCGAACTCGATGCGGATCACCGATCCGCGCCGGCGGCGCTTCAGCGCCGTCTCGAACAGGCGCACGAGGTCCTCCGCCTCTTCCTCCACCTCGATGTCGGAATCGCGGATGATCCGGAAAGTGCCCGACCCCTTCACCTCGTAGCCCGGGAACAGCTTGTCGATGAAGAGCGCCACCACCTCCTCGAGCGTAATGAAGCGCACAACCATCCCCTGATCCGGCGCCCCCCGATCCGGCAGGCGAATGAAACGCTTCAGCGCCACCGGCAGGCGCAGAAGCGCCGTCATCTCCTCCCCGTCGCGCAAATGACGGAGCGTGAGCGCGATGGAAAAGCCGAGATTGGGGATGAAGGGGAACGGATGCGCCGGGTCGATGGAAAGCGGCGTCATCACAGGGAAGATAGCCTCGAGGAAATGCGCCTCCAGCCACTCGAAATCCTCCCGGTCGAGCGCATCGGCGCCGATGATCTCGATATGCTCCTTCTTCATCAGATTACGCAGTATGGAGAGGCTTGCCTGCTGCTCGTGCTGAAGACGACCGACCTCGAGCAGGATACGGTCGAGCTGTTCCTCCGGCGTGCGGCCGTCGGCGCTGCGGGTGAGGATGCTCTGGCGCACCTGGCCGGCAAGGCCCGCGACACGCACCATGAAGAATTCGTCCAGATTGTCCGCCGAGATCGACAGGAAGCGAACGCGCTCGAGGAGCGGATGGTTGGGGTTCTGCGATTCCTCGAGTACGCGGCGGTTGAACTGCAGCCAGGAGAATTCCCGGTTGACGAAGCGATCGGGATTGTCGGCGACCGCCCTTCCCTCGGGCGTCGGCTCACTCTCGAATTCGGTCTTGACCGGCTTCAGCTCGTTCATTGCGCACCCGTTCGATCGTTACGGCCAATTGCCGCATCCTCCTGTCACGGTTTTACGACAAACTTGTATCACATATCTTGCATCGAACATTTATATGCTACAAACGCCCATCCTGAGCGCGATATCGCGTTGCAGGACTTCCAGCGGAGACGATGATGGCCGGACATTTGACCCCTCATTTCCAGAACGATGCGGGACACACCGCGATCGACATCGGGGTAAGGGAGTTCATGTGCGTCGGCGCCAATCCGCCGCTCGACCATCCCCACGTCTATATCGACATGGGCGATGACGACCAGAAGGTCTGCCCCTACTGCTCGACGCTTTACCGCTACGATCCGGCGCTGAAAGCCGACGAAACACGGCCGGCGGGCTGTCTCTACATCGACAAGGCGGCCTGAACGCCAACGGAAACATGATGGAAGGCCGCCCTCCCCGCACGATCCTCGTCGCGGGCGCGGGTATCGGCGGCCTGACCGCCGCGCTCGCCTTTGCGGCGCGCGGCTTCCATGTCGAGGTCTTCGAACGCGCGGAGTGTTTCGAGGAGATCGGCGCCGGCATCCAGCTCTCGCCGAACGCGACGCGGATACTCGGCACCCTCGGCGCGCTCGACAGGCTGAAGGGCACCGCCGTCGCTCCGGAAGCGGTCGTCCTGAAGGACGGGAAAAGCCTCAGGGAACTCGCCCGCGTGCCGCTCGGCAGGGCAGCGGAAACACGCTGGAATGCGCCTTATCTTGTCGCCCACCGCGCCGATCTGCATAGGGCACTCCTCGCCGGTGCGTCGGAACACCCCAGGATCCTGCTCCATTCGGGCTCGACCGTCGCCAACGTCGTCTTCGGGAGCGGAGAGGTCATTGTCACAGCGGAGCATGACGGCCGGCAGGAGAAGATGGCCGGCGCACTGCTGACAGCGGCCGACGGCGTTTGGTCGGGCCTGCGGCGCTTCGTGAAGGGCAGCCGCGCCAGCCGGCCAAGCGGGACAATGGCATGGCGCGCACTGGTCGAGACTGCAAGCGCCACTGGTCGCGCGCTGATCCCCCTCGCCCCGCCGGATCGTGTGACGGCCTTCCTGAACCCGGCGCTGCATATGGTCATCTATCCACTCCGTAGTGGCACCGTGCTCAACCTCGTCGCCCTCACAAACGGCGAAGCCGGCACTGGGTCTTGGACGAACACGATCGACACTGGACCTTTGGCACGCGCGATGCGCGGTTTCACTCCGCCACTTGCCGATCTGGCGGAAGCCGCGAAGCCCTGGACCGCCTGGCCGATCCACGCTGTCGATCCCGACGGACCGTGGACCGATCCACGCGGCCTCGCACTGATCGGCGACGCCGCGCACGCCATGACGCCGTTTGCGGCCCAAGGCGCCGCCATGGCCATCGAAGACGCATGGGTGCTGGCGGCATTGGTAGCCGAGGCGGCGAACGATCTACCGGCGGCGTTGGCTCGCTATGAAATACTGCGCCGACCACGCATTCGACGCGTCGTCCGGCGCGGCGCGTTCAACCATTTCACCTGGCACGCATCCGGCCCGATCGCGCTGGCGCGCAACCTGGTGCTGTCAGCGCGCCCGCCGGAGCGCCTCGCGAGTGATTTCGACTGGCTTTACGGGTGGCACGCGGAGATCTGAGCCAGGCGGATAGTTGCTCCTTCAGTGGAGTATCTGGCTCAGGAACAGCTTCGTGCGCTCGTGCTGCGGGTGGTCGAAGAATTCGGCCGGCGTGTTCTGCTCGACGATCTGTCCGGCATCCATGAAAATCACGCGGTTCGCCACCTGACGGGCGAAGCCCATCTCGTGCGTGACGCAGATCATGGTCATTCCTTCCTCGGCAAGTCCGACCATGGTCTCCAGCACTTCCTTGATCATCTCCGGATCGAGCGCCGAAGTCGGCTCGTCGAAGAGCATGATGCGCGGGTTCATGCAAAGCGAGCGGGCGATCGCCACGCGCTGCTGCTGTCCGCCGGACAATTGGCCCGGATATTTATTGGCCTGTTCGGGGATTTTTACGCGATTCAGGAAGTGCATGGCCGTCTCTTCCGCCTTCTTCTTGGGAACCTTGCGCACCCAGATCGGCGCCAACGTGCAGTTCTCCAGGATCGTCAGATGCGGGAAGAGGTTGAAGTGCTGGAAGACCATGCCGACCTCGCGGCGCACTTCGTCGATCTTCTTCAGATCGTTGGTGAGTTCGATGCCGTCGACGATGATCTTGCCCTTCTGGTGCTCCTCCAGCCGGTTGATGCAGCGGATCATGGTCGACTTGCCCGAACCAGACGGCCCGCACACGACGATGCGCTCGCCGTTCATGACCTTCAGGTTGATGTCCTTCAGCACATGGAACTCGCCATACCATTTGTGCATGCCGATAATATCGATGGCGACGTCTGTGGCGGATACCTTCATGCGGTCCTTGCGGACCTCGATGTCTTCGGCCTTGACGGCGTTTTCGGTGGCCATGGAGTTTCCCCTTATCGTTTGTGGCCGGTATCGAGCCGGCGTTCCATGAACATGGAATACCGGGACATGCCGGCGCAGAAGACGAAATAGATGAAGCCGGCGAAGACAAGTCCCGTCATAGGCGTCTGCGCGCTCGCCCATGATGCGTCGGAGAAGTTCTGCTGAACCGAACCCAACAGATCGAACATGCCGATGACATAGACGAGCGTCGTGTCCTTGAAAAGGCCGATGAACTCGCTGACGATACCCGGAATGACGAGCTTGATAGCCTGCGGCAGGATGACGAGGCGCATCTTCTGGCTATAGGTCAGGCCGAGTGAATCCGCGCCCTCGAACTGGCCTTTCGGGATGGCTTGCAAGCCGCCGCGGATAACTTCGGCCATATAGGCCGAAGCGAAGATCGCCACGCCCACGATGGCGCGCAGGAGTTTGTCGAAATAGGTGCCCGGCGGCAGGAAGAGTGGCAACATGACGCTTGCCATGAACAGCACCGTGACCAGCGGTACGCCGCGGATAAGTTCGATGAAAGCGACGCAGGCGGCCTTGACGATGGGCAGACGCGAGCGCCTGCCGAGCGCCAGTATGATGCCGCAGGGCAATGAAACGGAAATTCCGACGAAGGAGAGTATCAGCGTCACCATCAGCCCGCCCCAAAGCGGCGTCTCGACATGGACGAGGCCGAACCAGCCACCGAGCAGCAGGACGAAGGCGACAACCGGGAACACGATGAAAAGGAGGAGCGCATTCAGCCCCTTGCGCGGAATACGCGGTATCAGAAGCGGCACCAGCAGGGCGATGAACATGACCGCCACCAGATTGACGCGCCAGCGCTCCGACGCCGGATAGCGGCCGTAGATAAACAGTTGGAGCTTGTCGGCGACGAAGGCCCAGCATGCGCCCGACCAGCCGTCGGGCTGAACACCGCCCTGAACGGTAGTGGCGCAGACGCTGCGGTCGCCACCGGTCCATTGAGCCGAGAGAAATAGCCAGTCGACAAGCGGCGGGATGGTGAGGATCAGCACCGAGACACCGACGATCGTGAGGATCGAATCGGTAATCGAGGAGAACAGGTTGGTGCGCAGCCAATGCCCGGCGCCGTATTCGGAGCGCGGCGGCGCCTCGGCAATGGCCATTTCGGTACGGACGAAGGAGAGATCGTGTTCCTGCATGATCAGGCCCTACCTCTCCACCAGAGCCATCTTGGCGTTGAACCAGTTCATGAAAAGCGACACGAGCAGGCTCAACCCGAGATAGACCGCCATCCAGATGGCGACGATCTCGATCGCCTGGCCGGTCTGGTTAAGTACCGTCCCGCCGATGGCGACAAGATCGGCATAGCCGATCGCGACCGCCAGCGAGGAGTTCTTCATCAGGTTCAGATACTGGCTGGTCAGCGGCGGAATGATGATCCTGAGCGCCTGGGGCACCACAACGAGGCGCAGTGTCGTGCCTGGCCGAAGACCGAGCGCATGCGCGGCCTCGGTCTGGCCGTGGGGCACGCCCATGATGCCGGCACGCACGATCTCGGCGATGAAGGCGGCCGTATAGAAGGAAAGCGCAAGATAGAGCGACAGGAATTCGGGCTTAACCTGGATGCCGCCATTGAGGTTGAAGGTCGAGAGCTTCGGCACCTCGAAGGACAGCGGCATTCCGGCGAGCAGGAAGGCCAGCACCGGCAGGCCGACGATCAATGCGATCGAAGTCCACAGCACCGGAAATTGCTGCCCGGTCGCCATCTGCCGCTGTGTTGCCTTCACCTTTACGAAGATCGCGAGCGCGACGGCGATGAGGAATGCGAGCCCCACCAGCCACGCATGCTCGCCCCAGATGAATTTCGGGAAGTAGAAGCCGCGGCTGTTGAGGAACATGCCGAGCGGCATCTGGATGCTCTGCCTCGGCTGCGGCAGCACCGACAGCACACCGATATACCAGAAGAAAATGACGAGCAGCGGCGGAATGTTGCGGAAGATTTCCACATAGACCATGCAGATCTTGCGGATCAGCCAGTTCGTGGAAAGCCGGCCGATACCGATCAGGAAACCCAGGATCGAGGCGGTGATGATGCCGAACACCGAAACGAGCAGCGTGTTCAGGAAACCGACGAAAAGCGCCCGTTCGATCGTGGAATCGGACGAATAGGCGATCAGCGCGTCGCTGACATCGAAGCCGGCTCTCCGTTGGAGGAAGCCGAAACCGGATGCGATATGGGCTCTCTGCAGATTGTCGACCGTATTGCCGATGATCCAGTAGATGAAGCCGACAAGGAAAATGAAAAGCAGGGACTGGAAAAATATCCCGCGTATCCTGGGATCATAAAGCGGCGATACCTTGCCGGTGTCGATCCTGTGCAACGTGTCCTGTGACGCCATGGTCGCTCCTCAGCAAGAGGGCGGGAGGCGGACAGGCCGCCTCCCGGAACCGATGCGATGCGTCAGCGAATGGGCGGTGCGTAGAGGATGCCGCCCTTGTTCCAGAGCTGGTTCAGGCCGCGCTTGATCTTGAGCGGGCTGCCCTGGCCGAGATTGCGTTCGAAGGACTCGCCGTAATTGCCGACGGCCTTGACGATGTTGACGACCCAGTCCTCGCTCACGCCGAGGTCGGCACCGTATTTGGAGCCTTGCTCCTGGCCGAGGACGCGCCTGATCTCGGGTTTGTCGGAGTTCTTCATTTCATCGACATTGGCCTGCGTGATGCCGTCCTCCTCGGCGATGATCATCGCGTTGAGGGTCCACTTCACGAGGTCGAACCATTGATCGTCGCCCTGGCGGACGGCGGGGCCGAGCGGCTCCTTGGAGATGATCTCCGGCAGCACGACATGGTCATCGGGATTCTTGAGCGACAGGCGGATGGCGTAAAGGCCCGACTGGTCGGTCGTATAGACGTCGCAGCGACCGGCATCATAGGCGGCATTCGTTTCTTCGAGTTTCTCGAAGACCACCGGATGGTATTCCATGTGGTTGGCCTTGAAATAGTCGGCCAGGTTGAGCTCGGTCGTCGTGCCGGTCTGCACGCACACAGACGCGCCGGAGAGTTGCAGCGCCGAAGTGACGCCGGAAAGCTTCTTGGCGTTGATCATGAAGCCCTGGCCGTCATAGTAATTGACGCCGGCGAAGTTGAAACCCAGTTCGGTATCGCGCGTCTCGGTCCAGGTCGTGTTGCGCGAAAGGATGTCGATCTCGCCCGACTGAAGCGCGGTGAAGCGTTCCTTGGCCGTAGTCGGCGTGAATTTGACCTTGTTGCCGTCGCCGAAGATGGCTGCGGCGACCGCACGGCAGATATCGACGTCGAAACCCTTCCAGTTACCGCTGCTGTCAGGCGCCGCGAAGCCCGCGAGCCCCGTGTTCACGCCACACTGCACGAATCCTTTTTTCTTCACCTCGTCCAGCGTCGACGCATTGGCCGACGCAGCCATGTAAGCCAGTGCTGCGGCGCTCAGAATGCCTGTAACAAGAGCTTTTCGCATGTTTACTCACCCTTTATCGTTATTCCGGTGCCGCAGCCCGGTGTTTTTTTCCCTCGCGAAAGCAGCGGTCCAAACATGGCTGGCGCCATGACGTCCCTCCCCACCGGGGTGCTCTCCCATTCGCGGATACCATCGAAAGCGATTATTGGGCGGCGGTCAAGTACGAAAGGCGGCAAAGATGTGTCGTAGACCGGTGCTTTCGTTTAAATCCGCGCTCTATTGGCATACTATTGCGCGAGAACCGAAGGATGACGCAATTTCCGTTCCGGCTTTCCCTTCTTCAACGGTCTTTTTCCTCACCCGACAAGAAGAGATTGTCCACAGGCGCAATAAAGCGGGCGCCCGAACGAGAAAAGAACCAGTCGAACCGCCGGCAGTCGCGTCAGCCATTGCGGGGGTTTTTCCGCCTCCGAACCCGGTATCTCGGAACAGGTAGCAGTTCATCGCATCTGAAGCGAAACGCGGCGCGGCGGCGCGCCAGCCAGCGAGCGACGAACAGGGCCGAGAGCAGGCCTACGGCGTAACCCGCGACCACGTCCGATGGATAATGCGCGCGGGCGGCGATACGCGTCGTCGCCACGAAAGCGCACAATAAAAAGAACGGGATGCGCGCCTTTGGGAACCAGAGCATGAGCGCCATCGCGATCGCGCCCATGGTGGCGGAATGCCCGGAAGGAAAGCTGTTGAATACGTCCGCGGAGGTGAAGGGCCGGAAATGGAGCGACCCGCCTTCATCGAAGAGGGTGGGCCTCGCCCGGCCGATCAGCACCTTGCTTATGGTGACGACGATCCTCGCAAACCCGACGGCCACGAATACGTAGCCGGCCTGGGCGAATAGAAAGGCGAGCCGGGAACGGCCGAAACGGCTTCGCCCTCCCCAGTCGAGGAAACCGATGCCGACGAACACGAGTGCCGCCGCCCCGAGATACCATTGCGATTTGCCGACATCGGTGATCTCCGCCATAGCGGCCACGAACGGGGAATGGCTCGCGCGGACGAAAAGCGTGGCACCGTCATCGAGGAAATGCGCGGCGAATATCGCCACGACAGCACAAAGCGCCATCCACGTCATCGACCGCGTCCATGCCGGGGGCCCGATCGGCGGTTGCGGCCGGATCAGGGAGAGCCATGCGGCCTTGAAGGCCCGCGCGGCGCGAGGCGATCGGCCGGCAGGCGGCGGCGCTTTGTCTTTCACCGGAGAATCCATCCTGGCTCAATCCGTACAGGTTGCACCCGCCCCGTACGGCGACTATGCCTCTTTTACATTTGCTAACAGGGCAGGACGCATATGGCGAGACGGATCGACAACAAGATGGGCACCAACACGCAGCTTGCCCATATCGGCAACGATCCGCGTGAGTTTTACGGCTTCGTCAATCCGCCGGTCGTGCATGCCTCGACCGTTCTCTATCCCGATGCCGCGACGATGGTTTCGCGCAAGCAGAAATACGTCTACGGCACACGGGGAACGCCGACGAGCGATGCATTGTGCAGCGCGATCGATCATCTCGAAGGCTCCGCCGGGACCGTGGCGGTGCCCTCCGGGCTGGTCGCCGTCACCTTGCCGCTGCTCGCCTTCCTGTCGGCCGGCGATCACGTACTGATCACCGATTCGGTGTATCATCCCACCCGCAACTTCGCCGATACGATACTGAAGCGCCTCGGGGTCGCGGTCGACTATTATGATCCGGAGATCGGCGCCGGCATCACCGCGCTCGTGAAGCCGAACACGAAGGTCGTCTTCACGGAATCCCCTGCGTCGAATACTTTCGAGATGCAGGACATCCCGGCGATCGCGAAAGCGGCGCATGCCGTCGGCGCGATCGTCATGATGGACAACACCTGGGCGACGCCGCTCTATTTCCGGCCGCTCGACCACGGGGTCGACGTTTCCATCCACGCCGCCACCAAATATCCGGGCGGCCATTCGGACGTGCTTCTCGGCACCGTTTCCGCCAACGAGGCGTGCTGGCCGCAGCTTCGTGAAACCTTCACCACCATGGGCGTCTGCGCCGGTCCGGACGATGTCTATCAGGTGTTGCGCGGGCTGCGCACGATGGGTGTGCGGCTTGCCCACCACCAGAAGAGCACGCTTGACATCGCGCGCTGGCTGGAAACGCAGGATGGCGTGGCGCGCGTCCTGCATCCCGGCCTCGAAAGCCACCCTGGCCACGCGCTATGGAAGCGCGATTTTTCCGGTGCAAGCGGCATCTTCTCGATAGTGCTCGACGGCGGCGGAGAAGGAGAAGCGCATGCTTTCCTCGACGCGTTGGATATATTCGGCCTCGGCTATTCCTGGGGCGGCTATGAGAGCCTCGCCGTCGCCGTCTTCCTCGGCGACCGCACCGTGAAGAAGGAATATGAAGGCCCGATCATCCGGCTTCAGATCGGGCTGGAAGATGCGGAAGATCTAAAGGACGACATCCTGCGCGGACTCAAGGCCGCGCGGGGCTGACCACCACCGGCCAAGCCGTCAGCCGTTCACCCGGCGAACTTCGCTGACGGCCTTGTCTTCCTTGAGCTGGGAAAGCAGCCGGTTCAGGTGCTTCAGGTCCCAGACCTCAAGATCGAAGAGCATCTCGGTGAAATCGGGTGCGGTGCGCGCCATTGACAGCGTATGGATGTTGGCGTCGTTGTCCGCAATGATCTTGGAGATTTCGGCAAGCGATCCGGGCGCGTTGATCGCCGTCACCGAGATTCGGGCCGGAAAGCGCTCCCGATGCTCCTCTCCGATATCCCAGCGTACGTCGATCCAGCGCTCCGGCTGATCGTCGAAGGCGGTCAGTGACGGCGACTGGATAGGGTAGATGGTGATGCCCGAGCCGGGCTGTAGGATACCGACGATACGGTCGCCCGGCACCGCACCCTCCGGCGCGAAACGTACCGGCAAATCGCCACGCACGCCGCGGATCGGCAACGCCCCGTTCGCCTCTGCTTCCTTGCCGCCCGATTTACCGCTCTTTTTCCGCCGCGAGGATGACCGACCGGGGATATGGAAGAGCATGCCGGCAGCATTGCGCAGGTTGAACCAGCCCTCCTGGCGCGAGGCGACCGGCACGACGGTCGCCACACGCTCGTCCTTGTAATCGGGGAAAACGGCTTTCAACACATCGGTCGAGGGGAGTTCGCCACGCCCCACCGCAGCCAGCACGTCCTCAACGTCCTTGCGCGCAAGACGCGGCAGTACCGGTTTCAGGCCATCCTTGGAGAACGGCTTCCCGGCTCGCTCGAAGGCGCGCTCGAGGATGCGCATGCCGAGGCCCGAATATTGCTTGCGGATCGCGGAGCGCGTCGCCCGGCGGATAGCGGAACGGGCTTTGCCGGTGACGACGATGGACTCCCAGGCGGCCGGCGGCACCTGCGCCTTGGAGCGAATGATCTCGACCTCGTCGCCGTTCTTCAGTTCGGTGACGAGCGGCATGATGCGGCCATTGACCTTCGCGCCGACACAGGTGTCGCCGACGTCCGTATGGACGGCGTAGGCAAAGTCGATGGGCGTGGCGCCGCGCGGCAGCGCGATCAGCCGGCCCTTCGGCGTGAAGCAGAACACCTGGTCCTGGAAGAGCTCTAGCCGTGTGTTCTCAAGAAAATCCTCCGGGTTGTCGCCTTCCGAAAGCGCTTCGATCGTCTGGCGCAGCCAGGCATAGGCATTGGTGTCTTTCGAGATCGCATGTGCGGCCCCATTGGGGCCATTGCCTGCATCCTTGTAGATCGAATGCGCCGCCACGCCGTATTCGGCGACGCGGTTCATCTCGCGGGTACGAATCTGCAGCTCGACACGCTGGCGGGACGGCCCCACGATGGTAGTGTGGATCGAACGATAGTCGTTCTGCTTCGGCGTGGAGATGTAATCCTTGAACCGGCCCGGAACCATCGACCAGGTCGTATGGATGGCACCGAGCGCGTGGTAGCATTCCTCGACCGTGTCCACGATCACGCGGAAACCGAAAATGTCGGAAAGCTGCTCGAAGGAGAGCGCCTTCGTCTCCATCTTGCGGAACACCGACCACGGCTTCTTCTGCCGGTTCTTCACCGTCGCCTTTATCTGGTACTTCGCGAACAGCGCCAGAAGCGCATTCTCGATGTCCGTCAGGATGGTGCGATTGCGCTCGAATATCTCGGCAAGGCGCTCCGTCACCGTGCGGTAGGCATCCGGATTGATATGGCGGAAAGCCAGGTCCTCCAATTCCTCGCGCATGCCCTGCATGCCCATGCGGCCGGCGAGCGGCGCATAGATGTCCATCGTCTCCTCGGCGATCCTGAGCCGCTTTTCCGGAGGAACGTGGTCGAGCGTACGCATGTTGTGGAGGCGGTCGGCAAGCTTGACGAGCAGGACACGGACGTCCGACGCGATGGCGAGCAGCAGCTTGCGCAGGTTTTCCGCCTGCTCCGCCTTTTTCGAAACGAGATCTAGCTTCTTCAGCTTGGTGAGTCCTTCGACCAGCCGCCCCATGTCCGGCCCGAAAAGCTCGTCGATCTCCTGCCTCGTCGCAGTCGTGTCCTCGATCGTATCGTGGAGCAGCGCGACCGCGATCGTAGCCTCATCCATATGCATGTCGGTCAGGATCGCGGCGACTTCGAGCGGGTGCGAGAAATAGGGATCGCCGGATGCGCGCTTCTGGTGGCCATGCTTCTGCATGGCATAGACATAGGCCTTGTTGAGGAGCGCTTCGTTGACATCGGGCTTGTAGCGCTGGACCCGCTCCACAAGCTCATATTGCCGCATCATCGGCGATTTCCTGCATCGCTAAACAAAACATGCGCCGGTAGGGACACGGCGCATGTTACAGTAAAGCACGAAATCCTTACCAGGATTTCCGGGTTCTTAGATCAGAAATCGTCGCTCTTTTCCGGCGGCACGAGGCCTTCGATGCCGGCAAGGAGTTCCTCTTCCGACATGCGGTCGAAAGCGATGCCTTCTTCTTCATTCTGGGCCTCGCCCACAGCGACTTCCGACTGGTCCACGATCTCTGCCGCATCGCTCTCCGGCTCGTCGATCTCGACATGCTTCTGCAGCGAGTGGATCAAATCTTCCTTGAGGTCGCCTGGCGACAATGTCTCGTCTGCGATTTCGCGCAATGCGACGACCGGGTTCTTGTCGTTGTCACGATCGATGGTCAGCGGCGCGCCCTGCGAGAGTAGACGCGCGCGGTGACCGGCGAGCAGGACCAGTTCAAAGCGGTTATCGACCTTGTCGATGCAGTCTTCAACGGTAACGCGGGCCATCATCGCCCCTTTCGTTCAATCGATGTTCCGGGAATTGGCGGTCAAATAGCCTGATCGGCAACCAAATTCAAGAAGCAACAATGCCGCCGCGACAGAAGCTGCACAGAGGCCTGCCATGCCAGCGCCGCTCTTTTCCGCAGCTCCGATCACGCCCCACTTGGAATGCTAGGCTGCCGACGCTATTTCCCGAATGGATGCCTCGCTGCGGTGCAGAGGAGCTATTTCGCATCCCGATTGCCGAATACCTATTGCGAGAAGGAAATTTGCCATGTTCGACCCGCGCGAGAAGATCGCACTCTTCATCGACGGCGCCAATCTTTACGCCACCTCAAGGGCTCTCGGCTTCGATATCGACTATCGCAAGCTGCTCGCCAGCTTCCAGAAGCGCGGCTACCTGCTGCGCGCCTATTACTACACGGCGCTGGTGGAGGATCAGGAATATTCCTCGATCCGCCCACTGATCGATTGGCTCGACTACAACGGCTACAAGGTGGTGACCAAGCCGGCGAAGGAGTTCACGGATTCGACCGGCCGCCGCAAGATCAAGGGCAATATGGACATCGAACTGACGATCGACGCGCTGGAACTGGCGGATGTCGTCGACCATTACGTGATCTTCTCCGGCGACGGCGATTTCCGCACATTGGTCGAGGCGCTGCAGCGCAAGGGCCGCAAAGTCAGCATCGTCTCCACCATGGCCTCGCAGCCGCCGATGATCTCAGACGAATTGCGCCGGCAGGCCGACCATTTCCTCGATCTCGCCTCGCTCAAGACGGATATCGGCCGCGACCCGTCCGAAAGGCCGGCCCGGCGCACGGATCCGGACGACGAAGAGGACGATACCTACTGACCGCGGCATCCGCCGTGGCCGCCGAACCGACACGCGACTGCCCGCTCTGCCCTCGCCTGCACGGCTTCATCGCCGAATGGCGCGTGCGTGAGCCGACGTGGCATAACGCACCCGTCCCCACTTTCATGCCGCAGGCGGGCGATGCCTCGGTGCGACTCCTGATCGTCGGACTGGGACCCGGATTGCGCGGCGCCAACCGCACCGGCCGGCCCTTCACCGGCGACTATGCCGGCGACCTGCTCTACCGCACCATGATCGCCCACGGTTTCGCGCGCGGTACCTATGAGGCGCGGCCGGACGACGGACTGGAACTGATCGGCTCAGCGATCACCAACGCCGTGCGCTGCGTACCACCGCAGAATAAGCCTGTCGGCGCGGAGATCGCCACTTGTCGCCAGTTCCTCACGGCCACGATCGACCGCTTCGAAAATCTTCAGGCGATCCTGACGCTGGGCGCCATCGCCCACCAGTCGACCGTCCGCGCGCTCGGACAGCGTGTGGCGGCCGTACCGTTCCGGCATGGCGAACACTATGAAGTCGGAAGCCTGTCGATTTTCCCGAGTTATCACTGCTCGCGCTACAACACCAATACGGGCGTGCTGACCGAGGGGATGTTCGACCATGTTTTCAGGGAAGTAGCGGTATATCTGGACAACCAGTAGAAGCTTCCCGACCGGGAGGGACAAATGAAAGCGCTTTAAAGATGGTTGAAACTGTGCTCTATAGGGCACAATATGATTACCGTTACCAAAACCGGAGAATTTGAAAACATGGATCGGATCGCTGCGTGATCGCCGAGCGGATCGGTGTCAGGCTCGATCGGCTGGCTTTCGGCTATTTCGGCTACGTGAAGCCGGTCGGTGGCGGCATCAGCGAAATATGCATCGATCATGGCCCGGGATATCGGGTCTACTTCGCCCAAAAAGAGACGTTGCGGTTTTGCTCCTTTGCGGCGGCGACAAAGGCAGTCAGGCGCGGGACATCCGCAAAGCAAGGGACCTGTTCAAAGACTGGAGCGGAAGGTGGCCCTGGAAACTTCGCCCTACGATAGTGCCGAATACCTCGATACCGACGAGGCGATAGACGAATATGTCCTGGGAGCTTTCGAGACCGAGGATCCGGCTTTTATCGCTTATGCTCTCGGCGTTGTCGCGCGCGCCCAGAACATGACGAAGCTGGCCAAAGAAGTCGGGATGAGTAGATCCGCGCTCTACCGAGCGCTAAGCGGGCAAGGGAACCCCGAATTCGCGACGATCACCAAGGTGATGAAGGCGCTTGGCCTCAAGATGATCCCGACGAGAAATGATACGAAAACAGCGGCTTAGCCCCGCTCCTTGAGCAACCGCGCCTTTTCGCGCCCCCAATCCCGTTCCTTCTCGGTCTCGCGCTTGTCGTGCAGCTTCTTGCCGCGCGCCAGCCCGAGCAGCAGCTTAGCACGGCCGCGCTCGTTGAAATAGATTTTCAGCGGCACCATGGTCATGCCTTCGCGCTCGACGCCCTGTGCCAGCCGAGCCATCTCGCGCTTATTGAGCAGGAGCTTCCGTCGCCGGCGCGGTTCGTGGTTGAAACGGTTGCCCTGCAGATATTCGGGCAAATAGGAGTTGATCAGCCAGATCTCGCCGCCCTCCACCGAAGCGTAGGATTCCTGGATGTTCGCCTTGCCCTCGCGCAGCGACTTCACTTCGGTGCCGGTCAAGGCAAGGCCCGCCTCGTAGGTATCGAGCACCTCGTAAGAGAAGCGCGCCTTGCGGTTTTCCGCGACGGTCTTGCTATTGGGATTCTTTTCCTTGGCCATGCACCGGGAAGTAATGCCGGAAGATCAGTTGATCAAGCCGGCATGTTTCATCGCGGCGTCGATGCGGGCAGCGGTTTCCGCCTCGATGGTCACCATCGGCGAACGCACGACGTTCTCCAGACGGCCGAGGCGCGAGAGCGCGTATTTCGGGCCGGTCGGGTTGGGCTCGATGAAGAGCGCGCGGTGGAGCGGCATCAGCCGGTCCTGCAACTCGATGGCGCGGTCACGGTCGCCGGAAAGCGAGGCCTCCTGGAACTCAGCGCAAAGGCGCGGCGCGACATTGGAGGTGACCGAGATACAGCCGACGCCGCCCTGGGCGTTGAAGCCGAGCGCCGAGGCATCCTCGCCGGAAAGCTGGATGAAATCAGCGCCACAGGTCGCACGCTGGTCGGTGACGCGGTCCACCTTGGCGGTGGCGTCCTTGACCCCCACAATATTCCTGAAGTCGTGCGCCAGCTTGCCCATCGTCTCCGGCGTCATGTCGATGATGGAGCGCGGCGGGATGTTGTAGATGAAGATCGGCAGCTTCGTCGCCTTGGCAACCGCCGCGAAATGAGCATAAAGCCCGCGCTGGTTCGGCTTGTTGTAATAGGGCGTCACGACGAGCACCGCATCGGCGCCGACCTTCTCGGCATATTGCGCGAGCTCGATCGCTTCGTTCGTATTGTTCGAGCCGGCCCCGGCGATGACCGGTACCCTGCCCTTCGCCGTCTCGACGCAAATCTCCACGACGCGACGATGTTCTGCGTGACTGAGAGTCGGGGACTCGCCCGTGGTGCCGACCGGCACCAATCCCTGCGTCCCCTCTCCGATCTGCCATTCGACCAGTTCGGCGAAAGCTTTCTCGTCGAGGCTCCCATCCTGCCGGAACGGCGTGACGAGCGCGGTAAAGGAACCTCTGAACATCGAAAGAACTCTCTCCTGTGGGCCTCTGCCCGTTTAGAAACGCCGCACCATAGTCTTGCCGCGCCGGTGCGGCAAGGCATGGACTATTAGGCAGTTGCGCGCTGCCCGGCGCTGCGCGACGCTTCGCCGGCAGCACCGAAGGAGGAGAGAAAATGGCCAAGCTGATCGCGCTCTACAAGCATCCTAAGGACGCCGCGGCTTTCGACCGGTACTATTTTGCAACGCATGTACCGTTGGCGAAGACGCTGCCGGGATTGAAGAAATACGATGTCAGCGAGGGCGGAGTGAACACGCCGGAGGGCCCATCGGCCTATCATCTTGCCGCGACGCTCTATTTCGACTCCGTCGCAGCCATTCAGGCGGCTTTCGCCTCTCCGGAAGGGCAAAAAACCGCCGCCGACCTCGGAAACTTCGCGGACGGCGGCGTGGAACTTCTGGTTTTCGATACTAAAGAAGTGTGAGCGCCGATCAGGCCGCCTTTGCGTGCTCGACGGGGTGGAGCACGTGGAAGGACACGCAGATGCGGTTCCAGATATTGATCATACCGATCGCGATCGTCAGCTTCGTCAACTCCTCTTCGGAGAAATACTGACGTGTCGCTTCCCAGAGCGCGTCCGGCACGCCTTGGTCGGCTATCTTCGTCACCGCATCGGTGTAGGCGAAGGCGGCGCGCTCGCGGTCGCTGAAAAGTGGCGATTCCTTCCAGGCCGAGACGAGGAACACGCGCTGCTGCGTGTCGCCATCGCGCAACGCCTCTTTGCTGTGCATGTCCACGCAGAAGGAGCAGCCGTTGATCTGCGAGGAACGCAGCTTGACGAGATGAAGCAGGCTTTTCTCCAACCCGCATTCGTCTACGGCCTTGTTCAGCGCATAGACCTGCTTCATCAGTTCCGGCGCATAGCTCTGGTATTTCATCCGCTGTTGCATTGTCTTTCCTTTCATCCTTGTTTGGAAACGGATTTCTGCATTCGTTGATGGCGCTCGACGAAGGCGCAGCTTCGCGCGATCGAGCGCGGATCGGCCTCCTCGAGAAAATCGGCGACGATATCGGAAAGCCTCACCTCGGCGAGTGCGGCGCGATAGGCCTTCTCTGCCTTCAGCATCGCGACGTTGATGCCACAGGGCCTGATATAGGCTGAGGCAGGGAGCGGGTTGGGGCCGCCCCGGCGGATTTCGGCGCAGCGATAGGCGGGCTCCGGCCCCTCCACCGCAAGCACGATATCGAGCAGCGTGATGCGTTCGGGCGCGCGCGCCAGGCGGTAGCCGCCAAGCGGACCCGGCAGCGATTCCAGTACTTTCGCCGTGGTCAGCGCATTCAGATGCTTGAGAAGATAGCTCGGCGACAGCCCATGCGCCTCGGCGAGCGCGGCGCCCGGCAGGGTCGCTCCATCCTCTAGCGAAGCCAAAACGGCACAGCAGTGGATCGCCGCTTCGACGCCTTCCCCGAGTTTCATCGGTTTGGTTCCTCAATCATGGATTCGGCATATCATGGATATTTTTTATCTACAATATAAATTCACCTTCTCGTCTGGGACCATGATGCGGAATTTCGGCTAGATCGCTTCAGCGACGATCATCAGCAGCCCGGAGCAGAGCGTAATATTGACCAGCGTCAGATAGAGATGCGGATCCCGCTCCTTGCCGCGAAAGAGGAAAAGATTGTGGTAGAGCGGCGTCGCCAAGGCCAGGAAGAAGATCAGTGCGAGGGCTGCCCAGACAGTCACGACGCCAAAGATGAGGGCAAAGCCGGCAAGAAGCTGAACGCCGAAGCCGATAGCAAGCAATTGGGCCGGTAGCGGCCAGCCATAATTCGTCTTGAGTTCCCGACGTTCGCCGAATGCCGCAAAATTGCGGATGCCGGCAACAACGAAAAACACGCCGAAGACGATACGACCGATAAGTTTCAGTTCAAACGCGCCCATGTACATCCCCTCGGCAACGAGTGCGACCGTATTTCGAACGCCACCGCGTTGCCAAGGCAGATTGAAGTTCTCCCCATGGTCGTCCCATGGGAAGAGCGCGAATATCACCCGTTATCGTTCGGGTGTGCGCTACTCCGCCGGCTCGGCCACCTTCGCCTTTGCCATCGGATTGTTCGGGTGCGTCGTCCAGTTGGCGTAGGTCGGGGACACCTTCTTCTTCGTCCGCTCGTCGATCGCGCCCGCCGCCAGCGGCACAAGCGTTATGCAGTCCTCCACCGGACAGACGTTGACGCAGAGATTGCAGCCGACGCACTCCTCTTCGATCACCTCGAAATGCCGCACCCCGTCGATCATGCTCGTAATCGCCTGGTGCGAGGTGTCCTCGCAAGCGATGTGGCAGCGTCCGCATTTGATGCAGAGATCCTGGTCGATATGCGCCTTGGCGACGTAGTTCAGGTTGAGATACTGCCAGTCGGTGACGTTCGGCGTCGCGCGACCGATCACGTCGTCGAGCGTGGCGTGGCCCTTTTCGTCCATCCAGTTCTTCAGGCCCTCGATCATCTCCTGCACGATCTTGAAACCGTAGGTCATCGCCGCTGTGCAAACCTGCACGTTGCCGGCGCCGAGCGCCATGAACTCAGCTGCGTCACGCCAGTTGGTGACCCCGCCGATGCCGGAGATCGGCAGGCCGCGCGTTTCCGGATCGCGCGCGATCTCCGCCACCATATTGAGCGCGATCGGCTTCACTGCCGGCCCGCAATAGCCGCCATGCGAGCCCTTGCCGTCGATCGAAGGCTCCGGCGAGAAACTGTCGAGATCGACGGAGGTGATCGACGACACGGTATTGATGAGAGAGACGGCGTCCGCTCCACCCTTCTTCGCCGCGCGCGCAGGATAGCGTATGTCGGTGATGTTCGGCGTGAGCTTCACGATGACCGGCATGCGCGTGTTCTGCTTGCACCAGCGTGCGACCATTTCGATATATTCCGGCACCTGGCCAACGGCAGATCCCATGCCGCGCTCGGACATGCCGTGCGGGCAGCCGAAATTGAGCTCGATGCCGTCTGCGCCGGTCTCCTCGACCAACGGCAGGATCGCCTTCCAGGCCGCTTCCTCGCAGGGCACCATGATCGAGGCGATAAGCGCCCGGTCCGGCCAGTCGCGTTTCACCTGCTTCATCTCGCGCAGGTTCACCTCGAGCGGCCGGTCGGTGATGAGTTCGATGTTGTTGAGGCCAAGCAGCCGCCTGTCGGCGCCCCAGATGGCGCCATAACGCGGGCCGTTGACGTTGACGATCGGCGGCCCCGCCTCGCCCAGCGTCTTCCACACCACGCCGCCCCAGCCCGCCTTGAAAGCGCGCACCACGTTGTATTCCTTGTCCGTCGGCGGCGCCGAAGCCAGCCAGAACGGGTTCGGGGACTTGATACCGAGGAAATTGTTGCGGATGTCGGCCATGGCTTTGCTCCTTCTAAGCCTGTGACGGCGCGGAGGGGATGGTAGGCACATTCATTGGCGTTTCTCCGGCAGCGTGTCGAAAGCCGGGATACTGTCCGGAATGATATGGAAGCCGGCCTTCTCCTCGCAGAAGATCGCCATCTTCGGCCCGCCATAGATTTCAGGATCGTCCAGCGTGCCGACCTTGAGCACAAGTTGCGGCAGGCCCGGCCGCCGCGACAGGATATGCGTGCCGCACGCCGCGCAGAAATCGCGGGTCACCCCATTTGGAAGATCGGGCCTTTTGAATTGCTTCGGCTCTCCCTTCACATAGGCGAAACCTTCAGGGGGAATGAGCATGAAATAGTTCGGCCCGCCGCCTGAAATATGCTGGCAGGCGCGGCAATGGCATTCGGCCTTGAGGACGGGCGCGGCGGTCACCTGATAGCGTAATGCGCCACAATAGCATCCGCCCTGAAGTTCACCGTCCATCATCGCGCCTCCCTATGGCTGTCCGGCTTAAGGAGTGATTTACTGCTTCGCTCAAGCGGTCAGCGCCCGATGGATGCTTTCCGCTGCGTCGCGGCCGGCCGCAACCGCGGAAACCGTCAGGTCCTCTCGTCCGTCTGCTACACAGTCGCCACCCGCCCATACCTTGGCGAGCGAGGTGCGCCCCTCGGCATCGACCTTGATCTTGCCGCTCTCCATCGCAATCGAATTGCCGCTGCCGTTGAGCGGTGCGGCATCAAAACTCTGGCCGATCGCCTTGAAGACCTGATCGGCTTCGATCCTCAATATCTCGCCGGTCCCTGCGAGCTTGCCTTTCCTGAGCGCGGTGTATTCGAGTTCGATCGCCGCAACCTTGCCGCCCTCCGCGATCACCCGTTTCGGCTGCAGCCAGTGACGGATGGTGACGCCGTTGGCGGCGGCCAGATCCTGCTCGTATTCCGAGGCGTTCATGTGCTCCTGATCGCGCCGATAGCAGATGGTCACCTCCTCTGCGCCGAGGAGTTTCGACTGCACGGCCGCATCGATGGCCGTCATGCCGCCGCCGATGACCACGACGCGGCGGCCGACCGGCAATGCGGCAAGGTCGTCTGCCTGCCTGAGAGTCTCGATGAAATCGACGGCATTCGCGACACCATCCGAATCCTCGCCTTCGGCCCTGAGCGCATTGACGCCCGCAAGCCCCGCTCCAAGGAATACCGCGTCATATTCGCCTGTCAGGTCAGCGAGCGCGAAATCGCGGCCGAGCGCCTTTCCGTTCTCGATCCGGATGCCACCAATGGCAGTCACGTAATCGACCTCGGCCTGGGCAAAACCATCGACCGTCTTGTAGGCCGCTATGCCATATTCGTTGAGGCCGCCAGACTTCTCGCGCGCCTCGAAGACGGTGACGTCATGCCCGTGCACGGCGAGCCGATGCGCGCAGGCAAGCCCGGCCGGCCCGGCACCGACAACGGCGGCTCTCTTACCAGTCGGAGCGGCACGCTCATAGAACTGCCGGTCCCTCGCCATGGCCGTATCGGTGGCGTAGCGCTGCAAGCGGCCGATCTGCACCGGCTTGCCCTCGGCCGCCTCGCGCACGCAGGCTTCTTCGCACAGCGTCTCGGTCGGGCAGACACGCGCGCACATGCCGCCCAAAATGTTCTGGTCGAAGATGGTCTTCGCAGCGCCGAGCGGATTGCCGTTGCCGATCTGGCGGATGAACATCGGGATGTCGATCGTCGTCGGGCAGGCCTGCATGCAGGGCGCATCATAACAAAAATAGCAACGGTCGCTCTCGACCAGCGCCTCGTGGTGATCGAGCGGCGGATGCAGGTCGCCGAAATTATCGGCATATGCCTCGGCCGACAACCGGCCCGCCGCGATCCCTTCCTTGAAAAGACCTTCCGCCATCCTGCGGTTCCCCATTGTCGTTTTCTGGAAGGCTAGCACGTTTTATTTTTTTATCAATCGGTCAAATTTTGCCGAAACCCGGGAGAGGCGTCGAAAAATTTCGCTTCGGGTGTCGGAGCGTCTACCCATGTGCCGTCCTTGGACCAGTTATCCCAGCAAGGAGTACGTCATGTCCAAGATCTCCCCCTGCCTGTGGTTCAACGGCCAGGCCGAGGAAGCCGCGAGGTTCTATGTCTCGCTCTTGCCGGATTCCCGTATCGACTATGTTCAGCACAATGTCATCGACAGTCCCGGCGGCAAGGAAGGGAGCGTGCTCCTCGTGGGTTTCACGCTCGCGGGCCAGACCTATCAGGCGTTGAACGGCGGCTCGAAGTTCGAGTTCACGCACGCCATCTCGCTTTCGATCGATTGCAGGGACCAGGCTGAGGTCGACAGGTTGTGGGACCGGCTTTCGGAAGGCGGCGAGCCCGTGGCATGCGGCTGGATAAAGGATCGGTACGGCCTTTCCTGGCAGATCGTCCCGAGCATCATGCTGAAATTCCTGGCCGATCCGGATCGTGAAAAGGCGGCGCGTGTCATGAAAACCATGATGGACATGGTCAAGCTTGATATCGCCGCGCTTCAGGCCGCCTATGACGGGCGCGCTTAGAGAACGGTGTGTGTGAAAGAGAGGAGATGACAATGGCAGAAAAGTCAAAACCCTTCTTCTGGTACGAACTGATGACAACCGATCCGAAGAAGGCGGCGGAATTCTATTCCGATGTCGTCGGCTGGAGCGCCGCGCCTTTCGGCGGCGACGGCGGCATCCCTTACACGGTGCTCAGCGCTGGCCAACGCGGCGTCGGCGGCATCATGGACATGCCGGAAGCCTACAAGAAAGGCGGCGGCCATCCGGCGTGGGTCGGCTACATCCACACGCCCGATGTCGAAGCCGCCGCCGAGGCGCTGAAGAAGGCCGGTGGCAAGGTACATCGCGGTCCTGAGGACATCCCCGATGTCGGCCGCTTCGCCGTCGTCTCCGATCCGCAGGGCGCCATGTTCCAGCTCCTGCAGCCGAACGGCCCTGACCAGCCGCCGGTGCCGGCCGGCACGCCCGGCCATATCGGCTGGCACGAACTTTATACGAGCGACTGGAAGAAGGCCGTCGATTTCTATTCCGGCCAGTTCGGCTGGAAGAAGACGCGCGAATTCGACATGGGTGAAATGGGTATCTATGCCCTATTTTCCATGGACAAGGACGAGGTCGGCGGCATGATGGACAGGCCGGCGCAGATCCCTACTCCGGTCTGGCAGTTTTACTTCAATGTGAAAGGCATCGACGCCGCGACCAAACGCGTCTCCGACAAGGGCGGCAAGGTGCTGATGGGACCGATGGAGGTTCCCGGCGGCCAATGGGTCGCCCAGTGCCAGGACCCACAAGGCGCACATTTCGCGCTGGTTGCACCGGTCCGGTAGACCGCAAAGCGCGTCCGGCTTTCGCCGGCCGGACGCGCAACCATCACGCTCCAGAACTCACGAAAACTTGATGAACGGCGTCCTTAAGTGAGTAGCACTGCCGTGCGAGGCATCTTATCCGCGGACGGGCTTGAAACTGGAGCGAATAATGAAGCTTTTTGATTCTCTCAGCCGGTATCAGCCCCAGGCGCTTGGTCTGCTCAGGATCGTCACAGCGCTGCTTTTCATCGAGCACGGCACGCAGAAGCTGTTCGACTTCCCGGCGAGTGGCCACGCCGGCGGAAGTCTCGTCGGCCTGATGCTGACGGCAGGTATACTGGAAATGGTTGGCGGTATCCTGGTTGCGCTCGGTTTTCTGACGCGGCCTATAGCCTTCATCCTCTCCGGCGAGATGGCAGCAGCCTATTTCATGGGACATATGCCGAGGAGTTTCTTCCCGATCAACAATGGCGGCGACGCGGCAGTGCTGTTCTGCTTCGTCTTCCTCTATCTGGTATTTGCCGGAGCCGGAGCCTTCGCACTAGACAATCGCCGCTCGTCTTAAGCAGCGATCTCAAAGCCCTTCATAGATCGCAGCCGCATCCTCATAGCCGTAGCGGATGGGCACCGGTGTTTCCGGCGTCCATCCCTCTGCCGTCTTGCCAGCCATCAGCCGGCAGGCAGCCTCGGTCTTCAGCACCGCGCCGCCATAGAGCCGGTTGGCGAGATTGAGGATACCGGTCTGGTGCATGGCAACCGAGCCGCTGCCGCAGGCATCCTTCACCAGCGCTACGCGAAAGCCGAACTTGAGTGCCGCCTTCACCGTGGCGTCAACGCAGGCTTCGGTCCATACGCCGCATATGTAGAGCCATTCCGTACCGGCCGTCTTCAACTCATCGCCGAGCCCCGTGCCGAAGGCGCTCGCTTCCGATTTGACGACCAGCCGCTCGCCTTCTGCGGGCTCCACCTCCCGGCAGATCGCGGTCAGCGGATCGTCCTTGTCACTGAAAGCTGAGCGGCCATCCGGCAAGCGCGGGTGATAAGCCAACGTCGTCTCCGAGCCCGGATCGACGATATAGGCAAAATGATAGACGGGGATGCCATTTCGCCGCGCAGCCTCCTGCAATCGGACGACATTACCGATGACGCGATCGAATTCGACGGCCAAGAGCCGCCTGTCCTGCCGATGCTCTTCCTGCAGGTCGATGCAGAGGAGGACGCTCCGATCCGGCGGCAGGGACAGGGGGTGTTTCAAGGTGTTCTGCTCAGAAGCTCGGTCGCGGAGTGATAGACCAACGAAACCTCTCCATCAGCCGGCAAGGTCAGTCTGGGCAAAATCGTCGCCTTTGTAGAGCAACGGAACCCTGGCCTGTTTTGCGAACGCATAAGAGAAACAATCATATCGAGCGGCTGCCTGCATCACATGTTCAAACATAGTAGGCTCGACACCTACGACCCTGATACCGAGACGGTCCAGAAACTCAGCAACCATTTGTGCAGCGGGGCTGGCCTTTCCGCCGATTCTGGTGAGGGCCAACGATGCCTCGACCTTTGTCACGATAGAAGTAAAGGGGTTTGAGGCTGCCATGAGCCTTTTCAGCAATGATACCGCATCTGGTTCATCGAGTATGATGGCAACAATCGCTGAGCTATCGACATACACCGCTTCAATCGTCCCAGTTTTCGTCTATGAATTTCATAGCTTCTTCGAAACCGCCTTCTTTTCGGTAAGCGCGCATTTGTTCTATGATAGGCTGAATCCGACGTTTATATTCTTCAAAATCACGCTCCTCACGCTCACCGGCCTCGCGGACAGCAACCCTGATCGCTTCGGTTATGCCTAAACCGCGGCGCCGCGCGAACTCCCGAACGAGCCAATCGGTCTCTTCATCCTGAACGTGTATAGCCATTTATGTCCACAACTAAAAGTATCTTGTACAAACCCTATTTTAACTTGTAGAAAATCGGAACACAAGAGGAACATTACAGCATACCTAGCTCATCCCCGCATCCGCTCGTAATTAGCATCGAAGAGCGGCGCCGGCTGCATGCGTGCCTTGTGCCGCTTGCCGAGCAGTTCGATCTCGAAGCCGTCACTCTCCTCGGCAATTTCCTTCGGTATATAACCCATTGCGATCGAGGCTTCCGCATTGTGGGCATAGCCGCCCGACGTCACCCAGCCGCGCACCTCGTCGCCGAACCAGATCGCCTCGTCGCCGATGACGTCGGCATCGGCCGCATCCATGACGAAGGCGCGCAGCCTGAGCTTGCCGCCGCTCTGTTTCTCCTCCAGCGCCGCAGCTTTGCCAATAAAATCCGCTTCCTTGTTATAGGCGACAAAACGGTCAAGCCCGGCTTCGAGCGGCCCATAGATCGGCCGGTACTCGCGTGCCCACGAGGCATAGTTCTTCTCCAGCCGAAGCGCATTCAGCGCCCGTGATCCGAACAGGCCGAGGCCGAATTCCTCTCCGGCTGAAACCAGCGTGTTGAATATTGACCGCTGGTATTCCGGCTCGATCCACAGTTCGTAGCCGAGATCACCCGTATAGGAGACGCGGCCGACCAAGGCGGGCGCCATGCCGATATGCATCTTGCGGATGGCCATGAAAGGAAAAGCGGCGTTGGAGACGTCCGCGCCGGTGACCTTCTCCAGAAGCTTCCGCGCGTTCGGGCCGGCAATGGCAAGGCCCGTCAGTCCAGCGCCGCGTGCGCGAACCCTCACCGACTCGTCCGCAGACAGATGCTGCTCGAACCAGCGCATATGGTATTCCTCGGCCACGCCTGAGCCAAGAATCATCCACTTGCCGTCGCCGAGATTGGCGACAGTGAAATCGCCGATCAGCTTACCGTCCTCCTTCAGCATCGGGGCCAGCGCCATGCGCCCTTCTCTCGGCAACTTGCCGGAGAGAAGGCGGTCGAGGAAAGATTCCGCCCCGTCGCCTTCCACCTCGTATTTCGCGAACGATGTCGTCTCGCAGAGCCCGACGCTCCCGCGCACAGCCTTCACCTCTTGCGCGACATGCTCGAAATCAGTCGAGCGACGCCAGGAGAACTCGTCTTTCACGCCTTCCGGCGCATACCAGAGCGGTATTTCCAGCCCATAGGCGACACCGAACTGCGCGCCTTTGGCGGCAAGCAGGTCATAGATCGGCGTGGTCTTGAGCGGCCTTCCCGCCGGCAATTCCTCGTTCGGGAAACGGATGGAGAAGCGGCGTGAATAGTTCTCGCGCACCTTGGCGTTCGTATAGGCCATGGTAGCCCAGTTTCCATAGCGCGCGACATCCATCGCCCAGATGTCGAAACCCGGATCGCCTTCGATCATCCAGTTCGACAACGCCAGCCCGACGCCGCCGCCCTGCGAAAAGCCGGCCATGACACCACAAGCGCACCAGAAACCTTTCAAGCCACGGACAGGTCCTACAAGCGGGTTGCCGTCCGGCGCGAAGGTGAACGGCCCGTTGATGATCTGCTTGATGCCGGTCTTCTGGAAAGCCGGGAAATGCCGGAACCCGACTTCCAGCGACGGCGCGATGCGGTCGATATCCGGCTCCAGCAGTTCATGGCCGAAGTCCCATGGCGTCGTTTTCTCCGACCACGGCTTGCATGCCTTCTCGTAGGTCCCCATCAGCATGCCGCCGCGTTCCTGGCGAAGGTAAAGCTCGCCGTCGAAATCGACCGCGTGGATGATCTCACCACCTGTCCGGGCGTTCCATTCGGCGACTTCCGGCATGTCCTCCGTGATGAGGTACATGTGCTCCATGGCGAGCACCGGCAGTTCCAGCCCGACCATGCGCCCGACCTCGCGCGCCCAAAGGCCGCCGGCGTTCACGACATGCTCGGCGACAATCTCGCCCTTGTCGGTGACGACGCGCCACTGACCGTCCTCGCGCTGGACGAGATCTTCCACCCTCGTGTGGCGGTAGATCTCGGCGCCGAGCTTCCGTGCTGCCTTGGCATAGGCGTGAGTCACCCCGGACGGGTCGAGATGACCGTCCTCGGAATTGCGCACGGCACCGACGAATTGCTTCGGGTCGATAAGTGGCATCAGCCGCGCGGCTTCCTCCGCCGAGATTTCCTCCAGGTCGAGGCCGAGATAGCGGCCCTTGGCGACGACGCCGCGCAGCCAGTCCATGCGCGCCTCGGTCGCGGCGAGCAGCACGCCGCCAGTGACGTGAACGCCCGTCGCCTGACCTGAAAGCTCCTCGATCTCCTTGTAGAGTTCGATCGTGTATTTCTGCAGCTTGGCGACGTTCGGATCGCCGTTGATCGTGTGCATGCCGCCGGCCGCATGCCACGTGGAACCTGAGGTAAGCTCGCTGCGCTCGATCAGCACCACGTCGGTCCAGCCGTGGCGGGTGAGATGGAACAGCACCGAACAGCCGACGACACCGCCACCGATGACTGCGACACGCGTATGGGATTTCATGAGAGCTCTCTGATTTCAGGAGGTTGGGGGAGTTTGCGGAATCGGGCTAGGAACATCAATCGAGTTCTACCCCGCTCGCGATCCTTCGCCGCTCAGGCATATTGCCGGCGTTGCAAAATTGTTCATGGCTCCCCGCTCCCAATCGCTTCCTTGCGCTTTGCCACGTAGGCTTCCAGCGCCTCGCGCCGCGCCAGATCCATCGCCGGCTCCTGATATTCTTCCAGCGCCTTCTTCCAGACGGCGGTGGCGCGCTGGGTAGCATCGAGCCCGCCCGCCTCCTTCCATGCCTCGTAATTCTGCCAGTTCGACAGGATCGGCTGGTAAAAGGCCGTCTGGTAGCGCTCCAGCGTGTGCGGCTCGCCGAAGAAATGCCCGCCGGTAGGCACGCGCGAGAGCGCGTCGAGCGCCAGTTCGCCTTCATTCACTTCAATGGGTTTCAGAAACTCCATCATGTGCTGGATCATCTCGACATCGATGACGAACTTCTCGAAGCTGGCCGTCAGCCCGCCCTCCTGCCAGCCGGCGGCATGATAGATCAGGTTCCCATGGCCCAGGATCGCGCCCCACAGCGCCATCATCGTCTCGTACGTACCCTGCGCGTCGGCGGCATTGGAGGCGGAGCCCGGCGTGGTACGGTAGGGCAGCCGATAGTGTCGCGCGAGCTGGCCGGACGCGATGTTCGCCTTGGTGTTCTCCGGCGTGCCGAAGGCCGGCGCGCCGGACTTCATGTCCACATTCGAAGTGAACGCGCCATACATGACCGGCGCACCCGGCCGCACAAGCTGCGTCAGCACTACGCCGAACAGCGCCTCGGCGTTCTGCTGCGCCAGCGCGCCGGCGAGCGTCACCGGGCTCATCGCCCCCATCAGCGTGAACGGGGTGACGCAGGCCGATTGGCCGTACTCGGCCATGGTCATCAGCCCCTCGGCCATCTGGTCGTCGAAGCGGCGCGGCGAATTGACGGAGATGATGGTGGTAACGCCAGGGTCCTTCGCCATCTCCTCCAACGTCAGCCCGCGCGAAATCGCCATCATCTCGATGCCGTCGAGCGCCCTGCCCCGACCGATCGCCGTGCAGTGGAAGCTCTTATCGGTGAGCGTCAGGTTGGCGAAATAAGTATCGAGATGGCGCGAATTAGCTGGCAGTTCGATCGGCGCGCAGACCTGGTTGCCGATCATGGTGATCGCGTTGAAATGCTGCGCCAGCCGCACGAGATCGCGATAATCACGAAGATTTCCGGCGCGGCGGCCACGCTCGCGGTCATGGACATTGGGCGGACCGGCGACCAGCGTGAAATTGATGTTGTTGCCGCCAAGGATCACCCGCCGCTTCGGATTGCGCGGTGTCAGCGTATAGAGCGGCCGCGTCGTCTTCAGCGCCTCCGCGACCAGTTCGCGCCCGATGCGGACGTTCTGGGATGCGTGATCGACAATCGCTCCTGCCTTCTCGAAGAGCGCGAGCGCCCGCTTGCTCATCACCTCGATGCCGAAATCCTCAAGGATGTGCATCGAGGCGTCATGGATCGCTTCTACCTGATCGGCGGAAAGCAGTTCCATCGGAGGATAGGGGTTCGCGACATCGCGCGGCGCCAATTGCGGGATCGGAGCAGCCCCTTTATGGGCGCGGTCGGCGGAACGGCGGCGGCGGGGTTCGGCATTCATGTCTTCGGCATACGCCAAACCGGCAACGCTTCTATCGGGAATCCGTCATTAGCGGGCGGGATTTTAGGATGTGCGTCAGATCGGAAAACCGGTTCATGGGATAGCGACATGATGCGTCGGATTATCAATATCCGGTGAGCCAGCTGTTGACACTTCCTTAACCAAGACGGGCGTCAACCCCTTCCGAAAGACCTTCGGCAAGATTCCGTTTAGGAGTCGGGTCTAGTTCCTCGACGAATGGTTCGGTCGAGTTTTATTCGAGTTTTAGCGATTGGCCTGCCGCTGGCACTTGCCGCCTGCGCCTCCGCTCCCGCTCACATCAACAATGTCTGCGCCGTGTTCGACCAGCGCGACGGCTGGTTCAACAGTTGGGAGCGCGCTGCGAAGCGCACGGAAGCGAAGTACAACATACCCGTTCCGGTCCTGATGGCGACAGTGCGCAAGGAGTCCGGCTTCAAGGGCCGTGTGAGGCCGCCGCGCACCTACCTCCTCGGCTTCATTCCGTGGAAACACCAGTCGAGCGCCTATGGCTATTCGCAGGCGCTGGACGGAACATGGGTGCAATATGAGATCGAGACCGGAAACACCTCCGCCCGACGCTCGAATTTCGCCGACGCCATCGATTTCGTCGGCTGGTATCACGACAAGACCGCAAGAACGCTCGGCATCGCGCGCAACGACACCTATAATCTCTATCTCGCCTACTATCTCGGGCGGAATGCCTATGCGCGCGGCAGTCGCGGCAGTGCGGATGTCCAGCGCTACGCCCGCGCCACCGACGACATGGCCCGCAGCTACGCCGCACAGATGCAGGCCTGCGGTAGGTAAAAGACCGGACCGACATGATCCCGGCCTCAGTTCTGCTCCAGTAGCCCGAGCCGTTCACGATAGAAAAAACGGCGGTTCATCAGGATCGCGGCCGCCGCGAGACCGAGCGCCAGTCCCCACCAGATGCCGATGCCGCCGAAGCCCGCCGGAAAGCCGAGCAGATAGGCCGCCGGCATGCCGATCACCCAATAGCTGACCAGAGCGATCATCATCGGCACGCGCGTATCTTTCAGGCCTCGCAGCATGCCGCTGCCGATGGCCTGTAGCGAATCGACGATCTGGAAGCAGGCGGCGACGAAGAGGAAGGGCCTTGCCGTGGCAAGCACGGCCGCCGCGTTGGCGTTGTGCCGGTCGAGGTAAAGCCCGATCAGCCGGTCCGGCATCGTCCAGAAGAGGAGCGCGGAGCACACGGCTATCGCGGTTGCGATCATCATCGCCATGAAGCCCGCGCGGCCTACGCCGATACGATCGCCGCGTCCGTGGTGAAGACCGACCCGCACGGTCGCGGCACTGGCGAGCCCGAGCGGCAGCATGAAGGCGATCGAGGTGATCTGCAGCGCGATGCCGTGGGCGGCGAGCGTCACCGCACCGAGCCAGCCCATCATGATGGAAGCGGCGGAGAAAAGCCCGACCTCGGCGATGATCGTCGCCGAGATCGGCCAGCCGAGCCGCAATATATCGCGAAAGTCCGGCCAGTCCGGCCGCCAGAAGCGGGCGAAGAGATCGTGACGGCGGAGCGACGGCGCAACGCCGCTGTAGAGAATGACGAGAAGCGCCATGACGATCTGCGTGATGAGCGTAGCGACGGCCGAGCCGACAATGCCGAGCGCCGGCATGCCGAAATGGCCGAAGATCAGCACGTAATTGAGCGCGCCATTGGTGAGGCCCCCGACGATGATGACGGCAAGCGCCACATAGGCGCGATCCGCGACGGCGAGATAGGAGCGGAGCGCCGCTAGGATCAGCGCCGGCAGCATCGACCATTGGGTGACGCGCACATAGGCGCCCGCTAACGCCGCGACGCTCGGGTCCTGGTCGAGGAAGAGGAGAAACGCCTCGGTGTGCCAGAGAAACGGCATTGCGATCAGGCTGTAGAGACCGACCACCCAGAGACTCATACGCACCGAACGGCGCACCGAGCGCACATCGCCACGCCCCTCGGCCGCCGCGACAACCGGCATCACCGCTATGGCGAAACCGCTGCCGAAGATATAGACGATGAAGAATATCTGCGTGCCGAGCACTGCCGCGGCGAGTTCGGTCGCGCCCAGCCAGCCCACCATTACCGTATCGGTGACATTGAGCGCCATTTGCGCAAGCTGGGTGCCGATCAGCGGCACGGCAAGCACCACCGTCGCCCGCCCATGGCTGAGCCAGGTGCCGTCCTTCCTGTCCAGATATTCCGACGAAATCGGCGGGCGCATGACTTCGTCTTTCGATTCGCTCGTTCGCATGTGAGATTGCCTTCATCGAAGGCCCTACAGCATCACTGCGCAAAAGCGAAATCCGCTTCACGGCCCTCGACCGGCCGATCGACATATGAAGGCGGGGTAATGGCGCAATACAACCAATTAAGCAGTCTCGAACAGGCCCGGCCGAGCTAAATCCGGTTACGATCGTCGAGGACGACGCGGCCGGCGCCAGTCGATGTATCGGCTTCCCCGACAAGGTCGCCGCCGGTCATGCCCGCGTCACCGGCTGACCACCGTACGCGCGTGAAGACAAACCAGCGCCCGCGCGGCAGGTTCTTGAAGGTGAAATTGCCATCCGTGTCGCAAACCGCACGTCGCGTGACTGCGGCGATGCGGGGGTCGGTCGCTTCCGGCAGCACGGGATGCGCTTTCATACGGACAAGTTCGAACACGCGCTCGAAGGAGCGCGTATGCGGGAAAAGCAACACCGTCTGGCCAGTGCAGCGGATCGCATCACCCTGGTCATGCAGGAAGGCCTGCCCGGTGAGTATCGCGTCGCCGGGGCGCTCATAACGATGGAACTCGGACTGCGAATACGCGATCTCGAGCGGACCGTTCGGATCGGGCGGCAGCGCCGACGACTGACAAGCGGCAAGGAAGAGCGCAGCAGCGCATGAGGCCGGCAGGACGCTCAGGACAAAATTTCGCGACGGGACCATTGTCATCTATTTCGGGAGGATATCCGCAAAGGCGAAGCCATCCCTCTCCTCAATCTCGCCGACCGATGTAGCGATCGGTGCGGCAAAAATCGGGCCGGCCGTGACGACGGTATGAAATTCGCCGTTTTCGCCGCAAGGATCGACGCCGGCCGGCAGATCGCTGAGGAAGGCTTCATCGAAACTGCGCCCCGCGAAAGATCGGTCAAGCCGCCTCGTATCGACACAGGCGACGCGTGCTTCGAGGCCTGATGCGATCATGGCCCCGGCGAGTTCGCCCGTATTACGATCCCAGAGAGAAAAGAGCGCTTCCATATCCGCCGCTTCCATCTGCTTCTCGCGATAGGCGCGGATGTCCTCAAGGAAAAGATCGCCATAAACGACGTGGCGAACGCCCTCTGCCTTCAGCTTGTCGAAGGCCTCTGCCATCCGCGCTTCGTAGACAGCGTTCGGGCAAGGACTGGGCAGCATCACCTTGATCACCGGCAGGCCGAGCGCCTCGATCTGCCGATCGAGCAGTTCGTGGCGGACGCCATGGGACTGCACGCGGCCCGTGCCTTCGTTGATCGTGGTCAGGACACCGGCGATGTCCGCCAGCCCTAGCCGGCGCGCCTCGTACAACGCGAAGGCGGCATCCTTGCCGGAGCTCCACGACAGGAATGCCTTCGGCCGCTCCAGCATATGCGTTCGGCTAGCGCGGTTTCTTGCGGAAGACGCGGATGTATTCGGCCTCACCGCCTTTCGCCAGCGCCTTCGCCTGTTTCACCCAGTCGTCCCGCTCGATACGGCCGGAGAAGTTCAGGTGGTCGTCGACCCAATCCCGTTCGGCCTTCTTCCACGCGGCGATCTGGGAGAAGCGGTAAATGCCGAGGCCATTCAGGATGGTCTCGAATTTAGGCCCGACCCCGGAGATGAGCTTGAGGTCGTCCGGCTTCTTCGGCTTGGCCATGCGCGGCGGCCGTTTGCCGGCCAAAGCAGCCGAAGCGGCCGGCTTGCCGGAAGCCGGCTTCCGGGCCGGGGCCGTTGCCGATCCGGCAGGCGCCCTCCCGGACACCGGCGTCTTGCGCGCGGACGCTCCCGGATTTGCCGCCCGCGCACGGCGGGACGGGGGTTGTGTCTTGTCGAAAGCAGTCGGAGCATCGGGATCGACCGCCTGCCGGCCGCCGCCGACCCTACCCTGACGCGACGGCACCGAGGCAGAAGCCCTGGCGGGGCGCGCGCCAGCGCTCTGCCCTCCGGCATCGTCACGCGCCTCCTCGCGGCGGACGCGCCGCGCCTCTTCTTCCTCTTCAGCTTCGAACTCGGCCTCGTCGGCTGCGGCGCTCGCCGTCTTTCCATGTGGACGCTTCGGCGGCGGGCCTGCAAAGCCCGGATTGCCCTTGGCGCTGCGGCGCTCCTTGCGGCGTGGCGTATCCTGCGGCTCGCCTTCCTTCGCCGCATGGGCCGTATCGAACTTGATGACCGGTTCCATTCCGGCAAGCACGTCGTCGGAGAGCCAGCAGAGCGATTTGTGTCCGTTGCCGAGATCCTTGACCGGCGGCACTTCCTTCTCGCATTTCCCGTCCGGCACGAGGTGCTTGTAGCTGCACCGTGTCTGGAACGGGCAGCCAGTGGGCGGGTCCATGGCCGAAGGAATGTCGCCTTCCAGCACGACGTGCTTCTTCACCACGCTGGTGTCGGCAATCGGGATCGCCGAAAGAAGCGCCTCAGTATAGGGATGATAGGGCGGTGAGAATATCTGGTCGGTCGTCCCCTGCTCGACGATATAGCCGAGATACATCACCACGACGCGGTCCGCGATGTAGCGCACGACCGAAAGGTCGTGGCTGATGAACAGCATCGTCGTCTTGTTCTCACGCTGGATGTCCATCAACAGTTCGGTCACCGCCGCCTGCACCGAGACGTCGAGCGCCGAAACCGGCTCGTCCGCTACCACAACCTTGGCGGCACCGGCAAAGGCGCGGGCCACGCCGATGCGTTGCTTCTGGCCGCCGGAGAGCTGCCGCGGCTTGCGCGTTGCGAAAGCGCGCGGCAGCTTCACCAGGTCGAGCAGTTCCAGCATCTTCTGGTGCCGTTCGGCCGGGCTGTTGCCGACATGGAATTTCTCCAGCGTGCGTACGATCTGCGCGCCGACGCTATGGCTCGGATTGAGCGTGTCGAACGGGTTCTGGAACACCATCTGGATCGAGGAGACGGTGTTCACGTCGCGCGATTCGACCGGCGTCGATTGGATCGGCTTGTTGCCGAGCGTAATCGATCCGCTCGTGGCCGTCTCCAGCCCGAGCAGCATCTTGGCGAGCGTGGATTTTCCACAGCCGGATTCGCCGACGATGGCCACCGTCTCGGATTCACGCGCCTCGAAGCTGATCGTCTCGTTCGCCTTGACCACGCGCGGCTCGGCGCCGCCGAACACCTCGTTTGCGGCAACCCGGTAATATTTGCGCACATTGTCGATCTTGAGCACGGTGTCACCGGCCTTGACCGGCTCGCTCTTCTTCGCCGCGTCTTCCGGCAGGGCCGACCAGTCGATCTCGTTGAAACGCACGCAGCGGCTGAAATGATTCTCGTGCCCCTCGACCGGGATCATCGGGATTTCGGCCGCGTTGCAGAGGCCTTCCACGAAATGGTGGCAGCGCGGGCCGAAATTGCAGCCTTTCGGCCGCTCATGCGGCAGCGGCAACTGGCCGGGGATCGCCACCAACGGCCGCGTGTTCTTGTCGGCGCCAGGAAGCGGGATCGAGCGGAAAAGTCCCTGCGTATAGGGATGCCGCATCCGGTCGAACACGTCCTTGACGGTGCCCGTCTCGACCGCCTCGCCCGAATACATGACCGTGATGCGGTCGCACGTCTCGAGGATCAGGCCGAGATTGTGCGACACGAAGATCATCGACGTGCCGAACTCCTTGCCGAGTCCCTTCACCAGATCGACGATGCCGGCCTCCACCGTCACGTCGAGTGCGGTGGTCGGCTCGTCCAGCAGCAGGAGCGCCGGCTTGGACAACAGTGCCATAGCGATCACGATGCGCTGCTGCTGGCCGCCGGAAAGCTGGTGCGGATAGGATTTCATCATCCGCTCCGGGTCCGGCAGCCGCACCGAGCGCAGCATCTCGAGCGAGCGTTTGTAGGCTTCCTCCCTCGACACCTTGTCGTGGATGAGCGGCACTTCCATCAATTGCTGGCCGACCTTCATGGCCGGGTTCAGGCTCGCCATCGGCTCCTGGTAGATCATGGCGATCTTGTTGCCGCGAATGGTGCGAAGCTCCTCCTCCGACATCTCCCCCATGTCACGGCCCTGGAATACGATGCGGCCGCCGACGATCTTCCCGATATTGGAAAGGTCGCGCATGATGCCGAGCGACACGGTCGACTTGCCGCACCCGGACTCGCCGACGATGCCCATGGCCTCGCCCGGCATCACCGTGCAGGAGAAATCCATGACGGCAGGAATTTCTCCCCTCCGCGTGAAGAAGGAGATGGAGAGGTTTTCGATCTCGACGATCGGCTGGACGGCGTTCATGGCATCACCTCCGTCAGTCTTTCAGGGACTCTTCGCGCAGCGCGTCGGCGAGCAGGTTCAAGCCCAGCACGAACGACATCAGCGCGATTGCCGGCGGCAGCGCCGGGTGTATGAAGGCGCGCAGGAGCTGGCTGCCGTCCTTGATGGTCGTTCCCCAGTCCGGGCTTTCCGGCGGCATGCCGAGGCCGAAGAAGCCGAGCGTGCCGAGAAGGATCGTCGTGTAGCCGATCCTGAGGCACGCATCGACGATCAGCGGCCCACGCGCATTGGGCAGCACCTCCCATACCATGATGTACCAGGGGTTCTCGCCGCGGGTTTGCGCCGCCGCCACATAGTCGCGCGTCTTGATGTCCATAACGAGGCCGCGAACGATGCGGAACACCCCCGGCGAGGACGCGAACACCACGGCGACGAAGATGTTGAGCGTGCTCGGCGTTACCTGGATCAATCCGAACGGGTCGTTGAAGAAGACGAAGGTCGAATAGAGCCAGTAGGTGATGGCGAGCACGACCAGAAGCTGGATCGCCAGAAGCAGCGGCCGGCCGACATAGCGCGTACCGAAGGCCATGCAGGCCAGGATGATCGGGAACGCGAAGAAGACGCCGGCCGTCGCACGCGGCAGTCCCGTCTCCACGATCTCCGGCGAGACCAGCAGGTAGAAGAGCAGGATCACCGGGAAGGCAAGCACCAGATTGGCCAGGAAGGATAGAAACGAATCCGTCTTCCTGCCGAAATAGCCGGCGGGAAGGCCGAGCGTGATGCCGACGGTGAGCGCCACCAGGGTCGCCAACGGCGCGATGAGGAGCACGATGCGGCTGCCGTCGACGACACGGCTGAAGACGTCGCGCGCCAGCTTGTCGCCGCCGAGCAGGAACGGGTAGCCGCTCTTCGGTTCGATGGCGCCCGGCAGCGCGTTGCGCATGACCGCGATCTGCTCGAGCGGATTGAACGGGGAGACGTAGCGGGAAAAAACCGCCGTGAAGAACCAGAAGCTCAGGATGGCGATTCCGGTGATGCCGACGCCGCTATCGTAAAGCTGGCCATAAAGCCCGAGCCGCTTTCGGTAGCGATAGCTGACGCCCATGAGGATCGCCATCGAGACCCATACCGGCCACAGCCGGTAAATGAGGATCTGGATGATGATGTCGGTGGGGGAGATGAACTGGAGCATGGCCCTTCTCCCTACTGCACGCGGATGCGCGGGTTGAGCAGCGCATAGCCGATATCGGAAATGAGCTGCGTGATGAGGACGATGAAGACCGATACCAGCGAGCAGCCGAGCAGAAGGTCTATATCGTTGTTGCCGGCCGCCTCGACCAGCGTATAGCCGAAGCCCTGGTAGCGGAACATGATCTCCACGACCACGACGCCGGTCAGAAGCCATGGGAACTGCAGCATGATGACCGTGAACGGCGCGATCAGAGCGTTGCGCAGCGCGTGCTTGAGGACGACGGTCTTGAAGCTCAGCCCCTTGAGCCGGGCCGTGCGGATATATTGCGCCGTCATCACCTCGACCATGGAGGCGCGCGTCATCCGGGCGATATAGCCCATGCCGTAGATGGCGAGCGTCATCACCGGCAGCGTGAAGTTGACGAAGGTAATGCCCTTGAACGTCGCGCTGGCGGCGGAGCCGTTGAACCAGCCGAGCCACGTGGCGAAGATGACGGTGAAGATGACGCCGGAGACATATTCCGGCGTGGCCGTACTGCCGATCGCCAGGATCGAAAGCGTACGATCGGTCTTCGATCCTTCCCGCATGCCGGCAAGGACACCGATGAGGAGCGCACCCGGTATCATCACCACCATCACCCAGAACATCAGGATGCCGGTGGCTTCAAGCGCGGGGAAAAGCTTGTTGCTGACCTTGGTTCGGAACTTCGTGGAGCAGCCGAAATCGCCTTGCAGCACGCCGGAGAGCCTGGGCTCCACCGTCTCTCCGCAATAGGAGAAACGCGGGATCGGCTTGCCTGCCTCGTCGCGCGCGGGCTGCTTAGGCCACAGCCCGATCCATTCGGCATAACGCTTCAGGAACGGATCGCGATAGCCATATCGGGTGAGCCAGCTTTCGACCTGCTCCTGCGTAGCGCGACTGTTGGTCTGCGTCAGGGCAAGCTTCTTGAGGTTAGGCTCCAGGTTGACGAGGTAGAAGACGACGAACGTCAGGCAGATCATGGTGAGCACCATGACCCCCAGACGCCTGGCTATGAAAGATAGCACCTATGCCCCTCCTCAAGGCTTGGGTTTGCTTTATGTCTGCGTTCCCCCCCAAGGCCGGACAGAGCGACCGGCCTCGAGAACCCTCAAATGGGGGAGCTTTTTTGCTCCCCCTTGTTTTTGTTAGTGGCGGTCAGGCGCTCGGATCGAGCCAGGTCTTCTCGTAGTTGATCTCGAAGGTCGGGTGCATCGGATTGTTCTTCACCTGCTTCGTCGAGTGGTTCACGATCGTGAGCCAGAAGGGCTGGACGATGACGCCGGAATCCTGGAGGATCTGCTCCACGTCCTTCATCACCTCCTTGCGCTTTTCCGGATCAGCGATGGCCAGCGCCTCGCCGAGCTTCTTGTCGAAATCCGGATTGGAATAGGCCGTCTCGTTCCAGGCAGCGCCCGTCGTATAGCCGAGCGAGAGAACCTGAACGCCGAGGGGGCGCATGTTCCAGTTGGTGGTCGAGTAAGGATATTTCGTCCAGTTGTTCCAGAAGGTCGAGCCCGGCAGGATGGTGCGCTTGACCTTGAAGCCCGCGTCGCGGAGCTGGCCGGCGACGGCGTCGCCCGTGTTCTTGTGCCAGTCCTCGTCCACCGAGATCAGCTCGTGTTCGAAATCCATCTGGCCGGCTTCCGTCATGAGCTTCTTGGCGCCCTCGACATCCCGCTTCTTCTTCGGCAGCGGGTAATATTCCGGATGGATCGGCGCGACATGGTGGTTTTCCGCCACCGTGCCGAGATTGTTGTAGCCGAGTTGCAGCACGACTGCGTTGTCGACCGCCATTTGCAGCGCGTTGCGCACCTTCTGGTCGTCGTACGGCTTGTGCAGCACGTTAGTGCGCGCCACGATCGTGGTTGCGGTCTTCGATTCCGACTTCACCAGCCCCATGCCGTCGAGGATCTGGATGAAGTCCGCCATCGTCTGGTAGTCGGTGTCGATCTCGCCGGCGTCATAGGCATTGACGTAGGCGTTGAAGTCGGTGCCGTAGTCGATGAACTGGACGCCGTCGAGATGGGCTTCACCGCCCCACCATTTGCCCTTTTCGCGGCGCTTGGCGACCACCTTGGAGCCGACGTCGTAGGAGACCAGTTCGAAAGCGCCGGTGCCGATCGGGTTCTTGATGATGTCGGAACCCATCTTCTCGTAATCACGATGCACGACGAGGCCCGGATAGTCGGCGAAATTCGGCACGATGGAAATGTCGGAAGCCGGCAACTTCAGCTTGACCGTGTAATCATCGGTCTTGGTGATGGCGCCATCGCGCGCCTTGCCGGTCTTGGGATCGACCATGCCGCCCATGCGGGCCGCCATGGAATTGCCTTCCGCCTTGTTGTCGCACCAGCGCAGGAGATTGAACATGACGTCGTCGGCGTTGAACTTGTCGCCGTTGTTCCACTCCGCGCCCTTGCGCACATGCAGTATGTATTCGGTGGCGTCGTCGTTCACCTCCCAGCTCTCCAGCAGCATGGGCTCGAAGGTGTATTCGGTCGTGTATTTCACCAACGGCTCGAGGAAGGTACGCGTCGCATTGGCAAGTTCCGACCAGTCATAGGTACGCGGGTCCTTCTGCGCCTTGACCGACATGGCGCAGCGGATGACGCCGCCCTTCTTGGGCGTCTCCTCGGCGGCCCGTGCCAGCGTCGGGTCGGCAAGTCCGATCATGCTGTAGGCCATCGCCGTCGAAGCGCCCATCACGCTCGCGATGGCAAGGAATTCGCGGCGGTCCACCTCGCCCGCTTTCGTGGCTTTCGCCAGTTCCTCGACCACCGCGGGTACGCGGTCGCCGTTACTCTTGTACATTGTCATTGCCATCTCCCATTGTTTGGCTTTCTTCCCCTAGCATTCCGCATCTGGCCGATGATGTCAAAAACACTGCCGCAGCGGAAATCACGAATGAATGTGCAACACCGATGCGAAGTCGGATGCTGCGATTGCGACAGGAGTGGCGCAAATTCGCAAGTTTGGGGACGATTCCCGTCTCCGGCCTGTCGCTTTCGGGCAGTCAACGGGGCCTCTCACGATCACGAGATCGTTTGACGCCGTTGCCGCCGGTTGCTACGGTTTCCGTCACGCCTGAGGTGCCCCGAACCGGGATTCGGACGGGGTTAAGAGGGAATACGGAAGGACCAAAGGGGTCCCCGCCGTAGCTGCTCCCGCAACTGTGAGCGCGGAGGCATGCCGACTAACGCCACTGGGCATAATGCCCGGGAAGGCCGGCATGCCAATGAAGCGCGAGCCAGGAAACCTGCCTTGGGTCGTCACCTACCGGATGCGGGGTGCTTCCGGGGCTGTGTTCTCGCAGCGGTGACGTTGTCATCGCTGGCGGGGCTTTAGCTTTTACAGGCAGATCGTTCCCACCGGCAATTTCAGGCCATCGACCGCGCGTTCGCGGCAGGGGGACAAAATGCAGACCAAGTTTCGCAACACCATTTCCATTCTGGCCATACTGGCCGCGTCCGGCGTAGCGCCGGCACTCGCCCAGGATCTCGACATCGGCGAGGTGGTGGTGACGGCCAACAAGACACCGACCGAGAAATCGAAGGTGGGCTCGACGGTCTATGTGGTGACGAAGAAGGACATCGAGCAGCAGTCGAAACCCACGGCGATCGACTACCTAAATCAGGTGCCAGGCATCAACGTTTCGCCCCAGGGCGGGCTCGGCACGATATCGACGTTCATGATGCGCGGACTGCCCGGCGAATACACGAAGACCTTCGTGGACGGGATCGACGTTTCCGACGTGACCTATACGAAGACCCAGACCCATTACGGCCAGTTCCTGGCCGGCGACCTGGATCGCATCGAAGTGCTCCAGGGCTCCCAGGGCGCGCTCTACGGCGCCGACGCCATCGCCGGCGTCATCGACATCAGCACGCTCGATACCGACGTCCGGGGGTTGCACCAGCGCATCTATGGCGAAGCTGGCTCGCGCGGCACCTACCTCGGCGGTTATGCGCTGAATACCGGCTCCGACCGAGGGACCTTCGGCCTGAACATTTCGGGCCTCTCCACAGACGGGTTCTCCACCGCCGCGTCCGGGACAGAAAAAGACGGATACCAGAATCTGACCGGGACGATCGGCGGACGTATAAACGTCAACGAGAACCTGTCACTGTTCGCCAACGGGCTCTTCATCAAGGGCAATAGCGATTTCGACGATGGTTTCGGCCCTCCTCCCGATTATCTCGTCCAGGATAGCAGCGCGCATTCGACCTATCGCCAGGCGGCCGGGCGCATCGGCGCTGACTTCAAGCTCTTCGACGGCAGCCTCTCCAACACGGTCGCGCTGCAGTACTCCGACCTGGCGCGGAGGAGCGTCGACGGGTTCGGAGGCGTGTCGACCTTCGATGGCGCCCATCTGAAGTTGGACTATCAGGGGTCCGTTGCGCTCACTCCGACGCTGACCGCCAATTTCGGAGCCGACTGGGAAAGGTTGCACGCAGACACGACAGGTGGCTTCTCTGGCGCTATCGATAAGTCGATATCGATGGGAGGCGGCTGGCTCGAGACGATCTGGACGCCGGTCAAGCCGCTGACCTTGACGGCAAGCGTGCGCCAGGACGAGCACTCGCTCTATGGCGGCCACACCACCTGGCGTGCGACGGGCTCCTATAATTTCGCCGATACGGGCACGCGTCTCCATTCGTCGGTCGGGACTGGCTATCGCGCGCCGAGCCTCTACGAACTCTATGATCCGACCTACGGCAATGTCGATCTCCATCCGGAGACCAGCGTCAGCTTCGATTTCGGCGTCGAACAGCGCTTCCTGGACGACAAGCTGATCGCCGACGCCACCTTCTTCATGGCCAACATCAACGACTATATCGGGTTCGATCCGATTACCTTCCAGAACATCCAGACCAATGGCGTCACGCGAACGCGCGGCCTCGAGACCTCGATCGCCTATGCGCCGACAAGCTGGCTCGATTTCAAGGGCATGTACACCTATACCAGCGCGATCCAGCCGGACGGCGAGCGGCAGGTCCGCATACCGCGGCATGTCATCGGGTTGTCGGCGGCGGTAAAGCCCGCAGAAAGATGGACCGTTTCGGCCACCGGCAGGGCCGCTCTCGATACGGTCGACGGGTTCCCGCAAGGCCCGTTGAAGGACTATTTCCTCCTCGACGCCAAGGTTTCCTACAAGCCCACGGACGCGACCGAAATCTACCTGCGCGGCGAGAACCTGCTCGACCAGAAATACGAGGTCGTGAAAGGCTACGGCACGCCCCGCCTTGGCGTCTTCGCCGGCTTCAAGGCGACGTTCTAGATGCGGTAGGAGCGGCGATGCTCGCGCGGGCGAAAAGAAAGACGAGGAAAGGCGCGAAGGTTCGAAACTCCTTCGCGCCCCACTCTGTCCTGCCGGACATCTCCTCCACGGAGGGGGAGATTGGGCCGGCCGCTCTATCAGCCTGTCTTCTGCAGCCTCCGCGATCAGCGAAAGCGGCGGCGACAGCTGATCTCCCCCCCTGTGGAGGAGATGTCCGACAGGACAGAAGGGGGCAACATAAAGCGTATGCCGCAGCGATCTTTGTTCTCTGCCTCGCCCTGCCCGCCAACGCCGCCGATCTCCCGCGCGTCATGTCGCTCAACGTCTGCACCGACCAGCTTGCCATGACGCTCGCCGCGCCCGGCCAGATCATTTCGATCTCGGACCTCGCTTCGGATCCGGGCCTGTCCTTCATGTACAGAGAAGCCGCCGCCTATCCGAAGAACCGCGGTCTGGCGGAAGAAGTCTTCCTCGCTCGCCCCGATGTCGTCGTGACCGGCACCTACACGCTGCATAATACCGCCGACCTGCTCAAGCATCTCGGCTTCCACATCGAGGAATTCAGCTACGCGCAGACACTCGACACCGTCCCCGGCGAAATCCGGCGGATGGGCGACATCCTGCATCGCAAGGCCAAGGCCGAAGAGGTGGCGAAAAGTTTCGAGACCGGGCTTGCGGCAGTAAAGGCGTCAATCTGCGGCCCGGCGCCGACGGCGATCGCCTACGGCCAGAACGGTATCTCGCAGGGCGCCGGGACGCTCGCCGATTCCGTCATGCGCGCCGCCGGCCTGAGGAACCTCGCCGCCGAACTCGGCTATTCCGGCATGACCCCTTTCCCGCTCGAACTGCTCATCGAGCACAAGCCGGATATCGTCATCCTGCCCGAGCAGCTTTCGACCGCGCCCTCACTCGCCGACCTCACCTTGAAGGACCCGGCATTGCGCACGCTGAAGGGTACGCGCTTCGGCCATTTCGTGCCGGAAGGCGCATGGTCCTGCGGCGGGCCGTTCGTGCTGGAAGCGGTGAAGGCGCTGGCCAAAGTGCGCCGAGAGGTCTCGCCCTGTTCCGCCGGAGCGCCGACACAATGAGCCCGCTCCGCCTCAATCTGGCGCTGGCCGTGCTGATGGCGGTCCTGTTCGTGCTGTCGCTCCTGATCGGGCCGGCGCATCTCGGGCCGATCACCTCCATAAAAGCGCTCATCGCCGGCGGCGACGAGGCGACGCGCATCATCATGCGCGAGATCAGGCTGCCGCGGGCACTGCTCGGCCTCGCGGTCGGCGCTTCGCTCGGCCTGTCCGGCGCGGTGCTGCAGGGCTTCCTGCGCAACCCGCTCGCCGAGCCCGGCATCGTCGGCGTCTCGGCCATGGCCTCGCTGGGCGCAGTGATTGTCTTCTATAGCGGCCTTGCCGGCGCCTCGCTCTATGCGCTGCCGGCCGGCGCGCTCACCGGCGCCTTCCTCGCCGTCCTCATTCTGCTTGCCGTCGCCGCCCGCCACGGCTCGACGCTGACGCTGATCCTGTCCGGCGTGGCACTATCGAGCTTGGCCGCCGCGCTGACCTCGCTCGCCCTCAATCTCTCGCCCAACCCCTTCGCCAGCTACGAGATCATCTTCTGGCTGCTCGGTTCGCTGAAGGACCGCTCGATGATGCATGTGGTGATCGCCCTGCCACTGATCATGGTCGGCTGCGCATTGCTCGCCGCCACCGGCCGCGCGCTCGACGCCTTCTCGCTTGGCGAGGAAGGCGCGGAAAGCCTCGGCATCGACCGCAAGCGCACACGCCTTCTCGTCATCGCCGGCACCGCACTAGCGGTCGGCGCCGGCACCGCCGTCACCGGCGCGATCAGCTTCGTCGGGCTGGTGGTGCCGCATATGTTGAGGCCGCTGACCAACCGCATGCCCTCCACTCTGCTCCTGCCGAGCGCCATGGGCGGGGCCATTCTGCTGCTTGCCGCCGACATCGTCGCGCGGGTCGCGGTCTCCGCGCATGAACTCAATGTCGGCGTTGTCACCGCGCTGATCGGCGCACCCTTCTTCCTGTGGCTGATCGTCCATTCGCGCCGGGAGCTTTTCTGATGATCGGGGCGGAAAACCTCTCCGTCGATCTCTCCGGCCGCCGCGTGGTGAGCGGCTTCGGCCTGAAGCTGGAGCCCGGCACGATCACCGGCGTGCTCGGCCCGAACGGTGCCGGCAAGTCGACGCTTATGCGCGCGCTCGCCGGCCAGATCGCAAGCACCGGCCGCATCGCCATCGATGGGCGAGATCTCGCCCGCCTTTCCTACGCCGAGCGCGCCCAGCTGATCGCGCATCTTCCGCAGGCGCGCATCATAAGCTGGCCGCTTGTCGTCCGCGATCTGGTCGGGCTGGGGCGGATGCCCTGGCAGGGGTTGAGCCGGGCCTTCTCGGATCACGACCGGGCGCTATGTGCCGAGGCGATGGCGATGATGGACGTCACCGACCTTGCCGGGCGACCGGCGACCGAGCTTTCCGGCGGCGAACAGGCGCGCGTCCTTGCCGCCCGCGCCATCGCGCAGGACACGCCGATACTCCTCGCCGACGAACCGGCCTCCGGCCTCGACCCGGCGCACCAGATGACCATGATGGCTGGCCTGAGAAAGCTCGCCGCCAAGGGCCGGTCAGTCCTCGTCTCGCTGCACGATTTGACGCTCGCCGCGCGCTGGTGCGACCGCATTCTCCTGATGAAGGAGGGAAGGCTGGCGGCCGAAGGCACGCCCGCCGACGTGCTGACGCCGGAGCGCCTCGGCGAGGTCTTTGGCATCGTCGCCCATATCGACCACGATACCGGCGGCATGATCCTCGCGCCGGTTGCGCTCGCGGCCAGATCGGCAAACGGCGAGGCGCGGCCATGAAGCACTGGCCGAGCTTCGAGCCGTTCGAGGAGGCGGGAGACAGCGGTAAATTCCTTGCGCTGTGGCCCTCCGTAGCACCGGACGAACCGGAGGAAATCGTTTCGGCGGTCTCCGTCGAGCCGGAAGCGCCAATCGCGAAAAGCACCGAAACACCTGCCCCTCCCGCCGTCGAGCCGGCGGGTGAGGCTTCACAGCCACCCCGGCTCCGCGGCCGCCGCTTCCCTTCTCTCCTCCTTCTGCTTTCGATCGCGGCTCATGCCGCCGCGCTGGTGCTGACCGTGCATTTCCTGACGCAGCCGGGCGTGGAAGCCCAGACGGACGCCATCTCGGTCGAGATCGTGGTCGATGCGCCGCCCGAACCGAATACCGATCCTTCGCTTGCTGGAGAAGCAACCCAGCAATCGGAAAAGGTCGAACCGGAAACCACGCCGAAGGCGCAGCAGACGGAGCCGGAAAAAGTCGCTTCCCCGTCACCTGCAAAAATTCGGCCTGAGGCAAAAGAAATCCACCCCCCGATCGCGGAAACCGCCACTGCACAGGAAGAAGTCAAGGAACACGCCGTCGCTGTTCCCACGCCGACATTCACGCTCCCGCCGAACCCGCCCGACATCAAGGCCGCTCTGCCCGCCGTGAAGGTTCCCTCGCCGACACTCGCACTGCCGCCGATACCGCCGACCATCAAGGCGCCCAAAGTCCTTGCCACGCAGCAAACCGCGGAGGTGAAGGTCCCGGCGCCGACTTTGGTTCTACCCGATGAAGCACCGAAGGTGGAAACCGGACAACCCGCACCGGCGACCGCCAAGATAGCCAACGCCGTCTCCGCCCCTGCCCTGAAACTGCCTGACGCAGCACCACAGATTCCCGACGACGCTGAACCACCCGTCACCTTGCCGGATCAGGCGCCCCTTCCCGCGCAGGCACCCGATCAGCCGAAGCCGGTTCAACGGGCTGAAAAGCCGGAGCCGGTGAAGACGCCTGCCGACGAACAGAAGCCGAAAGAAAGAGCGGCCGCAAATCGTAGAGTGCGGGAGCGTCACGCCTCCCAGTCAACCAAGGACGCCAGCAAAGCCGCCAAACGCCCCTCTTCCTCCGGTGTGGGCAATGCTTCAGGGCGCGGCTCCATCGCCTCGCGCGGCGGCGCCAGCGCCGGTGAAAAGGCCGCCTATGCCGCGCGCCTGCGTAGTCACGTCCAGCGCTTCGAGCGCTATCCTGCCGAGGCCGAGCGCAACGGCGTCACCGGCTCGGCGCGCATCGCGATCACCATCGACCGGAGCGGCCGGCTTCTCTCCTCCCGCCTTGCCGGCAGCTCGGGCTCCGCGATCCTCGACGACGCGGCAAGGGCGACAGCGGGGCGCGCCTCGCCCTATCCGCCGCCACCGGACGGTATCGGCGGCCGCACGCTCACCTTCGCCGCAACCGTCCGCTTCCGGCGGTAACGCGCCGGCTTTCGCGACGTGCCTCGATTGACATCGCGGCTCGAACCATCATCATCGGCAAAGGACGGCGGCAGCATTGGAGGCAGGCATGCGATCGCGCGCGGCTCACGGGTTTTTCCTCTTTTTCGCAAGTCTGTTCCTGGCCCTGACCGGCCCGGCACTTGCTGCCGAAAACGCGCGGACAATCGTAACGACCCAGAATTCCGACTATTTCGGCTTCGACCTGCGCTCGGAGCAGAATTTCAGCCTCGACCAGTGCAAATCCACTTGCCTGGCCGACCGTTCCTGCCGTGCCTTCACCTATAACTCGAAGGCGCGCTGGTGCTTCCTCAAGTCGGATTACAGGACGCTCAACCCCTTCAGCGGCGCGGTCGCCGGCAAGGTCGTCGACCTGACCGGCGAGCCCGATATCGGCGCGCCCGCCACGCTCGCCTTCCTGCCGAACTGGCTCCCCGACGAGGCGATCAACTACCGCCAGCAGGTCACGACCGCCACGCCCGCAGCCTTGGATGGTCTGAACGCGCTTGTCACGGAGGCGGACGCCGTCATGCCGACCGACCCGCGCGCGGCGATGCAGAAATACGCCGACGCGCTCGCCATATCGCCCGACGACAGCACGCTCTGGACGAGCCTCGCACGCGCCGCACTCGCGATAAAGCCGGCCAACAGCACTGACGAAGACAACCTCAAGAGGGCCGCTTCCTCCGCCGCCTATAATGCCTATCTGACCTCGCGCACGACGAACGACCGGGCTGTCGCGCTTGCCGCGCTGGCGCCGGCACTCGAAAAGCGGGAGGCGTTCCGCCCGGCGATCCAGACCTATGAGGCGAGCCTCGCACTCCGGCCGGACGCCGCCGTCAAGGCCGCTTATCTCGACCTCAAGGCGCGCAAGGGCTTCCGCATCGTCGGTAACACGGTCGATTCCGACAACCAGACGCCGCGCGTCTGCGCGCAATTCTCCGATCCGTTGGTTAAGAGCGGCGTCGACTACATGCCTTTCGTCAGGGTAGACGGGCAGGCGCCGAAGGCGATCACAGCGAACGAGAAGCAGATCTGCGTCGAAGGACTGGAGCACGGCAAGCGCTACCAGGTCACCTTCCGTCCCGGCCTGCCTGCCGCCATCGGCGAGACATTGCAGGCTCCGATCGCCCTCAGCGTTTATGTGCGCGACCGGACGCCCTTTATCCGTTTCACCGGCGAGAATTTCATCCTGCCCGGCACCGCGCGCCACGGTATCCCGCTGGTCTCGGTCAACACGAGTTCGGCCGACCTCAGGCTCTACCGCATCAACGATCGCTCGCTCGCGGATCTGGTGACGGGTTACCAGTTCCTCGACCAGTTGAGCCGCTACAGCGCCGAGGACATCGCCGACCGGACCGGCAGCGCCGTCTGGCAGGGCAAGATCGACATCGCCTCCGACCTCAACAAGGAGGTCGTAACCAGCTTCCCCGTGGACGAGGCGCTTCCCAGCCGCAAGCCCGGCATCTACATCCTTACGGCCACGCCGACCGGCGCGCAGGAGAGCTATGACGCGCAGGCGACGCAGTGGTTCGTCGTCTCCGATATCGGGCTCTCGACCTTTGCCGGGCAAGACGGACTCAACGTCTTCGCCCGCTCGCTCGGCACGGCGAAACCGCTCGCCGATGTCGAACTGAAGCTACTCGCCAAGAACAACGAAGTGCTCGGCACGGCGAAGACCGATGCGGACGGCCACGCCGTCTTCAGCGCCGGGCTCTCGCGCGGCGAAGGCGGCATGACCCCGGCCGTACTTTCCGCGAGCAAGGGGGGCGACGATTTCGTCTTCCTCGACATGACCAAGGCCGGCTTCGACCTTTCTGATCGCGGCGTGGCCGGACGCGCCTCGCCCGGCGCGCTCGACGTCTATGCCTGGACGGAGCGCGGCATCTACCGGGCCGGTGAGACGGTCCACGCGGCGGCGCTCGCCCGGGACGATGCGGCGAAGGCCGTCGAGAACCTGCCCCTCACCTTCATTTTCAGCCGGCCTGACGGCGTCGAGGACCGGCGCATCGTCAGCGACGCTGCTTCGCTTGGTGGCCGTTCTGTCGATCTGGCGCTGTCCCCGGCCGCCATGCGCGGCACCTGGACCATGCGCGTCTATACCGACCCGAAGAAGGAGCCGGTCGCGGAGAAGATGTTCCTGGTCGAGGACTTCGTGCCCGACCGTATCGAGTTCGACATGACGGCCAAGGAAACGACTCTCGTTCCCGGCGAGAAGCTTCCCGTCGATGTCGTCGGGCGCTTCCTCTACGGCGCGCCGGGGGCCGACCTTTCGGTGGCGGGCGAAGTCAACATTACGACGAAACGCGACTGGAAAGCCTTCCCCGGCTATCAGTTCGGGCTCGCCGAAGAGGAGAACACCGAAGCGACCGCCTATGATTTGAACGATCTGCCCGTCACCGACGAAGAGGGCAAATCGTCCTTCGACATATCGCTCGACAACCTCCCCTCGACGACCCGGCTGCTCAACGCCGAGCTCGTCGTGCGCATGACCGAGGGCAGCGGCCGCGCCGTCGAGCGCCGGCTCGACCTCGACGTGCAGCCGGACGGGCCGCGCATCGGCATCCGGCCCGCCAATTCGGATGGCTCGGTGCCCGAGAATTCGATCGCGAAGTTCAGCGTGATCGCGGTCGATCCTGCGGGCAAGAAAATCGATATGCAGGGGCTCAACTGGTCTCTGGTCAAGCTTGTGCGCAACTATCAATGGTACCGCGACGGCAGTTCCTGGCGCTACGAGCCGATCGACATCACGCAGAAGGTGGCGGACGGCCATGTCGATGTCTCCGCGAGCGGTGAAGCTTCAATTTCCGCGCCGGTCGGCTGGGGCCGCTACCGTATCGAGGTCGAGAGCCCAAAAGCGGACGGGCCGGCTTCCAGCGTCGAGTTTGACGCCGGCTGGTACGTCGCCGCCTCGAGCACCGAGACCCCCGACGCGCTGGAAATCGCACTCGACAAGGAAAGCTATGCCGTAGGCGATACGGCGCATCTGAAGATATCGCCGCGCTTCGCCGGCGAGGCGCTGGTCACGGTCGGCGGCGACCGCCTGCTTGCCACGAAGACGGCTTCGGTTCCGGCTGACGGCGCGACCGTCGACATCCCGGTCGAGAGCGACTGGGGCGCCGGGGCCTATGTGACGGCAACGCTCTATCGCCCCGGCGAGGCGCAGGCGTCACGCATGCCGATGCGCGCCATCGGCATCAAATGGCTGAAAGTCGATCCCGGCAAGCGCAAGCTCGACGTCTCTCTGGAAACGCCCGCCAAGGTTGAGCCGCGCAGGCCGCTGACGATCCCCGTCAAGCTCGGCGGTCTTACGCCGGGCGAAGAGGCCTATGTCACGGTTGCTGCCGTCGATGTCGGCATATTGAACCTGACCCGCTACACGCCGCCCTACCCGGATGGCTGGTATTACGGCCAGCGCCAGCTCGGGCTGGAGATCCGCGACATCTACGGCAAGCTGATCGACGGTTCGGCCGGCGTGATGGGCCGCATCCGCACCGGCGGCGACGGCGCGCAGATGGCGTCCGAGGGCTCGCCGCCGACGCAGAAGCTCGTCGCCTTCTTCACTGGCCCGGTGAAGGTCGATAATGACGGCCGCGCCGCCGTTTCCTTCGACCTGCCGCAGTTCAACGGCACGGTACGGGTCATGGCGACGGCCTGGTCGAAAACGGCCGTCGGCCACGCTTCCAGCGACGTGATCGTGCGCGATCCCGTCGTCATTACGGCCGGCCTACCGCGTTTCATGGCGCCCGGCGACCAGGCCCAGATGCGGCTCGACATTGCCAACACGGACGGTCCTGCAGGCGAATATACGCTTGCGATCGATAGTGGCGGCAAGGCTTCGGCCGGACAGGCCTCGGCACAGAAAATATCCCTTGCCGCCGGGGCACGCTCAACGGTGACGGTGCCGCTGACTGCGACTGCGACCGGTGAAGCCGACATCCATGTGCGGCTTTCCCATGCGGATGGCCCGTCGGTCGCGCAGGATTTGAGCTTCCCGGTCAGGCCGGCGCAGCTTCCTGTCACGACAAGACGCGTGGTCAGCCTCGCCGCCAATGGTGGCAGCCTGAGGATCGACAAGGAGCTGCTCGCCGCGAGCCTGCTCGACGGCGCCTCGGTTTCGATCGGCGTTTCGAATTCGGCCGCACTCGATATTCCCTCGCTGCTGATGGCGCTCGACCGCTACCCCTATGGCTGCGCCGAGCAGACGACCAGCCGCGCCCTGCCGCTGCTCTACGTCAGCCAGCTCTCGAAAGCATCCGGCATGCCGGACGATCCCGATCTGCATAAGCGCATCCAGGATGCGATCTACCGCGTGCTGAACGACCAGTCTTCGTCGGGCAGCTTCGGCCTGTGGGGTCCGGGCTCGGGCGATCTGTGGCTCGATGCCTATATCAGCGATTTCCTGACAAGGGCCCGCGAACAGGATTTCGACGTGCCGGACGTGGCGATGCGGCAGGCTCTCGACAACCTCCAGAACACCCTCTCCTACAGCAACGATATGAAGGAGCACTCGACGGAAATCGCCTACGCGCTCTACGTGCTCGCCCGCAACCATCGGGCGTCGGTCGGCGACCTGCGCTACTATGCCGACACGCAGCTTGATGCTTTCCAGAGCCCGATGGCGCGCGCCCAGATCGCAGCCAGCCTCGCACTCTACGGCGATAGCCAGCGCGCGGAGCGTGTCTTCGCCTCCGCCTTCAATCTGGCGAGCTCGGGGAAAACCGTGCTCGATGATTCACGCGCGGACTACGGCTCCAGGCTCCGCGACGGTGCGGCTATGCTGGCGCTTGCGGCGGAGACGAAGCCGGCGCCCTCACTGATACCCGCGATGATCCGGCTCGTCTCGGCGGAGCGCGAGGACAAGCGCTATACCGACGGCCACACCAGCACGCAGGAAAACGCGTGGCTGCTTCTGGCCGCGCGCGCCATCAAGGCCGGGACGGAAGCGATCTCGATCGACGTGAACGGCTCGCCGCATTCCGGTCCGTTCGCGGAACATATGGACGGTGCTGAGTTGCAAGGTCAGCCCGTCACCATCACCAATCGCGGGCACAACCCGATCGATGCAGTGGTGACGGCGGTCGCCGCACCCGCCGATCCGCTTCCGGCCGGCGGCGAGGGCTTCTCGATCGCGCGTACCTACTACACGCTCGACGGGCAGGAGACCGACGTAACGGAGGCGGAGCAGAACCAGCGTTACGTCGTCGTCCTCAAGGTCACGGAAGAGAATTCCTGGCCCTCGCGCGTGCTGGTGACCGACCTTTTGCCGGCCGGCTTCGAAATCGACAATCCGAGCCTCGTCGGCAGTGCCCAGCTTTCCAACTTCGACTGGCTGGGCAGTACGGAGGTGGCACATACCGAGTTCCGCGACGACCGTTTCGTGGCGGCATTCAACCGCGGCGGCTCCGATGCTCACGAGATGACTCTCGCCTATGTCGTGCGTGCCGTGACGCCCGGCGTCTACACGCTCCCGGCGGCAAGCGTCGAGGACATGTATCGCCCGCAACTCTCCGCCCGCACCGCGACCGGCAGGATGGAGGTGAAGGCGGCGCGGTAGAACGGGACGCCGATTGATATGGCTGCTGGTTTCACCCCCCTCTGTCCTGCCGGACATCTCCCCCTCAAGGGGGGAGATCAGCTAGCGCCACCGCCTGCTCCCATTTCGCTGGAAACGGCGGTTAGCCGAGGCACCGATACCGTCCAATCTCCCCCCTTGAGGGGGAGATGTCCGGCAGGACAGAGGGGGGTGCAGCCGGATGCATGCCTCTCCCGTGGCGTTCGTCAGTCATGACCCGCCCCTTCAAATACGCCCTCTTTGCACTCCCCGTTGTCGCACTCCTCTGCGTTGGCGCATGGTCCGGTCTGAACGCCCTCGATCGGTCCCACCCGCCGCCGCTTGCCGAAGCCGGGCTTGTCTCGACCGAGGTGGTCGACCGCAACGGCGACCTTCTTCGTGCCTTTGCTACGCCCGAGGGTCGTTGGCGGCTGGCGACGCATATCGAGGATGTCGATCCGAAGCTTATCAAGATGCTGATCGCCTATGAGGACCACCGTTTCTATTCCCATCACGGCGTCGATATCGCGGCGCTCTTCCGCGCCGCCGGCCAGTGGATCCTGAACGGCCATATCGTCTCGGGCGGCTCGACGCTCTCGATGCAGCTTGCCCGATTGATCGAGCCCCGCGACGAGCGTTCCGTCCGGGCAAAGCTTATCCAGATCGCCCGCGCGCTCCAGATCGAGCGGCGGCTGACCAAGGACGAGATCCTCGCCGATTACCTGACGCTCGCGCCCTATGGCGGCAACCTGGAGGGCGTCCGCGCCGCTTCGCTCGCCTATTTCGGCAAGGAGCCGAAGCGCCTTTCGGTGGCGCAGGCGGCGCTGCTCGTGTCGCTGCCGCAATCGCCGGAAGCACGCCGTCCCGACCGCCATCCCGCGGCGGCGCTGGCCGCGCGGGCCCGCGTGCTGGAACGTGTGAAGGATGCGGAAGTCATTGTCCCGCGTGAGATAGCCCTTGCCTCCGCCGAGCCGATCCCGAGGGTCCGTCGCCAGCTTCCGGCCCTTGCCGCACAGGCCTCGGCCGATGCGATGCGCGCCGATCCATCCGTGCGACGCCTGCAACTCACGATCCGGCGCAATGTCCAGCAAAAGCTGGAAACGGTCGCCCGCGACGCTGCCCGCCGGCTCGGCCCGAAGGTCTCCGTCGCCATGATCCTCGCCGACGCTCCGACCGGGGATATTCTGGGCGAGGTCGGCTCGGCCGATCTGTTCGACTCCCGCCGCGCCGGCTGGATCGACATGACGGACGCCGAGCGCTCGCCCGGCTCGACGCTGAAGCCTTTCATCTACGGGCTTGCCTTCGAGGAAGGGTTGATCGCGCAGGAAACAATGATCGAGGACCGGCCGGCCGATTTCGGCGGCTACCGGCCGAAGAATTTCGACATGAGCTATCAGGGCAATGTCTCGATCCGTCAGGCGTTGCAGATGTCTCTCAACGTACCCGCTATCCGGCTCCTCGACGCTGTCGGGCCGCTGAGGCTGATGGCCCGTTTCCGCCGGGCCGGTGTCAATCCGGTCCTCCCTCGTGGCGAGGCGCCGGGTCTTGCGATCGGGCTCGGCGGCGTTGGCCTGAAGCTCAGCGATCTCGTTCAGCTTTACACCGCGTTCCCGAATGGAGGCAGCGTGACGATGCTGCATGACCGGCCCCTGGACCAGCCCGCTTCCGCGATGCTGATGGAGCCACAGGCGGCATGGCAGGTGGCCGACATATTGTCGGGCGTTCGGCCGCCGGAGGGCTCGCGCACGGTCGGGATCGCCTACAAGACCGGCACCAGCTATGGCTATCGCGACGCCTGGTCGATCGGCTTCGACGGCCGCCATGTGCTCGGCGTCTGGGCCGGCCGACCGGACGGCGGGCCGGTACCGGGCCTTGCCGGCTATGTCTCGGCCGCGCCGATCCTCTTCGACGCCTTCGCCAAATCCGGCCTCGCAATCGCGCCATTGCCGAGAGCGCCGGCAGGCGCGCTCCGCCAGGCGCGCGCCGACCTGCCGGTGACGCTGCGCGATTTCACGCCGCCCGGCGAACTGCCGCCGGTCCATGGCATCCCCGAACCCCCGCCGCGCATCATCTTCCCGCCGGAGGGCGCGCATGTCGAACTCGGCTCGGCGGGCAGCAGTTCTGCCACTCCGCTGCTTCTCAAGCTCCAGGGCGGCCGCGCGCCCTTCCGCTGGCTCGCCAACGGCAAGCCGTTGCCCGAACCCGCCCGGACGCGCATCGGCCAATGGGTGCCGGACGGAAACGGTTATTCGACCTTGACGGTGATCGATGCGGTCGGCCGCGCGGCCAGTGTTTCCGTCTACGTCCAGTAGCGGCGGAACAATTCCTGTGCTGTTGTCAAATCCCCGCCGAATTGGGCATGGTAGAGTACGTGATGGCCAACGAACACACGCATTCGAGCGCGCTTCATATCTCCCTTGCCGAGCGCTTCCGCCACTCGCGCGGCGAATTGATCGCCGACGGCATCGTCCATGTCGTCGGGGTCGTACTGGCCATCTCCGCCGGATCGGTGCTGCTGGCGCTCTCCGCCTTCCACGCCGGTCCCTGGGAATATGTCGGCACGATCTTCTACGTCGCCTCGCTGGTGACGGTACTCTCACTTTCCGCTCTCTATAATATGTGGCCGATCTCGCCGCTGAAATGGGCATTGCGCCGCTTCGACCATGCGGCGATTTTCCTACTGATTGCAGGTACCTACACACCGTTTCTCGTGCAGATGGACGATCCGCAGACGGTGCGCCTTATGCTCGGTATCATATGGGGAGCCGCCGCGCTCGGCATCGCCGTCAAGCTTCTCTTTCCCGGTCGTCTGGAGAAGGTCGCGGTGGCGTTCTATCTGGCTATGGGCTGGAGCGGCGTGGTCGTCTTCAATACGCTGTCGGTGTCGCTGCCGCGCGCGACATTGTGGCTGATCGCAGCCGGTGGCATCGCCTACAGTGTCGGCGTGATCTTCCACATATGGCACCGGCTTCGCTACCAGACGGCACTATGGCATGGCTGTGTGCTCGTAGGCGCCGCGCTCCACCTCGCCGCCGTCATGGACAGTCTTGTGATTTCGCGCTTTTAGCCGCTCACACCGTCTTAAGCATCCGCTTGCGCGGCCCTTCGATGTTCGGAAGGAACACGGTGAGAAGCCCGATCGCCGGCAGGTAAGAGCACATCGCATAGACGAAATCGATGCCCTTCGCGTCGGCGATGACGCCGAGCCCGGCCGCGCCGACGCCGCCCATGCCGAAGGCAAAGCCGAAGAAGATCCCGGCCACCATCCCGACGCGGCTTGGCAGCAATTCCTGCGCATAGACGATGATCGCCGGGAAGGCCGAGGCGAGGATCAGTCCGATCGGTACCGTCAGGATCGCCGTACCGACGAGCCCCATATGCGGCAGCACCAGCGTGAACGGCAGCACGCCGAGGATCGATACCCAGATCACGTATTTCCGGCCGAAGCGGTCGCCAAGCGGCCCGCCGATGACGGTGCCGGCCGCCACCGCTCCCAGAAAGACGAAGAGCAGGATCTGCGAGGTCTGCACCGAGACGCCGAATTTGTGGATCAGGTAGAAGGTGTAATAGCTCGATAGGCTGGCGAGGTAGATGTATTTCGAGAACACCAGCATGCCGAGGATGACGAGCGTGGCGACGACCCGCGCGCGCGGCAGCGCCGGCGGGGCGCCATAGGCCTTCGCCCGCTTCGCCACAGCGGCGTGATTGCGCTTGTACCAGCCGCCGACATTCCACAGCACGACCATTGCCGTCAGCGCGGCCAGCGAGAACCAAGCAAGACTCGACTGGCCGAATGGCAGCACGATGAAGGCCGCAAGCAGCGGCCCGATCGCCGAGCCGAAATTGCCGCCCACCTGGAAAAGCGATTGCGCCAGCCCAAGCTGGCCACCGGATGCCATGCGCGCGACCCGCGAGGCATCCGGATGGAAGATCGCCGACCCCATGCCGACGAGCGAGGCAGCGACGATCAGCAACCCGTAATGCGAGGCGCTGGAGAGCAAAATGAGGCCGACCAGTGTGAAACCCATGCCGCAGAAAAGCGCATAGGGCTGCGGCCGCTTGTCAGTGACGATGCCGACGACCGGTTGGAACAGCGACGCCGTGCCCTGGAAGGTCAGCGTAAGGAATCCGACCTGCGTGAAGCTCAACGCATAATTAGTCTTCAGCATCGGATAGATCGCCGGCAGCAGCGACTGCATCATGTCGTTAAGGAAATGGCAGAAGGAAAGCGCAGCCAGAATGGCGAACACCGTCTGGTCGGCGGCCTGTTTCGTATCGGGCTGGGCGCCTTGCGCCGCTGCCTCTTTGCGCTCCATCACGGTCATGGTCTGCGACCCGCTTTCATTCGACTCATAGCTTTCGCAAGAGCGGGGATATAGCGCCTTGTAACGCGACCTGTTTTCGTGATTAGCTCAATCTCTTTCGCGAATGGGTCAAAGCCATGACGGTCGTCGACATCAGGGACCTGGAGGCAATCCCACGCCCGGTGCTGGTTCGCCGGGCACAATATCCGGCTAGCGACCGCATCCTGCCCCACAGCCACCGGCGGTCGCAGCTTCTGTGCGCACTGGAAGGGATGGCGATCGTCATCGCCGAGCGCAATCGCTGGCTGATCCTGCCTGACCATGCACTCTGGATACCGGCCGGCGTCCGCCACTCGGTCGAGACGATCGAGCCGCTTACCACAGGGTCGATCTATATCGAGCCGGCTGCGCTTTCCGACCAGCCGGCGCAGAGTCATGTGGTGCGCATGAGCGAGTTGATGAAAAGCCTGCTGGCCGAAGCGGTGAAGCTGCCGCACGAATACGACCCAGACGGCCGCGACGGCCTCATCATGGCGCTGATCCTGGAGGAAATCCCGCTACTACGGCGCGCGGCGCTTTCGCTTCCAATGCCGCGCGAGGCGCGGCTTGCGGCCCTCTGCCGGCGCTTTATAGCCGCGCCGACCGCGCATGAAACGATCGACGGCTGGGCTGCGGATATGGCGATGAGCCGGTCCGCCTTCACCCGCGCCTTCCGGCGCGAGACAGGCATGGCGGCGCTGGAATGGCGCCAACAGGCCTGTCTGCTCGCTGCGTTGCCGCGCCTGATGTCGGGCGAGCGAATCGCCAATGTCGCCTTCGATCTCGGCTACGAGAGCGCGGCCGCCTTCACCACCATGTTCAAGCGCGGGCTCGGCGTACCCCCGCGCCGCTATATCGCCATGGCCGGCAACGCTTCACCTGCTGCTAAGTCAATAGGTGCGGTAGCAGCAATGTGATCGCCGGAACCGCGACCAGAAGCGTGATCCTCAGCATCTCCGCCGCGAAGAACGGCATGACACCCTTGAAAGTCTGGCGCATCGGTACATCGGGCGCGAGCGAATTGATGATGAAGACATTCAGCCCCACCGGCGGCGTGATGAGGCCGAGTTCCACTACGATCAGGATGATGATGCCGAACCAGATCTTGAGGTCGGCCGGAGACATGCCGAAATCGAGCCCTGACACGACCGGCCAGAAGAAGGGCACGGTGAGGATCACCATCGACAGGCTGTCCATCAGGCAGCCGAGGATGAGATAGAGAATGATGATGAGGACCAGGATCATCAGCGGCGACAACCCGCTGCCCTGCAAGGCCTCGGCGGCCGCCTGCGGCACGCCGGCGCGCGCCATGAAGATCTTGAGGAGTTCGGCGCCGAGCAGGATCAGGAAGATCATGCCGGACGTCCGCGCCGTCTCGAGCAGCGCATCGCCCATCCCGCCGATCGAAAGCCGGCGCGTCACCAGTCCGTAGGCGACGACGAGGAAGACGCCGACGGCGGCAGCGGCCGTCGGATTGTAGATGCCGGCATAAATGCCGCCGATGACGACGCCGAAGACGACGAGAACCGGAATGACGGCGATGCTGGCGGCGACGAGCTCGCTCCGCGACACCGCCTCCCCTGTCGGTCCGGAGCCCGGCACCAGCCGGACATAGACAGCCACCGTCAGCATGAAGAGCAGCATGGCGAGGATGCCGGGAATGAGCGCTGCCGCGAACATGGTGACCACGTTCGCCTCGACGATGATGGCGTAGACGATGAGCACCACCGAGGGCGGTATCAGAATGCCGAGCGTGCCGCCGGCGGCAATGGTGCCGGTGGCAAGCGAAGGCGAATATTTGTAGCGCCGAAGCTCCGGCAGCGCGACCTGCCCCATGGTCGAGGCTGTGGCCGTGGAGGAGCCGCAGACGGCGCCGAAGCCGGCGCAGGCAGCGACGGCCGCCATCGCCACACCGCCGCGGAAGCGGCCGAGCCAGGCATTGGCGCCGCGGAAAAGATCGCGCGACAGGCCGCAGCGCGAGGCCAGTCCGCCCATCAGGATGAACATCGGCAGGACCGAGAGATCGTAGACGGAGAACTGCGCGTAGGCGAGATCCTTCAACTGGTTGAGGACGATCAGAGGTCCCGACTGGATGGTCGTGCCGATGATGCCGACGAGGATCATCGTATAGGCGATAGGAACCCTGACCGCGATCAGTGCCAGCAGGCAGACAAGTCCGGCAATGCCGATGAAGAAACTGTCGAGCATGTGGAGCCTATTCGACCGGCAGGGTTGCGGGCCGCACGCCGCCGCCGTGGCGAAAACCGTGCCAGCCCTCCGCAAGGGTGATCAGCGACGCGATAAGAAGCAGCGCGAGCGAAACGAGGATCGGCGGGAACGCTGTCCAGAGCGGCAGATGCAGCACCGGCGTGACCTCGGGATAGGCCATGTAGGAGAGGAAGCCGGCATACATCTGTACCAGAAGCAGGACGGAAAAGGCGATCGCGAAAAGCGAGGAGAAGGCGACCATCGCCGACTTGCCGCGCGCGCTCATGCCTTCGGTGAAAATGTCCACCGTCACGTTCGACCCGGTCAACTGGCAGTAGGGCAGGAACATGAAGATGGCGATGGCGATGAAATGCTTGACCAGTTCGTAATCGGCGGCGAACGGCTTGTCGAAAAGGATGTTCGAGATCGCGCCGAGGGCCGTCATGAACGCCAGCGCCAGCGTCACCACGCCACCGAGCAACGCCCACCAGCGGATCACCGCCGCCAGGAAGGCGACGAACTTTCCACGACCGGGTGGCGGAGGGGGCTCGTCGCCCCCTTCCGCCGGATGGACGAGCGCGCTCACGCCTTCTTGGCCGCTATGGTTTTCCGGGCCGCCTCGACCAATGCCTTCGGGTCGAAGCCGGCATTCGCGTGAGCGGCAACCCATTTGTCGACCACGGGCGCAAGAACCTTGTTGAAGGCGTCCATCTGCTCCTGCGTCAGCACGATGTGCTCGTTGCCGCTGTCGACGGCCATCTTGATGCCTTCGTCGTCGTCCTCGCGCCAGATACGCGCGACTTCGTGCAGCCACTCCTCGCCGCAATGTTTGTTGAAGGCCTCCTTTAGGTCGTCCGGCAACCCTTCCCAGCGCGCCTTGTTCATCGACACCTGGAAGGTCGTGGTGCCGAAGCGGTTATTGTCCGGTCCTTCGATCTGATACTTGGTCGATTCCTGAAGCTGGAGCGCGGGGATGATCTCCCACGGCACGAGTGCACCGTCGACCACATGCGTCGTCAGCGCCTGCGGCAGGTCCGGCACCGGCATGGTCACCGGCGTCGCGCCCATCGCCTCGACGACGGCATTGCCCGTCGGGCCTGGAACACGCAGCTTCTTGCCCTTGGTGTCGTCCGGCGTATGCACGGGGACTTCCGCCATATGGAAGGCCTGTCCGGCGTGGACATGGTTGAAGAGGACGTGCACGGCCTTGTATTCCGGGGCAAGGTACTCGTCGAACATAGCGCGCATGGCGAGGTTCGTCGCCACGATGTCGTTGGTGAAGATGGTCGGCAGCTCGAACACTTCCGAACGCGGGAAAAGGCCCGGCGTATAGCCGTTCACCGTCCAGACGATATCGACGATACCGTCCGCCACCTGCCGGAAAAGCTGGGGCGGCGACCCGCCGAGCGACATCGAGGGATAGATGTCGATCTTGATGCGCCCTTTCGATTCGTCCTGGATCGCCTGTGCCCAGGGCTGCAGCATCTTGACCTGAGCGGGCGATTTCGGCCCGAGGAAGTGGTGCAGCTTGAGCGTCACCTCCGGATCGGCGGCGCGTGCCTTTCCGATGACGGCCGGAGCGGCAAGCATCGCCGCCGCCGAAACGAGAAATTGCCTGCGTTTCAACATCTGTTCTCCTCCACTATTGCCCGGAGCCGCGAAGACGCGACTTCCGGCATTCAGCCGGCATCGTCAGCTGACCCCGGCTCTCCCGTTACCTCCGATCCGAACGGTAGCAGACCGAAAATAATTAACAAGTAAATTATTTACCCTCGCCTCATCCATGCTGCAGCCACACATCGAGCACCGCCGAGCGCTTTTCCTCGCGCACCACATGCAAAGCGTCGGCCACGGCCTCGTCCACTTCGTCCGGCCGCTCCACCTTGCGCGCGTACGCCCCGCCTGCGGCTTTCGCGATGCCGGCATAGTCGGGCGACGGGTCGAAGGAGAGGTCGAGATCGTTGGCGCGGCTGGCATAGCCGTCGGGATGCACGCCGAGCGCGGAAAAGCGCGGCGCCTTCCAGCCGCGATTGTTATAGACGACCTGAAGAAAGGGCGCCTCGTACTTCGCCGCCATCCAGTGGACGGAAGCCGGTATCGAGAACATATAGGACCCGTCGCCGGTCAGCGCGACGACGGTCTTTTCCGGCGCCGCCAGCTTGGCGCCGAACGCCGCCCCGCCATTCCAGCCCAGCGAGCCACCACCACTGGCGAAGATCGAGCCCGGCCGCGTCATCGCCATGTGGTTGGAAACTGCCGGATAGTTGGTAATGCCCTCGTTGAGCACGATCGTGTCGTCATCGATGTGCCGGCGCACCGTCGCCGTCAGAAATTCCGACGTGATGATCCCGTCATTTCCGGTTTCGAGCGCGGCAAGCCGGTCGCGCCGCGCCTTGCTTTTGACTGCGAAACGGCCTCGCCTCTCCGCCACCCGGGCGCCGTCGAAAGGTCGCGCGGCGAGCGCGTCGTTAAGCTGGTGCAAGGCGGTCGCCGCGTCGGCCCGGAAGGAATGTTCCGCCCCGATATACCAGAGCGGCATCTTCTCCTTCAGCGGATCGACGTCGATATGGAAGATCGGCGCGCCGTCGGCCGGCCGGCTGATCGTCGGTATCCACGGCACGTCGCTGTCGATGACAAGGATGCAGTCTGCCTCCGCCAGCGCCTCGTTCTGATGCGGCTCATTCCACTGGTTGCCGAGATAGAGGTCGTGGTCGTGCGGGAAATTCATCGCGCTCGGCACGGATTCGTGCACGCCGGCGCCGACATGCTCGCAGAAACGCACCAGTTCGGCCACCGCATCGGGATTGCGGCCGAGATAAGACGTCACCACCAGCGGCCGGCGCGCCTGCCCGAACGCCGCGAGCAATTGTTCAATGCCCTCCTGCGGCAGCGCTGCCGGCGCAATAGGCCGCCATTTCGCCATGTCGATGGAAACCGCTTCCGCCAGTTCCTCTTCCATCACCTCGCGCGCTCCGACGAGATAAACCGGTCCCTTCGGCTCACTCATGGCGAATTGCAGCGAGCGGTGCACCATCTGCTTGATGTTCTTGCCGGTGCGCAACTCGTTCTCGTATTTCATGTAGCCACGCACGATGCTGCGCTGGTCCGGTACGTCCTGTATCCACTGGATGAACTCGTTGCGGCTGCCACGCATCTCGCCTTCCTGCGTGAAGGGGGAAGCACCGGCGAAGACCAGGATCGGCGCCCGCCCCTTGGCGGCATTGTGAACAGCCCCCGCCAGTGATTGCGTGCCGCATTCGACATGCACGATCACCGCCTGCGGCTTTCCAGAGACCTGCGCATAGCCTTGCGCCGCGCTCATGCCGGCCATCTCGTTCGGGCAGGTGATGATCGCGGGGATACGCCTGCCATGCGCCCTCGCCTCGGCGATCGCCTCGATCAGCGCCGGGTGGTCGCTACCGAAATTGGCGAAAATGTAGGAGACGCCCGCCTCGGTCAGGGCTTCGAGAAAGGCGGTGCTGGCTGTGTACATTAGCGTGTCGTATCCGGTTCAATCGAGGGAGGCAGTTATGAGCCGCAGGAGACGCAGCAATTCCGGTCGCCCCTCCCCGACGATCTCGTCCAGAACCCGGTCATGCGCCTCCGCATGTGCCACAAGCTCCTCCAGCCTCGCCTCGCCCGCTTTGGTCAACGACAGCGTGTAGCTGCGCTTGTCGGCTGGCATCGTCTTCCGCTCGATGAGGTGGTTGCGCAGAAGGTCGCGCAGCACCGGCGTGATGGTCGACTTGTCGCGCCCGCTGGCACGGCTCAGCACAAGCGGCGTAATGCCCGGATTGTCGTGGATGAGGCTGAGGACGGCGAACCAGCCCGGCTTCAGGTCGGCTTCGCCGGTCTTCTTCTTGAAAGCTTTGAAGGAAGCGTTCTGCGCGAGCCTCAGATGAAAGCCGATACGGTCCTCGAGAAGGCCGAGGCTGAAATCCTTCGACTTCGCCGCCGGGCCGGTATCGTCGCTCCGTTTCGAGGCTGCCTTGGAACCGCTTCCGGGCGTCGCGATCCGCGACTTCATCCGCTCCCTCTCCGTATTGCCGGAACCTGTCGGCTCCGTGCTGGCGCCCACGAAAGAGCGCCCCAGACCGAACTACATTAGCGAAGAGGATATGCTACGGCAAGATAGTTTTGTCTCAAACTATCTTGCCGTCATTGCGATGGCCATCTGCTCAAGCGACCGGATGGTTCGCCAGCCGCTCCAACGCACGCACGAGGCCGGAATGGTCAAGTCCGCCCTCCCCGTTCGCCACCATGGAATGGAAAAGCTGCTGGGTCGAGGCCGTGTTCGGCAGGGCGAGACTCAGCGCGCGCGCGCCTTCCAGCGCGAGGTTCAAGTCCTTCTGGTGAAGCTCGATGCGGAAACCCGGATCGAAAGTGCGCTTGATCATCCGCTCGCCATGCACTTCCAGAATGCGCGAGGAGGCGAACCCGCCCATCAGCGCCGAGCGCACCCTGGCCGGGTCGGCACCCGCCTTGGCGGCGAAGACCAGCGCTTCCGACACCGCGGCAATGTTGAGCGCGACGATGATCTGGTTCGCCACCTTGGCCACCTGACCGTCGCCACAATCGCCGACCAGCGTGATGTTCTTGCCCATCAGTTCGAAGAACGGCCTGGCGCGGTCGAACGCGGCCTCCGACCCGCCCGCCATGATAGTGAGCGTGGCAGCCTTGGCCCCGACCTCGCCGCCCGACACAGGCGCATCGACATATTCGGCGCTGAGATGGCGGATCTTCGCGGCGAACGTCTTGGTCTCGATCGGCGAGATCGAGCTCATGTCGATCACCAGCTTTCCCTTCGAAAGCCCTGAGGCGACTCCGCTTTCGGAGAAGAGCACGTCCTTCACCTGCGGCGTGTCGGGCAGCATCAGGATGACGATCTCGGCCGCCTTCGCCACCTCCGCCGGAGTATCGAGCACCTTCAGCCCGCCATCCGTCAGTTCCTTCGCCGGTGACTTACGGTGCTTGGAGGTGACGAGCGAATGTCCGGCCTTCTGGAGATTGAGCGCCATCGGCGTTCCCATGATGCCGAGCCCGATGAAACCGATCGTGGTCATGTGATTGTCCTGCCTGAAATTGAACGCTGGATATTGGCTCGGCCTATAGGCCCCTACGCCGCCCGCGCCTTCTCCGCTCTCTGAAGCCAGCCCAGCCCCTCTTCCGTGGTCGTCTTCGGCTTGTATTCGCAGCCGATCCAGCCGTCGTAGCCTGCGGCGTCGAGCGCGGCGAAGACGAAATCGTAGTTGATTTCGCCCGTTCCCGGCTCGTTGCGGCCTGGATTGTCTGCAAGCTGGATGTGGGCGATGCGGCTCTTGAACCGCTGGTAGGTGGCGATCAGTTCGCCTCGCGTCCGCTGCTGGTGGTAGAGATCGTACTGGATGAAGAGGTTGTCGCTGCCGACCTCATTGATGATCGCGTCGGCCTGCTCGACCGTGTTCAGGAAGAAACCCGGTATGTCGTAATGGTTGATCGGCTCGATCAGGAGCCTGATCCCGTGCTTCTTCAATTCCCCTGACGCATAGCGCAGATTGGCGATGAAGGTCGTATGCAGCACCTCGACTTCCTGCTCTTGGAGCGCCACGCCGGAAAGGCAGTTTATCTGCCGGCAGCCGAGCGCTTCGGCATATTCGATGGCAGACGCCACACCACGGCGGAACTCGTCGATACGGTCCGGGAAGATGGCGTTGCCTCTTTCACCCGCCGTCCAGTCGCCGGCCGGCAGGTTGAAGAGCACCTGCTTCAGCCCGTTCTCGGAAAGCGCCTGTTTCACCGCATCCTTCTCGAACTCATAGGGAAAAAGGAACTCCACCGCCTCGAAGCCCGCCTTGCGGGCGTGCGCGAAGCGCTGAAGGACCGGTACTTCGGTGAAAAGCATGGTCAGATTGGCGTTGAACCTGGGCATCCCTGGCCTCCGTAAAATCGTGAAATCGTGAGAGCCGCGGCGGCGCCTTTAACGACGGTCGCCGCGGCTGCTCCCCTCCTCCGGGGTTTATTCAGTCCAGCACGGCAAGAGCGGCAATCGCAGTCGGTGCATCCTCGCCCCGCTCCGCAAGTTCTTCGAACTCCACGACCTTGTCGATATCGGCGCCCATCGAAATGTTCGTGACGCGCTCGAGGATGAACTCGACGACGACCGGGACCTGATGCTCCTTCATGAGCTTCTTCGCTTCGGCGAAGGCGCTCGCGAATTCGTTCGGGCTCCTGACGCGGAGCGCCTTGCAGCCGAGTGCCTCGGCGACCGCGATATGATCGACGCCGTAGCCGGCCTCGCTGTCCTTGCCCGAATTGATGTTGTCGAAGGCAAGGCTCACCTCGTAATCCATGTCGAAACCGCGCTGCGACTGGCGGATAAGCCCGAGATAGGCGTTGTTCACCACGACATGCAGATAGGGCAGCTTGTGCTGTGCGCCGACGGCAAGCTCCTCGATCAGGAACTGGAAGTCGTAGTCGCCCGACAGCGCCACGATATGACGGTCGGGATCGGCCGCGCGGACGCCGAGCGCCGCCGGCAAGGTCCAGCCGAGCGGCCCGGCCTGTCCGCAATTGATCCAGTTCCGTGGCCGATAGACATGCAGGAACTGCGCTCCGGCGATCTGCGAAAGCCCGATGGTCGAGACGAAGCAGGTGTCGCGATCGAAGGCCTTGTTCATCTCCTCATAGACACGCTGCGGCTTGAGCGGCACCTGGTCGAAATGCGTCTTGCGAAGCATGGTCTTCTTGCGCTCGCGGCACTCGGCCGCCCAGCCCGACCAGTCGCGTAGCTTGCCTTCCGTCTTCCATTCGGTGGCGACGTCGAGGAAAAGCCTCAGCGCCGCGCCGGCGTCGGAGACGATGCCGAAATCGGGAGCGAAGACACGCCCGATCTGCGTCGGCTCGATGTCCACATGCACGAACTTCCGGCCCTTAATGTAGGTCTCCACGTTACCCGTATGACGGTTCGCCCAGCGATTGCCGACGCCGAGCACGAAGTCGGAGGCGAGCAGCGTCGCGTTGCCGTAGCGGTGCGAGGTCTGTAGCCCGCACATGCCGGCCATCAGCTTATGGTCGTCCGGGATCGTCCCCCAGCCCATCAGGGTCGGGATGACCGGAACCCCGGTGATCTCAGCGAACTCCACCAACAGATCCGACGCATCGGCGTTGATGATGCCGCCGCCGGCAACGATCAGCGGCCGCTCGGCCTCGTTCAACATGCGAAGCGCCTTCTCGGCCTGCGCGCGTGTCGCTTCCGGCCGGTATGGCTTCAGCGGCTCGTAGGTGTCGGCGTCGAACTCGATCTCAGCAAGCTGCACGTCGATCGGCAGATCGACCAGCACCGGCCCCGGCCGGCCCGAGCGCATCGTATGGAACGCCTTCTGCAGTACGAAAGGAACCAGCGCCGGCTCCATGACCGTCACGGCCCATTTGGTGACCGGTGCCGCAATCGCGGCGATATCGACCGCCTGGAAATCCTCCTTGTCGAGACGGGCGCGCGGCGCCTGCCCGGTGATGCAGAGGATTGGGATCGAATCCGCCGAGGCTGAATAAAGCCCGGTGATCATGTCGGTGCCGGCCGGCCCCGACGTGCCGAGGCAGACCCCGATATTGCCGGCCCTGGCGCGGGTATAGCCCTCCGCCATATGCGAGGCGCCTTCGACATGGCGCGCGAGGATGTGGCGGATCGAACCGCGCGCCTTCAGCGCCGAATAGAGCGGATTGATTGCGGCGCCTGGCACGCCGAAAGCGCAGGCGACGCCTTCCTTTTCGAGAACCAACACCGCTGCATCGACGGCACGCATCCTGGCCATGGCAACCTCCATCCTGATTGCCCGGATCATAGCCTGTTTCCACCAGTTGAAAAGGATTAAATGGAAATCATTTCCATGATATGGAAATAAGGATTTTCAACTTTTGCTAAACAAAGGCCCGCGACCTCCCTTGTCCGCACGTCAAGTCGGTGATGTAAGCAAAGGAACGGAAAGGCTTATTCGGATGGACCAGACGGCAGAACAGCACCGCGCGAGGCGTGGCCGCAAACCGGGCGAGCACGCCGCTCCCGCCTCGGTGCAGGTGCTCGACCGTGCCCTTCACCTGCTGGAAATCGTGTCGTCCCGCGACGGCGCGCTTTTGACCGATATCGCCGACGTCACCGGCATGGCGCCATCGACCACGCACCGGCTTCTGACTTCGCTCGCCAGTCACGGCATGATCTCAGCCGATCCGGAAACAGGCCTGTGGACGATCGGGGTAAGGGCTTTCGAGATCGGCAACGGCTTCCTGCGCCAGCGCAAGCTCGGCGCGATCAGCCGCTCCTTCCTGACTGCTCTGATGCAGGAGAGTGGCGAGACGGCGAACCTGGCCATCGAGGATGGCGGCGACGTCGTCTTCGTCTCGCAGGTGGAAAGTCATGCGCCGATGCGCGCCTTTTTCCGGCCGGGCCGGCGCGGCCCGATGCATGCCTCGGGCATCGGCAAGGCCATCCTCGCCGCGCGCCCCGACAGCGAGGTCAAGAGCCTGCTCGGCCACCGCAAGCTGGAACGTTTCACCGGAAAGACGCTCGATACGCAGCCGGCACTGCACGCCGATCTGGAGGCGATTCGCGCGCGCGGCTGGTCGCTCGACGACGAGGAACACACCGTCGGCATGCGCTGCATCGCAGCTCCCGTCTTCAACGAATATGGCGAGGCGGTTGCCGGGCTTTCCATCTCCGGTCCGGCGGTCAGGCTACCTTATGAACGCATCGGGGAACTCGGGCCGAAGGTGCGCGAAGCCGCCGATGCGCTGACGGCGGCGTCGGGTGGGCGAAGGCCCTGAGAGACCGTTTGAGAAGCCGTCAGGCCGAGGCGAAAACGACGTTCGGGGAGCACCGGAGCGCAGACAAAACGTCGGTTGCAGCCCGGCCTCACGGATTTATCGAACGGTCTCTAATAGACCACCACGCTGCGGATCGACTTGCCCTCGTGCATGAGATCAAATCCCTTGTTGATCTCGTCGAGCTTCAACGTGTGGGTGATCATAGGGTCGATCTCGATCTTGCCAGCCATGTACCAGTCGACAATCTTCGGCACGTCAGTGCGGCCGCGCGCGCCACCGAAGGCCGTTCCCTTCCAGACACGCCCGGTGACGAGCTGGAACGGCCGCGTCGAGATTTCCCGCCCGGCGCCAGCCACCCCGATAACGATCGACTGGCCCCAGCCGCGATGGCAGGCTTCCAGCGCCTGCCGCATCACCGTGACGTTGCCGGTGCAGTCGAATGTGTAGTCGGCCCCGCCGATCTGGTCGGCCCCGCGCTTCGTCATGTTGACGAGATGCGCCACCACGTCGCCGACCTCTTTCGGATTGACGAAATGCGTCATGCCGAAGCGCTCGCCCCACGCCTTCTTGTCGTTGTTGAGGTCGACGCCGATGATCATGTCGGCGCCGGCGAGCTTCAGCCCCTGAATGACGTTGAGGCCGATGCCACCGAGGCCGAAGACGGCGGCCGTTGCGCCCTCTTCCACTTTTGCCGTGTTAAGGACAGCGCCGATGCCGGTCGTAACCCCGCAGCCGATGTAGCAGATCTTGTCGAAGGGCGCGGTCGGATCGACCTTGGCCACGGCAATCTCCGGGAGCACGGTGAAATTCGAGAAAGTCGAGCAGCCCATATAGTGATGGATCTTGTCCTTGCCGATCGAGAACCGGCTGGTTCCGTCCGGCATGAGCCCTTGCCCCTGCGTGGCGCGGATCGCGGTGCAGAGATTGGTCTTGCGCGATAGGCAGGACGGGCATTGCCGGCATTCCGGCGTATAGAGCGGGATGACGTGGTCGCCCTTTTTCACGCTCGTCACGCCCTTGCCGACATCGACCACCACGCCCGCGCCTTCATGGCCGAGGATCGCCGGAAACAGTCCTTCCGGATCGGCGCCGGAAAGCGTGAACTCGTCCGTATGGCAGATGCCGGTAGCCTTCACCTCGACCAGCACTTCGCCTTCCCTCGGACCGTCGAGATCGACCTCCATGATCTCCAGCGGCTTGCCTGAGGCAAAGGCGACGGCGGCGCGTGTCTTCATGGACGGATTCTCCCTGAATTGTCGTCGCCGCAAGGCGCGGCATGATTCCCGGTCAATTGCTTACAGGCTGATCTTCATCCGATCAATTCGCGGAAGATCGCGCATGTCAGGCATGCGCCGCGCTTGCGCCCCTGCCGGAACGGAAGAGGAGGAGGGTCATGACCGAGATGTTCAGCAGGTTCCAGACGATCCCGTTCAGGAAGGCCGCCTCATAGGACCCTGTCTGGTCGTATATCCAGCCGGACATCCAGCCGCCGATCGCCATGCCGATGATGGTCGCCATGATGACGATGCCGACGCGCTTGCCCGCTTCCGCCGCCGGCAGATATTCGCGCACGATGATGGCATAGCAGGGCACGATACCGCCCTGCGCCAGCCCGAACACCAGCGACACCACGTAAAGCGAGGCGAGCCCGTCGAAGGGGATATAGAAGAACAGAGCCACGCATTGCAGCACCGAGCCGATGAGAAGCGTCGGGATACCGCCGATCCGGTCCGCGAGCACGCCGGAGGACAGGCGGCTGACCACACCGCCTGCCAGCATCACTGAGAGCATATGCGCGCCGGCGGCGGCGCCATAACCGAGATCGGTGCAGTAGGCGACCATATGCACCTGCGGCATCGACATTGCGACGCAGCAGCCGAGCCCGGCGAGGATCAGGAGGAACTGCAACATGGCTGGAGAAACGGCGATCGGCTTGATGTGGTCGTCCGAATGGTCGCGCATCTCGGCCGAAGGCGCACGATGGGGAGAGTTGCGCCGCATGAGGAGCAGCAGCGGTACCATCGTCACCACGCATATGATGCCGACGCCGAGATAGGCCTCGCGCCAACCTCCTGCGCGCATGAAGGCCTCGATAACGATCGGCCAGATCACGCCCGCCAGGTAATTGCCGCAGGCCGCCGCGGCGACGGCCTTGCCGCGGTGCTTGCGGAACCAGTGCGACAGATCCGCGATCAGCGGCCCGAAGGTCGCCGCCGTGCCGATGCCGATAAGAAAACCATGCGCCAGCGCGAACCCTGTAAGGGACCCGCTTGTGGAAGCGACGACGAAACCGCAGCCCGTCATGATCGCGGCGACCATGGCCGGCAGCATGTAGCCGAAACGATCCACGGCACGGCCGATCAATACATTGCCGACAGCGAAGCCGACCATGGTGAGTGTGTAGGGAAGAGACGCTTCGCTGCGATCGACCGAAAATTCAGCCTGCACGGCTGGCAGCACGACCACGACGGCCCACATGCCGGCTGCGCCAAGCGTGGCGACCAGCATCGACACGGCAAGCCGCATCCAGGCATAGGGGCCGTCTATGTCGGAGGCGTACGTATCTCCGCTGTGGATCGCAGTCGGCATGGCTTCTCGCTTGTTTCGGCCGGGCGGAGCGGCACCATCCGGCAAATCGCCAATACCCGGCAGCGCCACCGCCCCTCTTATGCTGTTCCAGGCCAATCGGGCAAAGCGTTGGACTTTCGGTCGCTGCAACGTCCATCCCTGCTGCACAACCCGTCATTTTCGTGTACGGACCCCGCAAGCTGGAGCGTCCGATGCTGAAAAAGAACGAAGAAAGCCGCCTTTCCTTCCCCTATGACGAGCCTCCGGAGCGCGGTGCGCTCATCGAACTTGCCCCGGGTATCCTGTGGACGCGCATCCCGCTTCCCTTCAGGCTCGACCACGTCAACATCTACCTGATCGAGGATGGCGACGGATGGGCGGTGCTCGATACCGGCATCGGCGACCAGCCGACGCGCGATCTCTGGCAGGCGCTGGCGGGCGGAGCACTGGCGGGGCGGCGGCTGACGCGGCTGATCGTGACACACTACCACCCGGACCATATCGGCCTCGCCGGGTGGCTCTGCGAACGGTATGACCTGCCGCTGTTCACCACCCAGACCTCCTATCTCGGCTGCCTGACCATCTCGCTAAGCCCCGGGGCGCTCGACGCAAAGCCCTACCGCGATTTCTACGCCCGCCACGGCATGGCGCCGGAAACCGTCGATCTCGTCAGTTCGCAGGGGCATAGCTACCTGAAAATGGTCGCGCCCCTGCCGCCGACCTTCACACGCGTGGTCGACGGCGACACGCTCATGATCGGCGGCCGCGAATTCAGAGCGCTGACCGGCGACGGCCATGCGCCGGAGCAATTGATGCTCTACTGCCCGTCGGAGAATATTTTCCTGGCGGCTGATCAGGTGATCGCGCGGATCAGCCCGAATATCAGCGTCTGGGCGGTAAACCCGGACGGCGACCCGCTCGGCCTCTATCTCCGCTCGCTGAAGCGCCTCAAGACGGCTATTCCGGCCGACGCGCTGGTGCTGCCGGGCCATCAACTCCCGTTTCACGGCCTGCAGGAGCGCTGCGACGAGCTTGCAGAACACCACGCGGGGCGTTGCGCCCTGATCGCAAAGGCCTGCGCGGAGAAGCCGCACTCGGTCGCCGACCTCGTGCCGGTGCTGTTCACGCGCGCTCTTGACCCGCACCAACTGAGCTTCGCCTTCTCGGAAGTACACGCGCATGTGAATTTCATGCTCAAGCGCGGGGAGCTTCACCATGCCGCCTCGAAGGACGGCAATATCCGTGTCGAGGCGACCTGATCGGATCGCTACGCGCGGGCAAACAGCGGCAGCACCGCGCCGTTGATCTCCATGTTGGCTGGCGAGGCGAGGCTTAGGATCGCCTCGGCTGCGGCCTTCGGAGACAGCCATTTCGACGTGTCGGCATTCGGCATCGCCTCGCGGTTGGTCGGCGTGTCGATGGTCGAGGGCGCGACGGCGTTGACCAGGATACGGTCGTTCTTCAGTTCCTCGGAAAGCGCCAGCGTGATCGCCGTCACCGCCGCCTTGCTCGCCGCATAGGCGACCATGCCGCCGCCCTTGCGCGGATCGAGACCGGGCCGGGCAGAAACATTGACGATGCGTCCGCCCTGCCCTGTCTTGCGCATGTTGCGCGCCGCCGCGCGGCAGCAGATGAAGGCGGTCACCGCGTTCATCTCCATCATGCGCAGGAAGTCCCCGCGTGACGTGTCCGCAAGCGGGGCCATTGCAAAGCCGCCGGCGAGATGCACGGACGCCCACAGATCGGAAACGGCGTCATAGAAGCTGCCTACGGCCTCTTCATCGGTTAGATCGATGTCCGGGACGATGCTTACCTGACCGTCGCCCCAGCCTGCCGGCCTTTCCGCACCCTTGCGGCTCGGCACGTGGCAGATCGCACCCGCCTTCAGGAAACGGGCCACGACCGCCTGCCCGAGCGCACCGGTACCACCGGTGACGACGACATGCCTGCCTTCCAGCGGACTGGCCATTTCTATCTCCTTCAACGGTAGCTTTTCACCATTCCGCGCGGATCAGGCGCAGAATGCAAGCCCTTATCGCGCCTGTCCCTTTGACGCGACGTCCGCCGGCGTTGTCCCGGCCAGCAGCGCGGCGAAGAGATCGACACGCGGTTCGATGCTGGAGACGAAGATGTGTTCCTGCAGCGTATGCGCACCGGCCCCATCCACGCCGAGTCCGTCCAAGGTCGGCACGCCGAGCGCGGCGGTGAAATTGCCGTCGCTGCCGCCGCCGGCATGGACGCCGACGAGGTCGATGCCGATCGGCGCGGCAAGCTTGCGCGCATGCTCGAAAAGCGCCGTCGAACCGGCATCGGGGAAGAAGGGTGGCCGGTTCAGCCCGCCCTCGACGATGAGCCGCACATTCGGATCACGCGGTTTGATAGCGTGGATGGCGTTCACGATCGGCTCCGCCTGATCCAGCGTCCTGATGCGCACATCGACCTCGATCGTACAGAACTGCGCTACCGTGTTCGGCGCGGTGCCACCATCGATCAGCCCGACATTGAGCGTGACGCCGTTCTCCATATCGACCAGGCTGTCGAGGTAGACGATCTGCCGCGCCATCTCGCTGATGGCGCTGTGCCCCTTGTCGAAGGCCGTGCCGGCATGCGAGGCGACACCCTCCGCCTTGACTGTAAAGCGCGCCACGCCCTTGCGCGCCGTGACGATCTTGCCGCCGTCACGCGCCGCCTCCACGACGAGCACGGCGAAGGCGTTCCGCGCCTCCGCCTCGATGACGGCGCGCGAACCGGGGCTGCCGATTTCCTCGTCCGGCGTGAACAGGAAGGTGATGGGATAGTCCGGCACCCTGCCCTCGGCCTTGATAGTCCGCCACGCCTCGATTGTGAGGAGGCCGCAGGCCTTCATGTCAGACGTGCCCGGTCCGTAGAGCCGGTCGCCATCAAGCCGCCACGGCAGACCGTCGGCAAGCGTACCTGCCGGATGGACCGTGTCGAAATGCGCCAACACCAGGAGACCCTTGCGGCCGTCAGGCGTCATGCTCCTCGCCCGGATCGTATCGCCGAGCCCCGGCGCACCGTGCACCCTGTCGACGATCAGCCCCTCCGCGCGGCACGTCCTCTCGATGAGCGCGCCGAGACGATTTACCGCCTCGCGATCATGCGTCGGCGTCTCGATCCCGATCCAGGTTTTCAGTTCATCGAGAAAATGATCGACGGAAGAATGCATGGAGGCCTCGGATGGAATGAATATCTAAGGATTATCTAGCCTGCGGCCGGCCAGTTCCGCCAGAGCGGCGAGCGGGCCTTCGATTGGCGCAGATCCCTGCTCCACGGTCGAGTTGACGGTCCGCGCCGCAGAGCCGATCACGAACAGGTCGAACAGCGCCTCCGTGAAACGCGCATCGCGCGGATGGGACGGCGAGCCGGCGACATGCTCACGATAGGCATCAAGAAAATCGCGCCGCGCCGCCATGTTCCAGTCCGCGAGCCTTCCAGCAAGGACAGGCTCGCGTTCCGGCGTAGGCTGTGCGGCACGAAGGGCCTTCGCCGCCGTCTCATGAAACGACAGGAGCATGGAAGCGACATCGATGAGCGGCGAGTTCTTGTCGCGACCGGCATCGGGCGCGCCGCCGAAGCCAACGATCGCCAGATCGTCCTTGGCCAGCAGCACCCGGCCGAGACGGTAGTCGCCATGCACGCGCGAGATGCCGCCGCGCGGTCGCATCTCCAATGCCGCCCCGAGCCGAAGGCGAAGTGCATCGCGCGCACCCAGCACCGCCTCGGCCGAAGCGCTTACCCTCTCCGGGAAATCGGCTGCCATTCGCTCGAGGCGACCGAGCATCCGGTCGAAATCCTCGAGCGCCTTTCCCGCCCAAATCTCCACGTGCCGCCGCGTGATCTTTTCGACTCCGAAAGCAGCATCGTCGGTCGCCGTGGCCAGCGCCCGATGCATTTCCGCCGTTCGTTGCCCAAGCAGCGATCCGATCGTCAGGGGAAAAGCGAAACCTGTCTCGATAGCGCCGGCCTCAGCCGGCGGCGCCAGTTCGAAATCCTCCAGGTCGCGCTGCAAGGCGTCGGCGAACGCGTTGCGTGCGTTGCCCTGGTTCTGGAGATAGCCGAAGGCGGCTGCGAGCACCGCCGGCTCTCCGGTCTCGGGCCGATGCTCCATCTCGCCCAGAAAAGCCGGCGTGTAGCGGAAGCCGGCACGCTCCGTCAGGAATCTCTGGATTTCGATATCCGGCCTGATACCCCTGCGGATGCGTCGGTAGAATTTCAGCACCAGATCGACGCCGAAGGCGATCGAGACATTGGCCTCGCCCACTGCGACCGGATAGGGATCGCCGATGGCCGGCAAGCGGCTGAGCGCTTCCGTTCCATGGAGCACGATGGAACCGTCCGTCTCGCCGAACACAGGTTCGCCGCGCATGCCATCGATGATACGCCGGGAAAAATCCGCATCGAACGCGCCGTCGATCAACGCGCCGACCTTCGAGCCGCGCCTGAGCTTGCCGAGTGTATGCGAAAGTTGCGCGGTGCCTGCATCCAGATGCTCCTCGCCCCAGAGCGCCGAAAGCGGCAGCAGATATTCCTGTCTGCCGCCATTCGCCGACACGACGGCGGAAGCCAGCGCATGGCTGCCATCAGGCGTTTCGGCAAGGGCGGAAAGCTCCACCCCTCGGATATGGCTGTCGCCGGACACGTACCATTGCTGGAGTGGCAGGAATTTCGGCAGGATGTCCTGTTCCAGAAGCTCCTTCTCGCGGCCGGATAGCGCCGTGCCGACGCGCCCGTCACGACAGGTGAGCGTGACGAATTCGGGCAGCACTTCCGGCTGAGGCTGGTGCCAGCGCGGCGCCTCGCCTTCCTCCGCCAGCAGGAACCAGTAAAAGCCGTAGGCCGGCAGCGTGACGAGATAAGGCAGGTCGCCGATCGGCGGAAAGGCCGAGCGTCCTGTAAGCTCGATCGGCACCGAGCCCTTCCATTGCGCAAGGTCGAGTTCCACCGCCTGCGCGGCGCGCGACAGGTTCACCACGCAGAGGATGCTGTCGCCGCCATATTGGCGCACATAGGCCAGCACCTTGCGGTTGCGCGGATAGAGCAGAACTGTCGTGCCCCGCCCGAAGGCCGGATGCTCCTTGCGCACGGCGACCATCCGCCGTGTCCAGTTGAGCAGCGAGGACGGGTCGCGGCTCTCCCCTTCGACATTGATCGCCTGATAGCCGTAGACCGGGTCGATGATGACGGGCAGGTAAAGTTGCTGGGGATCGGCACGCGAAAAGCCGGCATTGCGGTCTGACGACCATTGCATCGGTGTGCGTACGCCGTCGCGGTCGCCGAGATAGTAATTGTCACCCATGCCGACTTCGTCGCCGTAATAGAGGATCGGCGTACCGGGCATCGAAAGCAGAAGCGAGTTCATCAGTTCGATCTTGCGACGGTCGTTCTGCATGAGCGGTGCCAGCCTGCGGCGGATGCCGAGGTTGATGCGGGCGCGAGAATCCTCCGCATAGGTGCGCCACAGATAGTCGCGCTCCTGGTCGGTCACCATTTCGAGCGTCAGTTCGTCATGGTTCCTGAGGAAAATCCCCCATTGGCAGTTCTCGGGGATGTCCGGCGTCTGCCGGATGATGTCGGTGATCGGGTGCCGATCCTCCTGCGCCAGCGCCATGTACATGCGCGGCATGAGCGGGAAGTGGAAACCCATCTGGCACTCGTCGCCGTCGCCGAAATAGGGGCGCGTGTCCTCCGGCCACTGATTGGCCTCGGCAAGCAGCATCCGGTCGGAATAATGCGCATCGAGTTCCGCCCGGATCTTCTTCAGGATGACATGCGTCTCCGGCAGGTTCTCGTTGTTGGTGCCCTCGCGCTCGACCAGATACGGGATGGCGTCGAGTCTCAACCCGTCCACGCCGGTGTCCAGCCACATGCGCATGACCCTCAGGACTTCCCGCAGCACGCGCGGATTGTCGAAATTGAGGTCCGGCTGGTGCGAATAGAAGCGGTGCCAGAAATAGGCGCCCGCCTCCGGGTCCCAGGTCCAGTTCGACTTCTCCGTATCGAGAAAGATGATGCGCGTTTCGGGGAATTTCTGGTCCGTATCGCTCCAGACATAGAAATCGCGCGCCGCCGATCCCGGCTTCGCGCGGCGCGCCCGCTGGAACCAGGGATGCTGGTCGGAGGTGTGGTTGATGACGAGTTCGGTGATGACCCGCAGCCCCCGACGGTGCGCCTCGGCAATGAAGGCGCGGAAATCGCGCATCCGTCCGTACGCCGGATTGATCGAGGTGTAGTCGGAGATGTCGTAGCCGTCGTCCCGCAACGGCGAGGGATAGAAAGGCAATAGCCAGATCGCGGTGACGCCGAGATCCTGGACATAGTCCAGCCGCTGCATCAGCCCGGCGAAATCGCCGATGCCGTCATTGTTGGCGTCCTGGAACGCCTTGACGTGCAATTGATAGATGATCGCGTCCTTGTACCAGTCGGTCTGGCTGCGATCGATGATCCCGTCGGCGCGGAGGCGCGGTACTTTCATTGCCGATGGATTTCCTGCTGATCGTTTCGCGACAACGAACGCCTGTTTTGCCGGACGCAATGAATCGGCTCCCTCTCAGGTTCCGAAAAATGCCGGGCTGCGTCAACACGGCAAGCGCGCGACCCGCTCCAGACGCCCCCCCGGCAAGGTTGAAATTCGAAAGTCACGCTACATTTGAACGGCATGCCTTCCCCATACCCCTTCCACGCCTCGTGACCTGCGGAGGCGCCAGAACATGAATTCCCCGAAAAAATCATCCCGCCGACCGATCGAGGATTACGGCCTGATCGGCAACATGATTTCCGCGGCGCTGGTTTCACGCGGGGGCTCGATAGACTGGCTCTGCTTGCCGCGCTTCGATTCCGATGCCTGCTTCGCCGCACTTCTGGGCGAGCCACAAAACGGCCGCTGGCTGATTGCCCCACGCGCGGAGCGCTGTCGCATCAGCCGACGCTATCTTCCCGGCACACCGGTTCTGGAAACACGCTTCGAGACCGATACCGGCGCGGTGACGCTGACCGACTTCATGCCGCTGACCGACGACGAAGAGAAGGTGGACGTCGTCCGCATCGTCAAGGGCGAGAAGGGCAGCGTCGAGATGGCGATGGAACTGGTGCTGCGCTTCAATTACGGCCGCACGGTGCCATGGGTGCAGCGGCGCGATTACGGCCTCTCGGCCGTCGCCGGACCGGATACGGTTGAGCTGCACACCCACATCGGTCTCGGCGGCCGCGACATGAAGACCCTCGGTGCCTTCACGGTCAAGAAAGGCCAGAGCGTGCCCTTCACGCTTTCCTACCATCGCTCGCACAAGACGCCTCATTTCGTGCCCGACCGCAATGAAAGCCTCGATCGAACGGTGACGTGGTGGCGCGAATGGTCGAAACGCTGTCGTTTCGACTATGACGACGAAAACTGGCGCGACGCGGTGGTGCGCTCGCTGATCACGCTCAAACTCCTGACCTATGCGCCGACGGGCGGCATCGTCGCCGCTCCGACGACCTCCCTGCCCGAAGCGATCGGCGGCAGCCGCAACTGGGATTATCGCTATGCATGGATCCGCGATTCAGCCCTCACACTCTATGCGCTCCTGAACGGCGGTTACCGGAGCGAGGCGGAAGCATGGCGCCAATGGCTACTGCGCGCAGTCGCCGGCCATCCGAGGCAGTTGCAGATCATGTACGGCGTGGCGGGGGAAAGACGCCTCACGGAAACCGAGATCGACTGGCTGCCGGGCTACGAGGAAAGCCCGCCGGTGCGCGTCGGCAACGCCGCTGCTGACCAGATGCAGCTCGACGTCTTCGGCGAACTGATGGAAGTGCTGCACGCGGCCCGTGAAGCCGAACTCAGCCCTCTGGAGGAAGCATGGCGGCTGCAGAAATCGATCCTCGCCCATCTCGAGACCGTATGGCGGAAACCCGATCGGGGGATATGGGAGGTCCGAGGCCCTGCCCGCGCGTTCACCCACTCGCGCATGATGTGCTGGGTCGCCTTCGACCGTGCCATAAAGTCCGCCGAACATTTTGACCTGGAAGGGCCCACCGATCACTGGCGCGAATGCCGCGAGGCCATCCATGCCGACATCTGCGAGAACGGCTTCGACAGGAAGCGCAATACGTTCGTCCAGTATTACGGCGGCGAAGCGCTCGACGCCTCTCTCCTGCTCATCCCGCAATCCGGCTTCCTTCCGCCCGACGATCCGCGCGTCGTCGGGACGATCGAGGCGATCGAGCGCGAACTGCTCCAGGACGGCCTGGTCCTGCGCTATTCAACCAAAAACGTCGACGACGGCGTCGGTGGGCGCGAGGGCGCGTTCCTCGCCTGCTCCTTCTGGCTAGCCGATGCTTATGTGCTGGTCGGCAGGCTCGACGACGCGGCCGAACTTTTCGAAAACCTGCTTGCGCTGCGCAACGATCTCGGTCTTTTGGCAGAGGAATACGACACCATCTCCAAACGGCTCCTTGGCAACTTCCCGCAGGCCTTTTCCCATATCGGCCTCGTCAACACTGCCTACAATCTGACCGACGCGCACGGGCCGGCGCAGCAGCGTTCCGAAAGCGTCGCCCCGACCGCCGAGGAAACGGCGGAGCATGACGAGGCGACGTGACGGGAAATCTGTGCGGCACGCTGCCCTAGGCGTTTCTCTCCCACAGGACCAAAATCCGGGTCGCGTACCCGCCGAAACCTGATAGTAAGCGGACGCTGGTCGACAGCAAGAATCCGTATTCTGAAAAGCAGTTTCGGTCCCGCCGGACGCGGAGGTCCCCTTCATGGCTGGAATAGCCGCTCTCGGCATCGCCTATGTGCTGTCGCAGTTCTACCGGTCCTTCCTGGCGGTGCTGACGCCTGCCTTGACACTTGAGCTCGGCGCGACCAAGGCGGATTTGTCGCTAGCCTCGGGCGCCTGGTTCGCGGCGTTCGCGCTTCTCCAGTTCGTGGTCGGGGTCAGTCTCGACAAATATGGGCCGAAGATCACGGTAGCAGTGATGCTGGCACTCTGCGGCGGCGGCGGAGCGCTCGTTTTCGGTCTTGCCACGGCTCCATGGATGATCGTGGTGGCGATGGCCCTCCTGGGTGCCGGCTGCGCACCCGTCCTGATGGCATCCATCTTCATATTCGCCCATTCCTATCCGCCTGCGCGGCTGGCCGTGATGACATCATGGATGATCGCCTTCGGGTCAGCCGGCAACGTGGCCGGAACTTCGCCGCTCGCCACCGCGGCGGACTTCTTCGGCTGGCGGCACGTCATGCTCGTGCTCGCCGCTGTTTCCTTCGTCACAGGCTTCGCCCTGATCGCCTTTGTGCGCGATCCGGAGATCGAGAAGAATCCGCGCGCAAATGTCGGCTTCGCCGGTTTCATCGAGGCGCTGCGAATCAGGAAGCTGTGGCCGATCATCCCCCTGGTCGGTCTGAACTATGCGCCGTCGGTCGGCATTCTAGGCCTCTGGGCCGGGCCTTATCTCGCCGACATCTACGGCGCCGATTCGCTGCTTATCGGCCATGTGACGCTGTTCATGGCGATCGCGGTCGTAACGGGATCCTTCGTCTACGGGCCGCTCGACACGATCTTCGGCACGCGCAAATGGGTGGCGGTCGCCGGCAATACGGGGTCGGTGCTCGTCGTCGCCTACCTTGCATTGTTCCCCGAAAGCGGCATTACACGCGTTACTGTCTCCATGGTCCTGATCGGGCTCTTCGGCGCCAGCTATGCCCTGATCATGGCGCATGCGCGGGCCTATCTGCCGCCGCACCTGACAGGTCGCGGCATGGCGCTTCTGAATTTCTTCTCCATGGGTACCGTTGGCGTAATGCAGTTCCTGACGGGCGCGGTCGCGACGGCAGCGACGGTACCCGGCAAGCCGGTCGTCGCCTATTCCGCGCTATTCGGTTTCTATGCGCTTACATTGGGTATAGCGGTCATCATCTACCTCTTTTCGCAGGACGCCCGGCCCGAGGGCATCGAGAAAAGAAGCGGGCGACCGCGCTGAGAGCCACGGGACCCGTGCCTGCAAGCAAAGGTCTTCGAAAAATCCTGACGCGTTCGATCCCTGTCACGTTGACGCGACGCGCCATTTCCCATTCACTTTTCGGCGCGTTCAGATCGTCAGAATGGTATCCTGGCCAATTGATCCGGCCCGTCCCTGATCACATGCCACACCTGCGGCCCTCCTCAATCATTCCGATTGCGAACCACACGGCTTTGTGCATATCGTTGCCGCAAGCTTTCCCTCTCGCGGGATAGCCAGGGGCGTCGAAACCCCTTCACAGTAGAGGGTTACAACCCGATTTGGCGCCATCCGGTCAGGCGGTACTCTCCGGATGGCGTTTCCCCGTTCTGGTCGGGGAGGCTGCGACGGATGTCCAGGGCCTCCGCCTAAAGGTCGTAGCGGCTATTCCACTGTGATGGCTTTCGAACTCCCCGATCATGGGCTGGGGAGCGCGAAGATTGTCAAATCAAAAATGCTTACTTCCAGATGATGATCTGGAGGCTGTCCTGCGGCCGCCGCCGATCACCGACCAGCCGAGCGCCTGGTACGGACACATTCCGTTTGCCAACTGGATCGTTGCAAAAGCCAGGCCGAAGCTCCTGGTCGAACTCGGCGCCCACGCCGGCATCTCCTACTCGGCATTCTGCAATGCAGTATTGCAGTCGAAGCTGTCTACACGCTGCTTTGCTGTCGATACGTGGCAAGGCGACCGCATGGCCGGGTACTATGGCGAGGATGTCTACGAGAGATTTAGCCGCTTTCACGAAGCGCGTTTCGGCGCTTTCTCGACGCTGATCCGCTCAACCTTCGATACCGCCCTGCCACATTTCAGCGACGGCAGCATCGATCTCCTGCACCTTGACGGCCTCCACACCTACGACGCCGTGCGCCATGATTTTGAAACATGGCAGCCAAAGCTATCCGACCGCGCGATCGTTCTATTCCACGACACAAATGAGCGCGCCGCGGATTTCGGCGTCTGGCGGTATTGGAACGAGTTGGCCGAGAAACACCCCTCCTTCAATTTTCCTCACTGCCATGGGCTTGGCGTTCTCTGTTATGGAAAGAATGCCCCATCCGCTGCGACCGAGCTGGCCCGCATGGATGAAAGCGATGCCGAGCGTTTTCGCTTCCGGTTTCAAGCGATCGGAGAAAGGTGGATCGCCGAGTACCTGCGCACGGTGAAAATCCAGGAAGTCGAAGAAGCACGCGGACGATTACAAGCGCTTCAATCCGAGTCGAATTCCATCCGAATTGAATTGACTACCGCAAAGGCGCAGATCGCCAATTTGCAATCCGACGTTTGCGCGCGTGACACAATGATTCAGGCCATCCACGATTCCACCTCGTGGCGTATCACGGGGCCGATGAGAACCGTTGCCGGCGCGCTTCGCCGTTCAAGGCGGCCTCATTCGATATGACGGCCAAGCTCATCTGCGAGTACTACAGGTGCAATCTCGGGCCTGATACGGTCGTTCGGGTATTCGGGATGACCGAATATACGGAGGGCACGCGCGGTGGGCCGAAGCTATACATGGCGATAGTCCATAAACGGGGCACGCCTCCTCGGCAGTTCGATGCCGATTCGTTCGATGGCGCAGTCACATTGATCGCCGACGCATTCGGGGAGCCAGGAGATACCTTACGCAGCGCTTTGATCGCGAGTGCACGTGATCACAGTCGGGCAGCAAGGAAAATGCAGGCGGCCGATCCCCGGACGGAGGAAGTCGGGTTACTGATCCCATGGCTCAAGAAATTGCGAAAACTCCTGTCTCTCTTGTAGCCCGCCTCCCATTGTCTTCAGCGTTATTCTCCTGCCCGCTCTGCTTCCATGATCCGGCCGATGCCTCCCGAGAGGTCGCGTTCATGCCCAAACGGCCTCGGCCGACATGCAAACCGGACCATTCTGCTTGGCCGTCCACAAATTCAGACGGTCGCCACGGCTGGAGGCATTCAGCGTAAACGTTTCCCCTTCGAACAAGGGGGAAAGACCGCGGAAACCAAAACGCGCCGGCGGTTCACCGCGAAGCTTCGTGGCGTAGTTCAGGAGCATCGCCGCCTGCATGGGGCCATGGACCACCAGTCCCGGATAGCCTTCGACCCCGGTCGCATAGCTGCGGTCATAGTGGATCCTGTGTCCGTTGAATGTCAGCGCCGAGTAACGGAAAAGCAGCGGCGTCTCCGCCTTCATCTCCTGACGGTGCTCACCGGGATCGGCCGGCGGCAGGGTCTTGGCAGCCGCACCGGCCGCATCCATCCCGCGATACACGAGATCCTGCCGCTCCTCTACCATAAGCGTTCCGGCAACCTCGATGCGATGGGACACGGTTACGAAGCACAATGTGCCGGTGCGCCCCTCCTTCAGCACCACGTCGTCGATGCTCGAAACGCGCTCCACCGTGTCGCCGACCCTCAGATCGCCATGGAAGACCAGGCTTCCGCCTGCCCACATGCGGCGCTGCAACGGTACCGGCGGAAGGAAGCCGCCGCGCTTGGGATGTCCGTCATCTCCCAGACCAGCCGTCGGCACCGCCGGCTGCCCGAGGCAGAAGTGGATGAGCCTCGGTACGATCTCCCCATGTGCGGGAGCGTTTCCCGGCAGGTCGAAGGTCGCGTGATACTTCCGGGCAAGATCCTCGCTCACCAGGTCGGCTATCGTGTCCCGGCTTCCGATCCAACCGCGCAGATATTCGATATCGATTGTCTCTGTCATGCCGCAGGAGCCTTCAGATCGCGGGTTCGGGGCTTTTCGCCAAGGGCGGGAACAGCACCATAGGAGCGCGGTTCGCCGACAAAGATCGCGGCCGGCGCCGGATAGGAGACCGGCCCGGCTTCCGTTTGCACGGTGATCCTGCGCAGATGCGGATGTCCTGAAAGGACACTCATGTCGTTCAACGACGCGAAAGCGATGTTGGCCCGGGTAAGCGCCTCCCTGGCCTCAACTTCGTCCACGCGCGAGAATGCCTCAGCGACGATGGCGTCGGTCTCCCCGCGGTTTTCCACGCGTGAGACGTTGCGCGCGAAACGCGGGTCGGAGCCGAGTTCCGGCGCCCGCATGAAGTCCCGGCAGAACTGAACCCATTCACGGTCGCTCTGGATTGCAATGAGAACCTGTTTGCCGTCCCTGACCGTGAACACGCCATAGGGGGCAATGGACGGGTGCGACAGGCCGATGCGTTTCGGAGGCTTTCCGCCTTCATGCTGAAGCAGCGGCACCGTCAGCCAGTCGGCCATGACATCGAACATGGACACCCGGATGTCCGCGCCCTGCCCCGTAATGCCGCGGCCGATAAGCGCCTCGAGAATAGCGGCGTAGGCCGTAGCCCCCGTGGCGATGTCGACCACCGAAATTCCGACTCGTGCCGGCTCGGAGGGACCGCCGGTAATCGAGCAAAGCCCCGATTCCGCCTGGACCAGAAGATCGTACGCCTTGCGGCTGACCAGGGGTCCGGTCTCTCCGTAACCACTGATCGAACAGACGATCAGCCTCGGATATGCACGACGAAGGAATTCCCGACCGAAGCCGAGACGATCGAGGGCGCTCGGCTTCAGGTTCTGGACCAGCACATCCGCGTTCGCCAGAAGCTCCTTCAGGCGTTTCCGGCCATCCGTGGATGCGATATCGAGAACGTGCGAGTCCTTGCCGCGGTTGAGCCAGACAAAATAGCTCGACTGGCCGGCGGCGACATCGTCATAGCTGCGTGCGAAATCGCCTTCCTGCCGTTCGATCTTGATCACGTGGGCGCCCGCGTCGGCGAGGCGTGCCGTACAGTAAGGGGCGGCCACCGCCTGTTCGATCGCGACGACGTTCAGCCCGTCCAACGGGAGGTGCTGGACGGCATTCATCGGCATAGTGGTATCATCGGGAGACTTAATTTCGCTTTGCATGCATGCACCTCTGGATCGTTCAAGAAAACGGCATGCATGGATGAGGATATCCGCTCGGAATGTCGCAGAACATATGCCATTCACGGTTTCCCGGCACCTGCATCCGGTTTGCGCTCGCCGGGCAATCGTTCACTGCGCCTCGCATCGAACGACGGCACGCCAGTGATCGCTCACCTGTGTAGCCAGTCCTTCTCGCTCCAGTTTCATGAGGTGCGCGATGACATTTCGCTGAGCTGCCGGTTGAAGACGCACATTCCTGTTCGCGTAGAGCACCTTGGCGATCTCCACCGGCGGCATCGGCTGCTCACGCAGCAAATCCAGTATCGCCTGCTCTCGCTCCACCCGGTAACGGAGGAGGTCGGCGACGAAGCCTCGCGGATCGCGCAGGATCGGCCCGTGCCCGGGCAAAAAGGCGGTGTCGCGCCTCGCCAGGAGCTTACGCAGGCTCTCGCAATATATGGCCATATCGCCATCTGGCGGAGAGACGATGCTGCTCGACCATGACATCACATGATCGCCGCTGAACAGGATACCGCTGGGGTGGGCCAGACAAATATGGTCGCTCGCATGCCCCGGCGTGTGGATTGCGGTGAGTCCCGCTACGGACTCGCCGTCGTCCAGGCGCCGATCCGGGACGATAGCCTGATCGGCGGGCGCGCGAAACGTCCACAGCGGGGCCCCCGTCGCTTGTCTTAGCGCCGGCACGAGTCCGCTGTGATCGTGATGGCTGTGCGTGAGGAGTATCAGGGCCGGTGGGTGATCGAGAGCATCCAGGATCGCCTTCAGATGGGCGGGATCGTTCGGACCTGGATCGAGCACAACGAGACCCGTCGGCGTGTCTATCAGATAGGTATTGGTTCCATGGTAGGTCATCAGGCTGGGATTGTTGGCGACGATCCGGCGAATCCCTTCTGATACGGTTGTAACCTCGCCATAGCTTGGTGTGGGCTCGGTCAAATAGGGCATTACGGCCGTCATCCTCCAACTTCGGGTGAGCGGGTTCGACAGCGGCATCCTGGCGACACGGTCGAAATTCTGCGCATAAGGACGCCGCGCTGGCGAATCCGGCGCGGCGTCCCTTTTTACAGGCTACTGCTTGTGCCAGACCGCATCGGCCACTGCCGACTCGTGCGGAAACACCGCTTTCGGTTCGCCACCCTGCCATTGCACGACCACCAGCTTGGCGCCTTCGTTGCGGCCATTCTCGTCGAACTTCAGCCGCGTACCGCTGTAGTACGAGGCGGGACCGTCGGTCAGGTCCACATTGCGGATCACCTCGGCGACTGCTTCCTTGTCGGCCTTGCCGGCCTTCTCGAGTGCGTAGGCGAAGAGTTGCAGGTCGCCATAGGTGCTGATCGAATCCTGCGTCATCCAGGGTTCACCGGTCTCCTGCTTGAAGCGCGCGACGAGGTCTTCCTGGCCCTTCTTGCCCCAGTTGGCAACGATGGTGAACAGGTTCTCGAGCAAGTCCGCGCCCACGTTCTTGAGCAGCGCCGGCGCACCCATCGCCGCTCCGTTCGACACCACCGGAAGCCTGCCGTTGAGGCCGAACTCGTTGAACTTCTCGAGAAGCAGTTTGGCGTCCGGCACGTTGGAGGCGGCCATAAGCATGAAGTCCGGACGCGTCGAACGTGCCTTCTGGACCATCGAGGTAGCGTCCGCCAGCGGTGGCGTGAAGGTTTCGTCGAACTTGATCTGGATACCGAGCGAAGGCAGCATCTTGTCGCGCATGGCAGCCGCGAAAGGGACGACCGAAGCGGTATTGTCGAAGATCATGCCGGCCGATTTGGGCTGGGCGCCCGTCGCTTTGGTCGCCAGTTCCATCAGCGACGGCATCGCGTCGCTGACCATGCGGGATGCGGTCGGCGACGTCTGGAAGATGTATTTGAACCCGCGCGACGTGATCTGGTCGGCGTAGGACACGGTCAGCATCGGGAGCCCGGCCCGCTCGGTGACTTCCGATATCGACAGGGTGAAGGAGGAGAGCCAGGCACCGGTGGCGCCGACCAGCTTGGGATATTCCGACACCATGCGCTGGGCGGCGTTCTTGGCCTTCTCGGTGCTGTCACCGGCATCGATGATGACCAGTTCGATCGGCGCTCCGCCGAGGCTCTTGATCCCGCCGGCGGCATTGATGTCCTTGACGGCGAGTTCCGCGCCGATCTTCATCAACTCACCCTGGCGTGCCCAGGCGCCGGAAAGCGGCGCGATCAACGCGATCTGCACGGGATCGGCCGCCCTTGCGGTGAAGGAGAAGCCCGTGGCGAGCGCCGTGGTCGCCCCTAGCGTGGTGGTAAGCATGCGTCTGCGGTTTATCATCTCGTTCCTCCATTGGTCATGGGTTGCTTCGTTCCGCGATCAAATTCCGAGATAAGCTTGGCGGACCCGGTCTTCCGACAGGAGCTCAGCCTGACGGCCTTCCAGAACGACCCGGCCGGTCTCGATGACGTAGCCGCGATCGCACGATTCCAGCGCCTCGACGGCTCGTTGCTCGACAAGCAGGACGGTCAGGTTGCGCTGCTTGCGCACCTCGACGATGGCCTCGAAAATCGCGTCCGCGACGGCCGGGGCGAGCCCCATCGAAGGTTCGTCGAGCATCAGGAGCTTGGGAGACGAGGCGAGGCCACGGGCGATGGCCACCATCTGCTGCTGGCCGCCGGACAGGGTGCCGGCCTGCTGAAGGCGCCGCTCGCCCAGAACCGGAAACAGCCCGAGGATATAGGCAAGATTATCCTTCCAGTCGCGCTGGCCGGCGTCGGTGTAGGCGCCCATCTCGAGGTTCTCCTCGACGGTGAGGTTCGGGAAAACCTGCCGGCCTTCCGGCACGTGGGCGATGCCGAGATGCGGCCGCCGGTGCGGCGGCACCGCCAGCAGATCCTTGCCCTCGAACAGGATATGGCCCGAGCGGATCGGCACTGTCCCGGAGATTACCTTGAACAGCGTGGTCTTGCCGGCGCCGTTGGGACCGACGATCGATACGAATTCGCCTTCTTCGACCCGCAGTGAAAGACCGTCGAGCGCGATAACGCCGCCGTAGCCGGCCCGCAGATCCTGGATCTCAAGCACGGTCGCGCCACCTCTTGCCCAGATATGCCTCGATTACCGCCGGCTCGCGCATGACGTCCTGCGGCTTGCCCTGCGTCAGCAAAGCTCCGTGGTCGAGCACGATGAAATGGTCGGCAAGCCGCAACATCGCCTGCATGGTGTGCTCGATGATGATGATCGTGACGCCGGACTCCGATATCTTGCGGATGACCGGAATAAGCTCGTTGATCTCGCTGGTTCCAAGTCCGGCCAGAATTTCGTCAAGGAAGAGCATCTTCGGCTTGCCGGCCAGCGCGCGGGCCAGTTCCATCAGCCGTTGCTGTTTGCCGGGCAAGCCACCGGCCAGCCTGTCGGCGTCAGCTTCCAATCCGACGATGGCGATTGCCTCGCGGGCATGCCGCAGTGCAGTCGCGTCGTCGGGAGCGCCGACATACGCACCAACGACGACATTTTGCAGGATGCTAAGGCGGTTGAACGGCCGCGCCACCTGGAAGGTTCGGCCGATCCCGCGCTTGCACACCGCGCTCGGCATCAGGCCCACCAGATTCCTGCCCTCGAAGATCACCTCCCCGCTATCGGGCTTCTGAAAACCGTTCAGCAGGTTGAACAGTGTGGTCTTGCCAGCGCCGTTCGGCCCGATAATGCCGATGACGGCGCCTCTAGGCACGGCGAAGGACACGTCCTGCACGGCCTTGAGGCCGCCAAACGACTTCGAGATATTGCGAACTTCGAGCAGGACTGGGCCGGAGAGCGCGTCGGGCCGCTCCGGCAGCGGTCCCGCGTCGGTAGCGAGCGCAGGGGGCACCGCGGTCACGTCGGCCACACCCCTCCCCTGACGCATGTCGCGTATCTTCCAGAAAAGGCCTTCGGGCGCGAAGAGCACGACGAGGACGATGGCGACGCCGAACACCACGCCCTGGATACCGGGCAGTATATTGCCGAGTTCGGCGTGGAGCATCTCGGCGAGCGGGATGAGGATCGCCGCTCCGATCACCGGCCCCCAGACCGTGCCGATACCGCCGAAGAGCGAGACGATCAGCGCCTGCGCCGAGGTGAGGATGCCGAACACGGTGGCCGGCGTGACGACGATCAGGATGACCGCGTAGAAGCCGCCGATGATGCCTGCGATGGCGCCGGAGATGGCCATCGCTCTGAGCTTCCACTTGCGCGTCTCGATGCCGGCGGCCTCGGCCGCGAGTTCGTTCTGCTTTATGGCGAGCAGCGACATGCCAAAGCGGGAATTCTCGATGAGCTTGGCCACGACGATCGCCGCGACAAGTAGGGCGAGGCCGATCACCGAATACACTCGCGTGTCGGCGAACTGCATGTAGAAGGCCGGAGCTTCGCGTTTCATCGGAAGGGCCACCTCCTGGTAGCCGAGCCATTCGAACACGTAGAGAAGCGCCAGCGGGTATGCGAGCATGGCGAGGCCGAAATAGTGGCCGCGCAGGCGGAAGGTTGGAATGCCGACGAGGATGCCGGCGACCGCTCCGACCACGCCGGCGAGCGGCAGGCCGAGCCAGGGAGTGATGCCGAATTTCACCAGCCCGAGGACCACGGTGTAGGCGCCGAGCCCGAAGAAAGCTCCGTGGCCGAAGGAGATAAGGCCGGAATAGCCCGAAAGGATCGTCCACGAGATGCCCATCACCGCCCAGACGCAGACCAGCGTCAGCACCAGCTGGTAGTATTGGTTCGGCACCAGCAATACGAGTAGCAGATAAGCGGCCGACAACGCCGCAACGATACCGGTCTGGCGAAGCGAAGCCGCGTTGCCCATCACACCCGCTCCACGCTGCGGCCGAAGAAGCCTTGCGGCCGAAGGAACACGACAAGCAGGAAGACGACGAAGATCGCTGTGTTCTGCAATTGCACGGGGATCAGCAGGGTAGACAATTGCTGCACGAGGCCGATGGTCATACCGCCCCAGAAGGCACCCGTGATCGAGCCCAGTCCCCCGAGCACGACGCCCGCATACATGACGATCACGAATTCGAGACCGACATAAGGCTGGAAGGGATAGTACATGGCGACCAGCCCGCCCGCGATCGCGGTGATGCCGGTGCCGATGCCGAAGGCGATGCGGTGCGCTCGATCGACATTGATGCCCATGTAGATCGCGGCCTCGACGTTGTCCGCCGAGGCGCGAAGCGCCTTGCCAAGCCGGGTGCGGTTTACGAAGAGGTAGAGCGAGACGGCAACACCTATCGCCACGATCGCCCCCACGACGCGCGCCTTGTTTAGGAAAATCGAGACGTAGTCACCGACGAACGGGCCTATCTCCCATGCACTGGACGACAGCGGCGTGCGTATGGAAACGGGCTCCGAGCCGAACACGATCAGGCCGCCGTTCTGGAGGATGAGCGCGACACCGAGCGTCAGGATAAGCTGAGCGTAGTGTCCTTCGCCATCCGCACCCGCGACACGTACCCCACTGATCCGCGATATCAGGAACTGGTGGAGATAGTAGCCGACGACGAAGAGCAGCGGGCCGGCGAGGATCGCCGCCGCGATCGGGCCGGCATAGGGGCCCATGAAGGCAAGGACTCCGAAGCCGACGAACAGGTACCATGCGGCATACATGCCAAGCATCATCAAATCGCCCTGGGCGAAGTTGATGACACGCATGATGCCGAAGATGAGCCCGAGGCCGGCGCACATGAGGCCGTAGAGACAGCCGACGAGGAGGCCGGCTGCGAGCGCCTGCAGGAAGTTCTCTAGCAGGATCATGGAATCCGTCATGAGCGTACCCGTCCGGTACGGTGCCCGCACATTTGTGTTGGAGTCCGCATGTGCGTCCCATGGCAACAGTGGGGCGTCGCGTGTCTCGGCATTGTTCCTCCCTTACCGCGCGGCTGACTCGTCATCTGAGGGAGTTTCTGACCGCGCCGGGCACCGATCTCTATCTGTCCGTTGCCTTCGCCCAATAGCCCGTTGGAGCGGCTCCACGTCAATTCCGGCGCCAGGCATAGCTGCTATGATACGTGCCGTTCCGAGGGCGAATGGTCGGTCTTGCAGGCGCTCGACGGCCGGTCCCCGGTGATCTGTACTAAAGTCCACTCCCGAGGTGTCGGGAGCAGCACATCCTGTCGGCAGACATGCGCGCCGCTCGGCTGATGCGAGCCACCTCGCCCGTTCACGCAAGTCGAAAGCAAGGCATGGTCAAGGTATCGTCGATATCCTCGAAGCCGATCTCGACCTTCTGCCCGATGGCGATCGGCCTTCCGTCGAGGTCGATCATCCGGGCCGTGAGACGTGGGCCTTCGTCAAGTTCCACCTGGACCACGTTATAGGGAATGTCCTTGGCGAAGGCCGGGAACCAGGCCTTGTGCACGATGACAAAGGTGGATACCGTGCCCTTACCGCTCGCTTCACGCCAGACGATGTCATCCGAGAAGCAATGCGGACACACGGGCCCGGCGGGGAGATGCGCCTTGCCGCATTCCGCGCAGAACGGAAGCAGCAGGCGATGGTGGCGGAAGCCGTCCCACAACGGGCGCGTATCGGGGCCGATGGTCGGACGCGGCTTGCCGTCCGGGGTCAGATAGGCGTTCATCGCATCTTCCCTTTCAGGTCGCGGTCATGATGATGGAATCGCCCCAGACGGTGGCCCATTGGAGCACGTCGGCGCCTGCTATCTGGCGTGGCCCCGCGGTCCCGCGAAGCTGGCGGACCATCTCGCGTATATGGCTCGTGCCGGCTATGTGAGCTTCCGAAAGCAAGCCGCCATTAGTATTGACGGGAAGTTCGCCGCCGGGACCGATCCTGCCTTCCTGGACGAAGTCGATCGCCTCACCCGGACCGCAGAAACCATAGCGTTCGAGCACGAACAGCACGAGCGGAGAGAAGGCATCGTAGGTGTAGACCGCCTTGACGTCGGAGCGCTCCACGCCGGATGCCGCATAGACCTCGAGATCGATGGGTCGAGAGCGGATATCGGTCGTTTTTTGTGGGCCGATGCCGAGGCCGGGCGGCGCGAAGATGAATTCGTCGCGGCCGGAGCGGATACCTTGCATGCCGGCGATGCGAACCGGTTTCTGCCGCATGTCGCGGGCCCGTTCCGCCGTGGTCACCAGCGTGACGACGGCGCCGTCGCTGATCATGCAGCAATCGTAGAGCCGCAACGGATCGACCACCATGCGCGAGGTCTGGTGCCTTTCCAGCGTCAGTTCTTCCTTCATGATGGCGTCGGGATTGAGGAGCGCATGATTGCGGATCGAAATCGGCACCGCCGCGAGCTTCTCGCTGGTGGCGCCATAGAGCGCCATGTAGCGCTGCATCGACAGCGCCGCCCCGCCCGCCGGCGCCGTCAGTCCGAAGGGCGGGTTTTCGCCATGCGTTCCACCCTCCTCGCGGTTGCCCTCGATATCGCCGGGCCCACCCAGAACGGCGCGTTCGCGCGTCATGTTGATCGAGGTGACGCATGCGACGACATTGGCCATGCCGGCGGATACGGCCAGTGCGGCGTGCTGCAAGGCGTTGGTCACGAAGCGGCCATGCAGCCAGCACTGGTTGACATAACGGATGTCGAGGCCGAGCCCCTCCGCCACGCGATCGTAATCAAGGCCGATAGGAGCGCCCATGTGGATCGACAATCCGTCCACATCCTTTCGCTCCAGGCCGGCGTCCTCAAGCGCCGCCTTGAATGCCTTTGCGGCGAGTTTGAGCTGGCTGTCCGGAAGGCCGCGTCCGAATTCGGAGGCGCCGATCCCTGCTATAACCGCGTCGATCTTCATGGTTCTATGCTGCCGGTTTCAGGACGATGCGCCCGGCTACTGCGCCGGCTTCGACCAGTTCATGCGCGCGCCGCGCTTCCGACAACGGCATGCGTTGCGAGACCATGGGCCGGATCTGGCCGCGCGAGACGAGTTCCAGGCATTGCTCGAGCTGGTTGCGGGTCGTCGAAGTCGCCGACAGCATCTGGATGTTCTTGAAGAATATCTGCGCCGGATTGAACGGGACGAAGTCACCGGTCAGTTGTCCGATCAAGAGCCAGCGCCCGCTGATGGCGAGGGACTTGCGGATCGGAGTGAACAGGAGGTTGCCGACGTTGTCGACCGCCACATCGACGCCGCGTCCGTTCGTCAGCTTCTTCACCTGATCGGAGAAGTCCTCGCCGCGTTGATGTACGACCACCTCGTGGGCGCCGAGTTCGCGCAGGATATCCGCCTTTCCCGGCGACGTCGTCTGGGCTATGACGCGCGCACCCTGGAGCCGCGCCATCTGGATGGCATGCATCCCGAGCCCGCCGCCGGAGCCGGTAACGAGCACCGTCTCGCCCGCCTTGATGTTGCCGACGTCGCGCATCGCGTTGAAGATGGTGCCGACCGTGCACGAGACGATGGATGCGTCCTCGAGAGAGACGTTTTCGGGCACATGCGCGACGTTGTCATCCTCCACGGCGACATATTCGGCATAGCCGCCCACAAGCCCCCAATCGCCGAGGAAGAGCAGTTCCTCGCACAACGGCTCGTGACCGGTACGGCAGTGCGCGCACGCTCCGCAGATGTGATATCGCTGAGTGGTGGCAACCCGATCGCCGGACTTGAATTTCTTAACGTCGCGGCCGACCTCGACAACCGTCCCCGCGATCTCATGACCGAGTATAAGCGGCATCTTGACGCCGCGTTTCAATGTGCCGTTGCGCGTGACGACATCGTGAAAGCAGACACCGCAGCTATCGATCCTTATGACCACGTCCCTGGAACCAGCCACCGGGTCTGGCAGCGTCTGCATATTGAGCACATCGACGCCGCCCGGCGTCTCCACCACCATAGCCTTCATTTCCTGCCTCCACTTCGAACTTGCGCGGGGACAGTGACGACCGATCCGGCTCGACCGCAACAGAGGGCTTTTTGCCTTGCGCTAGACCAATCTCCGATTAACATACGGAAAAATATAGATAATCCGGGCGATCGCAGGACGAATTGGCAGGATCGGATAACAGATATGCCGCCGCGCGGATGAAGTTCGTCTCGACCGGGCGCGCAGGGGGGCGCTACCAATCGCCTGTCCGTGGATGCATTCGTGAGCAGTTGAACCTCTCGACCCGAAAAGGCCCGGGTAGGACACGTGGCGACGCGGTGTCGGGGCTCGTCGCCTGCCCGGGCGCCATGACGATGAAGGATACCTGCCTGATGACGAAGAGGCAGAAGGAGGACGCGCATGTATCGGCTGCTTGAGGGACTCAGGGTGGTCGAGGCGGCCTCCTTCATCGCCGCCCCGAGCTGCGCCCTGCATCTCGGCCAGATGGGCGCCGAAATCATCCGCATCGATCCGGTTGGCGGCGGCCCCGACTTCACGCGCTGGCCGAAGGCCTCGAACGGCGCCAGTCTCTACTGGGAAGGGTTGAACAAGGGCAAGAAGTCGATCGCTCTCAACCTGGCTTCGCCCGCCGGGCGCGAACTTGCACTGGCGATCGCCACCGCGCCCGGACGCGACGCCGGATTGTTCGTGACCAACTATCCGGTCAAGGGCATGTTCGCACACGCGCAACTGGCTGCACGCCGCAAAGATATCATCTCGGTACGCGTCATGGGCTGGTCCGATGGCCGTAACGCACTCGACTATACCGTCAACAGCGCGCTCGGGCTGCCGCTCATTACCGGCCCATCGGACCTTGGAGACGCGCCGGTGAACCACGTATTGCCCGCCTGGGATCTTGCAACCGGCCTCTATGCGGCCTTCGCGCTGATGGCCGCGGAACGCCGGCGCAGCCGCACCGGCGAAGGCGAGGAAGTACGCGTACCACTCGGAGACGTTGCCATGGCCACCCTCGGTCATCTCGGCCAGATCGCTGAAGTGACGGAGAGCGGCCGGGATCGGGAGCGCGTCGGTAACGACCTCTTCGGCGCCTTCGGGCGCGATTTCCGCACTGCTGATGGACGCCGTATCATAATTGTGGCGCTAACCGCGCGGCAATGGAAAGATCTTCTTTCGACGCTCGGGATTGGCGAGGCGATCGCAAAGCTTGAGCAGGAACTGGGTGTTGATTTCTCGGCCGATGAAGGCGTGCGCTTCGAGCACCGGGAACACCTCAACAGGATCGTGGCCGATGCGATCGGGCGGCGCGACAGGGCTGATCTTGTCGGCTCCTTCGAGGGTACCGGCGTATGCTGGGGCGATTACAACACCCTGCACGAGGCGATCGGCGACCCGCAGCTCGTCGCGGCCGCCAATCCGCTTTTTGCCGAGGTCCGGCATCCAAGCGGACGGACCTATCTCACGCCCGGAGCCGCAGCGACGCTGGTAGGTTCCACGCGGGGTGCGGCGGTGCGTGCTCCGGCGCTTGGCGAGCACACCGACCAAATCCTGGCCTCCGTCCTTGGTCTCTCGGATGGTGCGATCGGCAAGCTGCATGATGAAGGCACGGTTGCCGGTGCCGACAGCCCCGTGCGGGGGACGGTCCAATGAATGTCGCACCGGCGAAAACACAGGGCGCCGCGCATCTTCTTGCCAAAGCCGAGGAGGCCGTGGACGCCGCCCGGCAATATCTGGCTGCCGTCACCCACGCCACGGCAGCGCTCGTATTGGTCGAGGGGCGGGTCGATGCAGCTTTGGGCGACCGTCACCAGCGTCAGGTGCACGGCCTGGCATGGGTGGCGACAACAACGCAGGCGCTTGCGGCAACCCTCGAATGGGCGCGCCGCATCGAAGCCGTCGGACGCTTCGGTCCGGGCGAGCAACTGGTCCTGAAGGCAGGTTTCACCGAATACCTCGGTCAGTTGGCCGGGGGCATTCCGATGAGCCAGAACGAGTTCGCGCGGCCCACGGATTTCGGCCTTACCCACTCGGCCGAAGCGTTGCTCGATGTGGCCTGGAAATTTACGGACACTGACGACGCGGCGACGGTGCGCGAAGCGCTTGTCCGCCATATTCTGGATGGCGGGGCCATTGAAGAAACGCTGGGAGACGAGACGCTCGATCTCGTTCGCGATCAGTTCAGGCGTTTTGCCGAAGCCAGCATCGCGCCCCACGCGCACCGCTGGCACCTGGCCGACAGCCTGATCCCGATGGAGATCGTCGACGAACTTTCCGCGCTCGGTGTCTTCGGCGTGTGCATCGGCGAGGAATATGGTGGCCTCGGCCTCGGTAAGCTGGCCATGTGCATAGTGACCGAGGAGTTGAGCCGCGGCTGGATCGCCGCCGGCTCGCTCGGCACACGCTCCGAGATCGCCGGTGAGTTGATCGCCATAGGCGGTACGCCGGAGCAGAAGGCCTATTGGCTGCCGCGTATCGCGTCTGGTGAGGTCCTGCCGACAGCGGTCTTCACCGAGCCCGACACGGGTTCCGATCTTGGCAGCCTGGCGACGCGGGCCGAACGCACGACCGACGGCACATGGCGGATAAACGGCAGCAAGACATGGATCACCCACGCAGCGCGCAGCGACCTCATGACCGTGCTTGCCCGCACCGGCAAGCCTGGCAGCGGTTATGGAGGGCTGAGCATGTTCCTAGCTCCCAAGCAGCGGGGGACCGAGGAAGACCCCTTCCCTTCGCCAGGGATGCGCGGCAGCGCCATCGACGTGCTCGGTTATCGAGGCATGCGCGAATACGAGATCGCGTTCGAAGATTTCGAAGTCGCGTCCGAAGGCCTGCTGGGAGGCAGGGACGGACAGGGCTTCAAGCAGCTCATGCGCACTTTCGAGGGCGCCCGCATCCAGACTGCCGCGCGGGCCGTCGGCGTCGCTCGTAGCGCCTTTGAGGTCGGCTTGCGCTATGCAACCGAACGACGCCAGTTCGGTCGTTCGATCGTGGAGTTCCCGCGCGTCTCCGACAAGCTCGCCATGATGCTGGCCGAGATCGTCATGGCACGAGAACTGACCTACGCTGCGGCGCGCGAGAAGGACAAGGGGCGGCGCTGCGACATCGAAGCAGGCATGGCCAAGCTGCTGGCGGCGCGCGTGGCCTGGTCCAACGCCGATACCAGCCTGCAGATCCACGGCGGCAATGGCTATGCGCTTGAGACCGAAATCAGCCGCATCCTGTGCGATGCCCGGATTTTGAACATTTTCGAGGGCGCGGCCGAAATCCAGGCACAAGTGATCGGCCGCGGTCTGCTGGCGAGGCAGAACTGACGCTGGCAGAGGCCGTTCGGTGCGCGGCCTGACGTATGCCCTCGCCCGACAATTCGCTGCACTCGGTGACAGGCGCGAGCCGATCGCCCGGCGGAAAGATCAATAAGATCGCGGCATGCCGAGTACGTGCTCGCCCAGATAGGCCAGGATCAGATTGGTTGAGATCGGCGCCACCTGATAGAGCCGCGTCTCCCGGAACTTGCGCTCTACATCGTATTCTTCGGCGAAACCGAAGCCGCCATAGGTCTGCAGGCAGGCTTCCGCGGCGCACCAGGCGGCTTCGGAGGCCAGCAGTTTGGCCATGTTGGCTTCCTTGCCGCACGGTTCGCGCCGATCATAAAGCGACGTGCCGGTATAGACCATGAGCCGCGCGGCCGACGTATCGGCGTAAGCGCGCGCGATCGGGAACTGGACGCCCTGGTTCTGCCCGATCGGGCGATTGAACACGATCCGTTCGCCGGAATAGCTGGATGCCTTGCGAATGAACCAGGCGGCATCGCCGATGCATTCGGCCGCGATCAGCAGGCGCTCGGCGTTCATGCCGTCGAGCACATAACGGAAGCCCCGCCCCTCTTCGCCGATCAGGTTCTCTGCCGGGACCTCCATATTGTCGAAAAAGACCTCGGTGGTGGCGTGGTTCATCATCGTGCGGATCGGCCTGATGGTCAGCCCGTTACCCAGCGCCTTGCGCATATTGACGACCAGGATAGACAATCCGTCGGAACGCTTGGCCACTTGTTGCTGTGGCGTAGTGCGGGCGAGCAGGACCATGAGGTCAGAATGTTCAGCGCGCGAGGTCCAGATCTTCTGTCCGTTGACGATATATTTGTCGCCCTTCAGAACAGCGGTCGTCTTGATGGACGTCGTGTCGGTGCCGGCGGTCGGCTCGGTGACGCCGAAGGCCTGAAGCCGCAGTTCCCCGGTGGCGATCTTGGGCAACCAACGCTGTTTCTGTTCCTCGTTGCCGTGGCGTAGGATGATGCCCATGACGTACATCTGTGCATGGCAGGCGCTGCCGTTGCCGCCGCTGGCATGAACGGTCTCGAGGATCGCCGCGCAGTCGCTAAGGCTCAGGCCGGAACCGCCATATTGCTCGGGTATCAGCGCGCCGAGATAGCCGGCTTCCGTCATCGCCTGGACGAATTCGGACGGGTAGCGGCGTTCGCGGTCGACCTCGCGCCAATACTGGTCGGGATAATGCGCGCACAATGCCCTGACGGCGTTGCGGATCTCGTCGTCTCCGGCCGCGACGTCGGTAAACGCGATCGGTTGGCTGATGTCGCTCACGATTTTCCACCTCTCATTTCGGGTATGATGATAAGGCTCCTCGCCGTCACCGGGCAGCCCACCGGTCGTGCTATCTGATATGTTCGATTTGGCGTACGCGTGCTAGGCTCGCCGGTAGTGTGGATGAAGTACGGGTAAAGCTGCGAAAGGCAGTCGATGGAGATCAAGCAGCTCAAATATTTCCTGTCGGTGACGGAGCTTGGAAGCTTTTCCAAAGCCGCCATCTCCCTTTCGGTTGCACAGCCGGTGCTGTCACGGCAGATCCGCAGCCTCGAGGATGAACTGGGAATTGAACTGCTCTATCGCAATGGCCGCGGCATCGCGGTTACGGAGGCCGGCCAGATACTGGTTGGCCATGCGCGCACCATCGTCGACACTGAGCGTGCCGTCGGCATGGAGATCGATGCCATGCGCGCTGACCCCAGCGGCAAAATGGTGATCGGCATGCCTCCGACCGCAAGCGCGGTACTGACCGTGCCGCTCGTACAACGCTTCCGGGAGGTCTACCCAAAGGTCAAGCTCAAGGTGGATGTCGGCTACAGCGGCCACGTACTAGAATGGTTGTCGACCGGGCGTATCGACGTGGCCGTGCTCTATAATGCGCCCAAGACTTCAACGCTGACCACCGAGCCGCTGCTCGAGGAAGAACTCCTCCTCATCGGCCCGAAAAACACACCCGCCCACCTTTGCCGTTCCCCTTTGCCGGCGAGCGCGATTGCAGGCGTGCCGATGATACTCCCTTCGCATCCGCATGGTCTGCGGGTGCTGATCGAACGCTTGCTCGGATCGATAGGCGTGCAGCCGAACGTCGTTTTCGAGATCGATAATCTCAACGCATGCCTGGAGTTGGTGGAGAAAGGCTTTGGCTACACCATCCTTCCTTTCGCCAGCGTCGCCGAGAAGGTGCGCGCCGGGGAACTGATCGCCAGCGCTCTCGTGGAACCACGCATGACACGTCAACTCGTTCTGGCGACATCTACCCAACGGCCTACCACCAACGTGACCCGGGCGCTTGCAAAGACGGTCACCCGGCTGGTCCGGGACCTGATCCAGGATGGCGTCTGGGTTCCCAGAGCCGACATTCCCTGAGCGCGCCTTCCGCCGCTTCCACGGTATCGATCGGACGTGGCGAAGTATCCGATGTCTATACCTGCTATGCGGAGCTGCATGGTTGTCCGCATGGTTGGCCTGCAGGAAAGTGCGCATTCTTGAACACTGAGGCAGGCTGGCGTGACAATTGTCGATTCGCATGCCCACATCTGGGGCGAAGGATTCCTTCCGTCGGCGTTCTTCCGCCGATCGGCTGAGCTTTGGGCGCAGAAATCGGCGGACCGCAGTCCGGACATGATCATGCCCAAGCTGCTGAGCGGCAACGTCGACACGGATGGCGACGACTACGTCGCCAACATGGACCGCGCCGGCGTAGATGTAAGCCTCATGATGATGATCGACGTGGGCGGGCCAGTGTTCGGAGAGGAGCCGCCGACGCCGGTCGAGGCGCAGATCGATTTCTACGGCATGGTCCAGAAGCGGCATCCTGGCCGACTCTACTGTCATGTAGCGATCGACTATCGTCGTGAAGGTCATCTGGCGTTGATCAGGCGCGGCATCGTCGAACAGGGTCTAGTGGGCATAGGCGAGATAACGCCGGACCGCTTCTCTGCCGAGGACGATGCCGTGCGGCCGATGATGAAACTTGCCGCGGACCTCGGTGTTCCCGTGCAGATCCATACGCGCAGCGGGATATGGACGGACATAGAAGGCAGGGATTCGTCCGAGGCGAACCCCGCCCACCCGATCCACGTGGCGCGGCTCGCCCGGGAACTGCCCGACCTGAAGATCGTGCTTTGTCACGCAGGCTATCCCGTCTGGTGGCAGCGCGCGGCCGAACTGATCGCCGATCTGCCTAACTGCGTGCTCGATATCTCCAACTGGAACGAGCATTTCGCCGAGGACGAGGGGAACCTGGTGGCGCGGCTTGCCACATGGCGATCGCTCGTCGGCGCGGAGCGAATCCTTTTTGCCTCGGATCATGCTTCAGGCCGCCGCTTCACCGGCGAGCGCTCGCACCTGCCGGCCTGGGTCGAGTTCGTACGCAACCTGCCGAGCAACGCCGCACGCTGGGGTTACCACTTCACGCCGCAGGAGGCTGCGGCGATCATGGGCGCCAACGCGCTTCGTTTTTACGGTCTTGAAGGAGTCTGATGTAATGGCCATGCCCGCGGACCAGAAGCCGGTCAGCAAGACGATACCGGCGCTTCTGAACGAACAGGCGGAGCGCTATGGCGATCTGGAAGCGCTGGTCGGCGGCGCCAAACGCTACACCTACCGGTCGTTGCGTGAAGAAGTGCGCGCCTTTGCCCGGGGCCTTTCGGCAATGGGCATCGGGACCGGCAGCCGTGTCGCGATCCTGATGGGCAACAAGCCGGAGTGGCTTATCGCCGACCTGGCCATATGCAGCCTCGGCGGCGTGATGATTTCGGTCAACACCTGGGTGACGGCGCGCGAACTGGCCTACATCCTGGAGCATTCCGACGCCGACACGCTGATCTTCGACGACAAGTTCCTGAAGTACGACTACGTCGCCATGTTGGGTGAATTGGAGCCGCATGGTCGCACGATGCCCAAAATGAAGACCCTGATCCACGTCGGCGAGCGCGGTTACAAGGAAAGCATCCCGTTTGCCGAGGTCTACGATGGCGGCAAGGACGTCTCAGATCGCGCATTGGACGAAGCAGCGGCGGCGATCGATCCGGCGGATGTCTGCTACCAGCTCTATACGTCCGGATCGACCTCGACGCCCAAAGGCGTGCAGCTGCAACATGGACTTCTCATCGAGAACATGTGGCATCTCGGCAACCGCATGCATGTGGTTCCCGGTGACCGCATGTGGCTGGCGGTGTCGCTCTACTGGGGTCTAGGGTGCGAGAATGCGCTGTTCAACATGCTGACCCATGCGGGCTGTGTGGTGCTTCAGGAGCATTTCGAAGCCGGAGAGGCATTGCGGCTGATCGAAGAGGAGAAGTGCACGATCTTCTACGGCATGTCGAACATGGTGCAGGCCATGGACGAGCATCCCGACAGGAAGACGCGCGATCTCTCCTCACTGCGTTCGGGCGGCTCCGCGGGCACGCCGGAGCAATTCCAGCGTGTCATCGCTTTCGGCCCGACGGAAATCTGCCACATCTACGGGCTGACCGAGAGCTACGGCAATTGCAATGTGAGCGACGGTCGCCTCGATCCACGCGACAAGGTCTACGCATCCGTGGGCAGGCCCCTGGAGGGCGTCGTCCAACGCATCGTCGATCCGGAGACCATGGCGCCATGCAAACCGGGAGAGACCGGTGAAATCCAGATCAAGGAGCCCGTAACCGTCGGTTACTACAAGGACGAGGACAAGAACCGCGAAGCCTTCACCGCCGATGGCTGGTTCAGGACCGGCGATCTCGGCTTCTTCGACGCGGACGGCTACCTCTATTTTCGGGGGCGTATCAAGGAGATGATCAAGACAGGCGGCATCAATGTTGCGCCTGCCGAAGTCGAAGGCATCCTCATGAGCCAGAAAGGCGTGGATGTCGCCTATGTCGTTTCCGTGCCCGACGAGGCGCGCGGCGAGATCGTCGGCGCGGTCATCGTCACCGGGGAGAAGGACCACGACGCCCTCGAGAAACGGCTCCGGGACGAGTTGAAGAAGGCGCTTGCCGCTTACAAGCTGCCGCGCGCCTATCAATTCGTAAGCGAGCGCGAACTACCGCTGACCACCACGGGCAAGGTGCAGAAGAACCGTATGGCCGATTTCTTCAAGGACGGTCGCAGCCAGGCAAGCTGAACCTCGTTACCCGCCATACGGAGCATCGTCTTGACCCGCATCATCCGCATCCACGAACTCGGCGGCCCCGAAGTATTGCGCTACGAGGATGTCGAGCTGCCTCAGCCCGGCCCGAAGGAGGTCTCCATCGCGGTCCGGGCGATCGGCCTCAACCGCTCCGAATCGATGTTCCGAACCGGCAATCACATCGAGAGGCCGCGCTTTCCGGCACGCCTGGGCTTCGAGGCTGCCGGGATCGTCAGTGCGATGGGAAGCGAGGTCTCGGGCCTCGCCGTGGGCGATCGCGTCGCAATCGTGCCGCCGCCCTCGGTGTCCAAATGGGGCACCTATGGCGAGATCGCGACGGTGCCCGGCCACTATGTCACGAAGATACCGGACAATGTTTCGTGGACCGAGGCGGCGGCGACATGGATGGCCAACATCACCGCCTATGGCGGCCTGATCGATCTAGCCGGGCTGCGCCGCGACGACCATGTGCTGATCCTCGCCGCGTCGAGCAGTGTCGGCCTGGCGGCGATACAGGTGGCAAAAGCCATAGGTGCGACAGCGATCGCGGTGACGCGTACGGACGCCAAGAAAGAGGCACTGTTAAGCGCCGGCGCCGACCATGTCGTCGCCAGCACGACGGAGGACCTTGCCGGGCGCGTGCGGGAAATCACCGGCGACAAGGGCGTGCGCGTGGCGTTCGACCCGGTTGCCGGACCCGGACTCGAAAAGGTGTGCGAGGCGATGGCGCGGTATGGGATAATCGTCGCCTACGGGCATCTCGATCCGGCTCCGAGCCCTCTGCCGCTGTTTGCGCTGATCGGCAAGGGCCTCACGATCCGCGGCTTCACCTTCCGCGAGATCGCCATCGATCCAGCCAGGCTGGAAGCGGCCAAGGCGTTCATCGTCGAAGGGCTTGCGGACGGCACTCTGCGCCCGGTGATCGACCGCGTCTTCGACTTCGAGGACATGATCGAGGCGCATCGCTATCTCGAATCGAACGTTCAGTTCGGCAAGATCGTCGCAACGGTTTGAAAAGGCCGCATCGCGGCGAAGAGGCTCCCATGAAAGCTCGCGCATCCATCCTCGGCATCGGTTGCAGCGCATTTTCAACGAAGCTGGAAGCTTCGCAGACCTCGCTCGGCGCCGACGCGTTTCTCGCGGCGCTCGACGATTCGGGGCTGTCGCGTGACCAGATCGATGGTGTCTCGATCCACTATGGCGGACCCCTCGGCATCGATTACGATCGCTTCGTATCGGCCTTCGGGCTGGATATCCGGTATGTCAACCAGCACTGGCGAAATGGGCGCTTCATCTCGACCGCGATGCAGAACGCGGCGTTGGCCGTGGATGCCGGCCTTGCCGACGTAGTCGCCTGCGTAACGGCAATCAGCTTCACGCGCGTCCGCGACCAGCTCAACGCCGCCGGCAATGCCGAAGCGGTGCGCGAGGAAGGCGGAACGCATGGCGAGGCGCCGCCTTACGGCTTCACCTTCCCTGCAGGTGGCCCGGCGCTCGCCATGCAACTCTATATGTCGCGCTTCGGGGTAACGTCGGAAGACCTCGCGGCGGTGCCGATGGCCATACGTGCGCACGCCCTGCGCAATCCGGGCGCAATCATGCGGAAACCGATGAGCCTCGATGACTATCTCGCTTCCCCCATGCTCAGCGACCCGCTGCGCGTGGTCGACTGCTGCCTGGTATCCGACGGCGCGGTCGTCGTCCTGATAGGCCGCCCCGACATGGCGCGCGACCTGAAACACAAGCCGGTCGACATCGTCGGCATGCAGGGTCTGCGCGCCAGCCGCGAGGAATTCATCTTCGCGCCACGAGCACTGGGCATCCAGCAGCAGAGCGGCAATTATCAGGCCGGACGTGAACGTGACATGGAGGTATACAGGTCCGCGGGAGTGACACGTGATGATGTGCGGGGGTTCTACACCTACGATGCCTTCTCGCCGCTGGTGCTGTTCGCCCTGGAGCGCTTCGGCTTCTGTGGCGCCGGCGAAGCGGCGTCGTTCGTCAAGGACGGCAGGATCGGCCCCGACGGCTCCCTCCCGGTGAACACATCGGGAGGCTTGCTGTCGGAGGCACATGTCGCCGGATGGAACTCCGTGGTGGAGATGGTGCGGCAGTTGCGCGGCGATGCCGGACAGCGTCAGATCCCCGATGCGGACCTTCTCCAATGGGGAACCTCCTGGGGCGATTCCATCCTGCTGGCCAACCGCTGACGCCGCGGCCAGCGACAAGGGAGAACGCGATGAAAGTTTCCAGCAAGCCCCGGCCGACCATCGGACCGGATAGCCGCCCTTTCTGGGAAGCCTGTGCCGCGCACCGCATCGACCTGCCGGTCTGCGAAGATTGCGGCAAGGCGCACCTGCCAGCCGGCCCGGTGTGCCCCTTCTGTCTCTCACGGAAGCTGAAATGGTGCACGGCCTCGGGCAAGGGAAAGGTAGCCACCTGGACGATCGTCCGTCGCGGCCTTCATCCCGCCTTCCGTGACGAAGTGCCTTACAACGTAGTACAGGTCGAACTGGACGAGGGACCGCGCCTCACCGCCAACGTGGTCGGCCTCGATGGCGCGCAACCGGTCATCGGCATGCGCGTCGAAGCTGTCTTCGATGATATCGATGACACGCTGACCATGCCGCGTTTCAAGCCCGTCTAGCTTGATCCTGCTTCCCGAAGCGGCATGCCAATCTCCGCCTGCCGCATCTCAACATTCCTGAATTCAATTGACGGTGAACTCAGCGGCAAGCCCCGGTCAGGCGGTTGCCAATTCCGGTGTTGCAACCTTCTCCGCCAAGCGTGGCAGCAGGACCACGCTCTCGGGGTCAATCTGGATCCACAGGTCCGACCCGGGTCCGTAGAGCTTGGCCGGGCTGAGCTGGGCTCGGATATCCATGCCCGCGGCCGTGAGGACGAGGTCGGTGGTGTTGCCCAGGAAATAGGATTCCTTCACGCGTGCCTTCACGACGTTCACGCCGTCCGGCTTCTTTTCCAGAACCCGGACATGCTCGGGCCGGAAGATCACATCGACATTGCCGGCCTGCTTGCCGTCGACCTTGAGCTTCAATCCGCCTTCAAGCCGGGCCTCGTCGCCGACGGCAACGCCCGGGTAGATATTGGCAAGCCCTACGAATTCGGCCGCGAAACGGGTGCGAGGCCGATGATAGAGATCGACCGGAGATCCGATCTGCTCGATGACGCCATTGCGCATCAGCACGATCCGGTCGGCTATGACCATCGCCTCCTGCTGATCGTGGGTGACGTAAACCGATGTAATGCCGAGGCGCTGCTGTATCTGGCGCAGTTCGAAGCGCATCTTCTCGCGCAGCTTGGCATCGAGGTTCGACAGGGGCTCGTCGAACAGGAGTATGCGCGGCTCAAGCGCCATGGCGCGGGCGAGCGCCACGCGCTGCTGCTGGCCGCCCGAGAGTTGGCTTACGTGGCGGGTCGAATATCCGGTCAGCCCCACGAGCTCGAGCGCTGCCTTCACCTTGCTGTCGATCTCGGCCTTCGGGAGCTTCTTGAGCTTCAGGCCGAATGCGACGTTCTCCGTCACCGTCATATGCGGCCAGATCGCGTATGACTGGAACACCATGCCGATCTCACGCCGCTCAGGTGGAAGGGAGCGGCCCTTTTCGGACACGACCTTGTCCCCGATGAGGATGCTGCCGTCGCTCAGGTCCTCAAGGCCGGCGATGCAGCGCAGCGTGGTGGTCTTGCCGCATCCGCTCGGACCGAGGAGCACGACGAGTTCGCCCTCCGCGATCTCGAGGTCGATGCCGTCCACAGCCACCACTGAGCCGTAGGCCTTGAACAGTTTGCGTATCGAAAGGCCAGACATAGGTCTATTCTCCACTAGGTAGCCCGGTAAGGGCAAATCGCGGCAGGATGAGACCGCCGCCGGTTTCTTCGTATCTCATCGCAACCCTCTGCCCACGCCACGATCCGGATGGCATCGCGCCGGCCAGATTGGACATCATCACCGGGCCTTCGTCGAGCCGCACCGCCACGACGTTATAGGGCGGCGGATAGGCGGCCAGGTAATGCTTGTGAAAAATGATCCAGCTCAGGATCGTCCCCTTTCCCGAAAGCGGGGTCCATTCCGCCTCTTCGGAGAGGCAGCGTGCACAGACAGGGCCTGGTGGATAGCGGACAAGGCCACAATGGCTGCATTTCTGCAAGGCCATCCGGCGGGACGCGATCGAATCCCACATCGGGCCGTCATAGAGCCCCGTGACGGGGTTCGGAACCGGAACGGTTTCGGTCATCGCCATCACCGCGCGTAAAGGATGGATGTCGCCTTGCCGGCGACGTCGGAGGAATAGTGAACGAAGCGGCACTCTTCGACCTGGCGCTCTCCGCATGTGCCGCGCAACTGACGCACGCACTCGATCTGGTGATTCCAGCCCTGCATATAGCTTTCGGAAAGGTGCCCACCGGATGTGTTCAGCGGCAGCCTGCCGCCCGGCCCGATTCCCTGCTCCCGGAGAAATTTGCCGGCATCGCCGACGGCGCAGTAGCCATATCCTTCCAGCGCCAGCGGCACGTGGACGGAGAAGCTGTCATAGACCTGCGCCATGTCGACATCCTCGGGGCCGATACCGGCCATGTCGAACAGCCGCTTCCCCGACGCCTGCTGGGCCGGCAGGTAGAAATCCGTTAGCCGCGGCTCGAGGCTGGTAGCGTTGCGGTTCACGTCCTGGCGTGCCACCGCATGGATGTAGACAGGTTTGTCGAAGCGCCTTGCACGGTCTGCGTCGGTAATTATCAGCGCCACGCCACCATCGTTGATGAGGCAGTAGTCGAACAGCCGCAACGGCTCGCAGATAAAAGGCGCAGCCATGTAGTCGTCCATGGAGATCAGCTTTCGCTGGATCGCCTCTGGATTGAGTGACGCCCAATGCCGCTGTGCCACGGCGACATGGCCGAGATCGGCTTCTTCAAAACCGCGCGCCTCGCGATAGGCTTGCAGCATCATGGCGTAGAGCGCGCCCTGCGAAGTCATCCCCCACGGCGCGTGATAGACATAGGAAAGGAAATTGGCTCCGCCCATCGCCTGCGGCCCGCCATACTGCGTCCCCGCTGTACGCTGGTCGTTGCCGTAGACCAATGCAACGACGCTCGCCAAGCCGGCATGAATGGCGGCTGCGGCCTGGATCACTGCGTTTACCGCATCCGCCTGGGCACCCCAACGCGGCTCCACGCCAAGCACTTCGCCCATTCGCTCATAGGCCGTCGTCGGCCCGACGATCAGACCGTCGATTTCGTCGCGCGCGATGCCGGCATCGTCGATGGCACTCAGAAAGGCCCGCGCCGCATAGCCGACGCTGTCGGCCGGCTTCCCGCCGGCGCGGCTCGCCGCCCAGTCGCCACGCCAATCCGTGTGGCCGACACCGACCACCGCGGCTGCCCGACTGAGCGTCATGACATTGCTCGCTTCATGGTCGATCTCCTCCTTACGCTATCGCCAGAGGCGTCAGCGGACTGCCGAGCCCGCCGACAATGCCGAGCGGCGCGGCCACGAACAGGAATTCATGCACGCCAGCCTCGGCAAGCTCATTGAGGTCGAACAGCTCCATCAGGTACATGCCGCAGTCGCGGATCAGGAACCGATGCACCGGGGCTGGTATGCCGCTCTCGGTCGGAATGACCTCGACCGCAAAATTATCGACGCCTATGGCCACGGCATCCATGTCTGCCAGCCAGCGCGCGGCATTCATGCCGATACCGGGTTCCTCTTTGAAGAACGGGCCGCTGCCCTGCCCGCGATAGACCGACAGCCAGCCCGTGCGCACGAGAACGATGGTGCCTGGCTCGACGGGCGTTCCCTGGGCGGCGGCGCAATCCGCCAGCATGGCCCCGGTGATCGCCTCGCCGCCCGGAAGGCAATCTATGCCACGATGGCTGCAAAGATCGAGGAGGACGCCACGGCCGACCAGTGAAGGACATTTATCTATGCCGAGCCTTGCCGCGCCGTTGCCACGTACACTGGCCAACGGCACGTCATTGTAGAGCTTGCCCTCGTCGCCGACATGGGCAAGCGCATCGATGTGCGTCGCCCCATGCGTCGAAAGCATAATGACGTCGTCCATGGATTCGAACCCGCCGCGCCGCTTTACCCCCGCAGCATAATCCGTGCCTGTGCGACGCAGATAATGCTGCGGGGATGGGCGTCCTGGGAGGACGGGTATGCTCTTGTCCTGCAGGGGAAGCGCAAGGCTGAAAACACGCCCGCTTCTTACAAGGCCCGCTGCGGCGGCGATACGCGCGGGTGTCAGGAGGTTGGCGGCTCCGCGCTCGTCGTCAGCTCCCCATCGCCGCCAATTGCGCTCGCGATCAGGGGCTGCGGCAGTTCCCGTCATCCGTCGGCCTCCCACTTGGAAAAAGCTGCCGCCATCGCCGGCGGCCTGCTCTTGCGCCTCCATCATGGCCGTTCGTCAGATGCGCCCGGCTCATTCTTCATGGTTACGCTATAGGGAGCGCGGCTGACGGTCCAAGACATAAAGATGATACTAGCTATGCCATACCGGTATGACTGGCGGCATGTATCGCCGGATACCGTGTCATCTCTAATCGAGCAAATGGGGCGACCCCGTCCAGATCCTTGCCCGCACCAGCGAATGGACTTCCTCGCCGATGATGCGCATGAGTTCGACCGCCGCTTCGGAAGGTTGCCTGTCGCGCCGGCAGGCGATGTCGAGGTCCCATCGGATGGCCGGCGAACGGATGGGTATGGCGCGCAAAGTTCCGTTGGCCACTTCGCGTGTCACCGCTGCCTGGGTAAGCGTGGTAAAGCCCAGCCCACGCTCCACCATGGCCTTGATGATAGGCAACCCATCGGCTTCGAGTGTCGGCTCCAATGTGTGTCCCACCTTGGCAACGGCGAGTTCGATTAGCATGCGCAGGCTATGCGGCCGGCTGGGCAGGACGAGAGGCAGTCTGGACAAGTCGCGCACGCGGTAACTTTCGGCAGTTGCAAGCTTGTTCGGCGCTTTATCGCCCGGGGCGATGACGAACATCTGCTCGGTGAGCAGAGGTCGAATACTCAGATTGCGGATCGGGCTCGGGTTGTGGAGCACGGCGACGTCGATGCGGCCGGTATTGAGCCATTCATGTATGTAGCCGCTGAAACCTTCGAGGATATGGAGCGAGACACGCGGATAGAGCTTGCGATAGCGCTCGACGACTGGCGGCGCCAGTATCTGTCCGGTGGCTGGAGGCATCGCAAGATAGAGATGACCGGATGGAGTGCCTGAAGCTGCGGCTACGTCGTCCTGTGCCAAGCGCATCTCGCGGATAAGGCGCTGTGCGTGATGATAGAGCTTGTCGCCGGCAGCTGTCGGCGTGACGCCGCGGCCATGCCGGGCGAGAAGCTCGACGCCGAGCGTGTCCTCCAGTTGCTTGACGCAACGACTGAGCGCCGGCTGCGCGATACGCAATTGCGAGGCCGCGGCCGAAAAGCTCTTCAGTTCGACGACGCGGGAAAAATAGCGAAGCTGGCGAAGTTCGAGCATGCTCTCCCATACCTGTACGGCATAACAAATATACGGGTTATGTCTTGGTAATATTCCAGTCAATCCCTTAGGGTCTGAATTCTGGGACGAGCTGAAACGCCGGGCCAGGGAGGAAGCCTGATCGACCCGCACCGCCGGGGTGGTGTCCATGTCGCAGCGTGGAACCCTCGGCGTCTCGGAGAAATTCCGGCGCAATAAGAACCTTCGTGGGAGGAAAAGCATGCACTCGAATTCGAATAGCCTGACGACCGTGGCACGCTTTGCAGGCGCGGCCATCACGTCTTTGCTGCTGACGGCGGCCGCCGTGGCGCAGAACCAGTTTCCGACCGACGAGGCGGCTCTTTACGATGCTGCCAAGAAGGAAGGCACGCTCGTCTGGTACGAAAGCGGCCCACTCGAGCCGATGAAAGCCATCGCCCTCGCTTTCGAGAAGAAATATCCGGGCGTCAAGGTCGAGGTGCTGCGTATCGTCGGAACCCAGCAGTATCAGCGCTTCATGGAGGAAGTGCAGTCCGGCAAGAACAATGTCGACATCCTGCACATCTCGGACCAGCCGAGCATGAAGGCGTTGATCGCCGACGGGCATGTCGCCGAGTGGAAGGTGCCGACCTACGATCAGTTCCCCGAGGATTTTCGCCTCGGCGACTATGCCTACGCGAACTACACGACCGATAACGCCATCGTCTACAACGTCAACAAGCTCACGCCCGAAGAGGTCGCCATTCTCCAGGACTGGAAAGGCGTTCTCGATCCGCGTTTCAAGGGCCGCTTTGCCGTGACCTCGATGAAGTGCGGCGCCTGCTATGCCGGCATCCACATGTTCCTCGATCCGAAATTGAAGGATCAGTACGGCGAAGAGTTCTTGAAGAAGGTGGCCGCGCAGGAGCCGGCCGTCTATTCGGAGGTCCTGGTCGGCCTGGATCGCGTTATCGCAGGCGAACACGACTTCACGTACTGGACGTGGGAAAGTATCGCGCTGACGAACTGGCAGAAGGGGGCTCCGATCCGCTGGATCCATCCGAAGCCGACGCCGGTCTTTGGCAATTCCTGGCAGGCGGTCTCCAAATACGCCCCGCATCCAAACGCCGCGCGCCTCTTCCAGGATTGGTCGATGAGTGAGGACGGCGCCCACGCGCTGCAGCAGCTCTACGGCGCGGCAACTGTCATGGAGGGTATCGAAGACACCCGTTCCGTGACCAAGGAAGACTGGTACCAGCCGATCACGGAACCATACCGGGTCGACTTCGACCGCTGGGAAAAGAATTACCAGAAGGACATGGACCTCTGGATCAAAATTCTCAAGCAGGCGAACCGTTAACCATGTCGGTCGCGCAGCACGCATCGATGGCGTCGGATGGTGCGGGGGTTTCCCTCGACGCCATTGGCCCGACCCGGCTGCAAACCCTGCTCTGGCGATGGGGTGGGGAGCGCCTGGTCTGGGCCCTCCTCGCAGTCGCGGTCTTCGTCATTGCGATCGTCCCGCTGCTTTATACGGTGAATGCCGCATTATACGGGGAGACCCGCACGGGTCTCTCCAACGTCCGCGACCTGACGGCTATTCTGGATGTCTATACCGGCACGGAATATCTGGGCTATCTGGCCAACGCCCTGATACTGGCCGTTGTCGTCACGGTCCTGTCGCTGGCCGCGGGCGTGGCGATGGCGGTGCTGATGGCACGCGCCGACCTGCCGTTCAAGAATACCTTCGACCTGCTCATCATCATGCCGCTGTTCCTTTCGCCGTTCACGGGCCTTATCGCCTGGATCACGCTGGGATCGCAGAAGACCGGTTTCGTGAACGTCGCCATTTCGGCGGTACTCAGGACAGTTGGCATCGACCCCGGCCCCATCATCAACATCTGGTCTTATGCCGGCGTGATCTGGGTGATGTTCCTGTTCTTCTGTCCGTTCGCCTATCTGTTCACGGTAGGCAGCCTGCGGGCGATGGATTCCTCACTGGAGGAATCGGCGCGCACGAGCGGCGCAACGCCGCTGCAGACCCTGATGCGCATCACCATTCCGATGGCGCTGCCTTCGATCCTCGCCTCCGGCCTGCTGATCTTCATCCTCGCCGCTGAGATGTACACGCTCCCCGGCATCATCGGAACCTCGGTCGGCTTCACCACGCTCCCGTGGCAGATCTATCAGGATTCAACTGTGTTCCCGGTGCATAGAGCCCATGCCGCCGCCGCCGGAACCATGCTTCTGTGGGTAACCGTTCTGGGTGTCTGGCTACAGCGTCGTATCACGCGCCGCTCCGAACGCTTCGTCACCGTTTCCGGAAAGGGCTTTCGTGGCCGGCCGCTGTCGCTGGGCAGGGCCCGCTGGATCGCGCTGGCCGGCCTGGGCTTCTACGTCCTGTCGGCCGACATCCTGCCGTTCGGTGCCCTGATCCTGTCGTCCTTCATGAAATACAGCGCGCCGATGATCACGGCGGACATCTTCACGCTGGATCATTACCGGCAGATCCTCACCCTGCAGGACATGCGTCTGGCGCTCTGGAACACGACGTGGCTGGCGGTGCTGTCCGGCGGCATCTGCGTGCTGGTCGGCCTGCTGATTTCCTTCATGGAGGTGCGACGGCCCGGACCGGCAACGCGTACCCTTGCCTTCCTCGGCGTACTTCCCGTCGCGGTTCCCGGGCTCGTCTACGGTATCGGCCTTCTGTGGACCTATATCCAGACGCCGATCTACGGCACGCCATGGATCCTGCTCATGGCCTATGTGGCGAAATTCCTGCCCTACGGCATTGTCGTCAGCCGCTCGGCCGTCATCCAACTTCATCCGGAACTGGAACAAAGCGCACGCATGTCGGGCGCCACCGGGCTGATGGCGATGCGCAAGATCACCATGCCCCTGCTGAAGCCGACACTCATCGCGATCCTCTTCTTTGTCATGCTGATGAGCATCAAGGAACTGTCGGCGTCGATCCTGCTCTACAACCAGAAGAGCCAGGTGCTCTCCGTCCTGACCTGGCACTACATGGACGCCGGCGACTACCAGTTCGCCGCCGCCATCGGCGTGGTCCAGACCGTGATGATGATCGCCCTTGTTATCTTCACTCGCGCGATCTTCCGCGTGCAGATGGAAAAGGCGCTGTCGAAATGAGCAAATTGAAATCCTTCGAGGAATTACGCGTCATTGAGATCGCCGAAGGCGTGGCCGGTCCCTGCTGCGGTCTTCTCCTCGCCGATCTCGGCGCCGAGGTCATCAAGGTGGAGCCACGCGACGGCGACCGCTCGCGCGAATGGGGCCTGCCGACGGAAAGCGGCGACGCCGCCATATTCGAGCATCTGAATCGGGGCAAACGGAGCATCGTTCTCGACCCCGGCGAGAACGAGGGGCGCAATCGCCTTGAAAGCCTCCTTGCCACCGCTGACGTGCTGGTGGTGCATGCCGATCCAGCCGAAGCCGATGCCATAGGCATCGACTGGAAAGCGGCAGGCGACCGGCATCCGCGCCTTGTCGTGTGCGAGATCAACGACATGGGCGAGACCGGCCGCTTCGCAGGATTGCCGGGGTCCGAACTGACGCTCCAAGCGATGTCAGGCTTCACGCGGTATATCGGCGATCGCGGCGGGGAGCCCTGCCGGGTCGGGTTCGAGATCGTCGGCCAGGCGACCGCCATGCACGCCTTTCAAGGCATCGCCGCCGCTCTGTATCACCGTCAGGCAAGCGGGCGCGGCCAATATCTGTCGGTCAGTGGACTGGGCGCCATACTGTCGATGAAGACGATCCTTTTTGCTGCGCAGAGCGGCGACACCGACGACTGGACCGGCTTCCACCTGAACGGCCCGCGCTGGCCGGCCGATACCGGCTGGGATACCAAGGATGGCCAGGTCACCTTCGATTTCCGCCACAACCAGCGCGATGCCTGGGTGAAGCTGTGCGAGGCTCTCGGCCTCGGCCACTTGCCGGACGATCCGGAATACGAGGACTGGCGCTCGACCATTTACCTGGGCGATCGCCGTTTCACCCACGGCCACCCTTATCGCGAGAAGTTCGCCGTCATGACGTCGGCCGAGGTTAGCGCGCTGATCAACAGCCTGGGCGGCATCTCGGTCAAGTTCCACGACTATGGCGAGGTACTCTCCCACCCGCAGGTGCAACTGCTCGACCTGCTGGTCGATGCCGCCGACGCACCTGCGGAAGCGCGCACCCAACTCGGGCTGCCGTTCCGTTTCGCCGGCGAGGAGCGGTCAAAGACATTCGGCCGTGCGCCACGTCTGGATGAACATGGCGCGGCGATCCTCGCCGAACTTGCCGGCGGCACCGGCCGTCCTGTCGCCAAGCACGTGCAGAATTGAGGGGGCGGATATGACAAAGCCGAAGGGGCCACTTTCCGGCATCCGCGTGCTCGATGCCAGCATGGGTGCCGTGGGCCCGTGGGCAGGCGTGCTGCTCGGCCAGCTCGGCGCCGACGTGGTGAAACTGGAATCGCCCCAGGGCGACTTCATTCGCCAGATCACGCCGCGCAAGAAAGGTCTGAGCACCACCTATATCTCGATGAACTTCAACAAGCGCCCGGTCGTGTTCGACCTCAAATTGCCGGAGGAACGCGCCACCGTCCACAAGCTCGCCGCGCAGGCCGATATATTCATCGAGAATTTCCGGCCAGGCGTGGCCGATCGCATCGGTGTGGGTTATCCTGAACTCTCCGCGCTCAATCCGAAACTGATCTACGCTTCCGCCTCCGGCTTCGGCCGCAGCGGGCCGATGGTCGGCGTGGGCGCGACCGACCCGCACCTCCAGCCCTTCACCGGCTCCTGCTCCGTCAACGGCAAGCCCGGAGGCAAGCTGCAGCGGTGGCGCTGGTATGGGCATTTCGACTGCACCACCGCGATGTGTATCGTTGAAGGTGTCGTCGCCGCCTTGCTCGAGCGCGACAGGACCGGCAAGGGCAAGCTCCTGGAACTGACCATGGTCGAGGCGGCGCTGACGCTGCAGCGCGTGCGCGTTTCGGAGCATCTCTCGGGGCAGACGCCAGGCCCGATGGGCAGCGCCACCACCTACATCGTTCCGGACCAGGCCTTCGGCACGCAGGACAATCCGATCGCGATCACGGCGAGCTCGCGCCGTGAATGGCGCGATTTCTGCACGGCGATCGGGCACCCCGGTCTCGCCGACGATGCACGTTTCGCCCGCAATCCGGATCGTATCCGCAACCGGGCAGCCCTAATCGCCATCCTCGACGAAATCTTCGCCAAGCGGCCGGCACAGTACTGGCTGGATGTGATGCGCCGCGCGAAGATCCCGGCGGCACTGTTCACCAGCTACGACGAATTCCGCCATAACGTACATTATCTCGAAAACAGGATGCTGACCTCCTTCCAGACAAAGGATTGGGGCACCATCGACATGGCCGGGGTGCCATGGCGCTTCTCGGAGACGCCCGGTTCACTGTTCCCGGGCGACCAGCCTGGGGCCTATACGGCGCAGTTCGCGGACGGTAATTGGCCGGCTCCAGCCGATGCGTAGATATCGACATCCGATGGCGACGCGGGATGGGGCGCGGACATGAGCTACCTGCCCGACGACATGCCGTTGCCGCTGGCAACGCCCGACGATGCGCCTTACTGGCAATATTGCCGGGAGAGGAAGCTGCACATCCAGCGCTGCGGTTCCTGCCGCACCTTCCGACATCCGCCCATGCCGCTTTGCGCGGAATGCGGCAGCGCGGCGATCGAATGGACGCCCGTCTCGGGCGACGGCACGATCTTCAGCTATACGGTTGCCTACCACCCGACCCATCCTGCGCTTAAGTCGGCCGTTCCCTACAATATCGCCGTGGTCATGCTCGACGACGCCGGTGACGTGCGGCTCGTCTCCAATCTCGTGGATGCCGCTCCGGAAGAGATGCGGATCGGATTGCCGGTCACGCTCACATGGGAGCCGACACCGGACGACGGCTACCTCGCGCGCTTCAGAAAGCGCGACGGAGACGGCCGATGAGCGCCCTGCCCGACAATGTTCGCGCTGCCGTAGCCGACAAGACGGCGATCGTCGGCATCGGCGCTACCGACTATGCCAAGCATGGCGGCATCATGGATCGCACCGAGTTCGCGCTCTGCTGCGACGCGATCCGACTGGCCGCCGACGACGCGGGCATCGACGTCAGGGAGATCGACGGGTTCGCTTCCTATGCTAGCGAGCGGCACGAACCGGTGATGCTGCAGGCAGCGCTCGGCATTCCCGAGTTGCGCTATTCCAACATGGTCTGGGGTGCGGGGGGTGGCGGATGCTCGGGAGCCGTGATGAACGCGGCGCTCGCGGTGCATGCCGGCATCTGCAGGCATGTCGTGGTTTACCGTTCGCTGTGCCAGGGGCAGTACGAGCGCTTCGGTCAGTTCCGCCCGCGTCCGATCGGCGGCTCCTACATGGCGCCGTTCGGCCTGATGACGCCGGCCCAGATGGTGGCTCTCACCTTCCGCCGTCATATGCATCTTTATGGGACGCCCGCGGAGGCGCTGGGACATGTCGCGGTAACGTTCCGCGAGCATGCCCAACGAAACCCCGCCGCCATCTTCCACGGCAAGCCGCTCGATCTCGAAACCCACGCCAACGCGCGCCGCATCGCCGATCCGTTCCGGCTCTACGATTGTTGCCTGGAAACCGATGGCGCCGGCGCGCTGATCGTGACCTCCCGCGAACGCGCCCGCGACCTGAAGCAGAGCCCCGTGCGCATACTCGCGGCAGCGCAGGCCAGCGGCCCGCGCTGGGGTCTCGGTCCGACCGGTTCGCACAACATGCCCGTCGACGACTATCACACGACTAATTCGCGGGCGCTCGGCAAGGTTCTGTTCGGCATGGCCGGGATAAGTCCCGCCGACCTCGATTGCGCGCAAATCTACGACGCTTTCAGCGGCCTGCTCGTCATGGCGCTGGAGGATTTCGGCATCTGTGCGCCCGGCGAGGCGGCGGGCTTCATCATGGAGGGCAATCTGAGCTGGGCCGGAAAGGGCAAGCTGCCCGCCAACACCGCCGGCGGGCTCCTGTCGGAAGCCTATCTGCAAGGCCTCAATCTCGTGCTCGAGGGCGTGCGGCAGGTACGAGGCACGTCCACCGCGCAGGTAGACGGCGCCGAGACGTGTCTCGTCACGAGCGGCGGCGCGCTGGCGCACAAGAGCGCGCTGATACTGGCGAACTGAGGAAGCGGGATGGCTGCCGATATCCAACGACTGAGACAAATGAAGGATCGCGCGGCGATCGTCGGCGTCGGTGCCTCGCCGCAGGGCACGTTTCCCGACCAGGACGCCTATATGCTGTCCCTCCAGGCGTTCCGGAATGCGCTGGACGATTGCGGCCTCACCCGGCACGACATCGACGGCCTGATCGTGCAGGGACCCGGCAATATCAGCTTCGTGCGCGTCGGCGAGATGCTTGGCATAAACCCGGTGGTCGGGGCTAATTTCGACATTGGCGGACTGGCAACCGGTCCGCTCATCCAGTACGCCGCGATGCTGGTCGCCACCGGCATGTGCGAGACGGTCGCGCTGCTCTATGGCAACGCCTCGCGCACAGAGGGCCGCAAGTTCGGCGGCGATACGACAGTCTCTCCCGGCCGTGAATACTCGACCGCGTTCTACTATACCGGCCTGACCTCGCCGGGCGCGGCCAGCGCCTTCCAGGCGCGCCAGCATTTCAGCACCTATGGAAGCACGAGCGCGCAACTGGCGGCGGTGCCGATAGCCCAGCGCAAACACGCCATCCTCAATCCGCAAGCGATCAAGAAGGAGCCCTTGACGGTAGAAAAGCATCAGGCGGCGCGCTTCGTCTGCGAGCCGCTGCACCTTTACGACTACTGCCTGATCAACGATGGCGGCGTCGCCCTGATCGTCACCAGCGCCGAACGCGCCCGCGATCTCAAAAAGAAGCCGGTCTACATATCGGGCATCGGCCGGCAGGATACCTATCGCGGCTCGTCGGTACCCAACACCTCCTTCTGGCGCGAAACGATGCCGAAGGCGGCCGAGATGGCTTATGGCATGGCGGGTGTCGGCCGTGATGCGATGGACGCACTGATGATCTATGACAGTTTCTCCATCAACATATGGATATCGCTGGAGAATTTCGGCTTCTGCAAGCCGGGGGAAGCCGGCGACTTCACGCAGAACGGCCGCATCGAGCTCGGCGGCGAAATCCCCGTCAACACGCATGGAGGCCATCTGTCGGAAAGCTACATGCAGGGCTGGCTGCACCAGGTCGAGGCCGTCCGCCAGCTGCGCCGCGAATGCGGTCCACGGCAGGTCAGGGACGCCGAAATGATCCAGTACATCTGCCGCGGCAACGTCGCCACCTCGATCATTTACCGGAACTGATCAGCATGAAGCCCGCCAAGCCCTTGCCGCAGATCACCGCGCTCGACCGTCCATTCTGGGAACACGCGCGCGACCACAAACTCTACCTGCAGCGTTGCTCCGACTGCGCCAGCTATCGCTATCCGGCATCGCCGGTGTGTGCCGAGTGCGCTAGTTCAGGCTACGATTGGAGCCCGGTTACAGGGCGTGGCGAAATCGTGTCCTGGGTCGTGTTCCATCGCTGCTACTTCCCTTCTTTCGAGGCGGACATGCCCTACAACGTCGCCGGTGTCAGGCTCGATGAGGGCGCGGTCATGATGGCCAACATCCTCGCTCCCAACGACGCTCTCCGTCACGGCATGCCTGTGGAGGTCGTATTCGAGGACGCCGGGCCAGACATCTCCATCCCGAAATTCAAGCCTCTTTCAGGAACTGCCGCATGACCGAACTCTTCACCCTTCCGCTCGAGAAGCGCGTACTCGGCCCGATCCTGGCAGAAAAAGCCAGGACCGAGGGCGATCGACCCTACATGACGGTCGGCGGCCGCACCTGGTCGTTTCGCGAGATCGACCGGGACGCCCGCGCCATCGGCCGCGGCCTGCGCGGCCTCGGCGTCGCCAGGCAGGAGACGGTTGCGCTTCTGCTGCCCAACAGCCCGGAATTCGTGCTGTCCTGGTATGCGTGCTGCGTGATCGGGGCGATCTTCGTGCCCGTGAACCCGTCTTATACAGGGCCGCTGCTCGACTACATCGTCAAGGACAGCGCTACTCGCGCCATGGTCGTCCACCGCAGCCTGTTCGACCAACTGGCTTCGGTCCCGGCCGAGACATTGGCACAGCTGGATTGGGTCGCGGTCGTGGGCGGCATTCGCGGGCTCAACCTCCCGAAGGGCCCTGCCCGCTATATCGACTTCGCCGACATCCCGATCGCCGAAGGTGACGACCCCGAGATGCCCTGCACGTTCCGCGACGTCCAGAGCATCATGTACACGTCGGGCACGACGGGACCGTCCAAGGGTGTCGTCATACCGAACGGCCATTTCTTCGCGTCTTCCATCACCTTCCTGCGGGCGCTAGGCCTCGGGCGCGACGATGTCCTCTTCACTCCATTGCCCTTGTTCCATGGGCTTGCCAGCCGCCTCGGCGTGCTGCCGGCGCTGATGGTCGGCGCGCACGTGGTCATTGCCGAGAAATTCAGTGCCGGCCAGTTCTGGCGTCAGGCGGCGGAATGCGGAGCCACCGTCGGGCACACGATCTTCACCATCCCCACGATCCTCAAGGCGCAACCGCCGTCGGAATGGGACCGGGCCCACAAGATGCGGGCCATGTACAACGCCAATTACGATGCCGAATTCGAGGAGCGCTTCAACGTCAGGCTGGTCGAGGCCTATGGGCTGACCGAAACGGGCTTGACGATCTACACGCCGTGGCCGCAGCGACGCGACGGCTCCTGCGGCCGTGCCCATGAAGACTTCGAGGTTTCACTCGTCGGCGACGACGAGATGCCGGTAGCCGATGGCGAGACGGGCGAACTCGTGGTGCGGCCGAAGCTGCCGTCGATCATGATGGACGGCTATATCAACAAGCCCGAAGAGACGATGAAAACGATGCGGAACCTCTGGTTCCACACCGGCGATTACGCCCGGCGCGACGCCGACGGCTTCTTCTACTTCACCGGCCGCAAGAAGGAGCGCATCCGGCGGCGCGGCGAAAACATCTCCGGCTTCGAGGTTGAGCGCATCGTCGGTATGCACCCCGACGTGTCGGAAGTCGCGGCGATTGCGCATCCGGCGTCCGTCGGAGAGGACGACGTGCGCTGTGTCATCATTCGCCGCGATGGTTCCGAACTGGCTCCCGAAGCGCTGATGGACTGGCTGCAGCCGCGCATGCCGCATTTCATGATGCCGCGCTACATCGAATTCGTCGCCGACATGCCACGCACTCCGAGCGCGAAGATCGAGAAATACAAGCTCGTCGAGGCGGGCCTCGGCCCCGATGCCTGGGACCGCGAGAAGGCTGGTTACCGGTTGGAGCGCAAGGCCGCCCCTTTGTCGCTCGTCAAGGCGAGTTGAGGAGAAGGCCATGCCGACCGAACTCTGTCGTCGCTTGGGCATAGAGGCTCCGATAATCCAGGCACCGATGAATTGGGCGACTGATGCGCGCCTCGTGGCGGCGGTATCGCAGGCAGGAGGCCTGGGCACCCTTGGTCCCAATGCCGGTCGCGACGTCGCTGTACCTTCGACCGACCCCGCCGTCACCGGCGAGAGGCTGCGGCATGAAATCCAGGAAGTGCGCCGGCTGACATCGAAGCCGTTCGCCGTCAATTTCCCCATTGGCCATGGCGCCAACCGCGTCTTCTCGGATCGCGCGATCGAAGTGGCGATCGAGGAGAAGATCGCGATCGCCATTGTCGTCATGGGCAGCCCCGAGATCTACACCGCACGGCTGAAGAAGGCTGGCGTATTTGTCATCCATGCGGTCGGATCGGCCAAGCATGCAAGGAAGGCGGAAAGCCATGGCTGCGATGCGGTCGTGGCCGAAGGTTTCGAAGCCGGCGGCCATAGCGGCTTCGACGAATTGCCGATGAGCGTACTGGTGCCGCAGGTGGTCGATGCGGTCGGGATACCGGTGATCGCGGCCGGCGGCGTCACCGATGGGCGCGGGCTGGTCATGGCGCTCGCAACGGGCGCCGGCGCCGCCTATATGGGCACGCGCTTCCTGGCGACAACGGAATCGCCGGTCCATCAATCGGTCAAGGAAGCGCTCGTCGCGGCGGACGACTGCGCGACGGTTTCATGGGGCCGCCGGACCGGCGTGGCGCGTACCCTGCGCAACGCCTTCACCGACCGCTTTCGCGAGATGGAGCTTTCCGGCGCAACCGCAGCCGAACTCAACGGCCTGATCGCCGACTATTCGAAGGTCCAGGGCGGCCGCCGTGTGGGCGGTCTGCGTATCGGCGACCTGGAACAGGGCGAGGTCTACGCCGGCGCCGGCGCCGGAATGATCAGGGAAATCCTGACCTGCGCCGACGTGATCGAACAGACGCTCGCGCAAGCGCGCGCCGTGCATGCCGGCATTGGTCCAATCCTCTCGGCCTCGGTTTCACACCGGTCGAAAGTCATCGAGAACGTCGCCTGAGGGCAGCCGGGAGAAACGAAGGAGGTCGCATGAAAGAGCTTCGCAACAAGGTAGCGGTCGTCGGGGTGGGCACTACGCTCTTCGGACGATTGCCGGGCAACGATCCCTACGACCTCGGCATAATGGCGCTGAAGTCGGCGCTCGAGGATTCCGCGCTGAAGATGTCGGACATCGACGGCCTGATCGTCAGCCGCATACCGGACTATCAGCGCTTTGCCGAGATTACCGGCATCGATCCGCGCTTCGCCATGGTCACACCCGGCCAGGGGCGTATGTCGGGTGCGTCGATCGCAATGGGTGTCAACGCCATTATCTCCGGCCAGGCCAAAGTCGTCGCGCTCGTCTACGGCAACAACGGCCGCTCGGCGGGTGCCCAGTACGGCGGCGAGGGAGACAGTTACGGCGGCGGTGGCGTCGGGCCGTGGTTCCCTTATGGCATGACCTCCCCCGGGGCGGCGCACGCGATCATGTTCCAGCGCCATATGCACCAGTTCGGCACGACCAGCGAACAACTCGCGGCCGTTTCGGTGGCGTTCCGCAAGCACGCGTTGCTTAATCCGAACGCGGTGATGAAGACGCCGGTAACGGTAGAGGATCATCAGGCTTCGCGCTTCATCGCCGAGCCGCTGCACATCCTGGACTATTGCCTCATTAACGACGGTGGCGTGGCGATCATACTGACCGCGGCCGACCGCGCGAAGGATTTCCCCAAGCCCCCGGTCTATATCCGGGCTCACGGCCAGGCGACCCAGCTCAAGGGTTCGTCGCTGCCGCCGGAAAACTACTGGTTCGAGCCAATGCAGAAGATCGCGGCCGATATCTACCGGATGGCGGACGTCACCCGGGAAGATCTCGACGCACTGATGATCTACGACAATTTCTCGCCCACCGTCCTGTTTTCGCTGGAAGGGTTCGGCTTCTGCAAGCAGGGCGAAAGCGGCGACTTCGTCCAGGACGGCCGGCTCGAACTCGGCGGGCAATACCCGTCGAACACGGACGGGGGGCACCTCTCCAATTCGTACATGCAGGGCTGGGCGCTGAACGTCGAGGCGGTGCGCCAACTGCGCGGAGAGAACGGTCCACGGCAGGTAAAGGGCGCGCGCCTGATCCAGTACATGTGCGCTGCGCCGCTCACCTCGTCGATCATCTATGGGAGCGACCCGCAATGACTACGCCAGACACCTATCTGAAACCGGTCCCGAAGATCGACGACACCAACCGCCCGCACTGGGAAGGCGCGCAGAAGGGCGAACTGCGGGTGCAGCACTGCAAGTCCTGCGGTACCTACCGCTATCCGCCGGCCCGCTGGTGCTCCGAGTGCCTGAGCGAGGATATCGAGTGGGTCAAGGTCAGCGGCAAGGGCGCCGTCTGGTCATGGTGTGTCTTCCATCGCCAGTATTTCAAAGGGTTCGACGAGGAAATGCCCTATGCGGTTGTTCTCGTCGAACTCGACGAGGGACCGAAGCTCTACTCCAATCTCGTCGGCGTGTCGAAGGACGATATCCGCATCGGCATGCGGGTACGCGCGGCTTTCGAGCAGGCGACGCCGGAACTGACCCTGGTCAAGTTCGAGGAAGACAATTGATGCGCGCGATGGTCGTTTCCGCTCCCGGCGCCCCCGAAGCGCTGGTGCTGACTGAATTGCCCATGCCGGAAATGCGGCCCAACGACATACGCATCAAGGTCGAGGCATGCGGCGTCTGTTTCCATGACGTCGTCACTCGCAACGGCGTGCTGAGGCGCGGCATCCTGATGCCGGTGATCCCGGGCCACGAAATTTCCGGCATCGTCGATGCCGTTGGGCCGCTGGTGCGCGATTTCAGGCCAGGCGACCGCGTGTGCTGCGTGCAGCGGCGCCATATCTGCGGCCACTGCAAATATTGCCGTTCCGGCCGCGAGACGTCCTGCGACGAGCGCGAATTCCTCGGCGACTGGGGACTGAACGGCGGCTATGCCGAATATGTCTGTGTCGAGGAAGACAATGTCGCCCACGTGCCGGACGAGATATCCCTCGAGGAGGCTTCGGTCATAGCCTGCGTCATAGGCACGGAGCTTAACGCGGTGCGCGACGTGGCCCACGTAAAGCCGGGCGACAGCGTTCTTGTCACCGGCGCGGGTGGTGGCCTCGGCATCCATGGTATCCAGGTGGCGCGAGCCGCCGGCGGCTATACGATCGGACTGACAACCACCGAGAGCAAGGCCCAGCAGATCCTCGATGCCGGGGCGCACGAGGTGATCGTCGCCAAACGGGACGAGGACTTCTCCGGCGCCGTCAAGAAGGTGACCGGAAGCGACGGTGCCGACGTGGTGATCGACAATGTCGGCAGTCCGCTGTTCCAGCCAACGCGCAAGAGCCTCGCCATGGGCGGCCGCTGGATCTTCGTCGGCCAGCTGACCGGTGAGTTCGTACAGCTCAACCCGGCGCAACTGTTCATGCGGGACATCTCCATCCGCAGCGTCAAGAGCACGTCCCTGGCGCAGTTGAAGGACTGCCTGCAGATGGTGAAGCTCGGCCAGGTCAGGCCCGTCATCACCGACCGTCTGCCGCTGGAAGGAGCCGTGGAGGCGCATCGGGCCGTGGAAAGCGGCCGTTCGATGGGCCGTATTCTTCTGAAGCCCAACCTGTGACGATCGCTCCCGACACGGATTCCTCCCGTTCGCGCATGGCGATCGCGATCCGTGTCGGCGTGATGGGCACCCTCATTACCATGGCGAGCCAGTTCTACCGCAACGCCCATGTCGTCGTGGCGCCCGATATCATGCGCGATGTGGGCGTCTCCGCGCAGTTGCTCGGCATGCTGAGCGCAGGCCTGTTTCTGACCGCGGCGCTCACACAGCTTCCAGCCGGCGTCCTGATCGATGTCCACGGACCGCGACGCACCATCCCTGTCATGCTTGCGCTCGTCGTTGCAGGATCGCTTGTCTTTGCCACGGCGACCAGCGGCGCCGGTCTGGTGGCGGGACGTCTGTTGATGGGCGTAGGCGTCGCGGCAATCGGCATGGCGTCGCTGGTCGCCTCCGCGCGCTGGTTCGAGCCGCGGCATTTCGGTGCCGTCGTCGGCATCATCATCGGATTCAGCCAATTCGGCAACGTGATCGCCACCTATCCGATGGCGATCGTCTCGGACTCGATCGGATGGCGCAATTCGTACCTTATCATGACCGCCATAACCGCATTCCTCGGCATTGCCTGCCATCTGCTGATCCGCGATGCGCCACCCGACCATCCGTACCACAAGCGCAGCCCGGAAACCTTCCGCAACGCGATACGGGGTGTCGGCGAGATCCTGGCGACGCCTGGCGTGCCCAGGCTGCTCGCCATGGCCTTCACCGCCTATGCCGTAGTCAGTTGTATCCTTGGCCTCTGGATCGGCCCATTCCTGCACGATGTCCACGGCCTCGACACCGTCGCGCGCGGCAATGTGCTCTTCTTCTTCACGATGGCGATGATCGTAGGCAACCTGTCGATCGGATCGCTCGATCGCATCTTCGACAGCCGCAAGCGCATCATCATGAGCGGCGCGATCCTCACCACGGCGATACTCGTCGCACTGGCAATCTACCCGACGGCGCCGCTGCCTGTGGTTGCAACGTTGCTCACAGGAATAGGCTATCTGGCCGGTTATACGATCGTCATCATCGTGCATGGCCGCGGTTTCTACCCGGATCATCTGATGGGGCGCGGCGTGACAGTGGTCAACACTGCCGTTCTCGGCGGCGCTGCTGTCATGCAAGGGATAACGGGCCTGATCGCGGGCATACTTGCCCCGGGTGCGCTGGAACTTCCCACCGATGTCTACCGTGCCATTTTCGCGACGCTGGCGATCGTGCTGACCTCGGCAATCGCTGTTTACAGTACCTGTCCCGACAAGCTGCGCAGCTGCAGCAATTCCTGAACCGGAGGATCGATACGATGGATTACAAGGCAGAACTGGTTTCCGAGGAAGAAGCGGATCTCGGTGAAGGCCCGCTTTGGTCGGTGCGCGAGCAGGCGCTCTACTGGATCGACGTAACCCAGCGCAAGGTCTGGCGCCACGACCCCGCCACAGGCGAGACGAAGACGTTCAATGTCTCCGGCATGCCCGGCTCGATTTCGACCCGCAAGGACGGCGGCATTATCGTCGCCTATCGCAACGGTCTGGCGCTCGTGGATCTCGACAAGGGCACGGAAATGAAGCTCGCTACGCCGATCGACTTCGGCAAGGAGCGCTTCAACGACGGCAAGTGCGACCGGCGCGGCCGGTTCTTCGCGGGTACCATGGACAAGGTGATCAAGGAACCGATCGGCGGACTTTACAGAGTCGATCCCGACCATACCGTGACAAGGGTGGCGGACGGCATCCTGCTCTCCAACGGCCTGGGCTGGAGCCCGGATAACAAGACCATGTATCATAACGATTCCAGGCCGGGATACGTCTACGCCTATGACTACGATATCGAGACCGGAACGGTAGAGAACCGCCGCATCCATATCGACTTCACCGGCGGGCAAGCCCACCCGGACGGGGGCACCGTCGACGCGGACGGTTGCCTGTGGGTCGCCGAGGTAGGCATGTCGACGATCGGTCGCTACGACCCCAAGGGCAAGCGAATGGGCGGCGTGACGCTACCGGCAACGCGCGTGACCAGCGTGATGTTCGGGGGGGCCGACCTCGATACCCTCTATGTGACCACGATGCGTTACAACCTGACCCCGGAGCAGTCGGCGGCACAGCCGCTCGCCGGACGGACGTTTGCCGTCCAGCCCGGTGTCAAGGGATTGCCCGAGGTGGATTTTGCGGGCTGAAGGCTGTGAGTCCCTGGCCCATGCGGCACGCGTGCGGCCGTAGAGAATGGATCGGCTTTGACCGCACCTTCGTCCAGGTGGGGCTAAGGGGATGTCGCCGCTGAGGTAAGCGGAACGCGCGACATCCTCATCGCCTCTCTTCCTCCCACAGTGAGTATTCGAGTTGCTACGCCAGGAATCCATAAACTAGGCTCTGCGTCTCCAAATCATCGATACTCCAAGTCGATTGCTTGACAACTTATTTATGTACGGCTGATGTCTTCCAAAATCCTCTTGGATGGGGAAGAAACATGCGAAAATATGTTTTAGCCGGTTTGTTGGGTATCACTATCGGTCTTGGCATGCCGATTGCCGCGGTTACTCCCGCCGGTGCGGTAACCGTCAATATAAACATCGGCTCCAGCCTCAATCACGGTCGGGCGATTACTTGCACGCAAGGCCAAAGACTGATTCAGAACCGCGGCTTTCGCGATGTTCGCCGCGTGGACTGTCGTGGGCGTTTCTTCGTTTATCGCGCGCGCCGTGGCGGCCACCGTTTTGAAATAACACTTAGTGCGCATACGGGCCGCGTTACAGATTTCCATCGCATCCGCAGGTAACTGCAACGCTGGCTACAAATCGAGGAAACGCACATGACGGAACTGTCCGAGGCCGAGCAGCCGAAACGATCCGCCTGGGCGAACTCGGCCATCGGAATCGTGTTCATTCTCGCAGGCGTTTTCGTATTGGGGGACCTGGCTCTCGCCACCGCCATCAGCGCGCTCGTGTTGGGAGTGGCGATCATATGCGCTGGATTTGTTGAGATCGCGTTCGCAGTCTGGGCCGGAGGATGGCGCGGTTTTCTGTGGCAGACCGCGCTTGGGGTCCTGTACATTATCTTCGGCTTCCTGCTGGTGAGCATGCCGATGCTCGGATCCGTGATCCTCACCTGGTTTCTTGGGGCTGTCCTCGTGATCTCGGGATTGGGCAGGATGTTCTTGAGCTTGCGCCTTTTGCATAGCGACAGGTCGGTAATGTTTATTTCCGGCCTTTTTGGATTGGTAGCCGGCCTTTTGATACTTATCGGCTGGCCGTCCACCGGGATTTGGGTCATCGGGGCGTTCTTGGGTATCGATCTTGTTCTTCACGGGCTGGGCTGGCTTGTTACCGCCTGGCACCCGGCAAGTTCGGTACGATAATTTCCCGATAGCCGGCTGCCAGCTATTTAAGCGTAACCTTTTGCGACTATAGCTTTCGGCGTTCGGGCTGGGCACGGCTGCGAGATGGGGACGGCTGCATCGGCGTAATGATCTCGACCGCTGGAAGAATGTCTGTCAGCATGGCGACGTGGTTCCTGCGTTCGCTTTCCGCTGGCGGGCTTGTCCTTGGCACCCTGTTCTTCGTTGCGTCGCTAACGCCGACGCTTATCCCTCGCACCTTTGTAGTCCAGGGCTTCCTTTCAGGCGCCTGTTTCGCGGCGGGCTATGGGATAGGCGTCGCATGGCGATGGTTGTGGCGCTACATGGAGCTTCCGGAACCTGGCGAGCGGCTGCAGAAGGCGCTGAAGATCTGCGCCGCTGCAATCTGCATCGCCATCGCGGCGGCGTTCCTCTGGCATACAGCGGAATGGCAGAACTCGATCCGGCGACTGATGGAACTCGAGCCTGTTTCGAGCGCCCATCCGTTTGAAGTCTGTCTGGTGTCGATTGGCACCTTCCTGGTGCTCCTCGCCCTGGCGCGCCTCTTCACCACGGTCGTATCCTGGGCCTCGAAGGTCAGTGCCCGCTTCATGCCGCCGCGGATCTCGCGAGTAATCGGTTTCGCTGTAGGCTTCGTCCTGTTCTGGACTGTAGCGAACGGGCTGCTGATCCGTGCAACGCTGCATGTGCTCGATTCGTCCTTTGCCGAGTTTGACGCGCTCATCGAATCGAACCGTGACCGTCCGACATCACCATTCAAGACGGGCAGCGCGGCATCGCTGATCGCATGGGAAAAGCTCGGGCGAGCGGGACGCGAATTCGTCGCGACCGGACCCGAGGCGGCTGAGATCGGGGCCTTCACTGGAAAACCCGCGCTTGAGCCGATCAGGGTCTATGTTGGGCTCCGGGCGGCCGATACCGCCGAACAGCGGGCTAAACTCGCTTTGGATGAACTGATCCGTGTCGGAGGTTTCGACAGGAAAGTGCTGATAATAATCACGCCGACCGGAACCGGCTGGGTCGATCCCTCGGCGATGGATACGGTTGAGTTTCTCCACAATGGCGACGTGGCAAGTGTGGCTCTGCAGTACTCTTACCTGTCGAGCCCATTGTCGCTCATGGTCGAGCCGAATTATGGCGCTGAAGCGTCGCGAGCATTGTTCGCGGCCATCTATGGCTACTGGACGACTTTACCAAGAGACCACCGTCCGAAGCTCTACCTTCACGGCTTGAGCCTGGGTGCATTGAATTCCGAGCGATCGGCACAGCTTTTCGAAATGCTCGGCGATCCAATTCAGGGCGCCGTGTGGAGCGGACCGCCTTTCGAAAGCAGGATATGGCGTCAGGTGACCGAAGCGCGAAACGCCGGGTCACCCGCCTGGCTGCCACAATTCCGGGACGGTTCGATTGTCCGCTTCATGAATCAGCACGGCGCTGCGGTCCAGAAGGGAAATCGGTGGGGACCGATGCGTATCGTCTATTTGCAGTATGCGAGCGACGCAATCACCTTCTTCGACTACAGGGATCTCTATCGCCGCCCTGATTGGATGAATGCACCGCGTGGTCCCGACGTGTCGCCTGAACTGCGGTGGTATCCGGTAGTGACGATGCTGCAACTGGCATTCGATATGGCCGTCGCGACCTCCACACCCATGGGCTACGGACATGTCTATGCACCGGAGCACTATGTTGACGCCTGGATGGCCGTCACCGACCCGCCGGGCTGGTCACCCGAACGGATACAACAGTTGAAGGAGTACCTTATCCGTCGAAGCGGGCGATGATTCGTTTTAGGGCGATTGTAAGCTCCGCTCCATCACGAGAGGCGCGACGCACCTTGATCTCTGTCTCGATGGACATCGATCGGCGAGCCGAGCAGTTGAGCGATCCACAATGTCGATGGCGATTGGGCGCAATAGGTGAGCAATGCGATGGTGATGGGGACGCCTATGAACGCGCCGAATATTCCCCACAGAAACGACCAGAAAAACACTGAGAACAGCACCACGAAAGGCGACATGGCCAATACACGGCCTGCCACCCGCGGCTCGATGTAGCTGCCGATAATGAACTGGATGACATTGAGGCCGCCGAAGAGAGTTATCGCTGCCTGCGGCGATCCGAATTGTGCCAGCGCGTACAGCGTCGGCAAAAGTGTCGCGACGAATGGCCCAATGAATGGAACGTAGTTCAACGTGAAAGCGATGACGCCCCATTCAACCGCAAATCTCAGGCCGAAAGCCGCTGACAGGACCCAGACCATCAGGCCCGTCGCAAGGCTCATCAGCGTGCGAACCAGCATGTAACGGCGCCATTTCGACGCCGTCTGCCTGCTGCCGTTGATGAACGCATCCGCAGTCTCGGAACGCAAGGCGATGCCGGCGTTGCGCGCCAGCGTTTCAGCGTCGAGAAGGCCCAGAAGCACATAGACGACGACAACGACCCAAAACGAGATCGTGGTGTTCAGCCGTGCGGTCACACCCTGCGCTATGCGCATGAACCAGCCGACATTGAAATGTTCCGCCCACGCTCCGGCCACCACGATGCCGTGACCTTCCAGCCATTCGGCGAGCTGGCCATAAAGTGCCTGGAACCGTGCGCTCTCGGCGACAATCGACCGGCCGATACGGCCAAAGCCCCAGGTGGCGATCGACGCAAAAACGAAAAACACCAGCACGATCAGGCAGACCACGAACGCCAATGCGAGCAGTTTGGGGAGAACTCGTTGAAGACTGCGCTGCAGCGGCCATACGAGCGCTATGACGAAGAATGCACATGCGACGGGTGCGAAAATTGCCGCCGCAATTTGCAGCACGAAGAGAACGGCGACAATCGCCAGGATACAGATAGGCGCGAAAAACGCTCGTTCTGTCATGATATGGTTTTGACCCTCGCCGACTCCCTTCGATGACATTCGCCTAAATCGGTGCCTATCAAGACAGGCCCCGCGATACCGCAGTCAATAGTCGACCGCGTCACGGATGATTGGGCAAGTCATGCAATGGCCGCCGCCGCGGCCACGGCCGAGTTCCGCGCCCGAGATGGTAATGACCTCGATCCCTTCCTTGCGCAGAAGCGTATTGGCATAGGTGTTGCGGTCGTAAGCGAAGACGACGCCGGGCGAAGCGCAAACGAGGTTGGCACCGCTGTCCCATTGGGTACGCTCACGCATGTAGTCGGTGCCGCCAGTTTCCACGACGCGCATCTTCTTGAGCCCAAGCGCGTCGCGCACGGTCTCGACGAAGCTGCCCCTGTCCTTGTGCAGTTCGACACCCCCTTTCCCATCGGGACGATAGGAGAACGCGTCAATGCCGTTCACGATGTCCGGATAGATCAGCACGCAATCGCGGTCGGCAAAGGTGAATACGGTGTCGAGATGCATTGCCGCGCGCAGTTTCGGCATCGCCGCAACGATCACGCGCTCCGCCGCGCCCTTTTCGAACAGGGAAGCCGCGACCTGGCTGATGGCCTGCCGCGAGGTGCGTTCGCTCATGCCGATAAGTACGTTGCCCTTGCCGATTGGCATGACGTCGCCGCCTTCCAGCGTAGCGAGGCCCCAATCCTTTGTCGGATCGCCCCACCAGACATTGACCTTGCCGGCGAAGTCGGGATGGAATTTATAGATCGACGTAGTGAGGATGGTCTCCTCGTGACGCGCTGGCCAGTAGAGCGAGTTGAGCGTCACGCCGCCATAGATCCAGCAGGTGGTGTCGCGAGTGTAGAGCGTGTTTGGGAGTGGCGGCAGCAGGTACTCATTCACGCCGGCAGCATCGCGGATCAGAATCAGTTGTTCACCGCCAACGGCCTCGGGAAACTCGTAGGTGGAGAGCCCACCGATCAGCGTCTCGGCGAGATCGCGATTGGAAAGCCCATCGAGATAGGAGCGGACTTCATCGAGCAGGCCCAAGCCGATCTGGTTTGGGACTACCTGATGGTCGAGTATCCATTTCTTTGCTTCGGGGTTGGCCACGGTTTCGGCGAGGAGATTGTGCATTTCGACCACGTCGACGCCCCGGTCGCGCATCTTGGTCATGAAGTCGAAATGGTCCCGCTTGGCGGTGTCGACCCACAGCACGTCGTCGAACAGCAGCGCATCGCAATTGCTGGGTGTCAGCCGCTGGTGCGCGCGCCCCGGCGCGCAGACCATAACCTTGCGTAATTGGCCAACCTCCGAGTGGACGCCCAAAGAGATATCTTGCGTCATGGTTTGCCTGCCTTTCTGTTCAAGGTGTGATGATCCCGGTCGCCAGACCGTAGAGCCCGACCAGACCCGCGATCAGCGTGACGGCGAATATGACGATCTCGATGCGGGTAAAGAGTTGCAATTTCTGTTCCCGCCGGGCCCAGACGTAGAGAATGGTTCCCGGTACGAAGAGAACGGCGACCAGCAGCACGTATTTGAGCCCGGCGGCTACGAACATGAAGATCGTATAGACGCACGCTATCCATGCGAAGACCTGGTCGCGGGAGCGTTCTCCGGGCGTCTCCTCATAGCCCTCGCCACGGCGTGCGAGCAGGACGCCGTAACCGGCAACCAGCAGATAGGGCATCAGCGCCGTGACGCTCGTCATATCGAGCATGAAGTTGAAGGCGTCGCGCGACCAGTAGGTCGAGATGATGAACAGCGATACCACGATGTTGGTGAGCCACAAGGCGTTGGCAGGCACCCGGTTGCCATTCTGCGCGGCGAAGAGCTTCGGCATGTCGTCTGACTTCGCGGCCGCGAAGAGCACCTCGGCACAGATCAGCGACCAGGCAAGATAGGCGCCCAGCACCGAGACCAGCACGCCGATCGAAATGAAAACGGCGCCCCAGTGCCCGACGACCAATTCAAGAACGCCAGCGAGCGAAGGTTGCTGGACGGCCGCGATCGTCGATTGCGGCATCGCCGCATAGGGCAGCAGCGTGACCGCGACCATCAGCCCGGTAACACCGACAAAGCCCAGGATCGTCGCGGTGCCGACGTCGGACCGTACCTTGGCGAAACGCGAATAGACGCTTGCTCCCTCGATACCGATGAAGACGAACACCGTGATCAACATGGTGTCGCGGACCTGGGCGAGCAATGATTTTGCAGGCATGTCCGCGCCGCCGAAGAAATTGTCCGAGAATTGCGTGTAGTTGAACGCGAAGACCAAAATCAGGATGAAAACCACGATCGGCACGATCTTGGCGATCGTGACCACGGTGTTGATGAACGCCGCTTGCTCGACGCCGCGCAGGATCATCATGTGAAAGGCCCAGACGCCGATCAACGAAACGATGATCGCCAAGACGCTGCTTCCATCGCCAAAGACATTCGGGAAAAAGCGCCCCAGCGTCGAGCCGATGAGCACCCAGTAGAAGACGTTGCCCAGGCAACTGCCCAGCCAGTAGCCGAACGCGGAGAGGAAGCCCATGTAGTTTCCAAAGCCGGCCTTGGCATAAGCGAAAACGCCGGAGTCGATGTCCGGCTTCTTCTCGGCGAGCGCCTGGAACACCCGCGCCAGCATGTACATGCCCGTGCCTGCGATGGCCCAGGCGATTATGGCGCCGAACGGGCCGGTAGCGGCGCCAAAACGGCCCGGCAGATTGAATATGCCGGCGCCGACCATCGACCCGACGACCATGGACGTGAGTGCAAACAGCGACAGCTTCTGATTTTCGCTTGAAGCCATAGTCCTCTCCTCGGCTGCGCGAAATTGAGTTCGCGATCAGAAAGCCTTGTCGACTGCTTAGTGCATGATCAGAAGCAGCAAATCCGGAAGGGGGCAACAGATGAGGTGGGGACGGGTCGAGGTTTGGGACGTCGCGTATATCGTTGGGATTCTTGACCAATCACGCAAGCATCAAAGCCGGACTAGATTGCATCGACGATGGGAGACGCTCGACCTCGCCGCTTACTCACGCAACATCGATGATCGACTCCATGAACGCAGGCATCCAGCAGAGATTTTCGATCTGGGCACTCACGGCGATGGTCGTCGGGTCGATGGTCGGAGCCGGCATATTCTCGCTGCCCCAGGCTTTCGGTCGCGAAACCGGTCCGTTCGGCGCCATCGTCGCCTGGGTCATCGCCGGCGTCGGCATGCTGATGCTGGCTTTCGTGTTTCAGACCCTGTCGATCCGCAAACCCGATCTCGATGCCGGCATATATGCCTATGCCAAAGCCGGCTTCGGGAACTATCTCGGGTTCCTTTCGGCCGTGGGCTACTGGTCGGCCGCCCTGCTCGGCAATGTGTCCTATTTCATTCTGATAAAGTCGACACTGGGGCTTTTCTTTCCCGTGTTCGGGGACGGCAATACGGTCATCGCGATTGTTATGTCCTCCGCGCTTCTATGGATCGTTCACTCGCTGATCTTGCGGGGTGTCAAAGGGGCGGCGGCGGTCAACACGGTCGTCACGTTTGCCAAGATCATTCCGATATTTCTTTTTATCGTTTTCGTGGCTTACGGCTTCAATGCGGGCATCTTTTCAGCCAATTTCTGGGGCGGTCAGGATGTCAGCTTTCGAAGCATCGCAGGCCAGGTTCGGGGAACGATGCTGGTTACAGTGTTCGTCTTCGTTGGCATCGAAGGCGCAAGCGTCTATTCGCGATACGCCCGCCGCCGAGGCGATGTCGGGCTGGCGACACTCCTCGGGTTCCTCGGGGTTCTCTGCCTCCTCGTGCTGGTCACCATCCTGTCCTACGGCGTTATGCTTCGTCCCGATCTGGCGGCACTTCGCAATCCGTCGATGGCGGGCGTACTGGAGGCCGTGGTCGGACCTTGGGGCGCCAAGTTTGTCAGCTTCGGCCTGCTGATCTCTGTCGCAGGCGCCTACTTGTCCTGGGTGCTTCTGGCCGCGGAGATACTGTTCACGGCCTCCCATTACGAAACCATGCCGCGCTTTCTTGCCCATGAAAACAAGAGCGGTGTTCCGTCGAACGCACTCTGGCTGACGAACGTAATCGTCCAGGTTTTTTTGATTCTGACGCTTTTCACCCAGTCCGCGTTCAGGTTGGCGCTGGAGCTTACCAGTTCGATGATCTTGGTTCCCTACCTCCTTGTTGCGGCTTACGGATTCAAGTTGGCCTGGACCAATGAGACTTATGAGAACGACCCGGCGTCTCGTCGTGCCGATTGGGTGCGCGCGACGATTGCGCTTATCTACACAGCCGGTCTCATCTACGCCGCGGGCACCAAGCACCTTCTTCTCTCAGCCGCCATCTATGGGCCGAGCACCATCCTCTTTTTCATGGCGCGAATGGAGCAGCGACGAAAGATATTCGCTCCGATCGAAAAGGTGGTCTTCGGCGTCGTCGCGCTTGGCGCAATTGCTGCGATCTACGGCATCGCGGCCGGCATTTTCGTTTTCTAGAGGCACGGCGTCTTATCTTGCGGAGCTTGCGCTCGTCTCGGTTCGGGCCGGGCGCGTTGTACCGTCAATTGGGAATGCCGGATAGAAGGCTTGCCGTTTGCTGGAGCCCGCTGTCCGACTTTCAGTCTTTTCCCGGCCACGGGCTTGTCCGATGGAACTGAATGCAAACGGCGCGGATTTGCTCTCAGGACATTTCTCTTACTGTGCGTATCATCCCAGACCTTGGCGCGGCGTCCCTTTTCTTGCTCGCGAACTGGCCTTCTCAAGCCATGACGTGGACTAGAGCCTGGACATAGTTCATTTGTTCAAGCGTGAACTCAGAAAGTCAGCCACGTCAAACTGATGCTAGCGAACAACTCAGGTGGCTTGGATCAGTGTGCTGTTCGGCGTCTGTAGTCTGTCAGCGATTGTTTGACGGCTGCTATCGGGGATTGCCGCTATGACGAGCGAAAGTAACGAAAAAGAGGCCGGCCAGAAAGTCGCCATCCAGAGGAACACATTTGGCGAGATAGTAGCGGAGTATCCCGCAATGCGCGGCGGTAAGGTTGGCGCGCGTCGTACCGACGCGACGGCCGAACCGGGCACCCCGATCGTGTTCATTCTCTTCGACAGCGCGGCCCCCGTTGGAGGCGACGTGTTGGTCGAGTGAGCTTTACCCGGTACTGATCGAAAGAACAGACACATGATGCGGCTCGGCTCGAAATACGCTCACCTCGTTCATGATATCGGCTGCGGCTGTTGCAATCCCGACCTCCATAAGGCATCGCGTCGCCTGGAAGCACTGTCCAGGCGCGGCTTCCTCTCGGGCATCGGAGCCTTGGCTGTCGCCGGCGCGCTGGCAAAACCTTCATTTGCACAGGCGTCGGCGCCTCCGGCGAAAATCCTGCTTCGCGAAGTTCGACTTTTCGACGGCAAGTCCGGCGACCTGAAGAGCGGCATTCAGGTTCTGGTCGAAAACGGCCGGATCGCCGATGTCGACGAGACCAACAGCCCTCCCCCGAACGACGCTCTCGTCGTCGCGTGCCGTAACGGCGTTCTCATGCCCGGCCTGATCGACGCACATTGGCATACGATCTTCGCGGCGGTCCCGCTCAATATCCTGCTCAACGGCGACCCCGGCATCATCTTTGCCGCGTCCACGGCGGAGGCGGAGCGGACGCTGATGCGCGGTTTCACCACGGTTCGCGATCTGGGAGGGCCTGCCTTCTCGTTCAAGCAGGCTATCGACGCTGGAATGATTCCCGGCCCGCGCATCTTTCCGTCCGGTGCAATGATCACCACGTCAGGCGGGCATGGCGATCTTCGCCTGCCGACCGAGATTCCACGTGACGGCGGCAAACTCAGCAAGGGTGAGTTGATGGGTGGATCGGCCATCGTCGACGGCATTGACGACCTGAAGATGCGCATACGGGAGCAACTCCTCCAGGGCGCGTCGCAGATCAAGCTGGTGGGCGGCGGCGGCGTATCGTCGCCGCGCAGTCCATTGGACATGGTTACCTTCAGCGAAGAGGAACTGCGGGCCGGCGTCGATGTCGCGCAGGATTGGAATACCTACGTCGCCGTGCATGCCTACACCGATCGTGCTGTGAAACGTGCGCTGGCCGCTGGGGTGACCTGTATCGAGCATGCCCATCTGGTGGACGAGGAAACGGCAGGAATGATCGCGGAGAAAGGCGTCTGGCTCAGCACCCAACCCTTCTTGACAATGGCAGACGCCGCGTCGCAAACCGGACCAGGGATCGAACGTATCCAGCAGCTTTTCGCAGGCACACCGAGAATATATGGGTTTGCCCGCAAATACGGCATCAAGACGGCCTGGGGTTCCGACGTGCTGTTCTCGCCCAAGCTCGGTCCACGTCAGAACGTCATGCTCACCCATCTGGCCAACTGGTACAAGAACGCCGAAATCCTGCTGATGGCGACTTCGGGCAATGCCGAACTGCTCGGGCTTTCCAACCTTCGCAATCCCTATCCGGGCAAGCTCGGAGCGATCGAGAAAGGAGCTTTGGCCGATCTTCTTGTCGTGGACGGTAATCCGCTCGACGACATCCGGTTGCTCGAAGATCCACAGAAGAAATTCGTCGTCATCATGAAGGGCGGGCGTCTCCACAAGAACGTTCTGTAAGCATCCACCCTATGCGATCGCGGCCGGACGGAACCTGCAAACGTGCGTATAAAGCCTCGTTCCCCTCTTCGATCCAGCGCTTCGCTCGCGCTGTTTATGTTTCTGCCCGCCATCACGATGAACATCGCCGAGGCAGCTTCGCTGACCGGGCGCGGCAACGAACCGGGCTGGCACGTCGAGATATCAGACAAAGCGATCAGCTTTCGCGCCATGGGGGGCGAAAGCTTCACGATTGCACCGGTCCCGCAACCTGCCAGGCAGGGTGATACGGATACCTATTCCGCGACAGTCGACGGCCGAGAATTCGCGCTGACCGTTGCCGATGCGATATGCACCGACACGATGACGGGAATGCCGTACCCCAAGACCATGACTGTGATGGTTGGCGACCGCAGATTGACGGGTTGCGCGGGGGAACCGGCAAGGCTCCTTCATGGCGACTGGCTCGTGGAAGAGATAGGCGGGAAAGCGAACGTCGCGAAATCCAACCCTACGATTGCATTCGAGCCGGATGGACACATCCATGGGGACGGCTCGTGCAACAGGTTTTTTGGCAGCTTCGTCCTGACAGGCGAAAGTCTGACGATCTCTGAAACCGGCGCGTCCATGATGATGTGCGAACAACCGCTCATGGATCAGGAGCGGAATCTGCTGAACGCTTTTGAGGCCGTCCGGGCTTTTGAAGTCTCACGGACAGGTCAGGTACGCCTCCTCGGGCCAGGTAACGAAAAGCTGGTCAGCTTGCGAAAAACGGCCGGCACCGCCGGCAAGGCGAAGTAGTGAAATCCGTGATGCTCACCTTGTTGACGATACTATTGTCAGCCGAGCGGTCTGAGAACCTGCTCCCATCGAAAGCGCTTCCAGGCTTCAACTGTCGCCGCTCAGGATTCTGCGTGGGCAAGGCAGGCAGCGATCACGACTTTCTTGTGCGCAAAAGGCGGCTTTGGATGTCGGCGATGCATGATGGCTGCCCGTCCCTGCAGGCCCAAAGGGGTTGAACGTTGGAAGTCGGCATAGCGACAACCCATTCAATTCTGCTCAGGCTTGTGCTTGCGCTGCTGCTCGGCGCACTGATCGGAGCGGAACGCCAGTATCGCCAGCAATATACCGGGCTGGTCACGCACGCGCTGGTCGCGATGGGCGCCGCCGCCTATTCTTCCCTACCGGGCGCACTTGGAATGGGACTTGATCTTCGGATGGGTGCGCAGGTCGTGACCGGTATCGGCTTCCTCGGCGCGGGCCTGATCATAAGAGACGGATCCAATATAAAAGGACTGAGCACATCAGCCACGATCTGGAGCACCGGATCGGTCGGCGTATTCATTGGCTATGGCTTCCTGCTGCTGGCGGCAGAAACGGCAATGTTCATCCTAATATTGAACTCATTTCTTCCGCGCCTTTCCAAATTTTTCGAAAACTATTCATCGGATAAATCCATGGATGAGCAACAATATATGATTACGGTCAGATGCAATGCCGAGAATTTCTCATCAGTGAGGGAGGATTTCCTGACGGAAGTGAAAGGAATTCCTCATATGTTTCAGTCCTTATCCAGCAATAATTCAAGAAATAAAAAGGAGATAGATATATTCGTAACGCTATCCAGCAGCCGGAGTGAGGTCCGTTCGATTGAAGGTGCAGCGGCGCAACTGGCTCAGAATCCTAAAGTACATTCAGTATTATGGAAAAAACTGGATAAAAATTCAAAAATATCGTCCGATAAACCAGGGAGAACACCATAGATACCGATTAGAAGCCTTAGATTACGAACGTTCCAATGCACACTCGGGAGATCTCGCTATGGATGAAAATATGCGCACCTTATTCACGGGCAAACTGATCGCTATCGGTCTTCTGATCATCGGGTTTCTGATGTTTGCGTCTGGCTATCGCTATGGTTCACCGTCGAGCTTGGTGACAGGGGTACTTCTTTTTGCCATCGGCATCATTCTCCTCGTTCTGAAGGTCGTCCGCAGAAACAAGCCGCATTCGGGTATATGATCGGGCGATCTGCAGGTGATCCTGCAGGCCGCGAAGGTCAAACGCAGGCCGGAAAACAAGATTGCACGTCATCCCATCATTGACGCGCCGTGTAGCGTTGGCCGGCTCGCAAAATTAGGTATCGCTTCACACCTGCTGGAATTCGTACCGGTGACGGGTTCTTGAGAACCATTGCGCAAGAAGACCTTGTCGCTGGCCAACGGGTCGGGAGCCGTATCGCCTGACGCAGCTCCGCTGTGACAGCGTGCGCGGCGTCCATCACGCTCTTGTCTGCTCTCGTCGATCCTTGTCAAACCTGGCGATGAGGATCGAGCTCTTTTCGAACAGTCGCAGTGTTGCGCGATCCGGCTTCATTTGGAGGCTGGAAAGTAAACGCTACGCACATGTTTGGGATTTTTGGCACATTCTAGGAACGCGATACTGATTTATCATTGTCTCGATTCGACCTTTCCACTGCGGAAAGTTGATGAATTGTTTTACTATTGGTTTCCTTGGGGCGAAATCGGTCTGTCGCACGTGCGCTGCCTGCATTAAAGTAGCGCGGGCGGGATAAGGGCTATGGGTACAAGGTTACGCCGGTCGGCAAATGATGAAATAACTAAGAGCTAGCTAGGCAAAAGCGATCGCGTCCGCATCTCCCAGGTCGGACGACATTTTGTGGAGGCCATGGATGTTGGAGGCGCCGAACTGGTACGCGCGCAAATACAACTCCATCGTGGCCCGTGCCCGCGAGTCCGATCCTGATGCGGAATTCCATATCCGGCAGATCGGTGCGCAGGGCCATGCATCGCGCCTGGCGACCATCGACTATGGCGACACATTCGTCCTCGACTTGCGGGACAAAGGTGGCATCGCGATGTCGGGGACGATCAACGACAATGCTTTGACGGCGGTGTTCCTCTGGGGCGAAGGTACCACCTTCAACGGGCAACGGAGCGAAATACCGCGGTTGCGGGTCGTCGGCCCGGGAACGGAATTCAACCTGGAGATGCCCGGCAGCTATCGCCTCATGCGGATCGGTCTGCGTGGCGCCGCACTCGACTCATTGCGTAGAACATCCACTTCCCACCTGGGCCCGCGAAGCTGGCTGATGCCCGGGGTGCACGAGCAGCGCTTTGCTCCGAGAGCCGAACTGGAGCTTCAGCAGAAGCTGCTGCGGACCGTCGGGTTCGCGGAAGCTGCCGCACGGCGCGGCTACGACCTTAGTGCCGGCCTGGCGGTTGCTGCAAGCGAAGCGGGCGCCGCGCTCGCGCAGGTGCTCTCCGGCACGGAGGGGCCGTCCGCCCGCGGCCTCGGCTCCCGCGATCGACGCAATATCGTTGACTCCACTCTCGCTATCTTCGAGGCGAAATCGAGCGGCCCGGTTTCGGTGAGTGCCATCTGCGAGATACTGGGTGTCGGCGAGCGAACGTTGGAGCGTGCCTTTCAAGAATGCCTGGGAGTCAACCCCCGCGCCTACGAGCGAGAGCGGCGGTTGCGAGCGGCGCACGGCCTCATCCTTACAGAGGGCGATCGCCTTTCGATTACCGATATCGCCATGAGTTTCAGCTTCTGGCACCTGGGTCGCTTCGCCGGTGCCTATACGGCACTCTTCGGATGTTCACCCAGCGAGACTCGGCAGCGCGTTTGGGGCCTGGCGGCAAGACCGATGCACACCGTCGAGCCTGGCGGCGGGATGATGGTTCGCGCGCTGCATGCGCTATCCCCGGATATCGAAGCGGCGAGCGCATCTGCCTAACCGGCGACGATCCTGAATTTCGGTCACGAGCCCCACCACTTCATCGCTTTCACGGGCGACCACTTCATGCCTGTTCTCCGGAGGTCCGCGCGGGGCTTTCCGACAGTCACTCTGTTGTGTCGGAAAGTGGATAGAGATTGGCCGGCTCCCGGGAGATTCTGAAGATGTGATCTCATTGCCGCCGCCTCTTCCGGTCGGCGCGAGGTACAGCGGTCGCTCGATACGGGCCTCTCCGGCGCTGGCGAAATAGGAGTCGTCATGGACGCAAGGGTAAGCTCAGCCCATATTCCTATTGATCCATTTGCCGATGAACCTCTCAGATGCGCCATCGACGTGAGCACCTCGTCGGTGCCCGCCGGAGAACAGTTCGACCTTTTTCGAACCTGGAACGAGGGGCTTGCTGATTTCCAACTCCTGCAGGACGCCGGCCCGTCGTTTCAGGTCCGTCAGCGAATGTGGCAGTTGGGTGATCTGGCGCTGGTCACCGCCGAATATCCCGGTTCCAGCTACGACGTTCGATGGGAGCATCGAAAACGACCGTTGCTGGATGATTTCATGCTGTACGTGCCGTTTTCACGGTCGCCTGATGGGACAATGAGCACCGGAAAGCCCGGCATGAAATGCCTGGCACTGCCGGGCGTCAGGTCGGGCAAAGACGATCTGTTTGTCGCGCTCTTTCTGCCGCGCACCTTGGTTGCAATCGACCCCTCGATGATCGAAGCCAACGACGCCACGTTGCACTTCCTGGCGGAGTATATGCTTCTGCTGCATCGCTCTCTTCCAGCCCTCAGGGAAGCGGATATACCGCACATAGTCACCGCGACGGCCAATCTGTTCGAGGCGGCCCTTGCGCCGTCCGACGATCACCTCGCTGCGGCACGGGCACCGGTCGCCGCGGTTACTGCCGCGCGTGTCACCCAAGTCATCATGGAAAGGCTCTCGGACCACGATCTGACGCCGGACAAGCTCTGCCGCGCGGCGGGCGTATCACGGTCCCGTCTCTATCGGATCCTCGAACCGGCTGGGGGGATATCCAACTATATCCGCCGAAAGCGCCTGCTCAAGACACGCGATGCCCTGGCGGACAGTTCCGACCGACGAACGATCTCCACTATCGCCGAGGAATGGGGCTTCACCGACGCCTCGGCCTACAGCCGGATGTTCAAGTCGGAATTCGGCCTCTCTCCCAAGGAGGCGCGCGAACTCGGCTGGCAAGGCGTCAGGCACTCCACCTGGCTGAGCATCGATCAGCCGATCGAAGAGGTCGGCAATCTGAGCAATCTTCTGATCAACAATTCCCTGGGGTTGTCACTTGCTCCCAAGCGATGAGTTGTCTCATGCAGGACAAGATACGAGAAGTCGACGGAAACGACGGAATTGGAGCTGGAAAGCCCCTGAGGTGCGCAGTCGACACCGATACGTTGTCTGCGCCTTCGGCCGAACAGTTTGATCTTTTCCGGAGCTGGCACTCGAACATCGCCGACGTTGAATTGCTTCGAGACAAGTTCGAATCGTTCGCCGCGAGGGAGCGCGTGTGGCAATTGGGCGACCTGACGCTCGCTTCCATCGAGTATCCGGGAACCGGTTATCGTCGCCGGTGGAGCAACCGGAAGAACCCGGTCTTCGATCATTGGCTGCTCGCCGTACCACGCACATTCCCTCCAGGCGGCGGGCTTGCCCATGTGGGGCAACTGCGCTGGCATTGTCTGGCGGCGTCACATCAGGGTCAGGGCGAGGACGATGGCGTTCTTTGTCTGTTCCTTCCACGGGATTTCGCGTTCTCGCAGCCCTTCACTCTCGACATCCGTCCGGAGATGGCGATGTTTGTCGCGGACTATATCCTTCTGCTTCACCGTTCTTTTCCGGACCGCACGGAGAGCGACATCCCGTACATCGCCACAGCGACCACCAGTCTTCTCGCCGCCTGCGTTTCACCATCCCGGGACCACTTTCTTGAAGCTCAGGGGCCGATCGATGCAGTGATCATGGCTCGAGCAAACAGGCTCATTGCAGCGAGGCTTGCCGACCGAGACCTGACACCGGAAAAACTCTGCCAGGAACTCGGCATCTCGCGCTCCCGCCTCTATCGAATTTTTGAACCGTGCGGAGGCGTATCGAACTACATCAGGCGCCAACGGCTGCAAAAGACGCGGGACGCTCTGGGCGATACTACGGATACAAGCTCGATCTCCAGCATCGCGGAGAAATGGGGGTTCATGGACCCTTCGACCTACAGCCGGACATTCAAGAAAGAATTCGGGATTTCGCCCAAAGAGGCGCGGGCCGCCGGTTGGCTGGGTATCCGGGATACATCGCCCGTGGTGCGGCCAGGCGACAACGCACCTTCGCTAAGCAGCCTTCTGGTCAACAACTATCTGCTTGGTCTGAGGCACTGACTGCCATTTGCCAGGCAACGATCTTGACTAGAGGCACGCTCAAGGCAAGTTCTCCAATTTGTGACCATAGGTCTGAGGTCGGCGATACCTTGCCGTCGCACCGAGCCGGCGACGTAACGGGATCACGTCATTCCATCCTTCGGCCCTCCCGAAGGCAGACGCGGATCGTCTACGTGACGATGCGGCGGGACTCCGGGCTCGAAGCCGCGCCGTGTGCGGCGCGGCCATTTCCCGATGGAGCCGACGACCTGTGAATGGAACTCACATTGGCCCGGCGGACGCCATCAAGCTATTGTCCCTGAACCATATCGCCGAGGAGGCATTCCCCTTTTTGGGATTCCCCTCTACCCCGCGATCATCTTCTTCTGCACCGCGCCTCGAATACGCGGCCATTGCGGTCCTGGTACAGGCAGTATCCCGGATGTTCGGCGGCCTTGCCGATCAAAGCTCCGACGACGGCCCCTGCGGCGCCCCCTACAAAAGCGTTTCTCGCATTGCTGCCGCCGCCCGCTGCCATTCCGACTGCGGCGCCGCCTGCGGTACCGAGCGCGGCACCTCTTTCCATGGATGTGCAGCCCGTCAGACTTGCGGCAACCACAATTGCAAAGGCCAATTTCTTCATCGGTGTTCTCCTTTCAACTACTTGGTCCATGGAAAAACTTCAGTAACGCTCACGACATCACATCGGCGAAGCGCGGCAGCCATCTACCCCTTTGCCTAGTCTCCCTTCAGGAGGAACTTGACGAAGCCAGCCAGGATGATCAGGACAAAGCCCCCCACCAATCCTGCTATCGCGGCGCCGACCATCATCGTCGGCGTCACGCCATCCGCGTGGTGACCGATGAGGCGCCCTACCCCCGGAATGCGCGAGGACGGCCACGTGAAGAGCAGGCCGCCGATACCGCCGATCAGCCCATCGGGGTAGCGGCCCCAACTGAAGCTGCGGACCGAGCGCCCGAGAATCATCGCTGTCGCTGCACCGAAGACAAATTCGATGATCATCACCAGGCCGGAAACAGCCATGAGACATTTCTCCGGGCCCCATTACCGCGCTTGCATCACGGCTCGCGAATACCGAGACGGGACGTGAGGAGTGCTACTCGTACAGCGCATGAAAATGACAATTCGTGCGGAGCAGTTACGCGGGACACTCTACCCTCCCGGACTGCGGAACGAATTAGCCAGACATCCCGCGGATAGGCTCAGCGTCTCTTTGTGCCGAGAGTAGTGTGCCGAGCGTCCCGACAAAGAGACGTGGAGATAAGCCGTGGGATTCTGAACCAATCCCCCGAGTCAGGCGGAAGGGTACAATGCAGGCATATGAGAAGGTGACGCCTGCTTTTTTCGTTCTGACAAGGATAGTGCCATGTCGAATCTTATCGTCCTCGTGTATCCCACCGAAGAGAAGGCCGAGGAAGTCCGCAACAAGCTCTTCAGCCTGCAAAAGGAATATCTGATCAAGCTGGGCGATGCCGTGATCGCGACAAAGAGTTCTTCCGGCAGGGTCAAGCTCAATCAGGTCGTCAACACCACTGCGGCAGGAGCGGCAAAAGGCAGCTTCTGGGGACTGCTGGTCGGCATCCTGTTTCTCAATCCACTGCTTGGCGTCGCAGTGGGCGCCGCTTCCGGCGCGATCGGCGGGGCGCTGACGGATGTCGGCATCAACGATGCATTCATGAAAGAGCTTGCCGCGAAACTTGAGCCCGGAAGCAGCGCGCTGTTCCTGCTCGTGCAGGAAATGACGACAGACAAGATCCTTAAAGAGATCGAAGGCTACGGCGGATCTGTTCTCCAGACTTCCCTGGACGAGAGCAAGGAGCAAGTCCTGCGCGACGCTCTCAGCCGAACCTCCGAGAATGAGAAATAAGATCGGGATGAAGTCCTCCATCACGGGGACAGGCTTTGGACGACGAGCCGAATCCCTGCATGCGCGCTGGAAATGGTTCCTAGGGCTGGGCGTCGTTCTGGCCCTCAGCGGCGCGCTGGCCGTCACGCTTCCGGCCGTCTCGACGTTCGCGACGAGCGTCGTCCTGGGGCTCCTGCTTGCGTTCGCCGGTATAGTAAAGATGGTACAGTCCTTGCAGGCGAAGGACTGGAGCGGCTTCATCTGGCAGGAACTCACAGGGGCGGTCGAATTCGTCGGCGGCGTCCTGATCTATTTCAATCCTCTGAAAGGCGCCCTTGCGATCACCCTCCTGATTGCCTTGGTATTTTTTGTGCAGGGCATTTTGCAGATCGGCCTCGCAATAGCCGTACGCAAACAGGAAGGCTGGTACTGGTTCGCTGTCTCGGGCCTGGTTGCGCTGCTGGCAAGCGCATTGCTCGCCCTGAAGCTGCCGCACACCAGTACGTTTGAACCAGGCGTCATCGCCGGCATTTCCCTCCTGGTGGCCGGCGGTGCGTACATCGGTGTCGCACTCACGATGCGCAAGGCACGCCTATGACCCCGTTTTGCGACAGGCCGAGGGTGTGCCGTTCGAGCGAGACGTCGTGATGATTGCACGCATTCGTCGTATAGGTTTTGCCGTGACCTGCCTGGCAGGTGTGATGGCTTGTGTCGGCTCGATTTCGCTCGCCCAGCAGCCCGGCGCAAGCCGCGCGATGCCGCCTCCCGCCGTCGTCATCGAAAAGGTCAAGGTAGAGCAGGTACGCAATCCGGCACAGTTCACCGCCCGTATCGAGGCGATTAACGCCGTGGATATCCGGGCTCGTGTCACGGGTTTTCTGCATTCGGTATCATTCAGCGACGGGCAAGCCGTCCGCGCTGGGGAGACCTTATTCGAGATCGAGCCTGATCAGCTGGAAGCCTCCGTTGCTTCGGCGCGGGCGCAGGTGGCGCGCGCCGAAGCGACCAGGACCTCGGCCGAGCGGTCCCTTGCGCGCAACCGGGACCTGTTTGCCCGGAAGACGGTCGCCCAGGCGGCCTTGGATCAGGCACAGGCTGCGTTCGATGTCGCTGCGGCCGATGTGCAGGTCGCCAAGGCGGCATTGAACACGGCCGAACTCAACCTGTCGTACGCCCATATCACGGCGCCTATCTCGGGCAGCATTGGCCGGGCCACCTTCACGGCCGGCAATCTCGTCGGGCCGGATTCCGGTTCGCTCGCGCGAATAGTCAGTCTCGACCCGATAAGGGTGGCCTTCGCCATGAGCGAGGGGCTGCTCGTTACCGCACGGCAACAGGAGGCTGGCGGCCGCATTTTCGATCCAAGCGTGTTCAAGCTGTCGCTACGCCTCGCGAATGGAACGGATTATGACGAGCCCGGTCAAATCGAGTTCGTCGATAACGAGGTCGACCCGCAGACCGGAACCGTCACCGCCCGCGCGATCTTCCCCAATCCTCACCGTATCCTTGTTCCGGGACAGTTCGTCACCCTTTCCATAGAGGAAAAGGAAACTCCCGCGATGCCGATAGTGCCGCAGACCGCGGTGCTCCAGGATCGCGATGGCCGCTTTGTCTATGTACTTGCCAAGGACAACAAGGTCTCGCAACGACGGATCAAGACGGGCGCGCGAGTAGGCAATGGTTGGGCGGTCACCACCGGCCTAAAGGGGGGAGAGCAACTCGTCGTACAAGGGATTCAACGTCTTGCCGATGGCATGACGGTCCAACCGAGCGCAGGTCAGCCGGTCGGCGGCAATCCATGATCTCCGATCTTTTTATCAGGCGGACCAGGCTTGCGATCGTTGTCTCGATCATCATTTCGCTCGTAGGCGCGATCGCGATCTTTCAGTTGCCTGTACAGCAATATCCGCAGGTCACTCCGCCTACGGTCACGGTCTCGGCAACCTATCCCGGCGCGAGCGCCGACGTAATCGCAGACGTCGTTGGCGGGCCGCTGGAGACGGCGATCAATGGCGTCGACAACATGATGTACATGTCTTCGTCCAGTTCGAACGCCGGACAATATTCGCTCTCCGTTACCTTTGAGGTTGGTACCGACCCGAACATCGCGCAGATCGACGTACAGAACAGGGCTCAACTGGCGATTTCTCAATTGCCGGCAGCGGTTGCGCAACAAGGCGTGTCAGTGCGGTCGCGTTCACCCGATTTCGTGTTAGGCATCGCATTTTACTCGCCCGGCAACAAACTCAGCGCGCTTGAGATAACCAACTTTGCCGCCACGACAATCGTGGATGCGCTTTCGCGGGTGTCGGGCGTTGGCCAGGCCGCCATTGCCGGCGCGTCCGAATATTCGATGCGTGTATGGGTGAACGCCACGAAGATGGATGCGCTCGGCATCACGGCCGACGATATCGCAGCAGCCATCCAGAGACAGAATATTCAAGCCTCGTTGGGACAGGTCGGCGGACCGCCGGCGAGGGAAAGCACCGACCTGCAATATACGCTGGTAGCCCAGGGTCGGCTCCTGACGCCCGAGCAATTCGGGGAGATCGTCATTCGCACCGGTGGCGCGGGCGCTGCCGTCCGGCTTCGCGACGTGGCGCGCATTGAACTCGGTGCACGAAACTATTCGTCAAGCGCGCGTTTCGGCGGCCACGACACGGCAATGCTGCAGATATTCCAGTCGCCGGGGGCCAACGCAATCCAGACCGGGAATGCGGTGAAAGCGGAATTGCAGCGCCTCTCATCCACATTCCCACCTGGGCTTGAATACCAGGTCGTCTACGACGCCACCCGGTTCGTGCAGGCTAGCCTCTCGCTGATCGTACGCATCCTGATCGAAGCCTTCCTCATCGTACTCGCCATCACGTTCCTGTTCCTGCAGGATTGGCGGGCAACCCTTGTCGCGGCATTGGCAATACCGGTCGCGATGCTCGGCACCATGGCCGTACTGCTGGCATTCAGCTACTCGATCAACACGATATCGCTACTGGCTCTGGTCCTGGCGATCGGTCTGGTCGTCGATGATGCGATTCTCGTCGTCGAGAACGTCAAGCATGTGCTCGAGGACAATCCGGGAATCGACACGGCGAGCGCGACAAGCAAGGCTATGGGGCAGATCGTCGGACCAATCGTCTCGACAACGCTGGTGCTGCTCGCTGTCGTGACGCCGACGGGATTCCTTCCCGGTATCAGCGGCAGGCTCTATAGTCAGTTCGCGGTTACATTGTCGGCGGCGCTGGTGCTCTCTTCGATCGTCGCGCTGACACTCAGCCCGGCGCTCAGCGCGATCCTGCTCAAGCCCGGCGCGGGTGGATACCGGCGCGGCCCCTTCGCGTGGTTCACGCGATTCCTGAACGCGACCCGTGCGGGTTACGGTCGGGTGGTTGGCTTCCTGGCCCGACGATGGCTCATACCTGTCGCGGGGCTGGTGATCTGCGTTCTGGGAGCCGTCCTGCTGTTCACGCGCCTGCCTGCTACCTTCCTGCCGGACGAAGACCAGGGGGCGCTTTTCCTGGATGTCCAGCTTCCAACCGCCGCTTCTCTCGACCGCACGAGGGCGGTCGTCAGCGAGATCGAGCGGGAACTGTCGGCGACGAAGGGCGTCGAACGCGTCATCTCGATTGCCGGCTTCAGCATCTTGCAGGGCGCAGGCTCTCCCAACGGTGCGATGTTGGTTGCGACATTGGAACCCTGGGAGCAACGCAGAACACCGGAACTACAGCTGGCGGCCATTCTTGCGAAGCTGCGGGCGCGGTTCTCGACCATGCCGGGCGCCATCGTATCGGTCTTTGCGCCACCGGCCATTTCAGGCATCGGCGCGGTAGGTGGCCTCGATCTCCGCCTTCAGGCCCTGCAGGGCCAGCCGCCCGAAGAGATAGAACAGGTAGTCCGCGCATTCATTTCGAAGGTCAATCAACAGCCCGAGATCGGGGGGCTCGCGACGACCTTCAATGCCGATGTGCCGCAGATCTATGTCGATGTCGACCGCAGCCGCGCCGAAGCGCTGGGTGTCAGCGTCTCGGATGTCTACTCGACCATAGGGGCCAATTTCGGCTCGCGCTACGTGAACGATTTCACGTTGCAGGGGCGGGTTTTCCAAGTCAATCTCCAGGCGGATGCCGCGCACCGTTCAAACGCGGAAGACATTCTCGATCTTCACGTGCGCAGCCGGAACGGAGCAATGGTTCCGCTGAGGACAATCGTGTCCACGAAGGTTGTCCTCGCTCCATTCACGATCTCCCGTTACAATCTTTTCCCGGCGGCCCAGATCAACGGCCAGGCCGCGCCTGGCGGCAGTTCGGGTGCCGCCATGGCCGCCGCCGAGCGTGTCGCAGCGCAGGAACTGCCACAGGGGTATGGCCTCGAATGGTCTGGCCTTTCGTTTCAGGAAAGACGCAGTAGCGGCCAGGAGCCGATCATCTTCGGATTGGCCTTCCTCTTCGCCTATCTCTTCCTCGTCGCGCAATACGAAAGCTGGACTTTGCCGCTTGGCGTTATTTTGTCTCTGGGAGCGGCCCTGTTCGGCGCAACCGCGGGGCTGACGCTATTCGGATTGCAGAACAGCATCTACGCGCAGATAGCGATAGTATTGTTGATCGGGCTGGCTTCGAAGAATGCCATCTTGATCATAGAATTCGCCAAGGAGCGCCACGACGAGGGCAAATCAATCATGGAGGCTGCGCAGCTCGGTGCCGAACAGCGCTTTCGTGCCGTCATGATGACCGCCGTCTCCTTTATCTTCGGTATCGTCCCCCTCGCTCTCGCGACCGGCGCTGGAGCCGGTGCCGGCCGGGCAGTAGGCGTCACCATTCTCGGCGGCATGGTTGCCGCTACAACGATTGGACTGTTCATCATCCCGACATTGTTTGCGGTGATCGAGCGTATCGTGGAATGGAGCAGCGCGCGGTCAAAGAAAGAAAACTAGGTCGTGATGGTCCCGCTCTCAATCCGGCGGCTGACGGGAACGAGCAAACGTCCTTGCTGAGCAGGCACCTATCCCGCTCAGTTCACGGCAAGCATGGTCCCGGTATCGTACTGCCGGACGAAATCCACGCGCGAGCCGTCCCAATGGTAGCAGTAGTGCCGTCCCTGCACGGGAATCCCTACAACGTCCGGCCAGAAGGCTCCGATGCAGCTTCCGCCCGCGATCCTGACGCTGTTCCAGGTCAGGCCGTCGCTTCCCGCATCCCGCAGCGCCCGGCCCTCGGCCTGCGAAGCCGCATAGTCGTCCGGGTCAAGGGCTCCCGGGACGGCATTCATGTCGTCGAGGTCGCGGTCGACGTTTCCGACGAGAACCCGGAAATCGGATGTCCAGCCGGGTTCCTCATTCGTCCCCGCCATGAACCTCTGATGATGATGGATGGTTTCGGCCAGCGCGACATTCTCGCTGTCGCCCGCGTAATAGATGCCGTAGCTGCCGTCAGTGAACCGTCCTGGCCGCAGCGGCGAGCAGTGGACGAACGGAGCCATCACGAAGCTGGCGCCGGGACCGGAGACACGCCGGGCGGCCGGGACCTTGCCGAGATCGCCGATCTCGAGCCTGATGCGCGGATTGGTCTTCGCCTCGACCGCTACAAGCGCCTCCCAGTCGCGGGGATCGGCGATGTCTTCGAAGAGGTCGACCGGTGGATGGATGGAACGGATGATGCGGAACGTCTGCGGCCACCGGACCCGGCGGCGCACCGCCAGCCCGCTCACCATGCACCGCGTTCCGCGTCGAGCCAGTCGCGGAGGGCTGCGAGATCGGAGATTTCACCGCGAAGCATCAGCTGCAGTGCGGACATTCCGCCGAAGGCCATGTTCGGCTTCCGCACCCAGGCGTAGCCGCGGGCCGGATCCCTGAAAAGATAGCGCAGCCCCTTATGGATGCCCATGAGGTGGGCCATCCGCGTGCGGAGGTCGCGGTCGATCCTTCCCTGTGTGCCTTCCTTCCAGCGCGCCCAGGTCCGGGCGGACATGTCGCCGAGCAGGATGCACGCCTCTGCGTCAGTCAATTTCCATGCCTTGAAGAGGTTGACCGTCGCGCGGGCGAGCGCGCCCGCCTCCTCGTCCGAAATCGCCGGGTTGGCCATCTGTGCCGGGGTGGCCGGAACCTGCTGGAGTTGCATATCGATCTCCATATTTGGCATATATATAGCAAATATTTGCCGTTTGGCAAATATGGAGCTTGCAAGGCCAGGACACATCGCTTCGAATCCGGCGGCCGCAGTACTCGTCGTCGCCCGATCTACTGCAGTCGCCATGGTCACTAGCATCGGGAACGGCGGGAGCTTGATCCACATCAAGGTCCTTTTCTCGCAGACGGCTATCGCTTCTTGATGTTGCGCCCGCAAAAGAGAGCAGCCATGAGCTACAAGTCCGTTCTCGTAAATCTCGATATCGATGCGCCGTTGGCTCCCGTCGTGATGGCAGCCGCAGATCTTGCGGAACGTTTGGGTGCCAAACTGATCGGCTTCTGCGCTGCCGATGCGCCGATACCGATAACCGGACCGGGCGGCGAAGTGCTGGCTGCGGAAGCATGGCAGCAGATGAGGAGCGACATCGAGGGAAAGTTCAAGGAACTGCACGACCAATTTGGAAAAATGTTCGCGGGGAGGATCCCGACAGAATGGTGCCAGGCGCTCGACAATCCGAGCCGCGCTCTCGCTCTTAGATCGAGGATAGCCGATCTGATCATCATGAGTGCTCCGGAAGGTGTTGCGGCCGGCCATGCCTACCGCCAGGCCGATCCGGGAAGCGTCGTCCTGCAGGCCGGACGCCCGCTGCTCCTCCTTGCTCGCGGCACCGAGCAGGTGCAGATGAAGGACGTCGTGATCGCCTGGAAGGACACCCGCGAAGCACGCCGGGCCGTCGCGGACGCCGTACCGCTGCTCCGGCTGGCCCTCAACGTGACCGTCGTCACAGTCGCGGCCGAAAGGGGCCAGTGGGTTGATCAGAGCGTTGCCGATATTGTCGGCTTCCTTGCCCGCCATGGAGTAGAGGCCCGGTCCAAAGTGCTGGAGAATTCCGACGACAGCGGGCGGCTGGTCGAGTTCATCGTCGCCAATCACGTCGACCTGGTCGTGTCGGGCGCTTATGGCCATAGCCGGCTGCGGGAATGGGCCTTTGGCGGCATGACGCGCTCGCTGCTCGACGAAACCGGCTTGAACCGCCTCATGTCGAGTTAGACGAAATCACCGCGACCATTATGTTCGTCCGGATGCTGTTCGCCGCCGGGCGAACAGCATGAAGGCTTTCCTTCACTATGAAGCGTCCGCCATGGAGCCGGAAACGACCCCGATAGAAACGGCTTACTGGTCCGTGCCGGTGGAGACGCTGGCGGCCAGCCTGCGATCGAGCACGACGGGCCTCTCCTCCGGAGAGGCCGCCGCCAGGCTGAATGCCGCGGGAAAGAACAGCACCGGGAACAAGGACAGGACGACAGCGCTCGGAACTTTCATAAGGCAGTTTCGAAGCTCTCTGGTGCTGGTCCTGGTTTTCGCAGCGGGGGTTTCCGCTTTCGTCGGCGAGGGCAACGAAGCGGCGATCATCGCATTTATCGTGCTGGCGAGCTGTTTCCTCAGCTTTACGCAGGAATTCGGGGCCTCCAAGGCCATGGCGGCCCTGACCGTCCGCGTGTCGAGCAAAACAACGGCGCTACGCGATGGCGTAGAATCATCCGTCCCTTCCACGACCATCGTGCCCGGCGACGTGATCAGGCTTTCGGCCGGCAGCCTCATCCCCGCCGACGGCGTGCTGATAGATGCACGGGACTTCAACGTCAGCGAAGCTGCGTTGACGGGCGAGACCTTCCCGGTGGTGAAATCCCCCGGCTTATCTCCGCCACAGGCTACGATCGCCCAACGCACCAACGCGGTCTTCACCGGAACCTCGGTGCGTAGCGGCATAGCGACTGTCCTGGTAGCGCGCACCGGCAGGCGTACCGAATATGCCTCCATCGCAACCGCGATTGCCCGGAGCGCGCCGGAAACCCAGTTCGCCAAGGGAATCCGCCGCTTCGGTTATCTGATGACCGAGATCATGCTGGTCATCGTCATCCTGGTATTCGCAGCCAACTTGTTTCTTCACCGGCCATTGATCGACTCGCTGCTGTTCTCACTGGCGCTCGCGGTAGGCCTGACTCCGGAATTGCTGCCAGCGATCATCTCCGTCACCCTCGCGCGCGGCGCCCACGCCATGGCGGCAGGCGGCGTGATCGTCCGCCGACTCGACGCCATCGAGAATCTGGGCAGCATGGATCTGCTTTGCACTGACAAGACCGGGACGCTGACCGAAGGAGTCATCCAGCTCAACGCGTGCAAAGACATGAACGGCGGTGAGTCCACCGACGTGCGCTTCTGGGCTCTCCTCAACGCCACGCTCCAGTCGGGTATGGCCAACCCACTCGACGAGGCGATCGGATCGGTAAGAAGTGATACCGACCCGCTGTCCGACTGGCAAAAGGTGGACGAGATCCCGTACGACTTCGTGCGTAAGCGCCTATCCGTTGTCGTGCGCCGGCAAGGTGCAGCCGAGGATCTGATGATCTGCAAAGGCGCGGTCAGCAATGTGCTTGAGGCGTGCCTTTCCATTCTCGACGGTGCGGCCGAGAAGCCGCTGACTCCGGCGCACTCCAGCGCCATCGACGGCAAGATGCGGGCATGGAGCAGCCAGGGCTATCGCGTTCTGGGGCTCGCGACCCGGCGCTTTCCCGGAGGGAAGTCCTACGGCCGTCACGACGAGATCGGCCTGTGTTTCGCCGGATTCCTGCTGTTCCTGGATCCGCCCAAAGCCGGCATGGCGGACACCCTGAAGGCGGTCGGCGATCGCGGCATAACGGTCAAGGTCATCACCGGCGACAATCGCTACGTGGCGGCACACCTCGCGGAAACGATCGGTATCAAGCATCGCAATATCCTGACGGGCGAGGAACTGGCCCACATGACGAAGGAGGCCCTGTTCGGCCGCGCGCCGCGAACGGATCTGTTCGTGGAAATTGACCCGAACCAGAAGGAACGCATCATCGAGGCGCTGCGCCGACGCGGCCATGTCGTCGGTTACCTGGGTGACGGCATCAACGACGCTCCTGCCCTGCACGAGGCCGATATCGGCATATCGGTCGACGGTGCCGTCGACGTCGCACGCGAGGCAGCTGACATGATCCTGCTCAAGCGGGACCTGGATATCCTCCTGCGCGGCGTGGACGACGGCCGGCGAACCTTCGCCAATACGATAAAGTACATCTCGATCACCACCAGCGCCAATTTCGGCAACATGGTCTCCATGGCGTTCGCCTCGCTCGCCTTGCCCTTCCTGCCCATGCTGGCCCAACAGATCCTGCTCAACAACCTGCTCTCCTCCCTGCCCTCGCTGGCCATCGCGCGGGACCGCGTCGACGCGGACCAGATCGAAGCGCCACGCCGCTGGAACATCGGCTCGATCCGCCGCTTCATGATCTATTTCGGGCTGATGAGTTCGTGCTTTGATTTCCTGACCTTCGGCCTGCTTCTGCTGGTGATGCACGCGAATGCCAACATGTTCCGTACGGGATGGTTCGTGGAATCGTTGCTGACGCAACTCGCTATCGTCCTCGTCATACGCACTCGCAAGGCCTTTTGGCAGAGCCGGCCGGGCACGCTATTGGCCTGGCTGACCCTAGCGGTAGCTGTATTCGCGCTGCTGATCCCCTACCTCCCCGGCGCGGACTGGTTCGGCTTCACGCCGCTGCCGGCGATCGTCATGATCGGCCTGCTGGCCATCACGCTCATCTATCTGGCCGCATCGGAAACGACGAAACGCTGGTTCTTCTCGCGCGAGCGCCAGTTGGCGAAACGCCACCGCCTTTGATGGCGATCAAGGCATCCGTTCAACGATTGCGCAATCTGGCCGGATCATCCGGAGAACCGCCATGTCGCGCCGTATCCTGATCGTCCTCGGCCACCCCGACGGCAACCCGGAGCGGCTGTGCCGGGCGCTTGCTGCCGCCTATGCCGAAGGAGCGCGCGCAGCCGGACACCATGTCCAGCTCATCGACATTGCGACCCTCGACTTCCCCATCTTACGGGCTTTTCGGGTTGGTGGAAGGCGTCAGCGACCGCAGGCGCAGGAAATGGATCGCCGCCATGCATGCGCTCGGAAGACGAGCCGGCTGAAGGGGCCAAACTGGGTCAAGGACACGAACTGCGCGGCAGTGCTCATTCCTGGAGCGGCTTCGATGAAACGTCGCGATATCCGCCAGTCACGACCTCCAGCGTATGGCCAGCGATCACTTTCTCCTCATCGGTCGGAATGATGCGAACCTCTACAGTGCTCTCTGCTGCGCTTAGGAGCATTTCGCCGCGTGCGTTTGCCTCTGCATCGATCCTTAGCCCGAGCCAGACAAGCCTTTCCGCTATTGCCGCCCGGATCGGCGCCGAGTGCTCGCCGATCCCGCCCGTAAAGACGACGCCGTCCAGCCCGCCAAGGGAACTGACAAGTCCCCCGGCCTCGCGGGCAAGACGATAGACAAAAAGCTCTACCGCTTCACGCGCCGCGGGCTCAGGACTGGCTAGAAGCGTGCGCATGTCGCTGCCGATGCCCCCCGACACGCCGAGCAAGCCGGAACGCAGGTAGAGCAGGTCCTCGACCTCGCTCTCGCTCATGCCATGATGCCGTTGCAGGTAAAGCACGACGCCGGGGTCGAGCGTACCCGGCCGCGTGCCCATCACCAGCCCATCCAGCACACTGAACCCCATGGTCGTATCGACGCTCACTCCCGCGCGCAGAGCGCACAGGCTGGCGCCGTTTCCGAGATGGGCGACGATCGTCTTCCCGTCCGCCAACCGGGGCGAGACTTCCCGCAGGCGGTCGGCGATGTATTGGTAGGAAAGACCGTGGAAGCCGTAGCGGCGCACGCCTTCCCGCTCATAGTTCCGCGGCAGGGCGAAACGCGTGGCCACGGGCGGCATGGTATGATGGAAGGCGGTATCGAAACAGGCAACCTGCGCCAAATGCGGGTATGCGGCCGCGATCGCGCGGATAGGCACCAGATTCTGCGGCAGATGCAACGGCGCAAGCGGCGACAGACGATCAAGCGCCTCGACCAGTTCTCCTGTCAGAAGTCTTGGTGCGATGTAGTCGGATCCGCCATGGACAATCCTGTGCCCAACCGCGAGCAGCCCTCTTCCATTCGGGTGGCGGGCGGCCCAGCCAACCGCTTGTTCCGCAAGGATGCGAAAATTATTCGCCGCCTCGGGCCAGTGTTGCTGTTCGATAAGAACGCCACCCGCATCCCATGCCGAGAAATGCGGCATAGCAGCCAGTTCGTCGACCTCGGCGCGTATTGCGAGCGCTAACTGCCCCGCATCACCAACATTGAACAGGCCCAGCTTCAAGCTGGAAGAGCCGGCGTTAAGTGTCAGGATCGCATCGGCCACGACTCACATCCCAGTGGTTCGAAAGACAACTTGACCCGGATCAAGGCGCCGAACCGTACGATGCCACATCGATAGCAGGCCTGCGGGGTGATTTTTCAGCCGCTCAATCTAATTACTTTCACTTGAGATAGCGGCCGGCCCAAGCCCTTCAACGGAGAACCCCGATGAAAACGGACGAGAAAACCTCCCCGGTCCAAGAACCGCTTTCTCCGGAGGAGGCGAAATTGATGAATGCCTGGTGGCGCGCAGCCAACTACCTCTCCGTGGGACAAGTCTACCTTCTTGCCAACCCGTTGTTGCGCGAACCGCTCCGGAAGGAGCATGTCAAACCGCGCCTGCTTGGGCACTGGGGAACGACACCGGGCCTCAATTTCATCTATGTGCATCTAAACCGCGTCATCAGGAGGCTGGATGCGGACGTACTCTTTATCGCCGGGCCGGGGCACGGCGCCCCTGGAGTCGTGGCCAACACCTGGCTCGAAGGCACCTATAGCGAACTCTATCCCGAAATTTCGCAGGACGAGGACGGCATGTGCCGGCTGTTTCGGCAGTTCTCGTTTCCCGGCGGCATTCCAAGCCATGCTGCCCCCGAAACGCCGGGCTCCATCCATGAAGGCGGCGAACTGGGCTATTCGCTCTCCCACGCATTCGGCGCGGTGTTCGATAACCCTGACCTGATTGCCGCCTGCGTAGTGGGCGACGGTGAGGCCGAGACCGGCCCGCTCGCCACCTCGTGGCACGGCAACAAGTTCCTGAATCCCGTCAGCGACGGCGCGGTGCTCCCGATCCTGCACCTCAATGGCTACAAGATCGCCAATCCGACCATACTGGCCCGCATCCCGCTTGCCGAGTTGGAAGCGCTTCTGACAGGCTATGGCTATCGTCCGATCATGGTGGAAGGCGACGAACCGCAGGCCATGCATCTGAAGATGGCCAAAGCGCTCGATGACGCTTTCGCCGAAATCCGCTCCATCCAGAAGGAGGCGCGCGGAGGCGGCAAACGCGAACGTTGGATCTGGCCGATGATCGTGCTGCGCTCGCCTAAGGGCTGGACTGGCCCGAAGACGGTAGATGGCTTGAAAGCGGAGGGTTTCTGGCGCTCGCATCAGGTTCCCTTCACCATGGAGAAGCCCGAGCATCTCGGCCTGCTGGAGGAATGGCTACGCAGCTATCGTCCACAGGAACTGTTCGACCAGAACGGCCGGCTGGTGCCCGAGATCGCAGCGCTCGCCCCGCAAGGCGACCGGCGTATGAGCGCCAACCCGCACGCCAATGGCGGCGCGCTGATGCGGCCTCTGAGCCTGCCCGATTTCGCCGACTATGCGGTAGCCGTCACGGCTCCCGGCGGCGCTGACGCGGAATCGACGCGGATTGCCGGAGCCTTCCTGCGCGACGTGATGCGACGTAACCTGGAACGCCGCAATTTCCGCGTCTTCGGCCCGGACGAAACCGCGTCCAACCGCCTGCAGGATCTGTTCGAAGTCACCGATCGTACCTGGGAGGCCAAGACCTTCTCATACGACGACCATCTCGCACCCGACGGCAGGGTAATGGAAATCCTGTCCGAGCACACCTGCCAGGGCTGGCTGGAAGGTTACCTTCTCACGGGAAGGCATGGCTTCTTTTCTTGTTACGAAGCGTTCATCCACATCGTGGACTCCATGTTCAACCAGCATGCCAAATGGCTGAAGACTTCGAAGGAAGTGGCATGGCGGCGGCCGATCGCGTCGTTGAACTATCTGCTCACTTCGCATGTCTGGCGGCAGGACCATAACGGCTTCAGCCATCAGGACCCGGGCTTCGTCGATCATGTGGTGAACAAGAAGGCCGATATCGTGCGCGTATATTTCCCGCCGGACGCCAACACCCTGCTCTACGTCACCGACCACTGCCTGCGAAGCTGGAACCGCGTGAATGTCATCGTCGCCGGCAAGCAGCCGCAGCCGCAATGGCTCGATATGGCTCAGGCGATCAAGCACTGCACGGCCGGTATTGGAATCTGGGAATGGGCAAGCAACGACCGGGACGGCGAGGCCGACGTCGTCATGGCCTGTTGCGGTGACGTGCCTACGCTGGAGACACTGGCTGCCGTGGACCTGATGCGGCAATACATGCCGGAGTTGAAGGTGCGCGTCATCAATGTCGTGGACCTGATGACGCTTCAGCCGAAGACCGAGCACCCGCACGGCCTCTCGGATGCGGATTTCGACGCTCTGTTCACGAAAGACAAGCCGGTGATCTTCGCCTATCACGGCTATCCCTGGCTGATCCACCGCCTGGCCTACAAGCGCACCAACCATGACAACATCCATGTGCGCGGTTTCAAGGAGGAGGGCTCCACCACGACGCCCTTCGACATGGTGGTGCGCAACGATCTCGACCGCTTCCACCTCGTCGGCGACGTGGTCGACCGCGTGCCGAAGCTTGGCGCGGCCGGCGTCTATGTCAAGCAGGCGATCCGCGATCGGTTGATCGAACACAGGCAGTATATCGTCGCCCATGGCACTGACATGCCCATGGTGCGGGACTGGCGCTGGCAGCTCCAGTAGGATGTCTCGCCGTCTTTCGGCGTCCTTCATAATACGCAGGTTCATACGTTTGCCGCCGGGACATCGGCACCGGTCGATGTTCTTGACCCCACAGCCGGCAGCAACGGCGGCTACCGACCTTGATCCAGCGCAATGCACCCTCGCCGCCGAGCAAGTGAAATGATGCGGTTTCCCGGCGGGCGACCGGAAACATGTTTCGCGATCGGGCGAGCATGGCGGAGTAAAAATGCGCATCAAGGACCTGATGAAACCGAATGTGATTACGGTTACCCCCGATACCAGCGTGAAACGCGCCGCACGGATCATGCTGGAAAAGGGCGTCAGCGGACTTCCCGTGGTCGATGACTGCAACATGCTGGCAGGCATGATCACGGAGGGTGATCTGCTCAGCCGGGCCGAGATCAATCCCGGGATGCATCGAAGCGGAAACGACGGGTCAGATCAGCCGGCCACTTTCGTCAAGAGCCATGGCTGGAAGGTTGCCAATGTCATGACAAAGGGCGTCATAGCGGTCGAGGAGGACGCGACGGTCGGACAAGTTGCCACCCTCATGGACGATCATCACGTAAAGCGCGTCCCTGTAACGCGCGGCGGTCGCCTCATCGGTATCGTCAGCCGCGTTGACTTGCTCCGGCTGATCGCAATGGCCGAACCGGACGATTGCGCGCCCGGTGACGCCGCGATCAGGCGCGGTATCCTGAGCCGGCTGGGCGAGACGGCTTTCGACGGCCTCGTCAAATTGTCTGTCGTCGTTTCCGACGGGGTGGTCCATCTGTGGGGAAATGTTCATTCAACAGGCGAGAGAGAAGCTGCGCGCGCCGTCTCCGAAGGTGTCCGTGGCGTTGCCGGCGTCGTCGACCACACTCGACTTTCCGCCGCCGAAAGCCGCGACAAGGGACAGCGCCAGGAGAGATCGTAGCGCCAGCGCAGGCGACGGCTCCCCCATCGAGATGCGGTCCGGGACTCAACTGTCCTGGCCCAAGCGGGCTGGATGGACGATCTCTCAAGGTACGAGCACGGCCGCGCCGCTCAAGCGGCCTTGCCGCAGGTCTTCAAGCGCCTCGTTGGCGCGTTCGAGCGGGTATCGTCTCGTGTGGGTGCGAACGCCCGCTTCCCGCGCCACGGGAAAGAATTCCTCGGCATCCTTGCGCGCCAGGTTGGCGACCGAAACCAGTTCCCGCTCTTCCCAGAGCAGGGAATACGGCATCGATGGGATGTCGCTCATATGGATGCCACCACAAACTACGCGACCGCCCTTGCGCACGGCGCGGAGTGCCGATGGCACCAGTGCACCCACAGGCGCAAAGATGACGGCGGCGTCAAGCACAGCCGGCGGCATCTCGTCCGAGCCGCCCGCCCATACGGCACCGAGCTCCGATGCGAAACGCTGCGCCTCCCCGTCACCAGGCCGGGTGAAAGCATAGACCTCGCGCCCCTGCCAGACACAGACCTGGGCGATGATGTGGGCCGCCGCACCGAAGCCGTATAGGCCGATCCGCCTCCCCTCGCCCGCTCTCTTCAGCGAACGCCATCCGATGAGCCCGGCGCACAGCAGGGGTGCAAGCGAGACGGCGTCGGCGTCCTCATCCAGATCGAACGCGAAATCCGCATCGGCCACCGCATGCGTGGCAAAGCCGCCGTCGCGCGTATAGCCGGTGAACAGCGGGCGGTCGCAAAGATTTTCCATGCCGGTGCGGCAATAGGGACAGGTGCCGCAGGTATGGCCGAGCCACGGCACGCCCACGCGGCGCCCGATCCGCGCCACGGCGACCCCCTCCCCGACCGAATCCACGATGCCGACTATCTCATGGCCCGGAACGAGCGGCAGCTTCGGATGCTCCAACTCGCCATCGACCACGTGGAGGTCGGTCCGGCACACAGCGCAGGCCTCGACGCGAAGCCTGATCTCGCCCGGACCGGGCAGCGGGTCGACCCGCTCGACAAGCGCGAGCGGATTTCCCGGCCTTTCGAGGATCATCGCTTTCATGGCTTGCCTGCAAAAGACGA